>Ga0307514_10000019_pt1 | contig 412905 bp, 381 predicted proteins | sample 16_EM_MG_FD_203088 | JGI IMG/M metagenome (GOLD analysis project Ga0307514, IMG submission 203088) | Populus trichocarpa ectomycorrhiza microbial communities from riparian zone in the Pacific Northwest, United States - 16_EM | ecosystem: Host-associated > Plants > Roots > Unclassified... | reverse complement strand
TACTCGGTGTATGCTGTACTCGGTGTATGCTGTACTCGGTGTATGCTGTACTCGGTGTATGCTGTACTCGGTGTATGCTGTACTCGGTGTATGCTGTACTCGGTGTATGCTGTACTCGGTGTATGCCGTACTCGGTGTATGCTGTACTCGGTGTATACTGTACTCGGTGTATGCTATACTCAGTGTATGCTGCACTCAGTGTTAACTCATGATGATGGCATGAAGAGATACAGAGGGATGATGTAACTTTGTGTTCTTGGGATAATGGTAGAGTTGTGGATGAGAAAGAGAGAGATGAGGGATGAAGATGAGAAAGATATGAGGGATATGAGCGGCGATGAGAAATCAGGAGTACAACTTGGCTGATTGGGTTAAGAAGACCTCGTATCGGTGTTATTACACACAGGATCGGGCCTTGAATCTGCTGCATCGGGGATGGTCAATTGACCTGTACATGAAATTCTCTTAAGTCCCAGTTTCTCATGATGGTTTCCCCCATCTCCTCTGATCACTCACTTTCTTGTGCTCAACTCTACCATTACCTAAGAACACAAAGTTCAGTCATCCCTCTCTGTCTCTCCATGCCATAATCATGCGTTAACACCGAATACATCATACACCAAGTACAGCATCATCCCAAGATCGACAGTCACCCACTCCCAGCCAGTTTCTCATCTCTTGGCGGATGTTGTTGTACTCTACTCTATACATTCCAACAATTACCAGTTAACCAATGAATAGAGTCTCAGCTGCCATCGCACCTCCCTCCAAATTGACCACCGCCATGTACTCCTCCAATCTTGCTCAATCATTGCCTGCAAGTGCATCTCCAATCTCGCTCAATCATGGCCTCCCAGTGCATCTCTGAGTCCACTCAATTTTGGTCTCCAATTACATCACCAAACTTGCTCAATCTCGGCCTCCCAGTGCATCTCCAAACAATTTATCTTGGCCTCCAAGTGCATCGCTGTGTTCAGTCGATCCTGGCCTCCAAGTGCATCTCCGAAGTCCCTCGATTACGGCCTCCAAGTGCATCTCTGAGTTCACTCATTGTCAGTCTGCAATGGCATCTCAAAACTTGCTAGATCACAGCTTCGGAGTGTATCGTTGAGTTTGCTCAATCTCAGTCTCCAATTGCATCTCCAAACTGGCTCAATCACGGCCTCAGAGTGTATCTCTGAGTTCACTTAATATCGGTCTCCAATTGCATCTACAAACTCGCTTGATCACTGCCTCAAAGTGCATCTCCAAACTCGCTCGATCACGGCCTCACAGTGTACCTGCAAACTCCGTTAATCACGCTCTCCAAGTGCATCTCCAAACTTGCTACATCACGGCTGCCGAGTGTATCACTGAGTTCACTCAATCTCGGTCTCCAATTGCATCTCCAATATCGTTCGATCACAGAGTCGGAGTATATCTCTGAGTTCACTCAACCTCGGTCTCCAATTGCATCTACAAACTCGCTCGATCACGGCCTCAAAGTGTATCTTCAAACTCGCTTGATCATGGCCTCACAGTGTATTTGCACACTCGGTTAATCTCGGACTCAAATTGCATCTCCAATCTTGCTCCATCACGGCCGCAGGGTGTATCACTGAGTTCACTCAATCTCGGTCTCCAATTACATGTCCAAAACTCACTCAATCATAGCCTCGGAGTATATCTCTGAGTTCACTCAATCTCGGTCTCCAATTGCATCTACAAACTCCCTCGATCACGCCCTGAAAGTGCATCTCAGAACTTGCTTGATCACGGCCTCGGAGTACATCCCTGAGTTCACTCAATCCCAGTCTCCAAGTCCATTTCCAAACTTGTTCAATCACGGCCTCCAAGAATATATTTAAGGTGCGAAGATGGGTGTACAGAGATACAGGTGTAACAGAGGTGGAATGAGCGATGCAAAATATATATTTGGGAGACCCCGGGGTAGATAAACATCATCTGATGTTTATCTCATCTTCTCATACAACGAAAATACACATGCTGTCTTTCCCTACTTTTCGTCTCACTCGCTCTTTCCGAGATTTCGTGTATCCACGCAATGGGGTTGATCCTCATGGCCGGGTAGTGTCATATCATCTCACCATCCTACGCTCCTCGAGCTACAACCACTCTCCCTCACGGATTCAAGTTGGATGTCGCGAGAGGTGTGGCGGAATGTCGACGGTAGGCTGTCTGCCTTCTAGCTCCGTCGCTTCAACACAACGGCCTCCAAGTGGTGCATCTCCAGGTTCTCTGAATCGGCGTCTAGAGGTGCTCCTCCGATTATGCTCGACTACCATCTGTGGCCAGACTGACCATATGTATATATATAGAGATACTTAAATAATACATGCCATATTATAATGTAGCGAATCTTCTGACTGTAACAAAGACAAATATAACAGACAACATGCCTTGTGCTTATGGAACCCTAAGAACTACTGCGTTATGAATACGGCACCAAGTCTCCCACAGACCTGCACTGAGGTCTCACCGGCTCCAAATATGACTATCCTAATAGTTAAATCTCATAGCATCCTGAATGTACATCCATTACTGCAGGTGTTTTGAGGAGCACCTGAGAATGCTCTTGCAGAGTCTGAGTTCACATTGCAAAGCTCCAGGGGGGCCTGGGAGCGTCTGGAAGTACTTAGAAGCACTGGTGAGCGCTACTGGAGTGACTGGGAGGTTTGTGTGTGGCTTCCTGACCGATTTACATATTGCTGATGTAGGAACAGTTCAAGACTATCGCTATGGGTTTGGTTCCTGGTCTGAACCGAACTGTTGTCAACTGGGCTGTCTGGTTCGCCAATGAACCTGGACCGTCAATCCAAACATGATTTGATGGAACTCTTCCAACTGCTTTGAATTTGACGGGTTGTCAGTGGCTTGTCTTGCGAGTCCATCTATCAATTTATTTACTGGTCTTGTTTTTGTTGTATGATAATCGGATTCTACCAATATTGCTTATTCAACTTCCAGTACTCACTTTTTGCGAGTTTTGAAGTTTGCAATATTGATTATTTTGGAATCTGTGTTGCTTGTTATATAGTTTCCATTTTTGCCTATCAAAGCAGTTAATTGATCTGATGTGTACTCAAATATCTGCGCAATCCCTTGATTACACAATGTACAAGTACAAAAGTGTTGACACTCCATTGATGCTGAGTTTTATCATAGGGTAGTAAAGATATCACGCACCTTTATTCCTGAAAACGTGGCCATTACTTGATATATGAATTATTCCAACAATGTGACACTTCCATTACCAAAATACAAGACTAAAAATTGTTGATGCTCCATTGACACTCATGTTCCGGAACGGGCAGGGCGTGTTTTGTTATAACTTTTGACACTAGAGGTGGCGAACATAGCATTTGTGGATGTCTGCAATGAGTTGCCATTTACATGACGCAAGATGCAAAGCCAACAATTGTTGACACTCTGTTGATGCCTATTTCCAGAATGGGGCAGAGACTGTGTTGCTTTCACTGTTGCCTCCAAAGGCTGGCATTACATTTATTATCTACAGCCACAACCAGGTCACTGTTTAATTACCGGACATTCTTAACAAGAAATGGTTGACACTTCATTAATGCTCATGTTCAGGATGGGGTAGAGAGTCTGTTTCAGCTGTTTTTGCTTCAAAAGGTTGCCAATATCTCATGAATAGATGTCTCCAAGTAATCAGAAATTAGTTTATCAATGAGGCAAAGCTGACAATTGTTGAAGCCCAATTGACAGTGATTTTCAGAATGGGGCAGTGACCAAGTCAGTTTCATTTTTGGCATGTTAGACTGCCAACATGTCAGTTATACATACCATCCACCAAATTACATTTCAATTACCGAACTTACAAGACCAAACATTGTTGACACACTGTTGATATCCATTTTGATGTAATGTCAACTCAAAATCCACTACGATTGATAATTGTATTCACAATGATTTGAAGTGATTGGTTGCCTTTCAGATTGTTTAGGACTCAGCCCTATGGCAATGCCGAGCCCCGCAATAATCCTTCACTGTGTGCCCCAATATTGTAAATATTCATACATCATGCTACATGATTCTTTGGGCTTGCTTGACAGCTGTATATCAATCAATATTAACATGCAACTGCTCACCATTCTCCCAAATCATATCTCTAAATCTCATTCTTGGTCAAGCCACGAGAAGAAGCTGGTGAAACTTATTGACGAACTCTGCCAAACTTTTTCTTGATTCCCATATTTCTCCTTTTTCAAATGCACTGACCGTCACCAACCTCATCTGAGCCGCATTGTTTGACATCCATTTCGGCCACATCCAGATGAGAACAATTGGTGCGATACTCACATCCGGCAGCTCTATGCCATCCAGATTCTCCATGCAATCGTGCAGCTCCATATCAGATTCAATGTCTGCCTTGCCATCATCTTCACTGTCATATGAGTTTTCCAAGTCGCTATACCAGTAGAGCGAATTTTCTGTGTCTGATAAGCTTACAGGTGGACTATCCTCAATACTCTCCACTGGATAACTGACGATTCTGTTGATTGGGCTGAAGTTGAATACTTGAGTTTGTTCGCCAGGTAGGTCCTTTGCAGACAAAGGTGGTTGCAAAGGTGATCTTCCCAACAATGGAAATGAAGCAGAACCATCATGTTGAAAGAGTGACCAGCGAGCTTTGATGATCACTCCAGTATCCGAAATACTACCTTTGGCTGTCATCTTATTGTTTTGAGCACTAGATTCCTTTGGTGTAGTACATTGGTGTTTGCTGCCCTGCCACAACTCGAACCTGTTGTGGACTTTGCAATTCTGTACAATTTTCTTTCCTCTGCCTTTTGCTGCATTTCCGAGTCATTTTCTGTAATCTTTGTGACCAATGCTGGGTTATCCCAACCCAATATCCCGTTATTGGCTTGTGCAAACTCCCTTACAACCTCCTTTTCGTTAACAGTCCCATGTTTAGTTGTTCACTGCCTTGAGCCAATCACATCTCGCCCAAAGGAATGACTGCCTTCCACAGTTACACCATGTGGCATGACAGAGAATATGTCGCATGCCACATTGGAGAGTTTAGCATAGTTTGAGTGCGTTTCCTTTTGTTCGTGCCACCAGTCGGTGATATCTGGTAACTGAAATCCGTTGTGAATCTTGATTTGGTCGGAGTGGTAATCATGGGGATTCGGATTAATTTGCCCCCAGAGCCTTGGTAATCAAAGTAGTAAATTCAAATAGATTCTGGTGGCAGTCAATGAGCCTGCTGCATCATCGCTTCATCGCCAAAATCTATTTTACTCACTGGGAGCCTCCAGGAGTGTCTGAGAGAATGTGGAGTGTAAACTTAGAAACGTCAATTTCAGGAGAGTATCAGAACCGAGGAGGGCATTCCGGCCGGCCTTGGTAGAAACGTGCATCTCTGATGACAGGTACAGGGATACCAAAGGAGTGATTGTAATAAGTTTGGAAACACGTCAGAATGCCGGAGAGAACTTTGGGTGCACCTGGGAGTATTGCTGAACCAATGCAGGCATCACATGCAAACTCTGAGAGATACCTGGGTTCCTCTGGATATTCATTCAGATCACTGCAGTCGTGATCTGAGACTCTCTGGATGTAAACAAGCAATCGATTTCCCTCAATGGCGAATATGACGCATGGATAATTGTTCATTATCACTTCTGAATCATACTAGCTATCATCTTCTTCAACATTCAATTTCTTGCCTCGCTACATTATGGAACCCAACAACATGGCAAGCGATTCAAATATCAACGCAGGTACACCGAAACAATATCTGGACTAAGTGATCAACTGATATCAAACAAACATGGTGTCAATGTCATCCACTCCATCTCCCATTTCATCAGGTCTGACGAAAGCAGGAACACAAAATTTATCCAGAGAGCAAACCAGCTGGAGGCGCTCCTTGTATTTGACGATTATTCGTACCGGATGAGTGGATGAAATTGGATTCCGATGTCTTTTGGCACGACTTATGATATTTCACAAAGGTGTAATGAGATATTATCTAGCTGCAATTCTGAATGGGCATTTGAAAGGCAATGATTATTCGGATGAAAAAGGGGAGCAACCACCAGGGAAATGAGGAGGGCCAGATGGGGAGTGCTGTATGGAAAAGAGAAGTGCACAGAAGGTGTTGAAGGAGGACAGAATGAAAAAGAGCGCCAAATATAGGCTGCAGAGCGCCGACAGGGAGTGAGGAGCGCCAAATCTTGTCTGCGGAGCACCAATGGGGATTAAAGAGTGCAAAATCTATGCTGAGGAGCACCAATGGGGATTGAGGAGCGCCCATACTAGGGGAGGAGTGCCAAATGGGGAGGGGGGGGGGGGGGGTGGGGTAAGGTGTGCAGAATTCAATATAGAGGGAACAATCCAGACCGAGATGCGCCGTGCTGAATTGAGCAGGGCAGTAATGGGGCAATCGAGAGCAGAATGCGATTAAAGTGTGCCAACCATACCAAAGGAGTGCCGACGGGAATTGAGCAGCATGAAAAGGTGGAATCGAGTTCGTAATGAAATAGAAGAGTCTCAATCTAGAGTAAGAAGCGCTGATGGGAATTGAGGAGTACCTGTCCTCGCGGAGATGCACCGCAGGAGGGTATCAAACTGCCCATGAATGTTTGATTGATGAGTGCAGTGGCTTCCAGAGTAAGATTTATCACACAGGATGTGCAAAATGTACCTCGATATTCAACGTCAGAAAATCTAACTGTGGCCTTCTTTCCACTGGCATATTCAGACAGCATACAATGAATAGCTGCAGCTGCTAGCACTAAAGTCTGCGGAGTGAGAGGTGGGAAATACTGGAATGTCATAGGCTGGCGCCCCACGCTATTGATGGAGAAGAAAAATTAGTGACAAATTAGATCAAGCACTTACATTCAGGTAAACAATGATTTCTTATCATTAACGACCATTGAGAGATATCCATTGTCAAGCAGGAGCTCATTAACCTACATCCCAAGCTAACTCTCAGAGCCCAAATCCAACTGGTACCTACAGACAACAGTTCAATGTGCCCCATCTGCCAATTGGCCTCAAATGGTACATATGTTGGGTTTCAACTATGTATATTTTGGGGTGTAGTCAATATCCGAAATCTGATAGAGCAGCATTCAACAGAATCCAAGACTTACAGCTTCTCATGTTTGCGGATCTACTTTGAGAGATGGACCTCTGGGCAATTGACACACAGATGGCGTACCTACAGGAGTACCTGCTAACGCCCGCACACAGTCCAGAGCTTCAATGGCAAGTTTCCAAGCCTCTTCACCCATCCAGTACTTCGCATCGGATAATATTGGCGAAGGAGTCTTCGGGACTATGATTGCCACAATGAACCTATTTCGCTACCTCAAAAGTAGCAATTTGGTGGTGGGGAACGTTCTGATTTGCACTGGCCTTGGGTAGTGGAACATTCTGGTCACCACCAGGCTTGCATAGCGGTAGTGCCTGGGTGAATGCTTCACGGTCAGACTTGTAGAATTTGTTGAGGAGGGTTGCTATTTGGAGTTTGAGCAGTGGTGGTGCCAATGAACCAGCTGGATTTCGGAAATTTGAAAGCGAAGAGCGTGCAATAACAGTATCCGCACGGGTCCATTCCTTTGGTACTGTTACCCTTGTAGTTTACAACAACTTCTTCCGGCGCTCCTGGCCTAGAAGCAGGACCTCCTGTTAGTGATCAAAATCGTCTGCTTCAATATTTGACGATAACGTATGCTCTCCGGGGTCTTCACTTTCATAATCACTGAGCTCCTCATCGGTATCATCATCATACTTCATTAATGAAATCAGGGATATTTCTCATCCATAAAACAATGCACAATGTACAATAGTAGGCAAACATTTGATAAACAATGAACATTAGCTCCTTTCTTGAATGCCAGTGCTCTCTCAAGGTGTGCGTCTTGATTCTTCTGTGAATAGTGATTCGTCACCTTGCTGGGCATAGGTTCCATTTGTGGCAATGAAGATAGAAAGTTGGGGAATATGGGAGAGAATGTATAACCAGTAAATATAAGATTAAGCGCAATAGAATATGTTGAAAAATGGAGCAAGAAGTTGCACATAGTCGAGGAGCATGCAATTCGAGGCACGCCTTGAACGGTTCAGGAGAAATCACTTCAATGGTTCATGTTTATATTGAGGACGGCAGTCCAGTGTTGCGATATAGAATGTTGTCAGGTGCACTGGAATAGTTGGGATTCCTTGCCAGGTGCACCAGATAAGATGGATTCCTATGGCCGAATGTTAGCAACTCCTATCCACAACGCTCTGTATGGATGAACCAAATGGAGGTTGGCTACAGCGAATACAAATCGAATAGAACCAGATGCACCAGAAGGAAACTGGCAACATTAACTAACCCTTAGTCCTGGCCAAATGGGGCACTGAGATCCTGAATGAAAACATGTGCCCCAGCATATGACTCTCTAAATGTAGTCATTATGCATGAATGTTCGAGCATTTGAGGTGACCACGTGGCATAGAATTGGTGCAGCATTTAGAATCTGCACAACTCCATAGATTTGGGACCTTGAGAGTGACAGCTGAGTTTCAAAGGATCATACTGACTTTGTTATCAATCGAGGAGAAATATGAATCTCCATATGTAGTATATCCGCTGGAAGAACACACAAATTTTCACAATATTCTGTTGTATCAGAATGCTGCAGCTAAGTCAGAGGTCAATAAGGCAATATCGTAACAATAACATCCCTTTCATGCGTTCATCTGGGCCATGTCTGCAGATTAACCTTCACAACAATATTGCAGTTAATGGAGGAGAGAGAGAATTTGATATACCAAGGAGAGATACAGGTGTAGAGAAAGAATGGTAAGGTACAATGGATGATTCAGCAGTAATCGTATGGATTGAAGCACTTGGCGATGCCAAGATTGCTAACAAATGGGTCATGAATACTCACTCACATTCTGATTTTGCGCCTAATATCTAGTAAGTTGCACCCCATTCAATCACATATTCATTTTGAGTCTCACTACTACAATGTTGACTTCAATTACTGTTGGGGTTGAAAGCTATACGCTACAATGGTATGAATGCATAGTGAGATATTATCACACAGCCGGCAGAGGAATGATGATTGCAGGCATACAGTTCCCGAAATTGAGGTACACTGAAATTTGAATGAATATACTTGAATTCAATACCTGGGGATTGCAAGTTCGCCTTACTGTGACAAGTTAATTGCACTCTTCGAAGCTGTCTTTTCTTAATGTCAGCTTTCAAGATTCTCTCTCTTCGAACTTCATTCTCGATGGATATTGGTTCACATAATCTATTTTCAGATTTGAGTTTTAGCTGCCAAAATATACAACTTAGTCAGAATCGAGTTAAGTCAGCATTCAATGGATTGAGAATGCAAGAGTCATTGAATAAGTGCGGTACATGGGTGAGCGGGAGTTGCCGGCCATCTTGCAGAGTCGCTGGACAGAATCTGTCTTTGAGATTCCTCCTCTGGAGCTCCAGCTGGTTTGACAGAGCATGAACATTCAGAAGCTATTTTACAATTTGGAAGCATAGGTCCAAGCATACTACTTAGTCAATATCGAGTTAAGAGGTGTTACTAATTGTCTTGGTCTGTGCATTTATGGTTAAGTTGTACAGAGTGACTTTTCTCCAACAGACAAGTTGTCACGGACCTGACAGTTCAAGGCATTTCAGGGTCAGCCTTTAATGTCACAATCAGGCACAGATTGATATATCAGCAGAGTCCGAGCGGGATGAGCCAGCTGCACCTAAACGTGAAGTGTCTTGAAAGATGACAATCTGTGTGCGCTGCGTCCACTGATTCAAAGTCGAAGAAAACATGATGAAAATGAACGTAACTAAAGTATGTACCCCGCTACACACTGGGATACATGGGTTACGGTGCCATATTTGTCGCTCTCAAGGCGTGTCTGGGCTGGAATGATACATCCATAATGAGTCACAGCTTGTCAAAGTTGACTTCATACAAATCAAGAACATTATTCTGGACTGGATGGTAGATTTTAGTTGTGCCAGAACTTCAATCAGAGGTCAGGAAATACCCGGCAGGGAAAGCTGCAGCATAGCCATGAATACCTGAGCCGTGTCCCAGTATCCGACACTCTCCAATGCGAATCTTGAGTGTGCCCGAACTTCACTGATATTCCAACAAAAGCTGCAACTTTGCTAAGTATAAGTAAGCCAATGTTTTATATTCTCACAGAAGTACTCAATATCACCTAGACTGACTTTATTGCCACTGTGATTCGCAAATAAGCAGTGATCAATCGGTCATATCGATATCGACTCAAGCATTTCCGGTGCACCTGAACTTTGATCAAATTCCAGCAAATACTTTGGGTTTGCCACGAATAAGCGAGTCGTGTCTCATATTCCAACTGAAGTAGTCAATATCACCCAGAGTGTCTCAGTGCCATAATGGGATTGGCAAATGTGCTGTGCTGGAGGTGTCATAATGCGACTCAAGACAGATGCACATGATTCTCTAGTGAACCTGAATTTCGATCATGTACCAGCAAATACTGCGGCATTGCTACGAATCTGTGAGCGGGTGTGTCTTATTCTGACACTGCAACTCACTATCACCTCGCCTAACATTATTGCCAAATGGGATTGGCAAATATGCAGGGCTTGATCTGTGGTCACAAGACTCATAACAGATACCGAGGATTCCCCGGTGTACCTGAAAGTGGTTGAATTATGTTTTTTTTTCCATTGCTTTGACTTCGAAATGCATATGTCGCTGAAGGCATATGGCGTACCACAAATTCGCAACTAACTAATGATTCCAAGCCCTTTCCTGCATCATGCCGAATATCCAACTTATGCCATTTATCGTGAAATAGGCCAGTCGGGAAAGTGTACTGTAGCTTAACAATTGACTTCATCTCACATTTGTCATTATTAATTATCAAGAACATCAATGAAATTCCCCTCAATCAATTCCACCATCAGATGTTTGATTCAATTCAAAAATGACAGAGAGAAAGTATATATGTATGCAGTATTATGTGCCTTACAAATTATCTGTTTGACTATTTTTATCAGTTCAGAATATGTTGGGTCACTGTCTGAAGAGGCCTAACTTCATGCATCGTCCTAACAATGTAAGATGATGATTTATCAGACAGGAACGTGTCTCCATTATCTGTAAGCTGCTTTGTAAGGTCCTCATGAGACTCCAGAATCCGGTAAATCATCGTCGTCGTGAGGTTCGGTTGACTTATCAACACATGCAAAACTCACATTGGCGCAACTCCAGAGTGTTAATGGAGATCACTTGCGTGGTTATCATAACCACCAGGACCCATATTCCGTCACCATGTGTGTAGTACTTGGTTTTCCCTAACCGGACAACTCGTGCAAATGCCTGCCGCTGCTCATTCAATGCCCAGAAGTTCTGAATGATTACTGCAGGGTTTGCCACTGTAAGATTTAGGCTGGTATCGCCAACTTTGGGTGTCGCAATGAATACAGAGAGATTTCACGAATCATGAAATTTGAGCTGCATTTCTGTGCGTTCATCATTTCCAATTTCTGCATACATGTTGAATATATCCACATGATTCACAAAATACTTCGTTAGCCACCACTTCAACTAACACACTTGGCCCGGAAGAGGACAAAATGACACAGCCTTTTGTGCAGGAGGTGCACTGGGGGGTGCATTTTCATTTGTGTCTAGTTCCGGAAGAAGCACCTCTCTTGATTCATTGTCCTGGTCAGGTTCGGGATACTCCACAGGTTCCTTGACAAGCATTGGCAGAAATATCTCTCTCAGCCATCTGAAAATTGGAGAATCCACTCAAGTATCGTGTGACCATTCATTGTACCATTGTCCAGAAATGTCGTTGCGATCCATGGTGTCTCCCAGCACTAACATGCAACATACTACCCACCAGCTATTAACCCTCAATGCTCCTGAAGCACCCCGGGAAGTGTATCTCTCCACAAGAGTCTTCAGTTTCGCTTGCTCGTCCTCAGTTCACTCGAGATCAATGAGGTGTGCATTTTCCTTGGTTATCGGAATCAGTGGTTTTCCATTGGCTAGTTTCGATTCCAACCACCTCCTTATCATCCCAGTCTTTGCAATCTGTATCATCTGGTGCGCCACATCATGTTGAGCCTCTTCAATTTCAGTCCGGATAGCATGCATCAAACTATTCACAGTGGAGTACAACACCTCAGCACCATACTTATTCCATCTCAGTATCATCCACTGAATCGTCAGGTGCACCTGAAAACACCCATATCGTCTGAAAACACCAGTCATAGAGTGAATGGAATCCCGGTGTAGCAGTGGCTTGAAGTTGGAATCCAATTTTTGCATTTATCGCAATTTGCCAGCCCACACTGTTTTTAGTCTTGCACCAATGGGACTCATCAAACATCCCAAAACTCCATGCACAGTAGAAAAGTTGGCCGTTGCTTGATGGTTTCGCTCTAGATGTTAAGGTATCATACAACAAAAGGTGGATATTCCATCGGTTATTGGGCTCTGCAATACTGGTGGTCAGATCCCCGTGGGTGAGATTCGTATTTTTTGCGTGCAACAAGTTGACGAGTTTGAACTTGGTTCCATGTGTCATCTCATCGATGACAGTCTTCAAGGTCTCTGCCACTCCAGGCATTGTAACCAAAAATAGGTTCAAAGGCTGATAGAAATGCTTGATGCCCATGAGGTGTTGTTGTATGTATCTCCCACAGGCGGCGGAACACAGAGTTCAATCTCTGGAGCAGATACCACTTCCATTCTTCACCCACAATGCCGTGAAAGTCGTTGTGCGCCAAAATCACCCACTCTTCATGGGTATTCCCCCATATATTCGACAGTGGCAACCCCATTACAACATTCTCAGTCACCATTTTGCAAAGCATTGCCGCGGCAACCGAGGTGAAAGTCTTTCCAAGACCCATTTCATCCGCTACCAGTGCTCCTGGCATATCAGCATCCCAAATCCACCTCCTCCTGACGAACCAGATGGCCAAAACTGGTTGCACTAGAGATTTAGTTCCAGGCAGGCCTGGAATTGAATACATATGGCCTGGAACCCAGTCATCTGTTAATTGACCAATTGGATGGGAATTCAGAAGCCTGACTGCCTCAACAAGACACTCGGTTTCCAATTCGTTGTTGATGTTATTGAGAACTGTATCCAATTCTGAGCTGGTAGTTGCTGGATCAAGGACCTTCTCACCATCCTCCACTTGCTCCTGAGCCTCCCTTGCACCTTTGTCTGTGTTCTTTTCGTACTCAATGTTGTCTTTCAGTTGCTTAGATGTATGCTGGGCAAATGGGCTCATATTCCGGCTCTCCTGAATTTGATCGCAATGTTTGGTATTTCACAGACAAGGAACCATTGGAACGAATATATATGCATGCAATACAATCAATTTTATTCTTTCAATCAGAACTTACATTAATACAAGTGTCACTCACTTGCCCATCATCCTCCTCTCGCTCCTCTCTTCCACCCTCTTCAGAACCTTTCAAAGTCTATACATAATGATTCGCAGTTGCACACATCCACCCATAACACCGCTAGCGCGGAATACCTTTGTCAGTCTAATTACATGCTCGGCAATCTCCATTACTGGGACTGTTGCAATTTCGACCAAAAATATTTTCGGATTGTGTCAAAGTTTCAACTTGAATGCCTTTGAAAGGCAACAGTTGTATGAAATCTGGCCATATATGGGGTTCATTATTCTTTTCCTGTTTGTATATAATCCCAGATACTCTTCCTCTAATTCACATTACTCCAAGGTGTGCTTGAACATCGATGTCATAATGTATGACTCTTTCGGGCCTCCATTTTTGTCAATGAAATCAATCAGCTCCTCCCAGTATCTAACATCTGTATATGGGGCTTGGAGTTGTTTGGGGGCTAGAACCATCTCCTTGCCATTCAACACCCTGTGAATCACAACCATGAATGTTGTATTCGGCAACTCGGGGAGGTTGCTTCCCACGTTTTTGCCCACACCATCACCCAAATCCGTCGCCAGTCACTTGTTGCCTTGCCTACCATTCTTCCTCGCCTCCCGAATTTTGCTTGCACATTTCTTTAAACACATCTAAACCCACTGCCGTCAAATCCATTCAACATTATCGAAATTTTCCAATTGCTGCCAGTTCTCGAATGTCTCCAGAAAATCTGCAACCACCATCTCCCAGTGCAGGGGTCCATCTCGAACCTGTTTCTAACGGTTTTGCCCCAGCGGATTATGGACCGATGCTTCTTCTCCAAGAACACAGCCACCCATACTTTCTTCCACTTGTTGAAGGCACTATAGTTGGCCTGCCCCATCCTTTTGGCAAATTTCTTCAAGGAGAATTCAGTTTACTGCAGGCTGATTGGAGGTTTGCCGGCTGCACCGACCAAGTCCGTCGAATCGTCCTTCTCATCATCTGCAGCATAATCGTTGTAGGCCATCTGTGGCAACGGAGGCAAGACTGCAATCCTTGTAACATCTGTTTTCCGCAGTTCCGCTGGTGGCCAGTATAGTTTCGTTTGGAGGCTACTCAGGGGTCTCTTAGTTGCGCCAGAAGGAGGTTCAGGTGGAGGATGAGAGCTGCAAGATGTTGGCCGATTGGCTGGATGAATTTCTGGCGGTCCTGTTGGCACTCTCGGTGCACCTGGTGATTACGGCCCTGGTCCTCGAATCTGCGGAGGGGGGAACCTTTGCGACCCAGCACGACAACCACCTTGGTGGAGGTCATATCCTTGCCACCATGGCCATTAACTTGAATATCCTTGGCTTGCGCTGGTGGTTGGCTGGGAACTTTGCGTCATGTTGAATAGAGAGTGCTGATACAAATGCTGAGTGCCTGGAAATGGTTGCTGTAAAGGTGGATAACCATACCCATGCGGCAGATGATATTGATTGGGTTGTTACCCAAATTGACTGTCTTTGCCAGTGGTAGTTCATGAACTATTTTCCAATGATTCTGAATTGTCTTCACAGCGTGGTCGCGTGGTAAATAGGCGACCTGGACAAGCCATGTTGGCTGTCTTTGGTGGAGATCCATTCATTAACATGTTCTGTGAACAAAGATAGTGGTCAACTACTATAGATGAGAGAAGTGATAGAGAATAAATCACAGTATGGATGGGTAAATTGCAGGTAGCAGTGACCTTTGGCGGAATGAAGGGCTGCTTATATCCCATTCTGTTGTCACGAACTGTGGTGTTGCACTACACCTTTGATCCATGAACCCAGCCCAGCTGAGAAAAAGAAATCTTAATCAAACACATCCTGCCATTCTGTGTTATATATCCGAATTCATATACTAGGATATTGGATAGGTGCTCACCTTCGTACCCATCCATGACTTTACAGGTCATCGAAGGGATATAATATGATATCTCCCGGAACCCGACAAGAACTATATCCAGTATGAAAGTTAGCAAGACTAGTAATCTTACACATAAGTTGTGTGGGTACGACCTTGTAACCTTATTCAATACAAGGCCTGTGAGTCGAGCAGCAACAGTGCTTGCTTCCTATTGAGCTCCTTGTGTAAACATCATTGTTCTCCTCAGGATCCACACTCCAGTCAAGGATCATTACTGAAGCAACCATCCTATCAGTTCACGATGATCATTGCGCAGGCATTCAGCTAGTTAGGAAGGTCACCATTTCATTGTAGTAAGACGATCTACCGTCACTATCAGCGGATCAGAGGCTCAAGCATATGTATAAACTCACAATGCCGCCACGACGTAGCATAATATAAGGCCCATCATGGCAATTGCTGTGATCACGAATCTAACCTTCTCTTCTCTGCTAATGACTTTTGTCAGACAATGTGCGTGATTATTATGTGGGATATGATATATATATCCTGGTTTCTGAAGAAAGCTGATCGTAAGGTGACATCATTCTACCCCGCCATTGCTGAGGTGCAATGTGGCTGTAATATGCCAACTTCAGTTTGATCGCTTTCAAACCACTATCTGTGAGGCTCTAAATCACCCCCTGAAGTATCATCGAGATTCATCCGAATATGTGTTCATTGACTATTCCACGAATATGGTCAACACTCGCTGGAAACAGGTTAAATGCTATCTGAGCAAAAAGAAATTAATTGACAAGGACCGACTCGAGGCTCTATATCAACAATATCACCCAATATCCATGAATGGAGGCCTATTAACTGACGGGATTTTACCTCCTGCAGGCTGGGATTGACCCGAGCCATCATGGTGTGACTTCACTCCGTACACCTGAATGGCCATTATTGAGCTAGTCAACTAATGATCTATCCACAGACAATATACCTAGTGCGCCAAAACCTGAAGATACTCCCAATGAGGAAACTATGGACCCCCAGAAACCTGATCTGACATGTACCCCTGATCCAACAAAGACGAAGGCTTATGGGCTGGTAGTTGGAGTGGAACATGCGGGAGGGAAGGAATATGGCAAAGCAACTGGATTGTACAACGAGCATCGCAAGTACTCAGAACAATGGAATCCAGGTTATCCTTTTCAGTCAGCACACGACGTTCAACAGGCTCAATCATTTAGCCAGCAAACAAAAACGTGAATAGATCAACATATGAGACAAGGACTGGACAACTTCCAAATCGAATCATTCCAATCGGCAAGTGCCCTGTGCAACCTCCTGTTTCAACTCAATTTCGGGCTTGGCGATGATAGTTGGATTGAAGATCATTCACACATGTTCAGAATATTATACTATAGGGATATTTTCAAATGTATACAGCTGCTTTTGGCACATCTCCCATTTCAGGCGCACCTCGATTTGGAACGAGTGAACCTTGCAGACTAAGAAAATCACCGAATATTCAGCGAGATGAACACGGGCGATTGGTGGTGGGATACGCAGGATCAGCTTCCTGCCGGAGCGAGAATTGTGCCAGTAATTTGTGCATCAGACAAGACACACTGGACCAATTGTTCATGCGATCAGCCTGCCTGGCCTCTGTATCTGATGATTGGAAATATTCTAAAAGATATCTGCAGTACATCTACAAAGCGTGCCTAGATTCTCGTTGGGCTGATCCCATGTCCCCCAAAAGGTGCCAAAAATACTGACGAGGCATGGCATTCTTCAGTTGCAACAGTACTGTCCCCACTCCGGACTCTTGACATAACTGGTCCTGGCTTGAAATGGAATTGTGCCGATGGATTCCAGACACAATGTCATTCTCTTTTGGCGGCCTGGGTGGGGGATTATCCAGAACAAGTCATGCTTACTCAAGTCTCATATAGCTCATGCCCGATGTGTGAAATCGATAACGGTGCGCCAATGGGACATTCCATGGTTCAACCACTCGATAACCCAAGAGATCAGGATGTTTACTTGAAGCTTCTGGATGAAACAAATATGGATGTTCTCCACACTGTTGGTGTTCATCCAATCCTCAATCCGTTCTGGCAATACCCTCTCTGCAATCTCTACCGGCTTTCGCAGCCTGATGAATTGCATCAGCTGCTCCTGGGTTTAGTTAAACACCTATTGCACTGGCTGCTCAAATACCTGAAAACTAGAAATGTGAAGGATCAATTTGACAATCAATTCACATCGGTACCATGATATCCAGGCCTCCAGCACTGGTATAAAGCATCCAATTCGATGAAAAGCAACTCCTAGCAGGGAAAAGAGATCCAGGGCACAATCAGAACACCAGCAGTGAATTTCGCTCCAATTTTTCACTACTCCAAGGGTGACGGGAAAACTGGAGCAGAAACAGCCTCTGATGAAATGGTGATGGGAGCAGTGCGGGTATTTTGTGAATTCTCTCTACTTGTTAGCTAACAAACTCACTCTGATCTATCCCTCACAGCACTACATCAGCAAAATGTATTCTGGTCCCTGGAAGCCTCCAGAAGTGTCTGAGAGGATTTGGAGTGTGAACTTAGATGCGTCAATTTCGGGAGAGTATCAGACCCAATGAGGGCATTCCTGCCGGCCGTCAAAGTAACTGGGATCTCTGATGACTGGTACAAGAGTACCATGGGAGTGACTGTAATAGGTTTGGGAACACCTCAGAGCGCCGGACCGAACTTTGGGTGCACTTGAGAGTACTGGCCACAAGCCTGGGAGCGCCGAGGACAATCCAGGCAGCGCCTGCGACAGGTCTGGGTGCGCCAGCGACAAGTCTGGGTGCTCCTCGAATCAAAGTAGAGCAGTCTGGGAAAACAACATTTTCTTTCAGAACGCTGCTGGTGTGCCTGGAAATCATAGCTACTGCTTATCGTTCAACGATTTTTAAAACTCATGTATTCAGTTTGTATTCTCATCTATGTATCTATGTATCTACATAGCTACCCATCTACACACAGTATATCTGGACTGGCTGGAGGCGGTGCTTGGGAGCAATTCGAGGTGCGCCTCAAAATTACGATTAAGTGACCACAGAGATACACTCCAAGGCAATGATCGAGCGAGTGTGTAGATGCACTTGGAGGCCATGATCGTGCGGACTTGGAGGCCGTAATTGAGCAAGTTTTGAGATACACTTGGAGGCAGTGATCAAGCGAGTTTGTAGATGCACTTGGAGGCCGTGATCATGCGAGTTTGGAGATATGTACTTGGAGGCCACGATCGTGCGAACATGGAGGCAGCGATCAAGCAGTTTGTACGCCGTAATCACACGAGTTTGGAGATGCACTTGGAGGCCGCGATCGTGCAAGTTTGCAGGCTGTAATTGAGCGAGTTTGGCGATGCACTTGAAGGCCGTAATCAAGCGAGTTTGGAGATACACTTCGGAGGCCATAATTGTGCGAACTTGGAGGCTGGAATAGTGCGAGATTGGACGAGTACTTGGAGGCAGTCAATCGACAGGCGCGCCAGGTGCTGAGACTCCATTCATCAGTTTTTTAACTGGCAAACGTGGGACTGTGACAAGGTGAATTTGGCATTGAGCTCTCATGGTGAGCTGGATTGATGGTGGTTGATCGTGTAGGGAGGAATGCCGGAAAATGAAGCTACATTTAGCGGTCAACTCGTAATCATCTGAATGAAGGGAAGACGAACTGTCTTGTGTAGATGCTGTACTTGGTGTATACTGTACACGTTGTATGCTGTACGCGGTGTATGCTGTACTTGGTGTCAACTCATGATCATGACATGAAGAGATAGAAAGTGATGACTTTACTTCGTGTTCTGTGATAATGATGGTAGAGCTATGGACGAGAATGTGAGAGATGGGGGATGAAGATGAGAATAATGCGGAGAATACGAGCGGATATGAGAAATCAGGAGTACGACATACCTCATTACGTTTCGAAGACCTAGTATTGGTGTAATTACAGTCCAGATCGGGTCTCGTACCTGCGATTTTGGGGATGGTAAATTGCCTTGCACATGAAATTCTCTAAGTCCCAGTTTCTCATGATGATTTGCCACATCTCTTCTCATCACTCTCCTTCTCATCCTCAACTGTACCGTCACCTAAGAACACGAAGTTAAGTCTTCCCTCTCTATCTCTCCATGCCATGTTCAAGAGTTAACACCGAGTACAGTATACAACAAGTACAGCTTACACTAAGTACTACATAAACCACATGCTGCATCATCCCAATATCGACTGTCTTCCGCTCCCAGCCAGTCTCTCAGCGGACCATATTTTACTCAATTCTATACACTCCCACAATCACAAGTTAACCAATGAATAGAGTCTCAGCTTCCATCACACATGCCTCCTGATCTACCGCCTCCAGATTCACTGCTCCAGATTGACTGCCTCCAGATTGACCGCCTTCAGGTCATTAGCTTCCACATCAACCGCCTCCAAGTACTCCTGAAATCTTGTTCGATCATGGCCTCCAAGTGTATCTCCCAAAATGTTCAAACATGGCTTTCAAGTGCATCTCTGAGTCCACTCGATCTTGGCCTCCAAGTGAATCTCCAAACTTGCTCAATCACGGCCCCAAAGTGCATCTCTGAGTTCACATGATCTCTGTCTCCAAGTGCATCATCAAACACACTCGATCACTGCCTCCAAGTACATCTTCAAGGTGCGACGGCAGGTGTACAGAGATACAGCGGTAATGACAGTAGATAGAGTGAGAGGGAGTATATATTCGGCAGACCACGGAGTACATAGACATCTCATGTCCATCTCATCTTATCATACCATGATAATACACACTTTATCATTCCCAACTTTTAGTCTCATTCGCTCTCTCCGAGATTTCCAAAATCCGCGCAATTGTGTGGATCCTCAACGCTGGGTAGTATGATATCTTCTCACCGGATTCCTACACTCCTTGAACCAGAACCGCTCTTTCTCATGAATTCCCGTTCGATGCCCAATGGGCGTGTCCAGGTGCTCCTCCGATTATACTGAAGTATCATCTGCAGCCAGATTGACCGTATGTATATATATAGAGAGACTTATATAATGCATGCCATATTATGATGTAACAAAGACAAATATAATAAGACTAAATGCCATGTGGTTATGTAAGAGCCACTGCTCTGAGAATAAGGCACCAAGTATTCCACAGAAGCTGTCCAGCGGCTTCGGCTGCTTTTGAAGTATCCAGCAGAGCTGTGCAGAGGTCTCAGCTTCTCTTGAAGTCTCCCGCAGATCTGGGCAGAGGTCTGAGGAGTTCCAAAATTTGACTATTCTTTCAGTCAAATCTTGTAGCATCCTGAATGCACCTACATAACTGCAGGTGCTTTCAGGAAGACCTGAGAGTGCTCTTGCAGAGTGTGAGAGCACTTTGCTCAGCTCCAGGGGGGTTTGGGAGCATCTAGAAGTACTTAGATGCACTGGTGAGGTCGCCCGTAGTGTCTGGGAGGATTGCGTGTTGCTTCTGAACTGATTTACATTTTGCTGATAACGCTGATGCGCTGAAGCAATTTTTCAGGAAGAAGGGTGCTTTTCAAGACAAGAAAATGTCGAAGTCTGCAAAGGCCCAAGTGGATGAACTGTTGGCAAGAGAATCCCATCAGTTACAAGAACAAAAGATTCATAATAACCGTGCTGCAATAGAAGTTCATGTGTACGGGGTTGAAAAGGTTACAACAACAAGATAAAGGTAACATCAGATACACCTAAATAGAGCCTGACATGTGGCAACCACATGGTCAGATGCTGGTCAACAGAGTACAAAAGCGTGATTGGTGCACGAAATCCATCAAGTGATACCAGGGTAAACGTATGCTTTTTGATAACTTATTCTGACATCATAAGCTACAACTAGTGGAGGAAGTTTGGACTACAGCAACTGGTCCGAGAAGCACATTTGCCAAAATACTTGCTCAAATGAAAATTGCTGCACAAGAAGATATGTATAGAGGGGCAAACATGACCCCCAATAAGCATGTGGAATTTCAGATCCGTCTATCTGATGCTGAGACTGAAAACACCACCTGGAGTATTGCTGATCCGGACCGTGTTGCAAATCAGCTGTTGACAGAGATTTATGGCATCACTTAGAATGAGCATATGCATTTCAAGAAAGAATTGCCCATCTGCTTGATCAAATTTGAAGCTTGGTAGATGGCAATTGGCATTCAGCAGCTCCGGAAAATGATTGAACAGTGTGTAATACAATTCGGATATCCAAAGATGCATCATCTGAGCCATATTTCAAAGTCAAATCTGCAAATGGGTTTTGGCGACAATTTCAGTACTAATATTTTTGAAAGGCTACATATCAGCAATGTGAAAGAGGCATATCGATCTACAACCAAAGACAATTACATTTGACAGATGCTCAAGTACAATGACCTGTGTACTGGTCTTGACTATATGGAGGAGACGCTGTCTCATCTTGCCCTCCAAGGCTGCTACGATTTTGAATTGGTAAACCTTTTCAACCTACTATCAGCTATGGATAAATTGCAAAATACTTGCAAAGCCCATGTTTTCCGCGTCCAGCATTGTCAGGAAGAGTCATTTTTCTGCCCCATATCTCAACAGGTACATCATTTGAGAGAAACCCATGTTTGCAGCATGTGCAAAAGTATCAAATTAACCTCACTCTGCGATGCAATAGAAGATGTCAGAATTCCCAACCTTGGTCAGCTATTCGGTGCACAAATTGAAGAGAACTGGGGACACAAGATTTGTGGACTAGTACTTGGATATAATCAAAATGTGCTCATAGACAGTATATTTATTAACCTTCACAATGGGCTATTGTACTACCGTCAACCATTTCACAGCCCTACATCTGTTGATTGTCTGGGACTTGATTGCAAGGGAGAATATACCAATGCCAACAAAGGGATCAAGCCTGAATCTCATAACATCTGGGTCTAATATATGCAAAGTGACCTCGATAACACCTTCCCAGGCTGTGTTCCTTAAAATCCTGTATTATACTGTAGCTGAACTCGACTCAACCTGATCCTCCAATTTCAGGAGCGCCTGCCTGCCAGAAAAACGATATTGAACTTTTCTAACAGGTGTAAGAAGACTCAACAATGGGCATTACATCCTCAACCTGAAGAATATGCGGAGGTGATTCCAATACAGTACAAAGATCCGCATGGTTGGGCTGATTATATTGACAGGTTCATCTGGGTTGTCAAACAGACTGATATGATTCATATTGTACCTGTCAGAGCAATTGTTGGACCGGCACATTTGGTGCGAGAGAATGCTGCATCTTATGGAATTGATAGCGTATGGCTTGAAAATGATCATGCGCATTCAGATACCTACTGGACTGTATATTAAGTTACAATGTCTGAATTAAGGTGTGCAGGAGGAAGATTGTTAATCGAATTGTACGATTTGACTTAAACATTATAAAAATCACTCCCAGAGAGTATACCTCCAAGTTCAAGGTGCACTGGAATAGTCCTGGAGATGCGGCCAATACTCCCAATACTCCCAATAGCTCCAAATTTGCACATTCTAATAGTTTCATTTTGTAGCATTTTGAAGACAACTAGACACTCTTCAGGATATTCTTGTATTCTGTTCCCCAACTTCTGGAGCATTAAGGAGCACAGGAGACATAGTCTCAGAGCACCTGAGAGCACATTACATTGCATTCAGCCTATCTGGGAGCATCTGGAAACATCTGGAAGCATCAGTGTAGCTGTTCAGTGTTGCTGAGTTGTTCAGCTATAACTTCCAAACCATTTTACATTTTGCTGATGTTGTAGAGGGGAAACTGACTTCGCTGGAGGGGGTGAAACTTGGTTCACTGGTACCGGTAGATATGGCTTTGCTGCTAGGGGTGAAAATGGCTTTGCTGGTAAGGGTGAAACTGGCTTCACTGAATGCTAGCAGGTAGCGGTGAATCAGGCTTCACTGATGGGGGCGAACCTGGCTGCGTTGGTAGCAGTGTATATGGCTTTGCTGGTCACAGTGGATATGGCTTTGCTGAATGTAAGCTGGTAGCAGAGAATCTGAATTCTCAATGAGCAAGCAAGAAGCATTCGATCTGGCTTCACTCCCACAACTCTGACATGCTTTGTATCACTGCTCTGACATGATCACTCTTATCACTCTGACATTTTGGCTTTGCTGGAAACTGTAGATCTGCATTTGCTGAAACAAAGTATGTAAGAGTGGATTTGACATTGCTAGTTACAATAAATCTAGCTTCGTATCTGGCAATGGATCTGGCTTCTCTCCGAGTTGGCAGGGGTAATACACACAGTTCATGGAGGAAAATCAAAGACTGAATTACCCATTTGTGGTGATGATGATGATGGTGATGGTGATGGTGATGGTGGTGATGGTGATGGTGGTGATGGTCATGGTGATGATGGTGATGGTGATGGTGGTGATGGTGATGGTGGTGATGATGGTGATGGTGATGGTGGTGATGGTGATGGTGGTGATGGTCATGGTGATGATGATGATGGTGATGATGGTGATGGTGATGATGGTGATGGTGATGATAGTGATGGTGATGATGGTGATGGTGATGATGGTGATGGTGATGATGGTGATGGTGATGATGGTGATGGTGATGGTAGTGATGGTGATGGTGGTAATAGTGATGGTGATGACGGTGATGGTGATGATGGTGGTGATGGTGATGGTGATGGTGATGACGGTGATGGTGATGACGGTGATGGTGATGATGGTGATGATGGTGATGGTGATGGGGATGATGGTGATGGTGATGGTGATCATGGTGATAGTGATGATGGTGATGGTGATGATGGTGATAGTGGTAGAGATAATGATTGAAACAAGGGGGTTGATAAAATGCACACAGAATGAGAAATTTGTTTCATTCTGTAATTCAATATTATATATGGTAACACTCAGATAGTATTCCCATACTGCCTACCTAATTGCCAACAGACATGAGAGGCAGTCATAATCTATAGTATTCAACAGACACACAGTAGTAACAGGGATACTATATCTTCTTAATGGTTGTACCGAAGCTTTTCCCTACATAGCATTGATTTCTGCAGTGCATAAACATGGCTAGTATTAGGTGCTATCATATTACAGAGATCAGCACAGAGTAGTATAGCAGCTGTATTTCCTTTGAATATCTATGATGAATGATGACATACCAGATTAATTCCAGTGCAACCACACATAATTCATTTTACTATTTTTCGTGATTTTGCAACAATAATAGTGCTCTGACCAAATTAATTAAGACATATGGAATTTTTAAAATCCATAAGTAAATAGGAAAGAGATTTGTACACTGGATCTTTTTCAGATAAATTTGGCTTTTACATTATACTGGTGCATTATCAAATATCCAGTCAAACCTGCTGGATTGTGGAAGACAAAACTGTTTTCTATTCACAGTATTACAGTAACCACTGAAGTAACCCATGTACAATTGATAATAATACTTACTTTTCTTCTGATCAGGCTGTGATCCAGCTGTTGGACGCAGGAGTTTGCAGCTAGTTTGTACTATATTCCTCAACCTTGAAAGCAAAATATACCTGGTATGTAAAGTACATGTCATCAAAGCATTGAGATATTAGTACTGCACTTGCCAGGGGATATGTAAATGCAGACATAGTGCCTTTACCTAGATTGTTAAGCTCATCTGGATTGAATTCAGAGATATAAATCGATAGTTATACACAGAAGTCAAGTAATTATACACTGTATTCAGAGGAATTGTTAGAAGTTTGCAATTATATGATGGCATGTTCACTTGTATACATCTTCTCTATTTGATCTGCTGCAGCCAAATTAGTTATTGCTCACACTGTGCCATGATTTTGTTAACCATAATGCAATCAGGTCAGTATGGTAGATATTAATTTTGTTATACTGTTGAATCCACCAAATTTTAACTTTTTGTATCCTGTGGCCTAATCGTGGGTTGGATAATCATGAGACTACTTGTGTGCATTCTTGACTGAACCTTACGGAGAAATGATGTTGAGGTCAGGCTGAATGCATTGATGAATATCTGGAATAGAAACTATACAATTGTAAATCAATCAGAGCTATGTTAGAACAAACGGATTTTGTTTGAATATGAATGAGATAAATGAAATATCAAATTCCAAGTAGAGACTTAACTTTCTTTGGTATTGTGAACTTAATGTAAGGGCATGTCTCTATGCTCTCTTATCAAACCATTCTATTACCATTTAGACTAAGCTTGATATGGACTTACTTAATCTCGGTTAGCACTGCATTGCCCCAGGTACACTGGAAATGCCGATTCTGCGTATAACCCGTACTACTACACCATATGGAACGAGCTAGAGCCTGATTCGAGGCCAGAAACGAGAAAAGGTTGAGCGCGCGATTCAGAAGGTGAGGCATGAGGCTCAGAATCACATGAGACCCGCTTTTGGGCTAGTGCAAGACAACTTGTTATGCTATCTTATCTTTTTCAGCACAAATTATCGATATAAATCAACAGCCGTAGCCATGTCGCACTCGAAGAGAAACACATCTCTCGCTTTCTTTACGTTCGTTACCGTTTCTCAGTCATTACTGCTGCTACCCATTTGTTTTGTACTGATAAGAAAACTGTAGCTCTTATGAACGATCCCTACTCAAAGGCGACTATGGCAAGCAACGAACTCGTCTAACTCGCGATTCCTTTAAACCATTTGACGCCTGCAATCTTTGTTTGATGCGTTCTCGTGATCCAGTGTCATGCCCAGATGGTCATCTATTTTGTCGCGAATGCGCAGTCGAAAACCTTATCTCCCAGAGAAACGAGATCAAGCGCCTGCAGTCAGATATGGAGCGCCAGATGAAAGGTGACGAAGAACTACAAATACTGGAAAACGATGAAGCTACAGTGCAATCGGTGAAGGACTTTGAGTTGCTTCAGATGGGATTGGAGATCCCGAATAACACACAATGGAACAGGAAACTTATGCCGAACGGGGATACTGAGCCGCATGAACCTATCACCGAATCTAGAGGAATGAAACGGAAGTTTGAGCTAGATAAGGAAAAAATAGTGAGAACTTCGAACGAAGAAAGAAAGAAGGTAAAGGCAGCCTTATCGGAAGAAAGAGTACGTTTGGCCATCGCTCTGTGGAATGTACATATTGTTGACGCAATTCTTAGACTAGGGCATCTATATCCAAGCTCCCATCATTCTGGGTTCCCAGTCTCACACCTTCTGCGCCCAATACGATCAGAATCCGGAAGCCTACTAAGTTGAATCCTTTCTGCCCGGCATCGGTTGAAGGCCATATACATTATTTTTCACTCAAATCGCTACTACCAGTGAAGTTTAAAGAAGATAAAGACGAAAAGACAGCGCACGGTGATCTCCAACGCATATGCCCAGCATGCAGGAAGGGTTTAAGCAATTCCACAAAAGCCATGTGTAAGAAGCCTTAATCAAAGTGGAGTAAAACTAACATTTAGTAGTTGCAAAGCCCTGTGGGCATGTCTTCTGCAAACCATGCGTGGACAAGTTTATGACTCCAATGTCCGATAATCAGAACGATCAGAGTAAGAAACTAGTACAGTGCTATGTATGCGATGCGGATCTATTAGATAGGGGTAGGACTTCCGAGAAGCATATGGTGCGGCCTGGACTTGTTCTTATTAAGAGCGACGGCACCGGGTTTTCTGCGGGGGGTGGAATTGTCACAACGGAGAAGCAAGGCATTGCATTCCAATGCTAATTCAGGGAAATCGATAGTGTACGAGCCTACCGGTTTCTGCTGTATATTATATAGACCATTTGTAAACAGCGGTACGTGTTGCTGATGCTAGAATTCGAACGCCAATGTTAGACTCCATAGATGTACGGTTGGAAAAGACTTGATGTATTGGATAGCAAAAATGTAGTTTTGTCAGATTAGATCAAGTAATTTTGACCGTCATCGCCCAAATTCACTACCGCCAGTCCACTCCCCCTCACTGCCTTGACGAATATCATCTCCCCAGCGCTCACAGCTGTGCTGAACCACTGCCCCTTAGTCAAACATGATGACGGGGGGAGGGTATGCCGCACAGACACACATATGGGAACAGCTATAAGTGACAGAAGCAAGAAGGTTTGTGACCGACAGTAAGAATATCATCGTAGAGGGCTCAAGTGCTCAACTATCATCATTCAAAACGAAGGGTCAACCTCGCAAGGTTGGGAACCACAGAACAGGAACAGAGCAGTACCTGTATGGTTGAAGCGCCGAAACAGTCAAAACACCAGACTTCAATGAGAAGGTGCGTAACTTTGGTTGGGAATAGCGGCACACCGTTCGTCCCAGATGGCGCTAGGGATAATCGACTAGGCCTCGTCTGACATAAATAAGTCTCGTCCTCGCCCTTCCGGTGTCGCCGATTCCTTAACTTCTCGACATTGTCCAACAAAAGACCCTTAAAAGCCCCGCTTCAGGCAGTGGCTCAGTCCGTCTGCTCATAAATCGGATTGATACGGCAATGGCGTCAGAATACTACCACTCCGCAACGCGACCGGCGACCCCACAAACCCGACCGCAGCCCTTCTCAATACAACCAGCAATCGACTTCTTTGCCCCCACTCAGCCTCAAGACCGCTTAATCTCACACCCGCAGTACCACCTACTGAGGACCAGTCTTCCTCCAGTACCACTCCCCCCTCAGCACCATCTCCAGGAAACTTCTATGAAGCCAACAGAGTCCCACCACCGAAAGAATACTACGAAATCGGATACTCTTGATGACAATACCGAAATCAATTGCAGCGCCCACTTCCAACATCCCTTCTATACTCCTTCAAACTCCTTCACAAGCACTGCTCCCCGCAATGTGTTGATAAAGACCAAATTTCCAGTCGCAAGAATCAAGCGCATTATGCAAGCTGATGAGGACGTTGGCAAAGTCGCACAGGTTGCTACCCACCTCCCAATTCCATTCACAGCCCAGCATTACCCCCAATAACCCGTGCGATTCAATACAACATCAGTGGAGATTTTCGTTCCTTCTTAAATGTCAATAAAGTTAACAACCAACGATCAGGTCACACCAGTTGTTGTTTCCAAAGCGCTCGAGCTTTTCATGATTGCGTTGTGCGACAAAGCGTCCGATCAAGCACGTCAGCGCCACAGCAAACGCATCACCGCTGGGCACCTCAAGCAAGCAATTATTCATGAAGAGCAATTTGACTTCTTGGCCGACATCATTGAAAAAGTACCCGATATTTCGCAACCTACAGATGGAAGTACTCTAACAAATGGCAACGTTGACTCTGAGGATGGCAACCCCGTCAAGAAGATACGGAAGCCGAGACAACGCAAGACCAAGGGTGAAGACGCGTTTTTACACAAAACAGGTGCCCACCGGATGGATTGATGGTTTTGAGCTTTTGCGAGTCATGGATATCGTTTCGGTAAAAATTGCCCAGTGAGGGATTTGTCTAGCAGATTCTATGACAAGAAAACTTCTTCACCTTTACAAGTTTATATCTCCTTCTCATCTTACTTTTTGTACCATTTTTCCAAGGTGTATTCTGCACGGATACGGAATGTTTGGGCTGAGTCTTAAGTACTTTTTCAAGGTTTTACTAAATAGTATTTATTTGTAGGTGAATTTCATGTATCATCAGGGATTCAGCTGTATTTGACAAAGGGTTTAGAACTCTAAAAGAACTTGGGGCTATAGTTTTAAGTAAAAACTAATTGACAGTTAATCTCTTGGTTCTTTGAAGAAGTTAAACAAAATCAAAAACTGTGTATATGCTTATGTTATAATTGAAATTATTGGAATAGTATTGATCTGCAGAGTTCAATAGTGAAGTATTTATATACAGTATTGGTTTCCATTTAGGAATAAATTACTCCTTTCAGTAGGAATGTATTTAAAACAATAATCAAATTGAATCTGGATAGATACTATGTGTTAATTGAACATAATCTTAAAATATACTTAAATATATTTAGTTAGCTATATTGAGATTTGTTGATGGATAATTAATAAGTTAAATATTCCAAATACTTGATAAAATAGATATTTATTTTGATTTTTAATGGTTGTTTTACATTAATAATATAGTGATACAATTCAATAAATAATATGATGCTATCAGAGGATATGCTATACACATTGACCTTGAACTATAATATGCTATGTTTGAAGTATTATGTAGTCAATTTGGACTGAGTGAAGATCTTCTAAGAAATCAAAGATATTTCATGCAACAATAATGGATATTAAGAAATTCACTACTAATATATTTCGTATTACTAATATGATGGAAATCAAACAATAGAAATATATGAGCAATATAATTACTATTTTTTTAATTAAGCTGCAAATATATTGTATATTATAGAATATTTCTTATTGAAAATTTGTTATGTTTATAGCTATTACAAGTATTTATATGATAATTCAATATATAATTTCCCATTACTAGTTTTGTATTTAGTTTATTAAATATAACACCAGAAGTTTTACACAAATATCATAGTGAATAAAAGCTACATCAAAATATTATGTAAATGAATTCAGTGATAGGTGAGATATTATTCAGATAATAAACACAAAATACTGTGAAGACTTACCTACCAGAATGTTTTATTTGATATCTAATATAGTAGTATATTTTGTCACATCATAACTGAGTGGTTTATTATATTCAAAATAGCTTATATATTATATACACTAATTTGTATGTATCAGGGTTCAGAATACTCTGTTGAATAGATATTATTTATTATGCGCAAAGGTTTGTATTTTAGCGATAGCAGTATTATGCAATATATTACTACTATTTTGCGAATTCATCTTATGATCGTAAAACATCTAATTACATAACATTAACAGTACAGATGAAGACTATTATAAAACACTGTAATGCCTTTGAGATGAATATAATGATTACCATCTTGTCAGAATACTTGTCACATATCTCACCACTCATATCTAGATTGCAAGATGTCCATATTTTCTTGTAGATTCATTTTGTTATTTTTGTAGATCTAACTTGTGTCTGAACAGATTGATAGAGTCTGTAATATCCACCAATAGTAATTAATAGATATTTCCAAGTTAAGATACTTCAAAAGGAGGTTTACAAAATGATTAGATTTACCAATAAATCAGCCGGCTGACTGATAGCATTTTCAGTAGTAAATGGATAATACCCATAGCAAAGCATGGCAATAGTAGCACTCCAATAGATCAGCTTGGACTTATGCAATCTGGATAATTAAATATAATTTTGATTTTCAACTTAAGTTCAAATTTATATTAAAGAAATATGATCCAAGAGTTGTGAATAACTGATAAGTCATTACTTCTATGTACTAACAAGAGAATTCATCAAGAGCACAGAAAAGATAATCCTTTAATCTGCCACAAAGTCTCTTGTGTTCAGTTTACCCAATACCTCCAAATTATCTCCATGCTTCATTGTAATATCTAAATCTTCTACTGTCATCACATAAACTGCCAACAGAATATATATCATTGTTGCTTGGCCATATACTCAAACTATTCAATACAATAAACCACATGCTGATCATATAATGTAATTCAGCCAGCAGTATAGAGCAATATCTTCTCATTCGTGTATCTGTAGATCCTAACTAGCTACTGTTACTTTTGTCATAACTTGCAATTCATAACAGTTCCAGTTATCCGTAATTCTACACCTCACTAGAATTTACTTCTTGAACTGGGGATCCCAGAAGAGAGCTTTCCAAGAGCACAGATATTACTAAATATTGTTAATAAAAACCATCGATTGCTGTGCACTAAAGAATGACCTTAATTGGGGATTCCATTCCCAGTACCATAAATGGGACTTGTTATGGTCGTTTGTGTGATACTACAATACATGATTGATATGACTGAATTTTCATGACATATTTTGGGACAATTACTGTGAAATATAGGATTGTATGGTAAGTTCGCTTACACTGTAACTGTGTTCAGGATTCTATACCATCTTAGGTGCGAGAACCTCAACTTGTGTAAATGAATATTTCTACCGATTGAGATACCAACAAGTTGGTATTTTCTGACAATAATGATACATCAGAAAAATGTGTATCAATTTGGAAGCTATACATATACCTCCCAGACACTCCAGTTAACATTCCCAGTACCCCTAACAACTTCCAGTTGCTCCCAGGCTCTCCTGGAGCTTTGCAAAGTGCTCTCAGGCACTGCCAGAGCATTCTATGGAGTTTCTGAATGCACATACCATTATGACGGTGCATTCTGGATGGTATGAGATATGACTGAAATAACAGTCAAATGTTAGACCAGCTGAGACCTCTGCGGAGGGCTGCAGGGGATATTGAGAGGAGCTAAAAGCTCTGCGCAGCGCTGGGGGAGACTTGGTGATAGATTCTTACAGCATTGGTTCATAGGGCTCGGCAAACAAAAGGTATTTCGGCCTTCATATTTCTCTTTGTTACAGTCACAAGATTAATTAAATGTCAATGGAGCATGCTATTTCGAAGTCTCCCAACATATCTACATACAGAACTGGAATGTATTCGGAGAAGCTACAGGAGAAGCCAATTAAGTGAACTTCATCAGCAAAAACTAAATTCCCCTCATTGAATTGATTTACTTTATTGTACCAACAAACTCTAAAAATTGAAATTGAGGTATCCCTGACATATGGCATTGCTTGACTGTTCCAGAGTGTTCTTTGAGTCATTGCGATGCTGTTTCAAGTGTCACAAACAATGTACCCACTTTTGTGAATGTGATAACAAGCACTTGACGAACGGTTCACACTTCCATTGGCAATATCACATATCATCTCTTGGTATACTGCTATATCGCAGAATTAGATTTGTCCTCATGATGATGATTGTACTCGCTCCATACATTTAATGATGTGTGTTGTTCATGTTTTTGAAGATCCCCACAGCTTAATATGACCAATGATTGTTACCATGCATACGTGGTTCACTATATTCAGTTTGTGGATACAAGATCATCAAAACCTTGCATTTCAACAGTTGTGGGAGGGGTATGCATCATCACGATTATGATTTCACATGTTTGAGATCAGACTTCAGTAAACCATCAGTTCAATTACATTTACTACTATTATGATATGTTAATGAAACTTAGAAATAAATAGCATAGAAAGGAAATCCTAAATCCCATCACTGACACCATTCCTATCCTCCAAGCAACATTCCACCCTCTACAATTGTACTTCCATCAACTAATCCCGTATTCTCAATGCTGGTCATGTTGGTGATGCTTGTGATGTCCTTGCTGATGCTATTGCAGTACTTGCAGGGAACGGGCTGGCTGCTGCTGGCAATGGCAGACCAACCCATAGGCAGAACAGCTGAGTATCACATGCTAGCTTCAGTAGCAGCAACAAAGCTGCTGAGAGGATTAAAAGAATTGCCAGACTGCTCATTTGGCTTCTCTGGGAAGTAATCAAGGAAGTCCTCATCACAGCGGCCCTGCTCATTGAGAGGTTGGGCCATCGCTTGGTCCGTACCAGTTCAGTGGATCCATTGGTGAATCATGTTGCAGATATTGTATATCTCTTTGGCCTGAACCGATGGCAAGGAAGAATGAAAATCCATGTGGAGATGGAAAAATACATTTGTGCATGCATTTTTAACCGGGTAATTAATGTTACTTGTATTGCACTTAAGTTGTGCTCCACCTCCTGGACCAAACTCTGGTGGGATACTAAACTCGGCTGTTTTCCATGCCGACAGACAATGGTGGATGGCAATCAAGGTGCGGGCAATGAATATCGGGTTGATATTATCAATCAATGATCAATCTTTCATTCCCATTTGTCGTATGCCATAGAAGTATGTCCAGTAAATAAGATCCGCAACCTTAGTTACTGCAAATTGAAACTAGCACTTATAAATTGATCATCAAGACAACCATGAAACAAGAAGCGACTTTGATCTCACCTCATGAACGTTTGTGGGGCATTTAAACCTGTCCTTTGCCAATAGCCAAGCGACCAATTTCCAGATCTCCGTAGGCAACTGTGTTTGAAATCAGTAAATTGAGTTGAATGAGGTCTTGCAGCGGTATACCATTGCCGCACAGGGGCAAGTCATCCTTGCTAGAGCCTGATGCCCAATGTCAGCGATGGAAACAATTATTGAGATGATTCATTTCCTACTGCAATGTAGGCACATGGAGGACCTGAGTTTCTCCGCATTGGATCAATCCGGGTGATTTCCTCATACCAAGAACAATGAATCTGGGCGGTCTTCACCGCATTCGTAGCAAAGGGATTCACAAACATTGCATAATTGATTGCTATAGACTTCACATGTGCCATGACCATCACCAGAATACCAGAAAGGGTTGTCAGGGCATTGTATTCTGCGCAGATGATGAGGCCTATCATGTCGTCAACAATGGACTCATATCGCCACCGATTTCCAGCATATCTTGCAACCAGTTGCTCACCTGTGTTGTTTCAATCCTTTCTCTATTAAATATATACATTAGCGACCGGATTCAATCATTCAATCGCCTAATCAGATACCTACTTGGATGCCAGCAGCGCAGGCTGACATCTATTCTCCTCCTCTGAGACAATATAGACCTCCCGATGCTCAAGATATAAAGGTTCTGCCAACGTACAAGTATATTCAGTTGCCCCGAGTGGTTTTCCAAGTGATGATGTGACGGAAACTTTTGATGGCCACTTGAACATTACTTTCCTGGATGGTTGCCGAAGAGGCTTCTAATTGGATTCTGAATTGTCATGGCGATCCTCATTGTAACTGTTGGGCATCATGCTGACATTGACATCGAGATTCTTGTCGTGGATAGATCTTCTGCTTCTCCTCGTGCTGGAAGGAAGAGGTGGCAGGGAGAAGTGCAGCGCCTTCATGCCATGATTTCAAAAGGCGGCAAGTATTAGGTACAAAAGAATTAAAGAAGTGACCAGAGGAAATGTGAATGAATGTAGAGTAAATGAATCAAAGGGTTGTGGAAAGGTAAGAGAGTGTTGATATGATTAAAAGCATCGTCGTGATGCGTTATTTTATTCTGTCAACAATTCAAGGATCTTGGCTTGTCCTGCCATCCACAATTCCAATTCCTTGGATGGATAGGATACTGAAACTAAGAATCCCAGATGACAAGCCTGCCGCAGGGTTGTTGATTGGCTTCCTTGGACGAAAATTGTTATTGCAACTAGCTACAAAGCGTTTGCATTTCACTAATCCTTTGTGCTAACTTGCACTCCGGAATGCTACGAAACTACCAATTACATGACCGCCATACACCGAGTCCTATTGCTGCCACTATGTCTTTCGTAACAACAAATGTCTCAATGATTAATCCCAACATCTTGAATTACTCAACACAGCCCTTCATGTATGAATATGAATGATGTAATAATAAAATAAACGAAACACCCAAAAGAGACCAAAAACCTCACCAAAAAACTCCAAATTATGACCCATCCATCCACCCTCCAAAGTGTCAGAAAAATACCCACCAACAAAGTAAATCCTTGAACAACCATTCAGCCAGGGCATTGCATCCTCACAATGACTCATTTCCAGCGGGGGGGCAGCTTGAACTCTACATATTGGGCAAAGTGCCGGCAGCGGGAGAATTTACAATGTGATTGCGTTTGTGTAGCCAGGGCGCATCCTCATCCGCAACAAGGCATTACTCGTAATCAGCAAAGAGACCAAGTCCATCCTTTTGGATAACTTCAAGGTATTGCTACTGTCTGATAATCTGCATTTGAAGCTTCCATTCAAACTTTCAGAAGCCTGTTTTTGTCATCAGGGAGCTTCTTGGATTTGGGCGCCGCGTTTTACCATCATCATCTGATTCCTCCCCAGTACTGTCGGTCCTATCCTGACCTGGAGGTGGGAGGATCTCATCCAGAGCAAAGTAGCTGCGGCCACCAAGCATAGGCGTCTGGGAACCAGCTGTGCCGTCGGCTTGTTGGCCACAATCAATGACACAAAAATGCATTGGGTAGTATTATTTCATCGCTGCACTTAACCATTCGGCTGCAGTATTGTTATCGAAGATTTGGATCACATGACGGGTGTACTGGCCACAATCTCCATTTGGCTCCTCCCGGCTGCCCCAAAGCTCACTGAGTATCTGGCTGGGGTCTGGCAGACCAGCGATTGCAGCATTCACGATTGACAAAATGGTCATATTGAAGATTAATGTACCCATCGGAAGTATAGATTCATCATCCCCAGGCTAGTGGCATGAGAATTGTTGAGTATTGTTTTCGCCCACCCTGTTCCCAGCAATGTCGGGATCCACATAGGCGATGGAGAAGCTAGATGGCTTGACAAGGAAATCAGTCAAGGTGTCACAATGCATCATTATTGCTGATAACCTGCCACCCACGGTCTCTTCATCCTCGTCTTCTGTATCTACACATCCTCAGGAAGAGTAGAAGAAGCATTGAGGTGATGAAATACATACCAACGTGCACGACTTTCCACGTTTTAGTCCGAGTTTATTCGAACTTATTCCTCCAACCGCAAATGCCAACTTCGAATAACTTGTCCAGTGCTGCCTCCAGTTTCTGACCATGCAGGATACTGTTGTCTGCTATGTACCATTTCCAAACTGGCCATTTAGACGCCAGATCACTGATTTGAGTAATACACTGATGGATTAGGAGATCCCATTGCTCGGGGCTGGTAACTTGGTTGTTGATGTTGCCCATGGACTGGGCAATCTCCCACACGCGCTCCCTCACGTTATTATCTGTCTGTTGCTGTGTCAAGCCACCCTTTTCCTGCCAACACCGCATGGTTTCGGCTGCCCATTGGCTGACTCCAACGCCGGCATTCTTGGCTCAGATGCAGACTTTTTGCGTTGGTATCCAGATTGTATTAGCAGCTGCGACGACTGGTTTTGGCAACTACAGGGCATCACATTATATTTTAGGTTCTCAACTGTGGTCAGTGATTGAGTGGTCAATATCACATGCTTGTTGATCTAAACAAGCGTCAGGAGTGTTGAATATATCGTCAAGTGCGATGCAATACGGTAGCAAAGGTGAGGAGGGTGTGTCGATGGTTCTGGAGATTGTATGTAGGGTGGGCAGGCAAGGCGAATATATATATGGGCTTGGAGGGGTTTCTTGATCTGGCGACATCATCTTGGCTGCATTTCAGATAGGAGGGAATTTGCTGAGCATTATCTAAGCGCCCTGATTCATTAACTGAACACTTAAGTTCATCACAAAGACCACTAAAAGCATGCTCAGCCATTATATCTGAGTGGTTTGTCCTTGCTCTACTTGTTCTACCTGGTGCTGACGTCACTGGGTCAGTATCCAAGCAGAATTCACGGTTCATGTATGATACAAACTTAACAAAAAGTGACAACCCATCAGCAAAACGTAAAATGGTTTGGAAGTCATAACTGAACAACTAAGCAACTCTCAAAAGCCACACCGATCCTTCCAGATGCTCCCAGATGCTCCCAGATAGGCTGAATGCAAAGAAATGTACTCTCAGGTGCTCTGAGACTACTTCACCGGTGCTCCTGAATACTCCGGAAGTTGTTGAACAGAATCTAAGAATATCGTGAAGGGTGTATAGTTGTCTTCAAAATGCTTCCAAATCAAACTATTAGAATGTGCAAATTTGGGAGCTATTGGGAGTATTGGCCATGTCTCCGAGCGTATTCCGGTGCACCTCGAACCTGGAGCCATACTGTCCGGGAGTAATTATTATAATGTTTATATGAAATAGTAAAATTCAACTAACTATCTTCTGCACACCTTGATTAAGGCATTGTAACTTTAATACACAGTCCAGTAGGTATCTGAATCAACATGATTATTTCCAAGCCATATGCTATCGATTCTATCTGATGCAGCATTATTCTCTTGCACCAAATGTGCAGGTCCAACAATTGCACCAACAGGTAAAATATGCATGATATCAGTCTGTTTTACAATTCGGATGAACTCGTCAATACAATCAGCCCAACCATGCGGAGCTTTGTACTTTGTTGGAATCACCACCGCATATTTTTGAGGTCGAGGATGTACTATCCATTGTTGGGTCTACTTGCACCTCTTAGAGAAGGTGGATATTGTTTTTCTGGCTGGCAGGCACTCCTGAAATTGGAGGATCTGATTTGGTGGAGTCCAGCTGAAGTATAATATAGGCAAAGAAGGAAGACGGCCTTGGAAGGTGTTATCGAGGTCACTGTCCGTATATTGAACCCAGATGGTATGAGATTCAGGCATGATCTCTTGGTTGGCATCAGTAGATTCTGCCTAGCAATCATGTCCCAGACACTCAACAGACATAGGGTAGTGAAATGGTTGACAGTAGTACAACAGTCCATTGTAAAGTTTAATAAAGATAATGTCAATGAGTACATTCTGATCATATCTGAGCACCAGTCCACTAACTTCATGTACCCAGTGGTCTTCAATTTGTGTACAGAACAGCTGTCCAAAGTTGGGAAGTCCGAAATCTACTGATGCATCTCTGAGTGATGTCAATTTGATACTTCTGCACACACCGTGGACAGGAGTTTCTCACAAATGATGTACCTGTTGTGATGCTGGGCGGAAAAATGGCTCTTTCTGACAATGGTGGAGGGGTAAAAGATGGGCTCTGCGCGAATTTCGCCGTTTATCAGGAGCTGATAGTAGGTTGAAAACATTGGTAGAGTCAATATCGTACCAGCCTTGAAGGGCATGATTTGACAGTGTCTCCTCCATATAGTCAAGACTGGTACACCGGCCATTGTGCTTGAGGATCTGATGAATGTAATCGACTTTGTTGGTAAATCGATATTCCTCTTTCACATGGCCGATATGTAGCAGTTCAGAAATATCGGTGGTGAAATTGTTGCTGGAACCCATTCGCCTAATTGACTCTGATATATGGCTCACAAGATGCATCATTGGATATCTGAAATCGATTACATGCTATTGGAAGGTTTCCGGAGCTCCTGAACACGGATTGCCTGCCACCAAGCTTTAAACTCAATCAAGCGGAGGGAGAATTCCTTCGTGAACCACATCTGGTCTTTCAAAGTGATACCATGAATCTCTCTCTCGAGCTGATTCACAACACGGTCCGTATCAGCGATACTGCATGTTGTGGCTTCAATGTCAGTATTGGTTTGAGAGACCCGAAATTGCACACGCTTGTCGGCGGTCATGATTAATACCCTCTAAGCCTCTTCTTCGGCAGCAGTCCTAATTCAAGAAAGTGTTTTGGAGAATATGCTTCTGGGACCGGTTTCCTTTGTCCTGACTTCCTGCAATCGTTGTTGCTCATAATGTTGGAACAATTTATCTAAAAGCTTGCGTTTAGTAGGTGTTATCTGATGGATTTCACCCTCCAATCGTTCAATTGCCCTCTGCTGATTAGCTTCTGACCATATGGTTGGCACTTGTTGGGCTCTATTCAGACGCACCTGAAATTGTCTTCGTTTGGATGTAGGGACCTTTCCAGCCCTGTACACCCGAACCACCATTGCAGCACGGATTTTATAAATCTTCTGTTCTCGTAACTGATGGGATTCTCGTGTCAATATTTCATCCACTTTGGCCTTCACAGACTTCGACATTTTCTGATCTCGAAAGGGACCCTTCTTCTTGTAACATGGATTAAATTCATCGTTAAGTGCTCTGGAGGATAGATTCGAGTGATTTTGTTAGCTGACAACTCCAGAGAATTCACAGAATACCTGCACTGCGCCCATCACTATTTCATCAGAGGCAATTTCCGCAGCAGTATTCCCGGCATCCTGGGAGCAGTCAACTATTGGAGTCAAATTCAGTGCCAGTGTTCTGATCATGCCCCGGATTTCTTTTCCCAGCCAGGAGCTGATTTTCATCGAATGGAATGGTTTAGAAAAGCGCAGGAGGCCTGGATATTGTGGTATTGATGTGAATCGATTGTCAAATTCCATTTCTAGCTTTTAGGTAGTTGAGCAGCCAGTGCAATAAGGCTTTAACTAAACCCAGGAGCAGCTGATGCAATTCATCAGGCTGCTAAAGGCGATAGACATTGCAGAGAGGGTATTGCCAGAACAGGTTGCAGATTGGATGAACACCAAGAGTGTGCAGAACATTGATATTAGTTTCGTCCAGAAGCTCCAAGTAAACATGCTGATCTCATGGGTTATCAAGTGGTTGAACAGTTGAATGCCCCATCAGCGCACGTTTAGGAATTTCACACATTGGGTATGAGCAATATGACACTTGAGTAACTATGACTTGTTCTGGATAATCTCTAACCCAGGCAGCCAAAAGAGGATAACATTGTCTCTGGTATCCATCAGCACAATCCCATTTCAAGCCAGGGCCAGTAATGTCAAGATTGCGGAGTGGGGACAGTACAGTTTCAACTGCAGAATACCATGTCTCGTCAGTATTTTTGGCATCTTTTGGGGACAGGGGATCAGCCAAACAACAATCCAGGTGTACATTTCAGGTGTATGGCGGATATCATTTAGAATATTACCAATCGTGAGATACAGCGGCCAGGCATGCTGGTTGCCCGAATAATTAGTCAAGTGGGTCTTGTCGGATGCCCAAATGACTGGCACAATCGTCGCTCCAGTACGAAGCTGATCTTGGGTATCCCACCACCAATGGCCTGTGTTCATCTCGTTATATATTCAGTGACTTTCCGAGTCTGCAATGTGAACTGGTTTAAAATCGAGGTGTGCCTGAATTAGGAGATCTGCCAAGAGGAACTGTATACATTTGAAAACATCCCTTTAGTATAATGTTCCGAAGATGTGCGAATAATCTTCCATCCAACTGTCATTGCCAAGCCTGAAATGAAGTCTAGAGAGGAGCTTTCATTCAGCATCTGCTGATTGAAATGATTGGATGTTGAAGTCGTCCTGTCCACGCCTCAGATGTCAATCTATCCACATTTTTGTCTGCTGGCTAAATGATTGAGTCTGATGAATGTCGTGTGCTGACTGAAATGGATGCCATGGATTCCATTGTTCTGAGTACTTGCGATGCTTGTTGTACAATCCAGTTGCTTTGCCATTTGCTTTCCACCCCGCATTTTCCAGTCCAACTACCTGCCTATGAGCCCTCGTCTTTGTTGGATCAGGGGTGCAAGTCAGATCAGGCTTTTGGGGGTCAATAGTTCCATCGTCGGAAGTATCTTCAGGCAGTGGTGCACCAGGTACATTGTCTATGGATAGATGAATTAGTTGACCAAGCTCATTGATGGCCATTCAGGTGCACCGACTGAAGTCGAATCATAATGGGTCGGGTCGATCCTAGCCTGCAGGTGGGAGAGTCCTGTCAGGTAATAGCCCTCCATTGATCGATAGTGGGTGATATTGTTCATAGTAAGCCTCCAGTCGGTTCTCGTGAAATAATTTCGTTTTGCATATAAAGCACTTGACATGTTTCCGGTGAGTGTTGACCATATTTAAGACATGGTCACTGAACACGTATTCAGATGAATTTCGATGAGGCGGGAGGAGGTGATATAGAGCCTCAGCGATATTGGTTCGAAAGCGAGCTAACTGTGGTCAGCGTGACACATTCATAACCACATCACACCTTGCCAAACACGAGGGGGATGTGACTTTTGTCATCACTGGAATCACCATGATGGGGCGTTATACTACATCATTGCGGCATTGTGAATTTGACCTCCGCTCGAGTCTCCAAGTAGCTGATAATGAAGGTAGATCGTCATAATGAAATGAATAGATGAGTTTCCTGGCTAGCTGCATGTCTGGACATTGATCAGCAATAACTGATACGGCTGGTAGGATATTTTCTTCAGTAACGATACTTCACTGGAGCGTGGATCCTGAGGAGAACTAAGATGTATAGGCAAGGAGCTTAATAGGAAGTAATCACTATTGCTGCTCTACTCACAGGCCTCGTATTGAATGAGGTTGCAAGGTCGTACATGCACAACTTATGTGTAATATCCCTAGTCGTGCTAACCTTCATACTGGATATAGTTTATGTTGGGTTCCTGGAGATATCTTATTATATCCCTTCTATGACCTGTAAAGTCATTGATGTGTAAGATGGTGAGCAGCTAACCCATGTCCTAGTATATCAATTCGGGCAGATAACAAAGAAAGGCGGGATGTGTAAAACTAACGTTGCTGTTCTCAAGGCCCAGGTTGGTTTCAAGGATGGAAGGTGTAGTGATACACCACAGTGTGTGACAACAGAATCGGATATAAGAAGCCCTTCATTTGTCCGAAGGTCACGGTACCTGCAATATACTCAACCATACTCCAATTGGTTCTATATCTCATCTCACCTCTATAGTAGTTTACCACTACCATTGTTTGACAGAGCATGTCGACGAAAGGATCCCCACTGAAGACAATGAATATGGCTCCACCTGGTGGCTGATTTGACTCCCAATAACGCGGTGACGACAATTCAGAATCACCGGATAAAAGTTGACGACATGCCACTCGCAAAGACAGTCAATTTGGGAAACACACCAATCAATATCATCTGCCTCAAGGGTACGGTTACCGTCCTTCACAGCAGCCATTTCCAGGCGCTCCGCAGTTTAATCACTAGTTTCCATTCAACCTGACACACAGTTCGCAACCTACCAGCAGCGCAAGCCAAGGATTTCCAAGTTATGTGCCACCATGGAAGGATATGACCTGCACCAAGGTGGTTATGGCAGGTTTCAAATGGTCCCCCCTAAGCAGTTCCCAGCACAAGGGCCGTCATCTCCAAGGGCACCAAGAGTTCCTCCAGGACTGTCGGGAAATCATTGAGTCAATCAGCCAACATCTTCCAACTCGACTACTCCACCTCAACATCTTTCCAGTGCACCTGGGAGACACCCTATAAGCCTCCCGATGAAAGGATTCCAGCCGCCAGCGGAACCGCGGAATACAGATGTTGCAGGGATTGTGGACTTGCCCTCTTTGCTGGAGATGTCCTAGGATGAATATGACGCAGCTGATGTGAGCGTCAATTCGTCGGACTTGGGCTGTGCAGGAGGCAAACCCCCAATCAGCCTGAAGCAAACCGAATTCTCATTGAAGCAATTTGCCAAAAGGATGGGGCAGGCCAACTACAGTGCATTCAACAAGTTGAAGAAGCATGGGTGTCGGGGTTTCTGGAGAAGAAGCATTGGTCCATTATCCAGGGGCAGAACCAGTTGAATCAGTATCGAGATGGACCTCTGCACTGAGAGATGGTGGTTGCAGAGTTTTTGGCGACATTTGAGAACTGGCTGCAGTTGGTTAATTTCGATAATACTGAATGGATTCGCTGGCAGTGCTTTGAGATAATTTTTAAGAAATTTTTCACGTGAAATTCGAGAGGCAATGAAAAAGGGAAGGTGAGGCAACAAGCGACTGGAGATGGATTTGGGAGAGAGTGCGGGCAAAAAGGCAAGAAGTAACCTCCCAGAGATGCGAATTACAACATTCACGGTTGTGATTCACTGTGTGTCGAATGGCAAGGATTTCGCTCTAGCCCCGAAACAACTGCAAGCTTCGTATACAGATGTGAGGCACTGGGGGGAGTTGTTTGATTTCATCGACAAAAACGGCAGCCCAAAAGCGCCATACCTTCTCACATCAAAGTTCAAGTGCACCTTGGAGCAGGACGAATTGGAAGAAGAGTATATGGGATTATATACACCTGGGCAAATGATCAATGACCCCACATATGGCCAGATTTCATACAACTATTGCATTTGAAATGGTTTGAAGTCGAAACTTGGACCTAATGTGAAGATACTTTTGGTAGAAATGATGAGAGTGACAGGGAAGGAGATTGCCGAGCACAGAATTAGGCCGAGAAAGGTCATCCCCGCTCACTGTGTGAAAGCTAGTTGTGAGCACCTGGTAATTATCATATATAGACTTTGAAAGGTTCTGAAGAGGGTGGACAAGAGGGAAAAGAGGAGGGAGAGGAGGATGGTAGGCAAGAGAATGATACTTGTATCAATGTAAGTTCTGATTGAAAGAATAGAATTAATTATATTCCATCCACATTTATTCGTTCCAATTGTTGCTTCTCTGTGAAATACCTAACATTGAAATGATTTTCAGGAGCGCCTGAATATGTGCCTATCTGCCCTGCTTACATCTGAGAAACTGAAAGAGATCATTGAGGACAAAAAGAACACAGAGAAAAGTGCAAAGCAGGTTCAGGAGCAAGTGGCGGATGGTGAGGATGTCCTCGATCCAGAAAATTGAAGCTCAGTAGTGATTACGGTGCTCAATACAATTAACAACAAATCTGAACACAAGTGGCTTGATGAAGCAGTCCGGCTGTTGAATGCGTGTCTTATTCGCCAATCACCAGATGACCTTGTTCCAGACTGCAAGTATTCAATTCCAGGCCTGTTCGGAACTAAGTTTTTGGCGCACTGGGTTTGGGTCATCTGGTTCATCACGAGGAGATGGGTTTGGAATGCTGATTAGCCAGGAGCACTGGTGACAGATGAAATGGGTCATGGAAAGACTTTCACCTTGGTTGCAGCAGTAATGCTTTGCAAATTGGTGACTGCGAAAGTTGTAATGGGATTGCCACTGTCCATTTTATGGGGGAATCCCCTTGAAGAGTAGGTGAATGTGGCTCAGAATGACTTTCATGGCATTGTCGGTGAAGATCGAGAGTGGTATCCGGTCCAGAGATTGAGTTCTGTGCCCTGCTGCCTGTCGGAGATACAGTAAACACCACCCCATTGGCATCCAGCACTGATCACAGCCCTTCAACCAATCCTGGGGGTAAAACTCCCCGGAGTGGCTGAGACCTTTAAATGTGTCATCCACGAGATGACACATGAAACCGATTTGAGACTTGTCAACTTATTGCACGCCAAAAATGCAAATTTCACTCTTGAAGATGTGAACACCAGTACTGATGAGCTGGAAAACCGGTGAAATGTCCACCTTGAGTCGTATAATACCTTAACATCCAGAGGAAAATCATCATGTAACGGCCAACTCTCCTACTGTTTATGTAGTTTTTGGATTTTTGATGAGTTCCATCAGTATAAGACTACAAACAGTGTTGGCTGGCAAATTGCAATGAATACGAAAATAGGATTCAAACTGCAAGTCACTGCTACACTGGGATTCGATTCACTCTATGACTGGTATTTTCAGACGATGAGGCTGTTTGCAGGTGCGTCTCAAGATCCAGAGGATGATACCGTAATGGAAAGGCATGGTGCTGAGGCATTGTATCCAGCTGTGAAGAGTTTGATGCATGCTATCCAGACTAAAGATGAAGAAGCTCAACAGGATGCAGCGCACCGGATGATCCAGATTACAATGCCATGGATGATCAGGCGGTGGTCAGAATCGAAACTAGCCAATGGAAAACAACTCGTCTGGATACAAAAGCCGAATGAACACCTTATTGATCTCCAGTGGACTGAGGAAGAGCAAGCACATCTGGAGACCCTGATGGACCGGTACACTTTGTGGGGTGCTTCTGGAGGATGGAGTGTTCATTGATGACGGCTAGCATGTTTATTGTTATTGTTGGGAGACACCAATGATTGCCACAATGTTTCTGGACAATGGCACGATGAATGGCCACTGGATGCTTGGGTGGAATCTCTGATTTTCCGATGGCGGAGAGAGACATTTTTGCCAATCCTTGTCAAGGAACTTGCAAAGTATCCCGAACCTGACCAAGACGATGCATCAAAAGAGACGCTCCTTGCAGACTAGGGAAATGAAATTGCACCGCCCAGTGCACCTCCTCCATAAAAGACAGTGCTATTTTGTCGTCTTCCTGGCCAAATTCGTCATTTGAATTGGTGGCTAAAGAAGTTTTTTGCGGATAACGTGGATATATTCCCAATGTATGCCAAAATGGGCAATGATGAACGCACAGAAATGCAGCTCAAATTTCAGAATTCATGAAATCCCTCTGTATTCATAACTACACCTAAACTGTGTAGGACAGGCCTAAATCTTACAGCTGCAAATTATGCAGTAATAACTCAGAAATTTTGGGTATTGAATAAGCAGTGGCAGGCATTTGCACGAGTTGTCTGGCTAGGGCAAAACCGAGTACCACACACATGGTAACTGAATATAGGTCCTGGTGGCTACGATAACTGTGTGAGTGATCTTCACCAACACTCTGGAGTGGCACAAATGAGAGTCCTGCATGGCTTGATGAGTCGACCGAACATCACGATGTCGATGATATACCAGATTCTGGAGGCTTGTAAAGAACATATGAAGGGGCTGAAAGAGAATGGAGACAAGTTGCAGTCTCATGACTCATTAATCTTAGAGTGTTAGATACTTCATCAAGGTATGCCTCTTTAGACATTCAAGCAACATAATCTTCTTAACTGATACAAATACTCAAAAAGTTTGTTTGTAAGGGACACTATACTGGAGAGATAAATCGTTTCTCTCTTGAATGTTGAAGTGAATTAAAGTTCTGATTTTGGAATTGTTGTATCGTGAATTAGAAATGGCTAGAGTGCGATTTCATTGGCGTTCATGTTTATTATTAATTAACATATATGATGCAGTAAATTGATATGTGACATTAGAAGTTCCTGTGGCTGACAAATTGCATGATAAATGGCATCAGTTGAATTGTGAGAATGATACAGCAATGGGATTCAATCAATCGTCAGTTGTGAATTTGAGGTGCACTGGAAGCCCGAAGTCACATACATATTTCGAATGACAAAGCATAATTCATCCATTTTCCGGTACACAGGAGTCTCTTCTGCAAATGTCATGTGATTCGTTACCACAGATCGAGCACTGCATATCTGCCAATCACATTTAGCAATAAGACAGACTAGGTGATATTAAAGGACTTATGTCTGAGGATGAGACATGGCTCGCTTATTTGTGGCAAAGCAGGAACTTTTGGACGCATATAATCGATGTTCCGGTGCACTGGAACATCAACCTTAGGCCAGCAAATGCTGCAGCCATGCCACGAATATCGTGACACAGGTACTCAATACCTCTTGGACTGTGTTTATGCCAAATGGAATACACAAATATGCAGTTATTAATCAGTCAAAAGGATATGTGCCCAGGACTCAGCAGTGCACCAGAGAATCCGAGGCACATCTTCATGACTGATCAAGCACTTCTTATTCGCCAATCTCATTTATCAATTGAATCAAAGTAGGCGATATTGATTACCTGTGTCAGGATATTATAGGCATAGCTGCAGAATTTGCTAGCCTATGGGTGAGGTTCCGGGGCATATCTTCATGATAGATACAAACACTGCATATTCGCGAATCCCATTTAGCAATCAAAAGAGACGAGGCAATATTGAGTACTTGTGTCTGAATATGGGACATGGGTTCACTTATTCGTGGCAAAGCCAAAGCTTTTGCTGGCATATCATTGAAGATCTGGAACGCCTCTGATCTGCATTGCAGAGGGTCGCAAGCTGAAATACGGCTCGGGTTTTCTTGGCTCAAATGCAGCTTTTGCTGCCAGGGTTTTCCTGGTCTATGATTGAAGAACATGTACACCTGAGATCTTCAATCCTGTCCAGAATGAGCTTCTGGGATATGTATGAAGCCAACTTTGACAAGCTGCAAGTCATTATGGATGTTATCATTCCAGCCCAGGCACGCCTCAAGAGCGACAAATATGCCACCAAAGCGCATGTACTTGCAGTACGTAGTGTACTTTGTATATTATAGTTTGATTCATTCTCATCATATTTTCTTCGACTTTGAATTAGTGGACCCAGTGCACACAGATCCATCAAGACACTTCGCCCTTAGGTGCAGGCAGCTTATCCCGCTCCGCGTCTGCTAAGATATGGACCTAGGCTTGATCAGTATGTCAAAGGCCGCCCCTAACATGTCCTGAACTGTCAGCTCCATGTCAACTGTCCATTTGAGGAAGGTTGCTACTGCGGAACTAAACCATTAATGCACAAGCCCTGTCAAATAGTAACACCACTTAACTCGATATTGACTGGGTAGTCTGTTTGGACCAATGCTTCCAAATCCTAAAATAGCTTCTGCAAGTTTGGGCTCTGTCAAAAGAGCTGTGGAAGCTTATAAGCAAGAATCTCAAAAGTTTGATTCTGCTCAGCGACTCTGCCAGATGGCCGGCAACTCCCGCTCACCCATGTACCACCCTTACTCAAAGAGGCCTAAGTTTTGAAATCGTTGAATGAAGTATTAACTGTATTGTGACGAAATGTAAGTTTGGGCTGCCAAAACTCGTATCTGAAAATAGATCAGGTGGTCCGAATTCCATCAAGAGAAGCTCTAAGAGAAAGAATCTTGAAAGCTCGAGTTATGAGAAGACAGCTATGAAGAGTGCAATTCAGTGTCATAGCAAGCCGAGCCTGCAATCCTCAGCCATTGAATGCAAGCATAACCATTTCAACTTCGGTGCACCTCAACTCCCTGGAACTGCATGCATGCAACCATTATTCCTCTGCGCACCGTGATATGATGTCGCACTCTATATTCATACCATTGTCCAATACAGCTTTCAACCCCAACATTCATTTGAAGTCAACATCGTAGTTGTGAGATTCATAATGAATCTGTGATTCAACGGTGTGCGATTTACGAGATAGTAGGTGTACAATCAAAATGTGAGTGAGAATTTATGAACCATTTGTTAGCAGTCTTGGCATTGATGAGTGCTTGAATCAATAAGATTACCCCTGACTCATCCATCGTACATTAACATTTTTACTCTACGTCTGTATCTCTCCTTTGGGTACCAAATTCCCTCCCTCTTTCATTAACTACTGCAACATTGTTGTGATGGTTATACTGCTGAGACAGCCCAGATGAACCCACGAAAGGGAAGTTACACTTATGACATTGTCATATTGACCACTAACTTAGCTGTAGCATCCTAATACAATAAAATATTGTGAAAATACATGTATGCTTCCAGCAGATATACCACATATGGAGATTTATATTTCTCCTCGCTTGATAACAAACTCCAGTGTGAACCTTTCCAATAAGCCGTTTCTCACAACCTCCCAACCAAATCTATTGAGTTCTGCAGATTCTCAATGCTGCACCAATTTCTATGCTTTGTGGTCACTGCAAAAGCTCGAACTTTCACGCATAATGTCTACATTTAGAGGCGTTATATGCAGGGGCACATGTTTTCATTCAGGTTCCCAGTGCTCAGTTTGTTGGCAGCACCAAGGGTTAGTTTATATTGCAAGTTATCTTCCAGTCCGTCTGGTTCCATTATCCATGTGCATTGGCTTTAGCCAACCTCCAATTCTTGCATCCCTACAGAGTTTTGTTCATAGGAGTGGCTAACATTCGGCATTAGGAATCCATCAATTCCAGCGCACCTGACGAGGAATTTGGCTATTCTGGCGAACCTGACAATATCTGACATCGCAATACAGACTGCCTTCCTTGCCATAAATATCAACCATTGAACTCATCTCTCCAGAACCCTTTCAAGGCGCGCCTCGAATTGCATCCTCCTCGACTATGTGTAAATTCTTGCACCATTTGTCCTGTTATTATATTGCACTTAATTATATATTTCCTGCTATTACACTATCTCCCACATTCTTCAACTTTAGATCTTTGTTACAGCAAATGGAACCTATGCCCAGCCAGGTGAGGAATCACTATTCAGAGATGAATCAAGAACTACACCTAGAGAGAGCACTCGCTTTCAAGAAAGCAGCCAATCATTATTGTCCATCAAATGTTTGTCATCCAATTATCTGCCTTCGTGTATCATATTGCGGATGACTAATATCCCCGACTTCATTAATGAATCAGGATGACAAGACCGATCAGAAGATCGGCGATGACGACGGTGAGGACACCGCAGAGTCCACCTTTTTATCCGACATCACAGAAGACAATTTGGATCATCAACAGGAGTTGCTACATCTAGGTCAGGTGCGCCTGGACAAGGCATTATGCACTACAATGGTTCCACTGCCCAAGAAACGGAGCCGTGCCGATACTGGCATTGCACGCCCTCCACTTTCAAATTCCCGAAATCTACACCCGGCAATGGCACTACCACTGCTCAGCTGCGAAAAGTCATCCTTCCTCAACAAATTATCCGAGTCTAACTATACACCATCCGCCCGGGCACTGGTGGTTCCCAACAAGTCTAGTGGAGACCGGAATATTCCACAACCCAAGGCCAGTGGTGATCAGAACATTCCCCAACACCAAAAGTAAACTTTTGAGGTAGCGAAAAAGTTCATGGACGCAATTGTATTCAGGAAGACTCCTTGGCCAATATTATCCGATGACAAGGACTCAATGGTTGAAGAAGTTTGGAAACTACCCATTGAATTCCAGGATCATCAGCGGGCATTGGCAGGTGCACCTGAAGGTACACCATCTGTGTGTCAATTGCCCGGTGGTCCGTCTCTCAATATAGATCCACAAACACGAGAATCTTTAAGTCTTGAAATCTGTTCAATGCTCCACTATTAGACTTGCGGAAATTGACTACCCCCGAAAATATACATAGTTCAAACTGAACATTGGTACCATTGAAGGACGTTTGGCAGATGGGGCACATCGAACTGTTGTCCATAGTTACCGGTTGAATGTGAGCTCTGGGACTGAGCTTCAAATCAAGGACAAGGAGCTCCGGTTTGATGATGCTTACCTCTCCAAGGTCGTCGATGATAAGAAGTCAGGGTTCACTAGAATGGAAGTGGTTGATCTCATTTACCACCAATTTTGCTTCACCGGCAATAGCTTGGGGCGCTAGCCAACAACATCACAGTATTTCGAACCTCTTGTTCCTCAGACTTTAGTGCTGGCAGCCGCAGCTATTCATTGTGCACTGTCTGAGTACGTCAGTGGAAAGAAGGCCACAGTTGAGGTTTCTGAAGATGAATATTGTGGCACATTTGTCCAATCCCCTGTGATCAATTTTACTCTAGAAGCCACTACACAATCAATTACACATCAGCGGCTGCTTCACACTCCCGTCCCCCCCCTGTGGCACAACGCCACCAGAATAGACGCATGTCAATCCTCGTTGGAGCTCCTTGGCCTACATCGAATCAGTTCTATTTCATGCTGCAGTCAATTCCTCTTCTCTCAGCGCTCTTCTATGCCATTCCGCACTCTATACCCCCCCCTTTCCGCGCTCCTGAGCCCGGGGTGGAAGCTCTTCAATTCCCGCCGGCGCTCCTATAATGCATTCCACACGCCTTACCCACCCCTTTTCGGCGCTCCTTCTCTGGCATAACACTCCTCAATCCCATTGGTGCTCCTCGGCATGGATTGGCTCTCCTCTATTTTGTTCCGCACTCCTCAACTCTCCCTCTTTCGGCGCTCCTCAATTACATTCCACACTTCTTAGACCACCCTCTTTCAGCGCTCCTCAATTTCATTCCGCACTCCTTAACCCCTCCTCTTTTGGCGCTGCTCAGCTTAGACTTGATGGTCTTCCTTTTCATTCTGCGCTTCTCCAACACCTTTTGTGGTACTCCTCTTTTCCACACAACACTCCCCATCTGGCGCTCCACTTTTCCCCTGGTAGTTGTTCCCATTTCTCATCCGAATGTATCATATTGCCTCTCATACCCCCATTCAGTTTCCCAGCTAGCTAACATCTCATTACAGCTGTGTTAGATATCATAAATTGAGCCAAACGACATTGGAATTCCATTTCATCCACTTGCCAGGAACAAATAATCAGCAAATACAAGGAGTGCCTCCAGCTTCTTTGCGCCATTGCTGAATTATGTGTTCCTGCATTCGTTGGCCCTGATGAGATGGGAGGTGGAGAGAATGACATTGACACCACGTTTGATTGATATTTTTCGATCGCTTAGTTGGGTTATTGTTTCAGTGTATCTGCATGTATGTTTGAATCTCTCACCTTTTTCTTTTGTTTCCTGAATACAGCGAGGCACACAATACAATGCTAAAGAAGAGGACGGCTACTATGGTTCAGAAGTGCTAATGAACAATAATCCGTGCACCGCACTTGCTGATGCAGGAAGTTGATTGCTCTTGTACATCCGAAGAGTCTCAGATAATGCCTGCCATGCACCGAATGAATATCCAAAAGAACCCAGCCATCTCTTAGAGTTTGGTTGTGATTCACCCATTGGTTCGGCGACACTCCGAGGTACACCCAAAGACCTCTCTGGTGCTCCGATGTGCTCCCAGACTTATCACAATTACTCCCATCATACTCCTGTATCAGTCATCAGAGATTCCAGCTACTCCTGTACCTGTCATCAGAGATTCCAGTTACTCTGAAGGCCGGCCGGAATGCCCTCCTAGGGTCTGATACTCTGCTGATATTGACTCTTCTAAGTTTACACTCCACATCCTCTCAGTCACTGCTGGAGTCTTCCAGAGACTGAAATACATTTTGCTGATGCTATAGATCAGGCAATGGGCATAGGAAGGTCTTGTGATGGTGCAAAATAACCACTGTGAAGAGCTGAAGGCAGATTCGGAATGAGTTTCGAGATTGAAGGGATATTGAAGCTTAGAGAGTGATTTAAGACTTTGCAAACATGTGAAGGAGGATGAGAGAAATCCTACAAGAGTGGTAGAACTCGTTTTTGGAAAAAGAAGATTGAGGTGCAGCTGTTTCTGAGGACCAGCTGTCTTGTAATAGTATGAGTAGCTAAAAGACAGTTGCAACCCTTCTAAATGTTATTGCGATATTGCATCGTGCTAACGATACATGGATCTTTGTTAACAGTGTCTTTACTGCTCGAAGACGTACTCCTACATTGACACATACCTCACTCATCTTTGTCACAACCACAAAGAAACAACAGTATAAATATCAGCTGATCAACTGCGAGATAATGGTTTTCCGATTGAGGATGATAATATTCTACTTCTATTCGTTTGTGACCCGCGTCGCAACACTTTTGTTAACCCTTTCAACCCTGAATTCAGCGATACAGTAGCCGACAGCGAGAATGCGTGGATTGTTGTGACGAATCCGTCGAGATGATTGATTTGATTGATTCTAAGTCTAAGATGACATGTAGCCCAGATCGTGGCTGCCAGCCCTAACCAAAGGCCACATGATGACGTACTCCACAAAGACTCGGTCTAACACTCCTCCAGGGCGTTATCACGTCCGTCAACTACTAAGCCATTGAAAAACGGACAAAAAACAAATAGAAGACAGAAGAAAGAAGACAGAAGCCAAAGCATGCCATGCCCTGAGCTTCCCCCAAACAACCGCTCATGCGATTGGAGGCATCAATCATGGGCCTATTCCTAGACTTGGTAGTTGATTGTGCTGTTGGATTCAACTGTCTTAACTTCCAGTGAACCACTACTCTGAAGGTGACACACAGTCCTGTTGTATAGTGATTGTGTTGGAAAATATATATAAACCTGCAGTGCTTGCCCTGTACTGTATTGAAAGTACTGCTTCAACCAGCCAGAACATCGTTCTTTCTCGTACGCAACCTCTCGGTCCCAATCATGTGTTGTGCTGTAGGTGTCGACATTGGAGATGCTTCTCCATGGCGATGTGGACTTCCGCTTGACAAACGAAGCGGACAATCGTCGTTTCCCATTTAAACGCAAGTGCATATAACCTGTTGTTCAATGGTGGATGCTCGTGTAGTGAAGTATGTGTCGGTGACGGTGTTGGTGTTGGTGTTGGTGCTGGTGTTGGTGTTGGTGTTGGTGTTGGTGTTGGTGTCGAAATTGGAGACACTTCTCCATAGCTGCAATTCGATTTGGAGAAGCTTCTCCCAAGGTCGCTCATCTGGCACAGTTAGCCTTCCGAAACTCATTCCCATGGATCGTGGATCCCTGTATGCAGTCTTACAGGAGGAGGAATGGGGTTGTCGTAATTGAAGGTTTAGGGTCCAGGTACACACAGTACAGCTCCTAACAACGCTTCCTTGTCCTCATAGTAGAAGAGTCCACAGACTTCATGGATTCATGGCCACAATTACCAGTGCTGGTCTCTTGAGTCTGTGTCGCAAATCGCATACTAAAAGAGTTCGTCTGGCGGACCAACAGCGGTGCTCCCTGGGGGTTTTGTGTGTGTCTGCTGACATCTCACAAGTATCTGCGGTCAATTACCCACCCACTTCTCATAGACTATCCAAATATCATACTGTATGTCGATCTGCTTGGCTGGCAGCCGGTTGACCTGTTCCGAAATCTCTTCGAACACATCTGGAGGATGCCAATGTTGATGCAAACTCCTCCGAGGGTCTTGATCTGAGCTCCTCTGATGGTGTAATCCCGATGTTGACCGGAACTCATCCTGTACAGTTGCTAAACTGCAGTCCATACTCTTCCCAAATGTGTCCTGTCGACGTGTCGTTGGGTTGCCGTAATGTCATATACTCGTGGAATTCAACATGGTGGCCATCAGAAGGATTGTGGCCATCGCAAACATCGCAGGCCTCTAAGCGGTTGAGTGTGACATTTCATCGAGAGAAAGCATCGTTTGCACTGTTGAATCATGGTCCTGAGTGCGTAGGGTGTCTTGATCGCTGATGCGTTTGAAAAGCATCCGGGACCCTACAGCCTCCCTCATATGACGTTCGCAATTCGACTGTTATCGCATGATAGTTGTTGAATTTGGTGTCCAGATTGTGGTCGCACCCTTGCTCATAATCTGTTGTCACGAACCTGTCGAGACAATTGCTATGATTGAGTCTAAGTCAAAGATGACATGCACCCTACATAGTGGCTGCCAGCCCTAACCCAATGCCACGTGATGATGTACTCTACAAAGATTCGGTCTAACATGTATCAATCCAGAGCAACCTCCAGTCCGGTTACGCATTGATGGTACTCCACACTTTGAAAACTGTCCAGCCGGCCAGCCTATTAGTAATGAGTATGTTGACATCTTCGAAGATGAAATTGATCAATCGCCACCATTTTCATGGGAGGAGTAGTATCGATTAGCGTACTGGTACCTCAAGCACAACTTGAGCAGAGCTGCTATCAACGAAATTTTCAGGAACCCTATTATGGTAACCTTCACCAGCTTCACATTGTTCCACTCTTTCTTCAAAAGGTTGAATAAAATGTCCTACGCAATGAGCATAGACTCTTGGAAACCCGATAAAGTGTGTTACAATCGTTTGCCCAATCCAAACAACCTTTGCGTCGATGATTAGATACGTTTCTTTTACCGCAATCCTGTTCAATGTACTGAGTTTCTCATGTAACAGCCTGTGTTCAGGGAACATATGTCGTATGCTCCAGCAAAGGAATTCAATTATACTGAGGAATGTATCTACTCAGAGGTGGAATCAAGCGACTGGTGGTGGAATGAACAGGTACGTTAGCAGAATTTGATCATAGCTACGATGATTCTGACCACTTCAATAGCAATGGCGGCCGCTTGGAGCTACAATTGTCCCTGTATTCGGCAGTTAATACCAGACACACATTCCAAACTATTTGGGCAACAAGAAGGAATGGCCACTAGTTTTGAGTTTCAGAAACATCGACTAGATGATTTGATCAAAGCCTTCAAATCTTGGAAGCATCCTTCTTGCCCTTGTTCCCGTTCCTCCGAAATGTCACTTTAAAGAACATGGAAAAACAACTGCCGTGAAGGAACAAGAAATCTATAATCAAGTGGATTTAAGAAATGGACTTTCAGCTTATTTTTAATCCTCTTGACGGACTTTTCATCACTGGAGAGCATATGCTTTGTGCGGACAGTCAGAGGCAGATATGTCATCTTGTCATCTGTGCATGAATGGCTGACTACTTTGAAAACATTCACCTGCACTCCATCAAACAGCCCCATCACCCTTGGTGCAATGCACCAGAATCGTCGTATTGAGATGGGAATTCATTGTCGTGGCAATTGGGAGACTATGGGCTATAATTCCAAAAGATGATACTCCTGACAAAGGAAAATGTGAGAGAGGGACAGTTACGGCCCCGAAGTGATATAACGGGATATAGGAATAAGCAGTGGAGGTGCAAAGAGGGTGTGGAAAGGATTGCCGCCACGGGAAGACAGAGACTTTGGGAGACACCGGAAGTGGTGGCGGTATCATATCTTACAATAAGAAAGTGGTTCGGAGTGCTGCAACGTTGGGTGATGTGGTGTTGTTTTGCTGATAAGGTGTTGTGTAGTGCAGTGTAAAATCATGTAGTAAGATTCGGATGGTATATCGGGGCATGAAGAATGATTCGACAGTGCCAGACGAATTGTATATAAAGAGACAATTATTTGGTATCAGAGGATTTCCTTTTCTTTTCTCTTTACTAGTTCTTTTGTATAGCAAAGCAAGTTGCGACTTTGAAACAGGTTTGACTTTTGTCTTGTTGTGACTTCCTCAATACAAATTTTGAGCCCTCTTTGCCTTGTCCCCGATATTACATTATAGTTAACCATATCACCTACATCCGACCCCAACTGTTACAGTAGAACGAGTCCTATCAATATTGTACCTGAAATTGAATGTGCCTACATCCCTCGAGAGGGTGTAAGTACTGCCTCGAACCTTGCTCCGTTTCCTGTTGGGTGTACTTAGCACTGAATCGCTGGAGGATTCACATTTGCGACAATTGTATCGACAAATGACAACGACTTACTGGATTTGATAACCGCCACTACCTGCACCGATCGCTGCATTCGAATGCAAAAGTACGACAGTGACTGCACTTCTAGCTCAAATTGGTTTGATCTTGCCAGAACCCCCAGGCGGGTTTTTGAACCCGAAACTTTGAATGCCTTCGAGAGTATCAAAGCCATACTCTCAACACATTTCGGAGATGGGCCTTCGGAAGCTTATTGTCGGGAATAGTGAGCCGTACTCTCCTGATGGAATACTTACCCGACAGATACAGCCACTGAGGGCGGAGGTCTGGACATTGACAATGCAGTGTTTGGACGATATTGGACAAAGTATGGAGGATTCCATTTTCGTCTGTTTATACATTGCGATCTCAAAGAGCCTTGCAATTGTGAGGGACATATCTCTGTAGGAGCACAGTTGACAGTCGGACACGCAGCAGCAGCAGCACCAATAGCTAAGTCTCTTGGGATTGCGCTGATTGTTGTACTACCCCCGACCCTGACCCCAAGCGAAATTTGATGCAAATAATCTGCACTGGTAGATGTGATTAATTCATTGCGATGTCAGGCTCAGAAGTACAAGACTGAGTGGCTCTGGTGACAGTTGATGATTAGGCCATCATAGGAGTAATTGTCTACAGGGACATCCTGAAGGTGGACTTTACGGAGAGACAGACGATGCTGGATGAGGCGCACCAGGTGCCCAGAAGAGTAGCACAGTACATGGATCCTGCGACTACTGTACAGAGGATTTGCGATCACCCGGTACAGATAATCGCATTGCACAAGGAGATCACAGACCTCACCTCATGACAGTTTCTAACCCCCCATTGCAACCATATCGAAATTGAGCATCCAATACAAACTCTGAAGCACCAACAGGATGAGGCCCAGCAGAGACCGGCAGCACCAGCAACAGACGAAGAACTCCAGGAGGAGTTGGCTGTGATGACCCGGGATGAACAGCAATCCGGAGAAGCAGTCCGAGGTGCGAGGATGCATTTAGCTGATGCTTTTACATTGGCCGCCAGGGTATCTCCGGCTGTTCCCCAGGCTCAGGATGACTGCGGCCAGATATGTTCAGACTCCTCGGACATTTCAGGATCGGATTGAATGCAGTTCAGAGGCAGAATTGCATAAATCCGGATGGTAATATGACACAAGCCTGCCAGCTTTCCGGACAAACAGCGGACGATGCGGTATGTATTTAACCACCTGAGGGGCGGAGCCTTGGGCTAGAGATTGCCGCATGTCCGGGAGGACAGAACGATAAGGTTGGAAGACCATCCAGCGTTAATACAACTCCTAGAAGCCACTTTGGGGGATCCCCTCAACATGGCAACCGCCAAACAGAAGATACGCGTGATTAAACAAAAAAACTGTGAGTTCTCTCAGTATTATGTTGAATTTCAAGCTATTGTAGCCAATGTTGAATGAAACCCTTCAGCTCTGCGGAATGCCCTTCAGATAGTGCTGTGCGAGGGAATGAGGGAGTCCATGTCATATAGTGATATGCCGGAGGTCCTTCTCGCGTTTGTGATAGTTTGCCAGGAGCCGGATAACCAGGTTAGTCAACGACAAGCGGAAAAGGCGCCTCTGAATATGCAACGAGTTTTAGGTTTCGCTTCCCCCAGGCCTCTTGCACCACCGAAGGTTCCTGAAACAGCTCTCGCTTGGACAGTTGGTGGATATACAGGACCCGAGCCTATGAATCTCAGTGCAGGCAAGAGGACGATTTCGGTGGAGGAGACAGTGAAGAGGTTTCCAGATGGGAGGTGTTTTCAGTGTGGTGAGTTTAACCACAGGGTGGCAGAATGTGCAGCTAGGGAGAAGGCTCACAGGTTGAAGGCGACGGGAGCAGAGGTAAAGGAAGTAGGAACCGGGACAGGTTCCGAGGGATCGGGAAAAGATTTGGTCAATTGATGAATGATGGCTCTTCAGTTGATGGAAAAAGTTTTGTTTTAAATGCTTTGAAATGATTTGGAATTTCGCATCTTTCAGTTAGCAAGGTGAAGGTATTGGAAGGATCAATGAAAGGGAAAATTGTAGTTATAACCTGCTCATTGACCATGAATGATCAAGAGATACCAACACATGCGCTGATCCACTGTGGAGTAACAGCCATTGCATTTATGGATAATGACTTCGGTCGCCATAAATAGATACCTCCCCAACAATTCAGGGAGAAGAAACAACTCGAGGTCATTGGCGGGGGACCAATTGAGTCGGGGGATAGTGCGCATATTCCGAAAGTTGGCATGAAGATACAGGACCATGGGGAGCAATTACCAATGTTTATTACGAAACTAGGACATTACCCCAGTGTCCTTGCGATCCCCTCATTACGATTATGTGATGTTGAGGTACGCTTTGCATCAAATACTGTCATGTTTGGCTTGCAGCATTATACGACACACTGCTATAATGCTCCAGTAACAGTGCAACGAGTTACAGAAGAACCCCCGAAACCAGTATGTCCAGTGGGGGACATATTTAAACCACAGATAAGACCACAGAGACTATTTTGGGGTAAGATCATTATGCTTAATGGGGCTTTGTTCATCTGCACGGTTAAGCAATGAAAGATTACAATGTTTAAATCATTGCAGACTGATATCAATAATGCTATCAAAGCCTAGGATTTGAAGGAACCTCTCCTGGTGGAGATTGTTCCCAAACAGTATCATGAGTTCCTTCCGCGGTTCAGTGGGGTATTGGCGGATGGGTTACCACCACATCGACCTGGTATTGACGACAAAGTACATCTATAACAGGGTGACACCCCGACGTGGAGTCCCCTATATTCAATGTCAATGGCAAAATTGGTCATGCTGGAAGAATAACTTGAGCGGAATATTTCGAAGGGATTCATATGACAATCATGGTCACCATTTGCAGCACCAGTGCTGCTTGCAAACAAATCTCATGGGGGGTTTTAATTTTGCATTGAGGGTCGAGACATTAATAGTAAGATGATAAACAATTGGTATCCCCTTCCATTGATAAAAGAGACTCTACATCTTTTGGGAAAAGCTAGGATATATATGAGGTTAGATGTGGGAGGGGCTTAAAACTTACTTCCAGTGAAAGAGGGTAATGAACATAAATTAGCATTCCAGACTAATTATAAACTGTTTGAGCCTATAGTAATGCAATGCAGAACAACAAATACACCAGCGGATTTTCAGGGTTATATTAATAATGCCATAAGAGAGGCTCTAGATGATTTCGCATCTGAACATATGGATGATGTCCTTATATATAGCAATTTGCAGGAGGAGCATGTTGGTCATGTTAAATGGGTTATGCAGCGACTGTTAGAAGCTGGGTTGTATTTGAAGCCGGAGAAATGCAAGTTCCATAAGGAAACCGTTAGGTATTTGAGACTGATTATATCGACAAAGGGGATTTCTATGGACGAGGATAAACTAGAACCTGCATGGAATTGGAGCTGGGAAAAGATAACAAAGAATGGATCATTGAACAGTCATTTTGAAGTCCAGCAGTTTCTCGGCTTTTGTAATGAATATCGACAATCTATTCCTGAGTATTCCGATCAAGCGGAACCTCTGACGAGGTTATCACACAATGATGAGCCATTTGTATGAGAGTCAGTGCAACAGGTGGCCTTCGAAACTAAGATAACTGCATTTACGACAGCACTGGCCCTTTGTCATTTCAATCTTGCAAGGGAAGTTAGTATTGAAACAGATGCTTCTAATTATGTTTCTACATGAGTTTTGTCACAGCGTGATGATGAGGGAGTGCTACATTCTGTAGCCCAGTTTTCGAAGAAGCATACACCGGCTGATTGCAATTATGATATATATGACAAGGAATTGAGGGCAATTATTAAGGCACCTGAGGAATGGAGACCTGAATATGAAGGTGCCACATATCCATTACAGTTAATCACACACCCTAAGAATATCGAAGACACCATGAAGAAGAAGATCTTGAATCGAAGACAGTCATGGTGGGTAGAGTTTTTGACAGATTTTGATTACCAGATAGTCTATAGACCAGGCAAATGGAACGGAAAAGTGGATGCGTTGACAAGGAGGCCGGGAGACCTCCCTGATTGGGGGGATGAAAGATTACAAAATATGGAACAGGTGGTTCTAAAGCCGCACAATCTATCGAAAAAATTGCATTTGTTGGTTGATGGTCTGCTTGTACAGTTCTATCCTTCTATACCTGATCTTTCCAATGAAGCTTATGTGGTTGATCAGTTACCAGGGAGAATACTTGAAGCTATAGGAGCAATGGGGAGCCTTGAGGAAATTACTGTGAGAGAATGTATGGAACAAGAAGGACGGTTCCGGTATTGGGGGAAGGAGTATGTTCTGGAGTTGGATCAGTTATTTTTGCACTTGACACAGAATTATCATGATACCGCGCTTGCAGGACATGCAGGAAGGGCCAAGACATTTAACCTTCTAGATAGACAGTACTACTGGAAGGACATCCGGAAACAGGTAGATCACGATGTACAAAATTGTCATGATCATCAACGATCCCGGACCTCGAGGCACTCAACTTTTACTGTCCTTTAGCCTCTCCCACTATCGGAGAAAACATCGGAAGATATTTTAATGGATTTCGTGGTGTGGTTGGCAGAGAGTAAAGAGTTTGACGCCATTTGGGGAGTAGTAGATAGACTTTCAAAATCCGTCACTTCATTCCCTGTCACACAGCGATTGATTCTTTACAATTGGCAGAACTGGTTTTACGGGAGGTGGTCCGCCTTTATCATCACCAACAACCCGAGTCTCCATAAGAAACACCCAGGTGTGCTGGATGGCTCTGATGGCTCTGACAGAACCTCGTACCCACTGACGGAGAATTACATGATTCGCATTACCCAGGTGATGGGTCGCATTGCAAACTTACCTCCTTTCCTTTGCGCCCGGAAAGTGGTGACGTATATGCACCATCAGAACGACACGTGTGTTACACTCTTCGCAGGTGCTGTGGACATACTGTAGCCGTTTACACAATGCCTGGCAATGTTTATGCCTTTGTTCGGCCGATACCAACATGCCGCACTCTCCCCATATATGTTTAGCTTTGAGATTTTGTCACGTATTGAAATACAGCCTTCGCTTAGAATCAATTACTTGCCATTGCATTTGCTTCCCCATTATCGTATTTTACATGTCTGAAATATACTGTCCAATCTTCACACTCTCTAGTACTATGTCCTGAGTCCTCCACATTCTGCATTGATCCATCATCGGCTTGCAATGATTCTGTCTTTTCATCTGGATCTGCATCGTTGCCATCCTCAAACTCATACCTGTCGACATCACTGGTTCCCGGGCCAAACCTACTATGCCCTCAGTCCTCCACATTCTGCATTGATTCATCTTTGGCTTGCGATGCTTCTTCCTCCTCATCTGCATCCACATCCTCGCCATCCTCGCCCTCATACTCATAGATATCGTGAGTTCCCAGGTCGAATCTCTCGAGTTCCTACGCAGGCCATTGTTGCTGACTCGTGGTGGGGATGGCATTGCTCTCATGGCTTTTTTCTCCTTCATCTATGTAATCCGCACTGCCCCCTGGCATCCCGAAATGCAGTTCATCATCAATGCAATTGTGAGATATCGGGATGTTTGTGTCAGTGCTTCCGATCTTGGGCTCCTGAAGCGCCACTTTCGAGGTCAAATAGTCAAGAATAATCGCATTGTCAATACGTGCTGCTTTCATGCCGATGACCACAGCAGGTGTTGGGTTCTACATGTGTTGGATCTGACACTTGATGGGAGCAACAGTGCTTTTATACACCCTCTGTTGGTAGCTCTCCGGTAGTGTGTTGAAGGTATTCGTCAAAAATGCATTCGTGTCTGCAACCCCAGGTGAGGTTAACCACTTGCTACCTCTTGCAGCATAGCAGGATGAGTTTTTACCCACGTCATTCTTGTAATTGAAGTAGTTCGAGTGATCAGGTCTGTTTGCTTTCAGCTTTGACTTGGAAGATTTCGGATGAACACCTTTGTTCTTTTGCAACTCCAGGAGAGCATGGCGCAACACGGTGCAGGTAAACATGATCAGTGGCGAGGGTATATGACTGTCCTTGTCATTAATCATGGAATTATTAAATCCATCAGCATACTTACCACAGTTATTCACCCAATGATAAAATTTGTTGTAGATAAACCTAGGGATTGCATCGGCCTGGAAGTGAAGTCAACGTTGGCGATTCGTTAGCAGCTTTTGACTCCCTCCGCATTGGATTTGGGCCACGTAAACAACCTTCCACATGCTCTGCTACAGGAAAATGATACTTAGTGTCTGCCAGAAGGGAATCAACGAATTCCAAACGCTCTGCGACGGATTCAAAGTGGTGGAGATCATAAAGCTCTACAATGTTGTCCCTTGCTGATTGACTAAAATACAATTTAACCTTATCGACTTCTACTCGAACCTGGTACCAGTTTGAGCATGTAATATCCACTGTGGGCCATTGCTTCAGCATACCTCGTTCAAGAGCGACTTTGTGAGTGCCTCAAATGCTATGGACCGAATATTGTTTTGCTGCATAGCAGTGTTCCAGTATGTCTCAGTTATCTCCCAGTGTGGGGCTTCAGCTAATGCTTCCAAAACGCGTCACGCTGTATAACTTACCGTATCCAAGTCGCTTGAACTCAAAATGGCTGTCTATTGAACATATAGAGCTCCAGGAGTCTGCCCGTTGCAAACACAAGACGCGTCATATCTGAGTGACCAAATCTGTGGATGGTGCCACTGCCGGAGACCAGTGATCCAGGTGTAGACATCGCCTGCGGATGCAATTGCCACTGCGGCTGACTCTGATTTGTTTCGCTAGCTTGCGTTCACCGTAGATTGGTAATGATCGTGCGGGCTTCTGTAAGAGGAATGGGGGTAGACAGGTTTTCAAGACCGCTGAGAGGAGTGGGAGTGACAGCAATGCTGGATGCGGGGCTGGATACAACGGGACGTGTTGAATCTGTCTGTGAGGTTCCTCTGAGTACTGGTGTGCTACGACTGCTTGTACCTGGCATGGTAGTTGGAGTGTTGATTGACAGTCGCTGTGTAGCAGACGGGGTGGAAGTCATGCATTGAGTGACATCTGCGATGCGAGAATTGTTCAGGGAAGATGAGGTGTGGAGTTTTGAGCTTGGATTGTAGAGGCTACTGAACTCCATCCTTGAGAGGAATCCCTCTCGCCAGCCGGTACGGAAACGCCTCTCTTAGCAGGCGGAAGTTGAGATTTCCCAGGAGGCCCACGCTTTTGTTGATTCTGACGATTAGGTAGACTTCGAATATTTTGTACAAGCTGAATTGGGTCAGGGTGAGGGCTTTGGGAAAGCATAGTCCAATATAGATGTTCGATGTTATAAATGTACAAATAATTGCCTCCGCATGCAGATGCAATGGCAGGCGAGGTAGACTTCTATTTGAGTGATCAGGAACAGTTGCGACAAAATAGGGAGGCGCAGTGTAGACCACACTAGAGTCTAAACCCTGACAATACTCAGGGACGAGATCCCTTGAAAAGCATTCATTTCTGGGGTCAACTGCCATGAGATTAATCTCAGCATTGATATTCACTGTAAACAGCAACATCTGAAGGTCTATTTGCAGTGCTTGAAGGGTATTTATGCCTTCTTCGCGCGGTTATCATAGTATTGCACTAGGTCTTGGCACAATACTTTGAACCATCAATTGTATATATCTTCAGCTACCTGGTGGAATTCCACCTTTGGCAGAGCTACAAGTATCACAAAGCGAACCATGACGTATTCTCTATACTATGACATCAGTTGCATGTGCTATTTCCACCGCTAGGCGTGTTGGTAGCCATGTTGAATGGTGGCATAGTTGGGACAACCTGAGAACAACTCAGTTTGTTGCGAGATGCACAAGGTCTGAACGGCAAAAGTGGTGTGTGATGCGAAAGCATCGCCTGGTGTTGTTAACTTTCCTCAGAGCAAGTACTAAATCTTGTCTTGAGTCGTCTCAGTCATGAGGTGCCCGGTGATTCTGCAAGATGAATGTTGGGCTGTTTTGCGTGCATTAACCAACAAAACAAGTTCATCCAAGAAATTGCAAGAACTTTACTGGATATATGCCTTCTTCCCACATACACCTCCATTCTATTTTCCTTCGGTAGTTAACACACTGCCAGCATCCTCAACTCTCTCGACATCATGTGAGTTGCACACAACAACACGTCTCGTTCCCAACCACTCCTGATAACCTGCACAACTTTTGACGTTCCATCTGGGCTTCCTTCAGCTACATGCAACTGTATCATAATGCTAATGCCTCGGATGTAGATTCATATTCAACTCACAGCGATGGCACAAAAGGGCAGCCACAAAGAAAAGGGGAAGGCAACGGCTAGGGCAAACATGCCGACATCGGTTATCAATCGACGCCTGTTATTGGATCGAGACCATGTAAATGGATTCCTCTGGAAACACATCTGTCGACGCATACGGATATAGAATGTTTGCGGTGTCCAGGATGAGAGGGCATGGTACCTCTTTTATAACATAATCATTCTTGATCCAGTCGTGACTTGCCACTTTTCGCAATGCCAGCTAATGTGGCCGCTCCGCAGGAGGAAGAGTTAGCCATTTCGGGAGTGGTGGGTAGCCTTCCGCCCATATATAGGGCAAATGTTTCACAAACCTCGAGGCCAAATGAACAATCGGAGGTGAGATAACCCCCATGCCTTCAGGGATCAAGTCGATCACTCCAATCGGCAGAGGAGAAGCTCGGGGAACGTTGAATGCACCACTGAGCATTTCACATGGTACAGTAGGGATGATCTGAATGCAAGGATTGAGCCATCAACCTGCTGGCAGTAAAAGCCAGGCAACTTCGTGGCCGTTAGAACACTGAATTGGGATGAGATTATCGATGCAAATGATCAGAATGAGAAATGGGAGGATCCCGGAGCGCCGAGCAGTGGAAGAAGCCGTCCTAGCTATGGCAATGACAATTACGATGGTGAGGGTGAGGAGGACACACAGGGCAGTGAGAGAGGGACTGGGAAAGAGAAGGGAAAAAGAATGTGAAGGGGAAAGGGAAGGGGAAAGGGAAGGGGAAGGGGAACAGAATGGAGGAAGGGAAGGGAAAGGGGAAGGGAAATGGTAAAGGGAAAGGTATGGTTAGACAAACCCTAGGGGGAGATAATATCTTTTGTGCCGTTGCTTTGGAGTTGCAGAAGCAAATGTATAAGGCAGACTCTGACATGGAGGGCTAACTAGAGCCAGTATATTCAGAGCCGGAAGCATCGTCCACCGTGTCAATTTCCTCACATCATGTTCCCAACTCTACCAAGGCAGACGTGGAATATGCCTCAGAACATGATCCTGATGTGGATATGCGCATGGAGGTTGATATTGACGCACCGGACTGCGTTGATTCAGACGGCAATGTGGATATGGAATGGGACGCTGACAATGAAGAGGTGGAAGATGAAGAGGAGGAAGATGAATAGAAGGAAGATGAGGAGGAGGAGGAGGATGGGGATGAGGAGGAGGATAGGGATGAAGATGATGGCAAAGAACATCGGATGATTGGCCAGGGAGAGATGGTAACTACATCGGCTGACGATGTAGATACCATGGTAGATGATTAGCCAAAGGTGCTACCTGAGCAAGGCCAGGAGATGTACGAGCATACCCCATGGCCACAACCTCCTGCGCCTGCCCCATGGCCACCAACCATGGAGTCTCGCCCATGACCACAAACTCTAGAGACTCATCCCCTCAATGGGCTGGAGCATTTGGGGCTTCTAACACAGCAAAACCTGCCCCGGTTGTGCCAACTCTGCGAGAAGCTGAGGTAGCTAGAAACACCTTGGATGTGGATGTGGGTCGAAAGCTGCTCGGTGAATGGGCAGGTGGTGACAGTGTCCCCATTGTCCCTCTCCCCAATGTCCCTCTCCACAATGTCCCTCTCCCCAATGTCCCTCTCCCCAGTGTCCCTCTCCCCAATGTCCCTCTCCCCAATGTCACTCTCCCTGAGGAATCTCTCCCTTATGCAAGCCCGGATGGCTTGGTACAGGAGAACTGAACCAGTCCTTGCGTTGCAGAAGAGGTGATGGTTGTTGTGTTCGGGCTAGGGTCAGGTTCTTCTCTCGTTCGGTTCCTTTGTTCGCATATATTTATCTCAGGCATTGACTATTACACCTGCAGGGAGGTTTTTTGGATCGCTCAGGGTTTATTTCTTTCCTGGGTTTTGTATTGGTTTTATTTTATGCATTGTATTATGGGACATCACACATGAAGTGTTTTTGCAACTCCTGACGTGTAAAGAACCTCCTTGGGATGGCATTGAGGTTCAATAAACCTCTCAAGTTAGCTGAAAGTATCGTCAGCTTACACACCTGGCTGCTCAGGCCCAGCACCAACTTTCGTCCCTGTCTACAGTGTATACTCTGTTCCTCGCGTGTCATCAACAATACCAGAGAAGACTCCTTTCCGTTGCCCTGAATTTTTCTACTGAAAAAGTTCACCTCAGGCAGCTGGGGACTTGAACATATCAAATTACAGCATCCTGAATACCATCAAGTTGCACGCCAGAAGAATAGGACTATTTGCAGCATGCCCCGACGCGTTGAACCCGCTAAGCATTGTGAATTTAATGCTAACGAAGATTCAGTTAATGCCTTGGACGGGGTACCCTACCTGGAACACTTTGAGAATGTCATACACTCGGAGTCTTAACCACCACCACCTCCTTTGCAGCGGACGGAAATGAACCCCAGCGCTGATGCTCCACTGATCGAATACATTGCTGAGCCATGGGAACGCAACGCTCAGAGTTGCCTTCAGAAGAACCTATAAAACAATCCCTACCACCCGTTTGCAATGCATAAAGACTACAAATATGTGCAGTGTGGGATCAAAATGAAAGGCATGAAGACGTACTATGACAATAGGTGCAAGGAAGAAAACACCACTTTGTGATTCCCAAACATCAAAAACGGGGATGGCGTCCAGAAGCTCGTGGCTAGCATACTAGATGATTCGGCTCTTGACGAGTGGGAACTACACACTCTCGAGGATATGAGAAGGAACGACACTCACCAACTCCTTATGAAATCCTGCAGTTGAGACAACATTACAAGCATGAGATGGTTGTTGTGGCAGCGAGACTACGCAGAGCATCTCATTTACGCCCCTCAGAGTTGATCCAACAGTGATACGCCACCGAAACGCCTCTATGCCGATATGCACCCTGCGGACTGGTGGTGGGAGACACAGGTAAGGAGAGATACTCCAGGACGATAACGCACAAATCAACATTTAGTCAACACTCAGAGTGGGGGATAGACTGGCTCCATTGTTCGTCATGTCCGACGGAACACATCCCTCGAATTTTGCTGGCAACAAGACAGAGTGGGCTGTATATTATACAATTCGCCATCTATCTTCCAAGATCCGCCAGCTGCCCTCAACGCACAGTGTCGTAATGGTCGCTCATCTGCTGATTCTAATTAAGAACCGCAATATTCCTGAGATGCGGCTCGATGAGTGGCAGCAAACAAACCGAGAGGTGCTGAACAAAGTGCTCTGGGTGGTACTCCAGCGTCTCACCGTTAAACAATATCCCGGAGCCAAGAGTGGGTATTACAACGTTCTCTGTACTGATGGCAACTTCAGGGGTTGCAAACCGGATTTAGTAGAATGGTGTGCAGATTGCCCAGAGCAAAGTGACCTACATCATCTCGAGCGGCATGTCTGTTATCCGTGCGTGTGTCTAAAAAAGATCGTCGAGATTATGTGCCTCCTGACAAACAACACTCCCGGCGGGATCACAACCTATATAGAACGCTCAGCGATGCCAACACCAAGGCAGCCAATGCCGAACTCTCATTGCACCATATGTACTGAGGATTCAACATATTTCAACATATTCTCTGGATTGTGAGCGGCCTCCCTAAGCCCGACCTCCTCCATACAATGCAGATCGGCATGCTTAACCCCCTCCAGAAGTGGATTTTCCACTTCATGAAGACGCACAAACGGCTCGAAAAGTACAATGTAATTTGGTCATCTGTCGCTGCTGACCACGACCTCACACCAAAAATAAGTTATATGAAGGAGTTTCTCAACGGAATGGGAAGGAGATAATGGAAATGGGCCGGAACCTGCTTGGAGTTGTAACCCAGTCTCTATGAGGCGGAAGCCCCGCTCAGCGTCCCATATTCAATCATGCAATTATGTGCACACTGGCATTGCTGGAATTCTATACGTATGCTTGATATGAATATCACGATGATGCAACATTGAGCTACATGGATGACGCCTTGCATCGTTTTCACACCTTGAAAGATGATTTCTTACTTGGGCCAGGTGGTAAAATATCGAAGGCCAAAGCCAATGCCCTGGGAATGGAACTCCTGAAGAAGTGAATGGTAGATGAGGAAACAAATGCTGAAACGTGGACGCCATCCAAGAAGCGGCACGAATTGAATGCCTGGGGGGATTATATCAGCTACGAAATAGATGTTTCCAAGGTGTTAAATGCCCACTTCGACATTCCAAAGATCCACTTGATGTCTCATTGGGCCAGACGGATTCGTTGATACGGAGCCTTGCACAAGTATTCAACTGAGAGACATGAACAAGTACATAAAATGGACCTGAAGGATGGTTAGAACGCCTCCAATCACAATCTCAACTACCTGCCGCAAGTAATTATCTTTCAGCATAGCATTCTCTGCTTCACAATCAGAGAGCACAATCTTCAAGCCCTCGCTCAGTGTCGGGAGAACAGCACTGCCTCCTGCAAAGTCCTCGCTTCTGGTGCTGATCTGGCTGCCCCCCTGAGCCCCCAGTCATATGCGAAGCCTAAATTCATGGGACCCCAAAACCGCTGTGATAGTACGCATCCTGACGCTGTGATCAAAGACTTCAGATCATTTCTCGACAATCAGCGAGACTCAACACACCGCCTGGCAATAGAGAGTAGCACCCGGCAGTTTATCAAGCTTAAGAGTTGTAAGAAGACGTATATATCAGATGACCAACTGCACACCATGGAGCTCTGTATTTACCATGGTATCCAGGTTCAAGTTGAGGGTTTAGATAGTGAACGCATATCTCAAATGTGTTGATGCACAGGAATCCAGAGCTGGCGCGGAGGGGATCGATGCAATGACTGGGTGTGGGTAGACCAATGCCCGGGGAGGTGTTATGGTGCACTGATTGTGCGTCTCCCATGGCAACTCCAATGACTATTCAAAATAAAACTTCTCAATGAGAATGGAGCTTTCATTGAGTACTGGTTAGCCCTGGCGCGCACCCCAATACCTGACAACTCTGGTAACTTGGATTCCGTCTCGAAATTTATACAAGTGTGAAAAGCACCGGTAGCTGTTGCTTTGCAAATTTTCAGTGTGGGAAACATTGTCGGCTGCGCACACATAATTCCAGTGATGACTGCTGGTAGTAAGGCAGGAGACGGACGGAACGAGCAATGCATTGGCAATAGCCCCATAGATTTGGCGACTTGGAATGATGTGTATAATTAGTAAAGGGAGAATCGCATTTTGTGTGCAGGTAGAAGAAATGTGAGGAGAGATTTTCACAGTGTTACCCATCACATTACAATCCCGATGCAAGCACATACCCAATGAACCCATTCTGACGTATGGTCACAGTTGGCGACAATGCCAGAGTGATTGTTTAAAATAGCAGACCAACAGAACGAGAAAAAACAGTGAAACAGCGATTGGAGGGTGATATGCAACACGACATGTTGTATTGCTGCTGGACACGGAGTAATCTGCCACAGGGGTGTCTCTGACAGCACTGACGGAGCGCGTCCACTCCAACGGAGCCATTCCGCCCAAATGGAATTTTTTTTTGCTGACGATAGTCTCCCATAAACACTTGTATCGAATAGAGGACTACAGTTTGCCTCGATTTTCTGAGGACACATATGCGATCACTTGGGGATCAATTGAAGAATGTCAAAAGCCTATCACCCTCAGACTGATAAACAGACGGAACCAATGTACCCTAGTATCGAAAAGCATCTTCGGGTGTTTATGAACCATCAATCGGATGATTGGGTGAAGTGGCTTCTGGTGGCTGAGTTTGCCACGAATAACGGAACGTCTGAGTCGACAAAGTGTACTCCATTATTTGCAGCTCATGGCAGGGATCCTTGAATGTCATTTGTTGGAGAACCTACGGTGGGATGTGATCCACGACGGCTTGATGCGGATCTGGGTCACCCAACATTTCAACAAGTTCATGAACACCTAAGACTAGCGATGAGATGGAGCCAGGCAATTCAAGAAGAAAGAGCTAATCGAGAATGGACGCCTGCACCGATTATTGAGTATGGGGCAAGAGTGTGGCTGGATGCCCAATATATCCGATCTACAAGGCCTGTACGCAAGCTGTATTGGAAACAATTGGGGCCCTATATGATCCTTCGACCAATATCCCCCTATGCATATGAAGTGGAGCTATCTACGTAGATTCAGATCCATTGAATACAACCTGTTTTGTTGATGGATCCAATGGTGGCTGATAATTTCGTTGGAGAATGAGTTGTCCCTCCCCCTTTGGTCGAAGTTGATGGTGAGGCAGAGTTGATGGTATCTAGTGTTCACGATAGTTGGGTGTATCGGAAACAGTTGCAGTACCTTATATGCTGGATGGGGTATGATGCTTTGACTTGGGAACCTTCAATGGTCTGGGATGGCTTATAGGCAGTGGTGGGGTTTCACCAGTGATACACACAGAAACCTGGACTGTTGGGGAATGATCTCGGAGGACCTCGAACATAGGAGGGGAATACTGTCTCGGCTCGGAGATGATATGATGGTATTTAGAAATCAGAAGCCGAGATGCGGAGACAGTGCGGAAGAAATTGGTACGATGGAAGGACGGAAACTTTTGGAAATCCTGGAAGTGGTTGTGCAATAATATGTAATGATAAGGAAGTGGTTTGAGGTGTTGCAACATCGGGCTATGTGGCATGGTTGTGCTGATAAGCACTTGTATAGTGCTGTGTAAAATCATTTAGTAAGATTTGGATGGTATATGATGGCATGAACAATGATTCGATGGTGGCAGAGGAATTGTATATACAGCGAGAATTGTTTGGTGTTCGAGGATTTCCTTTTATTCTCTTTTTACTGGTTCTCTTGTAGAGCAAAGCAAGTCACGACTTTGAAACAGTTTTGCCCCTTGTCTGGTTTTGAGTTCCTTCATACGAATTTCGAGCACTCTTTGCCTTGTCCACAATACCGCATTATTGTTACCGATACCACCTACACCTGACCCCGCCTGTCACAGAGCCGTGAAGCAAGACAACATCAGGAAGATCGAGCAGTTGGAAGCTCATAAGGTGTCTGGCGGAATGTGAAATGCATCTCTCCGACGACTATTATTGTACCTGATATTCTTCATACCCTCCATCTCGGTATGCATAAGCTTTTGATGAACTTGGTAATGTCCTTCCTTGAACATCGTTTCAGGATCGAAACATTCAACCAGCTCTGGGCGATGATGCCTCCATATCCTGGCTTCGCTCGATTCAACATGCCATAAAGGCAGGTGATGCAATGGAGTGGTAAATAGATGAAAGCACTAGGGACTGTAAATGTTCCAGTTTTTGTGGCGACTCTTATAAATGTTTTGGTGGGCCAAAGTATTCCCTTCACAGATGCCCTGTTGTGCGTGAGGAACTTTATGTATTTTTAACTTACTGCACAGTACCGATACCATACTGAGGCCACAATTGAGTTGATGGAAAATTTTCTGGAGGAGTTTCATCGTCAGAAGGATGTCTGGAGTCAATAGCGCGCCAGTAAATCTACAAAGAAGGTCTCGGAAGCTATGAGACAGCAGCGTACTTAGGACAAACAGGAGGAACAGGAGAGTGACCCCACTTGGAACAATCTTTCTGCGGCTGCAAGGCATTGTCGTGTTGATAAAGATACAACACTCATCGAGTCAGAAATTGCACAACATCTTGTCGATGAATCGGATTTCAACTTTGTGAAGGTACGTCTCCTGAACCCCTTCTCTGACCATACCCGGCAGCTTCGCAACCTCTTCAATGTATGCTCTGATCATCTGGTAAAAGGAATGTTGTATCTGAAACAAGTATACCAACAATCAAATTGTCATGAGGCTGCCTTACAGATTGTGCAAACGAAAGCCCGAAAGGAGGTATCTCAGTATCGAGAGCTCAATGCAAGCGCAGCAAAACAACAATGCGACGATGATATGCCTCTAACCAAAGCGCCTATTGAGGGAATGATGAAAAACCCGTGACCAGAAATCAAGACCATTGATGACTTGGTCGAGTGGTGTGCAATGCAACAAGGGGAGCTACAGAATCACATTGCTTGATGTTTCAAGAGATTTGCCGACTTCACAGACTACCTCGATCATGATCAGCTTTTCAGTTGCATCAACGATGCCGAATACATTAGGTACAACGTAGTAGCAATTCTGGTAACCTCATTTCAATGTGACAACCAAGATGTTCATATGGTTCATTATACTAGGTCCACAAGGTGGAGACAGCATGAGCCACCAAGAAATGATACAGTGCTTTTCGGGATGGGGAGAAGTCTGGATAGCCACTTTAAGTCAACAGCTGGACGCATTCCCACATAGTTGAAGTGTCTTTTTGTTGTGGAGGATGCTGGATCGAGCATTAAAGGGTTTGTTGCCTTGGTTCAGACATTTGCAACAAGGCTGATATGTCAGACTACTGGTATGGTGATTGTCGAGGAGAGGCATCAACCTCCGGTGCAACCCTTTCATGATGGAAGCTACCATGGTAATCATCATTTCTGTGTCAGAAGTACTTATATCATCCCTATAAGCGCAATTAAGGAGATGTGCAGCTACTGCCGCTGACACCATGGCCAGATCGCTAGCTCTGGCACATGAGCAATATGATTGACTTGAATGCTTTCAGTTTGTGTTACATTTAGATTATTCAACTCGATACATTATGTAATCTTTGCAGCAATATAAGGACATCTGATGACTGTTTACTCTGGGTGTCTTAATTATTGTAATGGGAGTTGTGCAAGGTTGTGTATAATCGATGTCTCAAGGGATTAAATAGTTATGAATATTCTTGAAATCAATAGAACAGTTCAAAACACTGTCGAAACAATTCAAATCTCGAGGACCAACCTACAAGACACAAGAGCAATAAATTAGCTGAAATGACTAAATATGTTTTTGAGATGTGGTGACGACGTGATCACATCATTGAACGTTTTCAAGCCTGGTGGGAGATTCGAAATAAGTCACTCGGATTGATTGTGGAGAATGTGGAGAATGATTGGCACGTGGGGTCCATTTTTGGAAACCAATTTCACTTTTTGCGGATGGCTTTGAGATGCAGTTGGAGGCAATTGTAGAGGGGAAATGTTCTTCTCACGATCACCCCTGTTCAGTATCGCTGGAGGGTGCCGGTGAGGGCATATGGAGCGATTGGGATAACGGAGACTGACTGAGTGGTGGGTGGTGAGGGCGGAGGCATACTGAGAACAAGGGTTAATGGAGATGGACTGAGCAGTAGGTGGTATAGATTTGGAGAACCCCTTGGTCAATAGACATCATCTCATAATACAAAATTCACAATCTATAGTTCGCAGCTCTTGGTCCCATGCAGTCTTTCCCACCTCCTCCTCGTACGTGCCATTCCCGAGCTGTTCTGGATCTATGCAATTTCGGTGGCGCTTCACACACATTCTTGCAAGTGTTCTGACAGCTGTACAGTTTCTGTGGTTCATTACAGGTCGGTTCCCCACCATATTCTCTGAACCTTGTCCTGTACTCTGTCAGCGAGAACTGCACTTGCTTACGAAATCTCTTCTGATAGTGTGAGAGGTGTGGCAGTATCATGGTGATAAGCTCTCAGCCATCTAGCTCCTACGATTCACCATACTATAATCATGAGAATCTTGAGATTTACTTGGGTGCTGTGATTGTGCGGGTCTGGAGATGCACTTGGAGATCATGATCGAGACTGTTACAAGATGCACTTGGAGGCTGTGATTAAGCAAATTTAGACATGCACATGAAGGGCATAATCTAGCGAAATGGGATCACTTCTTTGTGGGAGTTGATTAGAGCCACTCTGGGCGCTGAGACTCTATTCTTTGAATCATTAGCCTGCAACAGTGGTAATTTGGCGAGGTGAGTATACCTGTTGGCTGTCATGGGGAGCTAGCTGGTGGCAGTCGATCCAGCAGGGAGGTATGATGCAACCTGAATACCTGCAACAAGTGAATTTGCAGATGCACTCTGAGACCATAATCAAGCCAGTTTGGAGCATCAGTCAGATGACATAGTCTAGCAAGATTGGTGTAGTACTCAGAGGCTGTAAATCAGGGGGTTCTAGATTGAGAGGGTGGCACAATGGGAGCTGAGACTATATTTATTGCTTAACTCATAATTGTGGGAGTGGAGGAAGATGAATACAACTAGGACTGCCAAGAGATGAGCGATGCAAGACCAGCTGAGAGTGGCAGGCAGTCGATCTTGGGATACTACAGTGTGTGTGCAGTATTCTGTAGTCAGTGGTAACTCATAATCATCCCATGCAGAGATAAAGAGGGAATACTTAACTTCGTATACTAATGTTATGGTTGAGTTGTGGATAAGAAACAGAGAGATGAGAGGTGATGGGGGAAATCATCATGAGAAACTGGGACAGCAGAACATTTGATGTGTAAGTCAATTTTACCTTCTCCAATTGGACATGGATGAGTCCATACCCACAAGGTATGACAGCCGATAGGAGGTCTTCTGAACCCAGTCAGGTACATTTTACCCTTGATTTCTCATATCTGCTTGTATCCTCCATATCATTTCTATCTCCATCCCTCATCTCGCTCTCTTATCCTAAATGCTACCATCATTGCAGGACCCAGTGTTATGCCGTTGTTCTATATACCTTTGTGCCAAGATCATCACTTAGCACTGAGTACAGTATACGCCAAGTTCAGTATACACCAAGTACAGCATATGTCAAGTACAGCATACGCCAACTACAGCATACACCAAGTACAGCGTACACTGAGTACAGTATTTACTGAGCACAGCATTCACTCAGGGCAGCATACACCGTGTACAGCATCCACCCATGATTTGATGTCTTCCCTTTGCTCTCATGATTACAAGTTTACCTCAGAATGTAGCTTCAGATTCCAGCATGCCTCCCTACAAGTTCCACTGTCACCAGCAAGCTCCCCAATAAAGCTCAAAGGTCAAGGCACCTCGTTGCGGTCCCAAGGTTGTAAGCTAACTTGCAGATGAATAGCGTCCCAGCAACCAGTGCACCTCCATTTGACTGCCTGCAAGTACTTCTCCTTCCTCTCTTGATATCAGCCTCCATTGGAGTCTCCAAACTCGCTGCATGATGGCCATGAAGTACATTGCCAGAGTCACTCGAGTATGGTCTGGGAGTGCATCTGTATGTTTACTTGATCATAGGCTACCAGTGTCAATCTAAATTCCCTCGAATTTTACCTCAACGTGTGCATAATCAGTGTCTAGAAGTGCTTTTTGAAACTTGTGCAGTCATGGCTTACAAGTGCATCTCTGAGTTCACTCGATCATCAGGTTGCAGCACACATCAAACTTTGGTGTAGGACCATGTGTAGCCAGTCCTTATATAACATGTGTTGATGGGCAGCTATATATATACATAGAAGCACAGATACATAGATGAGAATACAAACTCAATACATGAGATTCAAGAATCGTTGAATGATAAGTTGTAGCTATGATTTCAAGGCACACCAGCAGCATACGAAATAAAAATGTGGTTTTTCCCCGATTGTTCTTTGGTGATCCAAGGAGCTTTCAGGCATGTCATTGGCATGACTAGGATTGTGGTTAAAGCTCCCAGGTGCTCACAGGTGTATCTGAAAGCCACTGCATTTGTGTAGTGACCTTGTGGGCTTGACCACCCTGGGATTCTGGTCTGACAACTCCCAAATACCACCAGAGGCTCCACGAGAGAAAAACACATTTTGCTGATGCAGGGTACAGTCACATGCTATATCAAGGCAATCATGTTATAAATCTTGATATATGTCACTCTATGGTGTATTGTCTTCTTTAGCAAAGTATAGACCTGATGCTCAACTCCTCCACCACTCTTGCCAACAACTCACATTACTCTAGCAAAACAATCTCAAACTAGCAACTTTTATTCCCTTAAAGATTACTGTTTGAAGTGGAAATCCTATTCACATGAACTTATCAAATACTTGAGTTGGATTTATCAACTAATCGCAATGTCTACATACTCAGAATAACTTGGTTTGACAAAGTATACCACCAGTATACAACTCTCCTATAATGGTTTATATTGTTCTTATGAAATCTGTACTGCGACACTGCTGGGTATTTATCGCCAATCTACTGTTACAATTACAGCTCAGATATGGTCTCACAATCCCAGTATGAATAATGTGGCTCTCACATAGTCTCTGATAATTCCAGCTATCACAGTATACTTTGATATAGTCTCTGACAATTCTGGCTCTGATAACAGTGGATCTAACAAGTGTAGCTCTGACATGGTCTCTGATAATTCTAACAATTAAAGTACATTTTGACATATTCTGTGACCATTCTCAGTCCAATAAATGATGCCCAGATATTTAAACTCTGGGATAGTTTCTGATAATCTCAGCTTTGAAAGTATACTCTGACACAGTCTCCCACAATTCCAGACCTGATAAATATGGCTCTGGCAAGGGTGGCTTTAATTTAGTCTCTGACAAGTCCAACTCAGATAAATGTGGCTCTGAGAAGTGTGCTCTCAGAAGTATGCTCTGGTATGATTTGATTCCTAACTGGGATAAATGTAATTGATAAGTGTAACTTTGATATGGACTCTGACTTTGATATGACACTGACAAGGTGCAAAGGGTGACACTAACAAGTGCCAGCTCCAGGGACGAGGCAGCCTTGTTGAGATCAACATGTTTCAGCTGTTTAGTATGTCTCGTTATATGATTCTAAAGATACATACCGGTTGAGTTGGTATTGGTTACCTTTAATGCTAGGAACAAGTTGTACATGTGTAAGATGCAAAGAAACATCAACAATGCGTCATACCCTTCACAGCACATCTTGACACACTATTATAACATGGAATGTGATTCTCACAGCAGACACTACATTTTCCACATACTCCTCTAGCCATATGTTGTAATGTACTATCCACCATACTACAAAGCAATTTGCTTTGGCTTTTCCTGCATTGTTTATGTTGCTAAAACATAAAAGCATTTGACAGATTGACAAGGCCATATCCTTGTTGACATACCCAACAATTTCTTGGTAGTACTTAATCTCCTATAACAAACATATAGTCAAATCAATTGCCTTGTCGGCTCCACTTCTCCACTCAATTTGAATGTTGAATTTCAAATTCATCTTAATCATTGTACAGCTGGATGGTGACTGTGACGCCATTTGCTTGGTGTAGTATTTGATGGTGAATCTATGATTCATGGGATCAGGAGGTCTGTAGGTCTAGACTGTTGCACAAATTTGGTTGAAATATTTAAAAACATCATTGCAGAGTATTAAAACACTCTGACATCATAATATCATCAAGAAAGCTCAAATTGTTAATTGTACTTCCTTGGTGCATTGCTCCATTAAAGTCAGCTATTGAACTAGCAGATACTTTCTGGGTTGCCAGAGAATCACACACAGGAACGTTTCTGCAAATATTTGCCTTCAGTATAAGCAGTTCAAAAGTTCACTACAAGTCGAAGCATGTAGACTTGGGCCATAATATGAAATAGGCATATTTACCAGTCTGATATTTGTGGAATATGGTTAACCACATCAGATGACTGGTTGCCATCCTTGGTGAGGTTTTTATGTCTGGCTTCAGATATTTCAGGGATACTATTCTACACAGAAACCATTGCCATAATATATTTGATATTGTTTCAAAGGAAATAGATATTGTGTATAATGCTTATACTGTGGCTTGTACAGTATGGAAGGAAGAATTGAATATTGCTTCTAATGCCACTAAGTACATCCTGGGGGTATTTAAGCCCAGTTTCAGTATGGGAGTGGTAGCTGGAAATTATTATGAAGTCGGTGACAGAGTTGTTGAACTGAAAGTTGTTTAGATGACCTTTTGCAAGCGGGGATTAGACTGGAAGCCAGACTATCACCATGTCATTATACATGACATTGGTATATTGATTCCTGCAGGTAAGATTGACTGCAAACTGACACCTTTTAAAGAAGTGCAGATCTATAGAGAATCATTCATCTATCCAGTCCAAACAGAACAGCCATTCTGCACTGTACTGGTTCCTGTAAAGTACACAATACCATTGTAATAGATTTCTTAAACGCAAAACATATTTTGTGGATTTTTGATCTATTTCGACATGTAGTAAAGAACCAATTAGAGTTGATCAGTTCATCTTGATGGATTGTCTGTTCACCTTAGAGGAGTTGCAAATACTCTGATCCAGTTGCCAAGCCATTTTGTCACTGCTTAGCATGGATACTATAGATTTGTAACTGTTGAGTATAATGAGAACAACTGTTGATTCATCTGGCAAAGATTTTGAGAATATGTTAGTGATGAGTAATTATGTTTGAATATTCAGAGAAATTCTGTCCATGCTGGCACTGATTCTCCTGACATGCAATGCACCCTGATTGGAAGAAACACTACTATGTAATCCTTGAGAATTGGACTGCGACATAGTCTGACAGGCTCTCTAACATGCTCTCTGCCAGGCTATCAAAGTTGCTTCTGTTGACAACAAGACTCAGATGCACTCAGATATGTTTCCTCTGATATGCTCTGTCCTATATGCTCTGTCTGACAGTGTCACTCTGCCACTCTCTCTCTGATATGATATCGCAGATATGGTCTCTCTGATGCACTCTGACACACACTCTCTGATACACTTACTTACACAAATATAATGGAAAATAGGCAAGAAAGAATATCACACAGAAGAAGAAAACTTGTCTGCATTTCCACCACCAATCTGTGGTCCAATATTGGCATATATACATTTGCTGTTGCAATGATTCTGGTCGGCCAGTATGTATGTGAAATTATTCCGAAATAGGGGATATCGTAAGATGTATGGTACTGCTTCAATGTGGTTTCAATGCCTAAATAGTGTAAGCTTTTCTCCATTATTCAAAAGACTCACCTGTCATCTGAGTACACATGTATTTATTTCTGCCATGTCTGCAATGAGTTGACAGAGCCAGTCATGATTATTATGATTGGTGGCAGGTACTACAGGTTAATATTTAAGGATGTTATTGAGTTTTGTCTTACCTAAGTTGGTATCTAGAATAGAACTACAAAGTTGACATTGTTGGGGTGTAGGAAACAGTAGAAGCAGGTTCCAGTCATTATCCAGAAAAGAGTAAATTATAATCTATTATAGTTTGGAACTTCTGGATTGGAGAAAATTGCTGTCTTTTGGAACCATGCATACGCCCATGTATGGCCGCGTATGGATCCATTTCGGTAGATACGGTTGCAAATGTCGATGACAATATTGTAGAGTATCATAAATGTAATTTAAGGTAAAATGATTACTAGAGATCTGAAGTTCATGGCGAGCCATTAATACATAGAGCGTGTTACCCAGCCCTGGACATGTCACATGCAGCCGTACTGCTACATTATCCTCCGTATGCGGTAAAGACCCCCTGGGGTGTATAAAACCAGTACAAGAGTAAGAACAAAATGAATATTAACAAAAACCCGTCCACATATGCAATCGGATGAACCCATTACCACCACCATTGATTGGTACCATAAGGTAGCCATTCAGTGCATATGGGACAAGTGGAAACTCCAACTTCACATAACATAGTTCCAGCCATTGTAGAAACTCATGCCGACAGCCTTTGACCTGGGCAGAGATTGAGAGAACTGATGAAGAGAGAAGAGAAACAATGATCTGAAGTTACACCATCCTGCATATCGCCCATTCAGGAATGTCTCACATCCAAATGATGAACATCACATTCAAACCTTATACGAAGTGAACGACATTGTCTAAATAATACACTGCACTGTTGGTGAAATTGCCAATCATTGTATGAATCTCATCTTGACTCTTTGGCATTAATGGTGGCATCCACTTACTCTTCATCATCATGACTATTAAAGTGGTATAACAAACTTGTAAGTATCCCAGTAACCAGGCATAGTCACAAACTCTCATCAGGGCTAGTACTCGAGGTTTTCCAATTCCTTGACAACAACCTTGCTGCCCCTTCCTATCAGCGATCATGTTTGCTAATATGGCAGCTTCTCCTTCTGTCTCATATCTGTCGGTGATGGTTAATCATACACGACCTCATATATATCTCATAAACTTCCCATGAATGGGTAATTCATATTATATATTTTCAACTGCATTTGCACTTTCCATACATTGGTGCATAGATTGGTAGGCCAGCCTCGATATATCAGAACATCTCTTGTCGCTGGTTGCTCTCACCATTCCCCGGTCAGTAGATATATTCATCCTTGTTCATCATTGAACAAGAAGGTATGTAGGCCTCCAGTGTGGTTACTTAGCATCCAGTTTCGTAAGAAGTGTGGTAAACCACCCAGTTGGTACCTTCGGTAGGTACAGTTCCTGATAATTCCTCTCTTCACTCCCTATAATAAGTGTCTTAGCTAGTGTTAGCAACGGTTCCGGGTTACCCGGCTGCGGTCCGGGTATGGAACCGGACCTGATGATCCAGTCCGGATTGTTACCCAGAAAACAGGGGTACCCACCGGGTTCGGGGACGGGTTCGAACTGGACTGCGGTTCCATTTTACGGTTCCTCCAACTTTGGCTCCAATTAAGTATTTGAGTTCTGATCGTATCATGACATGATCAGTACGTAAATTGTGCAGCATTAGTCGCTCTTTCATCTCCCACTTTCAGATTTGCGATCCGACTGATATTCGTTGAGTGGCTGTGAAATAAAGGCTGAAGTTAAGCGAAATTGGCGGGTTTTCGATCGCGACTCAACGAATACTTGTCGGATCGAAAATCTGAAACCGGGAGGTGAAAGAGCGACTAAAACTGCACAATCTACGTATTGATCATGTTGTGATACGATCAGAACTCAAATACTTAATTGGAGCAAGAAATGTTGACTTTTCAGGAGCGGGTTTTGTGTGGAAACCCGTTGCAACGGTTCGGTTCCGGGTTGGAACCGGACCCGGAACCGACCCGGGAATTTGGACCTGTTGCTAACACTAGTCTTAGCTGTGAGCATGTTCTGAAACCATTTGGTGACTATCACTCTTGATGCTGTTTGGTACATTATATGTTACAGTTACAGATCATCTTCAGTCTTGTGCAGTACTGGGTTCGTAGATATAATTGCACTCGGTTGGCATATATCATGTAAACTTGACGTTTTTATTATCATTGTTGTACTCTTCCAGTTGCACTGATTATCCTCTGAGTCGGAGAACATGCAGGCACACTTGCCATCCACCCTGTACTCATTGCAATTATCATCTCCAATTGCTGCTTTCCTCGCTGGCTGTCTTCCATGTATCATTTCCAATCTCTGTGCAGGTGTGCTTGTTGCCACTTGTCTGGGTATCCACATTATCGTTTTCTGAGTTCGCTTGTTGTTTTAGCTCTAGGTGCACTGGTTGACTCTACTCCCTGTGTTTGTTGAATCTGCCAGTGATTTCTGCCAAGGGGTATACTCATCAACAAATCTCCAGCTGGGATTTTCTACAAGTAAGTGAGTGCCACAGTGCTTGCTGCAAGCACGTCAGATACTGCCATCTGTGTTCAATAAGTCATTGCTCTGCATGGGATAAATCCATTCTGGCTGCTTTGGGTGCCATATCAGTTCGTTAAGCTTTATTCTGAAGTGGATTTACACTAGCAGAGGAGGATCTCGACATTGCCAAGAGTGAGTCGAGATTTCATTTCGGATGGTAACTAGGACATTCAGTTTCATGGTTAATATATTGGGGCATTTGCCATCACTTGTCTAGAGGCACTTTTTGCCATTGCTAGCCTTGTCTATTGGTGAATGTGTTCCATGGTGCTTAATTTCTGCACTTCTGGTATGGTAATTATACCTGGTATGGTTTGTTCTGATACTTGCACTGTCATTCTCCTCTTTACAGATTGTTGCTCTGCCAATGACAAATTTTGTATGGCTTCATGATGTGCTCAAATGGCGTGGAAATTGAGTGATTCCGGACAACATAGGTGGAGTCAGGATTGTATTGGGCTTTGGAGTTCAGAAACACAGCTGTTCAATTTGGCATCTTTGAATGGTACGTTGAGTTATACTCTAAATGGTGCTCGGTATCAGACTTGATGGAGCCATGCCACAGGTGCATCATATACATACATATCTGTGTTCCATTGAAACTTCAAAGTTATACATTCAAGTTGTAATCTCAGACTTGTATAACCATGCATAACCTGAATATCTTCATACAGTGAAGAAGAGTAATTGTCATCTGTGTCCCATGATCCAACTCCTGAGGACCATCTCCTGTGTTCCACCTGTGGTAATTCCTCCAGATAATGTCACAATCCATATCCTGCCACCCTCCATCTCCTGAAATGATCGATCTCTTGTCATTAATCTCTGGCAGGAATCCCTCTTTAGCCATGATCCCTCCCTTGCTATGACTCATCTCCAGCTACAATTCATCTCCTGCTGTGATTCAGTTTGTTCAGGCTATTCTTTTCCACCCTGTGCATAATTGCACTCATATGGGCAGCATTCCATGACAATTCTGGTAGTACTGGAAGCTCTCCAGTGGTCATTGTTACAGACCTCCAGAATGTATGTTCTTGATTGACCCTTCATCACAGTCTCATAATCCACACAGTGACGTATTGCCAATCATAAGAAATTACATATTCATTGAGCTGTGCATATGTCATTGGATCATAATGGCCACAATCCATTATCTGGCCTCTGGAGTAAATGTTTATAGTTCACCCAAATGCAGGGATCCTACTGCAATCCACTGAACTGAACTCTGGTCAACGAAACTCCATTCAATTCACCTTTGATCAACTCAACTCTGTTGAATACAGTTCGTATTAACCCAACTTCAATGTAAACCAAATCCGCCCCTATGGCAAATATCGGGCAGGTTGCAAGTAAATTGGATGGTCAATTGAACCGTGTGGCGGGAGTGCTTCCCCCATGATTGGTGAAAACCTCAATACAATCTCTCTTCATGGACAGGATATATCCTCCATCATTTGTCAGTAATGTGTTTGTCATTCTTTCCAAATGATTATTCTCGATTCGTACTAAATTTGAAGCGGAATGACAGAGTAAACAGTAACTCAGATTCGAAAAGATTGCCTCAATTGGGCCAAGCCCTGCTGTGCAGTACTCCCTTCCAGTCTTGGCAAGACAATAGCAGACATTTATGATCCTCATTACTTGTACACTCTTTTGCTACAACTACCGCCACTGCTCCCTGCTTGTCCATCTATTGTGCATTTTCTGTCTCACCACATGAGATGATTTCCGCATTCACTCCCAGAAGCCCTGCACAATCTCCCCCTCTTGGACAGAATGTCGAAATGACCAGTTAACAGGCCAGTAGATGGTTGACAGTGGTAGGTTCAAGTATTTGAATATGTAATATACACCCACTGTTGAAACATGCCTCCATTCTAGCCATGATCCACAGACATTCCTGACCCCAACCTGATTGGCTGCCTAGTTCACTGCCACTGCTTCCACTCACTCTGGGGTGGCTGAGCCAAAAGTCGAATGCTTGGCAAGTAGATGCTAGGATTTCTGGACTGGTACCAAGGCAACTCCAATCAGTCTCCAGTTAACTCAGTGTACCCTCCGTGGCAGCTTTCATGGTGTACTACTCAGCTTACTGAGCACATTGCGTACTTGTCACACCCAATTGGAACAGTCTGGCAACCGAATAGCATGTATGCCTCACCAAACTGGAGCTCGCTCTTAACCAGATAATATCCATTCCCTGGTGGGATATGACACATCAATTGAATCTCTCATATGTTACATATATGCTGAATTTGCTCATCTCCTGAGTGCCCAGACAGTTTATATCCTACTGCAGGTCCAAGGATTCTCAGAATCCTGGCCTCGAATAGACTCATCTTGATTGTGTTTCTAAAAACCCTCTTTCTATGCCATCCTTTGGGTATACCAATATTCGTTCATTGGAATATATTTGATTCACTTGGATAGAGTTGGCGCAGATGGCTCTTGTTGTCACCATAATCTGATTTGGATGGCGTATCAGATGCAAAAGGTGATGATTGACAATTGTTATTGCAAATTGAATCTGCTAGCGACTTTAGCTCATTTGAACTTATTGTTCTTCCCCTTCAGAGCTGCTACAGAATTTGTGATCACTGCTCCACTATGTTAAGCTTGGCCTATCAATTGACCAAAGATACCGGTAACTATATTGGTTATTGAAATGAAAATAATATCATACTGATACAGGTGATCACAGTTAATTCATTGACTGGGAGATCGTATATCGCCTGGTACAACTTCCATTGCCACTGCAGTAAAGTTCTGATATCAACCACATTGTAGATAATTTCAGTATGTCATGCAGAAGGTACTTGTGTTGCAAACTGTGATCAGTGGCATCACAAGATGGGAATCGTACATAATGCGCAAATCCACCCCGATTCAGTATAGGTACACTGCATTTCTGATATCAATCTCTATACCCGTAGGCTCAATTGTGTAATGTAGAAGACTCTATCCTGTCGTGTGGAGAATATCCATGATTTCAACAGCCACTGGCAATGTGCATCGACATCATTCGTGAACAATATTTGAATAGCCTCTGGAGAATGGCCAACTTCAGCACAGCCTGTGATACAATGCTCATGGTTGAATGGGCTCAGGCATCCTCCCTGTAATTGTCAATTAACTCAATTGAAATGTACCTAGTTGAATCTTATTAATGTCGCAATTGATAGCATTGGAGTTCTCATATGAATTGGGTGATATGGATATCAATTGACTTTCCAGTTGCTACATCTCCAGGCCAGTTGGCCTCTGGAATCAACTCGGCATCGTCTCTGCTACTGTTAACGTCAATTAGGTCTATTGTAATAGTCTACTTGAGTCTGCAATTTGTAACTCTCAGTTCTGGATAGTTTTGCCTTGTTAGGTGTCACGATACGTCTCTGGCAGACTGGCCTCTGGAATCCACATGAAATCATCTCTGTTACCATTAACCTCAGTTCAATAGACTTATCATGACACATCGCTTCTGCAATGTATGATCCCAAATGTGTATGATATCTCACAAATATTGTGATGGGTTGGAAAGGCGTTATTTATTTAATATCATACCTGAACTGAATAAACAATTGCAACATTCATCATTATTTAAAGTCATCTGCCCGTGAATGACATTGTTTACATGTATACCTTTACATCTTGTTAGAAACTTGGATATCAATAAGGTTGAGCAGGATAAATATAAGGTAAAATAGGATGATTCCACGAGATCTCAGGCTTGTGGCGAGGAACTCTATACCAGGGGTGTTACTCAGCTCAGAACACATCACATGCAGCTGTGCAGTTGCACCGTAATTATGAGCTTTGTATATCTTCATGCAACGTTGGAAAATCTCTGTCTTATATTATAGGCTTTGTGTATCATCATCAAGTTGTGAAATATTATATGTTACTTTATAGCCTAGTCTATCTGACACAGAAAGATTATTCAAATGTGGGTGAACAGGGCTATATTTTAAATAACAGAGATGAGTAAGACCACATTTTTGGGAAATGACCTGGTTAGATGAAGTACAAATGACAGACAGTATTGGGGATGGTAAAAGATTGCAACTGATTGCCACTGACTCTGGAAATGATCATAGTGAGAGCCGTATTGCATGTCCCACTACTGTGTATTTTGCAGACCCTAAATGGACTTGAATTGTAACCTATCCTCATGATTATTGTATTACCTCAAGCTATCTTTAGCCTTTCTGATTTTGGTAAGTGGGAAGCTTTGCTTCAAGGAACTGTATTTGGCCATGCAACAAAGAACAGTGTAAGCTAATATTCTGGCTGTATACAGATCAGCAGTTCTATACCACACATTGGCTTACTTCGTTTTCAACCTTATTGTATTCAGTCTTTTAACCAATCATAGAAATGTTTCATTCTTACCAATTTGGCCTGCCTCAACAAACTGGCATCCTGTTTCTTTGGACCATTCTCACTTCGACAAGTAGCAATTTCTTGACTTGATTGACCTGCATATTGCCATCACCATCACCATTTGAATAGGAGTGATTATCACTTTGAGTGTCAGTCAAAGTGTATCTAGTGCCAGTTGGTATATGACTGTCACCATTCATACTAATTCACTCAGATCAATCAAAGTTAACTTGATGACTGTCATATCCACTCCATGATTCTCAAATACACTCAGCAACCGAAATATCTGCCAAGCAACCTGTAATACAGCAATACTACAAGTTGAATCAAACTGCTCTACTGGCATGTTGATCTGAACTAAAGACGATTGTACCTCTTTGCTGAAGAAGAAAACCCTGGATATATATACCATGACCAGCGGGTTTGCATTCACAGAAGGCCTTGCAGCAGTCCAGGAATGGAATACTAAATACTACAACTCCACAATTTTTTTGTACATGCATATCACATAGTACACCCTAGTGTGAGGTACTGACAAATGTCTGACTAGGTTATCAAATCTGACTCAGACATTGAATCTCTAACATTCAGTCTCTGACATTGAGTCTCTGACATTGAGTATCCGACATTGTGTTAATCGTCACATCTGATAACAACCTGATGAAGAGGAGTTTACCAACATCTGGAGGATGCTTGCTGGAATCTCATAAAATCACCTGGCATTAACAGCGCATGTGATAATATATGATGAAGATGTCTGTACAATGCGAAGACTCATCTCAAACTCACCCAGAAGAGTCACCCAAGTGGCCAACTCCCCTACAATCAAGAATACCCCACCAAGTAGTACAACAAAGTACAAGGCAGCACTTTGTACCATGGCAAAGCCAAAAACCACATCAAGCTCAACACCAAAGATGAAGATCACATCAGCTTCTGTATTAGAGCATAGTACGGTCGCTTTGGCTATTACAATGAATCATACTTCAGATATTCATATTGGGTCTACAATACTTGTAATATCAAGCTGAGCCTTAATACACAACAGGGGAGATACGTTTTCACAGGGTAGGAGTAGCACTGGAACAGGCACTACACGATCTGCAGTATTCAATGTCGGACAGTATGGAATTGTTACATACTATTTGGGATATAGTCAGGTGCAAAGAACTGACCATTCTTGATCAAGTTGTAAATTAAAGCTCCCCAACAACCCTTTTGCGGACAAAATACAGCCCACAATCTCTTGCCACTTTCACTTGAAGATCTCAACAGTTGGAGGCCATATAACATTGCACCAGATTACAAGCTTACTATATTACAGGAGATACTGTACCTAGAAATTAGGACCAATTGCTAGAAAAGACTGTTTCAATCTTTGCCCAAGTTGAAGGTCATCTGATTGTGATGTACATTACTATCAACAAACTGGTCATGGTGGACAACACTGAAAATGAAATCCAATATATCAAGACCAATCCCATCAACCTGGAATGTTTATTGACCATTTGGGTGAAACTAGAGGATGGAGAGAGCAAACCCTTATGTATTGAGTTACTAGACAGTATCAAAAGCGAAATTATTGGAGATCAATTCAAACATATGAAGATGGTGTAGGAGCAGGAAGATTGCAAGGAAGAGCTATCTGGGATACCAGAGAACTAGGACAATTCTGAACTTGGGATTATGCTGATCAACAGCCATACTCCCCTGAAAAGATTGCCCACCTGTACTGTTGACCTAGTGGACCAACATTTCAAGACTGACAATGCCAAAGAATTTGATCAGATAAACAATGAATTCAGCTTTATTGTACTCATGGAACTGGTGTAAGCAAATGACTCGAATGCAAAATTCCAGAACAACAACCACATCAACATTATTTATATTGACTGGTTGGTCACTGTTGTTGTCTGAGCAGTTAATATACTCTCAGAGCTCGGCCACTATCAGAGCTCAGCCACTGTCAGACCTCGGCCACTGTCAGAGCTCAGCCACTGTCAGAGCTATAGTCAGGGCTATGATCAGAGCTGCTGTCAGGGCTACTATCAGTGCTGCTGTCAGAGTTCCTGCCAGAGCTGTTGTCAGAGTTCTTCCACTAGGAGAATATGGACATGAAGCCACTTTTTGCTTGAAGGTAAGTGGAGCTGATGGATAGCGAGGACTTTTGGAGAGACAACCTGGAGTAGTGAATAGTATTGTTAGGCATCACCTTGGAGACCATCACTTTCCAGCCACTCTACATGCCCACACAGTTGAAACTTCACCAAATAGTTGCAGTGAATTGAATGTCTGAGAAGGTGAATAGCTTGGCAAATGGAGGTTTATGATCTGACAGATAGATTACTAACATGATTATACCCTGATGTGCTCTTGAAATGTACAGTCCACCTAACTAACAATTACAAGACTCTTACAGCATTGATAATCAGATGCCACCAGGTTATTATCTGTGCACAAAAAGCCAAGAATTTGCCTTCAGAGTTTAACAAATCAGAGGTTGACATGAACGGTCATATTGTGACAGTAGAATGGGGCTATATGCTAGAAAGGGAGCTACAAATGGCCGAGTGGGAGGATCACATCCCATCATTAATTCCATTGTATGACTGGAATACATACCATTCTAGCGACTTCAAGCTACTGTGGAATCAACCCTACACAGATGGTGGTATAATTAGAAGCTGCAGTGACTAAGTTTGCTGAGTTAACTGCATATGGTGATTACACTACATATTTCTTGTGGAGGTCATCGCATCAAGCGAATCTAGATAGTAAACCATGGAGAATAGTCGTGATGTCAACCATTCGGTCGATCTTCCAGCACATCAGTCGGCAGGTAGCTGACAGGTTGACTTTTAGGCCCCCTGGCAGATTTAATCAAATTTTCATTGATGAGATCGACAGGTTGAGAATGAGCAGAATTCCAATCAGCCAGTTTTGAAAGAATAATGACATGATTGTTAAAATCAATTTGTACATTTAATGTACATACATGGTGGTCAATATACTCAGGCTGGAATTGCAATACAAATTGATGTTGGTGGCAATTCCATTGGTAAATGGCATTGAGGACTTGTACTGGATCATGTGATGTCTGGAGACTTCATTCTGGTTGACCCAACAGCTGCCACTGGATATGTCTAACTATACATCCGGCTGAAATTGATATTCTGGTGTAGATGGAAGTGACATGTCTGGTAGTGCATCTTGTGCCTGGGTCTGATTAGTTGCAGATCCAAGCTGGAAAAGGATAAAATTTCAATCACATGATTAATGCACAACCATAACTTGGAATGTTGATAGGTTGCCCTCAAATGGTGAAGTGTGGAAGTTGAGAAGGGCCACTCAAATATCTGATATTGTAATCAGACCACACCCCTACAGAACAACTATTGGGAAGTGATGTTTTGTGATTTGATGCACACTGCTGCTCCTAGGAGTGATGTTCATCTACATTCAGTGTTATACCTGAATGCCCAGCATTTACATTCTTGCAATGCATGAAACCACTCATATTGTTACACTCAAGAAGTGCATTGCGGCAGGATATTGCAATATCACTTTGTTGGATGGTAGCTATGAGGGGCTCTGAGAGAGAGTCACAGGAGTTGCATCCACACAGGCCACCATGATGGCCAAGGGGAATCCGTCTGGCCCACATTGGCAGTGTAATATCTGAATCTCCACAGCACGGAATGTTGGCACTGCCTCTCACTATCCTGACATGTCTTTATACACATGGGAGTGGATGTCGACTTCCAGGGCATCGCCAGGGGCAGATAGAAGCTCATCAAGCTGAGGATGGTCATTTCTGATTTTATAAAGAATGTCCCAAGGAAAATATTTCGAATCCCTGTTCCTGAATCAGCAAAATGTAAGTTGGTCAGGAAGCAACATCCAATCCACCCAAACACCCCGGGGGACCTTAACAGTGCTTCCGAGTACTTCTGGATGATCCCAGACCCCCATGGAGATAAGCAAAGTGCTCTCACACTCTGAAAAAGCATTCTGAGGTGCTCCTGGGAGCACCTGCAGGGATCAAGGTGCACGCAGGATGCTACGAGATTTAACTTATAGGATAGTAAAATTTTTGAGTGCCTATCACCTCCACACAGATCTGCGGGAAACATCAAGAGCAGCTGAGACTGCTGCCGAGGGCTGTGGGAGACATCGAGAGCCACCATGACACCTGTGCTGCACTGAGGGAGACTTGGTGCCGTATTCTCACAGCAGTGGTTTTAACATAACCACAACACATTTTGTCTTTTGTACAGTCACAAGATACGCTACATCATGATCTGGCGTGCATTTTTATAGTCTCTCTATACATATACATACACTCAATCGGGCTGCAGATGGTGGTCGAGTATAATCGGAGAAGCACCTGGACATACCCAATGAAAGAACTGAGAGATGCGCTACTTGGAGGCTGTTGTGGTGAAACAATGTAGCTAGAAGGCATTGTGCCCAGCATGAACACTCCATCACACCTCTCACGACATTCAAGGGGAATTCAGGAGCAAATGCAGTTATGGATTGGGGAATGTAGGAATTGTGTGAGGAGATGTGATACTACTCATGATTGAGGATCCGCGAAATGTCAGACAGTGCAAGTGAGAACAAACCTTGTGAAAGATAGAGTGTGTATGTTCATTCAATGATATGATGAAATGATCGCCATTTACACTGCAGTCTGCTGAATATATACTCCCTTTGTCTCTGTCCACCTCCATTAGCCCTGTACTTCCGTACTGCTGCCTTTGCTCCTTGACAATATACATGGATATCATGATTGTGCGAATTCGGAGATGCACTTGGAGACCATGATCGAGTGAACTCAGAGATGCACTTGGAGGCCAGGTGTAATGGCGAGGTTGTGTACTAGAGGTTAGGGTTGCAACGGCGAGCAAGTAATGCGGCCGGGTAAGTGCAACCTTATCTCGAATGCTTGTGAGGACTTAGATTCTTACCGATAATCTTACCTACACTTCTACACCTAAGATCACTCGAGGCCACGTGTGCAACCGTATCTCTTATATTACCACCCTGATCCCTACGCAGCCGGAGGAAGGCGTACGTGCCCTTACACTATTATCGGTTTTTCAGTAATTAGATACGTTTAGCTCACGGGATTTCGAGAATTTCGATTTTACCCCTTTTCGATGCGTCACCACACATACAAGAACGAAGCAATTCCTCCACTACAATGCCTCCTAAGAAGACAAATAGATTCCCACTTCGCACTGCTAATGAGCGTGGAAGCGCAGAGACCATTCGGGCATCGATCGGTCATGGCACTCCAAGTCTCGCTAGTCGAATTACCCCTATTGAATGGCTTTCTCCCAGAGTTCTCCCAGAGGCTGAAATCGACAATAATTCCGACCAAGAACGCCTAATTGACGACGAGACTGATGATCGCGAAACCGACGATCAGGGGAATGACGACAATGAAGATGTCGATCCACGCGCCCCCTTAAGACCGAATATCATTTTGGCAGATGTAGTGGAGCAGCAGCGAGCTACGGTGGAACGACAGGAGAGAATGATCGAATTCCTCTTCCAACAGAATACCGAACTACTATCCCGACGAGAATCGACAAGCAAAAACGACAAATTCGACATGACTAACCCGAGACGATACTGCGGAGGCGCACCCGTATTAGACAACATTCTTGGCTCTCTTCGCTCGAACTTCCGCACTCACAGCCACCTCTTCTCCGACGGTGATACCGACAAAGTCCAGTATCCGCTCGATCACCTCGGAAGCTGGAGCAACCACCGCGATTATACCCTACATAAAACGAGCATGATCGACCCAATTATCTGGGGCCAAGACCTACTTACCAACGATTCCCCATGCCTTCATGATTTCGACCTTTTCGTTTGCGAAATCCAGAAGATGTATGGTGACAAGGACCGTAAACTCAACGCAGGCACTAGACTCTACCTTGAGTTTCGCCAAGGTCACCATGACCCCAATGAGAGCGTACGAGCATATGCTAACCGACTACAACGAAACTGGAGAGAATCTGGCTGGGATGAAGAGCAGCAGAAGCTCTCGTGCTACCATATGATCTGGGCGGGCCTCAAACCTGAACTATATCCAAAAATCAGGCCCTTTGCCAATGAGGACGGGATATTTGACAGTATCGACGAGCTTTTCGATCGAGCAGCGGATGTCGAAACTAAACCTCAGAAATACGACAAATCACAAAAACAAAGGCAATACGGAGAAACATCCTACAAAGGCGGCAGAAAACGCGAATACCGACCATCCATTTCAGAATCGAAGGATGCACTGAAGGAAGCACCAAAGCCCGATAGGCCGAAGCCGAGCGGCGGCGGAAAACGATCCGATTTACCCCCAGCACCGTGGGTATCATCAGAGGTCCATGAGAAGCGAAAGGCTAGCGGGAAATGCTCACGTTGCGCCGGCGATCACATGTCATTTAACTGCCCCAGATACTCCCGTGCGACTTTCCCCAATAAACTCACTCCAGGAGATGGCAAAGATGGCGGAAACCGACAGATCAAAAGGCAGCAATCTTTCGATACACAGCAAGCAAAAAACTAACGTACCTCTCCCGGTACTTAGCTCGGCGGGGGAGGTTGGACGAGAGTGAGCTTGAGTTGGGAAAAGTGGGCTCGCAGGCGCTGATGGCAACTTTGGACGAGAAACGACCTCATCGGATCGCACTAAAATCAAGGGTTACCCTGGAGAGCCCGAGAGCAAAAATGTTAAGTCAATATCTATGCGGTACAGAAACACCTGATTCTACTTACATAATCCACGAGATTCAGATACGAGATAAACAGGGCGATATGCAACCCGTACGGGCTCTTATCGACTGCGGAGCTACAAGCATTTTTATGGCTTCAAGATTACTTAAGAACTCGGGATATCACATGAAGCAGCACATATTACTACACTCGGCTTGGGCGGACAGATTTTGCAACATGCGAAGGATAGCCGAAAGACGTCAATAACAGTTCAGTATATGGAGCATCTCGCCCCAGTTACAGAACCGGAAGTGCTAGTCGTACCAATGCGAGCCTACGATCTAGTACTTGGACTACCGTGGTTCAGATCCCGGAACCCGGAAATTGATTGGAACCTCCGCCGATTGACTGCCTTACGGTCACCTAACGGTCCTCAGGCTGCGGATATATTGAGTGGTGAAGACATGCCTCCTCCGGAAGCACACGAGAAGCTACCGGAACGTGACGAGGACACGCCTGCTCCAGATAATGAACTTCTTGGAGCTACCGCATTCGACCATCTCTTAGCTGGCGAGGAGGTCGTTGAGGCATTCGCCCTACGTATAGGGGAATGCACCGGTCTGCTGGGAGCCACTATGGAGATCACCACGTTGTCAGGTGAGAAACCCAGGCGCTGGACGCGATGAGCAGGGAGCAGCAGCGGTAGTTGCGGCAGAAGGGGGTCCACATGGGAATCCTGAATGACTGCTACCGGCTCGCCGAGACACGAAGGGAGTGACTGGACGGCGGGGCTTGGCTCTTTGTGAGCAAACCGCTAACGACAAGGCCTCCTGGATTACCCTTTGCTTCGCTTCTCTATATCCCATCCCTGTAAATACGGCATGGACTAACATTGCTAGATGGAGTGAATATGGAAAGGATATCCACAGACAATGGGGGCTTCATTCCTGCGGTGTACTCTGAATTTGTGGACGTTTTCAGTAAAGGCAAGGCGGATACACTCGCGCCGCACCGTTCCATTGACCATGCGATCGACCTGGAACCATGCTTCAAACTACCATATGGACGAATCTACAATCTCTCAGAATTCGAACTTAGAACGCTCAAAGCCTATATCGAGACGAACCTAGCCAATGGCTTCATCCAGCGGTCATCATCCTCGGCGGTAGCACCGATCATATTCGCCAAAAAAAATAATGGAGGACTATGGCTTTGTGTGGATTACCGGGCTCTCAACACGGGGACAATCAAGAACTGGTACCCCATACCGCTGATCTCGAAAATGCTTGACAGACTACGCGGAGCTCAGATTTTCATTAAACTGGACCTCCGGGACGCCTATCATCTCATCCGAATTAAAGAAGGCGACGAGTACAAAACCGCATTCCGAACCCGGTACGACCAAATCGAATACCGAGTTATGCCCTTCGGTTTGACAAATGCACCGGCGACTTTTCAGACCTACATCAATGACTGCCTACGGCCCTATATCGACGACTTCGCCGTGTGTTACCTGGACGACATACTCATCTACTCGACCAATGAGAAGGAGCACGAAGTTCACGTACGGAAAGTGCTACAAAGGCTACAGGAATTCGGTCTCTATTGCAAGGCCGAGAAGTGCCAATTCGGTGTCTCAGAAGTCGGGTTCCTCGGATTTGTCATCAACTCCGACGGGATCGGCATGGAATCAGACCGCATATCCACCATCGAAGACTGGCCTACACCGAAGTCAGTACGGGATGTACAGGTGCTGTTGGGATTCGCGAACTTCTACTGACGGTTCATCAGGAAATATGCAAAGGTTACGTTACCCCTGACGGAGCTACTAAAGAAGACAGATACATCAAACGCACCGAAAACCAGCCAGAAGTCAAATAAGCCTACTTACAAATGGGAATGGACTCGTGAGGCCGAACTCGCATTTCGGAAGCTGAAGAGGGCTTTCACTGGAGCACCGATCCTCCAGCATTTCGACCCAGCAAAGCCGATCATTCTCCAGACTGATGCAAGTGGCTTTGCGATCGCCAGCATCCTTAATCAATATGACGGATTCGGAACCCTCAGACCGGTCAACTTCTACTCTCAAAAATGCTCCCCTGCCGAACAGAATTACGACACGTACGATCGGGAGCTCTTAGCCATCGTGGAGACTATGAAGCAATGGCGACACTATCTGGAGGGAGCGAATCATAAGGTCTTGATATGGTGCGACCACAAGAATCTCGAATACTTTCAAACGTCAAAAGTGCTCTCCCGGAGACAGGCTCGCTGTGTGGAAATCCTCTCTTCCTACGACTTTACTATCGAACACCTGGAGGGAACGAAGAACCCTGCCAACGGACCATCCAGATGACCTGATTACGAAGAAGGCTACAACAGGCCCACCGCGCGACTCCTGGCAACTTTGGCAGTAACTACCGTTGAACCATACGATGACCTCCTATCGGCAATTAAGGCAGCTCAGGCATCCGACTCGTTGGCCGCCGACGTGAAACGCAGAATCGTTGACACTGCAATGATCAGATACCCTGACCTGTCGAAAGCTGGTGGGCCTGATGAACCTACCGACGAGCAATGGAAAGTCATCTCGGGAGCTCTGACCTACGAAGGGAGTATATACGTACCGGCGGACGCATCGCTCCGCAACAAAGTGATAAGTCTTTTTCATGATAACCCCCAATCCGGTCATTTCGGAGCTCTTAGAACTGCTGAACTCATATCTAGAGACTTCTACTGGCCCGTACTAGATGCTGCAATCCGAAAGTTCATTGCCGGTTGCGAAATATGCCACAGAATCAAGGCACTGCGCCATGCTCACCACGGAGTCAACATGCCACTACCGCCACCTCTCCACCCTTGGCAAGGAATCACCATGGACTTTGTCACGGACCTCCCAGAATCAACAAACTCAGGCTTCACTGGCATCGCAGTAATCGTCGATCGACTGACAAATATGGTGATCTACCTACCCTGCCGAGAGGATATCGACTCACCGGAGTTGTCACGTATGTTTTTCGAGCATGTGATCTGCAAACATGGTGTACCGGATAATATCATCACCGACCGCGGCACGCAATTCACCAGCCGAGTTTGGACTCGAGTCTGCTCTCATCTGAGCATCAATCACTGACTCTCCACCACATTCCATCCACAGACCGACGGCCAAACTGAGCGCCAAAATCAGACCATGGAACAGTACCTCCGAGCCTTTTGCAACTACGAACAGGATAATTGGGTCGAGCTCCTACCATTGGCGGAATTCGCGTACAACAACTCCATGCACGCTTCAATGAGAATGACCCCATTCTGGGCCCTTTACCATCGCAATCCCCAGATGCAGTTTAAAGCACCGAAGCCGCCAGCATTGCACCTGAAGTCGGAGATCCAAGCGGATGATGTGCTTGAAGGACTAGAAGATACTCATGGAGTCCTTCGCGAAAACCTACTGGAAGCTCAAAAGCGGCAATCTAAGTACGCCGGGGGCAAAGAAATCATCTTCAAAGTCGGGGATAAAGTGTGGCTCTCAACAAAGCACCTCCGGACTACTAGGCCATCGAAGAAGCTCGATTACAAGCGCACTGGACCATACACGGTAAGTAGGATCATCAATAAGAATGCTTACAAATTAGACTTGCCGAATACTATGCGCAACCACAACGTTTTCCACGTATCATTACTCGATCGATATGCACCCCTGGTTGCAGGCCAACCTCCATCAGAACCGCAACCGACGATTGTGGATGACGCTGGAGAGCAAGAATGGGAGGTCGAACGGATTCTTGATGCTAAACTGCGTTATCGGAAGCTTCACTACCTTGTTCAATGGGCGGGATATAGTCACGTACGTACAAGCTGGGAACCGGCGGAAAACATTGAGAGTGCCCAGGACCTGGTCGAGAATTTTCACCGAACATATCCGAAGAAGCCGCGGAGGAAATGAATTCAGTTTCAAGACTCGGAAGTGGCGGAAATGGGTTCAGTTTCGGGACTCAGGGGCGGAGGAAAGGCATCAATTGGACGACCTCTTTTGCTTTTCCTTGCTTCACTTCTTTCTCTTATTGGTCCGGCCCGGTACAAATGGCCTTGGCACGGGTTTTACCACCTTCGGATCACAGTAAAGTGGAGGTGGAGTTTCCCCGTGCACCGGATCCGCAGAATTATCGTGAGATTTGTTTTATACTTTGTTTCCAACCCTGTATGAAGATATGCAGCCCAGGAGGTCTGCGCATAGAGAGGGGGATAATGTAATGGCAAGGTCGTGTACTAGAGGTTAGGGTTGCAACGGCGAGCACGTAATGCGGCCGGGTAAGTGCAACTTTATCTCGACTGCTCGTGAGGACTTAGATCCTTACCGATAATCTTACCTACACTTCTACACCTAAGATCACTCGAGGCCACCTGTGCAACTGTATCTTTTATATTACCACCTTGATCCCTACGCAGCCAGAGGCAGGCGTACGTGCCCTTACACCAGGATATAACAAGTGTGGAGATGCATATGGAAGCTGAGATCGAGTGACCTCAGAGATGCACTTGGAAGCCGTAATTGAGAGTGTTGAGAGATTACACTCGGAGGCCATAATCAATCAAGATTGGAGGAGTTTTTGGAGACAATTGATCTGAAGGCGATTGATCTGAACGTGGTCAATCTGGAGGCAGTCACTCTAGAGGGCTTGAATCTGGAGGCGGTAGATCCAGAGGAACGTGCGATGGAAGGTAAGACTCTATTCATTTGGGAACTCATGATTGTTGGGATGTAGAGAATTGAGTACAGCGAGGTCTGCTGAGGCTGGAGAGACTGGCTGGGAGTGGGAGACAGTTGATCATAGGATGATGAAGTATGTGGTGTATGCAGTACTCAATGTATGCTGTACTGGGTGTATGCTGTACTGGATGTATGCTGTGCTTGTTGTATGATGTACTCGGTGTCAACTCATGATTATGGCATGGTAAGATAGAGAGAGATGAGTTCACTTCGTGTTCTTAGGTTATGGTAGAGTTGATAACGAGAAAGAGAGAGATGAGAGGAGATTGGGGAAATCATTATGAGAAACTGGGACTGATGAAAATTCTGTGTGCAAGTAAATTGACTGTATCAGATACGGCAGTTGAAAGTTCCAAGCCAGCATGCAATAACACCAATATGATGACTTTCCAATCCACTCGGTCAAGTCATACATCTAATATCTCATATCTGCTTGTATCTTCCACATCTTTCTCGTCTTCTTCCTGCATCTCTCTCTTCATCAGCAAGATGTAAATCAGTCTGGATGCCACATGCAAACCTCCCCGACACTCTGGTCGACTGCACTGGTGTCTCTAAGTACTTCCAGATGCTCTGAGGCCCCGCTGCAGCTAAGCAATGTGTTCGCAGACTCCACAAGAGCATTCTCAGGTGCTCTTGGAAACAGCTGCAGTTGTGGAGGTGCATTCAGGGTCCTCCTTCTAGGATTGTCAAATTTTGGGGCAGCTGATACCTCTGCACAGGTATGCAGGAGACTTCGAGAGAATCTGAGCCCTCTGTTCAGCTCTGTGGGAGACCTGGTGCGGTATTTTCACAGCAGTCGTTGTTAGAGTTCCATCGCCAGAAGGTATTTTGTCTATCACATTCATCTTTGTTACAGTCATAAGATACGCTACATTATAATATGGTATGTATTATCTATCAAAGTGATACTATGTATAAACATACAGTCAATCTGTCTGCAGAGGGTACACAGGCATATTCAGAGTACCTGAAGATGCCGGTTGAATGAATGTAGTGATGCACCTGGAGGTGTTTGAGGTGGAATAATTTGTTTCTCACCAACACCACCACTCAAGTTGACATAGGGAAGCCGGTGTGGGGTATACAGAGATACAGGAACAATGGAGGGGTACAGGGGTATGAGGATAATGAAGAAGGACTGATCTTGCCAAGCTTTCATAGATCAACACAATGTGTTTGGTTCCTCACCCACTCTTGCAGAGAGTTCCCCAATCCACACAATTTGTGTGGTTCCACATGACCTGGTACCCCTGAATATCCTCTCACACTCTTCCTACTCTCCTCGAACCAGAACCATTCTTTCTCAAGCATTCTCTTCGGATGCCATGCGAGGTGCAGCAGAGTGGTGATGATGGGCTGTCTGCCTGCCAGCTACACGGTTTCACCAAACCGTGATTGAGTGAACTTGGCGATGCACACCAAGGCTGTGATCGAGCGAGTTTAGAGACTGTAAGTGTGTGAGTTTGGATGCCATAATCAGGTGAGTTTGGACATACACTTGCTGCCTGTGATTGAGCGAGTTTGGAGATGCGCCTGGGGGCCGTGGTAGAGCGAGTTTGGAGACAGGTATCTGGAGGGCACAACAGTGCGAACTGGGAGCCTGTGATCGAGCGAGTTTGGAGATGCACTTGGAGGCCATGACCGAGCGAGATTAGAGGAGAACTGGAAGGCGGTGAATCTGGAGGAGGTATTTTGGGAGGGAGGCGTGATGGGAGCTGAGAATGTATTCATTGTTCAACAGGTAATTGTGGGAATGTAGAGAATAGAGTAAACGATGGTCTACCAAGTGATGAGAGACTGGCTGGGAGAGGGAGACAGCCGATGTTGGGAAGGTGCAATATGCTGCATATTCAGTACTCAGTGTATGCTGCACTCGGTGTATGCTGTCCATGCTGTATGCTGTACTCAGTGATAAGTCTTGATCATAGCATGGAGAGATTGAGAGGGATGACTTAACTTCAAGATCATAGGTGATGGTAGAGTTGAGGACGAGAAAGAGAGAGATGAGAGCAGACAGGGGAAATCTTGATGAGAAACTGGGACTGAAGAGAATTTCGTGTGCGAGTCAATGAACCATCCCTGATCCAGCAGGTATGAGTTCTGATCTGGCCTTTAATAACACCAATACGAGGTCATCCCGACCTAATCAGGTAACTCGTACCCATGATTTCTCATATCCGCTCATATTCCCCACATCATTTGCATATTCATCCCTCATCTCTCTCTGTCTCGTCCACAACTCTGCCATCATTGCAGAATACAGAATTCAGTCATCCCTTTCTATATCTCCATGTCATGATCATGAGTTGACATGGAGTAAAGCATACACCGAGTACGGCATCCACCCAACATTGTTTGTCTTCCATTCATTATCATGATCACAAATTGACCCCTGAATGTAGCTTCAGTTCTGGCGTACCACCCTACATGATCGACCGCCATCAGCGAGCTCCCCATCAGAGCTCAAAGTTAATGTCACCTTGTCACATTCCCATGATTGCGAGTAAACTGACGGATGAATTGAGACGCTGCACCCGGCTCACCATCTATCGACTGCCTGCAAGTACTCGTCCAAACTCACACGATTACGTGTTCGAAGTGCATGTCCAAGCTTCCACGGTTATGTCATCAAAGTTCGCATGATCCTAGCCTCCATGTGAATCTCCAAACTCACATGATTATGGCCTCCATGTTCGCACAATCATGGTCTCCAAGTAAATCTGCATACTCGCACAATTACGGCCTCCAAGTTCGCATGATCATAGCATCCAAGTGCATCTCCAACGTCACATGATTACAGCCTCCAGGTTCACACAATTTGGGCTTCCAAGTGCATATCTCCAAACTCACTCAATCACGGCCTCCAAAAGTATCTCCAAACTCGCTGGATAACATCCTCCAAGTTCGCACGAGCATGGCCTCTAAGTGCATCACCAACCTTGCACGATCACGGCCTCGGAGTGTATCTCTGCGTTCACTCGATCGTCGTTTTCAGGCGCACCTCGAATTGCCCTCATGCACTGGCTGCAGCCAGGCCAGATATTCCATGTGAAGATGAGTAGCCATATAGATACATCGATGAGAATACAAACCGAGTACTTGAGTTTAAAAAATCATTGAACAATACATAGTAGCCATGATGTCCAGGTGCACCAGGAGTGTTCCCAAAGAAGATGTTGTTTTTCCCGGACTGCTCTGCTGTGATTCAAGGTACTCCCAGACTTGTTGCCAGTGCTTCCAGGCTTGTTGCCGGCGCTCCCAGGTGCTTCCAGGTGCTCCAAAACCTATCACAATCACTCTCATGGTACTCCTGTAACCATCATCTGAGATTCCAGTTACTCTGAAGGCTGGCAGGAATGCCCACCTAGGGTCTGATAATCTCCTGAAATTCACGCATCCAAGTTTACCCTCGACGTTCTCTGGGACACTCCTGGAGGCTTCCACCAACTACAATGCACTTTGCCAATGTTTCTTGTCCACAACTCTACCATAATTACAGAACATAAAGTTATGTCCTCTCTGGCTATCTCTCCATGCCATGATCTTGAGTTGAAACTTAGTACAGCATGCAACGAGTACTGCGTACACTGAGTACTGCATACCCTGAGTACAGCATACACCCAACATTACTTGTCTTTCCTTGATTCTCATGATTACAAAATGACCCCTGAACAGCGCTTCAGCACCCTCCGTTCCTACCTATTTGAGTGACAGCCATCGGCCAGGTTGCCATGAGAGCTGAAAGGTAAAGTCACCTTGTCACATTTCCACCTTTGTGAGTCAACTGAATGATGAATAGAGTGTCCACACCTGGCATGCTGCCTATAGTCTGCCTCCAAAGTGCACATTGAATCTCACTCAAGCATGGCGTCCAAAGTGTATGTCCATACTGGCTCGATTACGGCATCAGAGTCCGCACGGTTATGGCGTCCTGGTTTATCTCCAAACTTCCTCGACTAAACCATCGAAGTTGGCATGATCATGACCTCCAAGTGCATCTCCAAGTCCGCGAGAACACATGATTAGAATCCATTTTGAAGTTCACTTGATTACAGTCTCAACATGTATCCGCGAATTTGCTCCATTACCACTTCCAAGTTCATCTCTATATTTGCTCAATCATGGCCTCGCAGTGTATTTCTGAGTGCACTCAATTGTCATTTTCAGGTGGATCTTGAATTTCTCTCAAGCACCACCTGCAGCCAGTTCAGCTATACTGATTGTAGATGGGTAGCTATATTGATACATGGATCAGAATGCAAATGGAATACATGAGTTTTGAAAATCGTTGAATGATAAGTAGTGGATATGATTTCCAAATGTACCAGCAATGTTCCCAAAGAAGAAGTCGCTTTCCCAGACTGGTCTATAGTAATCCGAGGTGCTTCCAGGCTTGTTGATGGCGGTCCCAGATGCTCCCAGGCTTGTTGCCAGCGCTCCACGACCTGTTGCTGGTGCTACCAGGTACTTCAGCGTGCACTCAATGTTCTCTGCAGCGCTCCGAGGTGTTCCCAAACCTATGACAATCACTCCTAAGGTACTAATGTACCAATTATCAGAGACTCCAGTTACTTTAAAGTCCGGCTGGAAAGCCCTCCTAGGGTCTGATACTTTTCTGAAATTGACTCATTGAAGCTTACACTCCACATTTTCTCAGACACTGCTGGAGACTACCAGTGACTAAAATACAGTTTGCTGATGTGGGAAGGTCAGTCATATGACATATGCCCAGTTCAAGATACAGTGGAGGAATATGGCTGCAATGTTGACTCAGATCAATGGATAACTCTGGAGCACCTTGAGAGCCAATGTCTGTGGAGAGCATGCAATTGAGTTGATATATTCTCAACTCATCCAGTGGCTCATTGAACAGATCAGCACCCCTTGCACACTCCACCTTGCTGCCACAGACATCCGACTTGACATTTCAACCTTATGTTCAACTTTCTCCTTCACTCTGTATCTGACAATGATACTATCTTTAGGTCAATACTGCTGCCTATAAGGCTTGAATAGTTTCGCTATGCATAGCTCTCTGAGGGCTATTGTGCGTACTACGGTAAAGACATAATTTATTGACTGTGGGCAGGCAATGTTTCATGTCTTGTCCTATCTAGCAATCAATAAGGGCTTGAATAAACATTACAATATACAAACTTCTGTCATGGTAAAATATGATGTAAATGACTCAATAGAACAATAGGTATAGTTTTGTGTCTGCCAGTTTGGTCATCAGGAAATGCAACGAATCACTCGATTGTTTAACCTCATCATGATTAATGAATTGTTTCTGATTACCAAATAGATAAAACAATTACCAACCTTGTATTCTCTAAATGCTCTGCACAATACTGCCAGTAAAGTCATTGGTTTCGATGCTGGTCCAGTACATGCTATTATGATTGGATCAATTTTCCCCTGGTCCTTCTGTCGGTTAAAATTGAGCAAGACCACGATTTGATGGATGTTGATTGATATTCAATTTTTCTCTATATCCATGTATCAGTCTTTATGTTGTTGCATTCTGGGTCGGTTTTTGACTTTCTGGATTCAATTGGATTTCCAGGTTAGCTTTCATGGGTATCTGGGTTTGGGTTGTCAAGTTTCCTTTGCTGGGGTTTGCACCAGTGTGAGATTATCTGAGAGTTGTGTGATTTTGGAAGTTCTAAGCAGTATTGATAACTTGCACCCATGAATGGAGTAATTTGGTTGCTAACTTCGATTCTGACAGCAGCCACTTGGATACAAGCCCCGTGACAGCAGTGCATTGATAACCACTCTGACAACAACCTGACAACCACTGTGACAGCGACTTTGTAGAGAGTTTGCTATGATAATTCTCAGGGGACAAAAGTAATCATCATTTACCAATGCAAAATCGCTACAAGTAAGCGCTTGTCAAGTTAAACAATAAGTAATGTATTCTGCAATCAATGTGAGAACACACAACAGTTGTGATACCTACTCAAAACTGATTGAAGGGATACCGTAACACTAAATATCACTGAAATCAGTCAATGGTAATATAAAATAAAACTAATCCCTGTCCATCTAAACAAGCGAACAGCATTCATATCTCCACTGGATAATCAATGCTCCCATATCAAAAGACATCCAGGCTACTAAGTTGAAGGCTCAGATTTCTAGAGAGTGTATATATATATGTGAAATATAGGAGACAGTTACACTGCATCTGGAAAATGGATTTTAGTCACTGGAAGCCTTCAGGAGTGTCTGAGAGGATGTGGAGTGTAAACTTAGATGCGTCAATTTCAGGAGAGTATCAGACCCTGGGAGCTCATTCCTGCCGGCCTTCAAAGTAAATGGGATTTCTGATGACTCATACAGGAGTACCATGGGAGTGATTGTGATAGGTTTTGGAACACTTTGGCCCATCGGTGAGAACTTTAGATGCACCTATGTCCACTGGCGACAAACCTGGGAGCGCTGGCGCCACACCTAGGAGTACCTGTGACATGTCTGGGAGCACCTCGAATCACCATGAAGTAGTCTGGGGAAAACAACATCATCTTTGGGAACCCTTCTAGTGTATCTGGAAATCATAGCTTCTACTTATTGTTCAATGATTATAAAAACTCATGTATTCAGTTTGTATTCTCATCTAGGTATCTATATAGCTACACAATCAATCCCACACTGCACAGGGTTTATCTGGACTGGCAGCAGGCGGTGGTTGAAAGCAATTCGACGTGCACCTGAAAATGACAATTGAGCTAACTCAGAGATACAGCCCCCAGGCCATGATTGAGTGAGTTTAGAGATGCTCTTGGAGGCGGTAGTTGAGCAGAGTTGAAGATACACTTGGACTCCATGATCGAGTAAACTTAGATATGCACTCCGCGATCGTAATCGAGCGAGTTTGTAGATGCACTTGGAGGCCGTAATCGAGCCAGTTTGGAGATACACTTGGAGACCGCGATGAAGTGAGTTTGGAGGGTGTAATCCAGCGAGTTTCGAGATGTACTTGGAGGCAATGAGCGTACAAACTTGGAGGCCGTAGTCGAGTGACTTTGGACGAGTACTGAGAGGGTGTCGATGGACGGCACGCCGGGTGCTCTGACTCTGTTCAACAGTTAGTTATGTCGCGACTGTGGGAATGTGACAAGGTGACGTTACCAATGAGCTCTCATGGAGAGCTGGCTGATAGAGGCCGATCCTGTATTGAGGCATGCTGGAAGTTGAAGCTTCATTCAGGAGCAACCTTGTAGGAATGAGAATCGCAGGGAGACAAACAATCTTGGGTGGATGCTTTAATCGGTGTATGCTCTAATCAGTGTCTGTTTTACTCGGAGCATACTGTACTCAGTGTCAACTCATGATCATGACATGGAGAGATAGAGAGGGATGACTTAGCTTTGGGTTCTGCAATGATGGTAGAGTTGTGGACGAGAAAGAGAGAGATGGGGCATGACGATGAGTACAATCTGGAGAATAAGAGCAGTCATCAGAAATCATGGGTAAAACTTGTGCGATCGCATTGGGAGAACCTTCATTCGATGTTATTTTACGCCGGAACGGGCCTCGAACCTGCTGCATCGGGGAGGGTAAAGTGACTCGCTCACAACACTTCCTGAAGTCATAGTTTCTCATGATGATTTCCCCCATCTCGTCTCATCTCTCTCTTTCTTGTCCTCAACACTGCGATCGCGAAGTCAAGTCAATGCTCTCGATCTCTCCATGCCATGATCAAGAGTGAAAACAATGTACAGCATCCCCTGAGTACACCATATGCTGAGTACTGCATACACTGTGTACTGCATCATCCAAGATCAACTGTCTCCCACTCCCAGCCAGTCTCTCATTTCTCGGCAGACCATATTGTACATAATTCTTTGCATTCCCACAATTACAAGTTAAGGAATGAATAGCATCTCAGCTTGCATTGTGCCTCCCTCCCGAACTACCGCATCCAGATTCACTATCTTCAAGTTCTCCTCCAAACTCTCTCAATCACGGTTGCCCAGTGCATCTCCAAACTTGCTCAATCACAGCCTCCAAGTGTACCTTCCAACTCGCCCAATCACAGCCTCCAAATGTATCTCTAAACTTGCTCAATTATGGCCTCCAAGTGCATCTCCTAACTCGCTCAATTACGATCTTGGAGTGCATCTCTAAATTCACTCGATCACGGGGTCTAAGTGTATCTCCGAATACTCTTGATTACCGGCTTCATGTGTATCTGTGAACTCACTCAATCACATCATCCAAGTGTGTCTCTTAACTCACGCAAATATGGCCTCAAAGTTCGCACGGTCATGGCCTCTAAGTGAATCTCTCAACTCACTCCATCACAGTCGCAAAGTACATCTGTAAGGAGTGACAGCTGGAGTATGGAAATGCACGGGTAACGGAGGTGGACAAAGTGATGGGGAGTATCTATTCCATAGACCCTGGTGTAGATAGACATCATCTCATTTCCATCTCATCTTCTCATTCAATAAAAATACACAGTCTATCTTTCGCAACTTGTGGTCTCACTCACTTTGTCCAAGATTTCGTGGAGCTGCACAAATGCGTGGATTCTCAAAACCGGGTAGTACCATATCATGTACCCCCATTCCTACCCCCTTCGAACCATTATTGCTGTTTCTCATGAATTCTGTTTGGATGTTGCGAAAGGTGTGGCGGTGTGTCGATTGTGGGCTCTCTGCCTTGTAGCTCCAACGTTTCACCACAACAGCCTCCAAGTGGTGCATCTCTAAGTGCTCTCAATGGGTGTGTCCAGGTGCTTGTCGGAATATGCTCGGCTACCATCTGTGGCAAAATTGACCATATGTATATATATAGAGACTTAAACAATGTATGCCATAGTACAATGTAGCCAATCTTGTGACTGTAACAATGATGAATATGATGACACGAAATGCCTTGTGGTTATGTCACAACCACAGCTGTGCGAAAATGGCACTAAGTCCCCCGCGGTGCTGCGCAGCATTCTCTGCTGCTCTGGAAGTCTCCCGCAGATCTGCGCAGAGGTTTCAGGAGCTCCAACATTTGACTATCCTATAAGTATAATCTCATAGCATCCTGAATGCACCTCTATCAGTACACGAGCCTTTAGGAGCCCCTGAGAATGGTCTTGCAGAGTCTGGGAGCATATTGCTTAGCTCCAGGGGGGTCTGCAAACACTTGCAAGTACTTAGAAACACTGGTAAGGTTGTCAGGAGTGTCTGGGAGGATTGCATGTTGCTTCCTGACCGATTTACATTTTGCTGATGTGCCCAACAGAAATTCTTTGATTTTTCAAATATGGATTTGACCTTTCACTCATTGGATGGACTTGGCTCCATAACAGATTGGTGGAGTAGCCATCTCACTCATTATCCCGCTGACCAATATTTAATCATTGAACTTGTACTCTGTCAGATCTTCAAATATGTGGCTGGTTGTATCAGACATTGAATAGAGGCTTGCTACAGATCATGTTGGGTTGTGAATTGAATCTATGCCGTACAAGAGTAACAATTGTAGCACCTCTGATAGAGCTACCAGAATACTCAGCGAAACCTATGCATATACTGCATACTTCCTACATAAGGTTGGCAGGATAAACTGAAGTAACATCCAATCTCTGGACCATATAAGTAATGAAACTGTTGGTATGTGACATTAATTCTCATATCCAATCACCAGGCCACACAGTCAACTACTATGGTGGATCCATATCTTTCATTCATGTGTTCCAATTGCATACACAGTCCAGTTGTAGGAGCAATATGCCAATTGAACACCACTTTGTTCTGACAAGATTGCACTGACTGGTTGCTCTGACAGGGCCACTCTGACAGGTTGCTCTGGGAGGTTGACCAGATTGGTTGCTCTGACAGGCTGCTCTGACAAATTGTTCTGACAAGCACAAGTGCTAATTCTGTCTGGCTGACACAAACTGTGTACTCAATTTAGGTCCCAAAACAGTCATACTGATGTATGATGACAACTATACCACCCACATTATCTATTAGGGTATGTAAGTGCACTTCAGGTACACCGCCTGCCCTACCACTGTACCTTGTGAATTGTAGCATATTATTCACCCAACAATGTCTCTCAAAGACTATGAGTAATTTACAGCAATACTCAGCTTTGCATGGTTGAAGGTCGGCATTAATACAATCGCGAAACAACCACAGCTGCAGAGATACAGATGTGTGGATGGTCAGTACAAAATGTGTATGTTCCCCAGAGTCTAATCACACATTTGTCATCCACCCTGGAAGGGGGCCTAATCACTCATATTCAGTATTGCCATTATGAACTACCATCTGTAGAGATATGTTTCATCCAACCATTCACTGGATAGGTTCCCTTGTGAACTTCCTTAGGTACCTACTTCCATATCCCAGATAGCGACACTACAAATTCCATCAATCTCAAGTTATGTATAGATTTATGACATTATACTGCTTGGAATACAATGTATCAATGATAATTAGTTTATTTTGCTTACCCCCTGGCCAGGTAAGCAGCCATTGCCCATCAGTGTGGGTGGAGAAATCTGGCTAAATTTTCCAGAGTATACCATTCTGGAATGTTTCTGATGCTTTGACTAACATATATGTGAAGACCATGCTTTGCCATTTCGAAATTCACCTGTATGGTGGGATGTGCCAAGTTGAATCCCTAAGTGACTGTCTAAGCACAGTGTTATGGTGAAGCCCAATATATGAATTTGTGAAGATGCCGATGATTGGGATGAGTGGGAGATTGCTGAAATTCGTGGAAGATGTGGAATTTCAATTGTGACTTACGGAGCCCATTACTAACTCTGAATATAGGAAAGTGCTGTAAAACTTTGACTTCGAGATGGGAGACCCAACATATATAGTACAACATCAACTCTGATGATTACTAGAAGGTGTTTAATTTCTTTAACTCTGACAGTCACCATATTCCGATATGGGAAGTATTCCAAACTATGGAATGGCAATACATCAGCAGTGACTTTCATGACCAATCTTGTGTGGAATAACTTTAACTCTAACAATATCTCTAACTGTGACAATGACCCTACTCCAATATGAAAAGCAACCTCACCTATCATCAAGCATTACTTCAACCTTGACTTGGAATAACCAAATGTATATGGAATAACATATACACTGACATTTACGTTACCTTTGACAATTTCCTTCTGGCAACCACTGTACTGTAATGTGGGAAGCAACCCGACTTCCAATATAGCATTACCTCAAATTTCACTCAGAAAACCCAATCTATACAATGTCACTTTAACATTGACAATCACATTGCTTCTGACAAGATACTTACGCTCATATGGAAAGTTGTGCAACCTGTAATTCAGCATTACTTCAAAATCGTTTTTGGAGACCTAGTGTATATCATAAAGCTTCGACTCTGACAATGACCTTACCTCTAACAACCACCATACTGTGATACATGCACCAACTTCAACTGCATCAGCAACAACCCTAGTTTCCGTCAGAAACACTCTGGTGTTTTGGTCGGCTCTCATGGCTCGGACGGAACCTTGTACTCACTGACAGAGAATTACATGCTTCCCTTCGCCCAGGCGACGGGTAGCATTGCATATGTAATACCATTTCTATGGGTCTGGAATGTGGTGACATATGCGCACCATCTAAACAACATGAGTGTTACCCGCTTTGCAGGGGCTGCAGTTATGCTGTAGCCGTTTACACAATGTCTGGGGATCTTTATATCTTTCTCCGGCTGAGTGCCACATTTCACCTCTCCGTTATTGCTATATATCAGATGCCGCACTCTCCCCAAGTATGTTTTGCTGTGATATGTTGTCACGTATTACAAATACAGTCTTCGATTTGGATACATCGCTTGCCGGTTCATTTGCTTTGCCATTATTGTATTTTACAGGTCTAAAATATACTGTCCAATCTTCACACTCTCCAGAACTATGCCCTGAGTCCTCCACATTCTGCATTGATCCATCATCGGCTTGTGATGCTTCTTCATCCTTCTCCTCTTCTGCATTGTCGCCATCATCGCCCTCATACTCATTGACGTTACTGGTTTCCAGGTCAAACCAACTATGCTCTCAGTCCTCCACATTCTGGGTTTTCCATTATCAGCTTGCAATGCTTCATCCTGGTCATCTGCATCCGCATCATTGCCATCCCCACCATTATACCCGTCGACATCACCTGTTCCCAGGATAATTTTCTCGAGTGGAGTCACACCCCGTGGTCGCTGGCTGGTGGTGTGGATGGCATGATGCTCGTTGCTTTCGTCAACATCATCTTTTTAATCCCCGCTGCCAGCTGCCCACCCGAAATGTTGTTTGTCATTGGTGCAATTTTTGTCTATCGGGATGTTTTGGTCAATGCGGCCGATCTCAGGTTTCTCAAGCCCTACTTCGGATGTCAAATAGTCAAGAACAATCGCATTGTCTACACGCGCTGCTTTAACAAAGATGACCACGGCAGGCGTTGTGTTCTCCGCCTATTGGATCTGATACTTGACTGTAGGAAAAGTGTTTTTATACATGCTCTGTTCGTAGCTCTCCGGTTGTGTCTTCCTGGTTTGTATCAAGAATGTATACATATCTGCAATGGCAGGTGAGGTAAACAACTTGCGACATGATGCAGCACAGCAGGATGCGTTCTTACCACCGTCATTCTTGTGGTTGAAGTAGTTTGAGCGATCAGATCTGTCCGCATACAGTTTCGACTTGGAAGTTTTTGGCTGAACATGGTAGTTATTTTGCCACTCCGGGAGAGCATGGCCCAACGCGGTGCAGTTAAACATGATCAGTGCCGAGGATATATGACTGTCCATGTCGTCAATTGTGGAATTACTAAATACAGCAGCATACTAACCGTGGTTATTTACCCGATGATAAAATTTGGAGTAGATTAACTGTGGGGTTGCTTCCACCAGGAAGTAATGTGAATCCTAGCTATACGTTAGGAGCTTTCGAGTGTCTCTAGATTGGATTTGGACCGTGTACACCACTTTCCACACTGTCTGCTACTGGAAAAAGATACTTATTCCCTCACAGAAGGGAATCAATGAATTTCAAATGCTCTGCGTCGGATTAAAAGCGGTGGAGATCATCAAGCTCTGCTATACTGTGCCTCGCTGATTGTATAAAATGGGATTTTAGCCTTCTCGCCATGTACTCGAACCTGGTACCGGTTTGAGCGTGTAATATCCAACGTGGGCCATTGCTTCAGCATACATCATTCAAGATCCTCTTTGTGCGTACCTCAAATGATTGGACTAAATGTTGTTTTGCTGCATAGCGGTGATCCAGTACATCTCTTTTATCAGGCAGTTTGGGGCTTCAGCTAATACTTTCACATTGCATTGTGTTGCTTAACTTACCATCTCCAAGTTGCTTGCACTTATAAATGGCCGTCTGTTCCACATGTAGAGCTCCAGGAGTCCGCCCATTGCAATTACAAGACACGTCATGTCTGGGTTACCAAATCAATCGATACTGTGACAGCCAGGGACCACTGATCAAGATGTAGGCACCGCGTGCAGTTGCAATTGCCACTGCCTTTGTCTCTGATTTATTTCTGAACCTCGCATTCGCAGTGGATTTGTAATCACCGTGCGAGCTTCTGGCTTAGGGATGGGGGTAGACAGCATGTCTAGACCGCTGAGAGAAGTGGGAGTTCTAGCAATGCAAGATGTGGGGCTGGATACAACATGATGGTATCAGTCTGTCTCTGAGGTTCCTCCTTGTGTTGGTGAGCTATGACTGCTTGTACCTGGCGTGGCAGTTGGAGAATTCATGGACTGTTGTTGTGTAGCAGAAATGGTGGAAGTCAAGCGTTCAATGATCTCTGCCACGCGAGAATTGTTCAATGAAGATGAGGGGGTGGAGTTTTAACCTTGGATTGTGGAAGCTACAGAACTCCTTCCTTTAGAGGAATCCTTCTCGCCAGCAGATACAGAAACAAATCTAATAGCAGTCAGAAGTTGTAACTTCCCCAAAGGCCCATGCTTTTGTAGATGCTGACGAGTCGCAAGAATTTGAACATTTTGTCTGACCAGAGTGATGGCAGGGTGAGGACTTTGGGAAGAAATAGTCCGACATAGATGTTTGACATTAAAAATGTAGTAATAATTTCTTCTGCATGTATATGCAACAGCGGCCAAGGTAGACTGTTATATTAGTGACCAGGGAGGGATGTGACCAAAAAGGGCGGCGCAGTGTAGGACACGCTGGACTCTAAACCCTTACAGTACTCGGGGACAAGATCCCTTCAAACCTATTCAATTATGGCGTCAACTGCCATCAGATTAAACTCAGCATTGATTTTCACCATTACAGCACAGTCTGAGAGTCTATTTGCACTGCTTGAATGATGTTGATGCCTTCTTGGCATGATTATCATAGTAGGGCACTCGTGCTTGGCACACTACTTCGAACCATCGATTGTGTCTATCTTCAGCATCCCAGTGGAAATCCCCCTTTGGCAGTGCGAAAAGCTTTGCAAAGCGAACAATAAGATATTCTCTATCCTATGACCTTAGTTAGGTGTGCCTTTTCCACTGCTAGGTGTGTTGGTAGCTGTGCTGAATTGTTGCACAATTGCGACAACAGCAGAACTACTGAGTTTGCTCCGAGATGCACAAGGTCTGAGCTGTAACAGTCGTACGCTATGGGCAAGCCACACCTGGTGTCGTAAACCTTCCTCTCCACGAGTACTACATCTCATCTCGAAGCTTCTTATCCACGAGATGGCTGATTGTTTTGCAAGTCGAAAGCTTGGCCATTTTGTGTCCGTTGACCAACAAATTAAGTTGAACCAGGAACTGTCAGGAACTGGTGTACATATATCCATTCTTCCCACCTATACCTCCATTCTCTTTTCCTCAGGTACTAAAACACACTGCGAGTATCCAGAACTCTCTCGACAACACGTGACTTGCACAAAACAACACCTCTCATTCCAAAACACAACCGATATCCTATACAACTTTTCAGGTTCTGTCTGAGCTTCCTTCTGCTACATGCAACTGTATCATAATGCTACTGCCTCAGATGTAGATTCATTTTTAACTCACAGCGATGGCACCAAACGGCAGGCACAAATGTAATGGAAAGGCAATTGCCAGCGCAAAAATTGAGACAATGGTGATAAATCGACCCCTGTCGTTGTATCGGAACAGTATAACGGGATTCATCTCGGCCCCTATCCGGGGAGTCATACGGATATACAAAGTTTGCAGCCTCAGAAATGACAGGGCACAGGACCTCTTTTAAGATAGTATCGTTCTTGATCCAGTCACGACTAGCCACGTTTCACAATTCCAGCTGATGTGGCCGCACCGCAGGAGCAGCAGTTTGCCTTTTCGCAAGTGGTGGGTAGACTTCCGCTCATATACAGGTCAAATGTTTCGCAAAACCTACAACCAAATAATCAATTGGAGGCAGGATAACCCCCATTCCTTTGGGAATGAAGTTAAACACCGCAATCCGCAGACAACCAGCTCGGGGAAGTTTAAACCTACCTGTCATCGTTTCGCTTGGTATGGTAGTGATGATCTCAGGGGAAAGATTGGGCCACCAAGCTGCCGGCAGTGAAAGCCAAGCAACTACCTGGGCGTTAGACAACTGAATTGCGATAAGATAATCGACAAGGTTGATGATGAACAGAACTGGGTGGATCCCGGAGTTTGGAGTGGCGGAAGGCGTGATCCTTGCATCGGCAATGTCAATGATGATGGCGACAGTGGGGTGAACAGGCAGGGCGGTGACATAGGGACTGGGTAAGGGAAGGATGCAAACAATGGGAAGGGGAATGGGAAGGGGAGACACAAGGGAAAGGGGAAAGAAACGGAGGATGGGAACGGGAACAGGAAGGTATATAGTAAAGGGAACAGTATTGAGAAACTCACCCCAGGTGAAGCTGATTTCTCGTGTGTCATTGCTTTGCTGTTACAGAAAGCAACTGTATCAGGCAGACTCGGACACCGAGGTCTAACATGGGCCAGAGTATTCAGAGCCGGACGTATCACCCCCCGTGCCAAGTTCCTGAGATGATGATACCCACTCTACCGAGGAGTCGGACTGCCAATATGACTCTGAGCATGATTCTAATGTGGCTATGCGCATGGAGGATGATGTGGATGCACCATATGGCGGTGATTTAGACAGCGATGTGGATATGGAATGGGATGGTGACAATGTAGAGAAGGAAAATGAAGAGGAGGAAGATGAAGGGGAGGAAGCTGAAGAGGAGGAAGATGAGGTGGAGGAGGATGAGGAGGAGGAGGAGGATGACGATGAGGATGATGGCAAAGAACCTCACGAGGATGACGATGAGGATGATGGCAAAGAACCTCACACGATTGGCCAGGGAGAGATGGTAAATACATTGATTGTCAATGTAAATACCATGTTAGACGATCAGTCAATCATTCTTCCTGAGCAATGCCAGGAGATGCACGAGCATACCCCACGGCCACTAACCTCCAGCGCCTACCCGAAGGTAATACACCCCGGACCCTCACCCCCAATGAAGCCCTCCGGAGACTCATAAGCTGCGTGGGCTAGAGATTTCAGGGCTTGTAATGCCTCAAATACCTCGCCCAGGGGTGCCCCCTCTGCGAGAAGCTGTGGCAGCCGGAAAATCCTCAGATGTGGATGCGGATCGGCAGCTGCTCAGTGAATCGGCAGGTGGTGACAGTTTCCACAATGTCCCTGTCCCCAATGTGCCTCTTCCCGATGTCCCTCTCCTTGAGGAAAGCCCGGATGGCTCGGACAGGGAGGAGTACCCCTGTTTTGGCGTTGCAGCTGTGGCGATAGTTGTTGCATTCGGATTAGTGTCGGGTTCTTGTCATGTTCTTTTGCATTGTCCGAATGTATGTATCTCAGGCGGTAATCATTAGATGCGTTGTGAGGTTTTTGAAACACTCAGGGTTCATTTTACTTATTGGTTTGGTATTGGTGTTATTTTATCGATAGTATTATGGGACATTGCACATGCAGCATTTATGCAACTCCTGGCTTGTAAGGAACCTTCTTGTGATGGTGTTGAGGCTTAATAAATCTTTCAAGTTAGCTGAATGTATTATGAGCTTACACACCAAGCTGCTCAGGCCCAGCACCATCTTTCTTCTCTTTTTACAGTCTATACTCCACTCCTTCCATATCATTGACAATGCCAGAGATGATCAGTTTTTATTGTGCCGAATTCCCATGCCGAGAGATGTTTATCTCAGACTGCTAGCGACTTAAACATATCAAATTACACCATCTTGAATGCCTTCATGATGCACATCAGAAGAATCTAACTATTTGCAGTGTGGCCTGATGTATTGAATCCGCTCAGTGTTATGGATTCAACGCTAACCATGATTCAGTCAAAGACATAGACGTGTTTTCTACCTCGAACATGTTGAAATCAGTGCAGACTAGGTGTCTCAACTACTGCCACCTCCTCTGCCACAGATGGAAATATGCCCTCAGCACTGGCGCTCGGCTAAGCGATTACATTGCTGAGCCATGGCAACGTGCTTAGGGTTACCTTGAGACGAGGCTACAAAACATTTCCTACTACCCATTTGCAAACTGTGAAGAGGACAAATAAATCTAGTGTGTGATCAAGAAGAAAGGAATAAAGATGTACTATGACAATGTGCTGAAGGAAGGAAATGTTGCTCTGCATTTCCCAAGCTTTAAAAATGGGGATCGAGTCCAGAAGCTCGTTGCTAGCATGCGAGATGATCAGACTCTCGGGGAGTGGGAAGTACCAGCTCTTGGGAACATGAGATGGAATGACAATCAGCAATGCCCTATCAAATGCTGGAGTCGAGACATCATCGAAAGCATGGGATGGTTGATGCTGCAGCCAGCATGCGCTAAGCATCAGAGTTACGCCGCTCAGCATTGCTTTAACAGCGATACACCTCCTAAATGCCTCTACATCGAAATGCACACTGCGGACTGGTTGCGGGAGACACAGGTAACGAGAGAGACTCTTGCATAATACTGTGCTAATCGAAGTTAGGTCCACACACAGAGTGGGATATACCCTTGTCCGCTAGATCATTATGTTTGATGGAACACATCTCTCAAATTTTGCTGGCAACAACAAAGAGTGGCCGGTAGTTATGACAATTGGAAATCAATCTTTGAAGATCTGCCAGATGCCCTCAACGCACATGATTGTAATGGTCACTCTCCTGCCAATTCCAATGAAGAACCGCAATATTGCTCAGAAGGGGCTGTTTGAGCCACATCGATCAAACCAAGAGGTGCTGAACGAAGTACTCAGAGGGCCTTGCTAGCATCACACCTAGAAACTGAATCCCAGCCCCGAGAGCAGGTATTAAAACGTTCTGTGTGCAGATGGCAACTTCACGGGTTGGAAACCAGTTTTACCAGCATGGCTTTCGTATTGCCCAGAGTATGGCGACCTACATCATCTCAAGCAGCATGTCTGTTTTTGGTGCGAGTGTCCAAACAACAAACTTGGACATTATGTCCCTCCTGACAAACAACTCCCCTGGTGGCATCACAACCTATAAAGAATGCTCAGTGATGCCAACACCAAAGCAACTGATGCCAAACTCTCGTCACGCCATGTTCACTGAGCATTCAACCTGTTTCGACATATTCTCTGTATGGTGAGCGACCTCCCTACGCCTGACATCCTCCATACAATTCAAATCGGCATGCTTGACCACCTCCAGAAGTGGATTTTGCACATTATGAAGACCCACAAATGGCTCAACAAATACAATGCATTCTGATTATCAGTGGCTGCTTACCACGACCTCACATCAAAATATAAGTCAGATGAACAACTCTCTCAATGGAATAGGAAGGAGATGAACCAACTGAGCTAGTACCTGGTAGGAGTTGTAACCCATTCTCTACAAGGCGGAAGCCCCGCTCAGCATCCCATATTCAACCGTTCAATTGGGTGCAGTTGGTCATTGTTAGAAACCTATATGTATGTTCAATATACATCCCACGATGATGCAACATCGAGCTACCTGGAGGACACCTTGCGTCGTTTTGATATCTGCAATGCTGTTTTCTTACTTAGGTGAGCTGGGAACAGAGCAAAGGCCAAAGCAAATGCCCTGGGATCAGAACGCATCAAGATGAAAAAGGTAGATGAGGAAACACATGCTGGAACTTGGCTGCTGTCCAAGAAGCAGCGCGAGATGCACACCTGGCAGGATTATATGTCACCAGATTGATGTTTCTAGGGAGTTAGATGCCGAGTTCAACATTCGGAATATCCACTTCATATCTCATTGGGTTGAACAGATTCGTCAATACAGCACCTTGCAACAGTATTCGGCAGAGAGGCATGAAGAAGCACCTAAAAAGAACTTCAAGGACGGTTGGAACACCTCCAATCAGAATCTCCACTACCTGCAACAATTGATCACCTTGCAGCGTCGCATTCTCTGCTTCGTAATCAGCCAGCTCAATCTCTAAGCCCTCCCTAAGCGTCAGGGGAAGAGCGCTGCCACCTGCAAAGTCCTCCCTTCGAGTGGTGATTGGGCTTCCACCCTGATCGCCCAGTCTTATGCGAAGCCCGAATTCATGGGACCCCAATACCGCCGTGATGGAAAGCATCATGATGCTATCATCCATGACTTCAGAGCATTACTCAACAATACACAACACCCAACGCACCGCATGGCAATATACCGCGGCATGAGGGAGTGTATTAAGCACAGGAGTGGTAACAAGATGTACATATTCGATGAACGACTGCATGCAATGGAGATCACGATTTCCCATTATATCTAGGTTCAAGTTGAGAGTTTAGATGGTGAACTCATATTTCAGACATGTCGATGCACAGGAATCCAGAGCTGGTGCCAAGGTGATCCATGAAATGACTGGGTCTGTGTAACGCAATGTCTGATGAGGTGTCATGGCGTGCTGAATGGGAGTCTCCCATGGCAACTGCAATGACTATTCAACATGAGGCTTCTAAATGAGGATGGAGCTTTCGTTGAGTACTGCATAGCCCTGGCTGGCACCACAATACCTGAGAACTTGGGTCACTTGGATCCCATCTGAAAATTAGTACAAGTGAGAAAGCACTGGCAGCTGTTCCTTTGCATGTTCTGAGCATGGGAAACATCGTCGGGTGCACCCACTGAATTCCAGAGATAGCTACTAGTTTTGAGACAGAAGACCGATGGAATGAGCGATGGATTGTCAACAGCCACAAAGATCTGGCGCCTTGGAATGATGTGTATAACTAGGAAAGAGAAGATTGCATTTTGCACACAGGGAGAGGGAACACAAGGAGAGATTTTCGCAGTGTCACTGATTGCATTGTAATTCAGATGCAGACGCGAACCGAATGAACCCAATCCAATGGATGGTCACAGTTCACCACATCGGTAGAGTGTTTGTTTGAAATAGGCGACTGACCAAGTGAGGACTAATGGTGAAACAGTGATCTGAGGGCCATATGCAACACGACAGCATGCTATTGACACCGGGCACGGAGTAATCGTCCACCGGGGTGTCTCTGATGGCTCTGACTGAACACGTCCACTTTGAAGGAGTCCATCCACCTGGAGGGAATTTTGTTTTGCGGATATATAGCCTGGTAATCCTCCAACTCTCAGTAAGGAGAATGAATGTATGCAGTATAACTCTGAGTCTGATAATCACTCTAAGTACAACAATCAGTCCAGCTCTGACAATTACTCAACTGTAACAATTACCCTAGCTGTCACAACTACCCTTTTCTGATGTCAGAAGCAACTATGCCACTATGATATAATCATCAACTGGAATTGTATAGACGCAACCTATGCGGTAAAATTCCAACTCTGACAGTAAACTTGATTGCACGATGTTTAAAATATAACTTCATCATTTACCTGGACTATAACTCTGAAATTGATACCCTCATTGTTGTACTGATTGTGAACTGGGACAGGAATGTTTGTAGGAACTGGGAGAGACATGTACACAATATAATATATTTTGATTAGCCGTGAATTGCATGCACATGTAACATGGATACACCCAATGCAAATCTGTATAACATACAACTTGCAGAATGGCCAACAGAACCAGACCTGTCAGCAGGTCTCACAAGTCCTCATGCAATGCCAGAGGCAGCAGTTGCTGCAATGATCATGACCCTATTGGCAGATCCAAGACTGGGACAAGCAGCAGTTAAAATCGTCACATCATCAGTACCAGTGGCCGTGACATCCTATACACTCACACAGTCTGATAATGACACCTATCCAGGGGTGAAGGCTTTCATCACAAAGACTAGGGAGGCAAGCAGATCGGCAAGTATGATGCCAATTATAATGAACTGTTATCGCCACATCAATATCCCTCCATATTAACGGCTGTTGATCTTCTTTCAGTTTGAATACCCAAGGCGGTGCAGTGTCACAACCAGCTCAGCATTTGCATCTGACCTTACCCATTTCTAGTAGCTAATACCTAGTCGTGTATCTAGCAATCAGCCATAGGTTACTCGCAGGAGAAATGACCACCCTTGAATTCAACTCTGACTAATTACAGTTGCACACACCTAAAATCTCAAACAACAAGCAGGAGGTAAGTAGAAGCAGAACTGACCATCAAAACATTGCAACTGGCAATTCCCAGGCATGACCTACTACACTTTCTCCCGGCAATCTGGGAGGAGAAGGGGGTAATTACCAAACCCACATCAAACATTGTACCTGCTAGCTGATGATATAAACTAGTTGCAATGACCCCATAACACTTCTCCATGGAACCAGAAACAATATACATAGCTGGTAAGAGCAATATTCCCTAATTGACTTTGACATTGCACATCCTCACTGCCTTAGGCAACACCTGGATACAACAGTGGTATATATTACCCACTGATTAGAGCTACCAGCAAATGTGCAAGGTGGGTGACATCAGGATGGCAACAGATTGCGGAGCCAATCTCCAAAATTGAGTTGTTTGTGTAATTCCCATCAAGGAACTCTACTCAGTCAATGTTGATAATCTATCAATAGATAGCCTGAAGTAGGCATATGAAATTCTGAGTGCGGCAATCAATGAGCACTATATCCAAGAAGGAAATATCTACACTGTATGTATTTGCATGTTTCAAGTGCCATTGACTAGTACTGTCAACCAAGCATGCAGATAACTGATTTGCTAACTGAGTGCTTTTGGGCAATTGTGCCCTGGACTCTGTGACAGAGCAGTATGCAACTGGAATGTGGACCCTTTTGAATAATGACTGCCAAATGTTTGTAATAAAGCTAGTCCCTCCATATACATACCAATCTTATCATTCCAACTCCTAGGGAGAAGTAAGGCTAGATCCCATTGATTATACCATCATCCTGACAATGAAGTTACATACTGAAAGACCATTGTCCACATTGCATGCTACCAGGCGAGATTGCAATAACCTTCCTTGAGACCTGCAAGCAAAATTACATGTGATGGTCATATACATTCCACTGGACTGCTGAGGTAACACTAGAGTGTTTGTCAATTACGACAACAGAAGTTAAGCATTTCTTGCACGACATGGTTGGTTGCAGTTTCCACTGTATAGCATTTGAAGCTGATATATGTGAGGATTTGCAGAATATCCTTGTGGACACACGTAGCTGACATTGAGAAGGTGTGTACCATTGCGTATTTGAACTATAGAACCATATCCGTATCCCACAGGAAATTCAACAGATAATCCAGGCTGTACAGTCAGACAGTAATTGTATGATTAATAGCCAAGACCTGATGGTACCTGATGGCAGAATGCACCATCTGCAGATGACAATTAACAATGAGATTGTATTGCTGATTATGTATAGAGATTATTTTTAATCTGACCAACTATTACTATAATACTTAAGATAGAAAACAAAGATAATCCCATTCCACAAGTCGATGGTTGTAAAATCATAAATTGAATAGCAATCAGTAAAATTCATGTATCGACTCCAACAGTTGACTGGGAGTTCTGACAATGTCAAGGCGATTGTATGACGAGCCTCTGATACAATTTGTGTAACTTTATTTGCAGACCCTGTCTGCTGATGGTAAGCTCTGACAAGACAAGGGTGATACCATCAGAAGCTGCTGACAAGATTATGGTGAATGCAAAAGAAGCCTCTTACAACATCATGGTGACTATACCCACAAAATATTGCAGCTGACGGTGGGCCCTGGCAAGACCAGTGAAATAATATTAAAACCGTTTTACAAAATCACAGCGACTAGATCTGCCGACTGAGAGAGATGATGGTAGGCTATTGGTAGACCAAGGCGACAGCGTGAGTAGCCACTGACACGATCTGGGTTGCAATAGGTGTGAATTCTCTAAACTGGGAAAGGGCTTGGCCAAGCACTGAGCGACAGCATATACAGCCTCTGACAAGATTATGGTGTCTGTATTGACAACTGACTATAGGTTCTGTCAAGGGAGTGTCACACGATACCTACTCTCAGCGAAACATCTCATAGTGCAAATCTAGCATACTTCATTGCACCATGTCATGCAAAAGCACTGTCACTATCACACCGACAATACATTGTTAGTGTAGCAACATTAAAAGGTCAGATTGACATCTACCATAAAATTACTGTGAGTTACACATTTGTAATCCACATTACCATGTATGTCTTCGTGCAAATATCCATTCACCACTGTTACAGAAATTCTCGGTGTCCACTGAAGGATCCACAGCTGGTGCCTTATTTCTCATTATGAAATGACATTTTTAGGATGATATTGATTAGTCGGAAATGTTTACTGTGGTTCTGTCTGGTCTACGTATCGTGTGGTAATTCACTGATGGCATTTGCAGTATCCTGTAAACAGTGGAAGTTTAACAAGACCTTTATATTGTTTAGTAGCCATTTACATTTGCCAATACTAGTGACTTACTGAATTAACCTTGACTGGGTCAGTGATAATTTGTTTTGTTTATATGAACTGTGCATGATACTCTAGTGTATGCATGTGAAGTTGTCATAGTTCTGTTTTTGGATACAGTTTAGCTTTCAGTAGACTTTCAAAAGTATACTTACTACATTTGACATGTTCTCTGTTGACATTACTGTATGTGACAAATTCATCCATGTACACAGTCCCAAAATGATTAAGCGCGTTCAGGATGGTGTCATCCCTATAGCCCAGGAAATTAGCTGGTGTATTTATGGTGCCAAACTGTATGACTGTATATTCAAAGTGGCAAAACCAGATTGGAACAGCTATCGTTGATATGTTGTTTTCCTTATAATACAGAACTTTGGATACCATGTAAACCGTAACCATTATATATGTGTTTGCGTTTTAATGAAAGTTGTACTTCTCTCGTATTCATTGTACAGACTACAGTTTGATTAATACCTTACTCTTTATATCCATGAATTCACTCAAAAGCCAAATGCCTGTTAGTTGCAACTTCTGTAATAGACCTCGAACAGCAAATGGGGATATATATTGCGATATAAATCCTTTGGCAATAGTGATGTAAAGCATTTCCTTGAACACAACTAGTTCGTCTTCTCACTTCAAGTATAGTGGACCCCAGGTGAGTGTTTCACTTTTGTTATGTTGGACTATCAGGTGGATTCCTGGCAAGTATGGTGATAACAAATCCATCAAGAATTTGCCGAGATATGGCAAAAATTAGTGGTAACTTTTCGAAAACAATATCTCATCTATGTCTTCCTTGCTGTTTCATGTCTTAATGACAATGATCATAATATACAGTAATTCATTCATAGTGGTTCGATGAACTGTCTTAACCATATCAAAGTGGCAGTATACGAGATATCAAATAATATGTCCACAGAATATGGGGTTGACGTAATCAATAATGCAAATATCTTTAAGGACTGATTGTTACTCATTACAGGGCATCTGTATGAGACTCCTAACACCATCCAGAGTATATCTCAGTGGTACATTAGGCTGTCCTGCAAATCAAACAAAACTACATTTGATGAAATCGATATCATATTTTATGATAAACATAACTTCGAAATTTATAGAACAATTGTGTAACTGCTGAGTCTTGTTGCAAATACTGGTAGTTGCGCATTGTTGTTCAGGACTTTTCTCAAGGCTAATTTAAATTTTATTCCATCTCTTGATTGGATTGTTCCTCTTTTCACGATTTTGACTGGTTGTTGTAGTTTTCACACTCGCATGGTATTTGGTAATGGTGAATAACAGTTGAATGTAGAAATTCAATGCTGGTACCTCCTCAGCCAAATATCATATGTATTTGTATATGTCGATTATATATTGTCAATATTCATATTGTCACTAAATGTTTCATTGTTTCAAAATATTCCCCTTGCTAAATGAATAGCCCAAAATTCCCATACATTATAATACTTCAAAGTTAAAAACCCTCCTATCATGTAAAGAGTCATTCTATTTCAGTAACTGAAAGTTTTCCCATTGTTTTGGTGTACTCACCTGTCCATCATGCTTTTAATTTCCATAACACCACTCCAAATGTCTGTTGTCGTTTATGTACTCGAATATCTACTGCTCTCGAACTTTACACTCTACAATGTAACCAGCTCCCATCTTCAATTCTCTGTCTGTCTCTTTTGCCAATGCTGTGCTGTCATCTGAACTAGCATCTGTCAGAGGGGGGAGAGTCTAATATACCCAGCTTAATTGCTAACCAGAGAAGTTGTCAGATTTTCCGGAGCTGAAGGAAATCTGGGGGAAGTGGGAATACTTGTCACTGCTTTCTTTCTTGATACTTTTCTATCTGGTATTGGCCGATCTGACTAGTCTGGTTCATGTATATGGTAATAAACATGGGTAATTGGTTTTGAAGTTCTGAATACTGGAACGAATTTTTTGCCTTCAGTGATCACTAAGAAAAGTGACCATATGCCCCAAATAATTCATTGAGGGGCTGTTTTTGGACCTCTAGTTCATGGCAGATTTGAGGTATGGCACTATGAGGCCAGATGGACCTGTGTATTGACTAGATCACGATGATACGTATGCAATTATTTCCATTTGATATTACACAATACACTGCAATTTGAACTTGAAACCAAGCTGCCAAATGTTGTTCATTGTATGCTCCACCGTATGCATATATGTACACTCATGATTGCTGTGATTGCACAGTCCCAGCCTGCTTAACAGTCCGCTCCCAGATGATCTCAATGGCACACTCCTTGCCTGCTACACTGTACACTCCTATGTCAGGTCACAGGGACTTGACATCCCAATTTACCTCTGAGTAAACTATGGGGACACCTCTGAGTTGCTCCTAATTGCACTATCTAGTATGTGCACATGTTGGCTCCCAAGCATGTACTCAATTACTCCTCCAAATTCCCTCGATGGCACACTCCCAGTCCTGCCAGCACTACGCTTGCAATACCACTGTTACAAAATGAGACACTCCCAACCTGATTTGGCTATACGTTTGGATGTAGGCTCCTGCATGCTGACTTTGGAGACTAGTTCAATTGCAGGCACCAGGCACCGGGAGGTGTGAGGTTGATAGTGGGTGCCCTGCAGTGTGTGATGTCCAAACTGATGACATTAGTTGATCTCATTGTCTGAACATCATCTTTAGCATCGCCACTACTACAAGATCTCATCCTGCCTAACAGTTATGGTGTTGCCAATTGCAGTCCCAGATTCTGCAGGAAAACCAGACATTTTGATCTTGGTGAGAGCAGATGTCTGACTCCAGTTGTGCAAACAGTTTCGTCCCAGCTTCACATCAATTTTGTCCATATGTGATATATTCTGTCTGGGGCTGCTCCTGATATTTGCAAGGGCGATGTTGGTGGTAATGGGAATGGTGGTGATGATGGTAATGATACCAAAAGCACTGAGTCCAGTAGGTTGGCTAACAACGTGGAAGCTTTCACAAACTTTAAGCTTTTGATTGGCCAATGCTTTCAGAAACAACAAGTATTAAATCAACCAAATGATTCCTGCGGAAATGCTACTGCTGCTGATCTATGGCTCGGAAGCGCGGTTCTGCAACGGACGCACATGCTGGGTTCCAAGTAGACTCTCATTCCGGTTCTTCAGCAGGCTCTGAAGCGGCACTCCACCAGGCTCTGACTTAAGCTCTCAGGCAGGATCTGAACAGGCCATTGAAGAATGCATTCGATGAGTGTGTTACCACCAACAAAGCCAGTCAGCAGTCAAGACTGGTAGATAATTACCAATGGACACCCATATATATTCCTATAGTCTGACTCATAGATGGCTACAGACCAACTATCAATCACAATAGACTGTCCAGGACGTAGAGGTTAATGGGAAGCTACTGATGAGATGGAAATGTTCCCACCTGTGTGTAATATAGCCCAACGTTGATTTGCACTTGTGCTGATGATATTTGCAATATCCATGTGTTATGAAGCACCAAGAGATTCCAATCCAAGTCTGCTGAAATAACATCAAACTGAGCATAGTACTAAAAAAATATGTCGATCTCTAGCGTAATTCAGCATATTGTCTATCCAGTGGCTGTTACTTCGCTTGTATCCCCATATACTGTTGTCAGATGTCGCACAAAGGCTGGTAGGTTGTGCAGACTAATGGTACCATCATCGTGAATGTGGGGCAGAATCTGTGTCAGGGTCACGTCTCACAGTCAAATCGATGCAGAATGCATCTTTATTGTATTTTGGGGGAATATCCTAATTCTGTGTGCGATTATAATATACAGCTGTGCAATCAATTCCATTGGCTCAATTTGGTCCATACTGGCCAAGTATTGGGAGTCAGGAAACATTTGTTTATTGACATCAGCGGTTTCGAGTGCAGCCAGAGCTGTCCTGGCTGGTAATGGCAAAGTGTCTGCTAGCTGATGGAATTAGAGTATTATCTCGTTTTCACATAAGTATATATTTGCTGTCATGATGTCCTGTTTCTTCTGTATTTTCGATAGATCGAAGTCCATGATAGGTTGCCGTGGAGTGTATTCCAGATTATTCTTCAAATCAGTGATTTGATATCTGTTTTTGTGTGAATACATATTGGCGGAAGAAAATACAATTCCGACTATTCTGTAATCTCTTTATATTTCTGTTAGTTCTGGGAAAAATTCTCTCATTGCTGAATGAGAGCAGTGGACTCGGAATACGCCTGGTTTTGCACAACAAACATTTACATATTATGTGAACTGGACTTTTAGTTTGCCATTTATGAGCAGTCTCCTCAATATACTTCTTTACTGTCATGTCATCTGTTGTGTACATGGTGATATGAGTGACAATCAAGATGCAGGGTCAATTTGTAGTCATGATATGACAGTGGATAGGTCAGATCTATTTGGGCAAACTGAATTGAACAATTTCAAACAGTATTTGGATATAGAACTATAACATTGATTAATATAATCTCAATCCATGTTATAGTTGTCGCAGCTGTTAATACTTATTTTACTATCCTCTGGAATTCAATATGGTGCTGTCATTCATATAGATTCAAGGTTCTTCTGAATCACAATTACTAACCTAAGCAGAGTATTATCCCTATCCTTTTATTCAGAATTGTCAGAATACTTGCTGATTAATGCTCACTCTGTCACATTGCTTCGGAATATCAGTCAAAATTTCATTCCAGCGGAAGGTTACATCAGATTTTATCTACTATATCAACTCACCAGGTTTCTCAGTTGGTGCGCAGAGAACTTTGATAGTTTGAATAGTATTTACAGACATCAGCTTTTATTATAATCAATTGCTAAGAGGAAAATTAAAATTAGGAATTTCAGAGTAATAAATCTGATTATTATTTGGTATCGAAACACGGTAATTAGTGGGGGTATTTCTAGATATGAGGTCTGGTATGTTACAATAATTAGTTATTGCCATGCATGCAAGTGTGAAACAAAATACGAATCAGTGAGTAATATACCCAACATGCAAATGAATAATTTACAGTTCGATACATGCTTTCAGATAATAGTTACATTTATATTTGAGGTTGTATAAGTTATTGGTAGACTCAATATACTATGTCAGATATGGTTAGACTTGGGTTATATTGACAACAAGATGTAGTCAGACTATTAAACTTAAACTCAAAGTTCGCATGTTGAAATTAGGCAATAGTGTAGAGGTTGTTTGCAAAACTGTCTTTCCAGTCTCTAAAAAGGCGATGAGTCCAGAGAAAATACAAGGAACTCTCAAATGTATAATAAGTTCTCTTCAACTATAGTTTCTCCACAACTCCCAAGTATTCTGTCAAGCTTCATGTTACTATTGAAATCCTCAACTATTAGCTTACAATACCTCAACTCAATTCTAATCATGAGAAATACACCACAGTTTTCGATACCATATAAGTCAAACAGTGGTCAGATTATTCAAACCACGTTCACTGCCACAATTCAATAACATCGATTGAATTTTGCATCTTAAAGCCTCAAGGACCATCTTTAATTTATTCCATCACCCATCAGTAGTAACTCTTCCTGTTACCAAATATCCTGGGTGGTATCAAATATTAATACTTTACTCTATAGGAAAAGTAGCAAAATATACATTAATTAATAAGGAACTCAGAATTAGGATGATTGTAAATCAATTAGAAACAGTTCCAGGTATCTGGTGATATACCAAGTATTCTGTGATAATGTAATGTATATCGAGTAGCTGGAAAGTATATTGACAAATGTTTTCTGTTATGTAATATCTATGCAATTCCATATACTATTGGTATATCTATTGTCTGTTCCATATACCTATTTGTGATAGCTTTCGGACTGTAATACTTTTTTTTGACTGCAATTCTTTTACCCTAAATCTCCATCAGTTTATCACTATCTGTACCTTTGCCATTCTTACGATAATTGTCACAACAACTTAGTATAGGCATTCTCCACAATTATGATTAATGCTAATATTCATACAATGAATAGCAAGTTACTGATTTGCAGACACCCAAAAGATAAATGTTATTTTAATGAATACAAGAGTACAACATCTCCATGCACCTTGGTTCCAGTCCTGCACTTCAGTGTTCAACTTACTCTTATTACATTGAGACTAGTAATCCCTTATTCCCTCTAACTGAGTTCCATGTCTATCAAGTTTCACTTAATGTGGTTATAATTTAGTAGACTGAACCCAGCCCTCTCCAGGTAATTCCCATTGCCTTAACTCTTGACACATTCAGAAAGACTGTCTATAACTATTACCCAGTGAGTTCTAACTTTAGTATCTCAAGTAGTATATGGTAATATGATGACTATGTATTACTACAATTGCTGTTAAAAATAATAGAATATTTCTTCCACTCCCTAATCCTCAATCATCACAATGTCCATCAGAATCAAACAATATTACATGAATGTGATGAACTAACCATCCTGATACTCCACTAATCAACGTTTGCACAGTCAATTACTCCAAGTGATTGCAATACTATTTCGAAGGTAATTAGAGTGTACTCAGCCTTTCTGATAGTATCTAGAGATATTTCTTACCTCTACAGAAGTGGGGTAATTGAGTTTGAACAACTGCTGAACTGTATTATGTAGCTCCAGATTGAATCAAAAACAGAAAGACAAGTTTGCAAATTGTTGAAGCTGCTGAACTCTTGGTATAAAATATCCAAAACTCTGGCAGCAGATGCTGAATGAATTGATACTGTCTCTGGGCGGGTTTGAATAACACACTGGTTTTGGGATACCTTTGTCATTTGGTAAATTTTGAATGTTAAGTCAAAACCAATATCGATCTTACAGATGGAAGTTCCTGTTGGCACCAAAATTGGAAATTGGAATCTTTTTGCAGCTTCTATTTCGCAATAATATTAAAATCAAATTGGTTATTCTAAGATCATTTCCAGTCTTATGTACCTCTAATTTTGCCTTGGAATTTTAATTTATATATCTTTAACAATAAGAAACATTTGGTACATTAAAATGTATATTATATACAGTCTATAACATATTGAATTGCACATGGGTTATATCCAACCAGATAATATTAATCTCATCAGAGGCCTTATTTGTTAATCTGTAGAGTCACAATTTAACTGTTGTACTGATGAGAACAAAATGTAACTCATTGATCTCCATTACTACTCAGAAAATCATTCAAAAAAATCAGCTCTTTTATCAACATCAGTTAGACACATCATCATTTCAGCTGAATGTACTTGAGCTTAAGTGTATAACATGAATTGTAGGTATTTTTTGTATCAGTGGATAACAGTAGAAATGTCTTCTCTTTGCAGTAGGTGTTTTTTACATTGCAGAATCTGATTTTGATGTATTAAAGCTGTAGTAGTACATTAAAAATCAAGGAACAAATCCTGGGATGGTGTTATTGAAACAAATAATCAGGTATTAAATTAAAAAAACACAAATATTAGAAGCTTCAGACTAGATATGATATTTGGTATTGGTATAGTTTCTGTGGTTGTGATATTTTCAATACTCAACTGTAATAGAACTATGAAGTATTGTGAGTAGCACAAAAGTCTAATATAAACTATACTATTAACATAATCAAACATTAACCATGTCTGAGTATATTTTTAATTTTACTGAATCTGCACACAATATTGCTTTCAGAAGTAACAATTCCGAAAGTAGTTAATGTATCTCTGAGAGAAGCTAATTTTGTAAACTGATTTGTTTAACCAATATGTATTTTTCCCAGACTGAATGCTTGGGAGAAGTTGGGAACAAAAAACCTTACCTTGGATATATTGAACACTGAGAAGATTGATATATCAGTTATTTCAAAGAATATCCAAAGCAGATAGTAGATTAATTATATTGGTAACATTCATTACATAGACACCCTGATGTACAAGTGACTAGATGGAAAGATGTGTTAAAATGTTTTGCTATTTCAAATCGTTATCTGACTGTATTGCTGATATTATATTACTCCTTGTATATTTTTTATAAGTTGGTGTCCCAATGCATTCAGGGTAGAATTGTCAGTCACACCAGTTCCCTATATCTCTGGTATTCTATGGCTAACTAAGTGTATCAGTTGAATTCAAAGGTATACTGTATAGTGGATAATGGATTCTTAGAGTGCTTTAATATACTACCTCTTGGAGACAGCTTCATATTGTAACCACTGAATGCAGTATTTCATGTTAATTCACTGTCTCTCTTGTAGACTGATGGGACCAACATTTCTCTGTCTGTTAATGTTGCTATACCTCTGATCATTTAGGTGTCAAGTAATTCTTACAATCTCTTCTTCCAAGAAACATATTGATGGTTCTTGTTAGAGGTTCTGTTGTTTACACTGCAAGCTGTATACTCCACCAAAATATTTCTTTATAACACCTTGTTGGTAGACATACATTAGAGCCTATTAGTACTGAGATTGAGTTTTGCAAGTGTTATTACATATAACTTAGGAATACTATATCAAACAGCATTCTTTAAAGGGGATAAAATGATGGATTTCACATTCTAATTACACTATTGCCTTCTATCAAGTAGTGTCTTCCCATATGGTGTTTGTTATTTGTACTCCATTCAGTATGCCCAAAATGGTTTACATCTTACTACTTTACTATTGTTCACCTAATATACTCAAATCTCAGTTGCCTTGCAAATTGTTCCAATCATTGTACCTGTATCAAATTGGATCTAGTTGCCAAGATTACAACTTTGGTTGCATCAGTAGACAATCAGATTATTCAGTTTTGCAATCCTCTCTTGTAAATTAACAATGTTAAAGTATATTTTAAGTCAATATGAGTAACAGATTGCATTAATTGTGTGAACCTAAAACCAGGGGGAATTAGCAAAAATCTGATGCAGCTTCTGGAGCTGGTTAATCAGAGGATACTAGTTCTTCACCAGTTTAATGATCCTGGCAGCTAGTCAATGTTGAAGGGCACTTCTGTCCGAGTATACACATCATCGAACATATCCTTGCAATCTGTCTGTTGGGACTACTGTACTCCTTGAATGCATTACGGATGTGGTAGATGTCAGATTATTGGCGCACTGATGTAAACTTAATGTGAATATGAATTTTGACATTTATGACTTTAAGGAATTTGAGAAGCCAGTTAAAGAAGTCATTAACTAATCCTAGTAGTAGTTACATCAGCCAAATGTATAATACACTCAAAGCTACAAGCTAACCTCCCAGATACTCCAGTCAACTTCACTAGTCCTCTTAGGTAAGTTCAGACACTCACAGTCCCCTTGAACAGTTATGTGTAGTATGTTCGTATGCTGAAAGCACATACTCTGGTCTTTTTGAAGACACCTGCAGTAATATTGGTACGTTCCAGCTGATGTGACATTGGACTTATACGATAACAAATCTTCGGAGGTGTGAAATATCCAGTAAGTACCGAGAGACAGTTTAAGCACAGCTGATACTTCTGTGCCAGTCTGCAGGAGATTTTGAACTTGGTGCTGAATTCTCTCAGCTGAAATTTTTAGAGTCCCAGGTCAAATAACCACAAGATATTTTCTCTATCATATTTGTTTTTGTTCAATATTTGCGTTTTACAATCTCCACAAAATTCACTACAACTTAATATTTGCCATGGATTATATATCCAACCCTATATCTATGTGTGAGTTCAATGATTTGGGGTGCAAATGGTTGGTCAGTACAATTGGACCACCATCTCACAATCACAATTGAGTAATCAAAGAGATAAATATAGTGTCAGAGAAAGTGTACACATGGAGATCCCAATTAAAAGAAAACTGAGATAAACTTGTAGGCTGCAATTCGGCAAACTTTGAGATGAACTTCAAGGCTATGACGAAGTGCATCTGGAAATATACTTGGAAGCTGAAGTTGTGTAAACTTACAGATAAATGGAAGGCTGCAATTGTGGCAAATTATAGACTACAATTAGGTAAACTATGTGATCCACTGGTTGGTCGCAATTGAGTAAACTATGAGTGGCACTTCGATGCAGTTTTCAAGCCAGTTTAGAGATACAATTGGATCCAGTAAAGAAGAAAGTTCAGGCATGTAGTGGGAGGCAAAGTTGTTGCAAATTTGAAGGAGTGCTTCAAGACAGTGAGCGCGCAAGAGTGGAAATGCAGTTGGAGTATATAATCGAGTGACTCAGTGACAGATGTGGAGATAACAGCCATGCGATTTTCGATATGCACTGGGAGAATATTATGGAGCATGGGCACATATGGACTTCTAGGCCCTCAATAAATAAACATGGAGATGCACTTTGAGGCTATGATTGAGTCAGTTTGGAATACACTGGAGGCCAGCCTCATGCAAGATTGAATATTAACTGTCAAAGCAGTCAGTAAGGGAAATTGGAAGTGTACCTTGTCATGGTAGATTAGAATTGAGTAGATCAGAAGAAAAGCACAATGCAAGTTAACATGTTACTGATTGGTTAAATCACAATGGTGGGAATATACAGAGTGCAGAATAGCATTGTGTACTGCGAGTTAAGAGTGTAGTTGGCAGTGTGGCTGGGAGTGGGGGACACTTAATCATTGATTAATTCTGTACTCAGTGAAAATCCACTATTATGACATACAGACAATAAGAGGGATAACATAACTTCACATCCTCCATCAATGGTAGATTTATTACAGAGAAAGAGAGATGGGAAATGGAAAGTGAGGAGATTACAGAGATGGTTATCAGAAACTGGGACTTGGAGAATTTCGTGTGTAAGTTAATTTAACATGCTCTATATGGCAGATCAAAAGTGTAGTCCAGCGTGTAAGTACTCCAAAATAAGCGAGTCGAAATACAACTGGATATGTGATCCTCCTGGTTCGTTAGATTCCTTCCTATCTTTCCTTATTTTTCCAATCCGCATTAGCATTTCTCTGTCGAGTCCACAGCTTCCCTAACCTCATAAAATATAAAGTTTTTACAACACTGTCTGCCTCTGTGTGCCATGAGCAGGTTTGTACACTAAGTATTACAGCCGCCTGCAAGATACTGTTGCTCAGTGATGCTCATGATTACAGAGCAACTACTGAATGCACTCTGAGCTTCCAGGGTGTCTGGCTACAAAAACCAGACTGCTGTGCATGACAGATGAATTGTTAAGTTGACAATTCACTTTGCATCAATGGTGTGTAAACCGACCAATAAATCGAGTCTCAATTCCTGTCACACCGCCATGTCCTGCAGTATATGTCCAAACTTGCGTAATGAAGGCCTCGAAGTACATAGCAGAGTGGACCTCATTTTGGCCTCAAAGTTGGTCTCTACGATGTCAAGATCGTGCGCTCAAACCTGTGTGGCAATTGCCTGAAAAGGCAACTCTTCATTCACTTGAATGTTGCCTCTATCTGCATGTCTGAACGGACTTCGTAATGGCCTCGAGATGTACATCGACGGTCACCATTTCCTGACCTCAAAGTCTATGAGAAACCTCGCTTGATCACAGTCTCTGAGTGCATCTCTGAGTTCACTGAATTATGGGTTTGGAGGGTATCAGCACGTTTCCTAGATTACAACTTCCAAGTGTGTTTCAAAGTTGGCCACTAAATTTGCACCTCCATGGCTTCTAAGTTCCATTTATAAGTTCACAAAATAATAGCTTCCCAGTGTATCTGTTACGCCTCTGGTGTTACAGTTATACAATTCCGGAATTACACAGGATCACTCGGCTATCTGAATATTGACACTTGACTCGAAATTACAGATTATCACTAGGATTTCTCAGTTGGATCAACCTTCCGGATATGTTCACCAATTACTCATACCCTGATAACCCGACCTTAGTATTAATTGATGCACGACTACAGTCAAGTGAAGCGCAATTAAGGTGTGTATCATCTGTGCATCAGTAATGGTCATGGGTTTTCGATTTCCAACTAGATATTTCTTATTGGTGAAAAACCTTATTTCTAATTGCTGAACAAATGACTATTTAACTTATGCTGCAATGGATCATTCCAGATGAGATGAGGTGTCATCAATAACCAAATACCATGACATCTCGAGATATGCAGAGTGATGTAGGTGATAAGCTTGTAACCAATTATCATTAATTTGGAGCCCTGTCAACTGAATGGTCTTATATGAACAAACTCTTACGTTGCCCAATCCTTGTGGGTTTGGAGCATATAGGACTTGAGATTCATATGTCCTAAATGAGGCGGGATACTCTCCGTTCAATATATTGCAAACCAGCTGAGTTGGAGAATACTCTACATTTCGCTTCGTTGAAATGTAGTCAAATTATGTGTTCTGGCATTTGCTGCGATTGTAAAACCGTTATGTACCTGGTGGGTATATGAGAGGGCACTCTGACTGGTTCTTGGTGACACAACCCTATTCGTTGATAATTGGCATCAGATAAGATTGTAACTACACAAGGTATCACCAAGAGCAATTGTGTCGCAATACGAGCATATTAGCTTGATGACGTAGTTAGTACTCCTGGGAGTTAGAACTTGGATATCAATGGTAGATGGCAAGGATGATGAGGCAGCTCCATAGGTGAACTCCAAAACATGCTTTGGCAGTGGTAGGATTGTTAAGGTTGTGGATCATCTGATATATATCAGCGATATCAACATGGAGGAAGGACATCAATAACAAACTATCGAATCTACAATTGACAATATGATTTATCTATCAATACCTATTGACCTTCTCGACCTGGAGGATAAGCCAAAACTTCATTTCTGTGTATTATCCATTTGTTCTGCATTGAAGTCTTAAGTTGTAAGTTTACTCTTTCGTTCTGTAAAATCAATACATCTATCACTCTGTATGCTTGGCTATTCTTAGTATCTTCATTGAATCACGTCGTTGATTGGAAAGAGAGTAAGATGATATGGCAGAGTCCGAAGGATGTCCAAGGTAAACGCAATAGGCTTGTGGTCCAGAGGATACTTCTGTTAGTGTACTCTTGAGTCGGCACTACTCCTTCTTCTGGGGCGGAATAAATTTGCTATTACTTATAAGAGAGGTTAATACTTGGAGTCGTCCTGCTCAAGCAGAGTCACTTTGACGGTATATGTGCCGGTTACTGGGACAGTACGCTTTAGTCCAAAGGGAGTCCGAGGGCCAGCACCACACGGTGATAGTACAGAGTCTCTTCTGAGTAGGATACACAAGAGTCGTGTACATTAGTATACTGATAGTGTAAGACAAATACTCTTTAGTCAATACTATTTATTGGGTGCAGAAAATGACACAGTTACCTTATTTCTCCTTGGGTGGTAATCCATATACGTATCCTGAGTGAAGCCTTATCATTCTTCTTCTTTAAAAGTCCGGAAGTCATCAGGGGCTTTTATTGAACAGAACTTAGTGTTGATCTCCTGGCATTACACTATCTCTATATAAATTTCATTAACCCCACCGACTGTAATTCCCAATCCTCTCGATCATGGCCTCCAAGTACATCCCATAGTGTACTTTATTACCATCTTGTGATTGCTCACAAGCACCATCTGCAGCAAGACTAGATTTTGACTATATGTTAATTGATAGGTATATAGGTACATTGCTATGTACCGACATACACACACTGATATATAGATGAGAATACAAATTGAATACATGAGTTTTCAAATCATTTAATAATGAGTAGTAACTGCAATTGCTGATTGCACCACTATCATTTATAAAGAGTATCTTACTTTTCCCTGACTGTTTTACAACTATTCCAGATACTCCCAGACTTGTTTATAGCACACCGGGATGTTTCCCATATTTTCACCCCACCTCAGATATTGTCCCAGATGTGTTGTGAGATTGCCGAAATGCACTAGAAAGCTACTATATCGGTTTAGTCCACTTTGAGATGTGTTACTACCAATCCAAGATGAATCTATAGGCCAATGTGTTGGTCCAGCCAGCTTGAAGAGTTGACCACTCTGGAATTCTGGCCTAACAACTTTCACACACTTCCTAAGACTTCCAGTGACAAGAATACAACTTGCTAATACCAAGCAGTATATTTGATTGCCATAGCTCATATACCTTGTATATGAGAAATTCACTTCATTCTTCACACTTTGTGTGAAATTTTATTACCTGAAATCCATCAATGTCATTCTTCACAATTAGCTCAGAGTATGTCTACTGACATTTCGTTATATTATATTGTAGTTTTACTGAGCTTTCAAACCACACAGTGTGAGGTATGTTGAAATATTTAATATGGGGAGTATATGATCAGACAAATCTAAACAAGTTGCAGCTACTTGAAATGGTGACACTTAACCTGTGGCCGGATAAGCCCCAGTGTATATTTTGCCCTGAAATGGCAGTCAGAGTGGTAACAAATATCTTACCATGGAACTTTCAATATTTCCTCACTTGCTAAGGTTTGCACCTATATGTATATATTATATATTTGCAGTCAAGCTGAGGTGTATGTGCCCTTAAACAATATTCGATTTTTCAGTTATTGGATACGTTTTGCTTACGAGAATATGCCAGTGTTACCTTAATTGCCTAAATACTACAATATAACTGACAAAATATGAACAGCATGAGAGTCAATTTTAGCATCAATCACATAATATACTTTACAAGGCAGCGGCCAGAGGTCAAGTGTGCGTTGCTAGTACATAATTGCACCTGGACAACCAGTGATCTCCACTCAGCCCAGTAACCACTATTCTAACGTGATAAGTTGCAGTACATTAGTGGGATGAAATCAACATCGACAGAGATCACAACAACAACGAAAGCACTGCCAACAAGAAAGATGCAGTTAGCATTCATCTGGGCAACAACCTGAACAATCCTGGAAGTGCTACGATATCTGAGATTGCATCCATGCGAAAAATGATGAAAGAACTGTAAGAAATACTGCATAATGACATACAATATAATATACACCAATGGGTGGAGATTGGCAAACTGATAGAGGCAAACCGGGAATACCACAGGGAGGCTATTCTATCAGATGCAATGGAAACAATATTCCTCAATATGCCCCATCCAGAATGGTACTACAGCAGAAGAGAAGACCATGATAGCATCCTCCGTACAATACAGTGTAATATTCCATTTGGAGTGAACATCTTTGTGCATGGAGATCCCAACACATTTCATGATGCACCTAGCCTCCCCAGCATACGAACAATCTTCCACACCCAGCACAGAGACAGACACAGATGATCAGCCTGGTTGAGTGTCTTCGAGACCTATGGAGAGACTCAGATTAGAGTTTGGCTGACATTGAAATAATTTCTGATTGAATGCAGAAGATGTACAGTAATGAGGACCAAAAATGCAATGCTGCAATGAAGTCAATGACTGATTTCTTCCAAGGAATGAATGAACTGCTTAGAGTCTATGACAACCGAATCATAGTAATCTGAAGAAAAGCAGGATGGTTTCTGGAAGATACCACAATCTTTCCAAAATGTCAAGGAGCCGACTGTGTACACGACTAAAGTCCAACATTGAGCTATTGACCTCAAACCAGAGACAATTCGAAAGTGTTGAGTGGACCTTGAGTGCGGTCATCATGTGGTGTTGTGTTAGGGCTGAGCGGCAGAGCCACACACACTCTACCTCTTGTGTACGTGTCAAATAGATGAATAGACAAGTCAATATAAACATCACCATTTTGGCAGCTGCACCATAAATCGAAGTATGCTTCCCTCTGCGCCAGGATAGGTCCAACTGATTATGACCCTGGTCGCATCATAGTTTTGGTAATTACGAATCACAACTTATGAAGGAATGTGACATTTGGAGATGTGTCTTGATGAGCAGCAGAGTATAATTGACGACTTTGACATGATATCCTCATGATGACTTACCACCATATCGATTGTGAAGTTCAATGGGTGGAACTACATGCAATGGTTGGGGGAGATGGCGCATCTCTTGGAGCAGAAGCAGGTCTATGGTATAGGCACGGGGGTGAATGAGTGGCCTGCGGATCCCGCCGATGATGCTGCCACAGCAGAGTATGCTACCGCAGTGGGGAAATTAGCACTTCGGGTTGCAGTCAGAGACTGGCTAAAACAACATGGTACTGCGAGATCGATGATCCTGCTTGGCACGGAGCTGCCGCTGCAGGCATCGTACATGAAGATCACAGATGCGCGGACACTTTGGGAGAAACCGATGATGGTGTACAAGGCAACGTTGGAGTTCAATGTCTTTCAGATGCGGGAGGAGCTTTTAGGGATAAGGCTTGAAGATTGTGACGATGTTGACACTTATGCTGTACGGATCGACCGAAAGTTCATGGACTACACTCTATGGTCGGAGCCATTCACATCGTCATCGGATACGACAAGGACTTTGAGAAAGTTGACCAAGCAGGAGGATGTGTTTTAGCTTCTGCACGGAATACCGAGGAATGACGATTGGTAGTTTTTTCTCAAGTTGATGATGCACAAGACCGCGATGGCAACACTCACACGAGATGAGATTGTGATCAAGTTGGTCGAGAACGAGGCCACGATCAAAAGTGAGAAAGGCCTAGGACAGGAAGCCCTACTGTTTGCAAAAGGAAACACGAAAGGAAATGGCAAAGGAAAAGGCAATGGCAAAGGCAGGAAGAGTGGTAAAGGTAATGAGAGTGACGAGGATCAGGGCGACAGGTAAGGTCACCCAATGTGTCTGTATTGCCATAAGGAAGGGCATGAGATTTGGAACTGCCTGAGCATGAAACTCGGTGATCCTCCCATCACGAAGGAAAGCACACCAAACAGCAGCCATGGATGATAGACTTACTGCTGCCAGGGTTTCGGCGGAGACAATTGACAACTACTGGGTGACAGGTACAGGCGGAAAAACGGCCCCATCAAATGTGAGTTGGTACCTGGATTGTGCCTTACCTTCTTACATTTATGGAGATTGAAGGCAGTTTGCTTGGAATACGGGATTCACCAAGAAGGGCAGCCGGGAGATTTGCGATTTAGCTGGGAGGGTACCGGAAAGGGTGGTGGGCAGGGAGATGTTCGATTGAGGCTTCCGCTGCCAGAATACCGCCGAGTGAATGAAGTAGTTTGAGGGATGGCTTGGATGTGGCAGGAGCATACAACTCACTCTCCCAATCAAGGATTACGGATAGCGGACAACGGATTGTCGCTGTCAACAGCTTCGGAATCAAGATAATCGACAAAGCGTCAGCAATGGAGACTGGTCGCGGAGGTCAAGGAAGTCTTGTTGCTGTGGCACCCCAGATTGGAGGTTTATTCCGGTTCGATGTAGATATGCCTGTTCCAAGGCAGGGTTATTAGTCAAGAGATGTATTTAGGGACAACTGATACACTGCACCGAATGCGATTCCGAATGAGCACGCCTATATGGATATCTTGGAGCCAGAGGAGCTGAAGACACGGGAAATATCGGTACCAATTACATCGAGTCCGGCGATCCAGCGTCCAGCAGCCCGTGGTAATTCTGGCGGTAGTTCTGCAGGTCAATTGAAGAATCGCGCGGATTCTAGCGATGAGAGTGAGGATGAGGATGAGGACGATTTACCGGTAGTGATCAACAAATCCAAAAAGTCCTCTTCCACACGGGAATTGGCAGGCCTCCAAGGGAATCTCGAGCGTGCATGGGAAGCACCTGCGGGCTCCCATCGGATGGGCCGGACTGATCATTGCGGTCGGATGAGCAGTCGAATCAAGATCAAGTGCAGAAGCCGACTGAGCAGTCTGGGACGAAGCCCTTGATAGTGCGTAAGATCTGGAGTTTTTTCGTTTCTTGGGAGAATAATTGTTTCAGAGGAGCTCCGGGCTTGGTAATGCTTCGGAGGAGCTCTGGGCGTGGCTAATCGCTTGGGAAGTCCTCGGCACAGCATATCTTTAGATATTTGTTCGTTTCTTGATAGTTTAGTTTTACAGTCGTGATACCACCGTGGAGGAGTGTTGAGCGGACTTTGAGTTCCGTCATCATGTGGCGTTGGGTTAGGGCTGAATGGCAGAGCCGCAGACACACTACTTCTTGTGTACGTGTCAAATAGATGAATAAACAAGTCAATGTACGGATCCCCAATTTGGCAGCTGCATCATTAGTCAACATATGCTTCCCTCTGCCCCAGGATAGGTCCAACAGAAAGCAGGGAAGAGTTATTCAACTGTGATGTGGATTCAGAAATCATGCTGAATGGCAAGAACCCTCAACAGCAACCCATCAAAACCAAAAGTAGTCAGGAAGATTACCTCAACAAGGCGCCTTGAGATACAACTTCCTACTATGTATATCTATACAGGCCAAAACATTTATGCCAGACAAACCAATGTTCAACACTGATGATAAACACACTCCTACACCTTCGGTCCCACCTTAGCCCAATGAGACTAGGACATCAGAAGGAAAATGTACAAACTGCAGGTCACTAATACACAAATCATTCCGGTGTACGAGCTATAGATGTGCAATATTCCCTGTTATACTTGCTTCTGTAGGCAAAGAAACACAAATTAACTTGAAGAGCTTCTTCAACAGTCAGCAACCAATAAACATGTTTACCATTCCCAGTATCTTGCTTGGCCGTAGTGACTTGACATATCACAGTTTGATATGCAGGCATCAGGTTCAAGGGCATTGATGGCGACATTGGGGGAAATTCAGCCTCATTCAATTTCAGTCACGCCAAGTATTGTCTTAGAGAGCCTGAAAGAACTCATGACAAGTCAATACTTGGGTGGAATGGCAGGTCCAGATTCATCGCACATTCTCCCTGAAGTCCAGATACACGATCATCCAGGAGAGTTGCAATACCAATAAGCACTCAATGACTGTGGTGCTACAACCATCATAATGACTCCACATTTTCTCAATCAACTCAGACCGCCTCACAAAATTGCTGACATCACAACTGACAGCCTGGACAGTCATTTGCTTACCCATGTCACGGAAAGCTGCAAGACGGCGATGACTATCCAAAATGTGGATCACCTGACCCTGGTCAATGAACTGCACGTGCTGGTCATCCCAATCATGGAAAACAATCCCGTACTGGGATAAAAATGGTTTCAGACTCGCAGGCAGGAGATTAATTCAGTGACCAGTTACTAACTTCATTAAGAACCCCAAGTGGCTGAGAGAAGGCATGCAGATCAGAGATGATGGTGCAGCGGTGTCAATGTCTTGTGACAAAAGTTCAAATGTACTACTCACAGTGATTGGCACTTCTTTGTAAACGATCACTACGATGTCGGACATTGCTGTGTTTCGACATGCAAATCCATGCGAAGACTGTCAGGCCAGTGCTGCTAGAAGCATTCAAATACTTGGAGTAACTGGATTCTGCGATTTCATAGTTAGGAATGAGAGCATTGAGTTGCTTGCCCTATGAGTTGGGGAATGCAGTGGACTGCTGGGAGCAACTATGGAGGCCACAAATTTGGAAGATCCAGATGAGATTGAGACTATCAACCTGAGGGGTGGATAAGCGAGTAGGAAGCGGTAGCAGTATTGGCGCCAGAAGGGAAACCCCACTAAGTTATACTTGAATGACCGCTATCACCTTCCCGAGTCACAATGGGAGTTTGTTAGACTAGCGTAGATTGGCTTTGTCCTGGTAAAACCACTTGATTGGTAGGTCACTGGTTTTGTTTACCATTAATATCACGATTCTCCAGTCGGAGGTTGGAGCCAATGTACACATCAAGGAACAGATACTGAATCTACTGACAATGGAGGTTGTATCCCTGTTATATACAAGGATAATGTGAATGTGTTGAGCAACAATATGGCAGACTCTCACCCCGCAACGGCCCATTAACCACTCAATCAATCAGAAACCATGCTTCAAATCACCATGTGGTTGAATCTACAGCCTTTTGAAAGATGAGTTGGAAACCCTCAAGGGCTACTGTGAAGCGAATCTAGCCAATGGATTGATTCAATAATGGTCATCGCCTGTGGCAACACGAGTTTTGCTTGCAAATCAGAAGTATTTTGGACTATGGCTGTGTCCAGATTACTGAACTAACAAGGAAGCCAAGGTGATGAACTGATGCCATCTCCTACGGATCACAGAGATGCTTCAACAGTCATGCTGAGCCCGAATAGTACCAGACCTGGACCTCCCAATCTCCAATCAAGTTTTCCGAATCAAAGAACAGGATGAATGCAAACCCACAACCCACACGCAGTACTGGCAGTTTCAGTACTGATTCAGTTGGTGTTGGTCGATGAAGCAATTAGCTGGTTTCAACCGTATATTGATTATGACCTATGGCATTCTATAATAACTGAACTGTAGGTTAACATGATGACATACTAATCTACTTGACAAAGCAGGAGGAGACGGAAGATCAGATACGAAAAGTATCAGAACTTTTACGAGAATTTGATCTCAGTCGCAACACAGCCATGTCCTATTTTGCGGTCGTGGACATCAGCTTTCTCATAGAAGTCACTAGTTCCGATCAGATTGCCAGTGACTAGGACTGCCTCTCAATGATCAGAGAATGGCCAGCCCCGGAGACCATTTTGGATGTGCCCGTTCTTCTTGGGTTTGGGAAGATCTACTCATGGTTTATTGGAAAGTATGCAAAGGAAACAACACCAATATCAGACCTACAAAAGAAAGTAGAACATTCCAGAATGTCTAAACAGATCAAATGGGAATGGACTAGAGATGCCAAACCTGTGTTCTGGAACTTGAAAGGAGCATTCTTTAATCTACCAATCCTCACACAATTCGAACTGGCTGAGTTGATTATACTCAAATGGGTGCGATCAGCTTTGTGATCACAACTATCCTCGATGACGATGATTGTTTCTGTATTCTAACACAGGCCAGTTTCTACTTTCGAAAATGATTGGGTCCCGAACAATGCTATGTTACTTACTACTGAAACCTCCTGTCTGTTATGGAGGCAATTATGCCATTGCATCACTACCTCCAGAGAGTGAATCAGAAGGACCTCAACCAATGCGACACTGAGAACATCAAGTACTTCTAACAATCAAATGTGCTCTCCTCACGGCAGGGTGGATGCGTGCAGATTCTGTATGCATACAACTCCGTTATTGATCACCTCAAAGGTGAGAAGAATACAGCAAATGGACAATCATGAAGACCCGACTACAAGATTGGCAATGACAATATGATGGCAAGCCTCCTGGACCACCTTAGCAGCTACCACTATCACTGAAATATATGGTAATTTTCTAGCACATATCAGAGCAGCCCATGAGACGAACCTCACATCCACAAAAGTACAACCAATCTTGGCCAATATTTCTATCACAGATGTGAGCCATTGGAGAACAATCGAGGGAGCTCTGACCTTTGACTGAAAGATATACATCCCCTCAGTACTGTATTCTAGAGTGCCCAGCCGTGTCCACAACTACTGCAGATTGGGCGGATTTGGAACCCTGAAGGCTGCGGTGCTCTAAACAGAAGCCGTTTCATTAGCATAATGTATTTTATTCACTGGAAGCAGGGAGAAGTGTCTGAGAGGATGTCGAGTGGAAACCTGGATGCATCAATTTCAGGAGTCTATCAGACTCTAGGAGGGCATTAAGGCTGGCATTCGGAGAAACAGAGATTATTGATGACTGGTACAGGAGTACCTTGGGAGTGAGTGTAATACATTTGGGAACACGTCTGAGCACCGGAGAGAACTTTAGGTGAATCTTGGAGCACCTGAGACCGCCGGCGACAGGTCGGGAAGTGCTGGCGACGTGTCTGGGATCGCCGACGACAATCCTCGCAGTGGCTGCGACAAGTCTGGGAGCACCTCAAATCTCAGTAGCAAAGTTTCGGAAAAACCTTGTCTTTTGAACGCTGCTGGTGCGCCTGGAAATCATAGCTACTACTTATCGTTCAATGATTGTTAAAACTCATGTATTCAGATTGTATTCTCATCTAGGTATCAATGTATCAATGTATCTATGTATCTATACAGCTACCTATCTACACATGGTATACCTGGAGAGGCTGCAGGTGGTAATTGGGAGCAATTCGAGGTGCGCCTGAAAATGATGATCAAGTGAGTTGGGAGATGCACTTGGAGATGGTAATGGAGCATATTTGGAGATACACTTAGTATTAGCAACAGGTCCAGATTCCTGGGTCGGTTCCGGGTCTGGTTCCACCCAGGACCGGACTGTGGCAATGGGTCTTACAACACAAAAAACCCGGACCTTTGCAAATGGGCCGGTTTTACCACCAAAGACCCGGCATTTCATGGTTACAATTTTGGCTCCAATTAAGAATTTGAGTTCTTATTGAATCATGACATGATCAGTACATACATCGTGCAGTTGTAGCCGCTCTTTTACCTCCCGCTGTCAGATTAGTGATTGGACCAATATTCGTTGAGTCGCTATCGAAAATCCGCGAATTTTGCTTATAATACCATGTTCTTTAACAGCAATTCAATGAATATTGGTCCGATCACAAATCTGAAAGCGGTGGGTAGACGAGCAGTTACAACTGCACTATCTACATACTGATCATTTCATGATACATTCAGATCTCAGATACTAATTGGAGCGAATGTTTCAGGAACCGTAAAATGGAACTGCGGTCCGGATTCAACCTGGCCAAAACAGTGCTGGTTTACTTCCAGTCCGGGTAACAACCCCGCCAAGTCAAAGCTGGTCGGGTTTTTAGCTGGGTCTGGAACCGAACTGAACTGTTTTGCCTGTCCAAACCCGGACTGCTGGTGGGTTACCCAGACCTATCACTAACACTAGATAGACTTAGACACCATGATTCAGTAATATAAGAAATGAACTCCAAGATCGTGATTGAACAAGTTTGTAAATGCACTTGGAGGCCACGATTGTGCAAAGTTGGAGGCCGTAATTGAGCAAGTCAGGCGATGCATTTGGAAGCTATGACCGACCATGTTTGGAGATACACTGGTCGTCTGTGATTGAGCGAGTTTAGAGGCTGTGATCAGGCAAGTTTGAAGATGCTCTTGCAGACTGTGGTCGGGCGAGTTTGGAGATATGCACTTGGAGGCCATGATCATATGAACTTGGAGAAAATAATCATGCGAGTTTGGAGATACAGTTGGAGGCTGTGATCGAGTGAGTATAGAGGCTGTTATCATGCCAGTTTGGATATTGACTTGCAGGCCATGATCATGCGACCTTGTAGGCCGTGATAGAGCTAGTTCAGATGTGGATTTAGAGGCAGTCGATGGACAGCGCGCTGAGTGCCGGAACTCTGTTCACTACCGGGTTATGTTGGAACAGTGGGAATGTGACAATGTGACATTACCATGGAGCTGCCATGGAGAGCTGGTTGATGGCGGTGGATTGTATATGGGTGAACGTTGGAAGCTGAAGGTATATTGAGGGGTCAGCTTGTAATCATGAAAATGAAGGGAAGACATACAGTCCTGGGTGGATGCTGAATTCAGCGTATGCATGTACTCGGTGTATGCTGTACTCAGTGTCAACTCATGATCATCACATAGCGAGATAGAGAGGGATGACTTAACTTTATGTTCTGCAATGATGGTAAAGTTGTGGACGAGAAAGAGAAGGATGGGGATGAAGATGAAAACGATGTGCAGGATATGAGCAGATAAGACCCATCAGGGGTACCACCAGTGTAGTTGGTTTGGGAAGCCTTTGTATCGGTGTTATTTCACGCTGGATTGGGACTCGTACCTGGCATATCAGGGATTGTAAATTGACTCACAGATGAAAATCTCCTAAGTTCCAGTTTCTCATAATAATTTCACATACACTCTCATCTCTGTCTTTCTCGTGCTCAACTCTACCATCACCGAAGAACACGATGTCAAGTCATCGCTCTCCATCTCTCCATGCTATGATCAACAGTTAACACCAAGTACAGTATACACCGAGTCCAGTATACACCCAGTCCAGTATACACCGAGTCCAGTATACACTGAGTCCAGTATGCACCGAGTCCAGTATACACCGAGTCCAGTATACATCAAGTATAGCATCCACTCAGTACTGCATTCACCACATACTACATCATCGCGAGATCGACTGTCCCCAGCTCCCAGCCAGTCTCTCATCTCGTGGCAGACCATGTTGTACTCAGGTCACCACATACCATAATTGCAAGTAAACCCATAATTAGAGTCTCGGCTCCCGTTGCACCTCCCTCCCGAACTACTGGCTCCAAATTGACCGCCTCCATATTCTACTCGAATCTTACTTGATCATGGCCTCCATGTGCATCCCCAAACTTGCTCGAGCATAGCCTCCAAGTGTATCACTACACTTGCATGATCCAGGCCACCAAGTTCGCACCATCAAGGCCTTCCAGTGCATTGCCAAACTCGCTTGATCATGGCTTCCAAGTGCATTTCGAAACATGTTCAATCACGACTTCTCTGTGCATTTCGAAACTCATTCAATCATGGCTTCCAAGTGCATCTGTAATCTTGCTGGATCATGGCCCCCAAGTCTATGTCTAACCTCGCTCCAGTATAGCCTCCAAGTGTATCTCTGAACAAGCACGATTACGGCCATCAAACTCGCATGATTATGGCCTCCAATTGCATCCCCAAACAGGCTTGATCACTGCCTCGAAGTGTATCTTGAATCCGGGACATTAGGTCCTCCAAGTTCACATAATTACGGCCTTCATGTGCATCTCCAAACTCACTCGATCACTTCCTCCAAGTGGATATCCAAATGTGATCAAATACGGCCTCCAAGTTCACTTGATCACACCCTCGGAGTGCATTCTTCAGTCCAGTCAATCCAGGCGTGATGAAAGGGCGGTACTAGAAGGCAGACAGCGGATGATGTACACTCGACCGCACCTCATATGGTATACAAAGGGAATTTGTGACAATGACCGTTTCACACTCACTGAGTGTAGAAAGAGGGTGAGATAATATGAAGGGATGACTGGCCATGATAAAGCACACAAATTGGGTGGATCTATGAACACTTCGCACGAGTGCATAAGGAGCCACACAGATTGTGTGGATCTTCGAATGCTCGGCGAGAGTGCGTGAGGCAAAGACCTGGGAAAGCTAGAGTCAGTATTTCGTATAATGAAATGATGTCTAACTACCCCGGGTTCTCCCAAATATATACTGCCTGATGCTGAGTCTATCTCCATTATCCCTGTATTCCGTATGTATCTATAAAGAGAGTTAGACAATACAAGCCATATTATGATGTAGCGAATCTCGTGACTGTAACAAAGACCAATATGATCTATGAAATGCCTTCTGGTTATAGAACTCTAAGAACCACCGGTGTGAAAATACGGCACAAAGTCTCCTGCAGAGCTTGTGGAGAGGTCTCCACTGCACTTGAAGTCTCCGGCAGACTTGTGCAGAGGTCTCAACAGCTCCAAAATTTGACTATCCTAATAGTCAATCTCATAGCATATTGAATGCTCCTCCATCACTACAGGTGCTTTTAGTAGCACATGAGAATGCTTTTGCAGAGTCTGAGAGCACATTGCAAAGCTCCAGGGGGGGCTGGGTGCAGCGGGAAGTACTTAGACGCACTGCTGAGGGCTACCGGAGTGTTGTGAGGTTTGTATATGGCTTCTGGACAGAATTACATTTTTCTGATGTTGTTTTGCCTCACCTGGAGTAAGAGATAGGGAAGTATGTCGCTGGCTGCAAGTTGTGCCACAGAATTGAAGTACCACATCATACACACAATGGACTCAACATATCAGTGTCACTTCCTTCTCATCCCTGGAAGGGACTTGGTATGGACTATGTCACAGGCTTGCCAGAGTCTATGACATCAGGATGTGCTGGGACTTGGGTATTCGTCGAACCTTTCACTACAATGGCAACCAATCTCTCATGCACAAAGGACATTGACTTGTCAGAGTGGTCACAAGTATTCTTTGTACTCATGATCTGTGAATGTGGTGTACACGACAGTTTTACCAACAATTCCTGCAACTATTTCACCAGTCAGTTCTGGGACACAGTTGATTTCAACCTCCGTGAAAGTCACTGATCGTCAGCTGCATTTCACCTGCTGATAGTTGGTCAACCTGAGCTGCAGACCCAAATGATGTATCTATACCTTGCAGCCTTTTACGACTAAGAGCAGGACAACATGATGGAACTGTTGCCGCTGTTGGACTTCATGTCCAACAACTCCATCCACGATTGCACACTGATGACACCCTACTGGGCGAATGCCAGCTACGCTCCGACTTTGCAAATTCAAGCAGTCCAAAAAACCCAGTTTCAGATCACAGATGCAGACTGATGCATGGATAGCAGGAACTGAACAAACAGGCTGCATTCTCTGGTCAAGCATAATCATAACTCTGAAATGGCAACAGAAATAAACACGTAAGAAGGAGATTACTTTTGCAGTTGGAGATAAAGTATTACTATAGACCACGAACTTGTAAACATCTATGCCTTCAATGATGCTTGATTAGAAGTGCACAGGATCATGTATGGTAAGCAAACTCATCAATGAGACTGCTTACAAACTGGACATGTTAAGTACAATATGGAAGCATAACAATTTCTATTTGTCGCTTCTCCATCATGATTCACCACATGTCAGAGGCCAACCAACAAGTGAACCAGACCTGGCGTTCATTCAGAAAACCAACCAATTCGAAGTCCACTCCATACTCAATTCAAGGCAGCACTATACGATAGTAAACTATGTCATGCAATGGGCCCGATACAACCACATATGCACATGTTGGCATTCTGCAGAGCACTCTCACTAAACAGGTGATCTGGTTGACAAGATTCATTGTAAGCATCCCAATCAGCTACAGAAGTTGTGGTATAGAGTTTGGGGGGGGGATCCAGAGTACACGGAAGTTGTTTCGACATTTCATTTGTACTGTGGTTACTTTTTTGTCCTCTCTGCAGATTCGATTTGGGCCTGGTATTAATGGCATCAGCATGGGGTTCACTGCCTACCCAGGGAGGTGGAGTTTCCCCATGTGCCCAAGCCATCAGAACATTGCCTGTCAACTCTACCGAATTGGTGCAGAATATACTGGTCTGGAAGATTGAATATGTACGGTGATTGTTTCATAAAATGTTTCCCTTTCTGTCTCATATTCTGGTCATGGTAGTCCAGGAGGCCTACGTCAAAGGAGGGGGATAATGTATTGGGGACACGTGACCAAAGGTCAGATAAGCACCAGTGGATTGGAGTTGCTTCTAGGGCATTTTGATTGGTATAAAATTTGTTACCACTAAACTTTCCATATATACTCACTCGCTCTGGTGGGCAAATATATCTCTATATGATCCGAAAACAGTCAAGAGTAGGTGTACCTGCCATTACCATGATACTTCATTCATGTTACAAATGTTAAGAATTGGATCTATGAAAATCCAAATACCCCACTGTGAGTGTTAGCAATGGTGCCGGACTGTCACTATTGGTCCGGGCCTGAGTTGGAACTGAAGTGTTGCTGTACTGGCAGTCCTGGTCGTCAATTGAACCGAACTGTCAATTGTGGTTTGGTTTGATGGAAATCTCCCACCCAGTTTGAATTGTACAGATTGTCAGCAGGTTGTCCAGCAGGTCCATGTGCAGATTCATATAATGCTTTTGCTTTATCTATTTGATAATAGTATTTGATCAAAATGGCTTATTCAACATCCAGCAATTACGTTTTCAATGCTTCACAAGTTGCAATATCAATTATTTTGGAATCAATGTTTCTCCTTTTCTGATTTGTATATTCAACTACTAAGGGTTTCAATAGTTCGGTTATGAGCTAAAATAACTGCATGATGCCTTGATTACCCAATATACAAGATCAAAAATTGTTGACACTCTGTTGATGCTTATTGCCAAGATGGGGTAACAAAGATATTGTGCACTGTTTTGGCTGAAAAGACCGCCAGTAAATTATATATGAATTATTGCAACAAAGCAACACTTAGATAACCAAAGATGCAAGATGAAAATCGTTGAGGCTCAATTGACACTCAATTTCAGGATGGGGCAGGGAGTGTACCACTGTTGTTTTTGCCCCAAAAGGTGGCCAATGCCTGATTTATGGATGTCTCCAACCAATCGCAACTAAGATAACCCAAGATGTGAAGACAAAAATCGTTGACGCTCCATTGACACTCAGTTTCAGAATGGGGCAATGACTGTGTCACTTTCTCTTTTGTCTATACAGACTACCATTACATTTATTATGCCTAAGCACTATCAGATTACTTCTCAATTACCTAACATAAAGTATTCAAAATCATTGCCACTCCATGGAGGCTCATTTTCATGATGGCGTAACGAAAATAACTCCCATTGTATTGCCTGAAAAGGCTGCGAATACATTATATATGAATTACAACCACCAATCAACACTTAGATAACCCAAGATGAGAAGCCAAAAATCGTTGACACTCTGTTAACGCTCATTTTCAAAATGGGGCAGCGAACGTGTCGCTTGCTGTTTGGCCGTTAAACACAGCAGATAGATCAGTTATGTGAAACAGCACCAATACACCTAACAATTACCTTGCTTACAAGTTCAAAAATCTTTGACACTCCGTTGAGGTTCATTTAAATGAATTGTCTAGAGAATAGTTGTGGTCATCAATAATAGTATAAATAATTGTTTGAGCTTATTGGTTGTCTTTCATCAAGATTGGGACTCGGCACTTTTCCAAAGTCAAGTCCAGTAATCGTCTTCCAATGGTCGCTCTCATTCTACTAAAATTGGGATACATTGCCAAATAAGTTATTATGCCCACTATACTTCTGTTTATGAACAATTATCCACATGATACTGTTCAATCTTCTCTCATAATATTTCTCCATATAAAATTCTCAGTCAAGCACCATACAAAACCTGGTGGAAACATATTGACCCACTCTGGCCTACTTTTTCTTGTTTCCTTTTTCATCCTTGTTTCCATTGCAGTGACTGTCATTAACCCATTTGGAGCCTGTTTCATTGACCACTGTGTTGGCTGAAATAATGCTGCATTATTTGGTGCGGCATTCACATCCCGGTGCTCTGGGCATCCTGGAACCTCAATGCCAATGTCTGGCTCGATATTGGACTGGTCATCTGCCTCCCTGTAGTCATTGCTTCTGTTTGGATTATCTAAGTCACGGTTCCAGTCAAGCCAACTTTTGGTGTCGGAAATGTTTTCAGATCCACCATCCGCAGCACTTTCTACTAGACAACAGTCGATTATTTTGATTCCGCGAAAATTCATTACCTGAGTTCATCCTCTCGGGAGGTCCTTTGCAGACAATGCTGGTGGCTGCGGTGATCTTTCTGAAAATTTCAATACAGCTGCACCACCATGTTGAATGTTTGACCAGTATGCTTTGATCATCTCTTCAGTGTCTGAAATTTGTTGAACAGGTGTCAGTTACTTGTTTTGGACAAGAGATTTCTCCGGTGTAGCACGCAGGTTTTGGTTGGCCTGCCCCATTTCCAATTAGTCTTGGACTCTAGCCATGTTGTGCAATTTCTTTCCTCCCCCTGTTTCTTCAATTCCAGGTCATTTTCAGTTCCCACATTATCCAATGCTGGGTAATCCCCTGCGAATATTCCATTATAGGCACAAGAAAACTGCCTGACTACCACTTTCCCCCGAACAGTCTTGCCAGTGGTTTTTGACTCTCTCCAGCTCATAACGTCTCGCCAAGGGGAAGAACTGGCCTCCACTCCGACACCATCTGGTATGATACAGAATATGTCACATGCCACATTGCTGCGATCTGCATACATTGAGTGAGTTTTCCATTGTTGACGCCTCCAGTCCATGATACCCAGTATCCAAAATGTACTGCTCATCTCCATGGGTTGGAGAGGTAATTGATAAGATTGGGATTGACTTGCCCCCAGTTCATTTGTGCTTCGGACAGCGAATTCAGATAGACGCCGAGAGCATTGAATAAGCATGCTGCACGATTGCATCATCTGGGTGTCGTTTCAGCCATGCCATCAGGCATTAAGTATTCTTCATCATTGCTTGACAAGACATATGGATTGAAGATGATTGACCAAATCTGGAAGCCATTAAACATGGGAAGGAGTGCTGCCCGAAACCTTTTCGAGTGTATTAACGGACCCTTGTCGGTGTTTCTCACAGTATTCATGCTCCACGTTCTGCATAAACGCCTGTTTGTATTCGGCAGTATAAGATGTCTCATTCCTAGGATTAGTGTTTATTCCCTTGTCCCACATCCAAAATGATTCTGACTTCTGGAAAAAATTGAGGATATGTACTGGAATGAGGAGCATGCCAGTCGTTTGAGTTACTTCAGCATAATATTTAGACACATTCTGTCCCGTGAATGTCACGGCAAAGTATAAGTCTTCATTAGATAGAGTTGTCCGATGTGCTAAACTCGCAAAACGACATCCATATAATTGATCATGTCATTGTAGACCATGATAATGTGATGTAGAGTTACTGTATGCCTCTTCAACATCCACAGGGTCCAGTAATACAATGGGTTCAAAACATCCATTGCGTACCTGATGATGGTGCATTCAGCTGGTGTTGTATAGAGTGGACAGTGATTTCTGTATTTTGGATTGATGACCCACTCGTGGGTGAATTCTCGTAATCAGTAGACTTGCTCAAGCCACTCCAGTGTCAAATTTCACCACGTGTTTATATCCATAATAGGTAGCACTGCGATTCGTACTTTGGCATTTTGACAGTCAATGAACTCGTTTCGACAACCAGGTGTCAGAGTAATCAATACAGCAAGCCTTCTCTGCTATCTGAAGGTCAGTGTGAGGTGTTTCAAAATGTTCTCAAATACGTAGTTTCTCAACTACCTTTGCTAAACCTGGTCCCGTAGCCAACACCATGTGGATTCTAGGATTGTCCTTATTTCGTAGTCTTTGACTCTTCCCATTGACTGTGCATTCATTCTCTCCAGATTGCTGATTACGCTCATGGGCTTCCTAAGACTTGGTGTGGCCATTTACTCCGAGACTGGTCATCAATTCATTCAATGCAAGCTGAATGATGTGCGCCATGCAAGGTATGTGGTTCATCATTGTAGGCAACTCGATTCCAGAGGCCTCAAGGGGTGATTGTAGTTCCCGAGTAATCGAGCAATTTAAGGAAGCAGTATCTGTTCTAATTTCAAGTAAACGGCCATCAGTAAGCTCACATCAATCAAGAACTTCCTTCAACTGTATGGCTTGCATTCCGTCACCATGTTGCCTCTTCACCTATTACTAATAAATGGCTTCTGAAATTGGAAAATAGCAGGCTATCAACCTTGTCGAAAGTGAATTGGACTCCTTCCACCACCCAATGTCGATTTATACATTAAGATATGATCGATGTTATGGCTAGTTTGTTTCTTGATGTCCACCCGTCCAAAGCTGAGCTAACTATATTTCTTTATGGCAATTGTGTGTTAACTGCATCCAATGTCAGTGGGTATTCCTTCTGGTATATGTTGCTATGGGTGCAGGCGGACGGAAGCACAGCTTGCTATGCACTGCATTATGAGACAGTTGTAGCTCTTGATTTGAGATCATGTTTTATTGAATATGAGCCGATACATATTGTAACATGAGGTAGTAATTGTGCATGTCTTGGTGAAATTCTGCAGGTGGAAAGTCCTTTGCGGCCAGTTTGGAGCATTGTGTCCATCAATTATATTAATATAGATTATATTGAACTGATGAATATTAAATTCCTTGGCGAAATTGATATTGTAATTCCTCAACTGCCTTGTCTGTGTAGTATAGCCAACGCTGTCTCATCCATGGTTGTATTTGTCAATTCAGACACTTCTAACTCTATTAGTTCTTTAACTCTGCAATGTGTGCTTTGGCCATGAAGTGTTTCACCTTTGAGCTGGTTCCATGTCTTGATGACTGGCACAGAACTTGATGACAAAGAGTACAAATGATGCCAGGGCTGCCGGTCACCTCATTTCTGCAGTGCAAGTACAATCGCTACAAAGATGCATGTCTTTAATTTTTCCAAGCAACAGGATATTTTGAGCCCACATTCAAAGACACCCACCATGTATCAACTACGATTTCGAAACCATGGTTGCTCAAATCACAACTAAAAACATATTGATTGTTCGAAGATATCACAACCTCTAGCAACGACATATTCAATGATTGGGAATCTGACATTGCAGCACAACTTTGAAAGCTGCGTAATTTGAGTTAAGACACTGTCAATTGTGACCTTATTATTACGTAGAATGGTGGTTCTTAAGTATTCACTTTAGAGCTTTACACAAGAGAAATGTAAGACCTGTCAGACATTGCATGCAACAGTGTGAAGCTGTATACAAGGACATATTAAAAAGACTCATCACTGGAAACTCAATTTAGAAGTGACACAGGGCAGTTTGTTGCGGTGTAGATTAATGAGCCCCACAAAACCTATTGCTGCTCCGCTGATGCTTATATTTTAATGGCAGTAGCAGTATTGTTACTCACAATTTTGCCCATAAAGGTGGTTAATACTTTCATCATGAGTCAATATCAATGCATAGCCATTGGATTATGCAAGTTGCAAAACCAAAAATAGTTCACGCTATGTTGACGCTCTGTTGATGCTCTGTTGATGCCCTGTTGATGCTCTGTTGACGCTCTGTTGACGCTCTGTTGACCCTCTTTTGATGCTCAGTTGACGCTCTGTTGACACTCTGTTGACACTCCTTTGATGCTCTATTGACGCTCTGTTGACGCTTGGTTGACGCTTGGTTGACGCTTGGTTGACGCTTGGTTGACGCTTGGTTGACGCTTGGTTGACGCTTGGTTGATGCTTGTTTGACGCTTGGTTGACGCTCTTGTGATGCTCTTGTGACGCTCTCTTGATGCTCTCTTGACACTCTGTTGACACTATGTTGATGCTGACTGGTAGGACATTGTAGTGATGTCGGCGCAATAATTATTGCTTAGCAATCCGGCCGACAGTTCGATTATGGATGAATCTGGTTGCACAGCCCTTCAATCTTTCAAGATGGAAGGCCATACATTTTTCACACTCTGTTGACACTGATTTTTGAAATGGGGCACCAGGGGTGTCTCCTGCCTTTTTAGCTATAACGCCGGCCAATATGTTGACATTGAAAGGATGTAATAATGCCACCCTTTGATTGCCGAATGTATTTGACTAAAAATTGATGACATTGTGTTGAAAATCACATTAAACACATTCAAACAGTGATTGTACTCTTAGTACTTGTGTGATATGAAGCGTATTGTGATAATTGACCACCATTATCGCATATCTCTGTATTATCATTTGCATCGACAAGCTCTGTGGCCTGTCAATTTCTGATCAACCACTGGCCACGTTATCTGAGTGATGGATGACGTGGCCCAATCACATTGCTGCGCTTTCGGCTGGCAACTTACTACATGTAGATCATTCCACTAGTTTTTGATTACCAGAGCCTGACTTCCTCACCATTCCTTATTCAGTTCCTTCTCCTTGATTGCCATGACGTACCATATGCAATTGTCCAAATCAGAATCATGTAAACCAGGTCTGTGCTAAGAGTGACGCAGTTGGATATAGGGACCAATGCTGCATGATGGTCACCATACTGACTGATTCCTACTGAGTACTGACCACTCCTTCTATGACTCGTATGACATCACAGACTCAAGTTTTGTTAGTAAATTTAATCCCTAATATAGTTTTGCTATCTCACTTACCAGTCATTGGCCAAATGATATTGAGTTCACTAGTTGTCCCACAGCCTGATTTGAAGTCCAGTACTTTCACATGGTGCATATGATCCTTGCACATCCACAGACGAATTATTTCGTCTCACAATTTGGTAACAGTAATCAATAAAAAGCTGGCACATAGCAAAATTGGTACAGGAATAACTATTCTACTAGATCTGACGACAAGAATAATTATTTGCCTGTCAATTCTGCCGGCTATGCTCAAGCCATCACCATCTTTTCATCTGAATCCGATTTCCACATTGTGATAAGCTCAGGAGGCAGTCTGCTGGGGTAAAAGCTTACAGGATCAACAGTTTTCGTTTTCTTACTTGGTGACAAATGAGGGTTTGTGTCAGGCAAATGAGACAGTATGGGTTAATTTTTATGAGGGTTTGTTGAACATTGACTCATATGACTACTTCGTGGTCGAGAAGTCCCTGGGGGCATCAGCAATTTTCCTGGGACGATATAAAGAGACTCCAATAGCTTTCAAAATGTTGTTGGAGGAAGCGTGGCTGCGACTTCATTGGTTTCCAGATGAATGTCTGCCGGAACCTTCAATTCTGTTATGCGACACTCCATATCTCAATCATTGATGGAGTTAACCACGTCCCACCATCCCGGCAGTGTCAATGAGTCAAGCTTCATCTGCTTCTGCTGAAATCGCTGCACGCGCTGCCATACCATGTGGGATATTGTGCCTACCACCCAGCCAGCTTCGTCATCTTCGCTCCGCTTGCCCAGCTCTGTATCTGCATCATCCGTAGCATCCCCATGCTTCTCATCGTCAGTACTTCCAGGATCGCTCAAACCGTGTCCATAGGCAATCGTCATCTCCTCAAACATTGTTTCGGACTCTCTGGTTGTCCATCCTGCATTGTCAGCATTCCATATTTCTTTCTGCTCCTGCTTAATCACTGGCTCTGTGTATTCAACTTGCACGATGGCCACTGCAGCTTCTCTCTCAACATAATCCTTCATTCATCTCTCTTTATGTTTGTTGCTTAGAAACCGTGTTTTTGTTTGTTTCTCTGCTGCAAGCTGCGTTTCAGATCGCAAGCTGTGCAACGCCCTATGGGCTCGGATTATCACTGCTTCCAAGCCTCTCTTGTCTTAGTTCACTTGATGATGTCATCATGTGGAACGCTTTATAGAATTGTTGTATTTGCCTGCCAGAAGAGGCGAAAAGTTCTCTTTTGGAGCAATAAATATTGTAGCTTGTGTTGACTACATTGTTGGGCCAGATGATGGATGTTGCAAGACATGGACAATATGGAGGCAAGCCGTGGCTTATATTTCAAGGTTGGTATATTCAATCAACTTGAACAAAGCAAAGTCAGTGTTTTGACTGGCACTAAAATTGGAATAGTAAGGCTACCCGTACAACATGACATGATTTTTGCCCTCAGTTTCATTCAAGATCCCTGGGAATACTAGGGACAAACATCACCAGACGTCTTTTACCTTGAAGAATTACCTGTTACTTACCTTCAATCAAGAGATTTTGCCTGCCGACAACCTAAATTTATCCTTATAATCAAACAAAAAACATCGGACCGACTTACTGCAGATTGTGGAACAATGTGAAACTCCTGCAATCTGCCACCGTACACAGGACAATGCATCATGAGTAGAATGTGAAAGTTGGCTGTTTCTTATTCCATCTTGACTTGAAGCAAACTATATAATCCTCAGGACTTCAAACTGCTTTTCGTTATCATCATCATCTCGTATTCCGCAACAGCCAATCTTGGCTACACAAACACCTCGGGATGGTAAGAGTTGATCCAAAATGAGCCGAATGATGGGCGGTTCATCCAGTGTGTCACTCGCAGTCACACAGCAACAACGCAAATATCTGTTAATCCACTGTGAAGCTGCCATTGCAGCCACCAACAATATAAGTCAGAATGCACATTTAAAATTGTTCCGAAAACCAGAAGTAGCAAGAATTGGATGCAGCTTGCAATTGGATGTTAGCATATCCATGTCAACATAAACAGCTGTCAACTCACCATAAAACTTACTGTGGCTTTATGTAGAGAGCTACATGACCAGTTGATTGCTGCACATCAGCGAAAACCTTCAAGATCTACCAAGACATACATCTGCACAGTCCTCGAAATCAAACATGCTGACATTGTCCGGTCTGGTATTTTCCTGCACTAAGTTCGTGAAAGTATCCCTGGCAGTGCACCAGCTGGGCATCAATCACTGCAGAGGAGGCTATGGAAGCGTATATGTTTGAGGTAGTAGCTCAATCTCATTGTTGGAGGCAGCAATTAATTTCTTGTACGTTTTAAACATGTCTGCTACTATTCGAAGGCAAAGAGGTCGGGTCCAGCTGGATCAGTCCGCCATGTGCCTCATCTCGAATATAGCCAAAATGGCCCAAGGAGGGTTTTTGCATACCGGAATAGAAGAAATACAATAACTGATCAACAAACCTTGGGCCGAATTCCAGGAAGAGATCATGTGAAGAGTTGTGTTTCCTGGGCATACAAAGTTGATGGCTGTAAGTGCAAGACACCTGGCTACGCTTCGTCCAAACCACACAAATGGATGCCTTCCTTGCCAAGATCGCACTGAAATCAGTCCAGAGAAGCACTGGAGGCACTCAGGCACAGGTGCACCTCTGCGGGACCAATAAACAGACCCTACACCACAATCAATGCCATCTCTGCCCGGAACTATGCCTTAGCCACTAGCTCTAAGTTCCCAATTCGACAATTTGCCACCCAGATATGTCTATTTACATGCTCCTCTTCCCAGCGCTCAATTTATCAATCTTGGTATATATGCCCAGGATAGCCAGTATGATACAGATTTTAATCCAGATATGCTAACTGATAAAGTAACATCCACTGTTTCGTACACTATCTGCTGACTGGGAGTGCAGTAAACATTCATTTTGAAGACCAGAGTAGTGTATTGAGCAAACGTTGCAGTGAGGATGAGCATTGATAGAAAGGAACAGAATTTTTGAATGTGTAATTATCTACAATTTGTGGACACTGTAAAGTATATTTTAAATGATATATTTCCATGAATTGTTAAAGAACCATGAAGTAATCAAGGAGAATATCAACAAAAACAATAGATAGGCTGCCAAAACAATTTGAATGATATATTATACCATATGAACTGATGGCATATTGCAGATGAGCCTGTGACAAAATGAGCTTCAACGGAGTGTTTAAAATTCTAGGTCTTCTAAGTCAGGTTATTACAGATCAATTTGGTCATGGTTATACATAATCTAAGTATTAGCCACCTTTACCAGCAAAAATTATAGCAACACGCACCCTACCCCATCCTGAAACTCAGCGTAAACAGTATATGAAGGAATTTTGGTTGTCCAACCTGGGTTATCTGATTGGCGATAGGTTGCATACAGTTATAAAGGAAATATTGGCCTCCTTTGTTGGCAAAAGAGATAGCAATACCCTCCCTCCTCCATGTTGAAAATTAGCGTCAACAGAGCATCAACAAATTGTAGTCTTGCGTCTTTGGTAGTGTGAGTGACGCTCGATTATTAACATCCATAAAAATGGAGTTGGTAGCCTATATTGGCACTTGAGCAGGGGATATTCCCAAGACAGCCTCCGGGACTGTAACATCCTATTCTACTTACACAGCTACCACTAAGTGTTTCTGAGCCATTTAGCGTACAAACACAGTTCAAACAATGTATATAAACAACAATGGCCACATCACACTGTAAGTAACGATAATGCGAGGCTAACAATCGTTGACGCTCTGTTGACACTTCATTGACGCTCATTTTCCAGATGGCGCAGGGAGTGTTTCGCATTCTCTTTTTCGTATAAAGGTGGCTAATAATTTGGTTATTACTGTCTGCAACCTGTTGCCCTTCAGATAACCCAGGATACACGACCAATAATCAGTGAACCTCTGTTGACCCTCACTCTCCGGATGTTATAGGGAGCAAATATTTGTTTGTTTTGATCATTAAGGTGGACAATACATCAAAAACAGAGCGCAATGTACCAAAGATAAAATTTTGCGATTAGGAGTAGCATGTCGGAATGAGACAATGAGTGGTGAAACTACTATCACGGAATCAGAGATTGTCACTGATGGATCAAGCCAAACCCAGCACAACCCACGGGTCAATGGGTACGGGTCTGGGTTTTGCAAAGCAACGAGCAGTAGGTCAGGTTGAGGGAGGGGTCAGGAACGTAACTGATCTACTTTTGTGTTTCAAACCGGAGCTGCTGGCAGGTTACCAGGACCTGTGCCTAGCACTCTATAGTGAATTCAAGGCCAAAACCAGTGCGAATGTTCACTTCGAGTGGAACAAGTAAAGTATATAAAGCTTGATGGGGTATATTGACAGGATTCAAAGTATCTTTCAGATTGCATGGTTCCAATGCAAACAGATTCTGCACAAACTTGCTTGGAGCAAAGCAGATATGCTGTCTGATTCAGTAGGGGAGGATGATTAGATTTTGAATATTTGGGTAACTGCAATTTATATAATATGTAAATTCTGAAAACAATCATTGTATCTACCAGTAGTGGATTCTGTATTTCCCACCATTAATTGCAAGACATGATTTTTCCGTATGTGTGACTGTACTAACAATCTGCTACACAAAACAGATAAAAATGAAGGTGCGTGTCCGATGGATAATGTGCAATATGATTCTGAATGAAACTGAATCATTGTTTGCAGAACAAAATTTATATTGACAAAGTTGTTGTAGATATGCATTCACAATGAAGCATTCTCATCAGTGGAAATGTTCTTCAACTGTTGAAGCAGTCAGGCTTCAAGCCACAATGTGTTGGAACAACTTCTTTGTCCTGTCACACTATCGAGCACTATAACCCAATAACACTAATAGTACAGAGCTGCAACTCCATCTCAATCAGTGGATGCTTTAGCAAGCCTGTCAACTCTTAAGCATTGGCATTATGCATATTTCACATTGTGGATATCAAAATGTATAACTATTTCTTCAATCTGATTCCATTGCATTCCAGTATACTTAAAATTTATTATTTTAGCCGAATAATGATGTTTCAATTTTGGGTTTTACAACTAAACATAGATCGTTTCTTGCATGCAGCTGGCTGGGTGTATCATTATTCTATTCGTATTGATTCACAGTGTGTTGTGCTCCCATGGATTTATACCAGAATTCTGTTGATATTTGTTTAGAAAAACAACTCTATCACTCCTGTATGATGCAGCTATATATATACAATATATCCAATATCGTATGCCTTCCTGGCTTTGCTGCCTTTGGCTTCCATAAATGGGATTGCAGTTACTCATCTAGTCAGTGCTATTAATTTCCAAAACGCAACTCTATCGTTATATCCAGAATATGACATATACCTTGATATACCCCACAATCATAAGATCTCTAGATCTCACTGTATTATGCGTCAGTGACTAAGGGTGTCATGTGCGCATTTTGTCGGTTCACAGTGTGCCACTGCTCTAGCTGTAGGATAAATACAATTATCTTGCAAATGATTATATATTGCAGTCCACTTTCTTACTCTGTTAAGCAAGTTCTACAACTTCTCTCTACTTCTACTGAATATCTTTACTTCTACCTTTTTTTAACTCCCAACCTATGAAATGTAACCTCATCTACACTGCATCTTCTCAGCTCAATATATTACATGATTCTCCATGTATATCATGATTACAACAATTACAATCAGACTGACTGTATGTAATCGGTTTGCCTTGGCATTTATTGAGTACATAATTGCTGTAGAGACAGATACTCGAAAACCAGATGTCCAGTCACAATCCAGATGATCCATCACCACAGATTCGATTGCTAATGTTATCCCAGTTCCTGGTTGATTGGAATACATCCAATGGAGAACTGAAATATCTATTGAAGAGTAGAAAGCTTCAGTGACTCTTATCATTTCCACTGGGATGCAACTAAAATCTCCAGGTGGTATGGTTAATGTCGTTCCAATATTTGTTGCTCTACCAAACTGAAAACAGCTTTTGGTTTCCATGATGCAACAAATGTCTGATATCCATCTGTCTCTCTCTTACTGGGTGATATAATAACTGCACTAATAGATTGAATACTGATATTTGTAACACTCCAGACACAATGCAATATTACATATATATATGTGCGTCAATTGCAGCTGTTTATAAACCAGTGCTATACTATGTGGCATATCTTCTTTCAACTGAAAGATCGATAGGAGTATGTAAAAATATCATTGAACACTTCAGATTTCTTGTTGTATTACAATTTAATCAAACAAGTATTTCGAGAATTACATTCATGCTGAACTCCCTTCACAGATTGCCCTCCGGAGTGGTTTGCATGGTTATAATATTACTAATTGTGAACGCATAATTCTCATTATAGAAACTTCGTTCATATTGTGATATTCATCATCTGCAACTTCAACCAATATCCTGGCAACAATACCTGGATCAACTCCTGATACACCTTGCAAAAAGAAATGGAATTGAGTCTGTATTTTCAATTTAACTTCACCAGTACTTAATAGCCATCCTAATAACATGAAGCCCAAAACAGATCCTTTTCCAATCATATCCTTCTAGCTCAATTGTTCTCACATCTCAGAGGTTGTGGATAGTTGCCTTGCTGGAGCGTTGTACACTGAATTACACTTTAGAAATGGATCATTTAGTGGACATTACTAGAATTGCCCCAAATACTGTCCATTAGAAGCATTGAAAGTCACAGTGATAGTAATGTTGTGGCTGTAACATGCCAGTATTATCAAAATTAGATAAATGATAATGCTCTGCAAATTCCAGTATTTACCTCTTGAAATAAGACTATTAAGGAAGTTTTGTATTGCAAGAAACATAGATCGAATGTTCAATATTCACTTCTTTGCCATATTTTCTGAATACTCTCTGTATCCTATTAATCGTAATGTTAAGTGAATTTGGTAGTGAAGGTGGAATTCATTTGTTTTCCTTTCTATGTGAGACATAATGTCTGATATTTGATCCTGCAGCATGCCTCATGGTGATCGTGTATCGAAATAAATGCCTCATCGTATCCCTTTGCCGGTAGTGGACCCACGAAAGGGCCCACCTTTGTGTGTGCTGCCTCTTGTTGCTTCCAACAACACAACCACCCACTTAAAGCCCCCCTAGAATATTATGAATTGAAAGATAACTAGTAGAAGCTTCTATTTGTGAATTCTTGTGGCAGTGTGACAAGTTCTGTGGTACTGAGTTGCATATAAATAGCAGTACTTTGGAGACTGTGAGAGTACTATCCTCTAACCAGGTGGCAACCACCTTCCCACTTCCCATCTACCATGCCACAACAACCATGAATGGGGAAGCCCTCAAACCTTGGAATCTTAATGTCAAATACCTATCCCCACCACTTCTACTCTAATCTCCACTATTCTCACTAAAAAATGTAACAAAACAAAATGCCAAGCATTGCATCATGGACACTACCTCTGGTCAAAAGCGCACAACCTCCAGTCCACCACCCCTACCTACAGTCGTACACCACCAACCTGCCATTATACCTGAGCTGTCTTCACCAACTACTGAAGCTCTACCTACGATGCTCAACGTTGACAATGATTATAGCTCCTCAGATGAAGTATATATTGAGCCAGCTGGGTCAATCACTGCTGATAACACGGCCAAGTGGCATTAGGAAACACTCAAAAAACCAATTCAAAATTTGACAGATCATCCTGAGCTTCCCACATTCAACCCTTTACAACCTAGTGTTACTTCTTACAAAGCATGGAACTGATTGCCGATCTTGTTCTTCGAGCTGGATGATATTACTTCAATTCAAATCTTCAATCTCTCTCTTACCAACTCTAACATGGTACAGCTTGTATCCAACACCACTTTCAATGCCTACAATCCACCCTTGAAGTGGTATGGATTCCCTGGTACTGAGAATGTGAAAGCATCGAGGCAATGAGTACCAATGCAAGTAGAGGGGATTCCACATTTCTTTCTGGGAAATGCCAGAAAGAGCTTGATATACCAGTTATTGTTGATGCCTACAACCAGCACAAGGTGGGTGTGGATATGGCTAACCAGTATTGAATCTATGTTGATACACAGCTCATATCCAGATGCAGATGGTATCTACTTTTCTACAGGATTCTAGGGACAGCCCTCATCGATAGCCTCATAATCTATCGAGATTCTCCAGCAACCCAAGAGAGTACTGTGGAACACTTTTACTTTCGTCTCTCAATTGTGCATAACTTTCTGCAAGCTGGTAGTCCATCAACAATAAACGCTTCCTCGCGCATTCCAGTTTCACAAGAAATCACTCGGTTGGCTCCAGCCACACAATCTGCCTTGCCCCCACTGCCTACCAGGCTGGTTACCAAGCACACCGCACTTCCCCTCTGCCAAATGGTGCCAGGAATGTATTCCCCACTTTGGATGGAGAGTGGAGTAGATTGTTTCCTTTGCAGATGGAAAAGAAGTCAGGGTGGTAGTGGAGAAGGCATGAAAACCGGCATAAAGTGTGAGGACTGCAATGAGGCTTTGTGTTTCACACTCAAATGAAATTATTTTTATGAATTTCACTATATGTAGAGTATTTTTACTTATTCTGGGGGCATTTGGCTGGAGTGTGGTTGCGTGATGTGTATTTTAAAAGCGGGCCCATCTATGGGACCAAACCCGGTAACCAGCAAAGGGATAGCATCGTGAATTCATTAGTCTTGTTGATCAACATCATGGTCAGTCACTCCAACCACCTCACTTCATGTCTTGCACCATCATACAGGTAACCAGTAACATCATGACCGCAATCAAACTAACAAATAAGGAATATATCAGACAGTGTGTTTTCGGTTCTCAAGTAATGATTCTTACTAGTGAATCTGTCTTGCATCCTTCCATCCAATAATGTTTTCTCTACATTGGGCTTCTGCTTCATATTACACCAACTGTTTGACCAGCAAACTGTTTCCAAAAATAAATATGTTGAAGATGTGTTGTTCTCAGTGTCAATTCTTGTTACCCAGAGTGCCTCCATATCATCCAATGAATATTTATATACAGTCTGGTGACTGTACATCAGGTATTTTCGGAACGTTGAACAATTGACTCTGTTTGTATAGTAAATGTACGGATTGCAATATTCTTCTCTTACCTACCTGATTAGAAATTATTCTTTGCAGCCAGTCCAATCAATGCATTGTAGATAACAGCCATTGTCAATACTGTTCACACTTGTTTCTATTGGGTTAAGCCAATTGGGATTGTGCTGTACCCACTCTAGGAACTGACAGTTTCATCGTGCAACGGATCAAATAGTACTGGCCATTCCCGAATCCTAATACCATGATCTCTTAGTACATTCACGCTAAACCTTCTCCTGTCCCCATTTTAGTGGTTGTCAACTGTCAACCTACTGATTCCAATGGAATTGCTGCGATATTACAGACATATACTGTCACAAATGTATTTCCACCCAATAGTATAGTTGGATCCAGTAGTATGGACTCTAAAGCGGGAAAATTCATTGGCATACTCTCCAGCTGCTACAAAACCCTTCGGTATCGACTTCTATTCTTTCATTCTACATCTGAATTGGAACACAACACAATCAATAATCCAATTATGATACTTCGTGACCATGTCATATACTGAACAGTATTGTCTATTCTGTTAATTCGGGATGTGACCCAATGAATTCATGGTGTTTCAGTTTGCCATATGGAAGACGAGTATTTGGATTGCAGATACCATGCGATCATGAGCATAGTGGCACGAGAGACCAATATCCATTACAATTTAATCTTATGCTGGTTTGGTTCTGGATATTAGGTATTAGACTAAGTTTTACATAGATTAGACATATATACAGTATTTTGGATACAATCTCTTCTTGTCACTGCCACCGCAAATTCAGATAGGCCAGAGATTACAGAATACTTTAATGGAGGCCAACATGGTTCCAACTTACTAACAGTGGATACGGATGCCATTATATTGCAACTTTGACGGACAATGACATCAGTTTCTGTTAGACCGAGTTATTGTAGAGTACGTCATCATGTAGCTCTGGGTTATAGTTGGCAGGTACTCTACAGGTTATGTGTCATCTGAGACTGAGCCTCAATCAAACAATCATCTCGACAGGTTCGTCACATTAGCTGATGAGACTAGGTGCGACCATTCTCTGCACACCTATTTTGACAAAAATGGAGAAATAGTTGTCAATTTGGAAACATTTATTCGAGCGAGGTCCCAGTGTCCTGGATATATTATGAATGCGTCAGTGATCAGGACACCCTACCCATTGAAGACAGAGATTCAACATGGCCAAATTGTCCCCTCATTACAAAATTTATCATTCGACCGGTTAGAGTGTAATGATGTCTGTATTGTCCATAATCACCATGATGGCAATCATGGCTGTGATTGAAGCACTGGCTGCAATATCTGCAATGGCTGCGATGGGTCGAATTGCAGTGGTGTTGAGATCAACAGGTATATGAGATTATTGTATCTGAACGACACATTGGCAGGACACATTTACATACATGGCGTATTAAGCCATATACAGATGAATGCAGGAATAATTGGAATAAGGATAACGATGGGTGGAGGATGGTAAAGGGGTAACCATTTACGGAGACTCTGGGGAGTAAAATTTGGTCGGATGGATTGCCAGCCAGGGACTGTGAAACACAGCAACTGAGGATTGATGCCAAATGGAAAAATACATGAATTCCTGATGAGTTGTTTGTCGGATTAGGGTGTACCTTTGGTATATCATCTGTTTCACAGGATGAAACGGAATGGTTGATTACAGACTGCATACATACAAAGAAATAACAGATCTTAAGTACTATATTGGAATATACCGGGCTATTGATGGACGGAATCCTTCCATGTACAGAATTCTGAAATTGCAGCAAAGTAGTAAAATGGAGAATGGGAAATTCATTTTGAACATATAGTAATGGAACACAATACTGCGAAGGCAACTATGATATAAAGAAATTCAGGAGAATTGCAAGAACAATGAATAATAACTTTGGGAGCTGGCAACAACACAGATTCAACATTAACCTGAAAACAATAGTACACTGAGGATAAAGATTGAACAAATCTTGTGCCACCCTATGTTCAGAATAGAGAAGCTCAAATTGGAATATTGTAGTGATGCAATTGTTGTTTGCAGATATATCAATTATGGAGCTATATGATTGATGTTGTCTGATTGTCACTTTCAGCTTCAATGAAAATCAGCTTGTCTTTTCTTGAAGGCTAGCATGTCACTCCATACTGCAAAGAATACCAGCTGTAAGCATGAAAACAAGGAGTCCCAAAGGGTGACTGCAACTCCAACACTAAACATATTAACTCCAGTGAATGTGTTTGGACTGTTAAAGAGAGATGGATATAAAGGAGACCAGCATCAGAGAGAGTTACTAGAGGTACTGATATGTTGTTTCAACTGCACAAGATGTGGAAAATACATGCAGTGGAGCATTTCATAAACCCTGAGATTGATAAGCTTCCTACCATTGTCTCCAACTGATGTGCTTTCAATAGTAGTAGCAATGGGTCATTATAACCTACCAGCAGTCTAATTTGAGACCACATGAATGATTTGATTCGATCTCCCACCAGCTCAAACATCTGATCCACTGCCCGTTGGCGGTCCAAACCCAGACCCATACCCTTCAAACCGTGGGTTTTGCTGTGTTTGACTGGAGCTGTCAGCTTGAATCTCTGTTGCTGCATTGCAGGATGATTTATATATAGTCGCATTCAGATATGCTACTGTTAATCGCAAAATATTGACTTTGGTAAGTCATTGTCTGTTGTTGATGTATTGGCCTCCTGTTTATTCAAAAAAGGGTGAGCATTGCACCTGGCCATATCCTGAAGATGAGAATCAACAGAGCATCAACAATTTTTGGGCTTGGATTGTGGGAAATCAGAGTGGCTTTTGATTGCAATTATTTATAATCGAGGTATTGGCCACCTTTATAGGCAAATGAGAATGCAACATAGTATCTGCGAGATTCTGAAAATTACTGTCAACAGAGGCTCAATGGTGATTGCTCCTGTAAGTCAGGAAATTTAAATGGAACTTAGTTACTGTAATATATAATAAAAGTATTGGCCACTGTCATGGGCAAAATTGCTAGCAATGACATCGCTGCTATCATCAAAAAATGATAATCAACGGAGTCTCAATGATATTTGGCCTTGTAACATGGTCAACCAAGCACCAAGTGGCAATGTTTACCTATACATGAAGTTTTGACCATTTGATTAGACTAAAATGCCACTGAACTCTTTGTTGCAGCTTTGTAAATGAAATAAGTTGTCACTGTCCAGGAGGTTGTCGCAGGAATATCCCTTGCTTATCTGCATCTAGATGCTACCAACTCTTTGTTTATAGATGTCTGCGATCAAGCGCCACTGAATTTTCCCAATATGCATGACCAACAATTAATGATGCTCCGTTGACGCTGATTATCAAGATGGGGTCGGCAGGGTGTATCACATTCTGATTTGGCTATATTGGCAGCCAATACTTTAACTGTGTATAACAACGACCAGATCAGTTTTTAATTACCTGACTTACAAAATCAAGAATTGTTGATACTCTGTTTACACTTATTTGCCGCAGACATATTTGCAATATTCAATTATTGTATATGTCATAGTATCTCATTAGTGGTTGTTTGGCAGCCATTCTATCATCTTCATGTACGTTCTCCTTTTTCACTGCATTGTTGTTTAATAATACATATAAATATATCCTTTAAAATATACTATACAATGTCCACTAAATGTAGATTATAATACACTAAACAATCCCATTTCTTTCTACCAATCCTCATCTACCCTTGCTGGATCACTCAATAGGCTGCTCTCGCACGCAAAATGGATTTTAGTAACATTACCACTAAGCAGATAGTTTACAAACCGGTCGATATTCCTTCATCAGTCGGCACACATGGAAGCAAACTGTTATTACGTAGATCATCCTGTACAACTACATCGAAATTGAATAATTGAGTTTTTGAAAGCGGAGTATGTATATATACATTTCCGGGTGGTACTGATTGGTTTCAGGAACATTAAACACCTTCATTTTGACCGGCTGACACAGGTGACGTTCTGGGTGGATGTGGTGTCTGTTCTGGTGTCAGCTGTCTACGTCGGTCTGGTGGAAATGCACCTGTTCCTTTGTGTCTCCAGCATGTTTGCAGATTCTTTGCTGTGACATTTTGGCGAGGAACAATGCCGTCCATTTGATTTCCACAAACCATAGCCAGGTGTCTTTCTATTGGAGACTTCACCTGTCTGTGCCCAGGAAACTCAACTCTATGCATTGTTTCTTCTCAGAATTCAGCAGGAAGTTTGTGGAATAGGTATCGTGTTTTCTGCATTCAAGCATGCGAAAACCCTCCTTTGGCCATTTTGGCTTTATTCAACTCAAATCGCATGTTGGACTGTTCTAGCTGTACCCGACCTCCTTGTCTTACCATAGTTACAGAAATGTTTAAAACCTATAAGTAATCAGTTGCTGGGTTTCAACGTGACATTTGACTATTACCTGTACCATATACACTTCCGTAGTCACCTCTAATGTGTTTAAAGCCAGTATTGTCCACTCTCAGGGATACCCATTATGAAATTCATCAGCAAGAATCCCAGAGCTGACAATATCAGAACATTTGATTTTGCAGACAGTGTTGAGTAATATCGCGGTGGACAATGATGATTTCCCATTATGAGGAGCGATAAATTGGACCGATAGCTCTCTACCTTAACCTGCCGCACAGCATATTGTCAGTCGATGGCACTCTACCCTGAGATGGATTTGCTCACATTCTGTCGCACACTGCATCTGATGCATACTGCTTCTGCATTTACAAACCATTTGACAATGTGCTTCCTTGGTCATATTTTCGGTAGCTGTATTGGCAGCATTGCAGTGGACTACCTGGTGTCAGCACAAGTGATGTGTCCCAGTTGGTGATGCATTGAATGAAATGACTGTCAGCCGGACGGATTCGGATCCACTTGTACCCAGCTGAGGTGTTTGCAGAGTCATGATATGCTGCGGTGGAAATAGAGGTTAAGATGTCGACAACATTCAGTGGGAAGTCCTGAGGCATATTCAGTTAGGTTTAAGTCAAAATGGAATAAGTAACAGCCAGCGTGCATGTACTAGTCAAGATGAGTTCCACTGCGAAGAGATAGAGGATGAAGGGGTTTCAACCAGTCCTGCGATTTGAACTAAGTCAGTCTGATCTTGTCGGTTTGGTTGCTCGAATACATAGTGGTGAATGACATCTGAAATCTCATCATTGTAAGATGTACATGGGAAATTTTTGGACAGAAAAGATGTCAGGTGATGTTTCTCTCAAGAAATCCTTGGGATCTGACATGAATCAGAGGCTAAATATCAAGGAATGCTGTATTGGTAGCATTGCCATTCTGAATGTAGCGACTGTCAACAAGCAGATTTTGCTTTCTGCAAGGTCATCACACGTACCAATCTTCACATAAAAGACCCAGGTTCCCTCCATGTTGTTCATATCTTCTAATAACCGACATCTCGCTGAACAACATGGTCAACACAAAATGCAACAGCCTATGCACTAAAACAGATCATTCTGCCAAATTCAGTTGCCAAATATCACACATCGTCCAACCAATTCACATTAGGACGCCATTATGGCAAAGAAGGCAAATAGTGTATGGAGGCACACAGGGTTGGAGCAGTAGCAAGATTGTGCACTGCATAATCCAAGAAGAAACTTGGGGTGGAGAAAAGTCGAAAGTGACACAATATAAGGATCGATGGGAAAGTAAAATGGATCGAAGACTCTTTGGACACACTGACCGCTCAGGTCACAATGCAAGTTGAATATGCAAAGATATAGATTGAACAAGAGTATGAAGATATAATGATATGCAGAAGAGAGAGGATTGACAACCTGAACGACCGACAAAGCATTCAATATTATGTTGAATGTTATCAGAGACAGTCTAAGGAATCTTGCAAGCTCCCACAATGGGGAGGATGGCCAAGATGAGTAAGATGATCAAAAAGCTACAGAGAAGAGCAAGCCGAGCCAACATGACAAACTAGGCTGCCTAATCGGTGCAATCGCCATCACGATTAAGAAGCACAGTAACCCCGTTTCGGCAGCTCCAAATGCAGTGTGTCGAATTGACACAACCAGGGTGGTGGGACGTTACCAATTCCTTCATTCACCTAGATGACAAGTACGCCACAGCTGAAATGAAGGTTCCGGCAGGTGTTTAGCCAGAAATGGATAATGTGCAGCTACATCTGCACTGACAGCATTTGGCTAGCATAAGGACACTCTTCATATATCCCCATAAAATTCCTAATACTGCAAGGATCATCTCAACCATGAAGTAGTCACCTGAGGCGAGGTTCCGGAAACCACAGTTTCACAAATGCATGACATCTCTCCCGCCTGAAATGGCACACTATTCATCATCAATCATGAAAGTGATGTCTGTTGAACAGGTAAGCTTTTAAACCTGCATATAGCCTCTCGAGTGAAATGCCTTGTACAAATCATATTCAGATGAGTACATGGTGATGGGTCCAGCATTGCTACAGGAACACATAGATCCATCTTTATTTTTGACTAATATGAGCAACAGGTCCGGATAACCTGCCAGTAGTCCAGGTTTGAACCGGAAGAACGAGTCCGTTCGGTTCCAGAAGTGTCCAACATTCCGACCTGCTGATTCTTTGCGGTCCCGAACCGGATCCATACCCCTCAACCTGCAGGTTACACCGGGTTCGGCTAGACCTGCTGCGTGCAAGCTATGGTTTTGGATTTGGGGTTGTTCGATCTATGTTCGCATGCAGATATCCTACTGTTAATCGCAAAATATTAATGATGGTATGTCATTGCATTTGTTGGATGTAGAGGCCAGCTTTGTAAAGAAAAAATTGTGAGACATGCTCCCTGCCCCATCCTGGAAATGAGTGTCAATGGAGCATCAACAAGTTGTGGTTTTGCATCTTTGGGCGATCTGAGTGGCAATTTGTTGCAGGCAGTCAAACATGCGGTATTGGCTCCCTTTGTACGCAAATGAGGGAGCAACATGCTCCCTGCCCCATCCAGAAAATTAGTGTCAATGGAGCATCAAAGATTGAAGGTCTTCCACTGTGGGTAATATATGTGGCGCTTAATCGCAGACCTCAATTGAGGAGGAGTTGGCAGCGACACTACACAGTTACGCAAGTGACATTCCCACAACTGCCACACTGACAATTACGACTTACTTTATTTACAATGCTGCAACTGAGAGTTCAAGAGCATTTTAGCCTAGAGAAGCAGTCAAAACATCATATATAGACAATACCTGATGCATCGTACTTTGATTGCCAATGATGAAAGGCCAAAAATCATTCACGCTCCTCTGACACCAATTTTCAGTATTGGGCAAGGAGTGTGGAGCTATCTCTTTGTTTTATAAAGGCGGCCAATACTTTGATTATGTATAGTAATGACCAAATCGCTCTTGAATTACCAAGTTGACATGACCAAAATTAGTTGACGCTCTGCTGACGATTAGTATGCACATGGGGCATGGAGCGTCTCACTCACTATTTTGCCTATAAAGCCAACCAATACCTCATTGATGAATGGTTTCAACAAATCGCCACTCAGATTACCCATGAAGAAAGACCATAATCTTTGACACTGTGTTGTCGCTGATTTGCCGATGGGCATATCCACAATATGTGATCATTTAATGTGGCATGGTGTAGCATTGATGGTGTTTTTGCCGCCTTTGTACCATCTTCATGTACTTTCTCCTTCATCACTACATGGTTCTCTCATTGTACATGTAAATATATTTTTTAAAATATACTTTAACGTGACCACTAATTGTAAATAATAACACACTCAAAAATCATATTCCATTCCATCAATGGTCATCTTCACTGTCAGGTTCACTCAATAGGCTGCGGTTGTCTGCAAAATGGATTTCAGCTGCATTACCACACCGCAGACAATGTACTAACCAGTGGATTGGCCTTCATCAGTCAGCAAATCTGTAATAAAATCTTCATTGTGCTAGCGATCCTCGGTATACTCATCATGATTGAACACTTCAGCCCAGGGTAGAGGAGTACAAATATACGCATAACTGGGTGGCACACCATTGATTTCAGAAGTGTCAGGTCTCTCATTGTAACTGAGTGGTAAAAATGGTATTCCGGGTGGTCCTGGCGTACGTTCTGGTGTCAGCTGTCTGAATTGGTCTGGTGGAAGTGCACCCGTGCCTTTGCGCCTCCAGCATGTGTGGGGTTTCAGAGCTGTGCCAAATTGGCAAGAAAGACTGCTGTCTGTTTGATTTTTCCAAATCATAGCAGTGTGTGTTACCATCGCAGCCTTGACATTTTTATGACCAGAAAACTCATCTGTCCACTAATTCATTACTCCCAATACGGTGTGATATTGTTTGATCAGGTGTTACGTATCCTCAATTGTAGCCTACAAAAACCCTCCCTGTGTCCTGTTGGCCATATTCAAGGCAGGGCGCATGTCAGACTGTCCTAGCTGTACCCGACCTCCTTGCCTAGCCATAGTTGTAGATCTGTTGAAAACCTTCAAGAAAAGTACTTCCTACATCTTTATATGAGATTCCGCTATTACCTTTACCATATACACTTCAGTAGCATTCTTGATGGTGGTTGAAGCTTGTTTCGTCCACTCTCAGGTCAGCTGATCAATCACTTCTTTCCTGAAAATCCCAAAGCTGACAACATTGGAATGTTCGATTTTGCAGACTGTGTGGAAAAATGTGTTGGTCAACAAAGGAGGTTTCACACTACACAATGCTACAAATTGGTCATGCAGCTATCTATGTACAACAGCTGAATATTATATTGTATGTTGACAGCGGTCAACCTTGATACCGATGTACTCACCTCTGATCACATGATGCTTTTTACGGTTGCTGTTTCCAGTTTGACGGACTATTTTTAACTGTGGGACCAGGGTGATATTTGGGGTGGCTGCATTCAGAGTGTTGTGGTGGACTGAGTGGTGTCTGTGTTGAAGATGTGCCTGAGTGGGTCGCCTATTGGATGAAGCACCTGTCATTCTGCTCAATTGTGATCCACTCATACCTTGTTGAAGTGTTTTTAGAGGCATGATTTGCTGGTGTGGAAGTTAAGAGGAAGATGATAACGAAAGGAAGTGGAAAGTCCTGAGGAATCTATAGTTTCCCTCTAGTCAAAATGGAATGTATAACAGCCAACTTGCTCATTCGACACCAGATGAATCCTGCTGCATATATGGCTGCAAATTGCAGGCACTTTCAATCATCCAGCAATTCGCATCATGTTGCGCCGATGTTGTGTGTTTGTTTCCAGTGATAAGTCATTGTGAATGACCACCGAAATCTCAGGTTTGTGAGATATAAACAGCACATTCTTTGACAGAAAGGATATCTGCCGATAAAAGTCTTAAACTATCACCGGGATCTTGCATGAAACAGATGCTAAACATCATGTACCGATGTACAGTTAGCATTGCTATGCCCAATGTAGTGACAGTCAAAACACAGATTTTGCATCGTTCAAGTCAATTACACATACCAACCTAGACATAAACGATGCAGTCTGCCTCCATGTTGTCCATATCTTGAAACATCTAACATCTTACCCATCAACATAAGCAGCACAGAATACAATGGTCAATTGTTTGATCAAGATCCTTTTATCACTCCCAGCTGGCAAGTACTGCAAAATCAACAAATTGCTCCACACGACGATGTCATCAATAGAATGAAAGCATGAGTGGCTTGATGGCAGAAAAAGTCTGAGCCCTTGGAGCATTGCCCAGTTTGCGATTAGAAAAGAAGCTTCCGGCGGTGAAATGCCGTGAAACACAATTCTTTTGAAATGAAGCAAAGGAGAAATGGATTAGGATTATGTGCATAGAGAGACTGCTGTTGCAAGCAACCGAGTTGAAGATGCACAGACGGCAATTCACCAGAAGCGGGGAGATATGAATAATGCTTAAAAGGCAGGATTAACAACCATAATGCCTGAAACGGCATTGAGGAGATATTGAAAGCCATCAGAGATAGTCCAAGCAATCTTGCATGTTGTGACCATGTGGATGATGTGGAAGACAAGGATGATGATGATGATGATCCTGAGCTATGTAAGCTGAGTGACGATGATGAACGCAGCTGGGTGATGGGCAGAATTTCTAAAACAGTACAGCATCAGATCGAGGGTTTTTGGCAGAAGCAGATGAATATAGACCAATTAGCCTAACCAGGTTGGGGAGACGCAGCCAACTACTTCAGTGACAGAGACAATAAGTACCTGATGACTGAATCAAACATTCCGGCTGTTGTTCAACTGCAAACGGAAGTTAATGCAGCTTCATCAGAACCGTTGACATTTGGTGAGCCTTTGGAGACTCTCGATAGTGTCCCCGGAGAATCCCAAACGCCGCATTGGACTCTTCAACCATGATGTAGTCATATGAGGCTTCGTTCTACCAAACCCCACACACCCCACCGCATTGTGTCACTCTCACCCAACACAAAGGCAGATTCATAGCCATTTATGACATCAACGGCTGTTGGACCAGCGAGCAGGTACCCCTGCACGTAGCATCCCAAGCTAATTACCATATACAAATCGGATTCGTGAGAAGCAATGCTGATGGCTCCTGCGTTACCAGAGGAGTGAGTAGGCGAATTGGTTTGTGTGACGATGTATCTCTTGGCAACGTAGTTGGTGTACCTATTTTGCTACATGTCAGCTTTGCTTAGTAACTGTGACCGAATTTTGAGACATGATAATTCATTGGTGCACGTGCAAGGGTCGGATAGGCCATGCCAGTATTGTAGACTCCAAATCACATTGCCTGATGACCAATAAACATGCTATTGTCCTGCCAGTTACTGTTAAGTCAGAAAACTAAACCTAAACTACAGACAAAACTCACAGACAAAATTTCAGTCAATGATATTATGTCAGTCATAGATGATGGGGTTAAAGCATAACACGAACCGGGATGAATGACCACTGTCATGCTGCATTCAGTCATATATCCCACAGCATAATTCTCTGCACAGACCTGATGACCAACGTCAAGAGTTTCAAAATTTGTTCTGGTGGGCCATGAATATCATGGACAATGAGCTGGTCGAGCAAAGGTGAGGAAGTAGGGCTATAAATATCAATAACTAGTGTACTGATCAATATGCAGTTAATTGCCAGCCAAATGAGCTGTAATGTAATAGGCTCACTTCGTTTGAAACTGAGATGACATGTCCAGTGGTGAATCAGAAATTGAGAGGTATCGAGGCTTTTGGATACAAATATTTGTACATCAAAACGATTTATTGGCTGTTGATAATAACTTTATGCATTTTGACATACAATTGTTAAGCCTACAATGAATAGTAGTTCATCTTTAAGGTGAGCGTCAATGGCACGTGAATGATTATTGGTTCTATATTTTTGGGGAAAAAAGTGCTGCATAGTCACATTCTTCCAACGTGATTGTATTTGACTTTATTATAGGTCAAAAGGCAAGTTACACACTTGTTGCCCCATCCTAGAAATTAGCTACAACTATACATCAATGATTTTTAGTTTTGTGAGTCTGATTATCAAGAAAAGACTTCGTCACTTTGACACATAATCACTGTATTGGCCGCCTTTACATCCAAAAATGCTAGTGACAACATGGCTACTATCTCTGGAAAGTGTGTGTTAATAGTGCACCAACAATTTTCGTTACTGCATCTTTGATAATCCAACAGCTCGGTGACAACATTCAGCTATCATCGAAGTGCTGGCCACCTTTATGGGGAAAAAATCGTATTAAGGATATTGCTACCACCTCCTAAAAATGTGTGTCAACGGAGAGTAAATGATTGTTGGTCTTGCATCATTGGTAATCAACACGCATTGCAACATCGTTTACCTTGAATCATTGTATCGGCTGCCTTTATGGGCAAAAATGCTATGGATGATATCGCTACCATCTCCTGAAAATGGTTATCAACAGAGCGTCAACGATTCTTGTTCTTGCATCTTGGATAAAATGAGGCCTTTGGAATAGTGTTAACCCACAATCAACCTATCAGCTGCCTTCATAGGCAAAAATGCAAGTGACAATATCGCATCTGTCTTCTACAGTTGAGCTCCCATAGAGCATCATCAATGTTTGTAGGAGCACTGCAAGCTACACAACAATAAACTGCATTGCGTTGTTCATAAATTCAGTTTTACATGGTCACTGTTTTCAATATGTTGTTGTATGCAACTTCACAAACATCCATGTGATGTGTTACAGATCTGACTTTTGCTGCTTGTAGCTCTAGAGTCAATAATTAAGAACGTGCATTCGACTTTACTATAACATCACTTTCGGCAGTCTCTTGAGGTGTATTACCCTAGTCTTTAATAGTTACCCCGATGTTGGATTCGAAATCTTTCAATATCTTTCTGCTAGAGGATATAATCTCCTCCAAAACTGAATGTGTCTTTATTCATGATTTGAGCGACCTAACTTTGCAAATCATCTTTGATGCTTGGTGAGCTTCAATAAATGTAGGCCTGCAACGTCCTGTTGATAGGAATAATTCTTCTCATGCATCTTCATGACAATTTTGTTTGCACTGCGGAATTCAGGAGCCCGGCAGCTGTGGAATACGATATGTCATCTGTCATCAAGTTCTTTCCCATCCATTAGACCCCGGGACCAGCTGAATGGGGAAACACTTGCTGGTGCAAGCTCACATCGCAAAGTTAAACCAATCAATGGGGTGGAAAGTTACTGACTTGACTAGTTCGACTGTTGGCGAAACAGTGCTGCCCATCTGGAAGACTCAACAAGGTTGATGAATTACAGTACTAAGTTCCCAGAGGAAATTCATATTCGACATCCAGGTTTGATCCATAATGACTGCATTGTTAGACAAAATGCTCCAAACTGGCAGCTGAGGACATTGAAAATTCTGAAATTCACCAAGACGAGTTGAATTGCTACCTTATATTACGATTTGTTTCAGCTCGTATTCCATGGAAAACCATATCAAATCTTAAGCTATGACGATCATATAAAGTATTAAAATGCAACGCAGTGGTCGCATCTGGCATGACATGTAGCAACATTTGCTGGAAGGAATACTCTCTGACCGTGAATGCAATTAAGAAGAAATTGCTGTCATGAAATACAGTTAAGTTATCGTTGTTAGGGGTTTTCCCCTGACAGCGATAATGATACTTGCGATAGTTATATGAATACATGTCATGGAGTTACTCTTGGTCTAGTCACGTGATATGCATAACACCTTTTCATGACATCGCAAGTTGGCCAGTCTTATGTTCTTTTGTGGGCATACATTAGAATCGCGTGTCAATCGGGTACACTACTGCTTAGCGCATTCACTTGAGATGATGCAGCTATGTTGCCTTTGCAGAGATACGTAGTATCGGCCGTGTACATGGTTTCCAACCACATTCATTATGCCTGAAACTAGCGGGACTTGTCTTACAAGACACAGCAGTCTATAGTCATTATGCGATGAAGTGGGATCCCCAACTTATTGCCTCAGGCAATAAGAATTTTCAGGGCACTCCCCGGCCAAAGAGAATGGTCTCGGCCTAAGCATGATGTGACTGAGGCAATTATGATGTTGGCTGTTGATATGAGGCCTGAAGCAACCCTGCTCATTGGTTTGAGTTAGAATGTATTGCAACGGAAGACTTGTATTCTATACGAGCTGACCTGTCAAATTCTATGTTGGCATAGTATCGGTTGGTCACCGAGTGAATCTATCACGCGAGCCAGATAGCCTTCGGGTGAGGCAACGATTTGCAATAAGCACTACTGACTAAGATCGGCAGATGTTCCAACTACTGGCTGACACGATTGCGAGATGTCTAAGTTCAAGGTTCATCTGACACATTATCTGACATGATATCATGCGAGGGATAGTCTGATTTTCATCAGGAGCGTAACGCTTTAATATTTCATCCGCATGAACATGATAACCTACTAGGACGCGTGGCAAGTATTACTGGGCGCATTGTGCGACCTCAATAATGCTATCATGAGTACTGTAGTCATAGAGTCGAAGTGTGGGTGTACAAACCCTCGATGATGACTATAAAGAGATGGCATCGCTGTGGCAATGAGAAAGAGAATTAGCAGCAATCCACAGTCAACAATCAGAACACTGAAGACGATCTTAAAATATTATTAAGAATTCTATCTATACTGTATACAAAATTGCTTCCCTCATACATACACGTGACTGGGTCCTATATGCCTGGACATCGCTATGCACCTGCCGAGTACGCACTACAACAGAAAGTCGAGTCCTTCGGCAATCTTCTTTAACAATTTGAAGAGGCCCAGTTAACCCACATTTACAGGCCGGTTTTTCATTTTTCTGAACTCGAGAATATCAGGTACCTAGTGCTACGATATCTGAACACTGGTGCAATAATGTTGGAGGAGATTTCTGAGGATTGGTTGTTCGACGGAGATGCTTGATTTGCACCTACATCAGAGACGGTCATTGGAGAAGGTTCGATTTGAAAGCTCTTGCGAGACTCGAACAAGAGGTTGAGTTCCAGGAAGAAACGAGGAGAGAAAGAGAAAATAGATAGGTGGCTGTACGGAATTTAATAAATGTTGTAGTGATTATTGGGATTAAGCACCCCCGTAACAATCTTTAGACTAATGAAAGTCAAGCAACAAACTAGTCATTATGTTGGTCCTTGATTACTATATTGATCAAAATTGGGCTTTCCATGAAGTACAACTCACTGTCGATGAGGTTGATTGTGTATTCTTTTCCATTTTAGAAATCAAATTATGGATGATATATATCCCGGGCCAACATACTGGTGCCGGGCTAGCTGAACATTTGGCGGTAGTTCTTGATCGTCTTGAGCTTACTCACAGCCGCTTGCTAGGAATCACCACTGATATTGAGTCCTGAAATTACTCGATCACTCATGAGCTGCAATCAACCATTGAGGCATCTGGAATCGAGTGGCCTCCATCGAGGTAGCACATACCATGCATGGTGCACATCATATAGCTGGCTTAAGGTGCATTCATGAGTAGTCTCAGCGTAGCAGGTAGTACCAAGTCTTTGGGAACCCATGAGCGTGTTCAGCAATATGGAGAGAATAAAACCATGGACATTGGAAAGTGTCAAAGACTTCCAAATAAGAGCAATGCTCGAATCAACAAGCTGTCGGCCATGAGACCAGGTTTAACAAAGATAATAGAAAATGTATGTATGTCAACATATTGTGAACGTCCTCAAACTGACCTTCATAAAGCAGAGAATCATTGCCGTATTGAATACACTGACACCTGCTCGTTGAAATGAGTTCATTGACTGTCAAAACGCCACAGTCCGCATCTTGGTACTTCGCATTATCGATGTGGAAAACAGTTGGAATTCGACTGTGGAGTTGTTTGAGAAAGCCTAACGATTATGAGAATTCACCCGCGAGTGGCTCCAGAATCCAAAATACTTTGATCAAAGGGCACTCTTCACAACATAGGGTCCATGAACCTGTGTCATGCATGCCATGGAAGGTTTGAGGCCATTCCGATACTCGACCCTGGGGATGTCAAATAGACATAAAGTCAGATTGCATCACATTAACATAGTCTACAATGACATGTTCAATCATATTGATGGCATTGCGCGAACATCATCTAGGAAGAGGACTCAGTGGAAGGAAGACTTCTTCTTCGCCATGATGTTAGCAGGACAGAAGGTAGCCAAATATTATTCTGATGCGACTCCAATGATGTGTATGCTTCTCATGGCTGCACATATCCTCGATCCTTTCCGGACTCTGCGATCATTTAAGAAGTGGGACTAGGGAATGGAGCTTGTTCCTGAGGACGAGAAGTCCTATACAACTCAAAACCAGAATGCCTTTCTTAAGTATGTTGAGGATGAATGTTGTGCCAAATGTAGACGTGTGCTGGTTATCAAATCCAAAGTATACTGGGCTAAAATCTCTTACCCTCTGCCATGGCTTCAGGGTCCAGTCTATGTTCCTTTGATTGATGTGATTTGTCCAGTGATGATGAAGAATACATAACAACTCACAATGTGTCTGAAATGACAGCTGGATGAAGCAATTACGCAGCATGCTTATTGACCGCCGCCAGGCTCGATATGCATTTACCTCCTGAATTACCAAACCACTGGCCGCACATTCAGGCAAATCTCAATGATTACCACTCTGACCCAATGGAGAGTAGCAGTACATTTTGGAAACTGGACATAACTCACTGGAGGTGCCAACAATAGACGACGGACTCAAAGTACACCGATCTCTTGAATATGGTACACAAAATAATCTCTACCATATGACATGTTTTCCCAGTGGAGGCCATTGCTTCCATTGGACATGATGGTACCGGCCCAAGGCATTCAAAAACCACTGGCAAGACCATTTGCGAATCATTCATTGTAAGGCAGGTTCCTCCAGCCAATAATGGGATACTGGCAGGCGATGACGCAGCATTGAATACCTCGAACAAAGAAATCATCTCGGAAATCATGAATATGGTTGGGGAAAGAAAATTGCTCAGAATGGCAAACCTCAGTGACTTTTTGGAGATGTGGTAGGGCTGCCAAAACCTGCGTGTAACAGAGAAGGAATGTCGCACTCAAAACATGCAGATAACAGCCGTAGTATACATTTATGACATGGAAGAGATCGTCAAATCATCCTGGTCACTCAGTTAACGTGATGGTGCAGCTGCATTTAAGTTGTCAGAAAGATCACCTTTGCCACCAGGTGTGTTTGCAAAGAACCTCTCTGGAGAACGAACTCAAATATTGAATGACTGCCAAATCGGAAGAATCGAGCATTCTCGTGTTGAATGTGATAACTATAGGGTAACTGAAAGCATTTATGAAACAGAACATTGGCTTAACTGGAATTACAACTTGGATAATCCCAATCACAACGAACATGATTGGGTGGCAGATGATCAATCTGATGCAGAGCAAGGCAATGTCATCAAGGATCCGGAAAGCCCAGAGCAGTAGGATGTGAGTGCCATACATAAATGTTCCCAGATTGATTGGGCCAACACAGAGGTCAGAGAGACAGGCGGTTAAGGAGTTGGTGATGGACAATGCATTGGAAACAAGGAAAAATATGGGAGTTAAGAAAAAGTTTGAAAGAAGTCATCAACGTTGCACCAGCTCCATTATGTAGCTTGATCGAGAGTTTCAGTTAGATATATACTGTGGGCGCATAGAGAGCAGTAGCTTGTGAATATTGGTTGATAAATAGATGTACAGCAGGTGCAATGAATCTTTTTGCAGCATATATAACCTTGGATAGTATCAGAGCGAACAGTGCAAGAATATTACCGATCTCGGCTTTGCCACAGGGCTGAGTCTTAATCAGTCAGAAAGACATCCTATAAGCTCCAATCATTAGTGAAACAATTATCAATGGCAGCAGATGTTGATTGGACAATACATTGAAATAAGTGTCAATAAAGCATCAACAATTGTTGGTCTTGTAAGTACAGTAATTGAGCAGTGTTGATCGGATAATACATCAAAATAAGTGTTAATAAAGCGTCAACGATTGTTGGTCTTGTAAGTACAGTAATTGAGCAGTGTTTTTCGTCGCAGTTATGCATAACCAACGTATTGGCAGCTTTCATAGGCAGAAGAGACAGCAACATGGTCAGTACCCCATTCTGAGAATAAGCACCAACAGAGCATGAGCGATTTTAAGCAGTGCATCTTGGACAATCTAAGTTCCCATTGGGTGCGGATATGAATTGATGAGATATTGGCAGCCTTTAGGGGCAAAAACAACAGCGATAGGCTCTCTGCCGCTTCTTGAAACTGAGCGTCAACTGAGCGTCACCAGTATTTCACCTTGCACATTTCATCATCAATGCATTGCAGGGATGTTCAAGCACATAATCCAATTATTGACCGACTCGATAGGAAATAACACAACATACTAAAGTAGAAATACAGATTTCAAATTGATCGATATCGCAAACTACAAAAGATCCAAAAACATGTTATTGGTTGTTAAATACTCGATTTTGATAAGATACTATTATCAAACTGTAAAAACAATAGCATTATAAATATCTATAGGTGAATCTGCTGGGCAACCCACAGAAGACCCGCCGCATTCAGTCAGGTTAGGAGAGTACAGTTCAACTGTACCGAAGTTGACGATTCCGGGATATTGACAATCCAAACTGCAGATTTGGCTGCAGTTCGAGTTGGATCCAGACCCGGACCCAAAGTGCTGGTCCGGACCCATTGCGAACACTACTTTGGACTGCATCTGCCTTTGAAAAATCAATTTGTGTACCAATTGTGGTACATGTCAGCATTGTCCTGTGTTCGTTATTCAAATTGTGACACATGATAATTCATCGGTGCATGTGCAAGGGTCAAATGGACCATGCAAAAGTTCTACACCCCAAATCAAGTTGAAAGATGACCAACAAAGATGAAATTGTCTTGCCTGTTATGGATATGTGAGAAAGCAATAATGAAAATAGAGGGGAAATTCACTAACCAAACTTAACTCACTGATATCATAAGAATCTGAGAAGGAGTGGTCAATGAACAATGGGAACCTGGATGAATAACAACCATCTTGCTGTGTAAATTCATGCATCCAACTGACTAACACTTTGCTCATACATTGTGCATGTGGTTGAGATATTGTAAATTGCTGATATTCGGTCATCGAAATTGCGGAGAAGGAGCTGGATGAGGAATGTGAAAAAGTCGGGCTACATAAATCAAAAACTTGTACATGGATCTAGATGGTGTAACATGCTGGGAAAACGCACTGGAATGTGATAGGTCAATGTGATTCATCGGTCAGATAATGTCTATAGTAGTGAATCATGCATTCCGAAGCCTAGCAGCTTTTGGATGCAAATAATTACACATGGAAATGACATATTGCCTGTCAAGTATGACCACATGCATTGTTGCATACAATTGTTGAGCATCCAATGACTGTTAGTATGTCCTTCAGGTGAGCCTCAATGGTGTGTCAACGATGAATAGTCTTGCCCTTTCAGCAGATAACAGGCTTCATAGTCGCATGCTTCTAAAGTGGAAGTGTCGGCCCTCACTATTGGTTACAAGGACAGCAACACACTCCTTGCCCTGTCCTAGAAATGAGTGTCACTAGAGCATCAAAGATTTTTGGTCTTGCATCTTGGATACTGAAAGTGTTTTGCAACAGCAATAACCTATAATGATAGTATTGGCCACTTCAATGTGCAAAAATGCTAGAAATAATATCACCAACACATCCCTAACTTGAGCATCAATCGAGCGTCAACAATTTCTGTCTTACATTATGAATAATTAATTTGCTGTGTAATAGTATTAACCCATGATTGAAGCATTCGCCATCTTTATTGGCAAAAATGGTAGTGACATATTGCTACTGCCTCCTAACAATGACTGTCAACTGAATGCCAACAGTTTTTGCAGCTGCTCAGTTAGCTACAAAATGACACAGTCTATTGTATTGTTCCTGAATTGAGTTTTTAATGTTTAGTCTTTTCAATTAGTCTTTGTATACATCATGACGAATGTGCATGCAAAATCTCACAGATCTTTCATTGTTCTTGCGTGTAGCTCTAGAGTCAGTATGTCAGAACTAGCTTTGTACTTTCTTATAACGCAACGTTTGACAGTCTTTGAAGTCACATCTCGTAGCTGTCTAATTCTTACCGTGATTTCTGATTTAGCATGTTTGGATACCGCATTGCTAGATATAATGATATCTTGCAAAATACAACATGGCTGTATTCATGATATGAGCAATACAATATACAAATCATGTTTGAGGCTGCATGAGCTTCTGCGAATGTGGACTCGAAGAGTGTCATTTCTTATAATAATTCTAGACATGTACCTTCTTGGCGTTTCTATATTCACTGCAGAAGTCAGGAAACCGGCAGCCATGGCATTTTATGTATTGTTTGTCGACAAGTTCTTTGCCATCCATTAGAACATCGGACCAGCGTAATCAGAATCAGTTGCTGGTAAAGGCGCACATCACAAAATCAACCAAATTATTGGAGATTGAACTTGCTGATTGGACAAGTTCAATGGTCAATGAAACAGCTTTGGTAATACTGAAGACAGAAGGAAGTTGAGAATTACAATTTTACGTTCACAACGGAATTTCATATTCAATACGTGGGTGATATGTATATTAACCGAATGGACAGGCGCAACACTCCAAACTGGAAGCTAAGGACTTTGCAAATGCCAAATTTCACCAACACACATGGAATCGCAAACTTATGTTAGAATTTGTTTGAGCTCATATTCCATGGAACGCTTTATCAAAGATGGAGCTCCAACTTTCATATAATGCATTTTCAAGGGAGATGGTGCTAGCATACTCCAGCACACCAAGTATCACATTCCCAAGGCAATACTCAATGACAGTGGATTCATTTAAAAAGCAATTATTGTCAACAAATGAAGTTAGTTTACAGAATGACAAGTGAATATCAACAAACGAAATACCCATAGAATGTGCCGTCACATACTATATCAATTAAGACTGGTTGTTATGAGCAGTACAAGTCGTATTGGATGTGGTTGATAGCACATTCTTTTCCTATTTTGCCAGCTGATTAAGGATAAACTGTCAAAGTTTACCATACTGGAGCAAGAGTAGTGATTCATTTGGAGGATGTACTTGATCGTTTTGAGCTTACCAAGGGCAATTTACTCGGAATCACAACTGATACTGCGTCCTCCAATAACTCCATAACTCAGTAACTACAGTCAACCCTTCAGGCCTCCGGAATCGAGTGGCTTGTCTTCTGAATCCGCATACCATGCATGGTGTATGTCATTCAGCTTGATTTGGATGCATTCATGAGCTGTCTCGAGTGTAACAGGCCACACCAAGTCTTCGGAATTCTATGTACACAATCCACAATTTGGAAAAAATGAAATCATAGACATTGGAAACAGTCAAAGCCTTCATGTAGAGGGCAATAATAGAACCAGCAAGGTGTCAGCCACGAGACCAGGTTTAGCAAAGTTAATTGGGAAACTATATATTGCAAGAAAATTTGAAAGTCCTGAAATTGACAATCATATAGCAGCAAATGCTTGCAGTATGGATTACACTAACACTGAGTCATTGAAACATGTACCTTAACTCTCTTGAAGCAACAGTAAAGATCACAGTACTACCTATTTCTGATTTAAAAAAATCGTGTAATTTGACATTGGTGTTGCTTGAGTGAGTCTGCTGATCAGCAGAATTCACCCACAAGTGGCTCAAGATTCCAAAATGCATTGATTACTGGCCACTCTATGCAACACAGAATGAATGGACCATTGTGAAGTATGTCACAGAAGTATTAAGACCATTGAAATGCTGGATTCTGGGGATTATGAAAAGGTGTACACCTGCTCTGCATCAATGTATAACTGTCAACAATAACATGTTCAATCATCAGGATGGCGCTATGTGAGCTTTAGAACAAACTAACAATCAATGGAAAGAAGACTAATACTTTGCCGTCAAGTATGTGCTACAGAAGCTGTCCAACATCACCAAAATGTAAAATGGTTTTAAATTTACAACTGAACAACTTTGCAACTCTAAACTGCTATACAAATTCTTCGAGATGCTCCCAGATGCTTCCAGATGCTCCCAGTTAGGCTGCAGGCAAAGCGATGTGCTTACAGGTGCTCCGAGACAACTTCACAAGGGTTCCTGGATGTTCCAAAAGTTGTGGAACAGAACACAAGAATATTCTGAAGCATGTATGGTTGCCTTCAAAATGCTACAAAAGCAAACTCTTAGAATGTGCAAATTTCCAAGCCATTGGGTGGATTGGCCGCTTTGGCAAGACTATTCTGGTTCATCTCGAACCTGGAGCCATACTCTCTGAAAGTGATTATTATCATGTTTATATCAAATAGTACAATTCAATCAATTATTTTCCTCCTGCACACCTGGATGCAGGCATTGTAACTTAATATACAGTCCGGTAGGTATCTAGATCCACATGATTATTCACAAGCCTTAAGCTATCGATCCTATCTTATGCAGCATTCTCTCGCACCAAATGTGCCGGTCCAACAATTGCTCCAACAGGTCCAATAAGCATCATATTGGTCTGTTTAACAACCTGAATGAACCCATGAATACAACCAGCCCAGTCATACGAATCTTTGTACATTGTTGGACTCACCAATGAATATTCCTGAACTTGAGGACGTAATATCCATTTTTGAGTCTACTTGCATATTTTAGAAAAGGTCGATATCATTATTCCGACAGGCAGGCACTCCTGAAATTCGAGGATCTGTTTCATGAGAGTCCAGCTGACGTATAATAGAGAAAGAGAAGAAACACGGCCTTTGAAGGTGTTATCAAGGTCACTTTCCGTATATTGGACCCCGATGTGATGAGATTCAGGTATGATCCCTTGGCTGGCATTGGTATATTCTACCTTACAATTATATCCCGCTCGCTCAACAGATGTAGGGGAGTGAAATGGTTGACGTTAGTATGATAGCCCATTCTGAAGTTTCATAAATATACTGTCAAGGAGTACATTCGGATCATATCCAAGCTCCAGTCAACTTCTTTCTTGTGCCCAGTCGGCTCCAATTGGTGCACTGAACAGCTGTCCAAAGTTGGGAATTCTGAAATCTTCTGATGCATCTCTGAGTGTGGTTAATTGATGCTTCTGCAAACTCCACGGACATGACTTTCATTCAAATAATGTACCTGTGGTTACACAGTGCTGAAAAATGGCTCATCTTGAGAATGCTGGAGGCGTAAAAGATGGTCTCTACAAGTTTTTCGCCGTTTATTGGCAGCGGATAGTTGGTTGAAAACTTTTGTAGAGTCAATATTGTACCAGCCATGCAGGGCAAGATATGAGAGTGTCTCATCCATATAGTCAAGACCGGTAGACCAGTCATTGAGCTTGAGCATCTGTAAAATGAAATTGACTTTGTTGGTAGATCAATATGCCTCTTTCACATTCCCAATATGTAGCCATTTTGAAATATTGCTGGTGAAATTGTCACAAGAACCCATTCGCCAAATTGACTGGGATTTGTGGCTCACATAACGCATCCTTGAATATCTGAAATGGATTAGATGCTGTTTAATGATTTTCTGGAGCTCCTGAACGCCAATTGCCTACCACCACAGTTCAATTTCTATCAAGCAGATTGTCCATTCCTTCTTAAACTGCATGTGCTCATTCAGTGTGATACTATAAATCATTCTGTCGAGGTGAGTCACAATGTGGTTCCTATCAGCGATATTCCAGGTGGTGGCTTCATTCTCAGTATGGGATAGACAAACCTGAAATTCAACTCTCCTGTTGGCAGGTATGTTTACCACCCTACAACCTGCGGCATCTGGGGGAGTGGTCATGTGAGCAAGTTATTTCGCAAATGTGCTTCTCGGAGCAGCAACCTCAGTTCCGACTTCTTGTAATAGTTGTCTCTGAGAATGTTGGTATAATTTTTTGAAAAGGTTGCAACTGACAGAAGTCATCTGCCGGATTTGGTACTCCAATCGCTTGATTGCGCTACCCCGATCAGCCTCCGACCATTTAGTTGCCACTTGTAGGGCTCTATTGAGGCACACCTGTAATTGCTTTGGTTTTGATGTAGTAACCATTTCAGCCCCTTACACTACAACTTCAATTGCAGCACGGATTGTCAGAAACTTTTGTTCTCATAACTGAAGGGATTATCCAACCAACTGTTTATTCACTTTGTCCTTTGCTGGCTGTGTCATGTTCTGATCTCGAAATGCACTCTGCTTCCTGTAAACTGGCTACAGAGCATCATCTAGTACTCTGAGGGATAGATCAGAGTAATGTTGTTGGCTAACAAGTAGAGAGAATTCACATGATGCCCGCATTGCTCCCTCTACCATTTCATCCGAGGCTGTTTCCACTGGAGTTTTCCCGTCATCCTTGGTGTAGTCAAGAATTGGAGCTCAATTCACTGCCAGTGTTCTGATCATGCCTGAGAACAATTTTCCTTGCCAGGCGCTGCCTTTCATCCAATTGAATGGTTTAGAGAAGCACTGGAGGCCTAGATATTGTGGTACCAATGTAAATCGACTGTCAAATTGATTCTTGACATTTCTTGCTTTTAGGTATTTGAGCAGCCAGTGCAATAAGTCTTCAACTAAATCCAAGAGCAACTGATGCAATTCATCAGGCTGCCAAAGCTGACAAACATTGCAGACAGGGAATTGCCAGAACTGGTTGCGGATTGGATGAACATACAGAGTGTGCAGAACATCAATGTCAGTTCCATTCTGAAGCTCTGAGTAAATATGTCGATCTCTTCAGTTATCCAGTGCTCGACAGGTTGAATACCCCTTCGATGCCCCTTTAGGAAGTTGACACATTGGTCATGAGCCATATGTGACTTGAGCAATCATCATGTGTACTGGATAATCCCTGACCCTGGCAGCCAAAAGATGGTAACATTGTCTCAGGAATCCAACAGCACAATTCCATTCCAAGCCAGAACTAGTGATGTCAAGATTCCAGAGTGGGGACAGCATAGTTCAAGTCACAAAATGCCAAGCCACATCCCTATTTTTGGCACCTTTCGGATGACATAGATTCGGCTGAACAGCAATCCAGGCAGCCTGTTTATGTGTCTGGCAAATGTTTTTTTGAATTTTACCAATACAGAGATATAGTGGCCAGGCATTCTGATCACCTGAAACATTGGTGAAGTGAGTCTTGTCTAATGCACAAATTGCTGGAAAAATTGTCGCTCCAGCAGGAAGCTGATCTTGTGTATCCCACCAACTGTCGCCCATGTTGATCTCGCTGTATATTCAGTGACTTTCCGAGTATGCGAGTCGTGCTGGTTCAATAGCAAGGTGTGACTGAAATGGGAGATTTGCCGAAACGAACTGTATACATTTGAAAGTATCTCTGTAGCATAGTGTTCTGAAGGAATGTGAATGATATTCAATCGAAATGTCATTGCCAAACCCGAAATTACTTTCATAGAAGATTTGGCAGAGCATCTGCTAATTGAAATGATTCTATTGTGAAGTTATCGATTCTACGCCTCAGATGCCGATTGATCCACATTTTCATCTGCTGGCTAAATGATTGAGCTTGTTGAAAGCCATGTACTGACTGAAATGGATGCCATTGATTCCATTGTTCTGAGTACTTGTGATGCTTGTTGTACAATCCAGTTGCTTTGCCATATTCTTTCCCACCTGCAGTTTCCACTCCAACTACCTGCCTCTGAGCCCATGTCATTGTTCAATCAGAGGTACATGTCAGATCAGGCTTCTGAGGGTCTATTGTTTGGTCGTTGGGAGTATCTTCAAGTGGTGGCGCACCTGGTACCCTGTGAATGGGTAGATTTTTTGTTAACTAGCTCATTGGTGGCCATTAAGGTGCACCAACTCAAGTTGATTTATGATGGCTCGGGTTGATCCCACACTGCAGTTGGTGAATTGCCATCATGAAATAGCCCTTTATTCGTCCATATTGGGTGATATTGTTCAAAGTGAGCCTCGATTTAGTTCTCGTCGAAAACTTTCACTTCATAGAGAAAGTGCTCAACATGATTCTGGCGAAGGTTGATCAATTTTGAAGTATGGTCAGTGAATACTTATTCGGTTGCATCTCGATGATTCTTCAGAGAGTCATTTACAGCATCAGAGATATTGGTTAGAACATGACATTCACAGCCGCATCACACCCCGCCAAATTTGGGGAAGGGCTAAAAAATAATCACTTTACGATCAGTGTTGTTCAGTAACTAGGATATATATGTCATATCCTGCACAATCATGATGCACATCATCTGCTGAAAATCCTTTGCAGAGAAGCGAAGGTTACTTTTCTCATCACTGCATTCACCTCCATGGGCCGTATACTATATCATTGCCACATTGTGAGTCACACCTGCCCTTGAGCCTCCAAGCAGCTCATAATAAAGGTAGGTCATCACAATCCAACGAATAGGTGAGTTTTCAAGTTTGCTGTATGCCCACGCAAAGACCATCGACTACTAATTGGCTGGTTGGGTGGTTGCTGCAGTAACGATCCTTGACACGAGCATCGATTCTGAGGGGAACTATATGTCTAGACAAGGAGCTAAACTGGAAGCATCACTGTTGCTGTTCGACTCACATGCTTCATATTGAATGAGGTTGCCAGGTCGTGCATGCACAACTTTAGTGTAATATTCCTAGTGGTACTAACCTTCACACTGGATATAGTTCTTGTTGGGTTCCTGGAAATATCATCTCATATCCCTTCTATGATCTTTAAAGTCATGGAAGAATATAAAGTTGAGCATCTGTCCAATATCCTAGTAGATGAATCCGAGCATATAACAAAGAAAGGTAGGATGTGTATCATGAAAGTTTCTTTTTCTGAAGCCCGGGCTGGTTTCATGGATCCAAGGTGTAGTGAAACACCAGTCCACAACATCACAATGTGATATAAAATGCCCTTCATTCCACCGAAGTTCACTACTACCTGCAACATGGTCAAGCATACTCCGATTTATCCTACATGTTATCGACAATCGATGGTAGATTACCTTGGTCTATGTTCCGAGAGAATGTCGATGAAGGGATCCAAAGGGATGATATCAAGAAAGGCTCCACTGGGAGGCCAATTCAGCTTGCAACAGCCCTGTGACAACAATTCAGGATCCTCATATAATGGTTCACGAACAGCTGCTGGCAAAGACACTCGATCTGGGAAACATGACTATGAATATAATCCGCAGCATGGGTATTGTTATTCTCCATCATTGCTGCCATTCCCAGGTGCTCTGCAGTATTATCACCAATCTCCATTAAACATGACACATGAAAGTTTGCAACCAACCACCAGCGTAAGCCAACAGTTTCCAAGTCATGGGCCAAAGTGGCCAGGATATGACCACTGCCAAGGTGGTTATGGTGAGTCTCAAATGTCTCCCCAGCAGCAGTTCCCAGGGCAAGGGCCATCATCTCCAGGTGCGCTGAAAGTGCCTCCAGAACCGCTGGGAAACAGTGCAGTCAATCGGCCAATATCATCCAGCTCTACTCCTCCACCTGGACCAATTTCCGACATACCTGGGAGACCTCCCATTAGTCTCCAAACAAAATGATTCCTGCCGCCTGTGGAAACGAAGAATATAGATGTCCCAAGAATTGTGAACTTGCCCACATTGCTGGAGATTTCCTATGACAATTATGATGCAGATGATGAGAGCAACAATTCATTGGACTTCGGTGGAGCAGAGGGTAAACCCCCGCTCAGCTGGAAGCACACCGAATTCTGCTTGAAGCAACTTGCCAAATGGATGGAGCAGGCCAACTATAGTGCGTTCAACAAGTGGAAGAAAGTATGGGTGGCTGGGATTTTCGAGAAAAAGCATATGTCGATAATCCAGGAGAATACCCATTCGAAACAGCTTGGTGATTGACCCCTGCACCCGGATACAGCGGTTTCAGACTTGTTGGTGACATTCGAGGACTGGCTGCCATTGGATGACTTCGATAACGCTGAATAGATTTATCAACAGTGGGTGGAGATATTTTTGACGAAATTTGCACGCGAAATTCAGGAGCCAAGGAAAATGGAAAGGCAAGGCAACATGCGACGGGTGATGGATTTGAGGGAGCACGTGGGCGAATAGGCCCTAGGTCACCTCACAGACTTGCGAAATACAATGTTCAGGGTTGTGATTCGCTGGGTGTCCAATTGTGAAGATATTATTCTATGCACAAACCAACTCCACACATTATAGACTGATATGAGGCACTGGGAGGAACTGATTGATTTCATCGACAAACACGGACACCCAAAGTAGCCATACATTGTAACATCATAATTCAAGTACACCTTGAAGGAAGATGAATTGGACAAAGAGAGTATGGGATTACAAACAAACAAGCATATTATAACAGACCCCATATATGGCCAGATTTCATACAACTGTTGCCTTTCAAATGCTTTCAAGTTGAATTGTGGATACAATGCAAAAATATTTCTTGTTGAAATGAAGCGAGGAACACGGCAGGAGATTGCCGAGCATGAAATTAGACCAGCGAAGGTAATCCCTGCCTGCCATGTCAAGGCAAGATTTGCGCAACTCCTAATCATTATACATAGACTTTGGAAGGTTCTGAAGAGTTCGGAAGTGAGGACGGAGAGGTGGATTGTGGGCAAGAGAATGATGCATGAATTGATGTAAGTTCTGATTGAAATAATTGAATTGATTGTATTACATGCAAATATTCGTTACATGCATTTCTTATCTGTGAAATACCTAACAGTGCGATGAGTTTCTGGGTCGCCAGAGTTTCAGCCAATTTGCGCAGCCTTCATCAGAGCAACTGACAGATCATTGAGGTCCAAAAGGCAACCTACGATAGTGCAAGGGTAGTTCAGAAGCTGGTGGAGGTTGGGATGGAGGTCCTCGATCCAGAAAATACCAGCTCAGTATGAATACAGTTCTCAATACAATCACAAACAAATTTGAACACATGTGTCTTGATGTGGTGGGTTCGGGATTCTGATATGCCAGCAGGGCTGCTGGCGAATGAAATGGGTCTTGGCAAGACATTCACCTCGGTGGCAGTGGCAATGATATGCAAACTGCTGGCTGGAAATGTTGTAATGAGGTTACCGCTTGTGATTTTCTAGAGGAATTCCCTCTAAGAGTGCGTGAATATGGTACAGAGCAACATTCCCAGGTATATCAGTAAAGAATGGGAGTGGCATCCATCGCGGAGACTAAGTTCAGTGCCCCACTGTGTCATAGCGATACAGACATCTCCACCTCAGGGGCATTCAGCGCTTACATGATCCTTGGAACTAATGCTGGTCGTGACAATGCCCTCAGTTGAGGAGATGTTCTAGTGTGTCATCAATGAGATGACATATGGAACCAATTTCAAACTTATTAATGAGTTGCACATGGAAAATGCCAATCTCACCCTCAAGAATCAGAACACCAGTATTGACAAGTTGGAAAACCAATGGAGCATCCACCTTGTGTTATATGATACCTTAACATCCAGAGCGAAACTATCAAACAATGGGCAACGCTCCTACAGTGCATAGAGTTGTGGTATTTTTGATGACTCTCATCAGTACAAGACTAAAAACAGTGAGGGCTGGTAAATTGCAATGAAAGTGAGAATTGGATTCAAACTTCAAGTCACAGATACGCCAGGATTCCATTCACTGAATGACTGGTGTGGTCAGACGATGTGGCTGTTTTCCGGAGCGCATGAATATCCCGAGGATAATACTGTGATGGAGAAGCATTGTGCAGGTGCATTGTATTCTGCAGTGAAGCGTTTGATGCATGCTATCCGCACTGAAGACAAGGACGCTAAACAAGAGCGGCACAATGGATGATTCAGAATTCAAAGCTGTTGATGGACTGGAGGTGGTTGGAATCGAATCCTGCCAATGAACAACCTGTTGTGGGAATACCAAAGCAGAATGCCCACGTCATTGATCTTGGGTGGACAGAGGACAAGCAACTAACACTGAAAGCCCTGGTGGAGAGATACTCCTCACAGGGTGCTTCAGGAGCATTGAGGGTTCATCAATGGTGGCTAGCATGTTTTTTGTTAGTTTGGGAGACACAGAGGTTCGCAATGACGTTTCTGGATAATTGTACAATGAATGGACACTCCATAATTTGGTTGATTCGCCAATTTTCTGATGGCTGATAGAGAGATTTGTCCCAATGCTTGTCAATGAACCTGCGGTGTATCCCAAACCTTACGAAGATGACATATTAAGAGAGGTGCTCCTTCTGGAACAAGAGAGACATGAACTTACTCTCACCATTGCACATTCTCCACAAACTGTGGTGCTATTTCTCCTCTTCCTGGCCAAGTTCGTCAATTTAAGTGGTGGCTTGCGGAGTATTTCACAGATCATGTGGATATATTCCACATGAATGTCAAAATAGGTAATGATGAATGGACTGAAATGCAGCTTAAATTCTACGATTCATGCAATGCCTCTGCATTCGTAACGCTGCCCAAAGTCGGCGGGACCCACATATATCTCACTGCAGCAATCCATGTGGTAATAACTCAGAAGTTCTGGGAATTGAATGAACAGTGGCAAGCATTTGCACGAGTTGTCCGGTCAGGGCAAACAAGAGTGCCGCACACAATGTTAGCAAATATGGGTCCCAGTGGCTATGATATCCGCGCGAGTAATCTGCATCAGCACTCTAGTGTAGCCCAAATGTTTGTCCCGCATGGCTTTATTAGTCGACCAAACATCACAACATGGACCATTACCTGTATTCTCGAATCTCGTGAACACCATATAAAGCAGCTGCCAGAGACTGGAGACACTTTCCAGTCTGAAGAGCTATCATCTAAGATTGTTAAGAACTCTTCATCAATGTATGCTTCTTTAGACATTTAACTAACGTAATCTTCTTAACAGTCATAAATAGTCAAAAGGTTATTTCTAAGGCCCACCATACTGCCTAAATGTATCCTGTCTCTCTGTCATTTCAAAGCAAATCAAAGTTCAGATGTTTGAGTTGTAGTATTTTTCATAAGAAATTGCTCCAGTGGGATTTCTGTGGCGTTTTTGTTTAATATTATTAATGACTAATAAGAGATAAAGCGAATTGATCAGCTAAATTACAAGTGCCCAGGCTGGCCAATCTGAGGATGAATGGCCAGAGTCGAATTCTACGAATTATGCAGTGAAGTGCTTCGAATCATTTGTCAGTAGTGAAATTGAGGTTCTCAGGAATCCTGTGGCCACGTACACATTGTGAAGAGAGAAGAGTCAATAAAGCACAATTCAACCACTTTCAGGCACACTGGTGAATACTGGCCATATGTCATGGGTCTTGTTTAGATAGATCGTGCACTGCAAATTTGGCAACCCAATTTTGTAATAAAGTATGTCATGAGAATGTTGAATAGCAGTGTCAGAATATGAGACACCAGCTTGCAGATTGCGGGAAAATCCGCAGCTTTTGCTGCCATATGATTAAAGCTCAGGTGCACTGGAGAATTATCTATATATGTTTTGAGTCGCGATATGACAGATCCAGCACCGCTAATTTGCCAATCCAATTTGGCAAGAAGACAATCTGGGCAATCTTGCGTACATGTGTCAGAATATGAAACATGTCTTGCATACTTGTGGCAATCCCGCAACGATTGCTGCCATATGATTAAAGTTCAGGTACACAGAAATAAGCTGGGCACATATCATCGTAACCGGCACAGCATAATTGCCACTCGCATTCCGCAATCAAAACAGTCTACAAGGTTAATAAGTTTCTGTTTTAGAATTTGAAATGTCGACTCATGGATTTGTGGCAGAGCCATAGCATGTGCAGGAATCTCATACTCATTCGGAGACACCTCAGATCCACATCCCAATGCGTCGGAGATCGAGACACGGCTTGGGTATTCACTGCTATGCTCCAGTATTCGCTGCTGGGTATGTATTGGCCCATGATTGCAGTCAGACATAACTGACATCAGTAATCCAGTCCAGAATTAGGCTCTTGGATTTGAATGAGGCCAACTGGGGTAAGCTGCGACTCATTATGACTGTATCATTCCAGCACTCGCCCAGCTCACCAGCGATAATAAGCCTCCAAATCGCCTGTACCACACTTCTAGTGTGAGCAATGGTTCCAGAGCGCCACGTCGGGTCTCAGTCTGGGTCGGAATCGGACCGGCACCAACCACGCATTCTGGGTCGTCGATACACCCGAACTGTCAATTCGTGTATGATGTGATGGACACCTCTTAACCTTTCCGAAATGGGTAGGTTGTCAGCGGGTTCTCCAGTGGGTCGGTCGGTTAATCTATATACTGCTCTTGCTTTTGCTGTTCGATTACAGTCTTTGATCAAAATTGCTCAACTAACATCCAATGATACGTTTTTAAACACTTTACAGGTTGCGACATTGGCTATTTTGGAATGAATGTTTTTCCTTTTGTGTGTTATCTTTAGGTGTACCAATGTGGTCAATAGTACTGTTATAAGTGCTTACATCCATGCGATGCCTTGATTACCCAATATACATGACCAAAGATTGTTGACACTCAATTGACAATCATTTTCAGAAGAGGGCAATGACCGTGTCATTTTCTTTTTCGCCTACAAAGGCAGTCATTACACCAAGTACGCCTAGTCTCAACTAGATCACGTTGTAACTACCAGAGTGAGAAGACTAAACATTGTTGATGCTCCGTTGACGCTCATTTTCATGATGCGGTAACAAACAGCTCAGGGAATATTTTGCTTGAAAAGGCTGCCGATACATCCTATATGTAATAATACCGCAATTCAACACTTCGATAACCGAAGATGCAAAGGCAAAAATTGATGACCCTCAGTTGATGCACATTTTTAGAATGGGGCAGTGACCGTGGCACTTGCTGTTTTGCCTATAAAGGCTGCCAATACAACAGTTATGCTAAATAGCGATTAAAACACTTCACAATTACCATACTTACAAGACCAACATTGTTGACACTCCGTTGATGCTCATTTTCAGAATGTGGCAGTAACCGTGTAGCTTGGTGTTTCGCCTATAACGGCTGCCAATACAACAGGTATGCTAGATAGCGATTAAATCACTTCACAATTACCATACTAACAAGACCACAAATCCATGATGCTCCATTGACACTCATTTTCAAGATGAGGTAGGGAGCGCGTTCGAATAATTTTTGTGTATAAAGGCAGCCGCGACTTAGATTATGTGTCACCCCGACAAAATCAATTTTTATTTACCAGACTTACATGACCTGTATTTGTTGACGCTATATTGATGCTCATAGTGCCTTGGGCATATCTGTTATATGCAATGAATGGGTTTTGCATAGTCCATCATTCACATTGTTTTGGCATCGTTTCTAGTGTTTTCATTGACTTTCTTCTTGATCACTACATTGTACTTTAATAATAAATATAAATATATCCTTTAAAATATACTTTACAGCGTCCGCTGATTGTAGATAATGATAGAATCCAAAATTCTATTCCTTTCAATCAATGGTTGTCATCACTTGCAGGTTCGCTCAATTGTCTGCTCTGGTCTTCAAAATTGATGTTAGCTGAATTACCACACAGCAGATAGTGTACTACCCATTGGATGTTTCTTTAGGAGTCAGCATATCTGGATCAAAATCTGTATCGGTCAGGTGGAGGTGCACCTGTTCCATTGCGTCTCCAGCATGTCTGCTGATTGTTTGCGGTGCCATTTTGGCAAGGAAGGCATCCATCCGTTTGATTATGACGAAGCATCGCCAGGTGTCATTCCATTGCAGACTTCACCTTTTTATGCCCCAAATACTCAACACCCCGCTTCTTCCCTTCTCGGACTTTGGTGCGAGGTATCTACATCAGATACAGTGTTTCCTTTATTGTTGGGCACCAAAACCTGCCTTTGGCCATTTTAGTCATATTCAATACCAGGGGCATGTCAGACTGTTCCAGCTGTACACAACCTCCTTGTCTTGCCATAGTAGCAGACATGTTGAACCACTATAAGAAATTAGCTGCTGCTTGTAAGAATGAGATTCGGCTAGTACCTCAACCATACATGCTTCTGTAGCCTCCTCCAAGGTGATTAAGGACTGTTTCATCCACTTACAGGGATGCTTCTGATGAAACTAGTCCGCAGAAAACCCAGTGCTGAAAACATTATGATGGTCAATTTTGTGGACTGTGCGGACAAATGCCTTTCCCGACCATGGAGGTTTCCCATTACGGGCGGCGATTAATTGGTTACGAAGCTCTCTACATACACCCGCTGTACATTATACAGTTATTTGACTCCCATTCACTTTGGTATAGATTTAATCACATCCAATTGCAAGCTGCTTCATATGCTTTCTTCTTCCAGACTTACAAACAATGTTCAAATGTGCATCCTGGGTTATATGTTCTGTGGCAGCATTGGCAGTGTTGCAGTGGACTAACTTGGGTCTGGGTTCTTGCTTTGTGCCATTGTGTAACATATCGGACAATACGCACATTGTTTGCCTCAATGCTTATCTGGTCTCCTCTTGCTGTGGTGGTTGTGTATGCATGATTTGGTTGTGTGCAATAGGAGAGGAAGATGATAACGAAAAGAAGTGGGAAGTTCTGAGGAATACATAGTTAGTGTCATGTCAGAATGGAATAAGTAGCAGCCAAGTTGTACATTATACCCAAGTTGAATCCTGCTGCATATAGCAGAAAATTGGGTGGGTTTCCCACCTTCCCGCCACTCACAATAAGTTGGTGCGATGTTGTTAGTTTTTTTCCAGGGATTAATTGGGGTATATGCCAGCAGAAATCGCATTATTGTAAGACATAAATAGAACATTCTTCCAGGGAAAGGATGTCTGCAGACGTTTGTCTCAAAGAATCCCCAGGATAATACATGAAACTGACACTATCAATCAAGTCAGGTTGTATGGTTAGCCTAACTATTCCCACTTTATTGAAAGTTACAAGCCAGATTTGGCAGTGTTCAAGATGATTTAACATACCAACCTTGACATATAAGACACAGCTTGCCTCCATACTGTCCATATGTTGCAACATCCAACATCCCGCCCAACAACAAAGTCAACACAAACTACAATGGTCAATGCTCCAGAGAAGGACTTTTCACCACTTCCGGCTGGCAAATACGGCGACTTGAAAATGTGTTCTACACGACGACATTATCAATCAAATGAGGGCAAGAGCGGCTTCGAAACAGAAAGAGCACGAGCCCTTGGGGCATTGCGCAGCTTGCGATCCAAAAAGAAGCTTGCGGCAGAGAAACGACGAGAAACGCACTTCTTACACAACGAATAGAAAGAGAAATGGATGAAGGATTATTATGAGAGTGAAACCACTGGGGCACGACAGCAAGTTGAAGACACAGAGGCAGTGACTAGGCAAGAGCAGGATGATACAGAGACAGGTGAAAATGCGGGATTGACGACCGGAGAGCCTGAAATAACATGTCATGAGATGATTGTTGCTATCGAAGATAGTCTGAGCAATATTGCAAGTTCTGAGCATGGGGAGGATGGTGAAGATGAGAATAATGAAGACATAGAGGAGGGCAAGCTGAGCGAAGATGACGAACCCTGCTGGGCGATGGGCACAATATTCGAAACAGTACAGCAGCACATGGAGAGGTTTCGGCTGACTCAGCTGAAGTTTGACGAATTGACACCACCAGGAAGGGGGGACGCAGCCGATTGATTTCTGCGAATGAGACAAGACGTATGGCATTTCTCAATTGAGGGTTCTAGCAGCCGTTGAACTGCAAACGAATCAAAATGTAGCTGCACCTGCTGCCACAACATTTGAACAGCTTTTGAAGTGTCGTGATAGTGTCCCCAAAATATTGCAAATGCTGTAAGCAACTTCTCGACCAGGAAGTAGTCATATTACGCTTCCGTCTGGGAAGCCCCAGTCGGAATCAGGTATGCCTGGTCTTGCGCCTGCCGCAGTGCCCCATTCATCACCAATGCTGAAAGCGAAGCCTGTTGAGCCCATCAGCTTTTACTGCTGCATATATCGTCCTCAGCTAATCGCCATATAGATATTGGATTCGGACGAAGACATGGTGATAGCTCCTGCATCAGCAGAGGAATAGATAGGAAAATTTACATTTTTGACTTCCTGTCTTATTCAAAAGCAATTTGTACATCAATTTTGTTACATGTCAGCTGTATCTTGATGTTAGTGACCAAATTGTCCGACATGGTAATTTGTCTGTGCATGTACAAGGGTCGAACACACCATGTGAAAGTTGAAGAATACAAATCAGGTTGCATGAAAGCAATCAGCTCAATTTTTGTTTGCTGATTAGTGTTAAGTGAGAAAGTAAGAGCAAAATTAGTGATGAAATGTATGAACAAAATTCAAGTGAGTGATGTCATACGACTCAGAGAAGGAGCTGTCAGTGCTCAATACAAATCTGTCTGCATGATGACAGTCATGCAGTATTTATTCACCCGTCCAACTGCATAACTCTGCGCACAGGCCTGGTGAACATGGTCCAGATAGTTGAATTTGCTTATGGTACGTCATGGAAATTGAGGAGAAGGAGGTGGATGAGGCAAGGTAAGGAAGTCAAGCTATATTAATCAAAGATCAGTGAAACGATCTACATACCATCAATTACCACACAAAAGTGCCAGAATGTGATAAGGCCATCTTATCTTTCACTTACATAATGTGCATAGAGGTTGATCAGAAATCAAGAGGCTACAGTGCTTCTGGATGCAAACAATAATCATTAGAAATGAATTACTGGATGTCAACAATGAGTATATGATTTGTTGCATACAATGATTGACTGTAGAAAGGCTGATTGTCGTTTCCCCGTCCAAAAAATAAGTGTCAATGGAGTGTTGACGATTTTCAGTCTTTCAAATTTGACAATCAAAGCGCTGCATCGTCCCATCACTCCAAAGTCAATGTATTGGGCGGCGTTATAGCCCAAACATCACAGGACACGCTGGTTTCCCCTTCCTAAAAATGAGTGTCAATGGAGTGTCTACAATTTTTAGTCTTCCTTATTCGACAATCAAAGGGCTGCATTGTTATGCAACTCCGAAGTGACTGTCTTGGTCGGCGTTATAGCCGAAAAGGCAAATGACACGCTCATTGCCCCATGATAAAAATATTTGTCCATGGAGTGTCAACGAGTTTTAGTCTTACACATTCAACAATCAATCAGCTGCGTAGTTATCTCCTGCCGAAATAAAAGTATTCGTCGGCGATATAGTTAAATGGGCAATTGACACGCTCGTTGCCACATCCAAAAAGTGATCGTCAACAGAGCATCAATGATTGTTCGCTGTCCATCCCAGAAAATCCAATGGCTAGGCGACAAGATCAATCCATAATCGAACTACCGCCCACCTTCCTCGGCACAAACACTTGCAAGACCATTACTACCATGTCATAGAAATGAACATCAACGGAGCGTCAAAAATCATTGGCCTTGCGCAGTGGAAAATGCAAGGGTCGTATGGCAACATTCACTCATAATCGTCCTACTGTCCGCCTTTCCAGTTAAAAATACTTGAGACAACATCGTTACCATGCCCTAAGAATGAGCGTCAACAGAGCGTCAATGAGTTATGGTCATGCCACTTACACAATCCAACAGCTGTGCATCGACATATACCCATAATCACCATATTGGCCACCATTGTGGGCCAAAATCCCACTAACAATTCCTCTAACACCTCGTAGAAATATGTGACAGCGTAGTGGCAACTGCTTTTGTGGCGCTCTGGAAGCGTCACATAAATGAAATGGCTTCGGTCGTTCCTAAATGCCATTCTTAATGGTTAGTCTTATCAGTATGATCCCATATACAACGTAACAACTATCCATGCAGGGTCTCACAGGTCTTACCATTGTCTTGCCTGTAGCTCAAGAGTCAATATTTAAGCACCAGCGTTCTACTCAACAATAATGTCACTTTTAAGAGTCTCTCACCTGGAATCACACAGCTTCCAACTTCCTACAACCATGTCAGATTCCCAATCTATAAATACCTCGTTGCTAGAGGTTATGATATCTGCCAACCATGAACAAGTCATTATTCGCAATTTGACCGACTTTAATTTGCAAATAATATGCGACGCTTGGTGGGCATCAATGAATGTGGGCTCGAAGCATCCTGTTGCTTGGAATTATTCTAGACATGCGCTGTCATGGCACATCTATTTGCACTGCGGAATTCATGAGACTGGCAGCCTTCGCATCATACGTATTATTTGTCATCCAATTCTTCGCCATACATCAGAACATGGGACCAGCTCCATGGGAAAACATTTGCTGGCAAAAGCGCAGTTTGCAAAGTTAAACGAACTAACAGAGTCAGAAGTTTCTTCATTGACAACTTCAACCGTGTATGACACAGCGTTGGCCATATTGAAGAAACAAGGCAGTCATGGAATCACAATTGGAAGCTCCCAAAAGAAATTCATATTCGACAGTTTGATCTTACTTATATTTACATTTTTCAGAGACACAACGCTTTAAACTGTCAGCAAAAGACTTCCTAACTTCCAAATTGCACCAAGGTACCTGGAATCACTACCTCATGTTACGATTTGTTTCAGATCACATTCTGTGAAACGCAATCCCAAACCTTGAGCGACGACGGTTATATAATGCATTACGCAGCAAGCTAGTGCTTCCATCCACCAGTACCCTTAGCAAAATTTGCCAGAGGTAATTCACACTAGCAGTGGATGCAATTAAAAAGCAATTGCCGTCAAGAAATAAAGTTAGCTTAGCTTTAGATGAGTGGACATTAATGAACGAATTGACGATAACATTGGTTATAGCTGACTATATGAATCAAAATTGGACATTGCGAGATGTAGATCTTGAATTCAACGATGTTGATAACTTATTCTTTTCCTCCAAGGAATGCAAATTTCGGTTACTAGGTCACAGGTCAAGATACTGGAGCAAGGCTAGCCATATATTTGAAAGAGGTTCTGGATTGTGTACAGCTTACCTACAGCTGTTTACAAGGAAATACGATGGGTAATACTTCTTCTAAATACCCGGTGACTCGGGAACTGCAATCTCCCCTTGATGTCTCCGGTATCCTGTGGTGTGCATTGGACAACTACATACCATGCATGGTGCAAGTTATTGAGCTTACTTTGGGTGTATTCATGGGTAGTCTCGGGGTGAAATGCCGTACGAAGTCTTGGAAAGCCCATGAGCGCAATCAGCAATTTGGAGAGAATGAAAGCACAGACATTGGGAACAGTCAAAGACTGAGAAAAGAGGGCAATTCTAGAATCAACAAGGTGTCGGCTATGTGGCCGGGTTTGGCAAACATCATTGGGAAAGTAGATAATTCAAGACGTTGTGAATGACCTGAAACTGAGATTCATAAAGCACAGAATGCTTGCGGTATTGATCACTCAGACACCTGGTGGTCGAAACGAGTTCATTCACTGCCAAGAAGACAAGGTACGAATCCCAGTACTATCTATTATAAACGTGAAAACTGCGTCGAATTCGACATTGGAGTTGATTGAGCGAGCATACCAATTATGAGAATTCACCCACGAGTGGCTCAAGAACCCAAAGTATAGCGAGTACTGGCTACACTTCACAACAACGGATGAATGGACCTTCGTCAAGTACGTCATAGGAGGTTTGAAGCCATTCTGATACTACAACCCGTGGATGTTGAAAAGACATGTGGTTACTATGCTCCATGTCATGATTGTCTACAATGACATGTTCGATCACATGGATGGTGTTATGCGAGCTTAGGCTAAGAAGATGACACAATGAAAGGAAAACTTATACTTCGCCATGAGGATTGCATGCCAGAAGCGGTCCAAATATCATGCTGATGTCACTCCAACAACCGGTCTGCATCTGACTTCAGCGCATATCCTTGATCCTTTGCGGAAGTTGCGATCATTTAGGAAGTGGGACAAGGCGATGGATCTTATTCCTGAGGATAAGACGTCATATACTATCCAATACCAGGAGGTCTTTCTGAAGTATGCAGAGAACAAATACTGCGGCAAACATCAACGAATGTCTGTCAATTAACCCGAGAATGTTTAGCCCAGCCACAGTGTCCCCGCTGTAAAGGATTTTGGATTTGGTCAATCGTCTTTTAATCGATCAGATTTGTCCAGTGATGGTGACGAATACTTAACGCCTGAATGCGAGCCAGAAACGACACCCAGGCGAAGCTATCATGCAGTATGCTTATTGACTGCTGCGGGGTTTCATTTGAATTCTCTGTCTGAATCGCCAAAGAACTGGGGGCAAATTGATGCAAATGTTAATGATTACCACTCAGACCCCATGGAGATTAGCAGTACATTTTGGTTACCAGATATGACCAACAGGTGGCGCCAGCAAGCAGAAATGCACTCAAAGTATGCCAATCTCTCCAATGTGGCTTGTGACATAGTCTCTATTAAACCACATGGTGTTAGATTGGTAGCTAGCTATTTCGTTGAGCGAGACGTTAGTGGCTAGAGTCAGTCTAAAACCACTGGCAAGACGCTTCAGGAAAAAGTCGTTCTTAGGCAGTTTGCTTGAGCCAATAACAGAATATTGGCAGACAATTGTGCAGCATTGGATACCACGAAAACTGAATAAGATTCGGAATTGAAGAATGAGGTGGAGGAAAGAAAATTGCACAGAATGGCCAAGGTCCATGACATTTTGGAGATGGGGCAGGGCAGGCAAAACCTACGTGCTACACAGAACGAATCTTGTGCTCAAAACAAGCAAATGACTGACCTAGGATACTTTTCACATACTGAAGAGATCATCAAAGCAGCCTGGTCAAACTTTCAACATGATAGTGCGGGTGCATTCAAATTGTCAGAAAGATCACCGTTGCCACCAGCTTTGTCTGCAAAGGAGCTCCCTGGAGGACGAACTCAAGTATTAAACGTCCTACAAATCAGAATAATTCACCGTCCTCCATCCACTGGTGATGAGGCCAGCGCCTGAAAGCATATCTGACACAGAACATTGGCTTATCTGGAATGGTGATGTGTATAATCCAAAGGAGAGCGAAGACAGCTGTGAGGCAGATGATGAATCAAACATAGAGCCAGACAATGGCATCATGACTTCAAAAAGCCCAGAGCACCGCATTGTGAGTGCTACACTGAATGTTTCTCGATTGATTCAGCTAACACAGAGGTCAATGGCACAGGCTGAAAAAGAGTTGGTGACTGTCAGTGCAACAGAAACAAGGAGGAACAATGGAAATAAGGAAAAGTAGGACAGATTGGGCCAATATGTTTTCACCTGGTTCTATAGGTTGCCTGATCGAGAACTGCACTTAGAGACATATTACCAGAGAGTGGTGAGCAGTCACATGAAGATATTTCGTCATAAAGATATCGATAGCTGGCAAAATGCAATGTTCGAATAGATGTATCAATTTTGGTAGAATGAGAGTGACCCGTGCAAGAATATCTCTGGGCTTGGCTTTGCCAACAGGCTGATTCTAAATGATATGAGTTCAAATCATTATTTCTACTATTATTGATGGCAGCAGAAATTGACTATACAACACTTCAAATGAGTGTCAATGGAGGGTCAATGATTTTGAGTCTTGCGTCCTGGGTAATCAGACTGCCAATAGATTGCAAAGAGTCATAAAGGTATTTCTGGCCGCCTTTATAGGCACAACAGATTACAGTACCCTCTCTGCACCATCTTGAGAATGAGTGTCACCAGAGCATCAATGATTGTTGGTCCTGTATCTTGGGTAATCTAGGTGGCAACTGGTTGCAGACATTCATAAACAAAGTACTGGCTGCTGTTATAGGAAAAAGATGAAGTGACATGCTCCCTGCCACATCTTGAAAATGATCATCAACGGAGCATCAAGGATTGTTGGCCCTGCATCATGGTTAATCACAGTGCAATGTGGTCGTTATTATCCCTTTACCTCGTTTTGACTGGTTTTATTGGTCAAAAGGCTGAAAAACACTTTGTGGTAGCTCCGTAAATGAAATTAGTTGATACTGATTAGGAGGATGTGGTGGAAACATCCCGTATATATTTGCCTGTAAACGCTGTCCTATCCTTGTTGATGGATGCTTGTGATGAAGTGCCACTGATATTACCGAAGAAGTAAGAGCAACAATCATTGACTCTCTATTGCAGCTGATTTGCAAGATGGGGTAGAGAGTGTCTAGCTTTCTCCGTTGTCTCAAAAGGCGGCCAATTCTATGTTTCAGGCAATGTGCAACCTATTGCCCTCCAGATTAGCCAAGATACACATACAACAATCATTGACGCTCCGTTGACGATCATTTTTAGAAGTTGGTTGGGCACATATCTCTGTTCGTTTTGATCATCATGGCAGCCAAAACAATCCAAAAGTGGCTGCTATGTACCAATGTCAATATTTTGCGTTTATCAGTAGCATATCTATATGTGAGTACAAATAGTGAAACATGAAATGCAATACTGGAGCTTGGATCCAACGGGTCCAGCCAAACCCTGCAAACACTTTGAGTTGACAGGTATGTGTCCGGGTTTGGCTCGCCAGGAGGCAGCGGGTTGGATCGTTGGACAGGTCTCGAACAGAACTGAACCATCTTTGTGGTTCAAACCCGGGCCGCTGGTAGGTTACCTGGACCTGTTGGAAACACCACCCACTTCGAAGTGCACTTGTTTATTTTCGTTTGCTTGGTTCTCATTATGTTTTCTTTGGCATTAACTCAGTGGCCACTGTGCACACAGATTGTTATTGATCACAATGCTGCACATTGTAGTGTAAGCGGCTCATCCCGTTCGGCCTCTGCTAGTATATTAATCTATACTTTATTGGTATGTGTAAGCCCCTGAACTTCGATCATGTGGCAGGAAAAGCTGCAGCTTTGCTAGGAATCGGCGAGCCATTTTCATATTTTGACACTGCTATTCATTATTGCCTTGACTGACTTTGTTGCCAAATTGGATTGCCAAATCCGCAGTACCCAATCTATCTACACGAGATTCATGACATACGGCCAAGAGACTACAGGGTGCCTGACTGTGGTTGAATTGCTCTTTGTTCAGTCTTTTGAGATTGAAATGTGCACCAGGTGTCGGGCAGCTGATGTTCTTCAAATGTACTACTGATGAATGATTCGAAGTGCTTCACTAGTAAATTCCCAAAATTTGACTCTTGCCATCCATCCTGAGATATCGCTGCCAAGGAACTATACGTGTAGCATATCATATGGCTTCGTTCATTATTAGTCCTTAAGAGTGCTAATTAAGAATGCCAATGAAATCCCACCGACGAAATTTCGGATTAAAGACACAAACACACCAACATCAGAACATTGATTCGCTTTATCATGATAGAGAGACAAGATCCATTTACGTACTATACATTAGGAACAACTGTAGTTTCCGTCAGACAAACCCGGGTGTTCCAGATGGCTTGGACGGCTCTGACGGAACCTTGTACCCTCTGATGGAGAATTATACCCTCCGCAGTGCACATATACCTCCTTTACTTTGCACCCGGAATGTGGTGGCATATATGCACCATCAGAACAACACATGTGTTACACTCTTCGCAGGCATTGCAGTTATGTAGCAGCCGTTTACACAACACGTGGCGATATTTATGCCTTGCTCCGGCCGAGTGCCACATTTGACTTGTCTGGTATTGCTATATATCAGATGCCGTATGCTCCCCGTGTATCTTTCACTTGCAGATGTTGTCACGTATCACAATACAGTCTTCGCTTCAGATACATTGCTTGCCGTTGCATTTGCTTTGCCATTATCGTATTTTGCAGGTCTGAAATATACTATCGAATCATCACACTCTCTAGTACAATGCCCTCATTCCGCCACATTCTGCATTGATGCATCATCAACTTGCGATGCTTCACACTCCTCATCCGCATCAGCATCCTCATCGTGGCCATCCTCGGTGTCATTGCAGTCGACATCACAGCATTGCAGGTCATACATACAATGCCCTCAGTCCTCCCAATTTTGTGTTCATCCAGCATCAGCTGCCGACGCTTCTTCCTCCTCATCCGCTTCCGCATCATCGTCATCCACGCCCTCACACCAGTCGACATCACAGGTTCCCTGGTTAAACCTCTTACATTCGGTCGCGCCCCGGCGTCACCAGCGGGCGGTGGGGATGGCATCATACTCTTCACTCTGGTCACGTTCATCTTCGTAATCCCCGCTGCCTGCTGGCATCCCGGAATGCAGTTCGTCAACCGTGCAATTGTTTTCTATCGGAACATCTGAATCGGTGCTTTCAATCTCTGGCTCCTCAAGCGCCACTTCGAAGGTCAAATAGTTAAGAAGAATAGCAGTGTCAACACATGCTGCTTCGATGCTGATGACCACAGCAGGCATTCAGTTCTCCGCCTGTTCAATCTGACACCTGACTGTAGGAAGAGTGTTTTTATACACCCTCTGTTGGTAGCTCTCCAGTAGTGTGTTCCATGTATTCAACAAGACTGTATACATGTCTGCAACGCCAGGCAAGGTTCACAACTTGCAACCCATTGCAGTGCTTCAGGATGCGGCCTTACCACCATCATTCTTGTAGTTGAAGTCGTTCACATGATTAGGTCTGTCATCTTTCAGCTTTCACTTGGAAGCTTTTGGATGAACACCTTTGTACTTTTGCCACTCCAGGAGTGTATGGCACAATGCGGTGCAGGTAAACATAATCAGTGGCGAGGGAATATGACTGTCCGTGTTGTCAATGGTGGAATTATAAGCTCCATCAGCATACTTACCACAGTTATTCGCCCAATGACAAAATTTGATGTAGATTAACCGCAGGATTGCTTCCGCCAGGAAGTACACTGGACACTGGCCATTTGTTAGCAGCTTTCGACTCTCGCTGCGTTGGATCTGGGCAGCATACTCCACCTTCCACATGCTCTGCTACAGGAGACAGATACGTATTGTCTGCCAGAAGGGAATCAATGAATTCCAATCACTCTGCGTCAGATTCAAAGCAGGGGAGATCGTAATGCTCTGGTATGTTGTCCCTTGCTGATTGAATACAATGGGATTTAATCCTATCAATGTGTGCTCAAACCTAGTCCCAGTTTGACCCTGTAATATCCAACATGCGCTGTTCCTTCAGCAGACTTCTTGCAAGATCTACTTTGTGCGTGCATCAAATGCTATGGACCAAATGTTATTTTGCTGCATTGCGGTGTTCCAGTACATCTCAATTATCTACCAGTGTGGGGCTTCAGCTAATGATTTCGCAACGCGTCGCGTTGCATAAATTGAACTCTCCTTGTCGCTTTTAGTCATGAGCAGCTGTCTGTTCCACATGGAGAGCTCCAGGAGTCTGCCTGTTGCAAGAACAAAACGGGTCATGTCTGAGTGACCAAACAGATGGATACTGCAGCTGCCGGAGACCATTAATCGAGGTGTAGACACCGCCTGCGGTTGCAATTACCACTGCCTCCGTCTCTGATTTCTGTCTGTAGCTGGTGATTCCAGTTGATTTGTAATGACCATGCAGGCTTCAGGATTAGAAATCGTGGTAGGCGGGTTCGCAAGACCACTGAGAGGTGTGGGAGTGCTAGCAATGCCGGATACCGGGCTGGATACAACTCGATTTATTAACTCTTTCTGGGAGGTTCATCCGGATGATGGTGTGCTAGGACTGAATGTACCCAGCATCACTGTTGGAGTATTTATAGACCGTCTCTGTGTAGCGGACTGGGTGGAAGTCACGCGTTCAGTGACATCTGCAATGCAAAAATTTTTAGCGCAGTTGAAGGGGAGGAGTTGTGACCTTCGATTGTAGAGGCTACGGAACTCCCTGCTTGAGAGGAATCGCTCTTGCCATATGGTACGGAAACGCGTCTCTGAGCAAAGGGAAGTTGTGAATTCCCCAAGGCTCACGATTTTGTTGATTCTGACAATTAGCAACCCTTAGAACATTTTGTACTACCCGAGTGGTGTCAGGGTTAGGGCTCTGGGAAGTCATAGTCCGATATAGCTGTTGGACTTTAGGAATATAGGAATGATTTCCTATGAAAGCAAAATGCAACGGGAGGTGAGGTAGACTCCTATTTGAGCGACCAGGAATGGATTCGACAAAAAAGGGAGCCGCAGTGTAGACCTTGTTAGAATTTATACCATGACAATACTCGGGGATGAGATCCCTTGAAAAATATTCAATCATTGGGTTAACAGCCATCATATAAAACTCAGATTAAACTCAAAATTGATATTCACTGATACAGCAACGTCTGAAGGTGTATTTGCACCACTTGAAGGGTGATCATGTCTTCTTGGCGCAATTATCATAGAATTGCACATGTTCTTGGCACAATACTTCGAACCATTGATTGTGTATATCTTCAACACCCGGGTGGAAATCCCCCTTTGGCCGAGCTAAAAGCTTCGCATATAGAACAATGACGTATTTTCTATCCTATGACATCAGTTGCATGTGCTTTTTCCACTGCCAGGCATGTTGGTAGCCGTGTTACATGGTTGCACAGTTGCAACAACCTGAGAACTACTCAGTTTGCTCCAAGATGCACAAGGTCAAGCGGTAAAAATGGTATCTGACGCAAAAGCAACCTCTGGCATCGTAAACTTTCCTGACCACCAATACTAACTCTCCTCTCAAGGCTTCCCATTCAGGAAGTGTCTGGTAGTTATTCAAGATGAAGGCTGGGCCGTTTTGTGTTCATTAACCAACAAAACGCAGGATCTGAATCCACATTATCAAATTCCACAAGTTGAACCAAGAAATAGCATGAACTCCAGTATGAATATCCCTTCTTCCCGCGTTCACCACGGTTCACATTTTCTCCTGTATTACACACACCACCAGCATCCCAAACTATGATGACATCACGTGAACTCCACAATTCAACGCCTCATGTTCCAAAACACACCCAATAACCTACATCACTTTGTACGTTCCCTTGGGGCTTCCTTTCACTACATACAACTGTCTCATAATGCTATTGCCTAGGATGTAGATTCATTTTCAACTTGCAGTGATGGCAGCAATGGGCTGCCGCAATGCAATGTGAAATGCAACTGCTAGGGCAAAAATGCAGACATTAGTTAAAAATTGACGCTTGTCATTGCATCTGGACCAGATACAGGGTTTCATCTCCAAACACATCAGTGGACTCATACGGATATACAATGTGTGCGGCATCAAGGATGAGAGCGCATGGGACCTCTTTTGCGATTTGATTATACTTGATGCAGTTACGACTCGTAATTCTGCACAAGTCCAGCTGATGTGGCCCCACCGCCGGAGCAAGTGTTCGCCTTGTTGGGAGTGGTGGGCACCCTTCCATTCGTATATGGGTCAAATGTGTGACTAAATCCACAACCAAATGAACGATTTGAGGTGCGACAACCCCTGTGTCTTTGGAGAATATGTCTATCACTCCAATCCGTAGACAACAAGCTGGGGCAAGGTTAGACCCACCGGTGAGCATTTTACTTGGTATAGTAGCGATAATTCCAGGAGGAAGTTTGGCCCGGCAACTTGCCAGCAGTACAACCCAGGCGACCTCATGGCCATTTGACCACTGAATTGACAAGTGATAATTGACAACGATGATGATGATGAGAACTGGGCAGATTCCAGAGCACCGAGCGGTTGAAGGAGCCGTCTGAGCGATGGCATTGGCAATGACAACGGGGAGGGTGAGGACGACACCCAAGCACATCGGAAAGGGACGAGGAAAGGAAATGGATCGAAGAATTGGAAGGCAAAGGGGAAGGTGACTCAGGATGGGAAAGGGAAAGGGAAGAGGAAGGGGAAGGGAAATGGTACAGGGAAAGGTATTGTGAAACCAACCGCAGGGGGAGATGATATCTCTCGTGCCGTTGCTTTCCAGGTGCAGAAAGAAATGTAGAAGGCAGACTCGGAGACGGAGGGCAAACTAGTGCAGGCATATATCACACCAGAAGTATTGCCCCATGCGTCAATTTCCTCAGATGATGAGACCCACTCGACTGAGGAGCCGGGTTGCTGATATCACCCGTGACATGATTCTGATGTGTTTACGCGCATGAAAGATGATGTGGACGCAACAGACGGTGCTGGTTTGGACAGCGATGTGGGTATGGCAAGGGATGGTAACGATGAAGACGATGCAGATAAACAGGAGGATGCTGAGGAGGAGGAGGATGAGGAGGAGGAGGAGGAGGAGGATGAGAATGAGAATGAGGATGATGGCAAAGAACCTTGGACAATTGGTTAGGGGAGATGGTAAATACCGCGGCTGACGATGTAGATACCATAGTAGACGATGAACCAATTCTGCTACCTGAGCAAGGCCAGAAGATATGCGAGCATACCCCACAGACACAACCTCCAGAGACTGCCCCACGGCCACAAACTCCAAAGCATCGCCCGCAACCATGAATACTGCAAACTCATCCTCTCAGTTTGCTGGAGGATTGGAAGTAGTGACGCCACAAAAACCTCGCCAGCTAGTGCCCACTTTCTGTCAAGCTGAGGCAGCCGGAAACACCTCAGATGTGGATGTGAATTAGCAGCTGCTTAGCAAATTGACCAGTGGCGACAATCTCCCCGATGTCCCTCTCCCAGACCAGCCTATCCATGATGGCCCTCTCTCTCAGCATCCAGACAAATGGCTCTGTAGGTGAGGAGTAAGCCAGTCCTCGCCTTGCTAAGGAGGTGATGGTTGTTACATTTGGGTTGAGGTTGGATTCTTGTCTTGTTCATTTTCTTTGTTCTGATCTATTTATCTCTGGCATTGTTTATTACACACGTTGTGAGGTATATGAATTGCTCAGGGTTTGTTTTATTTACGGGTCTTGTATTGGTTTTATTTCACTCATGTTATTATAGAACATTGCGCATGCAGTGTTTTTGCATCTCCTGGTGTGTAAGGAACCCCCTTGTGATGGTGTTGAGGCTCAATAAATCTCTCAAGTTAGCTGAAAGTATTGTGAGCTTACACACCAGGCTGCTCAGGCACAGCACCAACTTTCGCCTGTTTCTAAAGTGTATACTCCACTCTTCGGGTGTCGTCGACAATGCCAGAGATGACCCATTTCCTTTGGCCCAAATATTTATCCCGAAAGAAGTTCACCTCAGACAGCTTGTGACTTAAATATATAATATTGCACCATCTTGAAGCCCATCAAGTTGCACGCCTGAAGAATCGGACTATTCGCAGCACCCCCCGACCCATTGAACCCACTTAGCGTTTTCAATTCAACACTAACAATGATTCAGTTGAAGACTTCAATGCGCTGCCCTATATCGAATACATTGAGAACATCGCAGACTTGGAGTCTCAACAAACGCCACCTCCTCTGCTGCGGACTGAATCATACCCTTGTGCCAGCGCTGCACTAAGTGATTACATTGGTGAGCCTTGGGCATGCAACACTCAGAGGTGCTTTGAGACAAACCTACAAAACAATCCCTAGTAGCCGTTTGCGACAAGCGAAGAGTACAAATATATCCAGTGTGGAATCATGAAGAAGGGCATGAAGATGTAATATGACAAGGTGCTGATGGAAGAAAACACTGCTCTGCATTTCCCAAGCTTCAAATACAGGGATGGCGCACAGACGCCCGTGGCTAGCATGCCAGATGATCAGCCTCTCCTGGAGTGGAAACTACACACTCTCAACGATATGAGATGGAATGACAATCACCAATACCCTATCAACAACTGGAGTTGAGACATCATCAACAGCATGAGATGGTTGATGTGGCAGCCGGCCTAAGCAGCGCATCTCATTTACGCTCCTCAGCATTGCTTCAGCTGCAATATGCCACCAAAGCACCTCTATACCAAAATGCACACTGCGGACTGCTGGCGGGAGACATATGTAAGGAGAGATACTCGAGGATAATAACATGCTACTCGACGTTAAGTCTACGTTCAGGGAGGTGGATACACTGCTTCCTGTAATCTTCATGTCCGGTGGAACATCTCTCTCGAATTTTGCTGGCAACAAGAAAGAGTGCCCTTTAAATATGACAATTGGGAATCAATCTACGAACATCTGCCAAATGCCTTTGACGTGCAGAATCGTAATGGTGGCTCTCCTGACGATTCAACTTAAGAACCGCAACATTCCTCTGCACCGGGTGGATCAGCAGCAGCAATCAAACCGAGAACCCTGCACAAAGTACTCTGGGGGGTACTCCTGAGTCTCACATTTAAACAATATCCCAGTGCTGAGAGAGAGTATTACAATGTTCTCTGTTCAGATGGCAACTTCAGGCGTTGCAAACCGGTTTCAGCAGCAGGGCTTGCAGATTGCCCAGAGTATAGTGACCTACATTATCTCAAGCAGCATGTCTGGATTTGGTATGAGTGTCCATAGATTGAACTTCAAGATTATGTCCCTCCTGACAAACAACACCCTTGTCTGGATCACAACCTATATAGAACGATCTGCAATGCCAACAACAAGGCAGCCGATGACGAATACTCATCGTGGAATGTTCAGCCAGGATTCAAATTGTTTGGACATATTCCCGGTATTGGGAACGACCTCCCGAAGTCTGACCTTCTCCGTCCAATGCAGCTCGGCATGCTTGACCACTTGCAGAAGTGGATTTTCCATTTCAGTAAGACGCACAAATGGCTCGCCAAGTACAATGCAATCTGTTTATGCATACCTGGTTTCCACGACCTCACACCAAGATATCAGTCTCATAAGTAAGTGTCTGAATGGAATGGGAAGGAGATGAAGGAAATGAGCCGGTACATGGTTGGAGTTGTAACCCAGTCTCTACATGGCGGAAGTCCCCCTTAGTGTCAAATATTCAATTGGGCAATTCAGTGCATACGGGGATTTTGACAATTCTATATGTATGCTCAATATACATCTCACGATGATGCAACATTCAGCTACATGGAGGACGCCTTGCGTCATGTTGACACAATGAAAGTTGTTTTCTTACTCGAGCGAGATGGCATAATACCGAAGGCCATAGCCAATGCCCTGAGGAGGGAACTTGTGAAGAAGCAAAAGGTAGACAAGGAAACAACTGCCATTAGTTGGACACAGTCCGAGAAGTGGCGCGAAATGAATGCTGTACGTGATGATATCAGCCACAGGATAGATGTTTCCCAGGAGTTAGATGCCACCTTCAACTTTCCGAAAATCCACTTGATGTCTCATTGCGTCAAACACATTTGGTGATATGGAGCCTTACAACAGTATTGTGCTGAGAGACATGATCAAGCACATAAAATGAACCTCAAGGACTGTTGGAACACCTCCAAACCCAATCTCAACTACCTGCCACAAGTAATCACTTTCCCACGTCGCATTCTCTGCTTCGAAATTAGTGAGCTCAATCATGAAGCCATCGCTCAGCATGGGGAAATCAGAGGCGCAGCCTGCAAAGTGCTCCCTTCTGGTGTGGATCAGGCTGCGCCCATGAGCTCACGCTCATAGGGGAAACCCGAATACATGAGACCCCAAAACTGCCGTGATGGAACGCATCCTGACACTATGATCAAAGACTTTGGAGCATTACTTAACAATACCCAAGACGCAACACACCACGTCGCAATATACAGTGGCATGCAGATGTTAATCACAAATAAGACTTGTAACAAGTAGTATATATCGGATGAACAACTGCACACAATGGATCTCTTCATTTACCATGGTATTAAGGTTCCAGGTGATGGTGTAAAAAGTGAATGCATATCTCAGATATGTCGATGCACAGGAAGCCACAGATGGTGCGAAGAGGATCGATGGAACGACTGAGTGTGGGCAAAGCAATGCCCGGGGAGGCGTTGTGGCGCACTGAATCGGCGTCTCCCATGGTAACTGCAATGACTATATGAAATCAAGCTCCTAAACGACAATGGAGCTTTCATTGACTACTGGTTAGCCCTGGCGCTCACCACAATACCTCAAAACTTGGGTACCTTGGATCCCATCTCAAAATATGTACAAGTGAGAAAAGCACCGGCAGCCATTGCTGTGCAAGTATTTAGTGTGGAAAACATCTTCGGCTGCGCACACGTAATTACAGAGATAGCAACTTGTAGTCAGACAGGAGATGAACGTAACGTGCGATGGATTGTCAATAGCCACATAGATCGGGTGACTTGGAATGATGGGTATACAAAGTAAAGAGAGAATTGCACTTTGCGCACAGGTAGAAGGAACGTGAGGAGTGATTTTCGCAGTGTCACGCATCGCAATGCATTCCCAATGGCAGTGCGTACCCAATGAACCCATTCCAACGTATTGTCACAGATGGCCATAATGCCAGAATGTTCACTAAAAATAGGAACCTGACTGAGCGAGAACAAATGGTGAAACTGCAATCGGAGGGCGAGATGCAACGCGATGAGTGGAATTGATGCCGGGTGTGGAGTATTTCGCCAACGAAGTGTCTCTGACGGCTTTGACAGAGCGCATCCACTCTGCCGCAGCCATTTCACCTGAATTCAAATGTTTTTTGCTGAGGTAGTGTGCCTTGCGCATGTCGTGTTTGACAGTTTGTATGTGTCAAGAAAATTGTGTTGTTTGACAGTCGAATGAGTCATACATTGATGAAGTGTTCTTAACAATCGCAGATGATGGCTTATCTGAGTAAAAAGTGTCCTCATTCGCTTTCTGCAGATTCGGATGGTTCTCATCAGACTTCTGCATCCAGTTACTCAGTGATGATGTCATGTTCAGTAGAATCATCAAAACGTGCAGAAATTGTATTTGGTCTACTCGAGAGTTTTGATGGAGATTACTCATTCAGATATATTGGGCACAATGACCCGTGTTTAGTAACTATGTGTGTGGCACTATGTTTCGCCCTAGCTGGACACCCCGTGCAAATACCTAACGCTGCTTCTTCAATACCCAGAAGATCTGAATGTTGGATGTGTAGTGTGGTGCAGAATGATTTACGCCGGACCCACACACATTGAGTATCGTTACAAATACGGAGGGATTTAGTGAATTCTGGAAATTGAACTGCATTTCAGTGCATTCATCATTGCCCATCACTGCAACATGTGGATTTTATCCACATGCTCTGCACAATATTTGGTTAGCCCCCTCTTCAAATGACGAACTTGGTTAGGAGGATCGCAAATAAGCACCCCTCTGTGTGGAGGAGGTTTACTGGGGAGCGCATTTTCATGTCCTGCTTGTTTCTGAAGGAGTACCTCTCTTGTGGTGTTGTTTGCATCCAGCTCGGGATACTCTTCAGGGTCATTGACAAGCATTCCCAGAAATATCCCTCTCAGCCATCAGTAAATGGGTGAACCCATTCAAGTTTCGAGTTGCCATTGATTGTACAATTGCCCAAAATCGTCATTCGGATCCTCCAAGTCTCCGAATACTAAACAATCAGATGCGTGGTGCCATACAGGAATCCTCCATTCTCCTGAACCACCCTGTGAAGAGTATCTCTCCGCCAGAGCCCTCAGTTTTGCTTGCTTGTTCTCTATCAACTCAGTGTCAATGAAATGTGCATTCTACTTTGGTATCTGAACCAGTGGTTTTCCATGGGCAAGGATTGATTCTTACTAGTGTTAGCAATGGTTCTGTTTTTTTGACCAGTGCGAATATAGCAGTTTCAAGAAAACCCGGAACTGGTCGGTTTGGTCTGGGTTTGTGGCAAACCGTTCCCTCGATTAAGTCCATGAATATTGATCACGATATTCGGTGTTTCGTGTATACAATATGCAGCGTCAGACAGCGAATCCTTTTGTGGCCTCCGATTTTTGATATCTTCAATACTCAGCAAGCTGCTTTGAAGTTATCGCCATTTTTGCCCCAAAAACGAGGTTTTTGGGCTACTGCTTGCGGAGGTTTGAAGATATCGAAAATTGGACACTGCCAAAAGATGGGCCGTGCGGAGCAGCATATTCTATGTACCAAACGCTAAAGTCTCTGATCAATATTTGTGGCCCTAATGTGATGGTTCGCTGAAACAATTGTCGATTTTTGAAGGGGTAAGACTGTTGCCACGCAGACCTATACAACTGGCCGGGTACCAAACTGGTACCTTTGCTAACACTAATGCTGACCACCTTCTCATTGTCAGATGCAATGCAATTTGCATCATCTCTTGTGCCACATCCTGTTGCGCTTTGTTGTCTGTATTCCAGATTGTATACATCAAACTGAGCACTGTGGAATACAATACATCTGCATCGTGATTTTCCATCACAGTATTGTTCTCTGGATCTCCAGGTGCACCTGAAAACAGCCAAATCATCAGATAACACCAGTCATAGAGTGATTCGAATCCCAGCATAACTGTGACTTGAAGTATCAAACCAGTTCTCACTTTCATCGCACAATGCCTGCGTACACTATTTTTAGTCTTGTATGGGTGGAACTGATCAAAAATCCCTAACTCCATGCACTGTAAGATGGTTGGCTGTTGGGTGATCACTTTACACTGCATGGTAAGGTATCGTTCTACATGAGGTGCATATTCCATCAGTTTTCCAACTCGCAAATACTGCTGTTCAGATCCTGGTGGGTCAGATTCCTATTCTCCCTGTACAAGAAGTTAATGAGTTTTGAATAGGTTCCATGTGTCATCTCATCGATGACACTGTAGGATGTCTCTGCAACTCTGTGCATTGTCATCACCAGGATTGTTTCAAGTGCTGATGTAAACGCTGGATCCCTCTAAAATGGAGTATTCTGGATCGTTGTAAGGCGGCAGCGTATTGAATTCTGTGACCGCAATGGACATCACTCCTGTTCTTCACTGATCATCCCATGAATGTCATTCTATGACATAGTCACGCACTCTTGAAGGGTATTCCCACACAAAATCGACAGTGGTAACACAAGTACGATGTCCTCAGTCAGCAGTGTGCATATCATTAGCACTGCCACTAAAGTGAAAGTCTTCCCAAGACCCATTTCATCTGCCACCAGCGCTCCCGGCGTATCCAAATCACAAACCTACCTTCTCTCAAAGAACTGTCTCGCCCAAACCTGGTGCTACAGACACTTCATTCTGGGCAGGGCTGGAATTGAATATTTGTAACCTGGAAGATGTTCATCTGTTGATTGGCAAATTGGATGAGTGTTCACCTGCCTGACTCCCTCATCAAGACACATGTGTTCTAATTCATTGTTGATTGTATCATGTACGAGGCTTGCAGTTGGTTTAGGGATGGATTGTTATTGTAATCATTTGACACCCGGCAACTCACAACCATGAACTTTGTCTTTGGCAACTCTGGGTGTTTGCCTCTCCCCTTGATACCCATACATTATCCCAAATCTGTTGCCTGCCTCTTGTTGCCTTGCCTTGCCGTTTTTCTTGCCTTCCGAATTTCGCTTGCACAGTTTCTCAAAATTATACCCATACATTCTTCCAATTGTTGAACACACTATAGTTGGCCTGTCCCGTTCTGTTGGCAAATTACATCAAGGAGAATTTGGTCTGCATCATATTGACTGTGGGTTTGCCCAGTGCTCCAGTCAATTGCAACTAATGGTCACTCACATGATTTTCATCATAATGGTCAGAGAAAATCACCATCCATGAGGGCATGAACCCAATTCTTGCAGTGTCTATATTCGGTGATTCTGCTGACAGCCAGAAATGTTTCATTCCCAGTCCAATGGGGAGTATCCCAGGTGTACCAGAAGGACACCCAGGTGCATGAGGAGAGTAGGAAGATATTGGCACATTGGTGGGATAGTTTCCTGGTGGTTCTGGACGGACTCTCCGTGCACCTGGAGATGGTGGGCCTTGTTCTTGGCACTGCTGTGGGGTAACCATTTGGGACTCACCATAAACACCTTGGTGGAGGTCATATCTTTACCACAGTGGCCCATAACTTAGGAATTGTTGGCTTATGCTGGGTGTTGATTGAGAACTGTTCTGTGTCATGTTGAATGGTGAATGGTGATAAAACTGTGCAGCACCATGAAATGGCTAATTCGAAGGTGGGTAAATGTACCCATGGGGCGGATGATATGAATCGAGGTGTTGGCCAGATCGACTCACTTTACCAGCTGCTGTTCGTAACCCATTGACCAAGGTTCCTCACTTGTTATCAGGGCATTGTTGCGAGCCAAAATGAACATGCCATGGAGACATATTCCCTGCCCTCGGTGGAGATCCATTCATCGACATACTCTGTTACCAATAATTGTGACAGACTATTGTCAATACATGATGTGGTGTAGAATTAATCAGAGTATGGTTCAGTATATTACACCATGCAGTGACGTTCGGCAGAATAACTGGCTTGAAATATCCCATTCTGTTGTCACGAACTGTGGTGTTTTACTACACCTTTGATCAATGAAACCAACCAGGTTGAAAACAGAAACCTGAAATACACACATCCTGCCATTCTTTGTTATATGCTCGAATTCATATTTCACAAATGGAAGAAGAAGGTACACACATAGTCCTTGAGGTACTCTGACAACCAAAGGAACACAACCTCTCAATTGCACGAGGCAAGGTGTGTATGGCACACCTCCAGGGTTGCATTTGTGTGATACACCATATCTTCGGAGGGAATGGAAATGGCTCTGTATAAAGTTGAGACTATTCTGGAATCGCCTCATCTGGAATGCAAACAGGCCGTTCAGACATTGTTGGGATTCACCAACATCCATCGACGATTTTTGGAAGAATTTGGTAAACAGATGAAGCCTTATACAGACTTCCATTGGAATGGTGGTCCATATGACTGGTCCCACGCCTGTGCTAAGGTATCTGAGGACTTCAAGAACCAGGTTACCATGGCTCGAATCTTAAAGCACTTCGAGCCGATGCACAAGATTGTTCTTTACACTGATGTCAGTGATTTAGCCTTTGGTGCTGTACTCTCTGAAGTTATTGATGGACGACTACACCCCATTGCATTCTATTCCAGCAAGATGAATCAAGCCGAAATCAACTATGATATCCACAATAAAGAACTACTTTGTATAGTAGCTGCATTAAAAGAGGGGAGACAATATCTCGAAGGAGCTCACCATCAGATTCAGATCTATACAGACCATCAAAACCTCCAATACTTTACTACTACAATGATCTTCAGTAAACTACAAGTAAGATGGGCACAAGAGCTGGCAGGTTATAATTTAAGAATATTCTACTGTCCAGGAAGTGAGAATGGAAAACCTGATGCATTGTCTACGTGTTTAGAGTATCGCCCAAAAATGGGGCAAGGTACCATTGAGGACAATGAAAATCAACCTATCCACCAAGTTCTTAGACCAGACCAACTTTTGTCAGTAGAGGGAGACTATGTTTCGATATCAGCCGCTAGAGCTAAGAGCTCACCAATCGTGGTTTCATCTCTCCAGTCACGATTAGAATCAATTGTCTTTTCATCCCAGACAGTGAAAACCATACCTGTGGTCAAATTTGATAAACACACGTACCAGGATGTAATCATATCTGTCCAGGATGATGAGGATTGGCTTAAGGCATATGACAGGGTAATGGAAGGAAAGGCAGATGCAGATGTCATACTAGAAGATGAAGTCCTTTGGAAAAAAGGAAGGCTATGGGTTCCTGATACCACGAATCTCAGAAAGATAATTCTACAAGCGGAACATGACTCGAAAGTAGCTGATCACATAGACCAGGAAAAGACGATTGCACTTCTGGTAAGAAACTTTGTCTGGCCCCAGATTGATCAATCGATTGAAAACTATGTTCACTCATATCCTGATGGTCAACAGAAGAAAGTAGCGTGTCATGCTTGTAATGGACAACTGCAGCCATTAGAGCTTACATATAAACCTTGGGATGAATTATCCATGGACTTTATTGTGCATTTACAAGTATCAAATGGTTGCTCGTCTATATGGATAGTAGTTGACCGCTTCACAAAGATGACAAACTTTTTACCTCTCAGAGACAGAAAAATGAAGGCACCAGACCTCGTTTGCATATTCCAAAAGGAGATATGGAGACATTATGAACTTTCATCTACCATCACATCAAATAGAGATACAAGGTTTACATCCATGATTTGGAAAGGCATTGTCGATCCACAAGAACTTAAATCCAAAATGTCATCGACCTTTCACCCTCAAACCAATGGACCAACGGAAAGAGTAAACCAAACACTGGAGTGTTACCACCGAAAGGACTGCACTAATGAACAACATTGTTGGGAAGAAATGTTGCCATTGGCAAAGTACACCTACAGCAACTCTCTCCATTCCACAGTCAAGCTGACACATTTCCTTGAAATTATGGCTATCAGCCTCAAACACACTGGCCAACTGCAGAACCCTCGCACAATCCTACTACCTAGAGCCGCATTCAGTAGATGACAAGTGTTCGTCAACTCTGTCAACACGGACTCGAAAATGCCAGCATAACGATCAGAAAATACCACAATAAGAAGGCCACACCTGCACTCATATACCAACCTGGTAATTTGGTTGTGCTCAATGGGAAGAACCTCAAAACCAGGAGATCAGCAAGGAAGTTGGACGCAAAGCTCCATGGTCCATTCAAAGTCATGAAGGCTATGTCACCAACAGCACTTCAGCTGGAATTACCCTCCCAATGGTGAATACATAATGCCTTGAATGTATCGTTAATTGAACCGTGCCACATCGCCAGCAATTGAATTCGAGATCCACCAGACCTGGATGTGATGGTTTCAGATGAACCTGAATTGGGATAAAATATCGAAGGATATGGATACCAGACAGGATATGAGGTAGAGGAAATCATGGGCAGTCAATTTAACAAGGAACGGAAGATGGTCATATATCTGGTGAAATGGAAAGTGTATCCACAAGAGAGAGATTGGACAGGGGAACTATATGAGAACTTAGATGAAAACGAGCAACTGAGGGAATTCCATAAGCGGAATCCCCACGCTGCTAATGATAGGAGTTATAAGTTGAGATTATACCTTTCCTCCAGGGAGACATAGTTGTACCAGCAGATTTTAATAGCAAGCAATAGACTGATGGATAAGGATATAGTTTTGGCAGGAAGCTGTGAGTTAACCAATCTCAGATGAAGGAAGATAGAATCGAAGATGACCTTTCAGGAGCCGGAGGTAGTGTTTCACATTTGGCAATGGTCATGGTTCTGGGGTCATGAGGTATTGCTCGATGATGATGTCAGGTGGGGATGGGATAAGGTTCATCAATTATATGCCAGCAGTATCGCCACACCGATGACCACCAGGCACATATCCCTCGACAACATCATCACCACCCACTGTTGAGTGTTTCCACGGTTGCAGTGGTGTGTTAATACAAAGCAAATGCATATTGCAATACTCTCTATGGATACAGATAAAGACTGACACCAGCTATCATCAACATAGTACGAGGTATCTCTCAATTGGTATCAGTTAGGACCAGTATGGTAGTGACACTTGAGCACGATATAAAGGAAGGCTGCTAAACGGTACAAAGAGGTAGATGGTCCGAAAGACAACAGTCCGATTGATACCAATCAGTCTGGAGATGAATATTAGAAAAATACTGGTGGTCCAGAGAGACTGGAGCATTGGAGGGATATCATTTGCTTGGAGGCAGTTCAGGCTGACTGGTTATCAGAATACGGGAATGGGAGGGCAGAAAGAAAGTAGGCATTTATTAAGAGAAAAGCGTTGTGAAATTTAGCAGTCAGAGCGCAGATGAAAGTGGTATAAAGACCTCTCGATTATCCGCTGGTATAGAGGGCAATCTTCTCATAACAGAGAACAAGCCTTAACAATATATTCAGATTGGAAAGCTATTCTACATTTCATCTGTTCGGATTACTATGTGCACCTAAGTGAAGCTTCGAAGTGAACCATCTATCAGTCCTTGTTGTAGTCCAAATATCAAGTCCGATAACAAGATAAGATAAGGGGATACTTAGAAGAGATACTTCTAGGTGAGTGTATCTTGATGTCGATCCTCCTGCAATACAGTCTGTCTCTTTGATCTCCTTGATGGCTGTATCAATCTGGGAAAATTTATTGACACACTCACTTCCTGCTGCTCTGGGCTTTCCAGATCATCTATGTCCTTGTCTAACTTGGAATCAGATTCATCGCCTGCCTTCCAGTCGTCTTTGCTTAGAGTTGGATTATCCAAGTTACCATTCCAGTTAAGTCAATTTTTGGTGTCGCAAATGCTTTCTGGTGTACAAATCCCATCACTTCCAGCTGGATGGCAGTCAGTTGTCTTAATTCAGTGGACATTCCATACTTGTGTTCATCTTCATGTGCGGTCGTTGAAAACAAAGCTGGTAGCACCAGTGATCTTTTCGACAATTTAAATGCAGCCACACCATCATGAAGAAAGTTTGACCAGGATGCATAAACCATCTCTTCTGTATTTGAAACATATCGTACAGCTGTCATTTGCTTGTGTTGAGCCCAAGATTCCTTCTGTGTACCACATAGATTTTGGCTGCCCTGCCATATTGCCAACAAGTCATGGATCTTGGCTATTCAGCTCAATTTTCTTTCATCCACATCACACTTCAATTCTAGGTTGTTTTTAGGTTCGGTCATATGCAATGATGGGACATTGCCAGCTAATATCCGATCATTGGCTGGCACAAATTACGATTGAAAGATCTCTTCACAAAGGGCCTCGCTTGTGGTTGTTGACTGCTGCCAGCCGACAATATTTCACACAAGGGAAAAACTGGCCTCCTCTCCAACCCGACCCAGTATGATAGGGAATATGTCCCCTTCCACATTAGAAAGATCAGCTTACTTTGAGTGCATTTCCTCCTGCTGGTGTCACCAGTCAGTGATATCACGCAACCAAAATGTACTGCTAATTTTGATGGAGTTAGAGTGGTAATCATTAAGATTCGGATCAATTTGCTCGCAGCTCTTTGGAGATTCTGGTGGAGAACTCAAATAGAGCGTTGCGGGAGTCAACAAGCATGGTGTGTAGTCGCTTTGCCCGGGAATTGTTGTGGACACATTGTGAGGCATTTAATATTCTTTTATCACCACTGGACAAATCATTTGGATGAATAGAAGATAGACCAGATCCAAATACGGTTGTGGAGAAGAAGAGATTGTTGCTCGGTACCATTTCAGGTTGACTGAGGGACAATGGTTGATATATGGCACAGTATTCGTTCCCCATATACTGCAGAAATGCCTCCTGGTATTGTGTGGTATAAGAAGTCTCATCATCAGGATAAATATCCATTACCTTGTGCCCCTTCCCAAATGATAACTGCTTCCAGAAAGGATCAAGAATATGTGGTGAAATGACAAGCCGACCAGTCATTGGAGTAACTTCAGTGTAATCTTTGGAGAACTTCTGTCATGCAACCTTCCTGGCAAAGTGTAAGTCTTCTTCTATGGAGTCCTCTTCCAAGCTAAAGCTGACATAACGCCATCCATATGGTCGAACATGGCATTGTATCCAGTGATAACGTGATACAGAGTAACCGTATGCCGTGTTGACATCCACTGGTTACTGTTGCGGAATGGCCTTGATACTCAGATCGCGTACTTGACGATGGTCCATTCATCCTGAGGGTTGAAGAGCGGCTAGTTTGCAGCGTGATTTGGATTCTGGAACGACTCGAGGGTGAATTTTCATAATTGGTAGGATCACTCAACCATGTCCAGTTCTAAACTCCACAGGGTTTCCCCATCCATAATAGGCTGTACCACAATTCGCTGTTTTGCTTTTCCACAGTCAATGAACATGTTTCGACGACTAGTTGTCAGCATAATCAATACAGCAAGCACTTGCTACTATTTAAAGGTCAGTTTGAGGGCATTCAAAGTGTCGTGAAATACGGACTTTCTCAATGATCATTGCTAAACCTGGTCTCAAGGCCAACATCTTGTTGATTCTACCATTACCCTCTTTTCGAAGTCTTTGACTCTTGCCACTGTGTGTGCTTTCATTCTCCCCAAATTGCTGATCACGCACATGTGCTTCCCATGTCTTGGTGTGGATTTTAAATCAAGACTGCTCTTGAACACACTCAAAGTTAGCTGAATGATGTGCGCTATGCATGGTATGAGGTTTCTCATTGCAGGCCACTCGATTACGGAGGACTCAAGTGTTGATTGCAGTTCCGAAGTAATTCAGTAATTGGACGAAGCATTATCAGTTGTAATTCCAAGTGAATCGCCGTCTGTGAGCTCAAAACGCTGCAGAATGTCCTTCAAATGTATGGCTAACCTTGCTCTGGTATGTTGACCCTTGAGCTATTGTGCTCAATTAGCTGTCAAAATACAAAAAGAAGTGGCAATCAATCTCATTGAGACAAAGATGTACTTGTCAATTTACCCAATTGAGATCCATATAGTGTGCGATGACCGAGGCTATTTTGTTCATTGATGTCCATCCGTTTAAATCTAAGTCAGCTTGATTTCTTGATGCCAATTTCATCTTGATCGCATCCACTGGCAGGGAGTAATCCCTCCGACAAATGATGCAAAGGGTGCTGGCCGATGGATGCACAAATGCACTGTATAATGCATTATAGAACGATCGTCGCTCGAGGATTAATATAGCATTCCATTCAATATGAGCTGCAACACATCCTAATATGCGATAGCAATTCCTGGTGTCTTGGTGAAATTTGGCAGTTACAAAGTCCTTAGATGACAGTTTGGAGCGTCTGGTCTATCAACTCAGCAAATATGGATGAAATCTCAATGTGGAATATGAATTTCCTTTGCACACTTTCAATTGTAATTCCTTGACTTCCTTCTATCTTCAGTATAGCCAAAGCTGTTTCATTGACCATTGAACTGGTCAATTGAGAAACCTCTGCCTCTGTTAATTCGTTTCACTTTGCAATGTGCGCTGTGCCAGGTAGAATTTCCCGATTTACCTGGTCCCATGTTCCAACGGACTGCAAAGAACATGATGATAAACGACATATATGATGACGGGGTCGGCAGTTTGCTCAATTCCACAGTGCCAACAGAAATGCCACAACGGCCAATATTTTGAATTATTCCACGCAATACATTGCTTCAAGCAAACATTCATACAAGTCCAACAAGCATCGAGTACAATTTGTAAAGTCAGGTCTCCCAAATCACAAATAAAGACACCTTCATTCTTGGAAGACTTCATAACCTATATTAATGAGGTGATAAAAGAACATCAATCAGATATTGCACGAAGTATTGAATGATACATAATTCCACTGCAGTGATGGTTGGAAGCTTCGATATCGAGTAGTTGGAAGCTGGTTTTTAAATATTGACTCTTCAGCAATAAGCAAGAAAAAAGTAAGACCTGGGAGACATCACATGCATAGTTGTGAAGTTGTATATGAGACCATATTGAAATGACTGAATGTTAAAATCCCAATTTAGAAATGATGCAATGCAGTTAGTTGCTACGTAGCTGACTGAGCCCCCACCATAACTGTTCACAGGGTTGAGGCTTATTTTTGGAAGGAGGCAGTGATGTCGTCACTATCATGTTTCCCCATAAAGGCAGCCAGTACTTTAATTTCAGGATGATGCGGTCAGACAGCTCTGTAAATGTCGAAGATGCAAGACGAAGCATCGTTGACCCTCAGTTGATGCTGATTTATAAGAGATAGTTGGGATGTTGTTGCTTCCACTCGTGCCTATAAAGGCAGCCAATACATGAATTATACATTGATGTTGTAGTACAGCCCTTGTATTATTCACCATGCATGACCAAAAATCATTGACACTCTGTTGACACTCGTTTCTAGGAGGTGGTAGTAATATCACCACTACCATTCTTGCCAATACAAGCGGCCAATACTCAGATTATGGATGAACATTGTTGTCCAGCCTGGAGATTATGCAAGATGCATGCCCAAAAACCATTGACACTCCGTTCATGCTCATTTTGAGGAGGTGGTAGCGATATCGTCAGTTGCATTCTTTCCAATAATGGTGGCCAATGCTCAGATTATGGCTTGACAGTAGTACACAGCTCTTAGACTATCCAAGATGCATGTCCAAAAATTGTTGACACTGTATTGACGATCACTTTTAGCAGGGTGTACCGATTTTGTCACCAGTATTTTCGCGGATAATGGCAGCCAATAATTTCTTTGACGGTTGATTTCGTTGCACAGCCCTTGAATTGTCCACACTGCATGACCAACAATTGTTGACACTTGGTTGACACTCAGGTTTAGCTGGTTGCAATATTGTCTCGAGCATTTTTGCAGGGAGAGGCAGCCCTCATATAGAGTATATGTTAATGTCGGTGCATAGGCATTAGATTATTCACAATCTGTGCCCAACAATCATTGACTCTCCTTTGACGCTCATTTGGAGGAGGTAGTGATGTCGTATCTGGCATTTTTGCATAGAGAGCCGGCCTTCACATTGATTATGTGGTTATGTTATTACATAGCCATTGGATAATCCAATATGAATGACCAAATATTGTTGAAGGTCCATTAATGCTGACTATGATGATAGGGCAATGAGCATGTGGCTTGCATTTTTGCATTGAAAGATGGACAATCCTTTTGCTTTGAATAATGTGACTATGCAGCCCATTGACTGCAGATAGGGAAAGACTAAAATTTGTTGACCCTCTGTTGACACTTACCTTAAACACATCCCAACAGCCATTGTATTCTCTCTATTTGAATCCAAAATTCATAAAATCATTATTGACAACCAATATATTGTTTCTTTGTATAATCATTTGCATCCGAATGGTTGGTAGCCTGCAAAGTCCGATCCCCCACAATACATGTTATTTGAGGTATAGATGACGTGCCCTATCACATTCCAGCTATTTGGGCCAACAATTTACTGGGAGGAAATCCATTCACCAGTTTGTGATAAATATAGCCCAACTTCCTCACCTTTCCTAATTCAGCTCCTTCTCCATATTGTCTATAACCAACTATATGCAATTTTGAACAGCTCGACCATGTACACGATGTATGAGTAGTGAGTTATGCAGTTGGAGGCATGGATGAATGCAATATCATGGTGGACAATCATACTGATTCATATTGTGCACTGACCACTCCTTCCATCACTGGTATGATATCACTGACATATATTGTGTTAGTAAATTGTATCTCAAGATTAGGGTTAGCATTCTCACACGACATTAATACACAAGTCGATATCAAGCACGTTCGCTGCTGATCAACCGTATTTGCCAACTGGTACTGTCACATAGCATGTACAACACTTACACATGTACAGATGATTTATCATGTCTCACATTTTGGTCACTGAAATCAAGGCAATACTGACATGTATCAAAAAAGGTTCAGCAATTGCATTTTCAAGAGATATGTCATCAAAATAGCAATTTGCGTATGTATTCCTCTGGCGCTGTACAAGCAGTCAACATTTCTTCACCCGAATCTGATTCCTACATGGTAATTTGTTTGTGTGGCAATGTGCACGGGTGAAAGCTCAGGGGTGCAACAGGCATCGTTTCCTTGATTTGTGACCAATCAGGCTCCGTGTTGTGCAGAATAGATACTACGTGTTTATTTAACTGTGGTTTCCAGGGACCAATCCCCATATAACTGCGTGCTGGTGAAGAAGTCCCTTGGGGCATTTGTCATATTCCGGAAATGATATCAAGTGTCTCCATAACCTCTCCAAATGTTGACAGTGGTGGTCTCACTACAAGTTCATCCTTTTCGGGCCGAATAACTGCCAGAATCTTCCATTCAGCTGTTCCGTACTTCTTCTCTCTTTCATGCATATCGTCTGCCTCATCCCTCCATCCCCGTTTTGTGAATTGGTGGAATCACATCTGCTTCTCCTGAAAACCTCTCGATGCAGTGCTGTACAATTTCGGAGATTGTGCCCATTACACAGCCTGGCTCGTTATCTTTGCTCAACTTGCCCAGCTCTATATCATCATCATCTTCCTCATCTTCCTCTCCTCTTTATCTTTGTAACTTGCAAGATAGCTCAGACTATCTCAGATAGCATTCAACATGTCTTCAAATGAGTTTTCTGGCTTTCTGGACGTTAATCCCGCATTTTGAGCATTTCTGATATCTTCCTACTCCGGCCAAATGGCTCTCTCTGTCTCATCAACTTGCTCGCTTGCCACAGCGGTTTTTGTTTCCACATAATGTTTGATCCATTGCTCTGTCTCTTCATTACTCGGAAAGTTTGTGTGTTGTCTTTTCGCAGCCGCAAGCTACTTATTGTATCATGAACTGCACAATGCTCCAAGGGCTCGGACTCTTTCTGCGTCCAAGTTGCTCATGTCTTCATCCGCTTGATGACATCATCATGTCCCGCAGTTGGTCAATTTACTGCATCTGCTCGTCGGAAGTGGCAAAATGTTCTTTTTCAGAATGTTGACCATTGAATTTTGTATTTACTTTGTTCTTGGGCAACGATATTCGATGTTGGAAGATATGGACGATATGGAGGCAATCTGCATTAGTTATGCCAAGGACGGTACAGTGTATCAACAGGAACAAAGCAACATCCGCATTTTGACTGTCACTAAATTTGGAATAATTATGCTAAATGTACTGTGTGAGTTGGTTTTGAGCATCAGCTTCATGTAATATCCTGGGGATTTCTTGAGACAACCATCACCAGACATTCTTTCTGTCGAAGAATTGCTTGGTTTCATCTCACAAACATGACGTTTTGGCTGTTGATCAAATCTATGAAACCCAGAAAACAAACACAAAATATCGGGCCAGGTTACCGCAAATCTCAAGACGCATTGAAACCCCTGCAACCTGCAGCTTTACGTAGCAGGATTCATCTTGGGTAGAACATGCATGTTGGCTGATAGTCATGCTATTTTGACTTGCAGCTTACTATATATTCCTCAGGACTTCCAACTTCTCATCGTTATCATCTTCCTCTTCTATTCCACAGCAGCAAATTATTGCTACACAAACACCGCAGCCAGGTGAAAGCGGATCTGAATCGAGTCACACGACAGACGCTGTCTCCAATGCGTCACTTGATGGGACACAGCAACTGTGCAGGTACAAGTCAATCCACCTCGATGGTGGCAATATAGCCACTGGAAATATGACACACGATCCACAATGAACAACGGTCCGTAACGCCAGAAGGAGCAAATCCTTGATGTAGCATTCGATCGGATGTCAGCATCTCCAAATCATGGTAGATACACATCAATTAACCGCACAGTGTACAGTGCGTATATATAGGGAGATACGAGAACAATTAATAGCAGCCCGTAACGGAACTCAACCAGGATCGACCAAGGTAGTTGTCCGCACAGTCCGCAAATTTGAAAATCATGATTTTGTCAGGTCTCTGAGTTTTCGGCATGCATTTCATGATAACGGTCCCTGAGAGTGGACCAAATCAGAATTGAACTCGTCAGAGGAGCCTACAGAAGTGTAGATGGTTGAGGTAATAGCGAAGTCTCATTTTTAGAAGCAACTAATTTCTTGTAGGTTTTCAACATGTCTGCTACAATGGCAAGACAAGGAGGTCAGGTACAGCTAGAACAGTCTGACATGTGCCATACCTTGAATATGGCCAGAATGGCCAATGTGCGGTTGTGGCGCGCCGCAATAGAGGAAATGCGACACCTGATAAACAAACCTCACACTGATGTAAGGCAAGAGCAGAATCGGGGAGTTGAATTTTCTAGGCATAAAACGGTGAAGGTTGCGATAGAAACACACCCAGAATTGCTTTGTCAAACCACATGGATGGCTGACTTTCTTCCCAAACTGGCACTGCAAATAATCCACCAATATGCTCGAGGAGCAAAGGCACCAGTGCACATCCACCCCACCAACACAGACAGCCGACACCAGAAGCAACTCAATCTCTCCCCGGAATGCCACCTGTGCTACCCAGTGCAAATAAGGGAGCTCAAACTTTCCAATTCAACAATGTGCCACCTGGATATGTGTATTCACATACTTCTCTTCCCATCACTCAAATTTTCAATCTGGATGCATATTCTCAGAGTAGCCAGCAATACACAGATGTTAATCCAGATATGCTGAGTGATGACGGAACATCCGCTGGTTAGTACACTATCTCCTGTGTCTTAATGCAGCTAAAAACCATTTTGCAGACCAGAGCAGCCTATTGAGCGAATCTGGGAGTGAAGATGAGCATTGATCGAAAGGAATGTGATTTTTGGGTCTATCATTATCTACAATTAGCGGACACTTTGAAGTATATTTTAAATGAAATATTTATATGTATTATTAAAGAACAATTTCTTCATTAAGGTGAAAGTATATGAAGACGATTAAAAGCCAGCCAAAACACCCTTAAAGAAATCCTATCACAATTCAAATGATTGCATATTGCTGATACACCCGTGGCAAAATGCACGTCCACAGAGCCTCAACTATTTTTGAATTTGTAAGTCAGGAAATAAATTGGAAACTTTCTCTCTCTGAAGTGTTGTGATATTGTTGGCCTCGTTTATCGACAACCATGGTAGCTGTGACATCGCTACTGTCTCGTAGAAATGAGCATGAAAGGAGCGTCAACAATTTCCGGTCTTCTAAGTCAGATTGTTAAGATGTGATATGGGAGTTGTAATACATGATGAATATATTGGCCACATGTATAGGCAAAAGAGAAAGTGACAAGCTACCTACCCGTTTCTGGGATTAAACGTTAACAGAGCATCAACAATGTTTGGTCTTATAAGTCAGGTAATCAACAAGCGACATGGTAGTGGTTATACATCATGATTGTATTGGTCGTCTTGATAGGCAAAAACGAATGCTGCATACTCTCTGCCCAATCTTGAAAATGTACGTCAACGGTGCCTCAACAACTTTTGGTCTTGCATCTTCGGCAATCTGTGTGGTGCTTGATCATACACATCTATAAACATCGCATTTTCAGTATTAATAGGCCGATATGTCAAAGATATTCCTCCCACAGCCTCCCGGACAGTCATTAGTGGTTTCGTTTACAAATCTGGCATGGAGTTCGCATCAGCGTTTCAGCCTACAACAGCAGTCAAAGGGTCATATATACGCCATAACAGCCGCAGGGCGCTGTGATTAACCATAAAGCAGGGCCAAACATCATTATTGTGCCCTTCAAGTGCATCTTTAGGAGAGAGTAGCAATATCTGCGTTATCGTTTTGGCCCAAAACTTGGCCAATTGTTTCATTCTGCATCAAATTGACAAAATCTGTTATTACTTACCTGACTTACAAGACCATCTATTGTTGATACTCTGCGGATGCTAATTTTCAGAACGTGACAGAAAGCGAATCACTTTCACTTGTACCTGTAAAAGCGGTTATTACTTTATCAATGACTATTACAAACCAATCGCCACTCCAGTTACCAAAGATGCAAGACCAACAACCATTGATACTTCGTTGATGCAGATATTCACTATGGGGTAGGGAGTGCATCTCATTACTTTAATTATAATGGTAGCCAATACAGCCAAAACAGATAATGCAGGACGGATGTCAATATTTTGCGATTATCAGTAGAATATCTGTATCCAACAATAAATGAACAAATCTGAAACACACAACTGGCAACTGGGACTAATGGATCTAGACAAAGCTGGCAGAACCCACCAGTTGATGGGTACGGGTCCAGGTTTTGCTCGCGAAGAAGCAGCGGGTCAGTTGTTTGAACAGATCTGGAACCGAACAAAACAGTTTTTCTGGTCCGAATTGGGACCCCTGGTAGGTTACACTGACCCGTCACTAACAATAATTCAAAGCAGTCCAACAATATGCTATCCTCCAGTATTTCTCTAAACTGTTCGATGTGATGAAAAGCAGCTTATGTGAGGGCAAAGGACCTTGGGGCAACATCAGAATCCTGGCAGTGAATTGGAAACCAATTCTTGCCTGGTCAAAGGATGAGGAGACAACTCTGGCAGAAACAGCCCCTGATGAATACATAACAGAAGCTGTGCGGCCATTATGTGAATTCTCTCCACTTGTCAGCCAACAAAACCACACCAATGGAACTCTCACAGCACTACATGATACTCAGAAGTGATTATACAAGAAGAACGGTGCATTTCGGGCTCAGCAAATGTTGAAACCTGCCAAGGCCCAACTGAATGAACAGTTTGCAAGAGAATCCCATCAGTTATGAGGACAACAGATTCTTAAAATCTGTGCTGCAATGGAAGTTGATGTGTACAGGATTGAAATGATTACTATACCAAAACTAAGGCAATCTCAGGTGCTCCTGAATGGAGCATGTCAACTGGCAAAGACATGGTCACAGGCTGACTGGCAGAGGGCAACAGAGAGATTCGAGCGCGAAATCCATTAGATGACACCTTTGAAATACATGCATTTGGATACATTACTCCAACATCATGAGCAACAACTATTGAATGAAGTCCAGACTAGGACAACCAGTCCAAGAAACACATGCTTGTAAAACCTTGCTCAAACGAAGTCTACTGCCGGACAAGTCATTTATGGGACAGTAAACGTTACTGCTGACAAGTGTGTGAAATTTCAGGTCTGTCTGTCCAATGCTGTGACTGAAGCCACCACCTGGAGTAATGCAGAAATAGAACATGTTATGAGCCAGCTGCAGAGAGAAATTTATGATATTACATTGAATGAGCAAATGCAGCTTAAAAAAACATTGCCCATGTCCTTGATCAAGTTTGAAGCTAGCTGGCAGGCCATTGGCATTCAGGAGCTCCGGAAAACCATCATCCAGGGTGTAATACATTTCGGATATCCAAAGTTGCATCTTGCGAGCCATGTATCACAGTATATTTGGCAAATTCGTTCTGGCGAAATATTCTCTCTCAATATTTCAGACATGCTATATACCGGCAATGTGAAACAGAGATATCGATCTACCAACAAACTGAATTTTATGCGACAGCTGCTCAAGCACAATGACCAGTCATCCGGATATAACTATATGGAAATGTCACACTCACATCCTGGCCTGCGAGGCTGGTCTCCTATTGACTCTGCACAAGTTTTGAACCTACTATCCACTGCCGATAAACAGTGAAACACTCACAGAGCCCATCATATACTTCTTCAGCATTGTCAGGATGTACCATTCGACTGCCCTGTATCTCCACAGGTACATTATTGGAGAGCAATGTCTGTCCATGGACTCTGCAGAAGTATCAAATTAATCTCACTCTGAGATGCATTGAAACATTTCAGAGTGTGTAAATGTAGACAGCTATGTTGTACACATGTTCAAGTGGACCGCAGAAATGAAGATAGTGGACTGGTGCTCAGATATGATCAGAATGTACTGAAAGCCAGTATATTTAATACTCATCAGAGTAGGCGGTTATCCAATCATGATTCATCTCACAGCACTACATCTATTGACTGCCTGAGACTCTGCTGCAAGGTAGACTATATTGATGCCAATCAGGTGATCTTGGCAGAAGTTTATAACATCTGGGTCCAATATACGGTAAGTGACCTTGATAACACCCTCCAAGGCCAAGCTCCTTCCTCTTCTGCACTATACTTCAGCTGTACTCCCCAGAATCCGATCCTTCAATGTAAGGAGTGACTGCCTGCGGGAAAAACAATATTGACCTTTCCTAAGAGCTGGAAGATGACTCAACAATGGATAATGTGTCCTTCAGCTTAGGAATTTGCAGTGGGGATTGCAACAAAGTACAAAGATCTGCATGGTTGAGCTGATTGTGTTGACATGTTCATCTGAGTTGTCAAACAGACTGACATGATGCATATTGTACCTGTTCGAGCAATTATTGGACCGGCAAATTTGGCAAAAGAAAATGCTGTATCAGAGAGGATCGATAGCATTTGGCTGGTAATTAATTTTGCGGATTCAGATATCCACAGGACTGAATATTAAGTTAAAATGCTTAAATCATGGTGTACAGGAGGAACACAGTTAATTGAATTGTACTATTTGATACAAACATTATATTAATCACTTCCAGAGAGTACAGCTCCTGATTTAGGATCCACCAGAATACTGTTGAAGATGAGGCCAATTCTCCTAATAGCTTTGAAATTTGCACATTCTAATAGTTTGATGTTGTAGCATTTTGAAGACGAATAGTGTCGGCAATGGTTCCATTGTCGGACAGTTTCTACTATAGCGGTTCCAAGATAACCCGGAACCAGCCAGTTTGGTTCTGGTTTTTGCCAAACGGTTCCCTCAATTAAGTCCACCAATATTGATTAGAAAACTTAGAGCTTGGTATGTGAAATATGCAGCTTTGCATGGCGCATCTTTTGGTGGTCTTCAATGTTCGATATCTTTAAAACTCAGCAAGCGGCAGTGAAAATACAGTCATTTTTGGTCCGAAAACGATGTTTTTGCGCCATCGCTTGCTGAGTTTTGAAGATTTCACAAATCGGAGACCAACAAAAGATGCGCCATGCAAAGCTGCATATTTCACATACCAAGCTCTAAATTGTCTGATTAATATTGGTGGACTGAATTGGACAGTTCGCATAAAAAATCATCGATTTTTGATGTGGTAAGGCTGTTGCCACACAGACCTATAAAACCGGCCGGTTCCAAATATAGAACCATTGCTAACACTAAAAACCAGTATATGTTCTTCAGGATGATCTTGTATTGTGTTCCACAACTTGCCAACCATTGAAAAGCACTGGTGATACAGTTTCAGAGCACCTGAGAGTTCATCTCTTTGCACTCAGCCTATCTGGAAGCACCTGGGACTATCTGGAAGGATCAGTGTAGCTGTTCAGGGTTGCTGAGTTGCTCCGGTGTGACTTCCAAATGATTTTACATTATGCTGATGTAAGTCATGATCATAGCATGCTGTGATGGAGAGGAATAAGTTAGCTTTGTGTTCTGTGATAGGTTAACAAATAGCTACAGTCTGAGCTACCAACACGCCCCCCTCCCAATCTCCCGCATCCAGAGCGACCATCTCCAAGTATTCTGCTCATTGTCAACCATAATGGCCTCTAAGTGCATGTTCAAACTAGCTTGATCACATCCTCCAAGTTTGCACAATGATGGCCTCCAATACCATATCCAAACTCACTCAGTTACAGTCTCCAAGTTGCCACGATCTTTGCCACCATGTGCATCTCCAATCATACTCCAGTATGACCTCCAAGTGAATCCGTGAGTTACTCAATCTTGGCCTCCAAGCGCAACCCTGAGTTTTTCAATGTCAGCCTCCAAGTGCATCATCAAACCCACTTAATTACAGCTACCAGGGATGGACTATGAAAGCCTAAAATAGCATCTCCCAACTCAGCTGACCGCAGTCTCCAAATTGACATGATCATGACTTCCAAGTGATTCCCAACAGTTGCTCAAATTCAGCATCCAAGCGCATCTCTCAGTTACTTGATCTCGGCCTCCAAGTACATGTCTATACTTGCGAAATTACAGCCTCCAAGTGGATATCTGAGTTATCTGATCACTGCCTCAATGTGCATCCCCCGAATTGCTAGATCACAGACCCCAAGTGCATCTCTTAGTTTACCTAAACCTCAACCTCCACGTGTATCAGCAACTCACTCTACTATGTTCTCCATATACATCTCCAAGTTCACATGGCAACCGCCTCCAGCTGAAAGGCTATATTTCCAAAATTGCAGTCGCTAGATGCTTCTCAGAATATGTTAGAGCACCATCTCAATTCAAATGGAATGTTTGTCCATCTATAGAGAAATTGAAATAAATGCTACATACAATATTATGATGTGGTGAATCTTGCCACTGTAACAAAAGACAAATATGATAGACAAAGTGCGTAGGGGTTGTAGAGCCCTATGAAACAACCACATGCAGAGTACGGCACCAAGTCATACGGTGAGTCACAAATCGGTCTCCACTGCTCTCGTAGTCTCCTGCTGATCTGTGCACAGGTTTCAGCTGCTGCAAAATTTGACTATTCATCAGCAAATTATATCTTAGTTGCTGGAAGCCACCAGGACTGTCTGAGAGGATATGGAGTATAAACTTTAAAGCATCAATTCCAGAAGAGTATCAGACACTAGAAGGGCATTCCGGCCGGCTTTCGGAGCACTTGGAATCTGCAATGATTGTTCCGGGAGTACCATGGGAGTGATTGTGTGCAGATTCGGAACACATCGGAGGGTGGAAGTCAAGTCTCACAACAAGGGCACAAAGCCTGGAAGTGCCAAAGTCAAACCTGGAAGCATTGATGACAAGCCTGGGAGCACCGGCAACCAGCCTGGGAGCACCTGAAATCACTGAAGAGCAGTCTAGGAAAACAACATCTTCTTTGGGAACACTGCTGGTGCGCCTCCAAATCATTACTACTACAGATGATTCAACAATTTTTGAAACATGTCTATTCAGTTTGTATTCTCTTCTATATATGAATCTATCTAGGTATTTCTATCGCTACCAAAACTACAAATGCTATATCTGAACTGGCTGCAGCCCGTGCTTCAGAGCTATTTGAGATATACCCAATGTATGTGATCAATCAAGGGGAGAGACTCACTACGAATCTTTCCTGAAGCAAGTTTGGAGATTCATCTGGAGAAGGAGATTCAGTGAACTCCGGGATGCATTTGGAGACTGTAATTGAGCGCATTCGGAGATACATTGGAGACCAAAATTAAGCAAGCAATGAGCATAGCTTGAAGGCCATAATCGAACGAATGTGTAGAAGAACTTGGAGGCCATAGTTGAATAAACTCAGAGATGCAGTTGGAAGCCATACTGGAGCGAGTTTCAAGATGCACTTGGGGGCCAAAATCAAGTGAACTCAGATATGCACTTGCAGTCCATATTCAAGCGAGTTTGGAAGTGTACATAGGGACTATAAATGAATGAACTTGAAGGCAGTGATTGAGCGAGATTGGAGATTCACTAAGAGGCCAGGGCTGTGCGAACTTGAAGGCCATAATGAAGTGAATTTGTTGATGCACTTGGAGGCTATAATCAAGCCAGATTGGAGGAGTTCTTTGGCGCTGTCGATTGTAGGTGTACCTGGTACTTCGATTCTATTCATCAGTAAGTTACAGTACCTTGCAGCGGTGGGAATGCAATGAGGTGACTTTACCATTGAGTTCTTAATGGAAGCTGACTGGTGGAGGTCGATTGCATAAGAAGGCATGCCTCAATTTAAGGTTGCATTAAGGGGTCAACTGGCAAGCATGAGAATGAGTGGATGATACACAATCATGGGTAGATACAGTATTTGGTGTATGCTGTAATCGGTGTATGCTGCATTTGGTGTATGCTGTATTTGGTGTATGCTGCACTCGGTATATGCTATACACTGTGTTAACTAATGATCATGGCATGGAGAGATGAAGAGGGTGAGTAAACATTGTTTTCTGCGACAATCATAGAGTTATGGACAAAAAGGCGAAATGGGAGATAAAGATTTGAACAATATTGAGAATACAAGTGGATATGAGAAACCAGGTATATGACTTGCCTAATTGGATTTGCCAGATCACATATGTGAGATATTCCTGGCCAAATCAAGGCTCGTACCAGCCAGATCGGGTATACATGATATACTTGCACATGAGATTCTCTACATCTCACTTTCTGATGATGATTTCCACAACTTCTCTAATCACTCTTTTTCTCATCCTCATCTCTACTATTACCTAACAATACAGTTACGACATCCCTCTCTATCTCTCGATGCCATAATCCTGTGCTAACACCTAGCAAAGTATACACTGAGTACTGCATCATCCTGAGATCAACTATCTCCTGCTCCCATCCATTCTCATTTCTAATCTCTAGATGGACTTTGTTGTACCCAATTCTCAACATTCCCATGATTATGACTTCACTCTTGAATTGAATCTTAGCTGCAGTTGTGCCTCTTTCCCTATCCAGAACCTGCAGATCGACCGACCCCAAGTACTTCTCCAATTTCGGTTGATCATGCCCTTCTTCTGTTTCTCCTAACTCGCTGAATCATAGTGTGGTAAAACGGCGAAGTTCATTTGGCATGTGAAAGAACTTTGCAAGTCAGAGCAGTATTGGCTGCAGCAGTGTAGGAAAAGCCAGGGTGCGTGGATATGAACAGGGAACTAGCTGTGAGTAGTTGTAGCAACGGTTTGAAGTGCATGGTTCGGATCTGGGTTACGGTTGAAACCAAACTGAAACCATTGAAAAGTATTTTACCTTATAAAAAAACCGAATCATGCAGAAGCTGCAGATGTTTGCCCAGTTTCACATTTTTGCAAACTTAGAACTTTGCCTCAAATTAATTGTTTAAGTTCTAGTCATATGACAATATGATCGATAGCGCAGTCATTTAGTTTTGGATGCTTTTTGACATCCCGTTCTGCCATGTGCGATCTGATCGAAATGCGGTTAGTGACTGTGATATATACCTAACTGTGGGTGTTTTTCACAGTGACTCAACGAATATTGTTCAGATGGTAAAGTGCAGAACGGGATGAGACAGAGTATCGAGCACTGCATATGTTACATATTCATCACATTCTGATACAGTCAGAACTCAAATACTTAATTGGAGCCAAAGTTCTTGGTTCATGAAAATAAACCTTGACTGTATGCAATCCCCAGCCAAAACACTCCAGTGTCAGGTGCAGTTGTGGTTTGGAACAACTGTTCCTTGGGCTGTTCAGTTCCTTGGCGGTTTCAGAACTACACCGGGGCTGCTGTTTCCGTTCAAGCACAGACTGTGCCCAAGTAACCTGCAACTGTTACTAACACTAGCTGTGCGAAACCACACATATTGTGTGGATCTATGAACATTTGGCAGGAGTTTGTCAAGAACCACAGAAATTGCTTGGATGTATGAATGCTTGGCAGGAGTACAACAGAAGCTGCACATATTGCATGGATTTATGAAAGCTTGGCAAAAGTGTGTGAGACCAACTGCTGGGAAAGATACACTGTGTGTATTGCATATAATGAGATGATGACCATATACTCACCTGTATCTCCCTAGCCCACCCCCCCCCCCTCCGCTCCTCTCTCAGGTTGTCTCTATTTCCCCGTATCATTGTATGCCCACTGCGGGCTGCCCCTTGCCCAACTGAGTGGCTGTGAACGTGCAAAATGGATGTGCTCACTATGGTGGCCTCCAACTGAATCTCAAAGTTCACTCAATTGGGGTCTCCAGGTGCTCCTTCAATTACACTGAAGTACCTTCTGCAGCGGGATTGCCTGTATGAATACATATAGAGTGACTTCGATACATAGTACATGCCATATTCTAATGTTGCAACTCTTGTGTCTCTAACAAAGACAAATATGATAGACAAAATGCCATGTTGTTATGAAACCCTATGAACCACTGCTGTGAGAATATGGCACCAAACCTCATGCAGACCTGCGCAGAGATCTCAGCTGCTCTCGAAGTCTCCCACAGATCTGTGCAGAGGTCCCAGCTCATCGAAAGTTGGACTGTTCCATAAGTCAAATATCGAAGCATACTGAATGCACCTCCATAACTCCATGTGCTTTGAGCAGCATCTAGGAGTGCTTTGCCTGGGTCTGACAGCTCTTTGTGTAGCTCCAGGGGGGCTTGGAAGCATCAGGAAGTATTTAGCAGTACTGGTGAGGTCAACTGGAGTGTCTGGGAGGGTTATATAAGACATCTGGACCGATTTACATTTTGCTGATGTTTTATAAGTCACATATTGTAGCATCTTAAATGTACCTCCATAACTCCAGGTTCTTCCAGGTAGACCTGATAATTCTCTCACAGAGTCTCAGAGAACTTGGCTTTGCTTCAGGAAGACGGAACAGATTCCGAAATTTAGATGGAGTACCAGTGAGGTCGACCAGACTGTCTGGAAGGTTTTCATGTACTTTCTGGTCCAATTTATGTTTTGCTAATGGTACTTTTCCAAACAAGTTCAATCTTCCCCTTGAGGTACATCTCCTGAATTGCTCAATCCATACGTTCCAGGATTTGTCTATAATTATTTGATCACAGACTTTGAATTTGTATTATCATGGCCTCCATGGGCATCTTCAAACCACATCCATCAAACCTTCCAATTGTATCTGTTCACTTACTTGATTATAGTTTCCAAAAACATTTTGAAACTTTCTCCATTATGGCCTTCAAGCTTGCATTATTATAGTCTTCAAATGCATGTCCAAACTCACTTGATTGCAGCTTGCAAGTTATTCTCCAAAGTCGCTCAATTACAGTCTCCAAGTACATTTCCAACCTTACTAAATTGGTATTTCCAGGTAACCCTGTGATCGCACCTGAGTCCCACCTTCAGCCAGATGGAAAGTATGTCTATACACAGATACAAGTAAACATTTAATACATGCCATATGATGATGTAATGAAACATGTCGTAATTGTACCCAAGATGAACATCATTCATGCAATTGCTGGTTATTGTCGGACCCTAGGAACCCCTGCTGTGAGAATACCGCACCTAGGTTAATGTCTCCAGCAAAGTTACCCAACAGTTTCAACAGATGATTTTGTAGTCTCCCTCAGCTAGGCTAAGTAGGTCCCCACTGCTCCAGGAGTCTATTTCAAACCAGTGCAGAACTCTCAGCTGGTCCAAAATTTGAACATCTGATTAAGTTTATATTGTAGCATCGTAAATACACCTCCATAAATACATGTACTTTCAGATATATCTGAGCATACTCCTGCAGAATCTTAAAGTATTCAATTTCGCTTCAGCAGGGCATGGGTGTGTCTGGAATACTTTAAAAGCTCCGATGAAGTTGATCGGAATGTCTGGGACATTTGAATATGGCAATTGGACTATTTTACATTTTGTGGATAGACTTAGAGAAAGTACACAAAGAATATACTTGATGCACAGGTATAGCAGTCAATATACATGAATGCAAAAAGAATGACTTGTGGCATTGGAGACATAGTGTGGTTCTAACTCAGAAGCTTGCAAACATCTAGGGCTTTATTAAAGGTTGACAAAGCATGAACTCAACCATATACAGCGAGTACAATCATTAACGAGAATGCTGATCCCCTAGATTTGCCACATACATTGTACAATCGCAACATGTTCCACAAGTCAGTTGATAATTGGAATTGACTATCAATCCTGGGTGAACCAGCACCCAGATTTGATTCAATGTGAGTGAACACAACTGAGGAATGGGAAGTCAGATGTATTTTCAACCCAAGGCAGTGCAATTGCAAGCTGCATTTCCTTATCCTATAAATTTGCAACGATTATCTGCAATCATGCAGGAAGCCCTTGTACTACCTTCAGAATACCCACGACCCAGTTGTCAACTTTTGCTGACAGCAGTGCTACAGCTAGCTGATATAATGGAAGAAAATTTCATAATGGCGATATGGAGAATATCGAAACATTTGTGATAATCTGGTTGTTCTCTTGATTCTTCATTCACATCTGTTGTGATTGGATCCATGCCTGGTATACATGTTGTGGGCATTGCTTTTAGCACCTCTAGACCTATGCATTTGGGATGTCAAGATTCCATGTGTACCTGATTCATAGTAGTGCTGACAGGCAGTAACAATTCGTTATGGGCCTTTGAAACTTGTATAATCGCATCCATGGATTAATGTATACTACTCTTTTACTGGCAGATACAGCCAAGGTAGTCTGTATCCAAAGCGGGGGTAAATGTAATGGTGAGATCTCGGCTGATTGGTGGAAATTGGTACATAATCAAGACCTAGTAAGTATATATCACGTAGTGATTGTCAATATTGTAGTACTTAAATCAAAGTCAATTATAATACTACTTCATTCTCCATACCTATTCTCATATTCTTATAGACATCTATAAAATGAATTCAACCCATTCAGAACCAATTAATTGTATATGAGTGATTGCAATATTAGCCTGTAATGAGATATATGGTTGCAACATTATAATTGACTATTGTAAAATTCTCAGAATTTGAAATCGATCAGTATTCACACAGATTACCAGTCATAAATATTGATTTGGGGTAAATCTTCTGAATTTTGAAATGATTGGTATGATAGAGCTGTTCTCTAGCTTTTATCTGCACAGGAATCGTTAAAATGGGTCTTAGAGTATTCTCAAAACACCAGCCAAACCCATTCACTATCCTGCATAGATGTTTAGGACAGTATATATCCTCTGCCATTGATATATATTATACCTGATTGAAGTTACAAAGAAAGGTAGTGCGAATAGTTTAAACTACCCTGTACTCAGAGAATATTCTATAAAATATGTTGTATCACATTTTAATAGGCTAACTGACTGCAATTCTAAGTGAGCACATCTCTCAGTACTAGGTTAACTGTCCAAAGTAGTCTGAGCAATATTCAGAAAAGCACCAGCATATCAAGCACTGACTTATTTTGAATACATTTGATTAACAAAAACTTGTTTGACTGTTTATTGCCAATATAATATTTTGAAGTGGAATAGGTATAAGTAGGCAACTACTGATTGGGCTAGTATAAAAGTGTAACATTTTAGCAATATCACTTAAGAAATACTTTATATATTGGAAACTCAATATACACAGAAACATGTATAAACAAATAAACAAACATTGTATCCATACTGGTATAAGCAGTGTTGATTTATTGGAGAGCACAGACTGGTCTTCAAAACACTGGAAAATATGAAAACACGGAAATTAGAGTTTCGTTTACTTATGCCAGCTACAGATATTCTACATTAAACGGATTTGGATAAGGGTTAGGTGCTATTGATGATGAGGCTCGGCATCCTTCTTGCAACATGGGTTTACTTTCTCTTCCAAAACAAGAGACTGATACAGAAAGTGCACTTTGTGGGTGCAATACTATGTCCTTCAAATTCAACTTTATAACAGCAGATGAGGGTGACTGTGCTGATATCAATGCAGGCAAGCAGCAGCATTTAAATGATAAATTAGTGTCCACCTCCCTTATCCTACCAGAGATGCATACTGTTTCATCACTGCTCTTCACACTTCCCCGCAACATCGTATACAGCTTCGCGTCCACCACTCAGCAGCTACCGCGCCGGGAACTCTACGATGTCCGAATGCAGCTAATGGCGGAAGACAAGGACCTCACTATCGCATGCAACGATTCGGTAACAAACATTAGTCTGGGTGGCATCGATATCCGCGAACGAGTTTATGAGGGTGGGCTTAAGAGCTGGGAATGTTCCCATGATCTGGTGACATATCTTTCGCAAGATCTTGAAAGCAATGAGTATAGGCTGTATAGGGTTCTGGAGCTCGGCTGCGGAACTGCATTACCGTCGTTGCTATTATTCCGCCAGATGCTAGCGGGAGGAAAGGCAGGGGAGTTGATGTTGGCGGATTACAATTACGATGTGCTGCGCCTCGTTACATTGCCGAACCTTTTCCTGACGTGGGCTGTAACCACACAGAGATTGGAGGAGGGCATGACCGGCGTGAAGGGAGAGTGTGATGCATCTGCAGAGCTGAGAGCAGAATTTCTGTTGGATCTGCAAAGGCGCGGGATAATACTGAAGTTTATATCTGGGGCCTGGGGTGAGGGAATGTTGCAGCTTATTGGGCTAGGCGTGTTTGATCTGGTGATTGGCAGCGAGACAATATATTCGCCCTCCTCCATGCCGGATTTCACGGAAGTTCTATTGCGTAGTTTAAAGTCACAAGGGAGGGCATTAGTCGCTGCAAAGAGGATATACTTTGGTGTTGGAGGGAGTGTGGAGGACTTTGTGGAGGCTGTTGAGAAGCACCCGGATTGCAGGGTGAGGACGACGATGCATATAGAGGAGGTTGGTGTCGGAAGGGTTATTATTGAGGTTGTAAAAAGACTATAGTTTGATTGTCTTTCAATATCAGCAAATGAACGTAGTATAGGCAGTTTGTATCCTACATGAGCTGTACGCGATGTTACCATTATCTCAATTCCCGCAAAGAAACCATGCGAATGACCCCACCAACAAACTTAGTGAATGACACATAGAGGTAGGTACTTGTGTTCATATCTGTACAAGAGCTCTGGATATGAAACCGCACACATTCATCATCAGCTGGTATATACATATCCACTCTCAGCGGCTGCGCACTTGTGTAGTCTCAGTTGGTCATCACAAGCTGAATCCGATCAGTGCAACTACGTATCTTCGGCTCAGCTGAAGCTGTATGCTCATATCCATAAGTTCTAAGGATATTCTAGGTATACAGGAAATAGAAGAACCTGGAGGTTCACTCATCTCAACGTGGACTCTTGTTAGAGCCTACCCTACAATTTGGGTTGCACAGGACTGTCAATACTTATGTTGTTCAACCTGGCGGAAGTCATGTTAGGAGTTTGATGCCTTTTACCACAGTGATGGGGGACCTGACTTCAAGTGAAGTAATTGGCATGGAAGTCTCTGAGATGAATGATTGCAACAATTGCCAAGAGCTGAAGTAGAGCAAATCTACCCACTGTATAGTAATCTGAAAGAAAAGACAATCCTTTTGGGCTGAATAAGTGAGCAAGGAGAAATAGTGACAGTATTCCAGAATAGAAACTCAACCTGCAGCGGGAAAAATAGCAATGCATAACATGCAGCTTATAGAAAAGCTATTTATGAAATAGTAATCCATAGCATATAAGATACATGGTACTGTAAGATTCTATGAAACCATACACTATATTCCAATAATATACATGAAATTATATATACTTGATACTATACAAAATACTACATACAATAGTTGTATTCAGATTTCCAGAGACACTTCTTGGCAAACTTCCAGGTATACTCTGATGTATATTTCCAATTACAAACTGCTATTTACATTACTGAACACTCCAATGTATACTTTCAAGTATACTTCTATATATACTTGATGCTCAGTCTCAGTCTACTTATTTTTATATTCCCAAGCATATTGAATTGAACAAGATTACACCCTCTTAGTTCAGTGTTTAATACAGGTTGAAGTAAACTCTTGCATATACTTCGAATTGCTCCTGAGTGCATACTCACTATCTGGCAGACTGTATGGTTCCAATTTCTTTCACACTTGAAAATGTGCTTGTCTATATTTCTTCAAGAATGCATTTCTATGTTGAATACATCAGCAAAATGCAAATCGGTTCAGAAGCCACATGCAAACCTCCCACAGACTCTGGGCAATCTCAGCAGTGCTTGTAAGTACTGCTAGATGCTTCCCGGCTCACCTTGAGCTAAGCAATGTGCTCACAGACTCTGCAAGAGCATTCCCAGGTGCTTCTGAATCTACCTGCAGTTATGGAGGTACATTCTGGATGCTACAAGATTTGACTTATAGCATATTCAAGTGTTGGAGCTGCTGAGACCTCTGCACAGGTCTGCAGAATACTTCGACAGCAGCTGAGATCTCTGCTCAGATATGCGGGAGACTTCGAGAGCAGTTGAAATCGCTGCGCCGCTCTGAGGGAAACTGGGTGCAGTAGGTGTACGGTAGTGGTTTCTAGATAACAACAAGGCATTTCGTCTTATCATATTCATCTTTGTTACTGTCAGAAGATTCGCTACATCATAACATGTCATGAATCATTTAAATTTCCCAATATATATCATTCCCATCAATCTGGCTGCAGATGGTAGTTGAGCACAATCGGAGGATCACCTGGACATGCCCACTGAGACAGCGTCGAGATACACCACTTGGAGGAAGTTGTGGTAACGTGTTTAGAGATCCACCACATGAAGGCCATTGTGGCGATACAATAGAGCTAGAAGGCAGAGGGCACACCATCAACAGTCTGCCGCAGCTTTCGCGACATCCCAATGAACTTCACAAGAATGAGCGGTGCTGGGTTGAGGAGCATAGGAAGTGTGTGAGAAGATATGATACTACCCGGCCTTGAGGATCCACCCAGGTATGTGGATCCATGAAATGTTGGACAGAGCAATTGGGACCAAAAGTTGCGAAAGATAGAGTGTGTATATTCATTGTATGAGAAGATGAGATCAATATGAGATGATGACTATCTAGTCCAGGGTCTGCCAAATATATACTCCCCATCACTCTGTCCACCTCCGTTTCCCCTGTATCTCCGTACACTTGCCGTTATTACTAACAGATGTAAATGGACACCATGATTATGCGAGTTTGTAAATGTACTTGCAAACTGAGATAGGCAGAACTCCGAGATACTTTTAAAGGCCAATATCCGGCAAGTGTTGTGGTACACTTGGAGGCCGAGATCGAGTTGACTCATAGATGAATTTGGTGGCCATAATTGGAGGTGTTGGGAGATAGTTTTGGAGGCCATATTGAATCAGGATTTGAGGAGCACTCAGAGATGGTAGATCTGGAGGGAGATGCGTCAGAAGCTGATACTGTATCCATTGGTTAACTTGTGATTGAGGGAATGTAGAGAACTGAGTACGACAAGGTCCACTGAGAGATGAGAGATAACACTAGCTAGAAGCAGAAGACAGTTGATCTTGGGATAATGTAGTACTCAGTGTAAGCTGCATTCAGTGATAACGCATCATCATGGCAGGAGAGATAGAGAGGGATGACTGGACTTCATGTTCTTAGGTGATGGTTGAGCTGAGGGCAAGAAACAGAGATATGAGAGGAGATGGGGTAAATCATAATGAAAAACAGGGACTTAGAGAATTTCGTGTGTGAGTCAATTAACCATCCCCGATACATCAGGTACCAGCCGCAATCCGGTTGTTAATAACACTGACACAAGGTCCTCCCAATCGAATTAGCCAAGTCATACCTCTGAATTCTCATATCCACTCGTATCCTGCATATCGTTCCCATCCTCATTCCCCATCTCTCATTCTTGTTTACAAATCTACCATTATCGCAGAATACAAAGTTAATTTATCCCTTTCTATCTCTCGATGCCATCATCATGCATTAACACTGTGTACAGCATACACCGAGTACAGCATACACTAAAACAGTGTACACCAAATGCAGCATCCACTGAAGATTTTCTGTCTTCCCTTCATTCTGATGATAACAAGTTGACCTCCGAATGTAGATTCAGCTTCCAGCATACCTCCTTACAAGATTGACCGCGACCAGCCAACTCTTCATGAGAGCTCAAATGTAAATTCACCTTGTCACATTCCCACAGTTGCGAGTTACTATATCTAACTGATGACTTGAGTCTTAGCACCCAGCATGCCTCCCATGAACCTCTTCCAAGTACTCCTCCAATCATGCTCGACCATGGCCTCCAAGTGCATATCCAAAGTCGTCTGAATACGGCCTCCAAGTTCACACAATCATGGCCTCCCAGTGGATCGCACCTTTCGCTCGATCACGGCCTCTGATTTCACACAATTATTGTGTCCAAGTGCATCTCCAACTTCACTTGATTATGGCCTCCAAATGCATCTCTGATTTCACTCGATTTCGGTCTCCAAGTGCATTACCCAACTCACTTGATCAAGGCCTCCAAGTGTATGTCTGAGTACACTCAATCTCAGCATCCAAGTTAATCATCAAACTTGCGTGATCATGGCCTTCCAGTGGATCTTTGAGTTCACTGGATTGTCATCTTCAGCCACACCTTGAATTGTTCTCAATCACTGCCTGGAGCCAGTCCAGATATACGGTGTGTAGACTGGTAGCTATATAGATATAGAAATGAGAATACAAACTGAATAGATAAGTTTCAAAAATAATTAAATGATAAGTAGTAGCTATGATTTCCAGGCGCGTGAGCAGCGTTCCAAAGAAAGATGTTGTTTTTTCCAGACTGCTCCAAAGTGATATGAGGTGCTCCAAGACTTGTTGCTAGTGCTCCCAGGCTTGTTGCCGGTACTCCCATGCTTGACTTCATTGCTCTGATGTGTTCACAAACTTTTCAGAATTACTCACCTGCTACTCGTGTACCAGTCATCAGCGATCTCAGCTATTTCTGTACCGGTCATCCGAGATCCCAGTTACTGTGAAGGCTGGCCGGAATGCCCTCCTAGGGTCTGAAAATCTCCTGAAATTGACACATTTGGATGCAGATACAATGTACCAGATAGAAAATGGCCAGTAGCCTGATACTGGTATTGTTTAGGGGATGGTATATGACTTATAGCTAGTGTTAGCAACAGTTCCAAATTGCCGGGTCAGTTTCGGGTCATATTCCAACCTGGAACCGAACCTTAGCAACGGGTCTTACCACACGAAAACCCGGACCGTTGCAATAGGCCCGGTTTTACCACCAAAAACCCGGCATTTCAACATCATAAGTTTTGCTCCAATTAAGTATCTGAGTTCTGATTGTATCGTGACATAATCAATAAGTAAATTGTGCAGTTTTATGCGCTCTTTCACCTCCCGCTTTCAAATATGCGATCCGATCGATATTCATTCAGTTGCGAACGAAAACCCGGAATTTTCGCGTCGTATTTGGCATTATTTCACAGCAATTCAACCAATATTGGTCGGATCGCAAATCGGAAACCGGGAGGTGAATGAGCGCTTAAAACTGCACGATTCGCATATTGATCATGTCACGATACAATTAGAACTCAGATACTTAATTGGGGCCAAAGTTGATCCAAAGCGGAAGGAACCGTAAAATCAACCTGCTGTGCAGTTCCACCCCGGATAACCACGCTGCCAAAGACAAAGCGGGTCGGGTTCTTGGCTGGGTCTGGAACCAAACCTAACCGAATGGCCAGCCAAAAACCAGACTGCTGGTGGGTTACCCGGACCTGTTGCCAACATTTCTTATAGCATATATTATATAGTAGTGAAATGAGGAAATTCCAATAGCAGTTGGTATTTTTCTCTCTAATCTTCATTACATATGCTGATTTCGTTAAAATTTCATAATGCCTCATTGTGACAGTGTCGATAATATTACCTTCCCTTTCAGTAGATATCAAAGACAATTATGTCCAGGGGGGAGTTGAACGCTGATACTGTTAGAGGGGTGTTATGGCATGTAGTGTAAATACTTTAACATGTCTCTGGTTTCTAATTCTCCTTTGTCCTTGTCTTTATCAGATACTATCGCAGATGCATTGTCTGTGTATCCAATTATAGTTGATCCTTGTCTTTGACAGACACTATTCCAGATACCATGTATGTGTACCCTTATACCAGATTCCTGGCTTTCTAAGATAATCACCTTGTCTTAAGCAACACTACTATTTTTGGTTATTTCCTTGCTTCTCACACTAGTCTTCTCCATTCTCTCCATAATTGTTGGTTAGATTTCAGAACAAGTGTTTCAATCCCATTCCTGATGTGATTTCTTGAACCGGTGATATAGTTGTAATCAATGATAGGACAAGACTCTAGTCATTACACCAGAGTTAAGGACCTTATTTCAATGTCTGTAGGTGCATCATGTGGTATCATATGGGTATATTTTCCCCCTCTCTAGTTGTAGACCTGCTGGGCTGTATAAACCAGCACATGGGTAGTAAAGAAAATGATCAAACAACCATTCAATGTATGCAAACACACCCATGTATATGTCCCACAACCACTCATTGCTGCTCAGAGCAATCTTTCAGTGGATTTGGCACACGTAGTTACACCACCTCTGATTGACTGATCTGTGAAGGCGATAAAGGCCCATGCCGATGTCATTTGTACTCTGTCCTTGCCCAAAGCAGAAAAGATGTAAGTAGAAGAAAACGAATGAATATTGATAGTGATACTGTTCTCCATATCTCCACGTGAGGAATGTCCAGCATCCAACCATTAGATCTCGCACCTGAAACAAATAGAATCTGTAGTTAATGGGCAGATTTGGTCACAGTATTCTTTATGCAGTCCCAAATCAATGGATGAGACTGGTGTTGACATCATCCCATCAATGATGGCTTCTGCATGCTGCTCATCATTGATAGTGCCATTACAGCAGTAAAATTCACTTGTAAGCATTCCAGGAACCTGTTATACTTACCATATAAATTCAAGTGCGCTGACACTTGAGGTCCCCCGATTTGTTGCACACACCATACCAGGCCAAGCCTAACACTGATTATTGTTACTCTGTTGGCGGAGTCTGATCTCGGTATTATAGCCATTAGTCATTGTCAATCATATATAACTGCATACCTATCTTACAAGTTTCTCATGAAATGGTGATTTATACTAGGTATGTTCATTCCTCTGCAGCATCTACCAAGCAGGCTTATAGGCTTTGGGAACACCCTTTTGGCATTCATTTTGGTCAGCTGTTTGGATAACATCCCAGTCTGTACTTTAGGTAGATTGGGCTCCTGATATCTGTACATTCCTGCGCTTTCCATTCAATGTTATCAGGTAATGATCTTGTGGCACCCATTGAGGCTATATCGCGATGCCGTTTAGTGGCTTTCTCCCTTGATGCCGTCTGGTACCCTGGTCTTGCAATGCTATTCAGTGACAGTCTCTCAAGATTCCATTCAGTCACAGTCTATCACGATGCCATTTAGTAGACTATATGGCAAGTTTAGAGATAATTGACAGACTTGTCAGGAACTGCTTTGGTACACTTAAATGTACTTTTTTGCCATAGATCAAACTGGCTTGATTATTGCATCATCTCTCCAGGGCTGTTGAATTCACACCAACGATTCACCATGTCGGCAGACTTGTAGATACACTGGACATCAACCATTTACTCGGGGCACTGATCTGCAATTGTTCGTTTGACTCACTGGCTCTCCTCCGGGTATTCATTCCCCTCCTTCTCCAGGGGTACTTGCTGTTACATGTCTGCATATCCACATTGAGGTTTTCTGAGTTCACTTGTCACTTCATTTCCTGATACACTGGTTGACTCTTCACCCCATATGTTTGCGCACTCTGCAATTGATCACTTCCAAGGGATCTTCATCAACTAGCTTCCAGCCGCAATTCTCTGCTGCGAAGTGCACACCATGATACTTCCTCCCAGCACTTCCAATATGGTGATTGCTTGCAGCAGTATTGAGTATGGAGTACAGTGAGGACATTCCCCTTCTGTAGCTCAGAGTTCTGCTGACAACTTATCTCATGTGCCTTCTTCATTTATCTGTAGGTGTATTTGCAATCACATTCCTCTCTGACCTTGTTGCTGTTCTAGGAGTACAGTTGTTGACACTCCAACATGTGCACTTGCCGCTGCTAGCCTGCTCGAATGGTGAATGTGCTGCTTAGTATACGATTGCAGCACTGCTGGTATCATCGTTGCTCATGGTAGGAGTTGTTGGAATTCCCGCACTGTTGTTTCTTTCATTAAAGATTAATCTTCCACCAGGGTCATATGCTGTACCGATTCACGAGGTTGGGTACATCCATTTGAGCTGTAACACAGAAACTACTTTCAAATTGTATTTGGCATTGGAATCTAGACGTGTAGCTGGCAATTTTGTCGCATAACAGTATGCTGAGTAGTATAGTGTGTAGTTCTCGATGTAGAAGGTAGTGCAGCCGTGCCACTGTTACAATCTATTCAGTCATGTCTGCATTCCATTGATAGTTCGTATTTTCAACTCAATGTTCTCATCTCCAGAATAGTGTAACTTCACAATTACCACAACACCTTCATATATGTGAAGAGGATTCATAGTCCTCCATCTCCCATGATCCATCTCCAATGATCCATCTCCTGAGATCCATCTCCAGACAATCATTTCCAGCGATCTATCCATATCCACGTGCAATTAATATCATCCTGCAATACATTTTGGCATGGGATCCTGCCGTTGTCAGAAATTTCTAGTCATGATTCCAGTGTGGTGCCGATTCCAGTCTGGCCGCACTCAAATTCACGCTGTGAACCATATCCTGCCTTGATACATTTCCAGCTATAATCAATCTCTGGCCATGATCTATCTCTGGCTGTGATCTATCCCTGGATGTAATTCATCTCCAGTAGTGATCGATCTCTGGCCCTGACCGAACTCTGACCATGATCCATTGCTGGCCCTGAGCCATCTCATGTTATGATCCATCTCTGGCTGTGATCTCTCTCCAGCCATGATTGATTTCCAGCTTTACTCCAGCTGATTGTAGCCGCTCATTTCCACCATATGCATAATGGCGCTTCTATGGGCAGTGTTCTGTGACTTCTCCTGTAGCTCTGTAAGCTCTCTAAGGCAATCGTTACTAACCTCCATAATATCTGTCTTCCATTGCCTCTTCATCGCAGTCACACAATCCATCTGGTGACATATCATCCATTATAAAACAATATCCACTCAGCAATCCATCCATGTGTCATGGGATTCTTACATCCAATTTGAAATCCGTGCTTTGTCTCTTGTGCACAGGATTATATTTTACCCAATTGAATGAGTACTGGACCACTCCACTCAGCTCATCTCAGTTGAACTCAACTCTGTTCAACATAGCTTTGTTCAACTCAACTTCATTCAACTCAACTGCGTTCAACTCAACACCATTCAACTGAACTCCGTTCAACAACACTACATTCAACTGAACTGTAATCTGCCTATATTGCGAATTGTAGCCAGTCTCCAATTCGATTGCATGTTCAATTGACCAATGCGGCAGCAGCTTCTCCATGTGTTTGCTGACAACTGCTGAAAAATCTCTGTATATGACTGGGATACGTCCACTGTTATCGGTAGCCATCCACCATCTTTGTTGTTATAGTAGCTCCATCTGCAATCAGTAGTTCTCAATTCATCATGGATATCCAGTGGTATGTAGTGATATTCAGAAGTCAAGAAGAGAATAGTTCATCATAATAGGGCCAAGCTCTTCCTTTCAGAGTCTGACATTACATCTTCACGAGGCACCAAGTGGTATTCAAGTATCCCCCTGGCTGCATTATCGTACTACTGCCACTGCCGCTTCCTGTCTGCCTGACCTACTCCTGGTGCCTATGTCTCCATCCCAGATGCTTTCCACCGTCACTTTCACCAGCCCTATACCAACTTCCACTCTTAGCCAGAGTATCCGCCCATCCTCCTCACTGGGTAGTAGATTGTCAATAGCAGTAGCTCCAAGTATTTGAATATATGAAGTGCTGCCACCATCGGAAGTCACCGTCTGCCTAGCCATATCCAGCTACATTTGAAGGGCAAACCTGATGACCTGTGTGGTCCACTGCCACCTCTTTTGTACACTCTGGGGTTTCAGAGTCAAATGTTTAATAATTTGCAAGTCAATGCTCGGAATTCTGGCCTGGTATCGACGCAACTCCTATCGGTCTCTAGCTCACACAGTACTTCCGCTGCAGCTGACAAGATGTGCATGAATCAGCTCACTCAGCAATTCATATACTTGTTTTGCCCAATTGGAACTGTCTGTCATCCAAATACTACACTTGCCTCACTAAATTGGGATTGTCAGACAATAATATAAGGTTCATTCCCATGTTGGGATAGATACAGCAATTCAATCTCTGTATGCCTTAATGAAATGATCAATCTGTTGCTTTCCTGAGTGTGCCCAGGTGATCCATTATCTGGTAGTCATGTAAATTCTCACAATCCCAACTACAATTGAGATTGAAAGTATCTCTGTTGTATTTCTCAAGCCTTCTTGGTACGCCATTATACTGGCACACATCCATATTTGCTTGTTGCCAATTGGTTGGCATTTGTTGAATTGTTTGACAAAATAGAATAGTGTCTGCGCAGATTGCTCACTATCCTTAGAATGATCCCATTGGGTTGTCCCATGAAATGGTGATTGTGTTATGTCACAACAGTAGTCGCATATCTTATGTGCTCACCACTTTAGATCCTTCCAGAATAATATTCTTTCTCTGCTGAACTGCCACAATATCTGCAAATGCTGCTCCACAATCTTGAACTGTGCCTGTTAATATACAAAATATGTTGATACTTATAGGTATCTTGTTCCATAGCTGCTGTCAGGATATTGCTTGGTAGGACTTCTGTATCCGCTACGACATCCTTGTAACATCATCCTGAACATGGATAATCCCATTGACGATTGCAGAAGGTCATCATGATTGGAACTGCAACTGGTGGTATGAAAAGTTGTAAATCACATGTATAATGTAATTCCAGCATGATTCTTGGTGGGTGCACTTGCTCGTGAGAGGCGACTAACCGAGGGCGATTTTCTATGAACAATGGCCTGAATTAGAATGGACATTGGGATTGGTAGTGATTTGACTCTCTGTGGCGAATGGGCTATGCAATCATCACTGGAATCATCAATGATTTCATTTGGAAGGTGGCTTCTCTGATCCCATCGACCCTGTACAAGATATGATGTGATTTCACATATTCATTGAGAGCAATCATCTTTGACTGACTTGGTCGCTGACACATCTCTCATCTGATTGGCTCCTGACTGAACTTGAATTTGTCTCTACCATCATAAATCTCAGTTGAGTACACATCCGAAGTATAGTTCCTTGTTCAATCTGTGGTTATCAAATATAAACGATTTCTCCTGACATGATGTGGTGTGCCTGTGGCTGATGGGCCTCTGGAATGAGCATCTAATCATCTTGTAACAGGCAGGGTCAGGCATAGGTGATATTCATAACTGGAGTGAAATTTTGTGAACACGGCAAAAGGCACTTTAAGTTTGAATTGAGAGAAGTAATACAAGATATGTTTTGGAAGCAGTTTGAAAGTTATATCTTCGATGGCTTATACATGAGACCGAGTAAGGAGAAATGAAAAGGATATCTTCCAACACCAAACAACCTGTCAGTATATACAATTCATCTCCCACCCTGAAATCTTTGCTTATTCTCTGATGTACTATTGAAGTTATTCCTCATGATTTCACCCACCATTAATACAAACATTATCAATACAACCATGCCACATCATCAGATTTCGCAATACTTCAGACCACTTGCTGATCATGATAAATCAAACTGTCCCCACTGCACTACTATCCTGCACCATTTCTAAATCTCCCAATATCTCTGTCGATCCATAACACTAATTCTTTTGGGAATTGTTTGCAAATTTTCCTCCCCTATCATTTGTTGCCCTGGCTTGTAATCCATCCATATACTATGCAGGCTTGCAAGTCAATGACTCATATCCTATCCAACATATCAGATACTGCAAGTGATTTCTATATACTCAACTATCCTCAACAGTTGAAACTTGATACTCCAATTCACCACCCACTCCAACTGAAGGTGGCTGACCCATTCGTTGCCTATCAATCAGATCAATTACCACTGGCCCCAAAAGTGATAAAATCTGTATTCTATATGTTTATATTGAGATAGAGAGTGGCAATTGATAAGCAGATGGGGATATCGGGCGGATTGCTGTTATCTGAGCCAACCATTTCCAACCTAGCATTTGACTGTGTCAGGTGGTGTGAGTATGTCGAGCATCTACCCACACATGAGACCCTTCCTGTATATACGGTGCTGGGATGTATTCTTGGTTTGTTCCTGTTTCTTGTACAGCTTGTCTTCGCCTTATTTCCACTTGGAGGTGTTCATGAAGTTGCTGCAATGTCACTTGGACCTGATCAGCATTGAAGCGTCACTTACCTCATTTTGTTGTGGGTTCCGATTAAAATGATATCGGAGGATTCATGCCCTGGACAGTACAGAACAGCGTACACTTCACTGTTTCCGACATACTGTAATTCGCAATGAATTTGGTTATTGGCTGCCACCTCTCCTAATGATCATGTTGATGGTTAACAAACACCTGAAGGTACTGTTTCAGATTAGCAATCATCGGGTCCGTCTACCCATCTGTCTGCAGATGGAACATTGTTGACATTGTTAGGTCATTCCCCCAGCTGCTACATATCCGGCCCCGGAATGTTGGGGCACACTGAGGTCCCCAATGTGAAGTAACAATTGGTGGCAATCCATGAAGGTGTACAAACTCCTGTAAAAGCTGCTCAGCTAATGCCAATGCATCTATCGTTGTACGGCAGGGGATACGGTGTCATCTTTTTGAAAGTCTATCCACTGCCACCCAAATCGCATCAATCCCTTCACACTCTGGTAGCAATACCACAAAGTCCGTCAAAGTATCCTCCCATAGTTTATTTCGAATGGGCAGAGGTCGGAGATCTCCCATGTTAAATCTTGTGAGCTACGAGCTCATTGACAGCTATGGCAATTCCATATATACTGGTTGACATCCCTGCACATCTCCTTCCAGTAATACCCTTGACTTAGAAGGTAAACGGGTTTCACCGGTCCCTGGGGACCTGTAAATGCCAAATCACAGTGTTCGTGAATGATACATCAATGTGAGGTATCACTTTCCTGTATGTACAGACTCCCTCTATAACAGATTCTTCCTTCTTCCTCTAGGCATTCCACAACTGCAACCACTTTTAGCCCACTATTGGTTCAGATTGCCTCCCATATGTTGGCTCGTCGCAGGTTAGTTGAACGTAAGGCTGAAACAAGATCGGAAATCGAAGGACAGTTCTGAACTGGCGGGGTATAAGCTAATAAACCTAATTGTTCCAGTAGATTCTGCGGCTTTAGCACCACCTGTTCAACAGTTTTCAATCTTTCATCCCCCATCTCAGGAAGGTCTCCTGGCCTCCTCGTCGAAGCATCTGCATTCCAACTTGATTTCCTTGGTCCATAGAGAATCAGGTAGTCAAATCGACATAGAAACTCCAACCATCATGCGTATCTGCAATTCAAATATTTCTTTGGTACAAAATATTCCAGGTTATTATAATCAGTTATCAACCGAAGGGGGTACGCACCATCATTGCACCTTGATCTTCATTGCTTAGGTGACTGAATCATTGCCAGATGTTCTTTATCATATGTATCATAATTGCACATCACTGGGGGATGTTTGTGTGTGATGTATGCCGCTGGATGCAACAGTTCTTCATTATCCTACTGTGATAACACACCCGTGGATATGTAAACAGAAGTGTCCATTGCAATGATTACTTTGCTTTCATGGTTGAAAATTCAAACGACTCGTGACATTGGGAAGTAGTTACCATTGTTTCAGATGACAGTGGTTTTTCTATTGTCCATACCAATGGTTTATCCCTCTTTGTCAGCGTTGTCAATGGTTCCGCTTCCTAGAATATCTAGGAATAAAGGGTTGATAATAAATGCAACACCTGACAAATTGTTGTATTTCAAATAGGTTATTCCCCCTGCCATTCTTTACCTTCTTCTCATGACTTCCATTCCCCACTGTTTTGACCATATTTTTATCCATGGAAATTACTTTTGTCAATATAGATCAACCCAGAGACCCAATGGTCCCCTTTTGGAACTAACACTTCTCAAGTTCCAAATAAAGTCCGCCTTGCACATGCTGTTACATCATCCACTGAACACGTCACTTACATTCCTCCTCGGAGTCACTACATATCAATATATCATCCAGATCTGTAGAAGCAAAATCGTTCAAAGCCTCTCTTATTGTATTGTTAATATACCATTAAAAATCAGCGGTAGCATTTGTTGTACTGAATTGCATAACTGTATGTTCAAATTGGCCATATCTTGTTTGGAAGGCCAATGTATGTTCATCCCCCTCCTTAACCGGTAACATGTTTTATACTCCTGGAACATCCAATTTCGTACATATCCACACCCTTTGGATGACATTCAGTGTTGGTTGTATCAGGGGAGAGTGGTACCAGTTCCTAATCCTTTTACTGTTGAGGTCTCGATAACCTATACTGATTTGTCACCCACTGTCAGCTATTATTGCGAACTGACCTGGAGGTGCAAAGGACAACGATGTCTAGCGGTAATATTTATTGCTTATCATCTGATAAAGGCTGCAAAGTAATTGTGTATGGACTCTTGTGATCAAGCAGCAATTATATTACTGAAGGTGTAAGACCAACAATCGTTGTTGCTCTGTTGACATTTATTTTCAAGCTAGGGCAGGGAGCGTGTCACATTCGCTTTGTCCAAGAAAGGCAGCCAACATGTCATTTATGACAGTCATCAACCAATCACCACTGATATTAACCAGAGGTGCAAGATCGAACATCCTTGATGTTACATTGACAATTATTTTGAAAATTGTACAGACAGGGTATCGCTAAGATTGCTGTCCATAAAGGTGGTGAATAATTTAATTGTATATAACTGCAACCTGATCACTGTTTGATTGTCTGATGTAGAAAACCTACAATCACTGAAACTCTCTTGACGTTCATTTGGCCCTGAACATATCCCCAATATGCAATCATTTTGTTTGACATCCTATATTATCAATAAATTTCTGGCAATCTGTTTATCATCTTCATATGCTTTCTTCTTTCACTACATTGTTCTTTATAAATACATATAAATATATCCTTTCAAATATACTTTAATGTGTCCACTAATTGTACGTAATAATACACTCACAAATCCCATTGCATTTGATCAATGCTCATCTTCACTTGCAGGTTCACTCAATTGGTTGCTGTCCTCAGCAAAATGGCTCTCAGCTGCATTACCACACGGCAGATAGTGTCGGAACCAGTGGATGTTCCTTCATCAGTCACCAAAGCTGGATTAATATCTTGATTGTGCTGGCTATCCTTGGCAGATGCATCAATTTTGAAAGATTGAGCATTGGGCTGAGGAGCAGGTAAATACCCATATTTGGGTGGCACAATATCGAATTGCAAATATTCATCTCCCCAATTGTCACCGCATGATGCAGCTGGTGTTCCAGGTGGAGGTTGTATTGCTGGAGAATCGACTCCAACATGCACCCAACTTGAAGAATTCCTTCTAAGTATCCCCTTATCTTGTCTTGCTATCGGACTTGATATTTGGACTTATACAAGGACTGATAGATGGTTCACTTTGAAGCTTCACTCAGGGGTAGAAAGTAATCAGCATAGAATCAATGTAGAATAGCTTTCCAATCTGAATATGTTGTTAATGCTTGGTCTCCGTCGTGAGAAGGTCGCCCTCTATACCAGCGGAGAATCGAGAGGTCATTATGCCTCTGTTCTCTGCGCTCTAACTGCTAATTCTCACTATACTTTTCTCTAGATACATTACTACCATCCCTTTGTTCCCCAATCCCCTTGCTCTGATAACCAGTTGGCCTGAACTTCCTCCCAGCAATGGTATCCTTCCAATCCTCCAGTCTTCTCTGACCAACAGTATCTTTCTGATACACATCTCCAAACTGATTGGGATCCATCGGACTGTTGTCTTCCAGACCATCTCCCTCAATATACCATTGAACAGGCCCTCATCTTATCGTGCACAAGTGTCCTTGTCCAACTGGCCAGAAATATTGCCAATCGCAAGATACTTCATATAGAGGTGACGATGACTGGCATCATTCATTATCTTCATCCATAGAGAATATAGCAATTGGTGTTTGCATTGTATTAACACCCCACTACCGCTATGACAACACTGGAGGGTGGGTGGCGATGATGTAGTCGAGGGACATGTGCGTGGCGGTTATTTGTGTGGCGATAGTGCTGGCATAAAATTGATGAACCTTATTCCTTTGCCACTGGACATCATCTTCAAGTGATATGTCGCAACCCCAGAACCGTGACTACTCCAAAGGTGTAACAGAGGTGGTGTCTGTCCTGGTGTGAGCTGTCTGAGTCAGTCTACTGGAGGTGCACCCATTCCTTTGTGCCTCCAGCGTGTCTGCAGATTTTTTGTTGTGCCATTGTGACAAGGAAGGTAGCCATCTAATTGATTTTCACAAACAATCACTGGGTGTCATTCTATCACGGCCGTCACCTGTCTATGCCCAGGAGACTCACCTCCCCACTTCCTCTTTTCTCATACTTTGGCACAACATTTCTTCAGCAGGTATTGCATGTCCTTCATTGCGGTACAAAAAATCCCTCCTATCGTCATTTTGGATATATTCATGGCATGACACATGTCGGACTGTTCTAGCTGTACCCAACCTCCTTTGCTTTGACATAGTAGCAGACATGTTGAAAACGTACAAGAAATCAGTTGCTGCTTCTGCATCTGGGATGCGGCCATTACCTCGGCCATCCACGCTTCCGTAGCCACCAGTACAGTTAATTCAGGCGTGATTTGTCCACTGTCGGGGACACTTATCACGAAAAGTTACTCGGAAAAACACACAGCTAAAAAGACGATAATATTCGATCTGGTGGGTTGTGCCAATTAATGCCTTGGTCGACCATGCAGGGTTCCTGGTACAGGCTGCGATTAATTGATCTTGTAGCTCTCCACATATACCCATTCTCTATTATACTTTTAGTTGACCACTAATTTCCACAATATGAATTTACTAACATTCAATTGCATGCCGCATCATATTGTTGTGGTGTGGTTTCACCGATGATTTTTGAATGCGGATTCTAGGATTAGTGTTAGCAACAGTTACGGGTTATACAGTTATGGTCCGGGTTGGTACTGGAACTAAGACCCCATTCCGGATTAGGAACTGCTAAGGAACCCCACCCTCTGTGTCTTGGCATGGTTGTTACCCACACTGGAGATAGAACTGCGCGTTATTGGCCAGGTTGGAACCAGACTGTGGTTGCAATAATATGATTCATACGGTTTTGGCTCTAATTAAGTATTTATGATCCGATCGTATCGTGATATGATCAATATGTAGATTGTACTGTTTTAGCCGCTCTTGCACCTTCTGCATTCAAATTTGCGATCTGACTTATGTTCGTTGAGTGGTTGAGAAATCAGGGCAGAATTGAAGTGAAATCTGCGGGTTTTCAATTGCGACACAACGAATACTTGTCGGATCGCAAATCTGAAAGTGGGCGGTTAAACAGCGACTGAAACTGAACAATCTACATCTTTATAATGTCATGATACAATGAAAACTGAACTACCTAATTGGATCAATTGTTGTGAAGTTGAAATGCCGGGTTTTTGGTGGTAAAACTGGCCCAATTGCAAAAGTCTGGGTTTTCATGTGGTACAACCTGTTGCCACGGTTTGGTTCCAGTTCCAACCCTAACCCAGAACCGTTGATAACACTACCTAGTGTATAGTTGTGGGGGATGCATTGGTAGCGTCATAGTGGACAAGTTTGTGTCTCTGTTGATGCTGTGTGGCAGAGAGTGACAGATTAGATGATGCGCCAAGCGATCAGCTCAATTCGGATATGCTCACATCTTTGCGAGGTGTTTCTGTGGCAATGATTTGCTAATGTGGAGAGGAAGACGATAATGACAAGAAATGGGAAGTCCTGAGAAATATATAGTTAGCATCAAGTCAAAATGGAAAGATTAACTGCAAACTTGGATGTTTCACTCAAGCCAAATCCTGCTCCATATGGCTGCAGGTTGCAAAGATTTCCCATAGTCACACAACTCACAATAAGTTGGTCCAATGTCATTTGTTCACTACCAGGGCTAAATGTCTGTTGACAGCAGCCGAAATCTCATGATTGCAAGATTTCACCATGATATTTGTCTAGGGAATGGATGTCTGGTGATGTGTGTCTCAAGAAAACCCAGCGATCTTATATAAAACTGATGGAAAAAACAAAGTCACCTTGAACATTTAGTATAACTACTACCATTGTAGTGGCAGTCAATATGTTGATTTTGCTTTTATCCAGTTGATCAAAAGCGCCCACCTTGACATTACAGATGCAGCCCGACTCCATCTTGTCCATATCATACAGCATTGAACATTTTGCCTACCAAAGAACTGAATATAAACTACCATGGTGAATGTTCCGAAAAAGATCTTTTTGTCACTTCCATGGGGCAAATATGGCACATCGAAAAAGAATTCCACTCGATGATGTCATCAAGCATATGAAGGTAATAGCGGCTTGAATATACAACGAGTCCAAGCTCAAGGGGAATTGCACAGCTTGCAATCCCAAAAGCAGCTTGTGGAGTTGAAAATACCAGAAACATGATTTTTGAGTAACAAAGAGTAAGAGAAATTAATCAAGGAATATGTTGAGAGAGCAACTGCTGCGGCAGGAAAGCGAGATACAGACACGGTGACAGCGATTACTCTTGAACAGAAAGATATGAGAACTGCTGAAAAGGCAGCATTGATAAATAGTTCAAGGAGATGATGATTGGTATCACAGACACTTTGACCAATCTTGCAAGTTCTAATTATGAGGAGGATGGGGACAATGATGATAATGAAGATACATAGCTGTGCAATCTGGGTGAGGTTGTCGAACACTGCAGGGTGATGTTCACAATCTCCAAAATGGTACAGCGGTACCTGGAGTGGTATCGGAAGAAGCAGATGAAGCTTGAAGCATTGAGACAAGGTGGATCTGAGAATGTGGCCAACTACTTGCGTGAAAGAGATAAGAGGAACAGAATGGCCCAAATGAAAGTTCCGGCAGTTGTTAAGCCGCAAACGGACATTGTTGCAGTCTAACCTGCACTGAAAATCTTTGGCGATCTGATGGAGACTTATGATATCGTCCCAGAAATATCGAAAATGCTGTACAGTACATCATGTGCGGGAAGTAGTCATATGAGGCTAGGTGCTGGGAAACCACAGTCTAACAAACACCTAGCATCTCTATAACCCGACGTGGCACTTAATTCCACACCAATTCACACTGTGAAACCTGTTGAAGCCTTAAGATGTTAGCCCTGATTATTACCACCCTAGCTAATTACCATATTGAAATCGGATTCGGACAAAGAAATGGTGACACCTCCTGCATTGCCAGAGGACTGGATTGGCAAGTTGCTGTTTTTAACGATGTATCTCTTTGAAATGCAATTTGTATACCTATTTGGCTAGATGTCAGAGTATTCTTGATGTAAGTGATAATATTGTGAGATATGAAAATTCGTCTGTACATGTGCAGGGGTTGTAAGCGCCTTGGGAATATTCTAGACTCCAAATCTGCCTGCTAGATGCCAACTACACACGATATTGTCATACCTTTTACTGTACAGTCAGAAAGTACAAGATAATGTAGTGACGAAATGTACTAACAAAATTCAATGAGGGATATCAAACAAGTCATAGAAGGAGTGATCAGTATGCAATACAATTCTGTCTGAATGATGGCTTTCCTGCTGCATTAAACTATGCATTCAATTGCATAACTCCCCACTCAGATCTGCTGCACATGGTCGAGACTTTGATAACTGCTTATGGTCTGTCAAAGAAATTGTGCAGACGGAGCTACCTGTGGAAAGGTGAGGAAGTCGGGCTATATCAATCAAAAACAAGTGAATTAATCTACATGCCATGAATTGCCAGTCAAGAATGCAGGAATATAATAGGGCTACGTCATGTAATACATAGGTAACATGTCTAGTGGTGGTGGTTCAGATATTCAGCTGCCAAGAAGCTACTTGATGAGTACGATTATGTACAGGAAAAGTATATTGGTTGTCAATAAAGGCAATATGATTTGTAGCATATAATTATGGAGCGTAAAATGACTGTAATGATGTTTTTAATATGAGCATCAACGGAGCGTCAACTATTTTTAGCCTTACACTTTTAGCAAATACAGGGTGGCACAGTCAGAGCTTTCCAATGTAAAAGAATTGGTTGTCTTTATAGGTAAAAAGGCAAGCCACTTGTTGCCGCATTTGAGATATGAATGTCACTGGATTGTCAATAATTCTTGGCCTTGCAACATGGATTATCTAATGGCTGTGCAACATCATTAACCTAGAATGAAAGTATTGACTGCCATTTGAAGCAACACTGCTTGCGGTGTCATCACTACTGTGTCCTCAAAATCATAATCAATGGAGCGTCAACCATTTGTATAGTTACAACTTTGATTATCCAGAGGCTGTGTAGTTGAATTAACCCATAATTGAAGTATTGGGTGCTTTGATGGGCAAAAATGAGACAGATGATATCGTGACCACCTTTGAAAAATGAGTGTCAATGCAGCATCAACACTTTTTGGTGTTGTATCTTGGATAATGAAAGGGCTGGGCCACTCCATTAACCCAAAATGAATGTATTGGGTGTCTTTATGGACAAAGATGCTACAGACGATATTTCTACCACCTCTTAAAAATAAGTGTTTGCCAGGTGCCCTCACTTTGTGTGGGTCTCAGTAACCTACACAGCAACAAACTGCCTGCATCTTTCCTAAATTTAGTTTTTAGTAGTCAGTCTTATCAATATGTCCTTGTATACAACTTTACAATACTGTATGCAATGTCTCCCAGGTCTCACTGTTTTTTCCTTGTAGCTCTGGAGTCAATATTTAAGAACCAGCATACTACTCAACAATAACATAATGTTTAACAGTCTCTTAACTCGAATGAAACAGCTTCCAAATTGCTACTACTATCTTGGATATGTGATTTTTAAATACCTCCATTCAGGAATGTATGATTTCTTCCAAAAATGAACCCGTCTTTATTTGTAATTTCAATGACATAACTTCGCAAATCATATTAGATACTTGGTGGGCTTCTATAAATGTGGGCTCAAAGTGTTCTATTGGTTGGAATAAGTCTAGACATCCCCCTTCCTGGCGGCTCCCTTTGCAGTGTGGAATTCAAGAGACCAGCAGCCTGGGCATCATATGTATTGGTTGTTATCAAGTTCTTCACCATCCATCAGGACATGGAACCAGATCAATGGGGAAACATTAGCTGGAAACAGTGCAAATCGCAAAGTTGAAACAATTAACACAGTCGGAAGTTTCAGAATTGAAAAGTACAAATGTTGATGAAACAGCAGTGGCCACTGTATTAGAGACAAAAGGACGTCAAGGAATGACAATAGTTATTTCACAAAGGAAATTTATATTTGACATTTACATCTTATCCATAGTAATACAATTCCCACACAAAATACACCAAACTGGCCGCAAAGGTCAATGTAACTACCAAATTTCCCCAAGCCACCTGGAATCGCTACCTCATGTGAGGATTTCTTTTGGCTCATATTCGATCCACCACTGAATTACACCTTGAGCTAGAACAGTCCTAAATTTGATTAACAGGAAGCTCGTGCTGCCGTGCATTAGAAATTTCAGCATTATATGCAAGAGGGAATACTTACTGATGGTGGATGCAATTCAAGTAGAATTGCCATCAAGACTTACAGTTAGCTTGGTTCCAGACGGGTGGATATCTACGAGCAAAATGGCTATAGCATCGGTCACTGCAGACTTTATTGATCACAATTGGGCATTGCGAAATGTGCAACTTACTTTTAATGATATTGAAAGCCTGTTCATTTCTTATTTTCAAAGCCAATTCAGGATGATAGGTCAAGGGTCAACAACCGGTAGCCCGGGTAGCGATACATGTCGAGGACGTTCTTGATAGTTTTGATTGTAATGACGTCCACTTACTTGGAATTGCCACCGATAACGCTTCCTCAAATGACTTTATAACTTGGGAACTTCAATCAGCCATTGAGGCCTCCGGAATCGAGTAGCCTATGTTGAGAAGCCATATACATTGCATGGCACAAGTCATTAACCTTGCGTTCGGTGAGGTCATGAGGAGTCTCAGTGCAAATGGCCAAACGAAGTCATTGGACACCCAAGACTGCGAATAGCATCATGGTGAGAATGAATGCACAGACATTGGAAAGATTCAAAAACTGCAAAAAGAGGGCAATGGTAGAAGCAACAAGGTGTCTGCCAGGAAACCATGTTTAGCATAGATAATTGAGTAAGTACATGTATCAAGGCATATTTAGTGACCTGAACCTGACTTTGATATAGCAGCGAATGCTTGCGGCATTGATTGCAGTCACTTCTGGTTGTCAACACGAGTTCATTGACTGTAAACAAGGCATAATATGAATTGCAGTACTACCAATAATGGATGTGAAAACATCATGGACTTCAACATTGGAGTTGCTTGGGGGAGTGTACCGATTATGAGAAGTTGCCCACGAGTAGCTCATGAATCGACAATTCAACGTTTTCCGGTGACTACTTACAATCCAGAATGATTCAACCATCAGCATGCGTGTCATCGAAGTTCTAAGGGCATTCCGATACTGGACCCTGTGGATGTCGAAATGGTATACTGTTACGCTCTATGACATTCACACTGTCTACAAGGACATGTTCGATCAGACGGATGGCATTATGCGAGCCGTTGCTAGGAAGAAGCCTCAATTCAAGGCAGATTCGTACTTTGCCCTGAAGGTTGTGAGGCAGAAGATGATTGAATGTTATGCTGAAGTAACACTAACGAGCAGTATGCTTGTCATTTCAGCCCTTATCTTTGATCTTTGGCGAAAGTTGCGATCATTCAGGAAGTGGGACAAATGAATCCGTATTAAACCTAAGGATGAGACTTTCTATACACCCCAGTACCGAGAGACATTTCTGATCAATGTGGAGGAAGAATACATTGCCAAAGATTGACAAACGTCCATCATTACACTCGAATATATTCTGACCAACCATTTCTTCCCAACTGCAATGGCTGCTGGATATGGTGAATCCTCTGGAAATGCATGTGATTTGTCAAGCGATGATAAAGAATACAAAATGTGGAAAATTGTGGTTGAATTAACACCTTCACCAAGCAATCGTGCAGTATGTTGATTGCCAGCTGCAAGGTTCTATTTTAATTTGCTGCCTGAAGCACCAAAGAACAGTAGATAGGTTGATCCAAATCTGAATTGTTGCCACTCCAACCACATGGTGATTAGTAGTACATTTTGGTTACTGGATATCACCGACTGGTGGTGCCAATGAGAGGGAACTTACACAAAGTATGCCAATCTCTCGAATGTGGCATGGGACATATTCTCAATCATAGCTCATGGTATCTGATTGGTGGCCAGGTTTTTCTTTGAGAGAAACGCTATCAGCTGGAAGCAGTGAAACCCAACAAGCAAGACCCTTCATGAAAATGTCATAGTAAGGCAGTTTGCTCGAGCAGATACTGGGACCTTGGGAGGCAGTGATCTAGCAATGGATACCATGGAAACGGAATACAACTTGGAATTAAATCGAGAGGCTAAGGAAAGGAAATTGCACAGAATGGCCAAGGTTCACAACAAGTTGAAGATCTGGCAAAGCACCCAAATTCTATGTGCTATACAGAAGGAATCTCGTGTTCAAAAGAAGCAAATGACAGCGGTATGGTGCATTTCAGATATCGAGGAGACCATCAAAACATTGTGGTCAACGTTTCGACATGATGGTGTGGCTGCATTTACATTGCCGGAAAGACCACCTTTGCCACCAGCTTTGACTGCAATGGACTTCCCTGCCGGATGAACTCAAGTATTAGTTGTTTGCTGAATCAATAGAATCGACTGTTATCCAGTTAAAAGTGATGATGATAGTGCACATGAAAGCATTTCTGACATCAAAATTTGGCTTAGCTGGAACAGTCGCTTGGACAATCCAAATGTGGTCAAAGACTTCTGGGAGGCAGATGACAAAACTAATGTAGTGCTGGACAATGGCATTTCGAATCCCAAATGCCCAGAGCACCAGGTCATAAGTATGGCACCAACTGTGCCCAGATTGATTCAGCCAAAACAGAGGGCAATAAAGATGGCTGAAAAGGGGTTTAAGCTGGTCAGTGCAATGGAAACATGGAGAAATAAGGGACATAAGACAAAGTAGCACAGAATGGGTCAATATGTTTTCACCAGGTTCTATATAATACATGACCAAGAATTTCACTATGAGAAATAATATGGGAGAAAATTGAGCAGTTGAATGGGAAGGTTTGTTCATAAACAGAAGTACAGCGGGCGAAATGAATGATTTCGCATGATATATGAAATTTGGTAGTCTCCTGGCGACCTGGGAAAGAATGTTACTGGGCTCGGCTTTGCCACAGGGCAGAGTCTCAATCAGTCAGAAAGAATGGAGCATCAATATTTACTGGTCTTGACAGCAAACAAATTGAAAGGTGAATTGATCACTGTTAAGCATCACCAATGTATTGGCTGCCTCAAAAGCCAATACACCAAGTAACATAGTCCCCACCGCAGTCTGAAAATGAGCACAACTGAGTGTCAATGAATATTGGCTTTGCATTTTGGGTTGTCCAAGTGTTAATTTGTGGAAACAATTTAGATACAATGTATTGCCGGCCTGTTCATATAGAACGATACGTGATATCTTCAGTGCCCAATACTGAAACTCAACGTCAACAGAGCATCAGCGATTGTTAGTCTGTTAGTTCAGGTAATTATGAAGTAATTTTGTAGTGGTTAGGAATATTGTATGTAATGGCATTCTTTAGAGGCAAAAAAAACAGCAACACCTTTATCGCCTGATTTTGAACATCAGTCTCGATGGAGCGGCGATGGTTATTGACTATACAACTCGGGTAATCTATGTGGTGAGTGGTTTCAGATATCTATACATGAGATATTAGTCACGTTGAAGGGCAAACGTAACGGTGCTACACTCCCTGCCCCATCCTGAAAATGAGCGGCAATGGACGCTCAACAATTTTTGGTCTTGCTTCTTGGGTAATTGAAGTGTCCCTTTTTGACAATAATTCATATACTATGTACCAGCGGCATTTGCAAACAAAACAGTTGCCAAAATCTTCATTACCCCTTCTTGAAATCGACCATCAACACAGCATCAACAATTGTTGGCCTTGAATATTGGGTTATAAAGGTGTCAAACAGGTATTTGAAATCATAACCGAACAATTGACTCTCCTAGCAGCCCAGAATACTAAACACAGAAGGAAAGCGATGATTTCAAAATATTTAATATCGCAATCTGCAAAGCATTTTAGAAGGGAGTACTGGCTGTTGAACAACTGACTTTGATCAAATACTATTATCACATAGCAAAAGCAAGTGCATTATATGAATCTACAGATAAAACAATGGGACAACCCACTGATGACCGGCCCAATTTGGATGGGGTGGGAGATATCAATCGAATCGTACCTGAATTGACAGTTAGCGTGTACTAATGACCCAGACCACCAATTTGACGACAGTTCAGTTCTGTACCAGACACAGGCCCGAAGCTAGGGTCCAGAACAGTGCCAGTATCTTTCTTGTACAAGACGAAAAATCGTTGATGCTCTGTTGACGCTCATCTGAATGTATTGTCAATTCAATATCTATTGCCATCGACAGTTGTATGAATAATCATTTGGACATATTTGTTGCCTTTCAGCTACATTGAGACTCAGCTTATAGGCAATACCAAGTACAGTAAGAATCGTGTACGAGTTACTGTCTTTTTTCCATGATTGATATATCCTGGGGAATTATTCATCTAAACATTACAGTTCTATTCATTAACAAATATTCACATGTGACTGTCCAATATTCTCCCATAATATGTCTCTGACTGAAATGCTTTATCAAGTAACATATAGAACCTTGTGAAAACGTATTGACCAATTTTGTTCTACTTTTTCTTGTTTCCCTGATTCCTCCTCGTTTCCATTGCAGAGACCACTACAATCCTCTGTTCTGCCTGCTACTGTCACCTCACTGTTGGCTGAATCAATCTGTGAACATTGGGTGTGGCACCCCCATGCCAGTGTGCTGGGCTTTCTCGAGCCTCGATGCTTGTGTCTAGCTCTAAATGGGATTCTTAGGTTACTTCCCAGTCCTCATCGCTCAGGTTTAGATGATCCAAGTCACAATTCCGGTCAAACTGATTTTCAGTGTTGAAGTGGTTTCAGGTACACTCTGGTTATCAGTTTCAGCTGGATGTCAGTCCATTCTTTTAATTCGGCGCACATTTAATACTTGGGTTTGTCCTCAAGGGACATTGTTTGCACAAAATGCTGGTGCCACAGGTGATCTTTCTGACAATCTATATACAGCCGTACGATCGTATTGAAAGTTTGACCACGATGCTTTAATAATTACTTCAGTATGTGAAATGTATCCTACAGCTATCACTTGCTTTGATTGGGCATGAGATTCCTTCTGTATAGCACATAGGCTTTGGCTGCCCTGCCACATCTCCAGAATGTCATGGACCTTAGCCATTTTGGGCAATTTCCTTTCTCTTCGATTCGAAGTCGTGTCCAGTTTCCATGGTATTCAATACTGTGTAATCAGCTGCCACTATTCAGAAATCAGCTCAAGCGAACTGCCATATTACCACATTTCCCTGTAGGGTCTCACTAGTGGTTATAGACTGTCTCTAGCGGATCATCTCTCAAACAAGGGAAAAACTGGCCTCTACGTAGAGACCATGTGGTTTGATAGAGAATATGTCATGTGCCACGTTGGAGAGATCTATGTACATTGAGTGGGTTTCATCTTGTTGACACCAACAGTCGGTGATATCCGGTAACCAAAATGTACTACTAATCTCCATGGAGTTGGATTCATGATCATTAAGATTTTCACTAACTGACCCCCAGTTCTTTGGCGCTTTGGGTGGTGAATTGATATGGAGCCTTGCAGCTGTCAATCAGTATGCTATGCGATCTGTTCATCCTGGTGATATTTCAGCCACCCTTTTAGGCGTTAAGGATTCTTCATCATTGCTGGACAAATCAGATGGATCAAAAGCAGATTGACCAAATCCAGAATCCTTTGCATAGAGAAAGAGATTGCTGCGCAGAACATTGTCAGGTTCAATCACAGACATTTGTTGATATTTTGCACAATGTTTGTTCTCCACATTCTTCAGAAACTCATCTTTGAATTGGGTAGTATATGAAATCTCGTCCTCAGGCTTAATATCCATTCCCTTATTCCATGTCCTGAATCACCGCAACATCCGGAAAAGATAAAGAAAATGTGCTAAACCGAGATGCATACCAGTCATGGAAGTTACTTCAGCACAATAATTGAATAACTTCTGTCACGCGAACTTCATGGCGAAGTATATAACTACCTTCCAATCGGGCTTCTGTGTTGCTGAAGCGAGCAAAACCTGATTCATATGATCGAACATGTCATTGTCGACAGTGAAAACCTTATGTAGAGATACCATATACCTCTTCGACATCCACAGGATCCAGTATCAGAACAGCCCCACAACTACCATGACATACGTGTCGATGGTCTATTCATTCTGTGTTGAGAAAAGTGGCCAGTAAGCACTGTATTTGGGATTCCTGATATACTTACAGGTGAATTTTCGGAATTGGTAGGCTCGCTCAACCAACTCTTGGGTTGAATCGTACTGTGTTTTCACATGTATTATAGGTAGTGCTGCGATATGTTCTTTGCCTTTTTGACAGCCAATGAACTCCTTTGGACAACCTGGTGTCAGCATAATCAATGCGGTAAGCATCTGCTACTGTGTGAATATCAGTTTCAGATCTTTCAAAATGTCTTGAAATATGTACTTTCTCAATTATCTTGGTTAAACCTGGTATCATAGCCAATACCTTGTTGAATCTAGCATTGCTCTCTTTTCACAGTCTTTAACTCTTCCCAATATCTAATCTTTCATGTTCTCCAAATTGCTAATTGTGCTCACCGGCTACCCAAGACTTGGTATGGCCTTCTACACAGAGCCTGCTGATGAATGCTACCAGAGCAAGCTGAATGTAGTACAGCATGCAGTGTGGGTGGCTTTCTGAGGCAGGCCACCTGATTGTGGACGCCTCGAGACTTTACTTTGGTTCCTGTGTCATGAAGTATTTTGAAGAAGTAGTATCCATTGTAATTCTAAGTACACAGCGGTCGGTTAGTTCAAAACAATGAAGAACTTGCTTCATCCGTATTGCTAGCCTTGCTCCAGTATTTTGATCCTTGACTGATCATCCTTTATCTGGTTTCAAAATAGGAACAGGACAGGCTATCTACCCTGTCAAAAGCGAGTAGTACTTCTTCCAATGCCCGATGTCGATCCATATAGTAAACCATGAATAACATTGTAGCAAATGTGTTTGTTGATGTCCACTCATCCGCAGCAAAGATAACTTTATTGCTTGGTGGCAATTGCTTCTGCAATGCATCCACTGTGAGGGTGTATTTATTCAGCAAATATTGCGATAGGTGCTGGCTGACAGAAGCACCAACTCGCTGTATAATGTATTATATGGCTGTCATAGCTGTAGGTTCAATTGACTATTTTCAGGTGTCTTGTTCAAAATTCGGCAGTTATGAAGTCCTTCGCTGCCAGTTTGGAGAGTTTGGTCTGTCAATTGAACTGATATATGTAAGATCTAAGTGTCGAATATGAATTTCCTTTGTGATCATACTATTGTATTTCTTTGACTGCCATGTTTCTTCAGTATGGCCAAAGCTGCTTCATGAACAGTTGCCCTTGTCAATTCCAAAACTTCCGACTCTATTGTTGTTTCCACTTTTCAATTTACCCTTTTGTCAGCAAGTGCTTCCCCATTGAGCTGGTCCTATATTCTGATGCATGGCAAAGAACTTGATGACAAAGAATCAATATGATGCAAGGGCTACCGGTCTCCTCAATTGTGTAGTGCAAATAGAATTGCCATGAAGGCACATGTCTAGAAATATTCCCAGCAATAGGATACATAAGTTCAATATCATTGAAGCCTTTGAAGAGTCAAATATAATTTGGAAAGTAAGATTGCCCAAATTACAAATAAAGAAACGTTCATTTTTGAAAGATATTGTATCTCCAGCAAGGAGGTATTAAAAGATTGGGAATCCGACATCGCAGTAGAAATTTGAATGCTGCATAATTTGCATTGAGAGACTGTCATAAGTTACCTTATAATACAGTTGAATGCTGGTTCTTAAATACTAACTGTAGAGTTACACACAAGACAAAAGTCAGAACTGGGAGACATTGCATGAATAGTTGCAAAGTTGTATACAAGGACACATCAAAAATACTGGCCATTAAAAACCCAATTTGGGAACAATGCATGGCAGTATGCCGCTGTGAAGCTTACTGAGCCCCGCATAAACTGTTGCTGCTCCAATGACGCTGATTTTAGGAGGTGGTAGCGGTATTGTTTCTAACATGTTTGCCCTGAAAGGTGGCTAATGCTTCAATTATGGGATAACGTCGATGCACATCTCTCAGATTATGCCAGTTGCAAGACGAAAGATGATTGACGCTCTGTTGATGTTCCGTTGATGCTTAGTTGATCCTCCATTGACACTCTGTTCATGCTCATTTTCATCATCTAGTAGTGCGGTTGTCACAACCATTGTCACCTAGACAGGCAGCCAATTGATTGATTACGGGTTAATGTGATCGCACAGCCCTTGGATTATGTAAAATGGAAAGCCCAAAAGTTGTGATGCTCTGTTGATGCTCATCGTTAGTATGAGGCAATAAGCGCATCGCTTCCCTTTCCAGCTATAAAGTTGACCAACAGATGATCTGTGGAAGGATGTAAATATGGAGTCTTTTGATTGCCGAAAGTGTAAGACAATAAATTGTTGAGCTGCATTGAGATACACATTAAACACATCCAAACAGTCATTGTACTCTCAATAATTGAATCCTAAGAATTCAATAGTCATTGTTGTCAACCAATATAGCATTTCTCTGTAATATCATGTACATCCAGAAGCATTGTGGTCTTGCAATATCTCATCAACTACTATTCATGATTTCTGACTGATTGATGACATGGCTCTAGTATATTTCCGAATATTTGGCCGGCAACATACAGCAAGTTGATTGTTCAACTAGTTTCCAATTCATATAGCCCGACTTCCACAGCATTCCTAATCCAGCTCCTTTCTCTTGACCTTCATAACCTATCATCAGCAATTTGAAAAATGTCAACCGTGTTCATCAGCTCTGTTCGGAGAGTTGTGCAGTTGGACACCTATGGTAGACAATTTTATGACCTTATATGGTCCTTCACATTGGTAAATACCTCTATAGCACATGGTCTAATAGTGGCAGGGAGCTTTTAGGGGGATGTTTTTACCTTGGAATAGATACTTATGCACAGCCCTAGATAATGTTTGTATTTCTGGCTATGCTTCGCAATGATCTTCTTCCTGATGTCATCGAACTTTAGACGATACTGTACCACATGACCATTGTTGTTTTCCAGTTGGGAATGACATGCATGTGCTTGCTTCAATTGCTGCTTGGTTGGAGGAAGTGGATTTATTCGTCCTTGCCAAGTATGTTGGAATCAATCTGATATGAAATTTACCCTTGCCTCCTTCAATTGTAGAAAATTGGCGTATGCGGTTTCTGATACCTGATGTGATCGACTGTGATCTGGATTTGAAGAATCTGAAGGAATGTTGATTGGTATTAGCTGATACGTACCAATCACTGATGGGAACCGTTGGTTGCCTATATATTTGACTTGCTCAGGTTGTAATCCCACTATCGCTGAAAGACACCGAACACAGTGTACAACAAATAAATACTATACATCGTGAATGATAGAAATTGACTTACCAATAGTCCCCAACAAACAGCTGGCTTTGTAATAAGAGGTAATACTCATCCGGTGCGTGGCCACCACTACAAAAAGCTAAGAGATTTGTATAGAGATAATAAGATATAGATATCATGAAGACACAATAATATTTCAGGTTAGTCTTTCAGTGGTTGATGTTTCTGACTGTTTGCTGCATGAGCTTGTTCTTCTCCTTCTCAGAAGAATGTGATCACTTTATAGTTGTGTTCGACGGTTTGTATGCCCATACATCCACGCTATGGGTCAGCTGGTCATGATTGCAATATTGCAGTCAGGATTTGCATTCTTCCGAATGCACCCGGTAATACAATGCTGCGCTTCACTTTGGTTATCATGTACATATAATGTGATTTCAAAGTGTGACACTTCTGATGAGAATGGGGCGCTGCATCGCATGAAACTATGTCAGACAACATATTAAATCGGAACTTCAACTTGGACATCTTGCCCCATGTACAGGTCAGTAATTGGAATATAACAAATCATAGTCGGCAGCGCTTCATTCCAATAGGTTTTGATACCCACCTGATATCAAGTGCCATCGTCTTGCCTTGGTGATTTGGCATTCAATTCTGAGTAGTGCAATGTGGCAACAAACCACAACTCTGCCAATGTAGAATTTGAAGCATCAGCTTGACATTTAAATTTGAGTCTGATGTGGCAATTCATACTAACTCGAACCAATAAACACAGTTACTTGCTACCTGATATTGTCAATTGACATCATAATTCCCTCCGTCAAGCCATGCTTAGGCTGAGACCATTTTGTTGTGCCAGGGAGTACCCAGGTGGTTCCTATCACTGGAGCTGGTAGGTCTGAAGTCCCACGTCATTGCACATTGCCTATCGACTGCGGAGTTTGCACGTCAGAGTAATCTCCAGTCTGATCAGACATATCCAGCTTGCCAGGTAGAATGAATCTGGTTGAAAGCTAAGTGCACAGCTGAAGCAAGCTTCCCCGCTATGGCAACATAACTGCATCATCTACACTGAATCCACTAAGCAATGAGACTTGCTTAGCCAATTCAGATGCAATTCCTATGTTACCCTCCTAATGGCGAAAGGACTGGTAATAGTTTTGAGATGCCATGGGTAGGGGTTATGCATGTCATGTGACTAAACCTAGAGTAACTCCATAACATGTACCCAAATTGGTTATTCAAGTACCATAATCCCAATTATGGCAATACCCTGAAGAGCAGCTGCCCATATGATACGTAGTAAATAATGTAATGACCGAGTTAAAGTCAAGACTCTGACCATTCAACACTGAGCCATATTTGTCAGTATGTGTTTGTATTGTCCGGCTACCAGATTCTTGTGCGACAGCAAGAATTATCGTTATTCCGGCACATTATAGAACTCTTGTGACTTAGCACTTATTATAGCAGTGTATTCAAATATGCATCAGCACTGACCCATATGGGGCCATATATGTTTTTCATTCGACACCAATCCAATGTCACTGTCAAGTTGTTCTGTACAACCTATTACTGCCTAGTATGGGTATGTAGTTGCTTGAATCTGTGTCTCAGCCATCTTCATTTCTCAGTAAAGTCCATAGTCTATTACTCGAAATCCTCCAACTTGTGTATACTGCCTGTTATCATCTTGTATTCATCCATATTGATTAGCATCTAATCATATGATGAGTTGATTTACACAAGGACGGAGTCTATTACAGCAAGTACTTGGGTTTATATTCATAATGCTCAATACAGTGTATTACTAATCCGTCCAACACCGTATTTAACACTTCACAGTGTTCTCAGCTGACTTCATATGTTGTTTATAGCATTGATCGCTTTTGTAGCACCAGTTACTCTCCTGTATTAGTGTGTATAGAGTTATTTCGATATGTTTACTCCTTTCATTTCATTCATTTTCAGCCTTATGGCCAGAACAAATAAAAGTTTTTCAATTTGCCCTTATATCACAGCCACTCAACAAATATAAGTCGCATATTAAAGCTGAAACCGGGAGGTGAAAGAGCGGCTAACATTGTACAATCTACGTATGTACCATGTTCTGATACGATAAGAAGTCAAACACTTAATTGTACCAAAAAATGTAGGAACCCCATAATGGACCCACAGTCTGGTTCCTAAATGGCCAAAAACCACTGGGTTATGGTCCATTCCGGACAAGGACCCAGTGCTCATTATCTGGTTCAGTTGCTTCTTGTTTCCTAACCCGGACTGGGGTCTCGGTTCCGGTTCCAACCCGAACCGAACCTGGGTAACCCTGAACCATTCCTAACACTAGAGGTAGGCATAGTAGTCCTGAGCAATTTCAAATCTATTCAATAACAAATTTATTAATAAGTTAGCTATAGATACAAATAGTAATACATATAATGCCAACCATAAATTTAAATGCCCACTTGTACAGTAATTAGTTATTTGATATTCAGGCTCAAGCTTACAAGCAGCTTATTATAAGAAAAATCATAATATACACAGTACTACAAAACTCAGTAGTTATAATAATCCATTGACTTTAACTAAATACAACCACTCTATTCACAATGATATCATGTCACCACCCCAGAATACAGGCCTGCAGAAGTAGTTCATCACAATAACCTCACCCAATTTAATATACATAAGCAACAACTTTGGTTGCCATCAGGAACACCAGGGTGTACCTGATGACACTGACGACTCTGACGAAACCTCATACACTATCACCTAAAATCACACGTGACAGGTCGCGTCACCTACTCAGCCTGCGGTAGCTTTGTGCCATATTGTTTATTCCTGGGAAGCATTGTGTTGTATAATGCCATTTGGACACTCACTACTCCAGTGTCGCGCTGTCTTCACATTGTGTCCGAAATGTACTGACTTATACCCACCATCAGCATGTTAAATGAGTCAATTTATAATCCGGGGTTCCAGTTACACTATAGCGGTTTACCCACCGCCTAGCAGTGTTTGTGCTTTTCTCTGGCACAGTGCCACATTTTACCTCTCCACTATTGCTATTTATCAGATGCCTCACTCTCTCTATGTATCTGCCGAACTTTGAGATGTTGTCACATAATACAATACAGTCTTTGCTTCAGATACATCACTTCCCATTGCATCTGCTTTGCCATTATAGTATTTCATAGGTCTGAAATATACTGGGCAATCTTGACATTCTCTAGTACTATGCCTTCAGTCTCTGGTACAATGCCTGCAGTACTCCAACTTATGCGTTGATCCATCAGCGGCTTGAGATGCATCTTGTTCCGCATCGACATTCACATCATCAGTATTGTAACACTCACACCCGTCTCCAGCACTGGTTTCCAGTTCAAACGACTTGAGGTCAGTTGTGGCCCACTGTGACTGGCTGACGGTGGGAAAGGCATCGCGCTTGTCGATTTCGTCTCTTTCATCCTCGTTGTCCTCGCTGCCCCCTGGCATCCGGAAATGGAATTTGGCATCCATACAATTGGTGTTCATCACGAAATTTGGGTCAATGCTTCGGATCTCAGACTTCTCAACCACGACTTCAGAAGTTAAATCGTGAAGCAGACTTGCAATGTCAACACTTACTGCTTCCGTGCTGAGGAGCTCAGCAGGCATTGGATTCTCTGCCTGTTGGATCGGATGATTGACTGTAGCAGAACTGTTTGTATACACCCTCTGTTGGTAGCTCTCCAGTAGTCTGTTCCAGGTATTCATCAAAAATGTGTACCTAACAGCAATGCCAGGCAAGGTTAACAACTTGCGACCCATTGCAGTGCAACTGGCTGCTTTCTGAACACCATCATTCATGAAGTTGAAGTGGTTGAAGCGATCAGATCTGTCCACATTGAGCTTTGAGTCTGAAGTTTTATAAAAAACAGCTTTGTTCTTTTACCACTCCAGGAGATAATGGCACAACCCAGTGCAGGTGAACATGAACAGTGGCGACAGTATCTGACTGTTCTTGGCATCAATCGTGGAATTATAAAATCCATCAGCATACTGACCGTGGTGATTTGCACGATGATAAACTTGATGTAGATGATCCCCGGGATAGCTTCTGCCAGAAAGTATAGTGGACAGTGTCCATGGGTTTGCAGCTTTCGACACTCCTCGCGTTAGATTTGTACCATGTACATCACTGTATACACGTTCTGCCACATCGAAGTGATGCTTATTGTCTGCCAGAATAGAATGAACAAATTCCAAACACTCTACATCGGATTCAAAGTGGTGGAGATCATTGAGCTCCACTATGATGTCTCTTTCTAAGTGAAATGAATGCGATCTAACTTTGTTGACTGGCACTCAAATCTGGTACCAGTTTGAGCGTGTAATATCCAATGGAAGCTGTTGCTACAGCATACCTCTTCCAAGATCTCCTTTGTACATGCCTCAAATGCTATCAACCAAATGTTGTTTTGCTGCACAGCAGTGTTGCAGTACATCTGTATGATCTGCCAGTGTGGGGCTTCAGCTAATGCTTTTGCAACACATCACATTGCATAACTTACCATCTCCAAGTTGCTTGCACTCATACACAGCTGTCAGTTCCATATGTAGAGCTCCATGAGTCTGCCCTGTGTAAATACAAGACATGTCATGTCTGAGTGACAAAATCAATGGATGCTGCGACTGCTGGAGACCACTGATAGAGGTGTAGAAACTGCCCGCTGTTGTGAATGCCACTACCTCTGTCTCTGAACTCTTGCTTGAGCTTGTGTCTGCAGTCGATTTGTAATAATTGCACAGGCATCCGGATTAGGGATGGGGGAAGGCCTGTTTTCGACACAGCTCAGAGGAGTGGGGGTGCCAGCAATGCTGGATGCGGGGCTTGATACAAAGTGACAAGGTGTGTGACTCCATGAGGTGCCTCTGGGTGCTGGTGTGCTTCAATCCGGTGTGGTGGTTGGAGAATTTTTGCATCGTCGCTGGGTCGCAGATGGAGTGGAGCTCACACCTTGAGTCATATCTGCAATGTAAGTATTGTTCTGCAACGTTGAGGGGGAGGAGTTCTGACCATGGATTGTAGTGGCTAAGGACTTCCATCTCGCCAGCCACGGCGGAAACACATTTCTTAGCGGTGGGTAGCTTTTAGTTCCCCAAAGGTGTACGCTTTTATTGTTTCTCAACGTTTCGCATGACTGAAGTTGGGTCAGGGTGAGGGCTTTGGAAAAGCATGGCCCGATATAGAGTTAGCAGTGGGTCTGGGTAACCCGCCAGCGGTCTGGGTTCTGACCCCTAACATGGTTCGGTTCGGTTCCAAATCCATCCCAAATTCCAACCCTCTGCATCTTGGCGGGCTAAATCCGGACCTGTACCCGTCAACCAGTGGATTTTGCTGGGGTTGGCTAGACGTGTCCATCCAATCTCCAGTTACGGTTTTCGGGTTTTTCAATGTATTGTCGCATTCAGATATCCAACTGCTAATCGCAAAATATTGACATTAGTATATCGTTGTCCTTTTCTAATGTACTGGCCGCATTTATAATCAAAATCAAGCGTGACATGCTCCCTGCGGCATCCTTAAAATGAGCGTCAATGGCAAGTCAATGATTTTTGGCCTTGTATCTTGGGTAATCAGAGTGGCAATTGGATGCAGACATTCATAAATGAGATATAGGCTTCATTCATCAGCAAAAGAGAAAGTGACACACTCCCTGCCCCGTTCTGCAAATGAGCGTTAAAGGTGCGTGAACAAGATTTGGCTTTGCAATATGGTTACTCGGCATGGCGATTGGTCGCAGACATTCAAAAATGACGCACAGGCTGCCTTGATTGGCAAAAGAGCCAGCGATATGCTCCCTGCCCGATTCTGAAACTGAGCATCAACAGAGCGTCAACAACTTTTGGTCTTGTAAGTCAGGAAATTGATGAGAGACTTGGCCATTTTAATGCATACTGAAAGTATTTGCCACCTTTATAGGCCACAAAGAAAGCGATGTGCTCCCTGCCCGATTATTAAAATGAGCGACCACGGAGAATCAATGATTTTTGGACTTGCATCAGGGTCAATGAAAGTGCGATGTGGCCGTTACTGGCTATATACAAAGTTGTAACCGGTTATAAAAGCTAAAACGCTTACGATCACTGAGTCCCAGCTTCTGAACTGAACTAAATTCTGATTGTCCGGGAGGCTGTCGCGCGATAATCACTTGCTTATCTGCCTACAAAGGATGCCAATTCCCTGTATATTGATGTCTGCAATCATTCGCCAATTAGAATACCCAAGATGTAAAACTAAACATTGTTGTCGCTCCATTGACGCTCAATGACATGATGGGGCAGGCAGCATGTAGCTCCCTCTTTTGCATATAAAGGCAGCCAATACTGTGATTATATTTAACAAGAACTAATTCAGTTTTCACTTACCTGACTTACGGGACCAATAATCGTTGACACGCCATTGACGCTTATTTTCCCACACGTGTAACGGCAATATGGAACCAGTTGCTGTGACATAGTAAATCAATAATAGTCTTGTGGCAGCCGTTCAGCGCTATTCGTGTACATTCTCCTTTATTACTACATTGTTCTTTAATGATGCATATAAATATGTTCATTAAAATATACTTTAAAGTGTCTGCTAATTGTAGATAATGATAATACACAACAATCCCATTCCTTTCAGTCAACATTCGTCTTCGCTGTCAGATTCACTCAACAGGTTGCATTCGTCTACAAAATGGGTGTCAGCTGCGTTACCACGCAGCTGATAGTGTACTACCCTGTGGATGCACCTTTGTCGGTCAGCAAATATGGAATAAAATCTTTATTGTGCATGCGATCCTTGGCATATGGATCAAGATTGAAAAATCTAGCGCTGGGAGGTGGAGTATGTATATACACATATCCAGGTGGCACACCTTTTGTTTCGGAGTTTGAGTTCTCTCACTGTCATCAGGTGACGCAGGTGGCGTTCTTGGCCGATGTGGCATGCATCGTGGTGGAGGTGCATGCATGCCTTTGCGCCTCCAGTATGTCTGTGGATTCTTTGCTGTGCCAATTTGGCAAGGAACGCAGCCGTCTGTTTAATTTTCACAAACCATTGCTCGGTGTCTTTCTATTGCAGCCTTCACCTTGTTTTACACAGGAAGCACAACACCCCGCTTCTTCTCTTCCCAGACTTTGGCTCGATGACTCTTGATTAGTGGTTGCATTTCCTCTTTTGCGGCGCATGAAAACCCTCCTTTGGCTATTATGGTCATATTCAAGGCAAGACGCATGTCGGACTGTTCAAGCTGTACCTGACCTCTGTGTCTTGCCATAGTAGCTGACATGTTGAAAACCTTCAAGAAATTAGTTACTGCTTCTAAAGTGCGATTCAGCTATTACCTTAACCATATACGACTCCGTAGCCTCCTCTAAGGTCTTTGGAGCCTGTTTCATCCATTCCCAGAGACATTGATCACGAAATTCATCTGTGAAAATCCCACAACTGACAACATCGTGATGTTCAATTGTGTGGACTGTGCGGAGAACTGCCTCTGTCAACCATGGTGGATTCTTGTTACGGGCAGCGATCAATTGGTCACGTAGCTCTCTATGTACCCCAACTGTGCATTATATTGTTAGTTGACTGTCATCTATATCGATATGGATTGACGCACATTTGATCGCATGCTGCTACATATTCTTGCTGCTTCTGGTTTTATGTACCATATTTGAATAGGCATCCTGGGTCATATTTTCGGTGGCTACAATTGCCGCAGCGCAGTGGACTAACTGGTATCTGCATTGTGGCTGTGCCTCAATGTGTGGCTAATTGGCTGAAGAGGCTGTCATTCGGCTCGATTCCGCTCTAATCGCACCTAGTTGAAGTGTTTCTGGAGCCATGACTTGTTGTTGTGGAACGGTGAGAAAGATGATCATGCAAAGAAGTAGGAAGTCCTGAATATTATATAGTTAGCTACAGGTCAAAATGCAATGAGTGACAGCCAACTTGCATCTTCAATTCAAGCTGAATCCTGCTGCGTATAGCTGCACTGCTTATAGCTGTAGGGGATTCCTATGGTCCTGCGATTTGCAGTAAGTCGGTCCGATGTTGTTTGTTTGTTTACAGGGATACATCGTGACAGCTGATATCTCATCATTTGATGGATATGAAAAGGACATTCTTCAACAGAAAGGATGTCTGGTGAGGTCTGTCCCAAGACATCGCCGTGATCTCACATGAAACACACCCTAACCATCACAATATAATGTACGGTTAGCATGACTTTTCCCAATGAAGTGACGGTCAAAACACTGATTTTGCTTTGTTCAAATTAATCAAATCTACCAACCTTGACATATAAGATGCACCTTGCCTCCATGTGGTCCATATCTTGCTACATTCAACCTCTCGCCCAACAACAAGGTCCACACAAGATAGAATAGTCAATGCTCCGAAAAAGAAACTTTTGCCACTTCCGGCGGGCAAATACGGCAACTCGACGAACCAATGTACATGACTACAACATCAACACAGTAAGTGCAAGAGTTGTTTGGAGGCAGAAATGGTCGGAGCGTTGGGAGCATTCCGCAGCTTACGATCTAAAAAGAAGCTTCCAACAGAGAAAAGACGGAAAACATACATTTTAAACAATGAACAGAAGAGACATGAATCGAGGATGATGTGGATGGAGAGACCACAGTGGCAAGAAAGCGAGTTCAAGACGCAGAGACAGCGATGATGCAAGAGCAGGAAGATATGCGAAATGTTGAAAAGACACGATCGACAACCACAAAGGCTGAAATAACTTTTGAGGAGGTATTGAATGCTATCGCAGACAGTCTGAGCCATCTTGCAACTTCCGACAATGAGGATGATGGGGATGAGAAGTATGATGATGAAGAAGATGTAGAGCATGGCAAGCTGAGCGAAGATGACGAACCTGTCTAGGTAATGGGCAAAATCTCCCAAATGGTACAACACGGCATGGAGAGCATTCGGCAGAAGTAGATGAGGCTTGACAAAATGACCCAACCAGGTTGGGGGGACACGGTCTACTACTTCCGTGAGAGAGATATGAAGTACAGGACGACTTAATTGAAGGTTCCGGCAGTTGTGAAGCCGCAAACAGAAATGAGTGCAGCCACACCATCACCCGATAACATTTGGAAAGCTTATGCATGATCTTGTTATCATACCTGGGCAATCACAAATACCACAAGTGACGTCTGAACCAGGAAGTAGCTAAATGAGGCTGGGTTCGGAGAAACGTCAGGCAGACAATCACATAGTATCTCACATGCCCGGTGCAGTGCACAATCCGTCCCAGATGGAGATTGCAAAGCCAGTTTAACCCGTAGACTTTTGCCCCTGCATATTGCATCCCTAGCTTATTACCACGAAGAAATTACATTGGGATGAAGACATGTTATCGGCTCCAGTGTCCCCAGAGTAGTAGATAGCCCAATAGGTATTTTTGACAATGGATCTCGAGTAAAAGCAATTTGTACTCACTTTCTTACGTGTCCGCTGTTTCTGGATTTCAGTGACCAAATTGTGAGACAGGATTATTCATCAGTGTGTGTGCAAGGGTTGTACAGGCCATGCGAATGTTCTAGACTCCAAACCATGTTGATTGGTGAATAACGAACTGTATATGGTGTTGCCTGACACAGTTAAATAAAAATGCAAAACCTAAATTTGACACGAAATTTACAAACAAAGTTTAAGTCAGTGATATTTTAAGACTCATACAAGGAGAAGTCAAAGCACATCTGAAACCCGGATAAATGAATGCCGTAAGGCTGCCTTAATCCATCCAGCCAACAACATAACTCTCCGCTCAGACCTCCTACACATGGTCGAGAAATTGAAAATTGCTTATGGTATGTCATGGAAGTCGAGAAGAATGTGCTAGATAAGGAATGGTGAGGACGTCAAGCTATAAATATCTAACACTAGTACATGGATTTTCATGCCGTAAATTGCCGACTGAAAGCGCTGAAATGCGATGGACCTCAGTTATTTATCATGCAAATGATGTGTATGGTGGTGGCTCAGAAGTTGAGATGTCTCAAATATCTTGAATTTAAATGATAATACATACCAATGGCATACTGGCTGCCAATAAAGACTGTATGCATTGGTTGGACAATTGTTGAGCACCCAATGACTGTTAGTATGTCTCTGAGGTGAGCTCAAAGGTGTGCGTCAATGGGGCGTCAACGATTTAAAGTTCTACCCATTCATCAATCAAACAGCTGCATAGTCCCATTCATTCAAAGAAGAATTATTGGCCACCTTAATAGGTAAAATGGCAAGCGACACGCTCCTTACCCCATCATAGAAATGAGGGTCAACGGAGCGCCAACGATTTCCTCGTCTTGCATCCTGGATACTCACTGGGCTGTGCACCGGCATTTAGCCATAATCACAATATTGGCGGCCTTTATGGGCATAAATGCTACAGACGATATTACTACGACCTCCTAAAAATAAACATCAACGGAGCGTTAATGATTTTTTTGCTTGCATCTTGTATAATCTATGGGCTATGGAACGATGTTAATCCATAATCATTCTTTCGGCTGCCTTCGTTGGCAAAAATGCTATGAATGATAGCGCTACTACCTCCTAAAAATGAGCGTCAATGGAGCGTCAACAATTTCTGGCATTGCATTATGGAAATTCCAGAGGGCTTTGCTGCAACATTAACTCATAATTGAACTAACAGCCTCCGTTCTGGTCAAAAATGCCCCCAACAGCTTCGCTATTATGTCTTAAAAATGAGTGTCAATGGAGTGTTATCAACTTATGGCTTTGCATCTTGGGAAGTGCACAGGCTGTGCGGCGACATTAACCCATAATAGAACTTTTGGCTGTCATTCTAGGCAAAACTTCTTTCAACAGCGTGGTCACTATGCCCAAAAAAGGAGCATCAACGGAGCGTCAACGATTCTAGGCCTTGCATCTTCGAAAGTCAAGGGGCTGTACAACCACATTTGTCCATAATCCAACTATCGGGCACCTTTCTGGGCAACAATACATATGACTACATTGTGACTATGTCCTATAATGACTGTCAACGGAGCATCAATGGAGCGTCAATGAAGTGTCAACGATGTTTGATCTTGCGTCTTGGATAATCAAATGGCAATGGAACGCAGTTAATCAACAAAGAACCTTCTGGCAGCCTTTAATGGCAAAAATGTCAGTGATGATATCGCGTCTGACTCCTACAATTGAGCCCCCACAGAACATCAACAGTTTGTGTGGATGCTCAGTACACTACACAGCAATAAACTGCATTGCACTGTTCCCAAATTGAGTTTTATGTGGTCAGTCTTTTCAATTGGTCCTTGTATACATCTTCACAAATATGTGTGCAATGTCTCACAGATCTGATTTGTTTTGCTTGTAGCTCTAGAGTCAATATTCAAAAACCCGCATTCTGCGTTACTGTGATGGTACTTTAGGAAGTCTCTCGAGTCGGATTACCGAGCCTTCATATTGCTACCGCCATGTTAGATTCAACATCTTTGAACACCTTATTGCTCGAGATTATGATCCCTTCCAAACATGATTGTGTCTGAATTCGTAATTTGAGCAACCTTACCTTACAAATCATCTTTGATACTTGGTGGGTTTCGATGACTATAAGCTCGAAACTTCCAATTGCTTGGAATCATTCAAGACACTCCACTTCATGGCGATTTTATTTGCTCTGTGAAATTGAGGACACCGGCAGCCTTGGAATCATATGTATCATTTGTCATCAAGTTCTTCGGCATCCATCTAAACATGGGACCAGCTCAATGGGAAACACTTGCTGGCAGATTCGCACATCGCAAAGTTAAACAAATTCACAGAGTTATAAGTTACTCAATTAACCAGTTCAACAGACCATGAAACAGCTTTAGCCATACAGAAGAGACAAGGAAGTCATAGAATTCCAATTGTAAGTTCGCAAAGGAAATTCACATTTGACTTTAGGTTCTATTTATATTGACTGAATTGACCGACAAAACTCTCCAAACTAGCAGCAATGGACTTTGATACTGCAGAATTTCACCCAGACACCTGGAATCGCTACCTCATATTAGGATTCATTTCGGCTCATATTTCATGGAATGCTATGTCAAACCTTGAGCTATGATGGTCAAACAATGCATTACACAGCAAGTTGGTGCTGCCATCCGCCAGCACGCTGAGTAACATTTGCCAGAAGGAATATACACTGACAGTGGATGCAATTAAGAAGCAATTGCAGTGAAGAAATAAAGTTAGTTTAGCTTCAGACAGGTGGACATCAACCAACAAACTAGTCATAATGTTGGTTATTGGGTACTATGTGGATAGAAATTGGGCACTAAGCGAAGTACAACGCGCTTTTGATGAGGTTGATAACCAATTCATTTTCTTGTTTGAAAGCTAAATATGGATGATAGGTCAAGGGTCAACATACTTGAGCACTGCTTGCTGAACATATGAAGGATGTTCTTGATCATTTTGAGCATACAGACAGCCATTGACTTGGAACTACAACCGATAATGCTTCCACAAACTACTTGATGACTGGGCAATTACAATCAATCTTTGAGTCCTCCGCTATCCAGTGGCCTGCATTGAGAAACCACATAACATGTATGGCGCACCTCAGTAGGCTTGCTTTAGGTGCATTCATGAGCAGTCCAGGTGTAAAAGGCGGCACTAAGTCTTGCGAAGCACATGAGCATGATTAGCAAGTTGGAGAGAATCAAAGAATTGATATTGGGAAGACTCAAAGACTTCGAAAAGAGGGCAATGCAAGAATCAACAAAGTGTCTGCCCTGAGGCCAGGTTTAGCAAAGATAATTGAAAAAGTACATATTTCAACATATTTTGAAAGTCCTGAGACTGACAGGTATATAGCAGAGAATACTTACTGTATTGATTATACTAACACCTGGTCATCAAAACGAGTTTATTGACTGTCAAAATGCCAACGTACGAATTCCAGTACTCCCTATCATGGATGTAAAGACATGGTGGAATTTGACACTGTATTTGCTTGAGCGGGCCTACCTCTTATGAGAATTCACCCGGGAGTGCCTTAAGAATCCAAAATACAGTGATTACCGGCCACTGTTTACAACACAGGAAGAATGAAGTATCATGAAGTACGTCATGGAAGTTCTAAGGCCATTCCGGTACTGGATGCTGTGGATGTCTAAAAGCCATACAGTTACTCTGCATCACGCTATCATGGTATACAACAACATGTTTCATCATACGGATGGCATTATGAGTGCTTTCGCCAAGATGAATACTCAATGGAATGAAGACTTATACTTCGCCGTGAAGTTTGCATGCCAGAAGCTGTCCAAATATTGTACTGAAGTTAGTCCTACGATGGGTATGATTCTCATTTCAGTGAATATTCTTGATACTCTCTGGATATTGCGATTATTTAGGAAGTGGGACAAGGGAATGGATATTAATCCGGAGGATGAGACTTCTTATACTATCCAATACCAGGAGGTATTCATGAAGAATTTGGAGAATGAATACTGCGCCAAACATCGACATTTGCTCATCACTAAACCCGAAAGCGTAACAAACAACAATTGTTTCTCCCCCGCAACAGCTTCAAGCTCTGGTCAATCTTCTTATGATAAATATGATTTAGCCAGTGATGATGAAGAATACATAATGGCGAAAAAATGGGGCCGAAACTATGCCCGGGCGAAGTCATCACGCCCGACGCTTACTAACCACCGCAAGGTTTTATCTGAATTTAACGCCTGAATTACCACAGAACTGAGGGAAAATTAATCCGAATCATAATGATTATCACTCCGACCCAATGGATATTACCAGGACATTTTGGATCCCAGTTATCATGGACTGGTGGCGACGGCAAGAGGATACGCACTCAAAGTATGTCGATCTCGGTAATGTGGCACGCAACATATTCTCTATCATACAACATGGTGTTGGTGTAGAGGCCGGTTTTTCCCTTGGGCAAGTTGTGATCAGCTTGAGGCAGTCCAAAACCACAGGCGAGACACTTCCTGAAAAGGTTGTAGCAAGGCAGTTTAAACCAGCCAATAATGGGTTATTGGCAGGCGATGACCGAGTATTGCATACAATGATAATGCTAATGACTTGGAAATGAAGAGATAGACAGAGCAAAAGAAACTGCACAGAATGGCCAAGGTCCACAATGTTTTGGAGATGCGGCAGGGTAGCCAGAACCTACGTGCAGCACAGAAGGAATCGTGCACTCAAAACAAGCATATGACTCCGTAGAATACATATCAGATACCAAAGAGATCATCAAAGCATCCTGGTCGAACTTTCAACATGATAGTGCGGCTGCATTTAAATTGTCGGAAAGATCACCTGTGCTACCAGCGTTGTCTTCAAAGGACCTCCTGAGAGGATCAACGCAAGTATTGAATGTCCCCTGAATCCAACGAATCGACCGCCATCCTGCCCAAAGTCATGCGGACAGTGGACCTGAACGCATTTTGGACACCAAAAATTGACTTGACGGAAATGGAGACATGGATCATCCAACTGACAGCAAGGACGACTGGGAGGCAGACAATGAATCCGAGATCGAGGTAGGCAATGGCTTTAGGGATTCAGGAACCCCAGCGCAGCAAGATGTCAATGCCACTGCAGATGTCCACTGATTTATTCAGCCAAGATGGATGTCAAAGAAAAGGGCTGAAAAGGTGTTGATGATGGTCAGTACGATGGAAAGGAGGAGGAATAACAGGATCAAGAAAATGTAGGGCAGAATGAGTCAATCTATTTTCACCAAATTCTTTATGTAGTTTGACCGAGAATTTCATTTAGAGATATATCATGGGAAAATATTAAGTAGTCACTTGTGAATATTGGTTAATAAACACAAGTATAACGGGCAAACTGCATTATTTGGCTAGACGTATAGATTTTAATAGGATGAGAGTGACAAGTGCAAGAAGATTACTGGGCTCAGCTTTGCCAAAGGGCCGAGTCTTGATCAGGCAGAAAGGTGACCAATACTGTCAAATAATAACGAATCCAATTATTGATGGTCGCAGATATTGAATGGACGATAAATCAAAATGAGTATCAACGGAGCGTCAATGATTAGGAATCTTTTCAGTATGGTAATTGACCATTGATTTGGTTGCTGCTATCCATAACCGATGTATTGGCTGCCTTTATTGGCAAAACAGTTAACAGTACGGTCACTGCCCCATTCTGAAAATGAGTATCAATGGAGCGTCAATGATTTTTGGCTATGCATCTTGGGTAACTGAGGTGGCGATTAGTTGCAGCCACCCATACATAAGGTATTGGCTGCCTTGAACGGCAAAAAGAGACGCAATATGCTCCCTGCCCCATCCTGAAAATGAGCCTCAACGGAGCGTCAACGATTTTTGGTCTTGCATCATCAGTAATGTAACTTGCGATTGGTTTCAAACATCCATAAACGAGATATTGGCTGCCTTTACAAGCAAAAACACTAGCAACATGCTCCCTGCCCAATCCAGAAAATGAGCATCAATGGAGCATCATCGATTGTTGGTCTTGCATCGTGGCTAATATAAATGTCGGATTGTGGGAATAATTCATATACAATGTTCTGGTAGCCTTTTCATCTGAAACAGTGCCTAGCATATGTGCTACCTCATCATGACAATGATCGTCAACAGAGTGTCAACAATTTTCAGCCTTGCCTATTTGGTAATCAAGGCATTGCGCAGATAAATGATATCAGAACAGAACTACTGACTGCATTTTTAGGCTAATATAGAACATATAACTGGAAAAATATGTATTTCAAAATAATCGATATTGCAACATGTAAAACCAGCTTATTGGCTACTGAATACCCAATTTTGATAATATGCTGTTATCAAACTGCAAAAACAGAATCATTATATGAATCTTCAGATGGACTTGCTGAAAACCCACCCAATTCAGATGGGTTGGGAGATTGCCATTGAACTGTACCCAAATTGACGTTTCAGGTGTTTTGACAACCTGGACCGCCAGTTTGGCAAAGGTTCTGTTCCGACCCGGACCCGGACCCGAAGCGACGGCCCAGAACCATTGCTAACACTAGTCCGATATAGATGGTGGACATGAAAATGCAGGAATAATTTGCTTTGTAAGAATATTCAATACCACATGAGATAGATGCCGAGGTGAGTGACCAGGGACCGATTTGATAACAAAACATGCAGTAGGGTAGACTGCGCAAGACTCCAAATCAGTTATTCCCATGACACTATTCGAGGACAAGATCCCTTGAAATGCGTTCAATCACAGAGTTAACTGCCATCTGATTATACTCTGATTCCACTCAGTGTTGATATTCACTGTTACAGGAATTTTTGAATGTCTGTTTGCACCACTTGAAGGGTGTTTTGCCTTCTTGGCCCGATTATCATGGTATTGCACTCATTCTTGCCACAATAAATGAAAAGATCAATTGTGCATATCTTCTACTTCCCGGTGGATATTTCCCATTGCCTGAGCTGGAAATGTTGGAAAGCTACCAATCACGTATTCACAATCCTCTGCCATCAGTTGCATATGATCTCTACACCGCTGGACTTGTTGGTAGCCATGTTTGATTTGGACACAGTTAGGGCATTCCGAGAACTACTGAGTTTGCTCCCATATGCAACATGTCTGGACGGGAACTGTATTCTATGATGCAAACGCAATGCTCACCATCAAGAACATTTCTCGCCAGTAGGACTGAATCCCATCTCGACACATCTCATTCATGAAATACACGGTGGTTATGGAAGATGAATGCCGGGAAGTTTCGTGTTCATTAACCAACCAAACACAGGACATGAACAAAGTGATCATATGACCCAAGTTGAACCAAGAATTCGCTGGAGCTAGAGAATATATCTCCCTTCTTACCGCCTACACCTTCTTTCTTTGTTCCTCCTGTATTGAACACACCACCAGCATTCTAAACTGTTTCAACATTACGTGACTTGGACAAAAGAATACCTCCCATTCCAAACCACACAGCTAACCTACACAACTTAGTATGTTCGCTCTGGGCTTGCTTCCGCTACATGCAACTGTGTAATAATGCTAATGCCTCTGATGTGGATTCATTTTCAACTCACAGGAGTTGCACCAAAGGGCAACTCTGAAGGAATGGCGAACGTTAGGACAAAGATGCCAACATCCGTTCGAAACTGATGCCAGCCATTGGATCAAGACCATGTCAAGAGATTCATCTGTGAAGAAATCTGTAGATTCATCCAGATGTACAATCTGTGTGGCATCAAGGCTCAGAGTGCATGGGACTTCATTTATTGTATAATCTTTCTTGATTCTGAGCAGGACTTGACACTTTTCACAATTCCAGGTTATGTGCCCATACCACAGCAGCAGGTGTCCGCCTTTTCGGGAGCGGTAGGCTGCCGTCTACTCATACAGGGGCAAATGTTTCACACAATCCGCAACCAAATGAACAATTGTAGGTGTGACAACCCCCATGCCTTCAGAGATCAAGTCGGTCGCTCCAATCCACAAACAACCTGCTGTGGGATCATTAAATGCACAAGCGAGCGTTTCTCTTCGTAGAGGAGGAAAGATCTCCGGGCAAAGATTGCGCTGTCAAGCTCCCGGCAGTTGAAGCCAGGCAACTTCCGGGCCGTTAGGCCACCGAATTGGGATGAGATCATTGTTGAGGATGATGACAATGATAACTGGGCGGATCCCAGAGCACCGCACAGTGGAAGAAGTTGTCCTGACGAGGGCAATGACAATGAAAATGGCGAGGGTGAGGAGAACTGGCAGGGTGGTGAGACTAGAACTAGTAAAAGGAAGGGAATGAAGGATAGGAAGGGGAAACAGAAGACGACTGAGGATGGGAAGGGGAACCGGAAATCAACTGAAGATGGGAATGGGACAGGGAAGAACAACGGAAACGGAAAAAGGAATTTTATTGTTAAACAAACCCCAGAGGAGAGACAGCCCGTAAAGCAGTGGAATGGCTACAGGGAGCAACGGAAATGAGAGATGGAGGGCTAACTAGAGCAGGTATATTTAGAGCTGGAAGCATTGCCCACTGTGTTAATATCCTCAGATAATGATACCAACTCTACCAAGGAGTCGGATGGTGAATATGACTGAGAACTTGATTCTGCTGTTGATATGGGCAGAGGATGATGTGGACGCAACATAGAGCGTTGATTTGGACGGCGATGTGGATAAGGACATTGCCACTGACAATGATGAGTGTGAATATGGAGTGGAAGAGGATGAGGAGGAGGAAGATGAACAGGAGGGGGAGGATGAGGATAAGAAGGAGTATGCAGATGAGGATGATGGCAAAGAAGCTCCAATGATTGGCAAGGAAGAGATGGTAAATACATTGGCTGACGATGTAGATTCCAAGGTAGACCATCATCCAATTGTGCTATCCAACCAAGGACAGGTGATGTGTGAGCATACCCAATGGCCATAACCACCAGTGCCTGCCGTGTGGCCACACACTTCGGAGTGTTGCCCACAACCACAAACTCTGGAGACTTATCCCCTCAGTGGACTGGAGTTTTCGGGGCTTGTGACATGGCAGAAATCTCACCCAGAGACGACAACTCGGCCAGAAGTAAAGGCAGCCAGAACACCTCACCTGTCGATGTTGATTAGCACCTGCCCAGCGAATCGGCAGGTGGCAACATCCTCCCCGATGGCTCTCTCCATGTTGTCACTGGTCTTGAGGCGCGCTTGGAGGGCTTGGTAGGCGAGGAGTTGAGTGGTCATCATGTTGCACAGGAGGTAATCGATGTTGCGTTGACGTTAGCGTTGGCGCTCTATCTTGTGAGTATCCTTTGTTGAAATCGATTAATCTCAGGCACAGAATAAGGCAATCGTGGAGATGTTATGTTCGCTTATGATATGTTTGCTTCCGCTTGTATGGGTTAGGGGTTGTGGACTTGTTTGTTTCCTGTATTATAATCTATTTATCGCAGGAATTGATTATTGCACACATTGTAAGGGGTTTGGATCGCTCAGGGTGTATTTTGTATTGTATTCATATTATTATAGGACATCACACATGCAGTGTTTTTCCAACTTATGGCCTGCAAGGAATCTACTAGGATGGTGTTGAGGCTCAATAAATCTCTTCAGTTAGCTGAAAGTATACTGAACTTACAGCTACACGAGACTGCTCAGGCCCAATGCAAATATTCATCCCATTCTACAGTGAATACTCCACTTCTTGCATGTTATCAACAATGCCAGAGGAGACCCCTTTCTATTGGCCCAAAATTTCATGCCAAATGAAGTTCACCTCAGACTGCTGGTGACTTGAACATATCAAATAACACCATCCTGAACACCTTCAAGTTGCATCCCAGAGGAATCTCACTATTGTCAGCACGCCTTGATCAGTTGAACCAGCTCAGAGTCTCGAATTCAACCCGAAACAGGATTCAGTGTGAGACTTGGATGTGTTTGCCTACTTTGAACAAGTTGAAAACACTGCAGACTCGGAGTCTCAAACCCTGCTACCCACTCTGCCATGGACGGACAAATACCCCGGCACCACCGCTCAGCTGAGCGATTACAGTGCTGAGCGATGGGGATATGACGCTAAGGGTTGACTTGAGACGAACCTACAAAACAATCCATACTACCCGTTGATGTCACCTGAACAATACATTTATATCCAGGGTAGGATCAACAAAAAAGGCAAGAAGACCTACTATGACATCATGCTGAAGGAAGAAACCACTGCTCCGCATTTCCCAAGGTTCAAGTATGTGGATGGCGTCCAGCAGCTCGTGGCTAACAAGCCCAATGAGCAGGCTCTTGGTGAGTGGTAACTACACACTTCAGAGGATATTAGATTGAATGAAAATCACCGACTCCCTATCAAATACAGCAGTCGAGGCATCATCAACAGCATCCGATGGTTGATCTGGCAGCTAGTCCACGCCAAGCATCAAATTTGTACCCCTCACCTTTGATTTAACACTGATACTCAGCTGGAACGCCTCTATACCAGAATGTACACAGGAGAATCATGGTGACAGACACCAGTAACAAGAGATGCCCGAGTCCGATGATGTGCAAATCAGCGATAAGTCAACGCTCCGAGTGAGTGATACACTCGTTTCCCTGATGTCCCTGTCCGACAGAACACATCTCGTGAATTGTGCTGGCAAGCAGAAGGAGTGGCCTGAATATATGGCAATTGGCAATCTATCTTTGAAGATCTGCCAGATGCCCTCAATGCACAGCGTTGTAATGGTTGCTCTCCTGCCGATTGCAATCAAGAACTGGATTATTGCTCAGAACATCAGCAAAAACTAAATTTCCTTTATTAAATATATTTAGTTTACCCAAAAACTCAAGAAAATGAAATTGAGGTTTCCCTACACTATGGCATTGCTTTAATGTTCCAGAGTGATCTGTGAGTTGTCCCAATGCTGTATTCAAGCGTTGCGACCAGTGTACTCTGGATTGCGAATGTGACAGCGTGCACTTGATGCACGGTTCACACTTCCTTTGGCAATATCCCAAATTATCTTTCCATATACTCCTACATCACCAAGTTCAATGTGTCCTTACGATGATAATGGTACTCGGTACATACAGTGGATCCAGCATGTAGTGGTTTATTTTGCGAACCCACATGGCACAAATTTCACCAATAATGGTGACCATGCATAAGTGGTTCACGATATGTAATTTGTTGAAACAAGCTTATCAGTACCAGGTAGTTCAACTGTTGCGGAACGGTTATACATCATCGCGGTTATGATTTCACTCAGTTGGGATCAGACTTGAGTAAAACATCAGTTCTATAACATTTACAACGAGAGTAATATGTCGACGAAACCTAGAATGAAGTAGCATACAAAGGAAAACCTAAATCTGATCACTGACACTATTCCTGACCACCAAGCGACATCGCACCCTCTACAATCGTACTTCCATCGACTAATCACCTATTCTCAATGCTGGTCATATTGGTGATGCTGGTGATGTCATTGCTGTTGCTGTTGCTGTCGCTGCAGGGGATAGGCTGGCTGCTGCTGGTGATGGCAGACCGACCCATTTGCAAAACGGCTTAGAATTGCATGCTAGCTTCAGTAGCAGCAACAAAGCTGCTGACACAATTAAAAGAATTGTTGAGTTACACTATCAGCTCCTCTGGGATGTAATGAAGGCAGTCCTCATTCAAGCTGCCTTCATTGTTGTGAGGTTGTGCCATCACTGGATCAATACCAGTTGAGTGGATTCTTCGACGGATCATGCTGCCGGTATTGTCCATCTATCTGGTTTCAACTCTGGGTGAAGAAGAATGAAACTCCACGTCGAGATGACGACATAAAGCTGTGCATGCATCACTAACCCCCTTATTAATGTTTCTTGTACTGCACTTACTTTGTGGTCCCCCTCCTGGACCAAACTCCGGCGGGACACCAAAATTGGCTGTTTTCCAGACCAACAGACAGTTGTGGATGGCACTCGCCGTGAGGTCAATGAATGTCCAGTTGATTTTATCAATCAATGATCCAGCAGTCATTCTCATTTGGTGTATGCCCCAGAAGTATGTCTGGTAAGTAAGATCCACAAGTTCAGATGCTGCAAATCGAAACTTACACTCTTGAGATGATTGTCAAGACAATGATCGAACCCAAAGGGAACTTTGAATTTACCTTACAAACATTTATGGGTCATGTAATCCTGTCCTTGGCCAATAGTCAGACCAGCATGTTTGGGATCTCTGCTGGCAACTGTATTAGAAATCCAGAACCAGAGTCCATTGAGAACTTGAAGCAGTATACCATTGTTGCACGGGAGGAGGTCATCTGTGCGACAGCATGATGCACAATGTCAGCAATGAACACAATCATTGCAATAATTCATGTACCACTGAAATGTAGGCACATGGAGGGTCTGTGATTCTTGGGGCTGGATCGATCTTGGCGATTTCCTCATACGACCAACTACAAATCTGTACCGTCTTCACAGCATTGGTGGCGAAGAAATTAACAACGATTTGCGTACTTGATAGCTATAGGCTTCACATGGGCCATGGCCAATGCCAGAACAACTGAAAGGGTTATCTGGGCATTGTATTCTGTGCTGACGATGAGGCCTGTCACATCGTCAGCACTGGGCTCATCTCTCCACAGATTTCTAGCCTTGCATGAAACCGATTCTCACTGGCTATGTTTCAATCCTTCCTCGAGTACAGATATAGATTGGCTGGTGGATTCAATCGTTCAAACACTTAATCGGATTGTGTCTCGGATACTAGTGGGGCTTGCTTGTGTTTAACGTCCTCCTGCAAGCCAATATGGAACTTCCGAAATTCAAGCTGTAGAGGTTGTCCCAACAGAGAAGTTGATTCAGTTGTCCCAACTCAGTTTCCAAGTGTTGATGTGAACGAATCTTTTGATGGCCGATTGCCCATTGCTTTCCAGAATGGCCGCCAAAGATGCTCCTGGTCAGATTTGAAATTCCCATTATGATAAATATTGTAGTCTTCTAGAATTGTGCTAAGTGCCTCGTTGAGATACTCAATGTATATAGATCGTCTGCTTCTCCAAGTTCTGGAAGGACGATGAGGGAGACGAGAAATGTAGCACCTTTGGGTGATGATTTAAAGAGGTGGCGAGTGATAAGTACGAAAAAATTCAAGCAGTAACAAAAGAAAATGTGAATGAATGTAGAAGTAAGGTGTTTTGTAAAAGAAATGAAAACATTAACATCATTAAAAGCATCGTCGTGATGCGTCTATTTATTCTGTCCACAATTCAAGGATCTTGGCTTGGCCTGCCATCTACGCTTCCAATACTTTGGATGGATGGTAACTCGGATCTAACAATGCCAGGAGACAAGGGTGCTGCAGCGATGTTGATTGGCTTGCTTGGATGAAAATCATTATCACAAACAGCTACATGCATTTGTATTTCACGAATCATTAAGGCTGACCTCCACTCCTCTCAAATCCGGAACTACCAATTATATGATTGACATACATCGAGTCCTATCACGGCCACAATGCCTTTCCCACAAACCCATGCGGCAATGACGGATCCCAATATCATGAACTCTCAACACAACCCGTCATGCATGAATATGAATAATGTTGTAATAATATAAACATAACACCAAAAAGAGACCCAAAACCTCACCAATAAACTTCAAATTATCACCCATCCGTCCACCCTCCAAAGTGCTAGAAAAGTACCCACCCACAATGCAAATCCTTGTCCAACCATCCAGCCAGTGCATTTCATCCTCAGATTGACTAATCTGCAGCTGGGTGGCAGCTTCTAAGCTTCCTATTGGCAAAAGAGCCTGCAGCTGGTGAATTCACAATGTGATCATGCTCGGGAAGCCAAGCCATATCTTTATCAGCAACAATTCTTAGCTTATAATTGGCGCAGGAACCAAAAACCCATTATTGCATGACCTCAAAGTATCGCTGCTGCCTTGTAATCCTCTTTAGAAGCTTCCATTCGAACTTTTTGATGCCTGTTATAGTTGTCAGGAAGCTTGTTGGATTCAGATGCCACGTCTCAGCATCGTCATCCCATTCCACCCCAATATCGTACATCATATCCTCGTCTGCAGGTGGGAGCATGTAACCTAGAGGAAGGTAGCTGCGGCCACCACAAACAGGCATGCGATCACCAGCTGTGCTGTCAGCGAATTGGCCACTATAAATGACCCAAACGAGCATTGGGTCATTAAATTTCAATGCCACATGTACAAATCCGGTAGCAGTAGTGCCATCGAAGATTGGGGTAACATTATGGGCATATGGACTGCCACCTCCAGTAGGCTCATCTCGGCAGCCCCAAAGCTCTCTGATTTTCAGGCAGGGGTCTGTCAGACCACTATTTGGAGCATGCACAACTGAAAAAATGGTCATATCAACGATTGATATAACTATTGGAAGTATGGATTCAACATCCCCAGGCCAGTTCAATGAGCATAGGAGAGTATAGTTTTCACCCACCCGCATCCCAGGATTGTAGAAATCCACATAGGCCATGGTAAAGTTAAATGGCTCGCCAAGTGAATCAGTCGAGGGGTTTCAACACATCCTTATTGGCAATGAACTTTGACCACAGATATCTTCCTCATCCGCTTCTGTATCTACACATTATCGACATGAGTGAAAGAAGCCTCGGGGCAATGAAATACATACCAACATGTGCGAGCATATTCTGCCTTCAGCAAAGGCCTACCTGTGTGAACTCATCCAGTGCTTGCTTGAGGTTATGACCATCGACGTTAGTCTTGTCTGCCACGTATCATTACCACAGTTGCCATTTAGTTGCCAGATCACTGATTCGAGTAACGCAACAATTGACTTGGAGATCCCAATTCTGAGGTCTGGCACCTTGCTTGTTGATAATCATGATGGACTGGGCAATCACCCAGACATGCTCCCACACGTTGTTATCTATCTGTTGTGTTGTCAAGCCACCCTTATCTGGCCAAATCCCCATTGTGTCTGCTGCCCATTGGCTGACCTCAACACTGGTGTTCTGCGCCTTGACGCAGTGTTGTGTAGTCAGGAACTGGATTGTATTAGCATTGGTGACGACTGATTTTGACAACCAGCAGGTATTACATTACATTTTAGGTTCTCAATGGTGGCCAATGATTGAGTGATGGATATCAAATGCTTGTGACTCTAAACAAGCGTCGGGAATGTCGAATATGTCGTAAAGGGTGATCCTATGCGGTAGCAGAGGAGGGGAAGGTGAGTCGAAGGTTCTGGGCAGTGTAAGTTAGGTGGGCAGGCAAGCCGAAACAAAATGTGCTCTTGGAGGGTTTGCTTCATCTGGCAAAATCATCTTGGCTGCAATTCAGCTCGGAGACAATGTCCTTGCTATCATATAATCGCCCAGATTTGTTGACTAAATGCTGAAATTTATCACAAAGACAACAAATAGTGTTACCAACAGTTTCTGACCGTCACTTTGGGTCCAGGTGTGGGTCAGATCCGAACAATTGACAAATTGGCGGTCCGGGATGTCAGTACACCCGAAACGTCAATTCGAGCACTGTTTGATGGAAATCTCCCAACCTGTCTGAATTGGGCGGGTTGTCAGCGGGTTTCCCAGTGGGTCCATCTGTAAATTTATATAATATTCCTGTTTTTGCAGTTGAATAGTTGTATATTATTAAAATTAGGTATTCCACAGGAAATAATCTCTTTTTGCATGTTTTGCAATCTACAACATTGATTATTTTGGAATACGTGTTGTTCCTTTTATATGTGGTATTTTTGGCTATAAAGGCAGTCAATAGTTCTGTTATGAGCTCATTTATCAGCGGAAAGCCTTGATTACCTAATATGCCAGACCAAATATTGTTGACGCTTCGTTGATGCTCAGTTTCATGATGGGGTAACGTATTTGTCATGCACTGTTTCAAATGAAAAGGCTGCCACAACATCATCTATGAATTATTACCACATTGCGACACTTACATTACCCAAGATTCAACACCAAAAATCGTTGACACTTCATTGACGCTCATTTTCAGGATGGGACAGAGAGCCTGTCAGTATTATTTCAAACACAGAAGCCAGCCAATACCTCGATTATGAATGGCGGCAATCAATCGCCACTTAGCATACACAAGATGCACAGCCACAAATCGTTGACGCTTTTTTGATGTTCATTTTCAGATTGGGGCAGCGACCATGTCGTTAACACTTTTGCCAAGAAATGCTGCCAGTAAATTGGTTATGAAAAGCACCAACCATGTCACCTTACAATTACCGTACTTACATGACTAAGAATCGTTGACACTCAGTTGACGGTCATTTTGATGTACAGTCTAGTCAAGATCTGCTGTCATGGATAATTGTATTCATAAATTTTTGAACTTATTAGTTGCCTTTCCGGCTGATTGGGACTTGGTTGTATGGCAAAGCTGAGCCTAGTAATATTCCAGCACTGGTTGCTCTCATCCGGTTAAAATTTTTATATCTTGCCAAAAAATGCATATTACCCGCGATACCTTTGTTTATTAACCGATATTCTCACGTGACAGCTCAGTATTCTTCCCTACTATTGCTCTAAATGAAGATCGTGGTCAAACTACATAATGAACTTCGAGATAATACATTGACGCATTCTGTCCTTCTTCTTCTTTATTCTCTTATTCCTCCTCGTTTCCATTTTATTGATCATCATCAACACATTTTCAACCTTCTACCTTGACCATCGTGTAGGCAGAATCAATTGGGGAACGTTCGGTGTGGCACTCACATTCCGTTGCTCTGGGGTTTCCGAATCCTCCCTAACATTGTCCATTTGCATATCTGATTCATTGTCTGCCTCCCAGTCGTCTTCGCTGTCATTTGGAATATCCAAGTCCCCACTCCAGTTAAGCGAATTTTTGGTGTCTGAAATACTTTGAGGTGAACTATCCTCGTCACTTTCAGCAGGATGGCGGTCAATTCGTGTGATTAGGCGGACATTCAATACTTGAGTTCATACTCCAGGGAGGTCCTTTGTGGACCAAGCTGGTGGCACAGGTGATTTTTCCAACAATTTAAATGCAGCTGTGTTTGACCGAGTCTTTGTAGAGTACGTCATCACGTGGCTTTGGGTTAGGGCTGGGAGCCACTATATAGGCTACGTGTCATCTTAGACTTAGACTCAATCAATCAATCGTCTTGACAGGTTCGTCACGATACGCTGCACCATCATGTTGAAAGTCTGACCAGGATGCTTTAACGATCTCTTTAGTATATGAAATATATCCTATGGCTGTCATTTGTTTATTTTGAGCGTGCGATTCCTTCTGTGTAGCTCGTAGGTTTTGGCTACCCTGCCACATCTCCAATAGGTTGTGGACCTTGGCCATTCCGTGCAACTTCTTTTCCTCTGCCTCTCTCTTGATCTCCATGTTGTTATCAGTGCTAGTTGTATCCAATAATGGGTCATCACCAGCCAGTTATATGTTATTGCCTCGAGCAAACTGCCTTACTACGAATATTTCGCCAAGGGTCTCGCCTGTAGTTGTTGACTGCCTCCACCCGATAACATCTCGTCCAAGGTAAAATCTGGCCTCCACTGCGACACCACGAGGCATGATAAACAATATATCTTGTACCACATTGGAGAGATCGGCGTACTTTGAGTGCGTTTTTTCTTGCTGCCACCACCAGTCAGTGATATCCGGTGACCGAAATGTACAATTAATCTCAATTGGGTCGCAGTGGTATCATTAAGATTCGGATCAATTTGCCCACAGTTCTGTGGTAATTCAGGAGGTGAATTCAAATAGTGCCTGGAGGCTGTCAATAGGTGTGCTACACGATCGCTTTGTCCGGGTGACATTACGGCCACAGTGTTTGGCATTAGGTATTCTTTATCATTGCTGGACGAATCATATGGATCATATGAAGATTAACCAGATCTAGAAGCCATTGCAGAGGAGATGGAATTGGGGTTCGGTACTTTTTCGGGTTCAATGACCGACACCCTTCTATGTTTAGCGCAGTATTCGTTCTCCACATACTTCAGAAAGGCCTCCTGGTATTGGTTAGTATGAGAAGTCTGGTCTTCAGGATTAATATCCATTCTGTTATTCCACTTCCTAAATGATCCCAACTTCCGGAAAGAATCAAGAATATGTGCCGAAATGAGAAGCATACCAGTTGTTGTAGTCACTTCAGTATACTATTTGGACAGCTTCTGCTGCGCAAACTTCACTGCAAAGAATAAGTCTTCCTTCCATTTTGTCTTCTTCTTCGCCAAAGCTTGCATTATGCCATCCATGTAATCAAACATGTCATTGTAGACAGCGATGACGTGATGCAAAGGAACAGTATGCTGTTTCGACATCGACAGGGTCCAGTACCGGAATGGCCGTAAACGTTCCCTGACATACTTGTCAATTGTCCACTCATCCTGTGTTGTGTTGAGTGGCTGGTAATGGCTGTATTTTGGGTTTTCAAGCCACTCGGGTGAGACTCCATGTAATCGGTAGGCGGGCATGAGCAACTCCAGTGTCGATATCCAACGTTTCTTCACATCCATAATGGGTAGTACTGCGATCCGGACTTTGGGTTTTCGACAGTCAATGAACTCATTTCGACGACTAGGTGTCAGTGTAATCGATACAGCAAGCATTCTCTGCTTTATGAAGGTCAGTTTGAGCAGTTTCAAAATATGTTGAATTACGTACTTTCTCAATGATCTTTGCTAAATCTGGTCTCATGGCTGACACCTTGTTGATTGTAGTATTGCCCTCTTTTCGAAGTCTTTGACTTTTCTAAATGTCTGTGGGTTCATTCTCTCCAAATTGCTGATCATGCTCAAGGGCTTCCCAAGACTTCGTGCAGCCTTTTACACCCAGGGTACTCATGAATGCACTCAAAGCAAGCTGAATGATGTGCGCCATGCACAGTATGTGGTTTCTCAATGCAGGCCACTTGATTCCTGAGGCATGAAGGGTAGTTCGTAATTTGCGAGTCATCGAGTAATTTGAGGAAGCGTTATCGGTTGTAATTCCAAGCAAACGGCCGTCAGTCAGATCAAAACAATCAAGAACATCGTTGAAATGTCCCGCTAGCCATGCTCCCGTATGTTGACTCTTGACCTGTTATCCTTAATCAGCTTTCGAAATAGGAAAAGAATGGGCTATCAAACTTATCTAATACCAGTTGCAATTCCTGCAAAGCCCAATTTCGATCCATATAATAGGCAATAACCAATGTTATAGCTAATTTGTTCAATGATCTCTATTCGTCTAAAGCTAAACTATCTCTATTTCTTGACAGCAATTGCTTCTTAATTGCATCCACTGTCAGTGTGTATTTCCTTCCGCAAAGATTGCTCGGAGTGCTGGCTGACGGTCACACCAACTCGCTTTGTAATGTATTGTATGAACGTCATTGGTCAACGTTTGCTATCGCGTTCCATCGAATATGAGCCGAAAGACATCCTGACATGAGGTAGCGATTCCATGTGTCTTGGTGAAATTCCGCAGTTCGAAAGTCCTTTGCTGCCAGTTTAGAGCATTTTGTCTGTCAGTTCAGTAAGTAAACTTAACACCTAAATGGTAAATATGATTTTCCTTTGCAAACTTACAATCGGAATACCTCGACTTTCTTGGCTCTTGAGTATGGCCAAAGCTGTTTCATCAACTGTTGAACTGGTTAATTCAGTTACTTCTGACACTGTGAATTCATTTACCTTTGCAATGTACGCGTTTGCCAGTACATGTTGGCCCATTGAGCTGGTCCCATGTTCTGATGCATGGCGAAGAACTTGATGACAATCGATACATATGATCCCAGGGCTGCCAATCTCCTCAATTCAGCAGTGTAAATAGAATTGCCACGAAGGAGTATGTGTAGAATTATTCCAAGCCATAGGCCGCTTCGAACCTAGATTCTTTAAAGCCCACCAGGCATCAAAGATGATGTGTAAATTAAGGTTGCTAAACTCACGAATAAGGATACATCCACTGCTTGAAGATATCAATACCTCTAGCAATGAGGTATTTAGAGATTTTGTATCTGACATTGCGGTAGGAAATTGAATTCTAGGTAATTCGATCTGAGTAACTGTCAAAGGATACGTTGTAGTTGGGTAAAACGCTAGTTCTCAAATATTAACTTCAGAGCTACATGCAAGATCACAGTCAGACCTATGAGACATCGCATGCATAGTTGTGAAGTTGAATATAAAGACCTTGAAAGAAGAGGCGGTTGCGATATTATCACTAGCATTTTTGCCCATAAAGGCAGCCGATAGTATGATTATGGGTCTACGCCGTTGCATTGCGGTCTGATTATCCAAGAGGCAAGCCCAAAAATTGTTGACGCTCAATTGAGGATCATTTTTAGAAGTTAGTAGCGATGTTGTCACTAGCATTTTTGCCTATAAAGGCGGCCAATATTGTGATTATGGATGTATGCCATCGCACAGCCTTTGATTTATCCAAGATGCCAGATGAAAAATCGTTGATGCTCCGTTAGCACTTATTTATAGGTGGTGGTAGTAATATCGTTGCTGCCCGTTGTGCCCAAAAAGGCGGCCAATACTGTGATTATAGCCTAATGCTGCCGCAGAGCCCAGTGATTATCCAAGATGCAAGACCAGAAATTGGTGACACTCTGTTGTTGCTCATTTCTTGGAAGGGGCAATGAGCATCTCGCTTGCCTTTTTAGATCTAAAGCCGGCCAATAACTCCTGTTTGGATCAATGTGACTTTGCAACCCATTGAGTGCCGAAAAGATCAGACTGATATCGTTGACGCTCCATTGATGCTCATGTTCAAGACATACTAACGGTAATTCAGTGGTCAATTATTTTGCCTAAAATTCATCCTGTCATTATTGACAGCCAATATACTGTTTCTATGTATAATCATTTATACTCAAGAGCATCAAGGCATCTCAGTTTCTGAGCCACCCCTATTCATGACATCAGTCTGATAAATGACGTCGCTCCGTTGCCTTTTAGCGCTTTCAGCCGGTATGTCCCTGCTTACAAATCCATCAACAGATTTTAGACATATAGAGGCCGACTTCATGACCTTTCTTTTTTGAGCTCGTTTTCCCCAATGTCAATGACGTCCCATAAGCAATTTTCAACATCTCGACCATGTACAGGAGATCTGAGCGGAAAGTTATGCAGTTAGTGGCATGAACTAGTGCAGCATGACAGCTGCCATTTATCCAAGTTCAGACAGTGAACTGACCGCTCATCATATGACTCCTATAATATCACCAAATTAACTTTTGTCAGTACATTTCGTCTCGATTTTATGTTGTGCTTTCTAATGTAACCATAACAGGCAAGTCAATACCAAGTTTGTTGGCCATCTATTGACTAGATTTGGAGTCTAGAACCTTCGCATGGCCCATACGACCCTTGTACACACACTGATGAAATATGATGTCTCACAATTTGGTCACTGAGAGAAAGAAAAAGCTGATACGTAGCAAAGTAGGTACACAAATTGCTTTTACAAGTGATAGGTCATCAAAATTAACCATTTGGCTATCTATACCTCCGGCAATGTGGGAGCCAGCACCATATCTTTGTCAATATCCAATATCTATATGGTAATTAACTCGGGATGCTTCATGCAGGGGTGGAAGCTTACGGGTTCAACAAGCTTTCCATCTTGAATCGGTGTCTGATCAGGCGCCATGTCGCGCGAAAGAACCGGTATGAATTTGTGTGACTGTGGCTTCTGTGAACCCAGCCTCATATGACTACTTCCTGCTCGAGAAGTCACTGCCGGTATTTGCTCTTGTCCGCTGACAAAACAAGAGTCTGCATATACTCTCCAAATGTTGTTGGGGATGGTGTGGCAGCAGTTGTATCTATTTAGGGATTGAAAACCGCCAGAAGATTCAATTCGGCAGTCCCATACTTCATATCTCTCTCACAGAAGCAGTTAGCTGTGTCCCCCTATCCCGGTTGGGTTAATTCGTCAAGCCTCATCTGCTTCTGCCGAAAACTCTCCATGCGACGCTCTACTGTTTTGGATATCGTGCCCATCAGCCAGCAAGTTTCACTATCACCACTCAGCTTGCCGAGCTCTGTATCTTCTTCATAATCTTCCCTGTCTTCCCCACTCTGCTCATCGTCGGAACATGCCCGATGCCTCAGACTGTCTCCGATAGTAGTCAACATCTCTTCAAATGTTGTATCGGGCTTTCTGGTTATCACACCACTGTTATCAGCAGTAGTCATATCGTGCAGCTCTTGCATAATTACTGTCTCTGCGTCTTGAATTCGCTTTCTTGCTACAGCGGTTTCTCTCTACACATAATTCTCGATCTATTTCTCTTTCTCTTCATTGCGTAAAAAGTGTGTTTTCTGTCTGTTCTCTGCCGAAAGCTTCTTTTTGAATCGTAAGCTGCGCAATGCTCCCAACACTCGGACCCTTTCTACATACAAGCCGCTCTTGCCTTCATTCCCTTGAGGACATCGACGTGTGGACTGCTTTGTCGATTAGCTGTATTTGCCTGCCGGAAGTGGTGAAAGTTCTTTTTCAGAGCATTGACCATTGTATCGTGTGTTGACCTTGTTGTTGGGCGAGATGTTGGATTTTGCAAGATATGGACCAAATGGAGGCAAGCTGAGTCTTTTATGGCAAGGTAGGTACATTTCATCAACTCGAACAAAGCAAAATCAGCATATTGACTGTCATTTCAATTGGAATAGTACAGCAAACCATACATCATGACTTGATAGTCAGCATACATTTCATGTAAGAACCCGGTGTTGTGTTGAGACAAACATCACCAGACGAACTTTCTATCGAAAAATTCCCTTTTTATATCTATCAAACATAAGACATCAGCTGTCGTTCACTTCAATCTATCCCAGCAAACAAACAAACAACCAACATCGGACCGACTTACTGCAAATTGCAGAAACATTGGAATCACCTGTAAGTTGCAGCTATATGCAGCAGGATATATCTTGAGTAGAACGTGCAAGTTGACTGTCATTCATCCCCTTGTGACTTGTAGCTTACTATATATTCCACAGGACTTTCCACTTTTCGTTATCATCTTCCTCACCATCTCCACAACAGGAAGTCATGGCCCTACAAACACATTAGCCCAGTGTGATTGAATCCGAATCGAGCCGCATGACGGGCGCTTCATCCAATGCGCCCCTGGCTGAGACACAACAGCAACGCAGACACCAGTTAGTGCACCACAACGCTTCAATAGCAGGCACCGAAAATATGAACCAGGACGCACATTTAAAACAAATACGTAAAAATTTGACGCAGCAATGATAGGCAGCAGCATGCAACCGGATGTGAGTAGCTTCATATCGACGTAGAAGGCGGTCAACTCACAATATAATGTACAGCTGGTGTACGTAGAGAGCTCCGTGACCAATTTATCGGCACCGGCAATGGCAGACCTCCATGGTCAACGAATGCAGTTGTCCGCACATTCCGTGAAATCGAACATCATGATGTCGTCAGCTCAGTGATGTTTGCGGATGAATTTCGTCATAAAGGACCCCGGGAGTGGACAAAACAGGCTTTAAAGACCTTAGAGGAGGCTATGGAGTTGTATATGGTTGAGGTAATAGCCGAATCTTCCTTTTAGAAGCAGCAACAAATTTCTTGTAGCATTTCAACATGTCACCTACTATGGCGAGGCAAGGAGGTGGGGTACCGCTAGACCAGTCCGACATGCGGATTGCCTTGAATATAGCAAAAATGCCGAAAGGAGGGTTTTTGAGCGCAGCAATGGGGGAAACGGAACAACTAATTGAAAAACCTCAAGGGAAAGTCCGGGAACCAAAGAAGCGAGGAGTTGGGTTTCCTGGGTGTAAAAAGGTAAAGGCTGCAATAGAAAGACAGCCAGCAATGGTTTATAAAAATCAAACAGCCAGCTGGCTTCCAAGCCAAAATGGCACGGCAGAGAATCCGCAGACACGCTGGAGGTGCAAAGGGACTAGCGCACCTCCTCCAGAACCGGTGGCACCTCCACCCAGAATGCCACCTTTACCCAGAACTCCACCTGTACGACCAGGTGACACTGACGGAAATGAAAGTTATGAAATAGAAGGTATGCCATTCAGGTGTGTGTATACACATTGTCTGCTTCCAAACACACAATTTTTCAATCATAATGCATATGCCAAGAATAGCAAGCACGATAAAGATTTTATTCCAGATTTGCTGAGTACACTATCTGCTATGTGGAAATACTGCTGACATTGATTTTGAAGACGCTGCCAGCCTTTTGAGCGAATCTGAGGGTGAAGACGACCATTGATTGAAAGGAACAGGATTTTCAAGTATTCTCATTATCTACAATTAGTGGACACTTTAAAGTATATTTTAACGGATATATTTATATGCACAATTAAAGTACAATGTAGGGATTAAGGAAAACATACCTGAAGAGGATAGAATGACTACCAAAACACAGCTATTGATATTCTATGGCAAAGTTAATGGTTGCACAATGCAGATACGCCTGTGGCAAAATGAGTGTCAACAGAGCATCAATGATTTTTCGTTCTGTAAGTCAGGTTATTAAATTGTGAATTGGTTGTTCTTATCTATAATCATTGTGTTGGCCACCTTTTTAGGCAAAACAAAATGCTACACTCTCCCTGCCACATCTTGAGGCTGATAAGCAAGAGGTGGTCCCGTGACAGCCTCCCGTACAATCACAACTTAATTGGTTTTCACTGCTGTAACTCAGTGATTCTGAACATTTTAGCCTATAAAACCGGTCAAAACGCCATATATAGATATCAGCAGCCATCTCGCACTTTGATTAACCAGCATGCAAGCGCAAAGATACATAACGCTCCATTGACGCTCATTTTCATGATCGGGCAGGGAGCATGTCACTGTCTCTTTAGCCTTTATAGGCAGCCAATACTTCGCTTATGCATAACAAAGAACAAGTCACTCTTCAATTACTTGACTTACAAGACTAAAAATTGTTGAGGCTCTGTTGACGCTCACTTTCAAGATTGGGCAGGGAGCATGTCGCTATCTGTTTGGCCTTTAAAGGCGGCCAATACTTCGCTAATGCATAACAAAGAACAGATCACTTTTCAATTATCTGACTTACATGATGAAAAATCATTGACGCTCTGTTGACGTTCATTTTAAGATCGGGCAGGGACCGTGTCGCTGCCTCTTTTGCTTTGAAATACGGCCATTATCTTATTTATGATCTTTTGCATCCAATTGCCACATAGATTACCCATGATGCAAGACAAAAAATCATTGACACACCGTTGACTATGATGTTCAGGATGGGGCAGGGAGCATGTCTCTCTTGTTTATAGTCATAAAGGCGGCCGATTCATCTGAAAAGAATATTGGCATACGAATCAAAATAGTTTGTGATTAGCATTAAGATATCTAAATACGACCATCAATACAAAACCCGAAACACAGAACTGGAGATTGGAACCGATGGGTCTAGCTAAACCCGGCGAAACCTGCAGGTTGACGGGTACGGGTCCGGGTTTGGCCCGCGAAGATGCAGATGGTCGGGTTTTTGAGCGGTTCTGGAACCGAACAGAACCGTTTTTGCAGTCCGAACCCGGATTGCTGGAGGGTTACCCGGACCTGTTGCTAACACTAACGCCAAACAGCAAGCTGTGCAGTCATATCATAGTTGTTTGTCATTGCTCTAGTTCTCGTACCCTGCAATGATGTCGCTGGGTTGTTATCTCAGGAGAATGCACCCTTCATGTAAGGTACACACAAACAAAGAGTGACAACCATATATCACAAAATGGGCTTCGGAGAGTCATGTGAGGGTGCAAACCAATTGCCGTGATGAGCTCAATGCAGATGCGGTATGCATTTCGAGATGCACGGGATGTTGAAATTGAGAGAGTGATTACACACTTTGCAAAAATGAGAAGAAGGATGAGAGAAATTCTACGAGAGCTGTAGGACCCTATTGTGGAACAGGTATCTTGGGTTGAGGCTTGTTCCAAGGACCACCCGGCGTTCAATAGTATGAGTTGGTAAATGGCTGTTGAAATGCTGATACATGTCGTTGTGACATAAGATTTTACTAACGAAACATGGTTCCTCGTCAACAGTTTCTGTACTGCTCGAAAATGTTGCCTTACATTGGCAATTTCAACACTCATCTCCATCATAATCAGGAAGAATGGATAGGATACCACACGACCGGGCAACTGCAAGATGCTGGTTATGTGATCGAGTACTATAGTATTCTACTTTTATTCTTTCATTCACCGCATCGCGATCCTTGTCTTCACCCTTCCAACAATGATTTCTCTGATCCAGAAGCCGAGAGCTACAATTGATGTGTCGATCCAGTGCAATCTCCAGTTCGAACAGGTATATATGGTACTTCACATTTCAGCAACCTTCTAGCTGGCAAGCATTTTAGTAAAGATCATTTCAATATCTTCGACGATGATATTGATCCAAAGTCATCAGCTTCTTGCATGGTGGAATATCTATTGGCGCACTGGTGCGTCAACCACAACTTGAGGAGTGCTGCTGTCACAGAGCTTTTCAGGAACCCTACGATGGCAACCGTCAGAAACTTCTCTTCTCCCCACACTTTATTGAATGGGTTGAAAGAAAATGTCCTATGTTTTGGGCATCAACTCTTTGAAATGCGGTAAAGCGTATTAGAATGGTTTAGCCAAATCAATCAACCTGGATAACAACGATTACACATGTTTCCTTTCCCTCAATCACGCTGAATGCGTTGAGTTCCTCGTTCAACAGCCTGCATTCAGGGAGCATATGTCGTATACTCCAGCAATCGAATTCAATGAGGTGGAGAAACATATCTACTCAGAGGTGAAATGAAGTGACTGGTGGTGGAATGACCAGGTACCTTAGTTCAATTTCGTCATAGCTACAATAATTATTACCACTTCAATAGCTATGGCGGAAGCTTGGAGCTTCGATTGTCTCTTCATTCAGCAGTTCAGACCAGAGACAGTATGAAAACTCTTCGGGAGAAAAGAAGGAATTGCAAGTGTATTTGGGTCTCCGCAAGATCAACCCGACAATTACATGAAAGCCTTCGAATTTTTGTAACATCCTGGTTGCCCTTCATTCAGTTGCTCCAAAATCTCACTTTAGAGGACATCAAAAAACAATTGCTGTGAAGGAACAACATATCCACAATCGAGAGGGTTTAAGGAAGGTCTTCAAGTATTTTGCTTGTTGTCTCGATGCTCTTTTCAACACTGGACAGCTTATGCATTGTGTGGACGGTCGGATGCAGCAATGTTATCCTGTCATCTGTACATTGAGGGCTGAATTATTCCAAAACATTCACTTGCAGTCAATGAAGCAGCCCCATTGCCCTGTGTGTGAAGCACCGAAATTGTCATTTTCACAATGGAATTCATTGTGGTGGCATTTGGGAGACTATCGGCTATACTTCCAAAAGATCATGCACATAAATAAGGGAGATAAGAAGGAGAGCAAGCAAGCAAGACAATATCTGGAAGATTGAGTTGCTGGAAGCTGAGAAGGAATCTTCTAGAATATGAAGTTCATCTCTTCAACGACTATTATCGTACCCGATATTCTTCATACCATCTCTCTTGTTATGCCTCAGCTTTTGATCCACTGGGTAACATCCTTTCTGCTAGGGGTTCTCCCTCAACAGTGATAATGGAACTTGCAATAGTTGAATGAATAAATGTCATGGAGTTACTCCCAGTTTAGTCACATGTTATGCATAACACCTATTCATGACGTTGTAGGTTGACCAGTCTTATGTCCTTTAGTGGGGATACAAAAGAGTTGCATGTCGATTGAATACGCAAGCCTCATTTGCTTAGTCGATTCACTTCAGATGAAGAATTTATGTCGCCTTAGCAGGGAAGCTGAGCGTCAGCTGTGCGCATAGTTTTCAACCACATTCATTAATCCTGATACTAGCGGGACAAGTCTGAATGGACTGGAGAATCCTCCGACCCACAGATACAGTAGTCCATAGTCAATATGCAAGTAAGGGAGACCTCCGGCTTATCGTCTCAGACGATATGGCCAACCAGGGTACTCCCTGGCTACCAAGAAGTGTCTTGGCCTGAGAATGACGTGACAGATGGAAGTCTGACGTTGGCTTACGATATGAGGCTTGAAGCAATCCTGCTTGTTAGTTTGAGTTTGTATGCATTGCAACGACAGTTTCGTATTCAGTATGTGCTGCCGCATAAAGTTCTACATTGGCATAGTATCAGTGGGTCGCTGATTAAATCTATGACGTAAGCCAAATAGGCTTTAAAGGTGATACATTAATTTGCGATAAGCACTGCCGACTAAGATTGGGTGATGTTCCAACTAATGATGCAAACGGGTAGTACAATGTCTAAGTTCAAGTGTCATCTGACACAATGTCTGACATGATATCATGCAATGGATGGCCTGATTCTTAACAGGAGTATAATTCTTTAATACCTCATCGGCATGAACACAATTACCTACTGTGATGCGTGGCAACTGATTACAGGGCACATGCCGGATTGGCCTGATGTGACTGCTATCACGCTATGATAAGCACTGTAGTTATATCGTCAAAGTACAGGCATCTAAACCGTCGAGGACAACTATAATGAGATGGCATTGGTCCGGCACTGAGAAGAACAAGTAGATGCAGCAATCCACAGTCAACAATCAGAACACCAAAGACAATCTCACAATATTATTTAGAATTATTTCTATACATTACAATCATTTCATCTGTAATCCATTTACATGACCAATCACTGTCTGCCTGGACACAAGCTGACACCATCTCAATACGCAATGAAGAGCAACATCGAACACTTCAGCAATTTGATTTTTCAATTCACAGAGCAATGTTTAACCCACATCTCAGTTGTGGGACAACATTGGACGCATACAATCGGTATCGGATACCCTGTGCACCAATACTTATCTCCCAGGTTTTTACTATTGAAAGATTTTTCAACGGGTGGTGCGACTATAATCCGGAGTAGTTCTCGGTGGCGAACCAGGAAGTCAGCAATGGGAACCCATAAACCTGAGAGCTCATGAAGCAAGGCCAAGAGGTTGAGTCTTAGGATAAGACGAGGAATAAATGAGTATCTTAGATGAGCAGTTGTATTTAATTCAATAAATGTTGTATCGATTATTAGGATTAAGCACCCCAGTAACACTTCCACAAACATCATTCCAGGGGTCAAAAACTCAACCAGCTCCAGGCGATGATGCCTCAATACCCCGGCTTCGGTCAATTAAACCAGCCATATAGCCATGCAAAGCAATGGAGTGACAAGGAGATGAAAGCACTCAGGCGCATGATAGTTGCAGATTTCGTGGCGAGTCTTTTGAACCTTTCAGCGACCCAAAACATGCCTTTCAATGAAGCCCTGTTGTACATCAAGAACTCTGTTTATTTTCACCATATGGCACAGAACCAGTACCATACTGAGACCACAATCGAGTAGATGGAAAATTATCTTCAGGAGTTTCATTGTCCCAAGGATGTGTTCAGTCAACTCCGCAACACTAAATCTACAAAGATGGTCGCGGAATTCTTGAAACAGCAGCGTACTTTGGAGAAACGGGAGGAATGAGAACAGGACGCAGCTTGGTACAATCTTTCTGCAGCTGCAAAGTGTCATCAAGTTAATGAAGATAAAACCAAAATCGAGTCTGCAATTGCACAAGAACTTGTTGACCAAGCAGATTTCAACTTTGTGAAGATGCATCTCCTGAACAACTTCTCTGACCATATCGGTCAGCTTGGCAACCTGTTAAATGTAAGTTCTGAACTCCCAGAAAATGTGATACTGAATCTCAAATAAGCAGACTGACAATTGAATCATCATGAGGCCACGTTCCAGATATTGGGAACAAAAACCTGAAAGGAGGTGTTTCAGTCTGCAGAGCTGAATGCAAACGCTGCGAAACAACATCACGACAATGATATTTCCTTTAAAGAAAGAGCCTATCTAATAAACAATACAAAAGCTGTGACCACAAATCAAGACCCTTGATGACTTGGCCGAGTGGTGTGCAATGCCAGAAGGGGAGCAACAGAATAACATTGCTTGCTGTTTCAAGAGATAGGCCAACTTCACCGAGTATGTCGATCACAATCATCAATGCCACTGTCTCAATAATGCCCAATAGATACAAAATAATGTAGCAGCAATTCCAGTCACATCATTTCAATGCGCCAAGCAAGCAGTTCATATAATTCCTTCCACTGGGTCCACAAGGTGGAGAAAGCATAAGCCACCAAGATATAATTCAATGTTTCTCAGGATTGGGACGAGTCCGGATAGCCACTGTAAGTTAATAGCTAGAAGCTTTCCTGCACGGTTGAAGTGTGTTTTCGGCGTCGAGGATGCTGATTCGAGCGTTATTGGGTGTCATGCCTGGGTCCAGACTTTGCAACATGGCTGATACGTCAGATTGCTGGTATTGTAATTGTCGAGGAGTGGCATCAACCTCCGATACAACTATTGCACAATGGAATCCAATGTCATAAGCCGCTTTCCAGTGTCAGAACAACATATATCGTCACTATAAGCCCGATCCCTGGGGCAGTACACCGACTTCCACTGACGCCGCAGACACAATGCTTACGGTCGAACTTGAACAACATGATCGACTTGAATGTTTTTAATTTGTTGTAATTGTAGAATATTCAACCCCATGCTTGAAGTAATCATTACAGCGATCTATAGAAATCGGATAAGTGTTTCCTCTGAGTGACTTAATTTTGATGATGGGAGGTGTGGAAGCTTGTCTATTATCGATGTCTCAAGGGAATCAATCGTTAAAAACATGGTTGAAATCAATGGACCAGTTTAAAATATAGTCAGAAAGATTAAAATGTTGAGGACAAACCTGAAAGAAACAAGTGCAATAAATCAAATTAAATAACCAAACAGGTTTTTGAGATGTCGTGACGACACGATCACATCATTGAATACTTCGAACTGTGGTGGAAGATTGCCAATTAGTTACTCTGATTACATGTGGAGAATGTGGAGCATGATCGGTGCATGGGGTACATTTACTGAAATGAATTACACTTTTTGCTGCTGAAGCTGTTGGATGAGCAGCTGCAAATGAACTGATAGGTGCTTAACGCGGTACTCCGGTGGGTACTTCAGACTGTCATCTTTAAACAATATCTCTGCACCAATAGTGGGTATTACAACATTCTCAGTGAAGATGGCAATTTCAGGCGTTGCAAACCGGTTTTCGCAGCCTGGCTTGCACGTTGCCCTCACTTTTGTGACCTAGATCCTCCTGAGTGGTGTGTCTGTTTTTGGTGCAAGTGTCCAAATAACCAATGTGGGGATTGTGTCTCTCCTGACAAGGAACACCCCTTGCAGGATCATAACCAGTATAGAAAGATCAGCAATGCCCACACGATGGCAGCCGATGTCCAACTGTCGTGGCCCCATGTTCAATAAGGATTGAACGTATTTTGACATATTCTCTGTATCGTGAGCGACCTCCCAAAGTCTGACCACCTCCATACAATGCAGATTGGCATGCGTGACCCTCTCAACAAGTGGATTTCCCACTTCATGAAGACGCATTGATGCCTCTACAAGTACAATGCAAACATGTTATCCAATCCTGCTTACTATGACCTCACAGTATACAATATGTCATATGCGGAAGTATATCAATTGAATTGGAAGGAGATGAAGAAAATGAGCCAGTTCCTGCTTGGAGTTGTAACCCAGACTCTGAAAGATGGACACCATGCTCAGCATCCAGATTCAATCGTGCACTGGAGTTCACATGGGCATTGCTACAATTATATATACATGCTACATATAACTCTCAGAATGATACAACATTGAGCTATATTGAAGATGCCATCCATCATTGTTACACATTAGATGATGTTTTCCTGCTTCAGCTTGCCAGCAAAATATCAAAGGTTAAAGCCACTGGCCTGAGAATGGAACTCGTAAAGAAGCAGAATGTAGATGAGGAAACATAGGATGAGACTTGGACGCTGTCCAACAAGCGGTGCAAAATAAACTCCTGGCGAGATTATATCAGCCACGGCATAGATGTTTCCAAGAAGTTATATGCCAATTTCAAATTTCCAAAGATCCACTTGATGTACCATTGGGTCAAACAAATCTGTCGATGCTGAGCCTTGCAACAGTATTCTGCCGAGAGAGATGTTGTAGCACATATTTTGCACCTGAAGGCAGGTTGGAACATCTGCAATGACAATCTCAACCGCCTGCCACTTGTAATGACCATTCAGCATCGCATTCTCTTCTTTGGAATCAGAGAGCTCAATGTCTAAGCCTTTGCTCAGTGTCGGTAGAACAGTGCTACCACCTGCAATGTTCTCCCTTCTGGTGCTGTTTGGGCTGCCCCCCTGAGCTCCCATGCATATGCACACCCCGAATTCACGGGACCCCAAAACAGCCATGATGGACAGTATCCTGACGCTATGATCAAGGACTTGAGAGTATTACTCAACAATACTCACTGACTCGATGTACTACGTGACAATATACAATGGCATGCCTGAGTTTATGAAGCATGTCAGTTCTAACAAGGGGTATATATCTGATGAACAGCTGCATGCAATGCAGCTCTGTATTTACGATGGGATTAAGGTTCAAGTTGAGGGTATGGATGGTGTACACATATGTCAGATTTGTCGATGCACTGGAAGCCAAAGCTGGCGCTGAGGGGACCAACGGAACAACTGGGTGTGGGAAAAGCAATGCCCTGGAATGTGTTATGTCACACAGAATGGTTGTATCCCGTGCCAACTGCAAAGACTATTCAAAATCAGGCTGCAGAACAAGGATGGAGCATTTGTTCCATACTGGTTAGCCGTGGCACTCACCACAATTCCTGCAAACTTGGGTAACTTGGATCCCATCTTGAAATCTGTACAACTGAGATAAGCACTGGCAGCTATTGCTTTGCAAGATGTTAGCATGGGTAACATCGTCAGCTGCGCGCACATAATTTGAGACCTAGGTACTAGTAGTGAGACGGAACACGGATGGTACAAGCGAAGGATGATCAATAGCCACACTAGATGCATTGACTTCGAATGATGTGTATGATTAATATAAAGAGACTTGCATTTTGTGCACAGGTAGAAGGAATGGGAGGAGAGGTTTTTGCAGTGTCACCCGTCACATTACAATCCGAACCCAGGCGCATACTTGATGAACCCATTCCGACATCACGTCACAGTTGACCCAAATGCAAGAGAGTACGTCTAAAATGGGAGACAGACAGGGCGAGAAGAAACAGTGAAACTGCGGTTGTAGGCCAATATCCAACGCGATGCAAGGAATTGATGCCTGGTGCAGAGTCATCTACCACTGGGATGACCCTGACGGCTGAAATGGAGCACAACCACTCTGACGGAGCCAATCCGCCCAGATGGAAATTGTTTTAGCTGATGTTCTATCTCGACTTGGATCATGTATGTATAAATTTAAATTACAGCCAAAGAATGATAAATCAGATCCAATTTGATATAACTTAAACTGTTTAGTTTCTATTAAGCTGATAGGAGAAATTAATTCTATAGACTGTATGGTAATGGGAAATGCACTGTATTATGATAACCATACAAATTACATTCAATCAATTTATTATTTTGACTACTGCAACTGCTTACTTTTACTCAAAACATGGTTTATAATTGGTAGTCTGGCAGATAGATTATTTGATATCCAAATTGAAAAACTGAGTTAGATGCAATCACTTTTAATATTTTTACTTCTTCTAGCCCCTGAACTAATATCACAGAAACAATGGGTCTTATCCATATTTCAAGAAGGAAACCAAGCATCATAACACATACAATACTCAATATATATGAAATATACTTGCAGGAATTTGGGAATCTTTTGAAGGCAATAAGACAATGGACATATGGATTATTCGCATCCTTTGCTGAATTTATTCCAGAGGACATTTTATTACTGCAATACATACATCCAATAAGTATGAAGACAACAATGCTTGTTGATCAAATTGGACAATAAATTTATCATTGATATTTTATTTTACTAAATGTAAACTCACCAATCTCATTGTTAATCAGAAGCACTGGTACTTTTGGAAGGTTGTTACTATGCTGTGTTGAAGTTGGAAAATATAACATTAATGTCATCATATTGTCATGAGTAGTACCTAAGGTGTTTTCCTAAATGATTGCCCAATGTGATTACCTTGGTTTCTGAATCAACATATGGATTCAATATTGGATATATATTTCTATTCTGAAAGATCTGTCATAATATTCTGCCCACTACCCAACTTATCAATAGACATGGATATGTAGCTTATTAGATACAACGTGGGATGTTGTAAGGGCATTATCAACTATCTAATGGATGTATTGAGCCCATGGGTTACAAATTTCTGCCACCAAGCTTCAACTTAGACCCAGTGAATAGAACATTCATTTTTACACAATATGTTCTACTGTAAAATTATCCAATTGATTTCCCTTGGAATGCAATGACCTATTCAACTCTGTTTACTCATGATTGATCTAGTAAATTCTGTCTCAGAATTCATTGAGGAGATCTGAAAGTCTACATTGTCATAAAGCATAATATTTGGCACCCTGTATGCCTCTTTATTTACTACAGATTTGATACTCACTGCAGCATTGGTAAGTATACTACGTATATCAATTGTCTTAGTTCAAACTTTCTGGCATAGATTGTACTGTGGATATTGCAATACTTCATGAATATGCACCCATGTTACTGGCATTACATTGTGGATAGCTGACATCAAATACTCTCTTCCATTCTGTGAGTCAGTATCTGACTGTCTGATAGGTGGAATTAAGCTTATATCTGTATGTAAGAAATGTTGCCTTTGTAATATTGTGTAAACGATTCTAGCTTTGGGTTGAATGACTATGATTGAAGTACATATTGTAAGATTTGTCAGTTTCTGAATCTAAATAGATGTTGTTGCCAACAGTTCAACCACACCTACCTTGACAGACTTCACCATTATGTATTACTTAAAAATTCCCTCAATCAGGTAAAATTGTCTGAGTGCATTGCCAAGTTCTTGTACAGATAGATTTGAGTAATTTTGTTGGGAACTAGGTAGAGGGAATTTCCACTATACTCTCATAGCATCTATTACTGTGCAATTAAAAGCTCTTTCAGCCACTCAATGCTGATCAGTATTTGAGTTATTTACAATTGCACCCAAATTCTACCCCAGTGGTATAAATATTCCCTGTATCTCTTAATCACACCTGAATCCACTCATATGCTTGTATACTGAATGAGTGAAGTATTGGAGACATAGGGATTGTTGAATCAATGTAAAACTAATCACAAATTGAATTTTGCCATTTCAAGCATTCCAATATTTCAACAAAGAAATTGATAAGTTCTAAAATGATGGCAGCAGCCGATGGTGCGATTTCAATGGCTCGCAGATCGGTTTACAATTGGAGGGAGAATTTTGCCAAAACTCAGTATAGTGAGAGCAAACACCTTGAGTTTGTTGGGAATTAAAATGAGCTTCCTCCAGAAGCTTCGATTAAATATACTTAACCTTTGAATTATCTTGTCGTTGATTAATTCCATACCCAATGAGTACTTGTGGAGAATGTTGATGCATTAAACCTTCACCATATGACATTTGAGCAACCATGACTTGTTATGTGTAGTTCCCAACTGAACAAGCCAATTGGTCATGTCATGAATCCTTGGATCCACCAACAAAGTGTACTTTGAATTCTGGACCAATGAAGTCAATATTTCTCAGAGGTCACAGCAGAGTTCCAACCATGTAACAGTATGATATATCACAGTGTTGGCATCTCTAAATGGACACGAAATCCGCCCAAACTGAACATTGATAGGTCATTTTCACATTACGAGATCATATTTTGCACATTGCCAGCGTTCCAACTCAGCAGCAAGGGCTGCTAATGTCAATATTGTTTGGTCAAATCAGTAGTGCCAGAGTCACAAATTTTATGTACTATCAATCACGAATCCAGATGATTATTTCGTATCTCCCATAACGAATTCGTGGTACTAGTGTTGCCAATGGTGTCATACCATCACTCCGGGGTCAGGACCAGGTCGGAATTGTATACATGCGACCTTGGCCATTCTAGTCATGAATGAACCCGACCCATTAATTCGGGTATTGATCGAAGGATGCCTTCCAATCTGTCCAAATTGGGTGGGTTATCGGTGGGTTGTGCAGTGTGGCAATCTGTAGATTCATGTAATGCTCCTGTCTATGCTGCATGATAATAGTATCTTATCAAATTTGCATATTCAACATCCAGGAATCACTATTTGCAATAATTGTAGTTTGCGATATGGATTATTTTGGAATCCACATTCCTCCTTTTATAACATGCATTTTTGCCTGTTAATGGAGTCAATAGTTCTGTTATATACTCGAATATCTGCGTGATGCCTTGATTACGAAATATTCAACACCAACAATCGTTGACACTCCATTGACGCTTGTTCTAAGGATAATGCAATGAAGAAATCGAGCACTGTTATGTCTGAAAAGGCACCCATTACTTCATACATATCATATTGCCAGAATGCGACAATTGGATTACCAAAGATGTCACTCCAATCATGGTTGACGTACAATTGACACTCCTTTTCAGCATCGGGTAGGGAGTATTTTGCTTTAGTTTTGGCCCCTAAAGGTGGCCATTATATTATTCTAGGATGTCTGCAACCAGTTGTCATCTAGATTACCCAAGATGCAAAGGCAAACATTGTTGATGCTATGTTGATGGTCATTTTCAGAATGGGGTTGTGACTGTGTCGCCTTCTCTGTTGCCTATAAAGGCTGGCAATAAATTCATTATGTATAAGTACTACCATGTCACTGCTTAATTACCCAACTTACAAGACAAAAAATGATTGACGCTCCATTGACATGCATGTTTGGGATGGGGTAGGGCGAATGTGACTGCTTTTTTTGTACCGCAAGTTTGTGAATATTGCAGGAATGGATGTCCGCAACCCATCAGATATTAGACTACACAATTTGCAAAGCTGGAAATCGTTCACCCTCCGTTGACGATCAATTTCAGAATAGGTCACTGACTCTGTCTGTATAACATGTTCCTATAACGGCTACAAATGGGTTGGTTATCTATAACAGCGACCAAATCACTTCATAATTACCTCACTTACAAGACCAACAATCGTTGATACTCCATTGACATTCACATGAATGTTTTGTCCATTCAAATTCTGCTGTCATTGATCATTGGATTCATAATGATTTGAACTTATTGGTTGCATTTCTAACTGATTGAGACGCAGCCCTATGTCAAAGCCAAGCCCTGCAATATTCTTGCACTGATCAGTATCATTCTATTAAAATTGATACTTCTTGCCAGATGATACATTGCGCCTACTATACATTGGGAAAAGCTTCGGTGGAACTGTAACCGACAAGTATCATGCCTGCTACGACTGTGTTATGGTTGCATTGTAGAGATTCTGACTGCCTACCCCGTACTTTGGCCATTGGAGAGGAGTTGAGATAATGTTATGTGGGTGTTATCCTATGTAATATCGAATTATAGAATGAAGCAAATTTCTCATACTGTATGCATTCCATCAACCCCCTTTTTCAATCTTCACCTCCACTACCATCACCATCACCGCCATCAGCATCATCACCACCATCACCATCACCACCATCACCATCACCACCATCACAATCACCACCATTACAATCACCACCATCACAATCACCACCATCACAATCACCACCATCACAATCACTACCATCACAATCACCAGACTCGGGGATTTTACTCTTTGATTAGTCTTCCACCAACTTGTGTAATACTGCCCTACCAGCGAAGCCCGATCCACCACTACAACCTTTCTCCCAGCGAAGCCAGATCTACTGCTACAAGCGAAGCTTGTTTCACTCTTACCAGTGAAGCACAATCCAGTGCTCTCAGCTTGCTTCAAGAGATGCCACTTTCACCTCTACCAGCGAAGCCCAATCCACCGCAAGCAGCTTGCTCCCAGCGAAGTCAGTTTCACCCCTACCAGCAAAGCAAGATCCACCGCAACCAGCTTGCTCCCAGCCAAGCCAGATCAACTGCTACCAGTGAAGCTAGTTTCACCCATCCCAGCAAGGCCAGATCCACCCCTATCAGCTTGCTCCCAGCGAAGCCAGATTGTCAGAGAGGTGAGAGTGAGAATTACACCGCTACCAGCTTGCTCCCAGCGAAGCGAGATTGTCAGCGGTGAGAGTGAGCATGTCAGAAAAGTGAGACAAAGCATATCACAGGTTGGAAAGTGAATATGTCAGAGTTGTGTAAGCAAGCAGATAAGTGGTGAAAGTGAGCATGTCACAGTTGGAGTGGGAGCGAGTATGTCAGAGTTGCGGGAGTGAGATTGCCTTGTTGGAGTCATGATAATGAGAGTGTACACTTGTCAGAGTAGTAAATAAATAAGTAACTCTTGAATATATAGTATATTCCATAAATTGCAGTATGTAATACATGTGCTACAGTTGCATTACAGTAATAATTTAGTTATGCTATCAGTAAATTACAGGTGTATTATCATGGGTTGCCGAAAATAGTGCTGGGGTGTTTTGCATTGTGTGATGTTATCGGTGTAATGGGAGGTTACGGTAGGCCATATAGCCTGTGGTAGATTACACATTACAGAAAATGTTTGTCCAGATGTACAGCTGGTTATCCACCGATATTCAAATGGTACCGCTCTCTATACTCCCATCAAAAAGCACTGAATCATATTCATGGTGAAGCAATGAAACATAAATAGCGAAACACATTGACAATTGCTGTCCTATATTTGCTTGATTCCTATATTCCTCCTCATTTGAATTGCATTGACCATCACCAACCTCTAATCAGCCTTTTTCGTTGACTTCCGTATAGGCCAAATCAATCAGGGAATGGATGGTGTGGCACTCACATCCTGCAGCTCTGGGCTTTCCGGTTCTTCCATGCCACTGTCCAGCTCAATATCAGATTAAACGTCTGTCTTACAATCATCGTTCCTGTAATTTGGATTGTTCTAGTCGCCTTTCCAGTTCAGTCAATGTTGTTGCTGGAAGTTCTAAGGTTCACGGTGGTGACTGTCTCATTAGACTTCACACCATGACTGTCCTTTTAGACTTCACATGATGCTCACCCTCATGCTCATCATATATAAGATGCACCTTTGTCCGTCTCTCTTGTACCTACAATCAACTCACTCATTCACATCAACAGGTTATGAGCCCGGTGGTCGCTACTGACTAAAATCACCTATTTTTTTTTCTTTCTATCATTCCAAAGACCTCCGAAAAACCTCGAATACACCATCCTCCCGCTCTCACCAAGACCTCCGAAAACTCTGTCCTCTTACAAGACCTTTGAAGCCTCGAAAATTCCACCCTCCCGCACAATGACTACCGGAACTTTCAAGAGCGCTTACGGCAACATCCCTAAGTTGACCGAAAACAACTACCCCATGTGGAAAGAGAAAGTGCGGCGAGTAATCATGGGAGCAGACGCTTATGAGATCATGACTAGAGAAGAGCCTGAGCCAGAAGGCAATACCCGGGAGGGCCGTACCGAACTGCGAAACTGGCGAAAACGACAAAACAACGCCCAATCCATCAAATATATGGGATGCTTCGACCAGATCCTGCAACATATCAAACACACCATCGATCCTGCAGAGATGTGGGATATCCTCCACGATCGATTCGATAACACGCTCTCCAAACTTGGTCGAACGCAAATCCTACGCAAATTCGATGCCTGTCACCAAGCAAAAGACGAGAAGATGACTACCTACTTCACTCGCCTAATCGACTACCGCAATCAGTTGAGCGGCTCTGCCGAAGAGATCTCTGAAGACAGCTTTGTCACTCAACTCTTTACACACATACCGAAGGAATTTGCCACAACGATCAACATCTTTGAACGACAAGCCCCGTCTCCCACCTCACAATGCATCATGGATGCCATTCGATTGGACGAAGAGAAGGTGGCCTTCATGACCGAAATTGCCGACGCCTCGACTAGTGCCGCCCTTGACACTCAATGCGGAGAATATTGTGGTCGTGGGCATGGGCGTGATGGAAGTGGGAGATTTGGATGACAGAAGACATACCAATGCACCTGCTGCAAGATGGACAATCACACAACCGAAGCATGCGGGAAGCGGAAACGCGCTCAGAGCGGAAACGGCAATTCTGGCGGAAATGGCAATTCTGGCAGAAACGGCAATTCCGGTGGAAATGACAGCTCTGGAGGAGACAATGCTGGAGGAAGCGACAAGACGGTGTGGTACCATTGCGGGATCCCAGGCCATATCAGACCCGATTGTATTCACTACAAACGAGCGAAGGAAACACGAAACAGAGTTCGCAAAGGCACAGCTTCAATTGCCACTGCTGGAGATCGAGATCTCCTCTAACTATCCGGTCATGCTCTCACTGCCTCCTCCGCCCATACAACTTGGGTCAGTGATTCCGGGGCCTCTCACCACATGTGCAACAATCGCAGCTTGTTCAAGTCATTCAAGAAACTACGCGGACCTATGCTCATTGAACTTGGCGATGATAACACGGTAAGTGTAACTCATCATGTACTTGTTGATGCTACTCAGGGCTACGTGATCGATGCTCTTTATACACCTAGATTCCGTCTCTCACTCTTCTCCATCAATCAACTGCACTCCGCGGGATCTACAGCCACGTTTTTGCCGCGGCAAATGCTCCATATCATCGCCACAATCACCGATTACAATCACCGGTTGTCGTATCAAAGATCTCTATGTCATATGTCCCAACGTCGCAAGCGCACACACGGCATCAACCTTGGATGGACTTCCAATCACACCGCCGATCACAGTTCCAAGCACAGATTCAAGCACACTCGCTGCACCTACAATGTCCAAGCCCACTCGGAGGAAGAGAACACGAGCTACACTCACCACTGAATCTACGAGTCTATCTCCGACCACTCCTCCGTCCGCACCTCTGAACTCATCTCCAAGCCCACCTGCCATCTCATCTCCGAATGCACCTCGGAGTGCACCGCTACCTACCTCTCCATGCACACCTGCCATCTCATCTCCGAATGCACCTCCGCATGCACCCATATCAACCTCTGCAAGCCCACCAACCGCCGCCACAAAGTCGCAGTCCACTTGAAAGACTTTCACCATCTCACAGTTAAAACTATGGCATCAGCGCTTGGCTCACATGCACCCTACCTCCGTGCGATTTCACTTCCCCAAATACACGAACGACGATTCGATGTGCACCGTGTGCATCCAAGCCAACCACAAGCAACAGTTCATTCGAGTCAAGGTCAAGTGGACTACGAAGCCCTTTGAGCTGGTACACTCAGATGTATGCGGTCCATTCTCTACTCCCACATTCGGCGGCAACAAGCACTTCATACTATTCGTTGATGACTATACCCGCTTCACATTCTTATTGATGCTTCCAGATAAGAAGTCGGAAACTTGCACCACCACCTACAAGGCTTTTCAGGCCCGAGTCACTACTGTGGGCTATCAGATCAGACGGTTTCGGTGTGACAATGGCTGAGGGGAGTATGACAATAAGACCATCCGCTCGGTGCTCACCGCCAGCGGTACAACATATGACCCGTGCCCGCCTTACTCTCAACCCAAGAATGGTATCACTGAGAGAATGATCCGTACCATCACCGAAAAGGCTCGACCCATGATGATTGACTCCCAGGCACCTATCCAGTTTTGGGGAGAAGCAGTCAATAGTGTGGTCTACCTCCATCAGCGATCTCCGAACGAAGGCTTGACACAACGAGATGACCGGGATGGCTACAAAGCACAGTACAAAACTCCATACAAAATCCTCCATGCCTTTGGCAAGCCTGCTGGCAACAAGATATCATACAAGGCTCCTATTCACCACCTGCGACGATTCGGCTGCTATGTGAGCAAGCTTATCCTCAAAGCCCAGCACCCAAGTAAGTTCGGTCCTCGATCAAAGCCCTGCATGATGGTAGGCTACACCCACGATTCAACGACATTATGGAGGATTTGGGACCCAAATTTTCAAGTGGTTCGAGTACAGTCAGAAGTCATCCTTGATGAAGAGCAGAATGCATACGTTTCATGCACTACAGACGGAATTGATATTTTTGGACTGCCAGAAAATGCAGAATAAATTGAGGAACTTCATACTGGAGATGGACTTCTCCGTGTGCAAGACACTAGAGACGGGGATGGACTTCTGCGAGCACAGAACACTGCAATTGGAATGGGTGGAGATGGACTTCTCCATGGCCGTCCCAAGGATATCAGTGGAACGGGTGAAGGCCACAGCAGTGGTGATCACGGCCACACTGATGATGTCACAGATGTTCAATGGCATCTGTCCGATGACCATACTCATTGAAGTCTCCCTGCAAGTACAGGTTCGAGATCGTATCCTCCTGATGCGAAGGATACAATCATTGTCGCACACAGTCGTGATCATAGCACGTGCGAGCCACTGGTGTCGAGACAACATATTGAGCACAGCCGACGTCTCTGCCACGAGAATCACACTGCCCGCAGGCAAGCCGCGGCCATGACCAAGAAGTCAACTCAAGGGCCACCACCACCAACCACGCGTCGCCTCACAAGAAGTCAAGGCAAGGCCTCCGCGGAAGCATTGATGGCATCAGTACTGGCATCAACCACTATCAATGGGGACCCATCGACATATGCCGAAGCTATGGCAGGTCCACTTAGAGATCACTGGAAGCGAGCCATTGATGAAGAGAGCGCTTCCATCCTCTTGAACAACACCTTCAGCACAGTCAACTCCAAAGAAGCCAAGCAATTGCTTGTGAAGCCGGTTGGCTCCAGATGAGTCTTCAAGACTAAGAGAAACCCCGATGGGTCTACACGTTACAAGACACGCCTAGTTATCAAAGGCTATGAGCAGACTGATTTCGGTGAGACATACACTCCTGTTAGCAAGCTAACTACCTTTTGATATCTCATCCCCCTGGTCGGGAGATGTGGATGGAACATTGACAACTTGGATGTAGTCACCACGTTTCCCAACCCTGATGTCGATGACAATGATATCTATATGGTGCTCCCCGAAGGCTGGCCACACAAAGACATGCACGCACCACCAATCATTGTGAGACTCAGGAAAGCCCTCTACGGTCTGAAGCAAACACCGCGGCTCTGGCACAACGATATCAACACCTTCCTCCTCTCCCACGGGTTCACACAGTCACAAGCCGATCCTAAACTGCATATCCACAGCGAGGGCATTCTCATCCTTCTGTACGTCGACAACATCTCCATGATGTATGCACGTACGGAGTCTGCCTCCAAAGCAGCGATCGAGGTCAAGGCGAAGCTCTCGGAACAATACAAGATCACACACCTCGGTCCAGAACGGCAATTACTCGGCATCAAGATCCACCGCGATGATTACGGCATCAGTCTTGGCCAAAAGGCCTTCATCACCACGATTCTCAAGCGTTTCCACATGCAAGATGCTCATGGAGTCACAACTCCCATGGACCCCAATGTCAAACTCGACTTAGCCAACGATAGGGGGGAGAAGGAACTCGACAAGGAGAGTGTCAAGCACTTTCAAGTGATCGTCAGATCGTTGATGTATGCAGCACTTGCAACGCGGCCAGACATATCATATGCAGTCGCTGCTCTCTGCTGATACAATTCCAGCCCATTCACCAGCCATATGACCGCAGCAAAGAGAGTGTTCCAGTATCTCAAAGCCACAGCAGACTTTCAACTGCACTTCAACGGCAACGGCAACGGCAATGGCAACTACGGCGTCGTCGGATTTACAGACTCTGACTGGGCCAGTGTTAGCACCAACTGCAAGTCTCAAGGAGGGCACGTCTTTCTTATGTGTCACGATGGTGGCGCCATATCATGGCAGTCTCGGAAGCAAGACCTCATCGCCCTATCAACACTTGAAGCCGAATACATCGCCTGCTCCGAAGCCTCCCGAGAAGGGAGACCCCTGCTACAGTTGCAGTGAGACATCCACGGCTTTCAGAACCAAGCATCACCGCCATCATCTCCGCTACCGATCTACTGTGACAATCAGGGTGCCCTCACACATATCACCACCGGAGTGATCACCGCCAGAACGAAGCACATCGATGTGTGCTACCATAACAGTCGAGACCTCCATACTCCCAAGATCGTCGACTACTCCTATGTACACACGAACGAAAATGCGGCCGATATACTAACGAACGCACTCACGAAGGAGAAACACACAACATTCACGAAGGTAATGGGATAATGGTAGAAAAGGGGTAAAATATTGATTGAAGATTGTCTCATGAATTTGTTTGTTTATGGATGGCCATCCACAGGTTACAGTAGTACTCTGTTCTCTGCTCACAGTCACTTCTCACGAGCAGGGTTTTTAAGGAGGCTACTATGAGAATTACATGTAGCGCACGTACGCTTGCTATCATCTGTTTCAATCATGTTTGGTACTCGCATTTGTTTAGTTCTTGCTTCACGGAGTATAGCAAGAGGGGGGAGTGTTGCTGGAAGCCCTAAGGTTCACGGTGGTGACTGTCTCATTAGACTTCACACCATGACTGTCCTTTTAGACTTCACACAATGCTCGCCCTCATGCTCATCATATATAAGACGCACCTTTGTCCATCTCTCTTGTACCTACAATCAACTCGCTCATTCACATCAACAAATGTTCTCTGTCTGATATACTTTGAGGTGCACTATCCTCATCACTATCCACCGGATGACAATTGCTTGGTTTGATTCAGCGGACATTTAATACTTTAGTTCATTGTCCAGGGAGGTCCTTTGCAGACACAGCTGCTGGCAAATGTGATCTAACTGACACTTTAAATGCATCCGCACCAGTATGTTGAAAGAGTGAGCAGGATGCTTGATGATCTTTTGAGTATCTGAAATGGATCTTACAGCGGTCATCTGCTTGTTTTGAGTGCCATCTTCCATCTGTATATCATGTAGGTTTTGGCTGACCTGCCATATCTCCAACAAGGCGTGGACCTTGGCCATTTTGTGCAATATTCTTTGCTCAACCACTCTCATCATTTCCGAGTTGTTTTCTGTGTTCATTGTGTCCAATGCTGGGTCATTGCCCGCCAGTATCCGAATATCGACCTGAGCAAACTGCCATACAATGTCTGTTTTGCAAATGTTGTTGCCTGTGGTTTCTGACAGCCTTCATCTGATAACATCTCCCCCAAGGAAAATACTGGCCTCCACTACGACATCATGTGATATGACAGAGAATATGTTGCATGCCGCAATGTTGTGATCAGCGTACTTTGTGTCCTTTTTATTTCGTTGGCACCAACAGTCAGTGATATCCGGTATCCAAATTGTAATGCTATCCTCCATAGCGTTGGAGTGGCAATATTTGGGATTTGCATTAAGTCGCCCCCATGTCTTTAGTGATTGGGGCAGTCATTTCAAATAGAGCCTGGTGGCAGTAGGTAAGTGTACTGCGCAATTTCTTCGTCCGGATGTCGTTTCAGCTACATTTCATGTAGCGAAGTATTCATTAGCATTCCTAGACTAATCATATGCATGGTAGGAAGATTGACCGGATCCTGATCCTGTTGTGTATGGGAAGAAACTGTTGCTTGCTATGCTTTCCGGTTTAATAAACATTACACATCTATATTAGGTGCAGATGTCATTATCCGTATATTTCAGAAACGCCTCTTCGCAATTGGGTAGGACGCAATGTCTCATCCACAGGATTATTACCCACTCCCTTGTCCCACTTGCTAAATGATTGCAACTGGCGTCATTGATCGAGGATATGCCCTGCAACGAGACACATACCAGTCATAGGAGTAATCTCATCTTGATAGTTGAACAGATTCTGTTGTGCTAACGTCATGGCAAAGAACAAGTCCTCCATCCATGGAGTCTTCTATCTCGGTAGGGCTTGCACACTGCCATCCAGATAATCCAACATGTTATTGTAGACAGTGATAATGTACTGCAGAGTAATTGTATGCCTCTGCAACATCCACATGGTCCAGTATCAGAATGGCCTCAATGCTTCCATGACATACTTAGCAATGGTCCATTTATCCTGGTTCAGAAAGAGTGGCCGGTAATCAGTGTAGTTTGGATTCTGCAGCCACTCACTGGTGAATTATTGTAATCAGTTGGATCGCTCAAGCAACTCCTGTGTTAAATTACAAGTCGTTATGACATCCAAACTTGGAATTAGCAGGATGCAGAGATTGGCATTTTGAAAGTGACTACACTTGCTTCGACAACCAGGTATAAGCGAAATTGATACACCCAGCATTCGCAGTTCTATGAAGGTTAGCTGCAGGACTTTCAAAATATCTTGCAATATGTGCATTCTCAAATATCTTTGCTAAATCTGGTCTCATGGCCGACACCTTGTTGATGCTAGCATTGGCCTCTTTAGAAAGTGTTCAACTGTTTCCGATGTCTGTGTTGTCATTTTCTCCAAATTAATGATCATGCTCATGAGCTTCCTGAGACGTTGTGAGGTCTTTTACACTGAGACTGCTCATGACTGAACCTAAAGCCTACTGTGTGACCTACGCCATATATGGTATGTGGCTCCTCAATGCAGGCCACTCGATTCCGGAAGGCTTAAGGGTTGATGGCAGCTCACCAATCATGGAGGTATTTGAAGAAGTGTTATCAGTCGTAATTCACATTACAGGCCACTCGTATGCCCCAAACAATGAAGAATACACTTCATATTTACGACTAGCCTTGCTCCGGAATAATTGCTCTTAACCAATCATTATTTATCAGCGTTCGATACAAGAATGGAATAGGCAATCAACCATATTCAAAGTGGGTTGTACTTCTCGCAATGCACAACTTTCTATCCAGATTGTAAGCCGTAACGCACATTATGGCTAGTTTGTTCATTGATGTCCACCTGCTCAAAGCTCAACTCTCTTTATTTCGTGATGGCAATTGCTTCATAATTGCATCCCCTATCAGTGACAATTCTCTCTGCCAAAGTTTGCTAGAGGTTGAGGCGGACAGCACCACTGAATCACTTTGTAATCCATTACATGACTGTCGTAGTTTGAGATTTGATACAGCATTTGATGAAATTTGAGTGGAAACAAATCCTAACATGAGGTAGTACTTCCATGTGTCATGGTGAGATTGGGAAGTCTCAAACTCCTCAGTTGCCAGTTTTGAGCATATTGTCTGTCAATTCAGTGAATATTGATGAAAGCGGAAAGTGGAATATGAACTTCCTTCGCGAACTTACAATTGTAATTCCTTGACTTCATTATGTATTCAGCATAGCCAAACATATTTCATCCACCATTGACAAAGTCAATTCAGTATCTTCCGAGACAATTAATCCAGTTGACTTTGCAATGAAACCTGTTGCCTTCAAATGTTTCGGAATTGAGCTGGTCTGATGTTCTGATGGATGGTGAAGAACATGACCAATGATACATATGATATCAGGGCAGCTGGTCTCCTCAGTTATGCGGTGCAATGAAAATCCCCACAAAGGAGCATGGCTGGAATCATTCCAAGCAATAGATCATTTTGAGCCTACAATCCTTCAGGCCTGCTAAGCATCATAGATAGTTTGGAAAGTATGGTCACTCAAATTGTGACTATAGACATATTCATCTTTGGAAGAGATTATAAACTCTAGCAAACAGCTATGAAAAGATTTTGCATCTGACATTGTGGTAGGAATTTGGAAGCTGGGTAATCCGACATGAGAGATTCCCAACAGTATCGTTATTGTAAAGTACAATGCAGGTTCGGAAACTTTAACTCTAAAGCTTTAAGCAAAACAATCCGATCCATGAGACGATGCATGCATATTTGTACCGTTGTATACAGAGAAATATTCAAATGACTGATCACGGAAACTTCAATTCAGCATGAACACAATGAAGGTCATTGCTGTGTAGCTAAATGAGCCCCCACAAACACTCTTTACATTCTGTGGGTGCTCAATCTTAGGAGTTGGATGTGATATTGTCTCTAGCATGTTTGCCCATAAACGCAGCTGATTGGTTGATTATCGGTTAATACCATTCCATAGGCGTTGGATTATCCATGATGCTAAAGCGAACATTGATAACACTGCATTAACCGTTGTTTTTAGAATGTGGTAGCCCAATTGTCACTTGAATTTTTGCCAATAAAGGCAGCCGATACATGAATTATTGGTTAATACTGGAGTGCATCACTTTGAGTATGCATCATGCAAGACGTAAAATTGTTGATGCTCCATTGACTCCCATTTTTAGGAGATGGTAACAATATCACCCATAACATTTTTGCCTATAAAGGCGGCCAATACTATGATTATGGGTTGAATCACTTATTGTGCCCATTGATTCTCCAAGATACAAGAGAAACAATTGTAGGCAGTCTGTTGACTCTTAGTTCTAGAAGGTGGTAGTGATATGGTCAATTGGGTTTTTGCACATAAAGGTGGCCAATACTTCACTTATAGCTTGATGTAGTTACACCGCACTTTGTGTTTCCAAAATTCAAGCATAAAAATCGCTGACGATCTGTGGACACTGATTTTTAGAAGTTAGTAGGTATGTCATCGACAGTAATTCTGACTGTAAAGGCGGCGAATACTTATATTCTATGTTATATTGGGTAAATCTTTGTTTGATTATCAGACATACTAGAACAAAAATTGTTGACTCAACAGAGACGGTCCGTTGTAGGATGGGGTAATGAGCTTCTCACTTTTCACTTTATCTATAAAACTGGCCAATAAGATCACATTGGAAGGATGTGACCATACAGCTCTTTGCTTGCCAAAAATGTCTGACTCAAAATCGTTGACAATCTGTTGATGCTCACCTTAAGGACATACTAATTGTCATAGGATGCTTAACAATTGTATTCAATAATGCATACAGTTATTATTTGCTGCCGATATATTGTTTCTATGTATAAACATTTGCATCCAGAAGCTTTGAGGTGTCTCAATATCTGAACCACCAGTTGACACAACATCCATGTGATAAATGACATCAGTCTATCACGGTACAGTGCTTTTGGCAAGCAATTCACCGCATGTAGATTCATATACTAGTGTCTGACATTTATAACCTGACTTTCTCGCATTTCCCCATTCAGCTCATTCTCTGCAATATACAAGACCTATTACAAGCATTTTTCAATATCTTCACCATATGTACCAGGGCTGTGCACAGAGTTATGCAGTTGGATGCATACATGAACGCAGCATAATGGGTGTTATTCATCCCGATTTGCAATGTGCTGTAACCGCTCCATCTATGACTTGTATAACATCACTGACTTACAGGAAGCTCTTGAATTTCATTGGTAATTTACTTTTAGCTTTCTGGCTTAACAGTAACAGACAGGATCATATCATGTTCATTGGTAGTCAATCAAAGTGATTCAGAGTTTCGAACTTTGGTATGACTCATCCGACCCTTGCCCATGCACTGAAAAATTATCATATCACACAATTTGGTCACTGAAGTTAAGAAATAGCCGCCATATACCACAACAGGAACAAGAATTGGTTTTCCCTGGGAGATATGGTCAAAAAAAGCAATCTGCCTGTTTACTCCTCTGGCGCCGCAGGAGCCATCACCATTTGTTCAACCGAATCTGATTTCCACATGGTGATTAGTTTAGGATGCTATGTGCAGGGGTAAACACATCCGGGTTTATCAGGCATCAATTTCTTCATTGGTGACAAGTTTGGCTCTGTGATAAGCAGAAGAGACGGGATGGATTTGTGTGTCTGAGGTGTCCGGAAACCAAGCCTCATATGACTACTTGATGGTGGTAAAGCCACTTCCAACAATTGCATTTTTTGAGGGACACTATCAAGAGTCTCCAAAGATTCACCTGATGTCGTCTGTGCTGATGAAGCTGCATCATCTTCCATTTGCGGTTGAACAACAGCCATAACCTTCAATCTTGGTCATCCTGTATTACTTGTCTCTGTCACAAATGTAGTCAGCCGCCTCTCCCCAGCCTGGTTGAGTCAATTTGTCAACTCTCATCAGCATTTGCCCAAAACACTACATCCAATACTGTACTGTTCTGCAAATTGTTCCCATCACCCAGCCTGGTTCATCAACTTTGCTCAGCTTGTCCAGCTCTGCATCTTCTTCATCATCATCCTTGTCTTCCCCATTGTCCCCATTGTCAGAACTTGCAAGATTGTTCAGACTCTCTCTGAAGGCATTGAACATCATCTGAAATGATATTTCGGGGTTGCCGGTTGTCAATCCCGCCTTGACCACATTTCTCGCATCTTGCTACTCCTGCAGAATCGCTATCTCGGAGTCTTTAACTGGCGTTCTTTCCGCAGCAGTCTCTCTATCAATAAAATCATTGATCCTTTCAGTGTTCCCTCTGAGGTTTAGAATGGGAATTTCTTGTTGTTTCTCCGCGATAAGGTTATTTTTGCAGTGCAGGCTGCGCAATGCTCCAACACCTCAGACCCTGTCTGCTTCCAAACTGCTGTTGCATTCATTCAGTTGACGACGTTGTTGTGTGCAGCACTGTGTCAATATGCCATGTATGCCCACCTGTTGTAGCGAATGGTTCTTGTTTGGAGCATTAACCATTGTATTTTGTATTGACTTCTGTGATGGGCGACATATTAGATGTTGCAACATATGGATCATATTGAGGCAAGCTGTGGCTTCCATGTCTAGGTTGGTATGCTTAATTGACTTGAACAAAGCAATATCTCAGTTTTGACCATCACTACATTGGGAATAGCAATGCTAACCGAACAACATTGCAGGATGTTTAGCATCTGTTTCAGGTATGATTCTGGGCATTTCTGGGGATAACCATCTGGAGACATCATTTCCATCAACAAATGTCCTGTTAATATCACAGAAACATGACATTTTAGCAGTCTTTCAGATCAACTAATCCCAGCCAACAAAACACAACATCGAACTGACTTCATTCAAATTGCAGGATGGTAGGGATCTTGTATACTCTCCAGCTATATGCAGTATGATTCTTCTTCAGTAGAACATTCAACTTGGCTGTTACGCATTCCATTTTGACTTGAAGCTAACTGTATATTCCTTAGAACTTTCCACTTCTTTTCATTATCATCTTCCTCATCTCTTCCACACCAGCAAATCATGGCTCCACACACACCTCAGGAACGTAGGAGTAGATCACAGTCAAGCAGAACTATGGCCGATTCATCCACTATGCCACCTGCTGGAACACAATCTCATTACAGCCAGCAAGTTGTCCACCGCGACAATGTGAATGCCGCTACAGAAAACATGACGCTTGACGTAGATTGAAACATTGTCTGTAAAATAGGACTCAGCAAGTCTAGGAAGCAGCACTTGATTGGATGTCAGTATATCCATATAGAGGTAGATGGCCATCAACTAACAATATCATTTACTGCTTGTGCTCGTTGAGAGCTGCCTGAGCAAAGTGTATGTCCCAGTTTTGGAACACTGCCATGGTTGTTCAAGGTATCTGTCTGTGCTGGGTGCAAAATTGAATATCGTGACATTGTCAGCTCTGGGATTTTGACGCACGAATTCAGTGATAAGTATCACTGCCAGTGGACAAAACAGGCTTCAACCACTTTAGAAGATCCTGCAGATGTGTATCTGGTAGAGGCAGTGATAGCAATGGTTCCATATTCGGAACCGGCTGGTTTTATAGGTCTGCGTGGCATTTGTCTTACCACATCAAATATCGACGATTTTTTAAGCGAACTGCCGAATTAAGTCCACCAATATTGATCCAAGAATTTAGAGCTTGGTAAGTGAATTATGCAGCTTTGCATGGCGCATCTTTTGGTGGTCTCCAATTTTCGATATCTTTAAAACTCGGCAAGAGATGGTGCAAAAACATGGATTTTGGGCGAAAAATCACTGTACTTTAAAAGCCACTTGCTGAGTTTTGAAGATATCGAAAATAGAAGACGATCAAAAGATCCGCCATGCAAAGCTGCATATTTCACATACCAAGCTCTAAATTCTCTGATCAATATAGGTGGACTTAATCAAGGGAACGATTTGGCAGAAACCAGAACTGAACCAGCCAGTTCCGGGTTTTCTTTGACCCGCTATAGTAGAAATGGTCCCAAAATGGAACCGTTGCTAACACTAGGTAGAGGTAATAGCAGAACCTCATATGTGGTAGCATCAATGAATTTGTTGTAGGTTTTCAACCTGTCTGCTACTTTGGCAAGGCAAGGAGATTGGGTACAGCTAGAACAGTCTGACATGCACCTTGCCATGAATGTGGCCAAAATGGCCAGAGGAGGGTTTTCGTGTGGCACAATAAAGGAAGGCCAATATGTGTGGAAAAAACTGAAGTCCGGGATGAGAAAAAGTGGGGAGTTGTGTTCCCCAGATATCATTATGTGAGGGTTGTGATGGAACAACACCTGGCTATGCTTCTGGAAAAACAAATGGATGGCTGCTCTGCTTGCCACAGTGGCACACCACAGAAACCCCCGGCTTGCTGGAGGGACAAACGCATCGGTACACTGCCACCAGCCCAATTCAGACAGTCAATATCCGAACTGATGCCACATCCTCCGACATCGCGATCTGTGCCACCCAGTGACAATGAAGGAGGTCACCCATCCGAACCCGAAGGCGTGCCTCCTGGGTAAGTGTTTATACATCCTCCTCTTGCCTGCTCTGAATTTGTCAATTTTGATGTATGTGCAAAGGATCGCAAGAGCAATGGAAATTTTAATCCAGATTTGCTGACTCATGAAGGAACATCCACTGGTTAGTACCCTATCTGCTTTGTGGTAATCCAGATAATATCCATTTTGCAGACAACCACAGCCTATTGAGCGACCCTGACATTGAACACAAGCATTGATAGAATGCAACGGAATTTTGGTGTGTATTATTGCGAACAGTTACCAGATACTTTATAGTATATTGTAAAGGATATATTTGTATGTATGATGAAAGAACAATGTAGTGATGAAGGAGAAAGTACATGAAGACAGTACAAAGGCTGCCAAAACACCATCAATGATAAATAATGCCAAATATAGTAAAATCATATCATGGATATGCCCGTGTCAAAATGACCGTCAATGGAGTGTCAACCATTTTTGGTCTTGTATTATGGGTAATTGGAGTGGTTTTTGGTTGCTACCATTCATGAATGAGGTACTGGATGGCTTCATAGGTAAAAGGGAGAGCGACACACTCTCTACCCCTGTCAGAAAATGAGCGTCAACAGAGCAACAACCAATTTTGATTTTGTATGTCACCAAATTCAAAACTGAGTTGGTGGTTGCTATACAGAATCATAGTATTGGCCGCCTGTATAGGAAAAAGAGATAGCGACACGCTTCCTGCCCCTTCTTGAAAATTGGTGTCAACTGATTGTCAACGATTTATGGCCATTCATCATGGGTAAGCAATGCGCGACATGTCAGTTATTGTTTATATATGATGTTTTGACCATTTTTCTTAGCTAAAACACGCATGATCTCTTAGTTGCAGCATTGCAAATGAACTGAGTTATCACTGTCCGGGAGGCTGCTGCAGGAATGTCTCTTGCTTATCTACCTTGTAATGCTGCCGACTTCTCCTCAATACAGGTTGGTTTACAAGTGCCACTTAAATTACCCCAGATGCAAGTGCTAAAGTTGTTAACGCTCAGTTGATGCTCATTTTCAAGTTTGGGCAGAGAGTATGTCGCTTCCGGGTTGGGATATAAAGGCAGCCAATAGCTTATTGATGACTGTCTCCAACCAATTAGTACTCAGATTACCCACTAGACAAGTCCAAAAATCGTTGATGCTCAATTGACGCTCAATTGCAGGATTGGGCAGGGATTGTGTCACTCAGGTTGTTGAATATATAGATGGCCAATACATTGAAATAACACAATGACATACCATCATTCTTAATTGGCAATGAACAGTATGATATCTGAATGCGACTACATATAGAATAAACTTAATAGGAGACGTGGTGATTGGAACTGACACTTCTACCCATACCTTGTGAAACCTGCAGGTTGGCAGGTACGGGTAGTGTTAGCAACAGTTCCGGTGTTAAACTCGGCCCATTTTATAGGTCTGCATGGCAACGGCCATAACCCATCCAAAATCGTCAATTTTTTATGCAAACCATCACAATAAGGCCACAAATATTGATCAGAGAGTTTAGTGTTTGGTATGTAAAATATGCAGCTCCACACGGCGCATCTTTTGGCAGTCTCCGATTCACGATATCTTACAATCTCAGCAAGCGGTAGCCCAAAAACCTTGTGTTCAAGCCAAAAATGACTGTAAGTTCAATGTAGCTTGCTGAGTTTTGAAGATATCAAACATCGGAGACCACCAAAAGATGCGCCGTCTGAAGCTGCATAGTTTATATACCAAACAATAAATTTTTTGATGAATATTCATGGACTTAATTGAGGGAACTGTTTCGCACAATCCCAGACCAAACCACCTGAGTCTGGGTTTTCGTGGAACGTCCATATTTAAAACAGTCCCAAAACAGAACAGTTGGTCACACTAGCTACGGGTGCAGGTTTGGACCACCACAAAACAGCTGTTCGGGTTCTTGGATGGGTCTGGAACTGATCCAACCCATTGTCTAGTCTGAACCTGGACCCCTGGCAGACTACCCGGACCCAGTGCTAACACTACCAGGTACTGATCTGACTAAATATTTCACTACCCTACATTGTGGTGCAATGTACCAGTTCTAGATTGAGGTGTGACACACATGGGTGATATGCCAAACAGAACTACATACATCATAATATATCTGTCTATATTAAATTTGTGCTGGTATCCTAATACGCTTCAATCCAAACATTATTGTTAAGCCCAACATCAACTTCAAAGAGTCACTACTATATGGCATCTGTAAATTGACATAATTTGTTTTTGAAGTTGTTCAGTGCAGAACTCAGGTAATTAATGTCTGATTTGGTTAACAACTGATACATTTGAGCTGGTTCAAAGTTTAAAATAAACTTAAAGTAGTCTAATTCATACCATTGTTTAGGGTACTTGTAATGATTGTCAGGTAATCCTGTCGCTGTACAATTAACCATCATGTATTTATTGTCCTTTTCGGTTACGTCTCAATGATGTCATTTTTCTCTTCTATCAGAGGTGTTTATCAAAGCTGACTTCTGCCAGTTCTCTGGCTCTAAGAAGTGGCAATGTGTAGGTGGTAACATACAACATTCGGTGTTAATTGCAGGATAATTGTACAATCAGCTTGTCAAGAAACGTTCCGATGCACCTACTCCAGCCATCCAATGATGACGTCGAATAATCTCCACCAGCTAGTAACATAGCTGGCTGAGTCATAGTCACTTAAGGAAAAGCTTCCACTCTACCAAAACTGAGATTTCATATGGTGGGTACTGCTGGATTACAGCAGCCCGCCCTTGATCATGGCGCCATGTCTTATTTCTGTACCATTATGGCAATGGAATGGGAGAGCTACCACAAGTTACCATGTGTGATAACCATGTACAGAAAGATGCAAATTACTTGTACTGTATACCTTTTCATCACCCCCATTTTGAAAATTGCTACAAACACTGCCATTATTGCCGCCCTCACCACCATCATTCTCATCACCATCACTGCCATTACCATCAACACTGCCATCAGTACCATCACCACCATCACCATCACCACCGCCAGACGTTAAACTCTTTGATGATTCCTGCCTGAGCTGTATGTAATACCTCCCTGCCAACTCTCAGAGAAGCCAGATCTACTACTATAGACAAACCAGATCAACTGTCTGATACACAGTCAGATTTACAATCACCACCACAGAGGGATCCTACGCCAGATGTGTACCTAGATCCACTACATTCTTTGAAGCCAGATCTGCTGTGATAAGCTAAGTCAAATCCGCTCTTATCAACTGTATTCCAGCAAATGCAAATTTGCAGATTCCAGCAATAGCCAATCCCTCTGTACCAGCGAGCCCAGATCCACTCCAACCAGTGAACCCAGTTCACCCCTACCAGCGAATCCGAATCCACCGCTACCAGCTTGAATGCCATGTCCACCCCTACCAGTCAAGCCACATCCACTGCTACCAGCTTGCTCCCACCGAATCCACTTTCACCCCTCCGGCAAAATCTCATCCACTGCAACCTTCTTGCTCCCAGCGATGCTAGTGTCACCCCTAGCAGCCAAGCCAAATTCACTGCTTCCAGCAAAGCCAGTTTCACCCCTACCAGCAAAGTTAGTTTTACCCCTACCAGCCAAGCCAGATCCACTGCTTCTAGCGTCCTCCCAGTGAAGTCAGTTTCACCCCTCCCCATGCAGCTTGATCCACCGCTCCCAGCGATGCCAGTTTCACCCCTACCAGTGATGCCAGATCCACTGCTACCATCTTGCTCCAAATGAAGCCAGTTACACCTCTAACACCAAAGGCTAATTCACTGGTACCAGCTGTCTGCGAGCAAAGCAAGATTGTCTGAGAGGTGAGAGGGAGCATGCCAGAGGGGTAAGACCAACCATGTCAGGGTGGCAAGACCAAGCATGTCAGAGTGATGAGATATAAAGTAAGATTACAATCATGCCTCAATGCAAATTTTTCAAAATAAAGAGATAGTATGTTGCGTGAAATACTTTATCCTATCCATAGTGCCTCGTCTTCAGATTTTACTGTAAACAGTACCAGAAGCCTCCACATTGGGAGACGAAATTGCACAGTATTATTTGTTTTATCGATATGTGGGAATAGACTAGTATATAACAATGGGAAATCATCTTAGGAAAATCAATTGGTATATGTCCTAGCAAGCACTATATGTCTCCAAAAACAATGCAATGCTGATTGTCTTGTTGAGCCTATGCTTTATTACTAGTTCTACACTGCTGCATATATCATGAGTAAATAAATAAGAGTAAAGAAACAGCTCAATAGCAGCAAATACTGGTATGGCTCTACTTACAAGATTTATATTCATGAGTGTTTCAAGGTTGAACACACACATTGGATACATACCATACTGTATTGTGCATATCCTTTAACTAAGTATGATGTTGATTGGTATTCTGGAGATGTCATACTATATCTATTCAATTCGCACTACAAAGCCACAAATCATACTAAGTGAATCTGCCATGCAAGATTGCAGTTGACCATTTAAAGTAGAAAAATAGGAGACAGAGAGTTGTTGAGGCTGCTGTGTCTGAGCTTAGTTGTGTGAATTGAGAACATAGTTAAACACAACAGTCCACGACAACATCAAGGGAATCAAAAGCCTTTGCCACTGCCAAAGACCTCTTTTATTCTCAACATACTAAACTAATTATTCAGCTATTCTAAAGTCTGAAACACATTCATATTTGTTTATAACTACCATCATACACTATACTACAGAATTGACCACTCACAAAAATGTGCATTATTGCCACAATGGGTGTCCAGCTTATCTGGAAACAATACCTGTATGGCAAAGTGGAATTCTTGGATAATAATGCTTAAAATTCCACAGATAATGACAATCAATCTGCACAGCACACCTATCAAGGTATCTGCAACTAGTATTTCATTACATTAATTTCCCACAATAATTCCTAGATGTTCACCAATGCAATCACCGCAGGTGATTAGCTATGTATTCAGCTAGCTAGTGTGATAATTGTCAGAATACAGTTGCATACAGGGACATGAGTGCAAGAATATGTAAAGGTATATAGTAAGACTCTAAAAACTGATTTAAAAGTCGAGGTACCAGATAGATGAGATTGCAGTTACCGTGACAACGATGTGTGGAGCTACCACTGATGACATTAGTACAAGACCATCACCATTATATAATTCTGCTTAATTGGTGCAAAACCCCAGTGGTGTATGATTTCATACCTAGAGAATTGCCATATATAGAAAGAGACAATCAACATCCCATGACTAATTGGTGCTGTGAAGAGTAATCTTTCAGCTGATCTGGCATCCAGAGTATGTCTACCTCCAATTGACATTTCTCTAGAGTTGGTAACACCAATATTGATGCTATTTATACTTGTCCAGTATTGTATAAAAGGAGAAGAGAAACAAAATGATATAGAGTAAATGTGCAGTATGATTATTTATCAATATTGCATTGCTAGAAGCATTCTGTAAACCAGATCAATCCACTTCCATGCATTGTGTAAGTTGGTGGCCAGCTCTGTACAACATGTATATGCATTGCTCTTGCCTGGCCACAGGATACAACTGTGCATATTTCAGTAGCTCTGTTTCAACTGAACAAATCACATAACATCTCACTCTTCAGAAGTATCAACAATGACTTGGTGTGGCCCTGTCATCGGTTGGCCAGTATCCAGGGGTAGAGACAAATAGAGTTGTGGTATATACAACACATTCTGATTGCACTTTATAGTCAGCAAGCCAATTATTTCAGTATTCTCATTAATGAACATACAGACTGTATCTGGTTTGGTGTGATTGTAGATCTGTTTCTTAGAAGGCTTGGTTGTATGGAAATGTTTGGTCAAAAGTCAGACTCTATCACCAACATCAAAGATATTCTCCTTCCCATCAGCACAGTATATGGTACAGTGTGGGGCCAAGAGTCAGTCGTCTTGGCTGGTTCAGTGAGCCACCTCCTGTCTTTCAAGTACATTAGCTGACACGATCTCTGATGAGGAGTTCATTGCGCTGAGTATCTGAAACTGTACCTCTGGATGTTGTTAACATTTATTCTTGAATAGAGTGATCATTGCTAGCACATATAATGGTTTCTTGATTGTGAAATCAGTCCATGATTGGAGTTCAATCCAGGTTTCTTTCCTGTAGTTGCAGTAGGTTAGCTGGTATTGCCCCAGACTCTGAATTCGAGATACCATCAGTCCATCTGTTGGAGGTTGGATGGTAGTTTAGTCTTAGTTGTTTATCCATGTCTGAGAGCAAATTCAGGTCCTGGATCACATGGTCAGTTTTGTGTTTTGCTTGGTATTGCTGTCATGCAGTACACAATGTGTGCAAAATCAGATTTCAGAAAGATTCATGCTTGTTCTGGTCAGTTGATGTCATTTCACCAGGGTACGTATATTATCATGTCAGCCAATCAGTTCACAGCTAGCAACCTTTCAGTGAATGCCAATACCATCAGGACGGGTAGAGTGTTGATGATATCTAGTATAGCTTCTTCTGGTAGTCAATGTAGGGGTTCCTGTGGTATAATGGTGTGGTGGTGTAAGGGTCATAATGCTTTGACTAAGTGTCATTCCTCATGTCCAATTATATACCTTTATACAGATAAGTCTATCACTGAGTAGACAAAGTCTTCAGATAGCAGTTCATCAGTTCTAAGGGCTTACCAGTGGCCAGATTCAGTGTTGTTATTGAAATAAATTATTACTTTGCAGTAGATAACTTGTAGTTCATGTATTCTCTCCATATAAGTTAGTATTTTGAAGGCAACATTCTGATGATTATTCTAGTCCATTGCTCTGTCTTTGCTACTGCTCTCATTATGATTTTGGTTACAGATCAACGGAATATCCACTGTTTGACCATTGAGATTGGTACTCAGTGAGTTGGCAGCCTCAATGGCCTTGATTTTCAATTTTAATTATCACACTCTTCAGCAGCTATCAGTGATATACAAAGTCCTGCAGTATATCTGTTATAGCCAATCTTGTAATTGAGTTATCTTGAAGGGTTATCTGCAGAGCTCATGTTTCCTGCCATGTGTTCAAGTTGAATGTTATACATATAACAAATCTCCACCTAGCCAATCCTGATACAAGAAGCGCAGATTTAATGTTTGGATATATTTGTCATTCATGTGGAGTGTACATAACAAGAAACTGAGAGTTGCTGGATTACGGTAGGTTCCAATATTGCATTATCAGTTTCATGCTGATGTTGGCCTTCCAGTTATAGGTGTTATCAAGCTTTGGACAGGTGAGTAATAGGGGGAGTCAAAATTAACCTGTCGAAGTAATCAAACTCAATTATACTGACTGCTTATACTCAGCAGTCCAATAACCACTTCATGCATCTGACAAACTATCAACTATATTGAGTCCAAATGCTGGCATATTAGTTTTTTCCTGGAGACTATCTCCTAGTGTCCCAAATGCTAATCTGGCCTTGAAAGTCCATTACCACTTCAGTAGAGGTGGATGTTATTTTCTTATTGAACCATCAGAGGTATTTGGAGCATCTTCAGTTTTGACTATCCTGCGCAGCTCTGTCACAGGCAGTATCACAATTCTTCATTTTTCAATTATCTGCTGACGGACATTGGCAAATAGATGAAGTACTTATCCATCTTGTGTTGATATTGTCATCCGTCTGTTACCAGATGTTATATTTTGGTCTCAATCATTACTCACTTTGTCCAGTGTGATGGGGAACCACCATACTCCAGCTTCCAAGACTCAATATCATTACACTTTGACTGTGCAGTAGAGTATATATTTCCATTGTCACTTCAGCACCTTTCAGGTTTGTGGTTTGTACACCTTCCTGTTGATTAAGAGGACTAGGCTATGTTGGACATTGTTTTAGACAATGTTGTTAATATATCATTGTATGGAATGGTGAACTCAAGAACAGAAACCTTGCTGGTGAATTTGTCAAGCCAAGTATTATTGAATCACATATACATTAGCTATATGAAGTGCAGAATTCCACCATGTTTTTGGCTTCTTCCTGGAGCTCAATCTGCTAGTAGCCATCTGTGGGTCCAGCTTACAGAACTTACATGCTTCATGTGGAAGGTGCAGAATCGTGATGAGAACAGACAGTTGATAATTGATTATTGATGTTGTATTGTTGCATGCTCAAATGTTGTCTCAGAGACTTAGGCTATTGTCATTCTTATTTGCACATACATTGAAAGATGTCGCATGTGATCATTAGTGTTACCAATGGGTCCAAATTCCCGGTTCAGTTCTGGGTCCGGTTCCACCCAGAACCAGACTGTGGCAAAGAATTGTACCACACCAAGAACCCGGACCATTGCTATTGGGCCAGTTTGCAACCAAAAAGCCCCTATTTCAACCTCACAACTTCAGTTCCAATTAAGTATCTGAGTTCTGATTGTATCGTGACATGATTGATATGTAGATTGTCCAGTTTTATCCGCCCTTTCATCTCCAGCAGTCACATTTGTGATCCAACCATTATTTCTTGAGTCGCTATCAAAAACCCGCAAATATCATATGAAATGTGGTAATATTTCATAGTGATTCAATGAATACTGGTCCGATCGCAAATCTGGATGCGGGAGGTGAAAGAGCGGGTAAAACAGCACAATCTACATATTGCTCTTGACACAATACAATTAGAACTCAGATACTGAATTGGAGTCTAAGTGGCAGGAACCGTAAAATTGAACCGTGGTTGTGGTTCAATCTAGCCAAAAAATGCGGTTTAAGTACAGTACAGATAACAATCCAGCGCTAGTTACCTGGATCAGGTTGCTTGGTGGTTACTGACCAAGACTTGGGCCTTCGGTCCGTTTCCAACCTGGACCAAAGCCAGTTAACCCAGAACCATTGCTATCCTGATGAGAATCATTGCGTAATGAATTCAGGTGCTATATATGTTTTGAATCATGCTTTGGGTATTCTAGGTTCAATGAATTACAGCTTGAATATCTGGCTGTATTCCAACTAGTAGTCAGGTTATGTGGTAATTGTGTGGTGTATGGATTGATGTAATACTACTATTTCTGCCATTGTCATGCTGATGATCTCGCCATGTTCTGAGTGGCAGGTGGGAATGTAACTATTATTATCTATAAAGATCTTCTTCAAATATACTGGATATGTGAAAATTGGTCCAGACTGTGAGTACAGGATTCAAAGTTGAAGATGCTGAATAATTCAGAAGGCCTTGCTGTGTTAACTTTATTTCTAAGGCAACTAAGCTTAACCATTGAGTTACTGGTTTGGTATCATCGCATGCTGGTAGCACTTAATCTACATTGTTACTAAATGCCATTCCACTGCAACCATTACAGCTATCAGTGATGCACCCATTCTGCCACTGAGATATTCTCCTTTTTTGTATTTTCAATTTACTATAGCTTCCAGCCATTCTGTACAATCCTCTATCTCCAAGCTAAATACTGCTATAACCATTTCATCAGCCAGTTGGTTATCAAATAGTGCAACTGGAATCAGTGTCTTAATAATTCCACCCTTGTTCTGCTGGTTTGGCATGCTCTCTTTGGTGTCAACAATATTTTCTGCTGTCATTGCTATCTAATCCAGTTGGATTCTGTAATGACAGGTGCATTGTTTAAGATGAGTTTAACTTGGAATATCATGTTCCTAACCCACAAAGTTCACAAACCTGATGGCCTGTCGTGATCTGCATAACAAACACCTCTGATTGGGCACCAGGAGAAAGTTGTTTCAGATATTAGAGTAAAACTGTCACTTCTTGGCTGTCTTTTATTTTCCCTACCACCTGTTGGTTGAAATAATGGGTGGTACAATTAGGTATTTGATGTGACAGTCTAAGTATCCAAAAGAGCATGAAAGACATTTACATGATAGTAGTCCCACAGTTGATAATAGTGCTACCACACTACGTCATGCCATGTCAATCTGATTTCTGAACTTCATTAATCATATGTGCCAAATGGGATGTCCCTCTGCTGACAATGTGTCGACTTGAGATGTAACCCGACAGGGTATGGATAATAAAACTCAGCCGCAATGATATCTGATGTGGTTGCATCTGATCCAGCATCTCTATCTATATACGTGTTCCTACTGCCTATTTTTGCAGCTTCCACTTTGCTAACATCTCATGCTATGCCAGATACTGCTAGAGGTTGACTAGTTCCTTCACAGCTGGGTATTGACGAATAATAGACGTGTGACTGGCAATTCCCCATTATAAATGTTAAGTTGTTGGTTTGACTTTTGTGTGGGTCTTTGGTGGCTGTATGTTTTAGGCATTCCATTGTTCTATGGCTGTTAGCCGTACATTGCAGTCCCACCTTGCTTTCAACTTGTTGTTTACCCTAGACCTAAGCCACCCACATCATAGGCTGAACAATTGATGCAATGCCTGATCATATTCCTGAGCCTGCTTGTGCCATTGAGCTGTTGCTTTGATTGGTCAATATGGACAGTTGATGAGGTTTCTACTTCTCTACCTGATTGCTCCTTCCAATGTTGGCTGTTTCAGCTTGTTGTATTGTGCCATTGGTGTTTACATGTCTGCGGTACTTTTCAACAACTAATTAATGGTGATGAATCCCCCCCCAGTTATTGTAAATGGCCATAAATTCAGGAGAAGTGAAGGTTTTATCCAGGCTCTGATATTCTCATAGAGCATAATCTTTTTCTTGTCTCTCATTTGTCTAGCTTTTCTTGAGTTTAGTTAAAGTCAATTGCCCTCTTGATTTATAGCTGTGTGCGAGTTACAGCTGCCTAATGTCATCTTGTGGAATGCTTGAATGGACAACTTCTGCATTCAATATTCATCTACATACCATTAGTAGTTTGCTGTTATGCCAAATATAGAGTCATGAAGATACAGGTGTGTATCGGTGAATTGATTGCAGCCCTTGGTTATATAATCACTTCTGCTACTCTGGCACTTGGTTCAAATACAATAACCGGCTGAACAGGCAATCTAATGGTGAGTATAATGAGTTTGTCTATATCTTGTGGGAAGATGGGGTGGTGGGGGCTTCAAAAGTATAAGTAGAAAGTGCTGAGAATGGTCTCCAATTCATATGCACCTCAACAGCAACATTTTGGATGTGCTATCTTGAACCTGTCTTTCAATTCACAACATAATAGTGCTGGCTGCATTTCAATGTTCTGGATGAGTATTGGAATCAGTGTCTGCTTCTGCTCTAGCCTAACTTCCATATCCACCTGGGTATCTTCAAACTGAATTGTATCTGCATAAAGATAGTCTTCAGGATGGTCAACATTCACTTCTGGCTCACCATCATCATCACATGTGGAGTAAACATTCCACTTCCATTGCACAATGATCAATTGTGACTAATCAAATCGGCCATCAAATTGCTTACGAATATGTATTTACCTTCGTGACCAGAATGTACTGCTACAGAGTATTTATCCTTATTTCACTGTAGTGCTGCTGGAATCATTGTTAGTACTCAAATAAAGTCCATACATCAGTATTCAAGCCAGTTGTGAAGTAGTATTGTGTCTATATGGGAACTTGTTTCGCTAGGGGTGTGATCACTGAATACAGTGCACAACAGAGATCCAGTTACCCTATACTTGGTCATTTGAAACCAGCTATAATAGTCTATCGCTGGTTTGATAATTATTGGGATATAGATGTTCTAGAGCTACATGATGTTATAGGCCTGACTAACAGTCACAAGAGTAGGTGTTGATGTCTACTGGCATTAGCTCGAGTCTTTCTCTATTTGACTTCTCATTACTACACAATACGTCTACACTGTTCTACCCAATTCGCCTAGTGCCGCAATGATTATACCACTTGATCCAAGTGAAAGTATATATAGTAGTATATGCTACCATTCTTCATAGTGATTTGAAAGCCCCAATGATGACTAAGTAGAGTCATGCTACCCTTGCCAATGTTGTGTTTTACTAGATCAGTAGCAAGGCATCGGAAATTTCTACAATATTACACTGCTACTGATCGAATATAACCCTATATTTTCCCCGATAGCTCACTACAAGCTGGGTGATTTGAATGGATTGATCTCTGTAGGAAGACTACATATTTTTTGTAGCATGGCTATAGTGGATTAACAATTCCTCCACAGCAGCAGTTTTCAAAACTAGATCAATTACGTCTAACAATACCTCCAGGGTGTTCCATACTGTAGGATATTAATCCAGCTATTCCGCTTACAATTCAGTAATCCAGTGATTATCTTGCAGCCTCTTCTATTTAGACTTTATCCTGGTGCACTGTGGGGACATCCCTGAACACACACAATCAACAGGGCAAAGTCAGCTGCAGAATTGCAGAAACCAATACTTTATATAGTTGTAGTGTAATTCTATCGATGTGGCTTTTGAATATTGAATGAAATGCACATTGTGAGAGTGATTGATGATTAGACTTGGGTGGCACCGAAGGCATGCCTCTCACAGCTCAAACTAACCTGAATACTCCTTCAAGCAGGTTGACACAAGAATAAGGCAACCTGCCTGTATTACATTCAACAAGGAAATAGATAAATTGATGGCCTAGTTTATGGACAGAATGTGTTGTGGGTATGATAAATAGTGTTTAATCGAATAAAGTAGGTTGGAAATATATGCCTAATGGAGTAAGTGGCTGGTGTGACCAACAGTTCAAGGTTACCCGGCTCCAATGAAGGATGGAACAGCAAAAAAACTGAACCGCTTATAAGTGAGTAGTTCCAAACCCGAACTCTAATCAGATCTGTGGTTTTTTAGACGGATTTTGCATTCAGCTGAGGCTCATTTCTGGGAACTCAGAACTTTGGCTCCAATCATGTATTTGAGTTCTAATTATGTTACTATACCACATATACCTGAATTCTGAAGCTTTGAATTCTCTTCCATCTGCTGTTCTGCAATGTTTGATCCCATCAATGTTCGTTTTGTTACTGCAAAAAACCCCTAATTTTCGGAGTTGTTGCACAGTGGCTCAAACAATATTGCGCTCATTGGTAATCGGAGACCAGTAGGTGAAAGAGCACCCAAAACTGCATATTTTGCATATAGAACACTTTGTGATACAATCAGAACTCAAACACTTGATTAAAGGCAAAGTTCTGAGTGTGCGAAGATGTGCAACCAGTCATAAAACTGCAATTGAAGTGGTCATTCGGTCGTTTGATTAGATAATCCCGTAGGAACGGTTCCAGTTGGGTTCCATTCCGAAATCAGACCCAGCTCCAGATTTTGGAACCATTAATCACTCTATACATGGCAGTGATATGTAAATTCCAGACTATTGAGTACTGGTAGACTGAGTCCAGGTAGAGTATGTGATCACATGGCTTTGGTTAGAGCTGGCAGCTACAATATAGGCTACAGGCTATTATTGACTATGACACAAATCACAGAGCTCAGCAGGTTTGTCATATCAGATAATGTGTCACGCCTTGACCAACATCTGGATACTGTCATTTACATCTACCAATATGGAATAACAGTTAAAAGATATTCCTACATACAAATAATGTTATCAGGTCATGAATGGCTTGCCAACCTCAGTGGAAGACGGATGGGCTGAAATCAGAACAATACAAATGATATCACTTGTTGCTGAAATATCATTTCTTTGTGACACAGCAAGCTGTAATGGCCACAATGGGTATAATGGCTATAATGGCTGTAATAGCTGCAATGGTTGCAATGAGTGCAATGGTTCCAATGATTGGAACCATTGCAATGGCACAAATAGCCATAATGATACCTTCAACACGAATATGAGAATATATACACTGCATGACATCTCATCAGATCACATTTAGGATACGGAGGGAGATGGAATGGACATTGAAGCAAGATGAATTGAAGATAATAATCGGTCAACTGCGAAGAATGTTCTCAGCAACTTTTTCTCACCTACATCTATTGCAATCCAAGCAGAGATCGATGTATAATGGTGTATTACCACTATCTGGGAGAAGTTAGAAGTTAATGGACCATGGATACTTGTAAGTTGGCCACAGTGTGAAAACTACTGGGAGCTTAATGTTTAGTATTAACGATGGTTCCAAATTACTGGTCTTACCCCAGCGATCAACCGAACCGCACCTAAAACTGTCGGGTTTGAGCCGGTGCCATGTTCTAATCTATTGCGCCAATTAAGCAATCAAGTTGCTCTTGGATTGCAAAATGTTATATATGTATATTATCCAGTTTTGGATGCTTTTTCACCTCCCAATTTGCGATTTGTGATCCAATCAATATTCGTTCGGTCGCTGTGGGAAACACTTAGTTCAAGTGCAATTTTAGGCATACATTCACTGCCACTCAACAAATATTGATCTGATCGCACATCGGACAGCGGGAGATCACAAGGATGGAATACTACATAATCTACATATGGAACATCTTGTAATCCAATCAGAACTCAATGATGTCATTGCAGTAGAAAATATGGAATTGAGCGGGTTGATCAAAACTGAGGCTCTGCAGCAGATGAAACTCAGCCAAAACCTTGTGGGATTCGGTTTAGTTCCTGATTTCAACGGTTTCTCATTGGGGGGTTTGCATTCTAGGCATTTTCTGTTGTAACCTGGACAGCGGCTGGATAACCCTGAATCCTGGCTGTCAGTTATGGAGGTTGATCATTGACAGTAGAGTGGGTATGGAACTTGCATCTGCTGGAACGACCGACGAGTGGCTAGTTGGTGGCAAGTTGGTGGACATGTATTTCCAAGATCTAATGACTACTTTATAGTATGGGTAATAAAGCCATATTGGGAGCTGTGATGTGTGTAACTTCAAGCAAAAATAATGAGATATAACAACCCCATTCTTCCACCTACTAGAAGGCTGTATACAGAGATCAACAATCTATGGGAATGTGTTTTCATGGGCCAGTGAAGATGTAAGAGCCATACTGGAGAATTGTCCAAAATTCAAATTTTGACCTTGGAACAATGTCTTCAATCTCATTACAACATACAATACATACTTAATGATGTAAATATCTGCCACCACACAACAATTTTTATGTTGTTGTAGGCAAAAGGAAACTAATAATCAGCACTTCTCCTTTTTATGTCAACCAGTGTTAATTATTTCTTTGAAGAGTCTTCTCAGCATGTTCAGTATGGTCATGCCATTGTAAATCTCCAACTGGCTATTCAATGTCTCATGTATACTGTTAGAAAGTACTGTAACGTACATGACAGATCAGTTTGACCATGATCACAAGTGGTGACATTAGTAACCGGAACAGCTCAAACAATGACTGGAACTATACGTCTGTGAACTGGAATCCATAATGCTGCGGCTGATTTCAGTCGTAACATTGATTCAGTATAAGGCAAGTTCAGCATGTAGATATATATGCTACACTACAATACCAATACATTACAATATGACTGTGTGTACCCTTTGGTGAACCAGTTGACTTCAATTCACTGGGAGCTAACATCAAGATTTCAAGCCTGCTGTTGGCACCTCCAACAGTTGAATATTTAGAATAAGCTTCAGGTATAGCCTTACAGTTAAGCATTGGCATTCACTATTACATGATAACCACTTACGGGTACTGTACATTACAATAGGTACAAGCTGTCTCCAGTTTGTCTGATCTTTTGATAACTTCGTGATCTAACAATACAATATTGCCCTGAGGATATCTTATACCCAGTATTTGTACAGTACATAATCATGTGGCATTGGAGTAGGACTGGCAGCAACTATTTCAGCTGTACATTGTATTAGACTTAGTGTCAAATCAATCATCCTGGGATGGATGTGGCCACAATGTTTAACACCATTTGCTGCCTGTTTATGAGGCAAAATAGAGATGACAACATTGCAACATGACAGTTAAATACAATATGCAAGTCAGATTCAAGCGGTAAGTATGAAAGAATGGTGAGGTAACCCGCAGCTGGCAAATGAGGTGGAAAAGTATCCAAGCAAAATATGGAGGAGATACCATTCCAGACATTGCGAACTATATCATGCTTATTGAGAATTCACAGGTTGATACAGGATGCTGACACTAACCATCCCACTGGCAAAATTTTTCTGCCATGATACAGAAATATTACATCCTGAATCAAGCTAACTGATTTCATCAAAGACCATACAGATTACAACAACCATACTGTTTGACAGTTATGTAAAAAAACATTCTATTGCAGAAAGCATTTGTTGACAAGTATAGAGGATAGTAAACACTGTGACTTTTAATACATAACTCCATGTGTGATCAGATTTCAGTAAAGTATTATATTCCAAATGTCAGCAATTTGAAAAGAGCATACAATATAAAAACATTTTGGATAAAAATGAAAATAGTAATAGGAAAGAATAGTGTAAAGTATATAACTTGAGTAGATGAGATTATCACCCAAAGTAATGTAAGGAAGGATGATATTAATCTTGTGAGTGATATGAAAAGGCTTAGCAGGTTTCTGAGGGCAATAATGAAGTTGAGAAGGAGAAACCTGGCCAAAGGAGTAGTATTATTGTTAATGTAAGTTCTGAGTGAATGAATATAAATGAGTATTGTCAATATATACAGCAGTACCGCATTGTGTATTTCTAAAATACTGAGTATAATTAGTGTTAGCAATGGGTCCAGGTAACCTGCCAGCGGTCCAGGTTTAGAGCGGAAAAACGGTTTGGTTTGGTTTCTGACCTGTCCAAAAACCTGACCCGGAGCTTCTTGGCGGGCCAAACCCGTACCTGTACTCATCAACCCACGGGTTTTGCCTGGTTTGGCTAGACCCGTTGGTTGCAATCTCCGGTTCTTGTTTTTGGGTTCTTCTATTTATGGTCGCAGTCAGATATGTTACTGTTATGTGCAAAATATTAACTTTGGTACATAATTCTCTTTATTTGTTTCATTGGCTGCCTTTATAATCAAAACAAGGAGAGACATTCTCCCTGCTACATCCTGAAGTTGAGAGTGAACAATTTTTCGTCTTGCATCATTAGTAAGATTTGGGGTCCAGAACAGTCATATTGATTCTCAAGGCAGTCATTAAGCCGCAAATGGATCAGTTTGCACCTGTGACTGATCTGACAACATTTGGAGAGCTGATGGAGATACATGATAGTGTCAGCGGAAGATCGCAATGCCGCAAGGAACATCAGGAGCATAATGTAGCTATATGAGATTAGCATATGGGAAACCACCGTCTCACATATGCATATCAGCTCTCACAACCGACGAGATTCCCAATTTGTCACCAATGAAGAAATCGATGCCTGTTAAACCCATCAGCTTTAACCCCTGCATCTTTCCTCCCTACATACTTACCATACAGAAAACGGATTCAGATGAACTTATTGTATTGTCTCGTAGGTCATCTGTACACTACCTGCACAATTTGTGATTATTGACGACATATCTCCATACCAGGTATTTGGTGTATCTATTTTGATACGTGTCAGAATTTATTTGATTTGTGTGACTACATTGTAAGACATGATAATTCATCTGTGCATGTGCAAGGGTCATACGGGCCATAGGAATGTTCTAGACTTCCAACCGAGGTGATTGACAATTGATCAACGTGATATCGTCCTGCCTCATACAAATCAGTGAGAACGCGCAATCTAAAGTCGAGATCAAAGTTACAAACAAAGTTTCACTTAGTCATGGCATACGAGTCAGAGAAGGAGCGGTCAATGTGCAATGCGAATCTGTATGAATAACCACCATCATGTTGTATTCATCCATTCATCCAACTACCTCACTCCGCGTTTAGACCGGGTTCACATAGTAAGCATTGTGAAAATTGCTTTTGGTAGGTCATGGAAATCGAGGAGATCGAACTGCATATGGCAAAGTGAGCAAGTTGGGCTATATTAATGAATCATTAGTGTATGGATCTATATGCGGTGAATTGCCAGCTGAAAGTGCTGGAATGTCACAGCACTACGTTATCCATCGCTCAGAGAACCAATGATTTTTGGTTTTGTATGTATGTTAATTCGGAAGCGATTTGCTCACTGTTATGCATAACAACAATATTGGCAGCCTTTATAGCCGAAAGAGAAAGCGATACGGAAACAGCCCCATTCTCAAAATGAGCGTCAACGGAGCGTCAATGGTTTTTGGACTTGTAAGCAACTTAGTTGGGAAGTGATTTGCTCACTGTTATTCAAAATCAACAAATTGGCAACCTTTATAGGCAGAAGGGACCGGGACATGGTAACTGCCACATTCTGATACTGAGCGTCAACAGCGCGTCAACGATTTTTTGTCTTGTCAGTAAGCCAATTGGAAAGTGATTTGCTTGCTGTTATCCATAACCAACGTATTGGCAGCCTTGATGGGTAAAAGAGAAATCGACACCGTAACAGCCACATTCAGAAAATGAGCCTCAATGGAGCACCAACGTTTTTTGGTCTTGTAAGTAAGTCAATTGGGAAGCTATTTGCTCGCTGTTATCCATAATCAATGTATTGGTAGTCTGTATGGGCAAAAGAGAAAGCGACATGGTCACAGCCCCATTCTGAATATAAGCGTCAACAGAGAGTCATTGATTTTGTGTGTTGCATCTTGAATAATCCAATGGCTGTGCTATGCCTTGTACCCATAATCGGAGAATTGGGCTCTTTTATAGTCAATATGGTCAATATTGATGTCACAACACCTAAAAATGAGTGTCAACAGAGTGTGAACAGAGTACAAACAGAGAGTCAACAATTTTGGGTGTTGCATCTGGTATAAGCCAAGGGCTAAGCGACGGCTTTTATCCATAATTGAAGTATTGGCTACCTGTATAGGTAATGTAGTTAATGTCGTTGTCACTACACGAAAAAATCAGCGTCACAGAGCGTCAAACCAGCAACAACAGCGCGTCATCAGAGCGTCAACAGTGCATCAACAGTGCATCAACAATTTTGGGTGTTGCATCTTGTACAATCCAAGGGCGGTGCTATTGCGTTTACCCATAATCAAAGTATTGGCCGCATTTAGGGGCAATATGGTCAGTGTCAATGTCACTACACCTCAATATGAGTGTCAACAGAGCATCAACAGAGCATCAACAGAGTGTCAACAATCTTGGGTGTTGTATCGTGTATAATCCAAAGGCTGTGCTATAGCATTTACCCATAATCAACGTAATGGCAGCCGTTATGAGCAACAGAGATCTCAACATGGTCACATCCCCAGTCTAAAAATGAGTGTCAACAGAGCGTCAATGATTTTGGGTGTTGCATCTTGTATAATCCAAGGGCTGTGCTACGGCATTTACCAATAATCAAAGTATTGACAGCCTTTATAGGCAATATTGTGCATGTCGATACTGCTACACCTCAAAACGAGCCTCAACATTGCATCAACAGAGCATCAACACAGCGTCAACAGAGCATCAACAGAGCATCAACACAGCATCAACAGAGTGTCAACAGAGTGTCAATAATTTTGGGTGTTGCATCTTGTACAATCCAAGGGCTCTGCTACGGCACATACCCATAATCAACGTATTGGTAGCCATTATGAGCAACAGAGATCCCGACATGATCATAGCCGCAGTCTGAAAATGAGCGTCAACAGAGCGTCAACGATTTTGTGTGTTGTGTCTTGTATAATCCAAGGGCTGCGCTACAGCATTTACCCATGATCGAAGTACTGGCAGCCTTTATAGGCAATATCGTGTGTGTCGATACTGCTACACCTCAAAATGAGTGTCAACAGAGCATCAACAGAGCGTCAACAGAGCGTCAACAGAGCGCCAACAGAGCGTCAACAGGGCATCAACAGAGCATCAACAAAGCGTCAACAGAGTGTCAACAGAGTGTCAACGATTTTGGGTGTTGCATCTTGTACAATCCAAGGGCTCTGCTATGGCATATTCCCATAATCAACGTATTGGCAGCCATTATGAACAAAGGAGATCGCAACATGGTCACAGCCCCAGTCTGAAAATGAGCGTCAACAGAGCATCAACGATTTTGTGTGTTCCATCTTGTATAATCCAAGGGCTGTGCTATGGCATTTACCCATAATCGAAGTATTGGCAGCCTTTATAGGCAATATTGTGTTTGTCTATACTGCTACACCACAAAATGAGCGTCAACAGAGCGTCAACAATTTTGGGTGTTGCATCTTGTATAATCCAAGGGCTGTGCTACGGTATTTACCCATAATCGAAGTATTGGCAGCCTCTATAGGCAATATGGTTTGTATCAATGCCACTACACTTCAAGTGTCAATGGAGCCTCCACAATTTTTGGTCTTGTAAATATGGTAATTGGTAAGTGATTTGCTCGCTGCTATCCATAACCAACGTATTCCTAACCAGGATGCGCAAAGGAGAAAGTGACATGGTCACGGCGCCATTCTGACAATATCCATCAACCCAACGACAACTGAGGGTCATCAATTGCTGGCGATGCGGATCAGGTAATGAAGGCATCGCATGGATATTTGATCTTATATTTGAAGTATTGACATTCTCCATAGTCACCATACAAATCATTAAAAGAAAAACATGAATTATAATGTTGTCGATCTCCCAACATTCACAACTGGAAAAGTTTGATTCCTGGATGTCGAATAATCGATTAGAACCATTGCTATCACTAAGTATAATATTACATAACATGCAATCTATTGGTACCAGAGTACAAAGTTATCAATGCAATTGATTTTGAAATTACTGAAAGAGATTATTGGAAATGAGTACTATCCAGAGCACAGTGCAAGGGATATTCCAAGGAAATTTGATAACAAGGAGAGTCTTCTCCATTAAGGATAGAGTAATTCAATGTTGACTACACTCTGTATTAGACACAATGATGAACTTGAACCAGTATAGTGGCTAATGCAGCCATGTACCTGACGACCTGCAAAATTTGATAATGCTGGATAATAGAGTGTTACGGAGGTTGATAATCCCTGAAACTAATAAAATATTTATTTAATTAAGTACAGCCGCCTATCTAAGACACTCTTTCAATGTTGGTTATACCCTAATAATGAACCTGTTGACCTTGTTTAGGAGTGAGTAGATCAACACATACCCACGTGATGTTACTGTTTCCTCGTTTGATGATTTTACCTCTTCCGGAAACAAAAGCTCTTCAGAACATTTTTTATGAGGTAGAAACCCCGTAGATGTGAATCAATGTACTATGTAACGAATACCTGTGAATGGATTGTACAGTGGGATTGTGTGGAAGATGTGAGTTCAATGATGCTTGTCGAAAGAGAAAATCTGATTACTGATTGTTTGGAATATCTTCTGTTGTACGTAGTGAGAGAATCTCAATCTCTATCCAGGCACATAGGGACAGATCACAATGATGAATGAGGGATTTAATGTTTGCAGATTTCAATAAATGGAATTTTCAATAATTGTTGAAAATCATCATTGGTGTTGCTGACTGTTGACTGTGTACTGCTGCTAGAGCTCATTCTTCTCATTGGTGGAGCAATGCAATGGCATTATAGTCATCTGTAAGGGTCTTACACATGCTGACATCGACGGTAAGACTATGTCGCTCTTGATCGCGTTTTGTGTTTCCAACAAGTCCGCACTGTCACATCCAGTCCAGGTCCGGGGTCAAACTGAACATTTGCCAATTTGGCAGTCCGGGTTGTCAATAAACCCACACCATCAACTTGGGTACAGTTTGATTAAAATCTCCCAACCGGGCTGAATTGGGCGAGTTGTTAGAGGGTCCATCTATACATTCATATATGGCTCATGATATTGGAGTTTGATGCTCGTCTCCAATCAAAATTGCGTATTCAACAACAAACAATAAGTTTTTGTATGGTTTGCAGTTTGCGATATCGATTAATTTGGAATCTGTATTTTTTGAATGATATATTATATTTCTCTCTATCACAATGGTCAATGATTCTGTCATGTGCTGGATAATCCACGTAATGCCTTGATAACCAAAATTGCAAGACCAACCACTGTGGATTCTCAATTCATGATCATTTTCAGGATGCGGCGGGGACCGTATTGGTGTGATTTGTGCTGGTAAAGGCTGTAATTATCTCATCAATGGATGTCTCCAACCAATTGGAACAGAGATGATCCAAGATGTCAACCTAAAAATTGTTGACACTCCATTGAATGTCATTCCCAGAATGGGGCAGTCACCGTGTTGCAGTCAGTTTTGCCTATAAACGCTGCAAATACATTGGGTATCCATAACAGTGACCAAATCTCTGTTCAATGACCTTACTTACAAGATCAAAAATTGTTGATACTCCGTTGATGCTACGTTGACACTCATTGCAATGTGTTGTCCATATCACATCTGTTGCCATTGATGATTATTTTCAAAATGATTTGATCTTGTTGGTTGTCTTCCTGGCAGATTGAGACTCGGCTCTGTGGCAAAGCCAAGCATAGTAATTTTCTTGCACTGTTCGCTGTCACATTCTGAAATTATTTATATCTTGCCAACAGATTCATTGCGCCTGCTATACATGTGTTTATCAACCACTGCTTGCATGCGACTGCTCACCATGCACCGACAATGTATCTCTAACTGAAACTCCCGGTCAAGATACATACAGAAGTTGGTGAAACATTGACACATTCTGCCCTACATTGTCTTGAACCCTATCTTCCTCCACCTTTCCATTACATTGATCCTCACCAATACCTGTTCCACCAGTCCCTTTGAATTCCATGTTCGCCAAATGAATTCGGAAACATTTGGTGCAGCACTTACATTCTGCTGCTCCAGGGTTTCCGGATCCTCCATGCCATTGCCTTGCTCCATATCAGATTCAAAGTCTGCCACGCAAGCATGTTTGCTGTCATTGGGATTATGCATGGTGTCATTCCAGTTGCGCCAATTTTCGGTGTTGGAAATGCTGTCAGGTGTGCATTTCTCATCACTGTTGACTGGAAAATGGTCAATACTGCTGATTCGGTGGATATTTCAGATTTGAGTTCATCCTCCAGGGAGGTTCTTTGTATACAAAGCTTGTGGCAAGGGTGATCTGTCTCGCCATTAAAATTCAGGCGCACCATCATTGTGAGAGAGTGACCATGATGCTTTAATGATAACTTCGGTGTCCGAAATGTATTTAATGGCAGTGATCGGATTGTTTTGAGAGTGAGATTCCTTCTGTGTTGTATGTAGGTTTTGGCTGCCCTGCCACCTCTCCAAAGGGTTGTGGACCTTGGCGATTCTGTGCAATTCTCTATCCTCCACCGCACCCATCGTTTCGGAGTCGTTTTCTGGGTTGGTCCTGTCCAATACTGGCTCATCCCCTGCCGAAATCCTGTTAATAGCTGTAGCAAGCTGACTTACAACTACTTTTTCATGAAGGGTCTCACCTGTGGTCTTTCACTGGCTCCAGCCAATGACATATCGCCCAAGGGTAAAACTGGCCTCCACTCCGACAGCATGTGGTATGATAGAAATTATATCGCTGGCCACATCAGAGAGCTCAGTATACCATCATTGTGTTTCCTCTTGTTGGTGCCACCAGCCGGTGATGTCCACTATCCAAAATGTACTGCTAATCTCCAATGGGTCAGTGTGGTAATCATTGAGATTTGGACCATTCAGCCCAACACTTTGGTGCTTCATTCAGTGAATTCAAATAGAGCATCACGGATGTGAATCATGGTGCTGCGGGATGGCTTCGTTCGAGTGACATCTCAGCCACAATGTCAGGCGTTCAGTAGTGTTCATCACCGCTGGACTGATCATTTGGATCGAAGGAAGATTGGCTGGATTCTGAAGCCGGGGGAGAGGGGAAAACATTGTTGCTTGGTACACTTTCATGTTTATTGACTCTTACACATTAATGATTGGCACTGTATTCATTCACCACCTACTTCAGCAAGGCCTCTTGGGGTCAGGTAGTATAAGATGTCTTGTCCTTGGGATATATATCAATTCCCTTGTCCCACTTCCAAACTGATTGCAACTTCTGGACAGGATCAAGCATATGTGCAGAAATGTGAAGTATACCCATCGTTGGAGTCACTTGAGCAACAGATTTGGACAGCTTCGGTCTCATTAACTTTATGATGAAGTACAAGTTTTCCATCCATTGGGTCGTCTTCCTAGCCAAAGCTCACATGACGCCATCCAGGTGATTAGACCTGTCATTGTTGAGTGTGACAATGTGATGCAGTGTGACTGTATGCCACTTCGATATCTACAGGGTCCAGTATCAGAATTGGCTGACAACGACTATCACATACTTGACATTGGTCCATTCATCCTTTGTAGTGATGAGTGGCCAGTTATTACTGTATTTTGTATTCTACATCCACATGCAGGTGCATTATTGTAATTGGTAGGCTTGTTCAAGCAACACTATTGTCGAAATGCAATCTGTCTTCACATCCAGAATAAGTAGCACCACGATGCAGACTGTGGCTTTGTGAAATTCAATTAACTCATTTCACCAACCAGGTGTCAGCATAATGAATACTGCAAGCATTCTTTGCTATATGAGGATCAGTTTCAGGGCTTTCAAAATATCTTGAAATACGTTCATTCCCAATCGTCTGCACCAAACCTAGTCCCATAGCCAACATTGTGTTGATTAGAGCATTGCCCTCTGTTCAAAGTCTTTGACTCTTCCCAATGTGTATGCCTTCATTTTCTCCAAATTGCTGATTGTGCTCATGGGCTTCCCTAGACTTGGTGTGGCCATTTACATTGAGCCTGAACATGAATGCACCTAAAGCCAGCTGGATGACGTGCGCCATGCATGGTATGTGGTGCGTCAAAGCAGGCGACTCGATTCCGGAGATCTCATGGGTTGATTGCAGCTCAGGAGTTATCGGGTAAGTGGAGAAAGCAATATCAATCGTAATTCTGAGTATACGGCCGTCAGAACACTCACAATGGTCAATCACATTCTTGAAGTGTATGGCTAGTATTGTCCCAGTAGCATGGCCATTAGCCTATCATCCTAAATTTGCTTTTGAAAAAGTAGAAGAATAGATGATCAACATCAGCAAAAGCGAGTTGTGCTTGTTGCAATGCCCAATTGCGATCCAGATAGTATGCATTGACCGACATGATGGCTAGTTTGTTTGTTGATGTCCATCCGTCGAATGCTATACTACCAATACTCTGTGACAGCAGTTACATTTGAAGTGCATCATTGTTCAGTGAATAATGCCTCCGGCAAAGATTGAACATGGTAATGCCGGACTGGTGCACTAGGTCGTCTTATATTGATTTATATGGCCTTTGATGCTCGAGATATGATTTAGCGTTCCCCGGAATATGAGCCTAAACAAATCCTAACAGGAGGTAGTGATTCCACTTGTCTTGGTGAAAATCGGAAGGTTCAACGTCCTTAACTGCCAGTTTGGAGCATTTTGTCTGTTAATTCGGTGAATATAAATAAAAACATGAATGTCACATATGAATTTCCTCCACGAACATACTATTGTAATTCCTTGACTTCATTGCCTTTGAAGGATGGCCAAAGCGCTTTCATTGTCTGTTGAACTACTCAATTCCATAACTTCCCACTCAGCTAATTTTTTTTAACACGAGCATGCACGCTTTTGCCAGCAAGTATTTCCCCATTGAGCTGGTCTCATATTCTGATGGATGGGAAACTACTTGATGAAACACGATACATATGATGCCAAGGATGCAGGTCTCCTCAATTCCAAAGTTTCAATAGAATTCCGACAACGGAGCTTGTCTGGAATTATTCCAAGCAATATGACGTTTCCAGCCTACATTCATTGAAGCCCACAAACCATTGAAAATGATACGTAAAGTCAGGTTGCCCAAATCACAAATAAAAAGACGTGTATTTTTGGAAGATATCATCACCTCAAGAAATGAGTTATTTAAAGATTTTGAATCTGATATCAGCGTAGGAATTTCATACCTGTGCAATCCGACTCGAGAAACTGCCAAAAGTTGTGTTATCCCAAAGTAGAATGCCTGTATTTAAATAATGACTCTAGAGCTGGATGTGAAAATAGTCAGATCTGTGAGATACTACATGCATATTTGTGAAGTTGGATACCAGGACATATTGATGAGACTGACCATGTAAAACTAATTTAGGAAACAATGCAATGCAGTTCATTGTTGGGTCACCTACAGAGCACTAACAAAAATTGTTGATACTCTGCGGGTGCTCAATTGTAGGAGGCCAACACTATATTGTCACAAGCATCTTTGTGCATAAAGGCAACTGATTGTTTGATTGAGGGTTATCGCCGTTCCACAGCCCTCAGATCATCCAAGATGCAAGTCCAAACATTGTTGACGCATAGTGGTGGCACAATTTTAGTAGGTGGTACAGATAAGATCACTAGCATTTTTGCCGATAGAGGCAGTGAATCCATTGATTATGGGTTCATGCTGTTGCACTGTGCATTGAGTTTCCATCATGGTAAACCAAAAATCATTGTCACTACGTTGAGACTAATTAGCAGGAGGTGGTAGTGATATCATACGTAGCATTTTTGCCCATTATGGAAGCCAATCTCAAGATTATGGGTTTATGCAGTTTCGTTACCCTTTGATTATCCAAGACACAAGACAAAAAATACTTGACGCTCCATTGAGATTCATACTCAGGAGGTGGTAGAGATATGGTCACTAGCATTTATGCCAATAGTTGTGGCCAATGCTCAGATTATTGCTCAACAGTGTTGCACAGCCCTTCCATTATGCAAGATGCATGACTAAAAATGGTTGACGCTGCGTTGATGCTCATTTTTAGGAGGTCATAACAATATCGTCATCAGAATGTTTCCGGATAATTGAGGCCAATACTTCCGTTGAGGGGGAATCTCGTTGAACAGCCCTTGAATCATCTACGATGTACGATGATTAATCCTTGATGCTTCGTTGTCGCTTATGTTTAGGTGGTAACGATATTGTCCTTAGTTTTTTTGAAGTGGGAGTGGGTGTTTACATAAATGATGTGTTAATGTTGTTACATGGGCATTGGATTACCCACAATCGATGACCAACAATTGTTGAGGCTCCGGTGACACTCATTGTCAGGTTGTTGCAACATCATATCTAGCATCTTTGCATAGAGAGGCGGCCATCACATTTATTGTGGGTCTATATCGTTGCGTTGCCATTGGATTGTCCCTGATGAACTACAAAACATTGTTGACTCTCCATTGATGCATATTTTATCATGGGGCAACCAGTGTGTCGCTTACTTTTATGGGTTTAAAGACTGTCAATACTATAGCTTCGAATGGAGGTGACTGTGCTACTCATGAATTGCACAGTGTGAAAGACAACAACTCGTTGATGCTCCATTGATGCTCACCTTAAAACTGTCTTGAAACTCATTTTATGCTTTATAATTGGATTTATAATTCATAGAATTGTTATTGACAACCAATATATTGTATCTATGTATAGTTATTTCCATCCAATGCTTCGTGGCCTTTCAAAGGCTGATCCACCTCATTACCCATCATCTGAGAGACGAATAATGTAGCCTGGTTATAATACAGTGCTTTTGGCCGGCAACTGATGGCATGTAGATCACTTTACTTGATTATGATGAATATAGCCAGACTTCCTCACCTTTCCTGATCCAGCTCCTTATCCTTAATTTCCAACACCAACCGTACGCAATTATCAACAACTCCAATATGTGCACCAGGTTCGAGCGGTGAGTAATACAGTGGGGCATATGGACAAATCCAAAATGACAGTGGCCAATTGTGCTGGTTTGTATTCCGCAATGACCGCTCTTTCCGTGACTTGTATGACACTGCAGACTCAAATGTTGTTTGTCAATTTCGTCTCAAATTTAGGTTTTCCATTCTCACATGACAGTAACATGCAAGGTTATATTAAGCTCATTGTTTGACTATGAACTGGATTTGGCATCAGGAACTGTCGCATGGTATGTACAACCCTTGCACAGGTACTGACAAATTAAAATGTCTCACATTTTGGTCACTGAAATGAAGGCAAAGCTGACACAAAACAAAATAGGTACACTCATTGCATTTCCAAGAGTTATGTCGTCAAAAATCACATTTTGCCTATGTATTCCTCTGGCGATATATGAGAAGTCACCATTTCGTCATCCATATCTTATTACTATATGGTAATTAGATTGGGGCGCAATGGGCAGGGGTAGAAGCTGATGGGATTCTCATTCCTCGTTTTCTCAATTGGAGAAACATTGGGCTCCGTGTCAGGTGGGAGAGATGCTATGTGTTTGTGCAACTGTGGTGTCCCAGAACCAAGCCTCATATGACAATTTCCTGGTGGAGATGTCCCTGACGGCATTTACGATATTCGGGAAATATTATGAAGAGTCACGATCAGCTCTCCACACGTTTCCGGCACAGGTGCAGCTGTACCTTCATTCTTTTCGGGGTTAATGACTGTCAGAATCATTAAATCAGGTGTCATGTACCTATTATAACTTTCATGGAAGGAGTCGGCCGCATTCTTCCATCCCAGTTGGGTCAATTTGTCAAGCCTCATCTGCTTCTTCCAACATAGATTAATGTGGTGCTGAATCAGTTTGAAGATTTTGCCCATCACCCAGCTGGGTTCGTCATCTTTGCTCAGCTTGCCCAGCTTGGTATGTTCATCTTCTTCCTCATCATCTCTATCCTGTGTAGTGTTAGCAACAGGTCCGGGTAACCGTCCAGCGGTCCGGGTTTGGACTAGAAATGCGAGGCAGTTCGGATTCAGACCCGTCCAAAACACGACCCGCTGACTCTTGGCGGGCCAAACCAGGACCCATCCCTGTCAACTCGCGGGTTTCGCTGGGTTTGGCTACTCCCATCAGTTCGAATCTCTGGTTCTGCATTGCAGTTTCAAATTTATGGTCACATTCAGATATGGTACTGTTAATCGTAAAATAGTGACATTGGTACATCACGGTGTATTTTCAACATATTGGCCGCCTTGATTTGCAAAACGAGCATACTCATGCACCCTACCACATCCTGGAAATCAGCGTGAACTGAGCGTCAACGATTGTTGGTCTTGCATCTTCAGTAATATGAGTGGCGGTTGATAACAAGCATCCACAAGGAAGGATATGACAGCCTATATAGGCAGATATGTATGGGATATTCCCGCCACATCCTCCGGGACAGTTACAACTTATTTCATTTACAGAGCTACCACAAAGTATTCATGAGCCTTTTAGTGTATAAAAACAGTCAAAACGATGGATATAGATAATAAAGGTCACATCGCGCTGTGATTAACCATGATGGAAGGCCAATAATCGTTGACACTCTGATGACGCTCATTTTGAAGATGGGGCAGGAAGTGTTTCACTTTCACTTTTGCCTCTGAAGGCAGCCAATAATGCATTTATGATAATGTGCAACCTGTCGCCCCCCAGCTTACCCATGATACACAACCAACAATCGTTGATGCTCCGTTGATGCTCATTTTCATGATGGGGCAGGGAGGGTTTTGCAATCTGTTTTGCCAATAAAAGGGGCCAAAAATTCCATTATGACTGACTGCAACCTATCGGCGGTGTGATTACCAAGGACGCATGATCAAACAGCGTTGACGCTCTGTTGACACTCATTTTGAAGATGAGGTAAGGAGCGTATTGTTATAATGTTGCCTATAAAGGCAGCCAATACTTCTAATATATATAACCCTGAGCGAATCAATTTTCGATTTCCAGACTTATATGACCTAAAGTTGTTGACGCTCTGTTGACGCTCATTGTGCCACTGCTGTATCCACAATATGCAATCATTTAATTTGGCGTACTCCATCATTCACATTGTTTTGGGAGTCTTTCTAGCGTTTTCACTTACATTCTTCTTGATCACCACGTTGTTCTTTAATAATACATAGATATATATAATAATAATCTCCAAAATCTCATGTCTTTCAATCAATGCTCATCACCACTGGCAGGATCGCTCAATAGACTACTCCGGCGTTCAAAACGGATGTTAGCTGCATTACCGCACAACAGATCGTGTAATAACCAGTGCCTGTTCCTTCATCAGTCAGCGTATCTGGATCAAAATCGGAATCCTGCTGGCTATCCTGGACAGATGCATCATGATCAAAAAATTCCGCATACGGAAGAGCTATATGTAAATATGTATATCCGGCGGGCAAATTGACAATTTGGGAATGATGAGCTCCGGAAGTGTTACTGGTTGGGCTGGGTGGGTGACCTGGCAGCGGTGGTGTCGGCTCTCGAGTCGGCTGTCTCCATCAGTCGGCCGGGGGTGCACCTGTTCCTTTGCATCTCCAGCGTGTGTGCGAAGTCTGTGTGGTGCCATTTTGGCAAGGAGGGCAGCCGGACATGCGGTTTTAATGAAGCATAGCCTGGTCTCTTTCGATCGGAGCCTTCACCATGTTATGTCCACGAAATTCAACACCCCGCTTCTTCTCTTCTCGGACCTCGGCGGGAGGTTTCTTGATCAGGTAATTTGTTTTCTCCATTGTGGTGCGCGAAACGCCTTCTTTGGCCATTTGGGCCATATTCAACGTCAGGCACATGTCGGACTGTTCCAGCTGTACCCGACCTCCGTGCCTGGCCCCAGTAGCAGACATGTTGAAATCCGACAAGACATTAGTAGCTGCTTCTAACAATGAAATTCGGCTGTTACCTCTACCATAGACACCTCCGTAGCCTCCTCCAAGGTAATTAAAGCCTGTCTCGTCCACTCACTGGAATTGTTATAAGGAAATTCATTCGCGAAACTCACAGAGCTGACAACATCACAATGGTCGATTTCGCGGACTGTGTGGACAACTGCCTGTATCGACCGTGAGGTTTCCCGTTACGGGCAGCGATACATTGGTTACATAGCTCTCTAACAACACCCACTGTATATTACACGGTTCATTGACGGCTGTTTACCTCAATATGTATATACTTTAATCCAACTGCATGCTGCTTCTTATTCTTGCTGCTTCCTGTCTTACGGAAGATTTTTGAATATGCACCTGGGTCATATGTATCGTGGCGGCGTTGGCAGCGTCACGGTTAACTAAGTTGTGTCTGCACTCCTGCTGTGTGCCAAGGATTGCCGTATTTGATGTAGCATCTGCCATTTGGCCGGAATTCAATCCGCTCTCACCAGGCAGAGGTGGTTGGGTATCCATAATGTGCTGGTGTGGAATAGGAGAGGAAGATTGTAACGAGAGGAAGTGGGAAGCCCTGAGGACTATACAGTTAGCTTCATGTCAGAATGGAACAAGCAGCAGCCAACATGATCATTATAGTCAAGATGAATCCTGCTGAGTATGGCTGCAAGTTGAAGGGGTTTCCCACTGCCACGCGATTTACAATATGTCGGACAGATCTTGTTTGTTTGCTAACAGGGATATATTGCGGTGTACGACAGCCGGAATCGCCTGATTTTCAGATATTAATGGGAAATTGTTTGAGGGAAAGGACGTCTGCTGATGTTTGTATCAAATAATTCCCGGGATATTACATGAACCTAACGCTAACAATCAAGTCATGTTGTATGGTTAGCTCAACTAGTCCTGATTTATTGACAGTCAAGAGGGAGATTTTACGTTGTTCAAGATGAGTAAACGTTCCAACCTTGACATAAAGGACACGGCTTGCCTCCATATTGTCCCTAACATGCAACATCCAACATCACGCCCAACCACAAAGTCAATGCAAACTACAAAGGTCAATGCTCTGAAAAACAACTTTTCGCCACTTGCGGCAGGCAAATATGGCAAATGGACAAAGCGGTCCACCAAACGACGTTATGAAGCAAATGAAGGCAAGAGCGGCTTGGAGGCAGAAAGAGTTCGAGCCCTTGGGGCATTGTGTAGCTTGCAATCCAAAAAAAAGCTTGTGGCCGAGAAACGACAACAAACGCACTTCTTAAGCAATAAAGAGAAAGAGAAATGGATTGAAGATTATGTTGAGAGCGAGACCACTGGGGCAAGAAAGCGAGTTGAAGACGCAGAGGCAGCGATTAGACAGGACCAGGAACATACAGAGCCAGCTGAAGACACGTGATTGACGACCACAGAGCCTAAAGAAACGTTTCACACGATGATAGTTGCCATCCAACACAGTCTGAACGATATTGCAAGTTCCGACTATAGAGAGGATGGGGAAGATGAGGATGATGAAAACACAGAGCAGGGCCAGCTCAGCAAAGATGATGAACCTGGCTGGGTGATGGGCACAATCAACAAAATGGTACAGCTACGCATAGAGAGGTTTCAGCAGACACAGTTGAAGGTTAACGAATTGATACAATCAGCATGGCAGTACGCTGCCAACTACTTCCATGAATTGATTAGATGTACGGCACTTCCGAATTGAGGGTTCCAGTAGTCATTCAACTGCAAACGGATGCTGCTGCAGCGGCACCTGCACCAACATCATTTGGGGAGCTTGTGGACTGTCTTGACATCGTCCCCGGAATATCGCAAATACCGCACGGAACTTCTCGACCAGGAAGTAGTCATATCAGGCTAGGTTCTAGGAAGCCGCTGTCGAATACGAGTATACCCGGTCTTGCGCCAGCCACGGAGCCGGATTCATCACTCCTTCAGAATGAGAACCCTGTTGAACTCGTAAGCTTTGACCCCTCCATATAGCCTCCCCAGTTAATCACCATATATATATCCAATTCGGACAAAGACATGGTGATGTCTCCTGCGCCAGCAGAGGAAAAAAGAGGCAAATTTGTATTTTTGACATTATATCTCTGAGAAATGCAATTTGTGCACCAATTGCACTATGTGTCAGCATGTTCCTGATTTCAGTGACCAAATTGTGAGACATGATAATTCGTCTATGCATCTGCAAGGGTCGAATGCAGCATGCGAAAGATCTAGAATCCAAGTCATGCTGTAAGATAGCTAACATGTGCGATTACTGTTTGCCGATTACTGTTATATGAGAAAGCCAAAGTTATAGTGGTGACGAAATAGATAAACAAAATTTCAGTCAGTGATGTCATACGAGTTATCAAAAGAGCAGTCTGTGCTCAAGACAAATCTGGCTCAATAATGACCGTCATGCTGCGTTCACCCATGCATCCTGCTGCATAACTCTCCGCACAGACCTGGTGCGCAAGGTTGAGATATTTGAAATTGCTTATGGTATGTCATGGAAATCGAGGAGAAGGAGCTGGAAGAGGAAAGTTATGGAAGTCGAGTAATGTTTACCAAAAACTAATGAAATGATCTACATGCCGTAAATTGCCGGCTGAAAGTGCAGGAATGTGAGAAAGCCACATCATATTTCACTCAGATAATGTAGATATCGATTGATCAGACATTGAGAGCTAACAAATCTCCTGGATGGAAACAATAATAATTACAAATGGAATATTGGATGTCAACATTGGGTATATGGTTCATTGCGTACAATTATTCAGTATACAAAGGCTGTTTCAATGGGATTAATGTTAGCATCAACAGAGTGTCAACAATTTTTGGCCTTGGATCTTGGAAATTCCAATGAGCTGTGTGGCGACATTAACTCATATTCGAACTATCGGCCACCTGTTCACACAAAAATTCTTTCGATAGCAATGGTGCTATGTCCTAAAACTCAGCGTCAACGGAGCGTCAACGACTTATGGCATTGCATCTTGGTTTATCCAAGGGATGCGCAGCAACATTAACCCATATTCGAACTATCGGCTGCCTTTCTAGGCAACCATGGGTGGGACAACATTGCTGCTATGTTCTAAATATGACAGTCGACGGAGCGTCAACGATTTGAGGAATTGCATCTTAGACAATCAAGGGGCTGTGCTACGAGATTAATCTATAGTCGAACTATATGCCACCTTTTTAGTCAAAACTGTTTTCGACGACATCGTACCTATGACCTGAAAAGGAGTGTCAATGAAGTGTCATCGATTTTTGGCCTTGCATCTTTGAAAAGAATTGGACTGTGAGACAACTGATATCCATAATCGTACAATCAGCAGTCTCTTTGGATAGAAATGCTTGCGACATCATGGTTACTATGTTCTCAAATGAGCATCAATGGAGCATCAACATAGCGTCAACAGAGTGTCAACAGAGGGTCGACAGAGCATCAACAGAGCGCCAACGATTTTTGATCTTGCATCTTGTATACTCTAATGGCGATGGAACGCAGCTAACCGACAATCCACCTATCAGCAGCCTTTATCTGTAAAAATTCTACTGGCGATGTGGCATCCGCCTCCTACGATTGGATGCCCACGAAGTGTCAACAATTTTGGTGGAGGCTCAGCAAGATACACGGAAATAAACCACATTACGCTGTTCCTAAATGGAATTTTACGCGGTCAGTCATTGTTATCTATCCTAGTATACAACATCACAAGTATGCATGCAGTGTCTCACAGATCGGAATTTTTTGCTTGTACCTCTAGAGTCAATATTTGAGAACCCGCATTCTGCATTACTATAATATTACTTTTGGCAGTCTCTCGAGTCAGATTACCTTTCTTGTTAATTACTACCGCCATGTCCGATTCAAAATCATTATATACCTCATTGCTAGAGGTTTTGCTCTCCACCAAAAATGAACGTGTTTTTAGTCGTGATTTGAGTGACCTTACATCACGTATCATCTTCAATGCTTTGTGGGATTCAATCAATGCAACTTCGAAAGTCCTATTGCTAGGAATAACTCTAGACATGCGTCTTCATAGCAATGTTGTTTGCACTGCGGAATTGTGCAGACTGGCAGCCCTGGAATCATAGGTATCGTTTGTTATCAAGTTATTCGCCATTCATCAGAACATGGGACCAGCTCAATTGGGAATCATTTGCTGGCAAAAGCTCACATCGCAAAGTTAAACGAGTTAACTGAGTCAGAAGTTTCTGAATTGACTAGTTCAACGGTTGATGAAAAGACATTGGAGATCCTGAAGAGGGAAGGAAGTCGAGGATTTACAATAGTAAGTTTGCAGAGGAAATTCTTCTTTCACATCACGCTGAGTCTGTATTGAACAAAATGACAGACATTACGTTCGAAACTGGCAGCTGAGGACTTTGAAACTGTGGAATTTCACCAAGACATATGGAATCGCTACCTGATGTTAGTGTTAGTTTCGGCTCATATTCCCTGGAATGTTAGTTCAAATCTCAAGCAAGTACGGTCATATACAGCATTGCGCAGTGAGCTTGTACTGCCGTTGGCCATGACCCTTAGTAACATTTGGCGGAGGGAATATGCACTGACTGTGGATGCAATTAAGAAGCAATTGCAGTCACGAAACAAAATCAGTTTGGCTTGGGACGGATGGATATCAACTAACGAACTTGCCATAACATCAGTCATTGCTTACTATATGGATCAATATTGGGCATTGCGTGAAGTACAACTGGCTTGCTATAAGGTTGATCGCGTGTTCGTTTCCCGTTTCGAAAGCTAATTCGCGAAGATACCTCAATCGCCACTATACTTCATCAAGGCTAGCCGCACATTGGAAGGATGTTCTCAATTGTTTCAACTTTACCGCCAGCCATTTGCTTGGAATTACGACTGATGATGGTTCATCAACTTACTTGATAACACGAGAGCTGCAATCAACACTTGAGGACTCCGGTATCGAGTGGCCTGCATTACAGAACTACATACCATGCATGGCTCACATCATACAGCTGGCTTTAGGTGCATTCATGAGCAGTCTCAGTGTAAAAGGCCGCACGAAGTCTTGGGAAGCCTATGAGCGCGATCAGCAATTTGGAGAGAATGAACGCATAGATACTGGAAAGAGTCAAAGACTTCGAAAATAGGGCAATGCTAGAATCAATAATGTGTCGGCCATGAGACCAGGTTTAGCAAAGATAATTGAGAAAGTACATACTTCAAGATATTTTCAAAGTCCTGAAACTGACCTTCATATTGCAGAGAATGCTTCCTGTATTGATTACCCTAACACCTGGTCACCGAAATGAGTTCATTGACGGTCAAATGGCGAAAGTCTGCATCGCAGTAGTACTGATTATTAATGTGAAGACATGGTGGAACTCGACAGTGGAGTTGCTTGAGCGAGCCTACCAATTCCGAGCATTCCCCCAAGAGTGGCTCCTAAATCCAACAAACAGTCATTACTGGCCACTCTTCACAGTACAGGACGAATGGACCATTGTCAAGTATGTCTTGGAAGTATTAAGGCCATTTCGATAGTGGACCCTGTGGATGTCAAAGAGGTATACAGCCACATTGCATCACGATATCACAGTATACAACGATATGCTTCATCACATGGATGGTGCAATGCAAGCTTTATCAAGGAAGAAGACATAGTGGAAGGAAGAGTTGTTCTTCCCTGTGAAGTCAGCTCAACAGAAGCTGCCCAAATATTTTGCTGAAGTGACTCCATCGACTGGTATGATTTCCATTTCAGCACATATCCTTGATCCTTTCAGGAAGTTGCGATTGTTTAGGAAGTGGGACAAGGAAATGGATATCAATACTGAGGATGAGACATTCTATACTACCCAATACCAAGATGCCTTTTTGAAGTATGTGCACAATGAATACTGTGCCAAACATTGACGGGTGCTGGGCATTGAACCCAAAATCGTCCCAAGTTGCAATCTCGTCCCCTCCACAATGTCATCAGGATCGGGTCAATCATTCTTTGATCCGTATGATTTTTCCAGCGATGATGAAGAATACCTGACCCCTGACAATGTTGTAGAGATGACACCCAGATGAAGCGATCACGCAGCACCTTTATTGATCGCCGCCAGGCCCCATTTGAATTCACCGCTTGAAGCACCAAAGAACAGCAGGCAAATTACTCCAAATCTCAATGATTACCACTTCGACCCAATGGAGATTAGCAGCACATTCTGGATACCGGATATAACCGACTGGGGGTGCCAACAGCAGGACATGAACTAAAAGTACGCTGAACTCTCCAATGTGGCGGGCGACAGATTCTCTATCATACCACACGGTGTCGGAGTGGAGGCCAGTATTTCCCTTCACAAAAATGGTATCCGCTGGAGGCAGCCAATAACTACAGGCGAGACCGTTCACAAAAAAATCCTTGGTAGGCAGTTTGCTTGAACCAATTACAGGATGTTGGCAGACACTGACCCAGAATTGGATACCAGAAACACAGAAAATGACTTGGAAATGAAGTAAGAGGCAGAGGAAAGGAAATGGCACAGAATGGCCAAGGTTCACAACTTTTTGGAGATGTGGCCGGGCAGCCAAAACCTAGGTGCTACCCAGAAGGAATCTCGTGGTCAAAACAGGCAGATGATTGCCATAGGATACATTTCGGACACAGAAGAGATTTTCAACGCATCCTGGTCACTCTTTCAACATGATGGTGCGGCTGCATTTACATTGTCAGAAAGATCTCCGTTGCCACCAGCTTTGCCTGCAAAGGACCTCTCTGGAGGAGGAACTCAAATATTAAATGTCCGCTGAATCCAAAGAATCAACCGTCATCCTGCTGAAAGTGATGAGGATTGCGCACCTGAAAACATTTCGGACACCGAAGATTGGCTTAACTGGAATAGTGAGTTTGATAATTGAAATCACACCGAAGAGGATGGTACCGCAGACTTTTATTCTGATATCGAGCAAGGCAATGGCATCGAAGATCCGCAATGCCCAAAGCAGCGGGATGTGAGCGCCACGCCAAATCTTGACGGATTGATTCGGCCTCCACGGAAATCAAAAAGACAAGCTGAAATGGTGCTGGTGACGGTCAATGCAATCAAAACAAGGAGGAATAAGGCAGTGGAGAAAAAGTAGCACAGAATGCGTCAATGTTTCACCAGCTTCTTAATGTATCTTGACCGAGAGTTTGAGTTGGAGATGTATTATGGGGGAATGGTAAGCTGTAGCTTCTGAATATCGGTTGATAAACAGATATATGGCAGGTGCAATGAAGCATTTGACAAACTACATAGATTTTAGCTATGTGAGAGCGAACCGTGCAAGCATGATGCTGCGCTCGCCTTCGCCACAGGGCCAAGTAACAACGGACCAGAAAGAGTACCAGTGTGTTCCAATCACGATGAAAACTATTATCGATGGCAGCAGATGTTAAATGGAGAATACATTAAAATGAGCATCAACGGAGCTTGAACGATTTTTGGTTTTGTAAGTACGGTAATTAAACAGTGATTCAGTCGCTGTTATGCATACCAGATATATTTGCAGCCTATATCGGCAAAAGTGAGAGCAATACCGTTGCCGCCCCATTCTGAGAATGAGCGTCAACGGAGCGTCAACAATTTTAAGCTTCACATCTTGCGTAATTTATGTCCCGATTGCATGCAGACATCCAGTTATCCGATATTGGCAGCCTCTGCTGGCCTAAAGAAGAGCAACATACACCCTGCCGCATCCTGAAAATGAGCGTCAACCGAGCATCAATGATTTTTAGCTTCGCATCTTGGGTAATTTATGTTCTGATTGGTTGCAGACATCCATTTATCAGATATTGGCAGTTCTTACTGGCACAAACAACAGTGACATGCTCCCTGCCGTATTCTGAAAATGAGCGTCAATGGAGTTTCAATGATTTTAAACTTTGCATCTTCGATGATTTATGTTCCAATTGGTTGCAGACATCCACTTATCAGATATTGGCAGCCTTTACTGGCATAAACAACAGCGACATGCTCCCTGCCACATCCTGAAAATGAGTGTCAACGGAGTATCAACGATTTCTATTTTCGCATCTTCTGTAATTTATGTTCCAATTGGTTGCAGGCATCCATTTATCAAATATTGGCACCCTTTACTGGCCAAAACAACAGCAAAATGCTCCCTGCCGCATCCTGAAAATGAGCATCAACGGAGCGTCAACACTTTTAGTTGTTGCATATTTGGTAATCAAGGCATCAACCCGATCTTCGCATTCATAACACAATTATTGACCGCCCTGATAGGTAATAATACAATATATCAAAGGTAAAACACCGATTCCAAATTAATCGATATTGCAAGCTGCAAAGAATGCAAAAACATATTATTGGTTGTTGAAAACATGATTTTGATAGGATACTATTAACAAACTGCCAAAATACGAACCCTATATTATTCTATAGATGGACCCGCTGGTGGACCCACTGATATCCCGTCTATTTCAGACAGGTTGGGAGTTTACTGTCGAACCGTACCGGAGTTGATGGTTCGGATTTATTAACAACCAGGACCGCCAATTTGGCAATCGTTCAGTTTGGACCCGGCCCCGGAACCGTTTCTAACACTACCATGGTAACAGCAAAAAATCAATTGTATATAATTCATCCACTGTCAGATATAATAACAAACCCTTGGCATGTGTCATGAGTCTCATTATAGCAGATAAAGCACTGGATATTTTCCAATTCGATTTGCCAATGCACTCAGAGTAGGCAATACTGATTTTCTGTCCCAGTATATAAGACACCAGCTTGCTGATTGGTGGTAATGCTGCAGGTTTGGCTGCCAGCTGATACAAGTTCACGTGTACTGGAGAATTGTCTCCATATACCTTGAGTTGTGTTGTGACAGATTAAACACTGTATAATTGCCAATTTCATTTGTCAACAAGACAGTCTATACAATATTGCATATTTCGGTCACAATTTGGGAAACAGCTTGCTAAATCATGCCACAGCCACTGCCCTTACAGGGGTATGATGGATATCCAGGCACACGAGGGAGTCTGGGGAACAAGTCATTATGACCACTCCATCACTTTATATTCGCCAATGCCAGTGGCAATCAAGTCAATCTTGGTAATATTCAGTCGTTGTGTGGGAATTTAAGACACTGGCTCAAGTATTAGTGGGAATGCCGCAGCTTTTGCCGGCATGTGCTCGGTGTCCAGGTATACTGAAGATTTCTCGTGATATCATTATGACAGATCCAGTACAGCATATTTGCCAATCAGATTTAGCACTATATTCAGTCTGCGTGATGTTGAGTATCTGTATCAGAATACGAGATATAGAATCACTTACTTCTACCAATGCTAGAGTGATTGCAGGGGAATCATAGACGTTTGTGCACACCTATGATCTGCATTTTGGAGTGACAGCTACTGAAATATAGCTCAGATATCGATGGCTACACTGCAGCTTCCGCTGCTGGGTACTTTCTGGCCTATAATTGAAGTTTATGTACAACTGAGGTCTGCAATCCAGACCAGAATGTAGTTCTTAGCTGTGTATAAAGCCAACTTTGACCAGCAACAACTCATTATGGATATATCATTCTGGCCTTGACATGCCTCCAGTATCACAAATCAGCCACCAAAGCGCCTGTATTCCAGTCCGTTCTGTACATAATATTTTTGTTTGTGTTTGTTCTCACCATAATTGTGTCCACTGTGAATCGCAGAATGCAGTGCACACGAATTCCCTTCTGCCAAGACACTTCGTCTTTAGGTGCAGGTTGCTCATCCCATGTAACATTCACAACTATATCAATCCATGCTAGATCGGAATGTGAAGGACACTACGATAATCCCTGACACGCCCACCTGCATATGAACTGTCAGTTCAAGGAATGCAGCCCGCAACAACTGAACCATATATGCTCAGACCTGGCCAACAACAGACCTGGCTTACCACAATATTCACGAAGAAGTATGTTTGAACCATCGTTTGGATATTCTATATTAGCTTTCACTGGTTTGGGCTCAGTCACTGATCTTGAGCTTGTTAGCGAGATTCACACACAGTACATTCTGTTCAGCCCCTATTCAAGATGGCCGGCAATACCAACTCACCCATGTACTGAACTTACTCAATGCAGCCTACATTTCCAAACTGTTGACTGTAGACATAACTCAATTATGGCTAAGTGTATGTTTTGGCCACCAAAACCTGCACGTAAGCATAGATTAGAGGAACTAATATCCATCTTGAGACAAGTTCAAAGAGAGAGAATAATCTAAGCTCAAGTTGAAATAAGGCAGCTTGAAAGTGTGCAATTTACAGTCAGAGTGAGACAAGCTTGCAATGCCCAGCCATTGAATCCAAGCATAAGCACTGAAACATTAGTGCACTTTAAATTCCAGACATGCATGAATGTCATTATCATGCCTCTGCCCACCGTGAGATGATGTCTCTCTATGCATTCATACCATTATAGCCTATCGCTTTCAATCCCAATGTGTACTTCAAGTCAACTTTGTAGTGGTGAGACTCACAATGAATGTGTGATTTCACAGTATGCAACTTACTACATCTCAGATGCAAAGTCTGAATGTATGTAACTCTTTATGACCCATTTGTTAGCAATCTTGGCATAGACAAGTGCTTGAATCAATACAACTACCCCTGAATCATCCATCGTATCTATCCATTGTTTCTCTTGACCTGTATCTCCTCTTTCTATACAAAATTCTCTCTCTCCTTTATTCACTGCAATATTGTTGTGAAGGATATACTGGAGACTCAGCCCAGAAAAATGCATAAAAGGCAAGTGATGCTTGGAATATTGCCTGATCGACCATGAACTTAGCAACAGGATACCAATAGAATAAAACATCACGAAAATACATGTCTTCTTCCAGCTGATCTGCACAATATGGACGTTCATATTTATCCTCAATCAATAACAAACTCAGTATGAACCCTTGCGACTTACCAGTTAACCCCAATGTGCCAAATCTATTGAGTACTGCAGAGAAAGAATACTGCATTAATTCTATGCCATGTAGTCACCTCAAATACTCAAACATGCACACATAATTGCTTCCTTTACATGAGTCATATGCAGGTGCTCACAATTTCATTCAAGTTGTCAGTACTGCATTTCGCCAGCAGCAAGAGTTGTTTGATTTTTCTTCTGGTGCATCTGGTTCTATTCGATGTTGGTTGGCTTTAGCCAACCACCAATACTTGCATACATGCAGAGAGTTGTTGATAGGAGTTGGTAACATTCGGCATTAGGAATCCATCTTGTCTGATACACCACTCAAAGTAGTCATCTATTCACGTGCACCCAGCAACATCATATGTCATAACAGCAGACAGCCGTCTGCGATATCAAGATCCACTATGAAAGTAAGCTCTCCTGAATCCATTGAGCCACACCTCGAATTACATCCTTCTGGTCCATATCCAACTTGTTGGAACATTTTTCCTGTTATGCTCTTGTGCTTAATCTTATGTTTACTGCTTATACACTGTCTTGTGTATGCGCCAACTTTGTATCTTCATTACACCAAATGGAACTTACACCCAGACAGGTGAGAAATCACAATTCACAGAGGAATCATGAAGCACACCTTGAGAGAGCACTTGCATTCAACAAAGTAGCCAATCTTTATTGTCCGCCAACTGATTGTCTTCCAATTAACCTCATTTGTGACTTGTATTGCAGAGGACTAATGACCTCAAGTTGATTAATGAAGCAGGATAACAATACCGATCCGGAGATCAGTGAAGAGGAAAGTGAGTATACCGGAGGGTCCACCTTATCATCCGAGAACAATGAAGATATTTTCTGTCACCAACAGCAGCCTCTACCTCAAGACCAGGCATGCTGGGATTAGTCCTTATGAACAACAACATTTTAACTGCCAAAGAAACTGAGCTGTGTTGATACTGTCATTGCAACCATTCAGGTTTCAAATTCCCGAAATCCCGCTGGGGCAGCGGTTCCACCCCTACTAGTGTTAGCAAGAGTTCTGTATTTGGAACCGGCCGGTTTTATAGGTATGCGTGGCAATGGCCTTACCACATCAAAAATCCACGATTTTTAAGCGAACTGCCCAATTAAGTCCACCAATATTAATCAGACAATTTAGAGCTTGGTATAGGAAATATACAGCTTTGCATGGCGCATCTTTTGGTCGACTCGGATTTTCGATATATTCAAACCTCCGCAAGCGGTGGCTCAAAAACATCGTTTTCAGGCCAAAAATGACTGTATTTTCAAAGCCGCTTGCTAAGTTTTAAAGATATTGAACATTGGAGAGCACCAAAGGATGCGCCATGCAAAGCTGCATATTTCAGATACCAAGCACTAAATTATCTGATCAATATTGGGGGACTTAATTGAGGTAACCGTTTGGCAAAAACCGAAACCGAACTGGCCGGTTCCGGGTTTTCTTCGAACCACTATAGTAGAAACGGTCCAAAAATGGAACCGTTGCTAACACTAACCACTGCTCAAACGCTAGAAGGCAACCGTCCTCAATGAATCATCCAAGTCTGACCATAAACCATCTGCCCAGGCGCTGCCACTATGCAAGTCTAGTGGAGACCAGCATGTTCAACAACCCATGGCCAGTTGCAATCGAAACGTTCCCTAACACCACAACGGGACTTTGGTGCTAACAAAAATGTTCATGAAGGCAATCATATTCACAACGACTTCGTGCCCAATGTTATCTGATATCAAGTAATCAATAGTTGAAAATGGTTGGAAACAAGCCATTCAAGCTTAAGATCGCCGGCAGATATTATCTGGTGTTTCTGAAGGTATACCATGTGTGTATCAATTAGGTGGCAGACCATCCCTCAATTTCGATCCGCAAATATGACCAGCTCTGAATCTTCGATTTCGTTCAATTCTTCTCTATCAGATTGATAATTTTGAATTAGCCCTACAATATATAGAGTTGAAACTCAAGATAAGTACTATTACAGAACAGTTGGCAGATGGGGTATGTCGCAATGTTGTCCATTGTTACGAGGTCCAGTTTTGCTCAAAGACAGAGCTTCGAATTTGGATTCAAGTGATAGTGTTTGCAGTTGCATATCGCTCAAAGGTCATAGATGATCAGAAGTCGTGGTTCATGTGATTGGAAGTGTTCGACCTAACATACTATCAATTTTTCTCCACTTCCAATTGCTTGGGGTATCGGCCTACAACATCCCAGTATTTCCCACCTCTCACTCTGCAGACTTTTGTGCTGGCAGCCTCAGCAATCAATTGCACGCTGTCTGAGTATGCTGGTGGAAAGAATACTACATTAATGTTTTCTCCAGATGAATAGTAAGGTCCATTTTGCACATCCCCTGCGATAAATTTACCATAGAAGTTGCTACACCCATCAATCACACACTCGTGGGCTAAATGATACCCCCCACCCTGGTAGAACTGTGCTAGGTTCAACACTCCTGAATCCCTACTGGTACGCCTCAGTCTAGATTGACACTCTTCAATTTCAATCTGCATTCAATTGGACCTCTGTCCGCACCCCTCCACTGGGCTAGGCACGCCTGAATCGTCTCTGGCTGGATTGGTGGTTCCCTATCCATACCCCCCTTACTATCCTCCTAAGTTTGCAATAGGAGCTTTTCAATTCCCACCAAGACACCTCTGTCTGGATTGTCACTTCTATTTTGAACTGCACACTCCTGACCCTACTCTCTTTTTGGCACTTCTCTGCTGTGATAGCTCTCCTCAGTCCCCTCAGTGCTCCTCTGCCTGGATTGGTACAGCTCAAATTTAGCGCGCACTCTATACGACCCTGACTATGCTTCAACAGCTTGCGATGCAAACGCAACAGTTCCCACTGCCACACCTCCATCTGGATTGGCACCCTTATATTAATTTCTGCACCCCATCCCCACCCCATTTTGGCTCATCCCAGCTGAAATAGTGCTCCTCAATTCCCATCAGTGCTTCTCCGCCTGGATTGGCTATCCACAATTTCATTCCACACTCTTTACCCCCCCCTTTCAGCCCTCCTCCACCTGTTTGGACACTGCTCAATCTCCAGTGGTGCTTCTCAGCCCAGATTTGGAGCTCTTTTACATTCAGTACTGCTCCAACACCTTCTGTATACTCCTCTTGTCCACACAGCACTCTCCATCTGGTACTCCTCTTTTGCTGGTAGATGCTCCTCTTTTTCATTTGAATTTATCATTGCCTTCCCAATGCCCATTCACATTCACAGCTGGTCAACATTTCATAACATCATTGTTACATATCACAAATCAAGCCAAACACCATTGGAATGCAAGTTCATCGATGTGCCAAGTACTAATAATTACCAAATCCCAGGAGTGCCTTTCGCTACTTGCGCTGTAAATGATTTGTGCATTCCTGTTATCGTTGACCCTGATGAGATGGGAGATGGAGTGAACCACATCGACACCATGCTTAATTGATATCATTTAATCACTTTGTCAGATCATTGTTTCAATGTACTTGTATTGAAGTTCAACTCACTCACCTCTTCCTTTGGCTCCTTAATGTAGTGAGGTAAGAAATCCAATGTTGAAGAAGATGATAGCTAGTATGAGTTAACAGTGATAATGAACAATGATGTATGGATCATATCCACTGTTGAGCAAAATTATTTCCTGGTGTGGATCAGTTGAGTTTCAAATAATACCTGCAGTTTTCTGACTGAATATCCATAAGAACCAAGGAATCTTTGAGATTTTTCTTGTGATTTCTGCATTGGGTAGGCAACACTCCCTGGTACACCCAAAGGTCTCTTCTGAGCCTCGACTTGTTTCCAAACTTATTTCAATCACTCTCATGGTACTGCTGTAACAGTAATCAACGACCCCAGTTACTTCTAATCACTGCCGGAAAGTCCTCATACAGTCTGATTCTCTCTGGAAATTGGTGTTTCGAAGTTTACACTCCAAATCCTCTCACACATTCCTGGAGGCTTCCCGTGACTGAAGTATACTTTGTTGAGTCAGCTGGCTAACAAAGGCAATTGCACCCACGAAATCGAGAAGGTATTTCTGTCATATTGAACAAATGATCAACTGGTTGTGAACGAATGCAACTATGAGGAATCATTCATACTGGAGAATTAACCCCTCAGGGGATGCAAGGATAGAGGAAATATCCAAGTCAGTGGACTGCAGTCTCCAAGATGAAAGGGCATCATTGTCAGGAACAAGTGTCTTTCAATTTTTAACTGTCCACCTTTAGAGTATATATATACATTCTAGGTAAATGACTTAAATATAACCACCACTAATGCAATTGGCATAGGGATGATAGATGACATCCGATTCAACCTACTTGATGTGGCAGTGGCCAACTTTCAGGTATTCAGCCATTCTGATCACACTGCCCATAAGTCAGGCTCCAATGACAATCAAGTGATTTACAGTAGTGAAAACTGCAATGAATATGTACTTAACCGGTGAGATCACCCTGTCCAAGCCGATGTTGGGTACATATGACTGGATCAACTTGTGAGGGGTCAATCACTGTTGTATGGCCTATAGAAGAGATGGACTGCTCATTTCCAGGAGCTCCAGCTTGAAATCCAACGCAATATTCTACATTCCAATAGACTGCTTATACTCTCCAACAAAGGTTTCCATCAGAACAAGACAGCCTATGTTGTAGCTAATATTTTGGCCATATAGATGGGCATACATGTGATTAGCATTCCTGGTACCAGATACTACCATGTCAATAATGCTGTTGACCTAGTAATGTTCAATTGTTTCTGGTCTAGACCATAGGTAGAGGAAAGACACATGTAGACTGATAATGACACCGCAAGGCCAGAGGAATACCATGGAAATCAACATGTCAGCATGGTTGACAAGAACGATGTGGACAACAAAGGGATAAAAGAGAACTACACAAAGGATAATGACTGTAAGAAGTGGGATAAAGTGCACTCTGGGCAGATTGCCAGGTGTTCAACGACTCTGACCCTCAAACACTTCATGGCCAGATCTGTATATACGACGTGAGAGGTAACAGGCCTCTGACTAAGCTAGGGTTCATTGCTCCATATGTAGAAAATACGTGTCCAGAGGAATCAGTCGTTCCTCACCTGCAATCTATTGCTTCAAATGTATAAAATACATGCCCAGAGGCATCAGCGCTGGCACTCTCACGATCCCCCGCTTGATATATATACAACACTTGACCAGAGGCAACATTCCTCTGGCTCTCCCATCGTCTATTTCATTCTCTGGCTAGAATAACTGGCCCCAGGCATCACATCTCTAACTATCCCACGTCTCATGTAATCAAGCCCATTTTCTTAGTATCCATATACACTTGTGATCAGCTGTCCGTGTCCACACGGAAGTCCATAGAACTTCACAAGCCACGGGACTCATCTGGTATGGATAACTTGCTAAGGAACATTGTCTGTATGCGTTACACATCATGTAAGGTGAGTTTTCCTGGTGTATTCAGTGCATGGACATTGATCTGATCACACATCTGGAAAATGATTGTTCATCTCTTGTAGTGGCTCGGAGTATGTCGGAGTTGTCAGTTGAGTAACCCAGGGTGGTCCAACATCAGCAACATGTATTATACTCACTGGAAGACTCCAGAAGTGTCTGAGAGGATGTGGAGTGTAAACTTAGATGCATTAATTTCAAGAGTGAATCAGACCATAGGAGGTTACTCCGGCCGACCTTCTGAGTCACTGAGACCTCTGATGACTGATAAAAGAGTACCACAGAAGTGATTATGATAGGCCCCGGAACACCTCGGTGTGCCGGAGAGAACTTTGGGTGCACCTGGGAGCACCTGGGTGCGCTGGCGAGAAGTCTCGCAGCGCTGACAACAAGCCTAGGAATGCTGGCGACAAATCTGGGAGCACCTAGAATCACAATAGACCAGTATGCGAAAATCATCATTGGGAATGCTGCTTGTGAGCCTGAAAATCATTGCTACTACTTATCGTTCAATGATTGTGAAAACTCATGTAGTCAAATGGTATTCTCATCTATGCATCTGTGTATTAATGTATCTATATATCAATATAGCTACCCATCTATGCACAATATATCTGGACTGGTTGTAGGCGGTGCTTGAGAGCAATTCAACATGCGTCTGAATATGACAATCAAGTGAACTCAGAGATACACTCTGAGGCCGTGATTGAGTACGTTTGGAGATAATCTTGGAGATGGTAATCGAGGGTATTTGGAAATACATTTGGAGGCCGTGATCGAGTGAGCTTAGAGATGCACTCCGTGATCATGATGGAGAGAGTTTGTAGACGCACATGAAGGCAATGAACATACGAACTTGGAGGCCATAGTAGAGCGAGTTTGGAGATGCACTTGGAGGCCATGATTGTGGGAACATGTAGGCCGTGATCAAGCAAGATTGGAGAAGCACTTGAAGGCAGTCGATGGACGGTGTGCCGGGTGCTGAGACACATTTCATCTGTTAGTTAACTTGCAACCATGGGAATGTGGCAATTTGAATTTAACTTTGAGCTGTCATGGAGAGCTGGCTGATGGCGGTTGATCGTGTACGGAGGTACGCCAGAAGCTGAGACTACATTCAGGGGTCACAATGTAATCAGGAAGATCAAAGGAAGATAAACAATCTGGGGAAGATGCTGTACTCGGAGTATGCCGGACTCAGTGTATACTGTACTCGGTGGATGCTGTGCTCGTTGTATACTGTACTCGATGTATGCTGTACTCGGTGTATGCTGTACTCGGTGTATGCTGTACTCGGTGTATGCTGTACTCGGTGTATGCTATACTCAGTGTTTGCTGTACTCCGTGTCATCTCATGATCATGACATGGGGAGATACAGAGGGATAAGTTAACTTTCTGTTCTCTGATGATGGTAGAGTTGTGAACCACAAAGACAGAGATGAGGATGAAGATGAGAACGATGTGGAGGATACAAGCGGATATGAGAAATCAGGGGGTATGACATGCCTGATTGGGTTGGGAACACCTCATATCGGGGATAATACATGCCAGATCGGGACTGCCACCTGCTGTATCAGGCATCATGAATTGACTTGCATACGATATTCTCTTCAGTCCTAGTTTCTCATGATGATTTTCCCCATACCCTCTCATCTCTCTCTTTCTTGTCCTCAACTCTACCATCACCTAAGAACACCAAGTTAAGTCATCGCTCCCTATCTTTTCATACCATGATCAAGAGTTAACACCGAGTACAGCATACACCAAGTACAGCATACACCGAGTACAGCATACACCGAGTACAGCATACACCAAGTACAGCATACACCAAGTACAGCATACACCAAGTACAGCATAAATCAAGTCCAGCATACACCTAGTACAGCATACACCTAGTACAGCATACACGGAGTACAGCATACACTGAGAACAGCATACACTGAGTACAGTATACACTGAGTACAGCATACACTGCGTACTGAATCATGCCATGATCGACTATCTCCCGCTCCCAGCCAGTCTCCTGACTCGCAGCAGAGCATCGTGTCTTCAACTCCGTACATTCCAATGATTACGAGTTAACCAATGAATTACGAGATAACCAATGAATAGCGTCTCAGCACCCATCGTGCCTCCCTCCCAAATTACCCCCCTCAGACTGATCGCCTCCAAGTACTACTCCAATCTCGGATGATCTTGGCCTGCAAGTGCATCTCCAAACTCTCTCAATCACGGCATCCAAGTGTATCTCAAAGCTCGCACGATTACGGACTCCAAGTTTGCACGATCACGGCCTCGAAGTGCATCTCGAATCTCGCACGATTATGGTCTCCAAGCGCATCTCGAAACCTGCTCGTTCACGGCCTCCAAGTGAGTCTCCAAACTTGCTCGATCACAGCCTCCTAGTGTGTCTCTAAACTCGTACGATTACATCCTCCAAGGTCCCACAATGACGGCCTCCAAGTCCATCTCTACACTCGCTCGATTACAGCCTCCAAGTGTACATCCAGATCCACTCCATTATGGCCTCTATACTCGCTCGAGTACAGTCCCGGAATGCATCTCTAAGTTCACTCGACCACGGTGTGGTGAAACAGTGGTGCTAAAAAGCATACAGCCCATCATAAACACTCTACCACACTTCGCATGTTATCAGAACGGAATTCGCATGACACATCGGTTCTAACTCAAGGTGCGTAGGATCAGAGTGAGGTGACATGGAGGGATACCCAGCCATGATGAACCACACGAATTGGGTGCATCTATAATCGCTTGGCAATAGTGAGTAAGGTTCCACACAAATTTCATGGATCTTTGAAAGCACAGCAAGAGTGCCTGAGACCAAGAGCTGGGAATGATAGAATGTGTATTTCGTATAATGAGATGATGTTGATCTACCCTGGGGTCTCCCAAATACCTACTGCCTGTCACTGAGTCCAGCTCCATTATCCCTGTATCCCCATATGTATATATATCGAGAGACTTAGATAAAACATGCCACAATATGACATAGCGAATCTTGTGACTGTGACACAGACCAATGTGATTGATGGAATCCCATGTGGTTAGTGAACCCTTATAACCACTGGTGCCAGAATATGGCACCAAGTCTCCCACAGAGTATCTGCAGAGGTCTCAGCTGCACTCGTAGTCTCCCGCAGACCTGTGCGGAGGTCTCAGTAGCTCCAAAATATTACTATTCTAATAGTCAATCTCGTAGCATCCTGAATACGCCTCCATCACTGCAGGTCCTTTCAGGAGCATGTGAGAATTTCCTTGCTGAGTCTGAGAGTACTTTGCAAAGCTCCAGCGGGGCTGGGAGCATCTGGAAGTACACAGAAGGACTGGTGAGGGCTACCAACATGTCTCGGAGGTATGTGTTTGGCTTCCAGACCGAATAACAGGTTGCTGATATAGTACAGCATTTTCTGGAACAATCCTGTCGCCATCAGAGGCACTGGAGAGCACCTGGAGGCACCAGTTGCAAGGTTGCTTGTGCCTACCACAAGCTTCAAAGCACTTACCCCAAACCAAGAAGCAACTGCAAGCGCCGGTAAGAAGCCACCAACCACCAACCACCAGTCTAGTGGCGACAGCAAGAAGCCTGGGAGAATCTTGAATCACAGTGGAGCAACCTAGAAACAAGACATCTTGTTTCGGAAGACTTCTGGCGGGCCTGGACACCATACTTACTACTCATCATTGAACAATTTTTTTAACACATCTATTCTGTTTGTATTCCCATCTATGTATTCATGTATCTATGTATGTATATAGCTAACCATCTACACATGGCATATCTGGACTGGCTGCAGTTGGTACTTCAGAGCGATTCACTGTGCACCTGAAGATGATGATGGAGTAAACTGATACATGTACTTGGAGACTGTGGTGAAAAGTCATTGGGGAATGCACTTGCAGGCATGAATCATGCAAACTTGGAGGCCATGGTTAAGCTAGTTTGGAGATGCCTTTGTAAGGCCATAATCATGTCAACTTGGAGGCAATAATTAAGAGAGTTTGTAAGTACACTTCGAGGCCATGATCAAGTGAACTTTGAAATGCTCCCTGCAGCCATAATCAAGTGAGTTGGAGATGCACTTGAAGGCCATGATTGTGCAAACTTGGAGGCCGTAACCAGGTCAGTTGTGATAAACAGTTGGTGCCCATGATCGAGTCATCACAGAGATTCACTTTGAGGCAGTGATGGAGCTAGTTTGGAGATGAACTTCAATGCTGTAATTGAGCAAGCTTGGAGGTACACTTGAACATCATGTTGGAGTGTGATTAGAAAAATACTTAGAGCTGCTCAAAGGGAGATGCACCTGGTGCTGATGAGACTCCATTGAACAGCTACTTGACTCAAAACTGTGGGACTGTGACAAGGTGACTTTACCTTTGAGCTCTCTTGCAGAACTGGCTGGTGGCAGTCAATCTTGTAGGGGGGTATACAGCAACCTGATGCTACATTCAGTGGTCAACTCACAATTGTGATAATGAAGGGAAATCAGAAACTCTTACATGGATAGTTTAGTAGTCAGTGTATGCTATACTCGGTGTAAGCTGTCGTTGGTGTATGCTGTACTTGGTGTATGCCGTAGTCGGTGTATGCTGTACTCAGTATAAGCTGGAGTCGGTGTATGCTGTACTCGGTGTATGCTATACTTAGTGTATGCTGTACTCAGTGGATGCTATACTTAGTGTATGCTGTACTCAGTGGATGCTGTACTCGGTGGATGCTGAAGACGGTGTATGCTGTGCTCGGCATAGGCTTTATTCGGTGTATGCTGTAATTGGTGTATGCTATGCTCAGTGGATGCTGTAATCGGTGTATGCTCTACTCAGTGTATACTGTACTCTGCGTACACTGTACTCAGTGTATGCTGTACTCAGTGAATGCTGTACTCAGTGTATGCTGTACTCAGTGTATGCTGTACGTGGTGTATAATATACTCGGTGTATGCTGTACTCAGTATATGCTGTACTTGGTCTATGCTGTGCTCAGTGTTAAGTTATAATCATGGTATGGAGAGATAGAGAGGAATAACCTAGCGTTGTATTTTGCGATAATGGTAGAGTTGTGGAGGCGCAAGCGAGATAGGGGCTAAAGATGACAATTATAAGGAGGATCCGAGCGGATATGAAAAATCAGGTGTATGACTTTCCTGCATGTGTTGAGGAGGCATCATATCGGTGTTATTACCCATTGGATCAGACAATGTGCCTGCCTTAGAGGGAATGGTAAAATCACTTGCACACCAACTTCATTCTAGTCCTGTTTCTCAGAATGATTTCCCTGCTACTGTCATCTCTCTCTCTCTTGTCCTCAAATCTAACATTACCTATGGAGACAAAGTTAAGTCATGCATTGCTTTTTCTCCATCTCATGAACATGAGTCAACATGGAATACAGCATACACCATGTTCTGCACCCACCGAGTACTAAATTCACTGAATGCTCCATACACAGAGTACTACAGATACCCAGTATTGCATACACGGAGTACTGCACACACCGAGTACTATATACACTCAATACTGCATACACCACATACTGTTCACACCAAGTACTGCATACACCAAGTACTGTATACCCCAAGAACTACATACACCGAGTACTACATACACCGGGTACTGTATACAAACTTCATACACTAAGTACTGCACACACCAAGTACTGCATACACGAAATATTGCTTACACGAAATACTGTATACAGCAAGTACTACATTCACCCAGTGCTACATACACCAAGTACCACAAACAACAAGTACAGGATACACTGAATACTGCATTATCAGAAGATCGACTATCTCCCTCTCCTATCCAGTCTCTGATCTCTCTGCAGATCTTGTTGTACTCAATGCTCACCACTTCTACAATTACAAGTAAACTGATAGATAGAGACTCAGTCTCCATTGTGTATTCTTCCCAATCAACTACCTTCTACATGACCGCCTCCAGATGCACTGATTCCAGCTCAACCACCTCCAGATTAACCACCTCCAGATAAACGGCCTCAATATCTACCACCTCCAAATTGATTGCCTCCAGATTGACATCTTTCACATCAACCAACTTCAAATTGAGCACCTCCAGATTGACGATCTCCAGATTGACCACCTCCAGATCGACCAACTGAAGATTTACTACTTACAGATCAATCACCTACAGGTCAACCACCTCCTGAGTCATCCCCACCAGATCTAGCAACTCCAGATTGACTACCTCCAGTACCACCACCTTCAGCTCGACCACCTCCCCATTAAACCCCTCCAGATAGACTGACTCCTGATCGACCACCTCCCCATAGACCACCTCCCCATCAACCTCCTCCAAATCAACCACCTCCCAAACAACCACCTCCCAATCGACGAATTCACAATCAACCACCTCCCATTTTATCACCTCCCAATTGGTTACCTCCCAATTGACCACCTCCCAATCAAACACCTCCCTATCAACCACCTCCCAATCAACCACTTCCCCAACTACCACCTCCCAATCGACCACCTTCCGATCAACCACCTCGCAATCAACTGTCTCCCAATCAACCACCTCCCAATCAACTACCTCCTGAACACCACCTCCTGATCCACCACCTACATATTCAGCAGCTCCAGATTAACCACCTACAAATGGACCCCCTATAGATTAACCACATCCCAAATGACCACTTCCAGAATATCCACATGCAGATTAACCACCTACAGATTGACCACCTCCAGATCAACCCCCTCCAGGTCGACACCCTCCTGATCAACCTCCTTCAGATTGACGAACAGCAGATCTACCGCCTCCAGATTGACCACCTCCCGATTGACTGCCTGCAGATTGACCCCCCCCGAATTGACCGCCTCAAGATTGACCACCTCCAGATTGCCTGCCTCCAGATTGACTGCCTACAGATTAACTGCCTCCAGATGGACTGCCTCCAGACTGACCCCCTCCAACATCTCCTCCAATCTCAATTCAACATGGCATCCAAGTGCATCTTCATCCTTGCTGTATCTCGGCCTCCAAGCGGATCCCTAAACTGACTTCTTAATTCAGGGGACCAGGGGTAGCCAGAGTGGTGCTCTGCCAGCTAGCCAGTCAGCCCGGAGGTAGGGGGGATCAAGTGGCTGTCATACTGTGAGTAGCGTGAATACAGTATGATTAAAACTAAAAAAACTGGCTTCTTAAATGGCTTCAGAGTGGATTTCTATGTTTACACAAGCATGACCTCCAAGTCAATATCCAAATTGGCTCAATTATGGTCTCCAATTCCGCACAGGCCTGGCCTCCAAGTCCATTCTCAGAGCCACGCTATCATGCCCATGAAGTGTATGGCCGAAGTTCCTCGATCTCGGCCTCCATATTGATCTCCATACTCACTTCATTCCAGTAAGGTGAAACATTGGAGCTTTGATTGCATGAGAAGGGAATTCATGAGAAAGAGCTGTTGTGGCTGGAGGAACATAGGAAGAGGGTGAAAGGATAACAATGGGCACCCAGCTGTGAGGACTTGCAAATTATGTGTGGATCCATGAAGGTTCAGCCAGAGTGCGTGAGGAACCACATATATTGTGTCGATTTCTGAAATCCCAACATGAGTGTGTAGAACCAAGATCTAGGAAAGATTGACTGTGTATTTCATACAGTGAGATGATGTCTAGATGGTCCCCATTGCTTAGTCTATCTCCGTTATCACTGTAAAACTGAATACCCACCCCTCACATTACTAAGTCTGTCTCGAGTATCTCTCTATCTCTATACGCCTTATGCCAGATTCACTCTTCTAAACTGAATGGCAGTTGTGGTGAGACACAAGTTTTCTCACCGTGATAACCTCCAAGTTCATCTCTCAGTTCTTTCAATCAGCATCTCCAGGTGCTTCTCCAATTACGTCCAAGTACCATCTTCTGCCAGATGGACAGTATATATATATAGTGAGATACCTAGATAGATACTACATGCCATGTTGTGATGTAGCAAATCTTGTGACTATAAGAAAGATGAATATGATACACAAAATACCTTGTAGTTATGGATCTCTATAAACTACTCCTGTGAGAGTATGGGATGAAGTTATCTGCAGAGCTATACAGAGGTCTCAGCTGCTCGAGAAGTGTTCCTCAGATCAGCATAGAGGTCTCCACTGCTTTCAACATCTCCTGCGGACCTACGCAGAAGTCATAGCTGTTCCACAATGTGAGCATCCCATATGTTACATATTAGACATTCATGAATGCACCTCCATAACTGTAGATATTTTCAGAAGCACTTCACAATGCTCTTGCGCTGTGTGAGAGCACATTGTATAGCACCAGGGGGGCTTGGGTGCATTAGAAAGTATATACAAGTACTGATGAGGTCGACCAGAGAGTCTGGAAAGAGTGTGTATGGTTCCCAGACCGATTTACATTTTGGTGATGTAGGTATATTATACTTGATTATTCAATCTGATTGATTGTCTGTATTTCAAACTGCATTTGAATTTGACATCCATACTTATTTCTGCTTTTGGATTTCATATATACTCTTTTAGATACCTCCAGATAACTGTTGAATCTATTTCAATATTTCAATCAGATTTGAATATAGATAAATATTGAATAACACCCTATTCACTTGAGTTACTTCCAGAGTCTACTAATAACAAGATAGTATTTTACCATTATAATATGTTGGCAATTTTCGTACATAGAAGTATGGTCTAACAATTGGAAACAGATAGTTGAGATATTCTCCCAAAGAAAATTATGTTAAGTATATCCAGATATAAATACTATCTATATGATATTGCTTATTGTTTATTGTTCTATACATTTTCACAGTGTACAATAACTACTTGTATATTGTGCAATTTTGAATGGTACGTTCTATAGTATCCTTATTTTGGTTATATATCAAAATTAAGTTGAATCTAGCTAATATGACTGCAATATCAAGAACTAGTATATATTATATATTATTGTAAGATATTTGCAACTTATATTTCCATTTATTTCATCACTCTTCTACTTTTGTTTAATAACTAATTATAAATCCATTGTCAACTATGAATGTAAAGCTATTGTACTTGATAATATATTTTCAAATGTATTTATTGAGTTTTGATAGTAGTTGCCAGAAAAAATTCAGTTTAGTAAATATATAATAATATTCAACAGACTACAAAACTGGGCACAATATTCAGAATAGTAATATACTGTACTGGCAATTACAGTTCAGATATCAGCAATCTGGGCAGGGTGTCTATCCAGTTGATTTTGAACCTCTTTCAGCATGGGCAGGCCAGTACCCAAGCAGCAAAAGTTGTCAGCACCATCGTTTTGAATTCTGCGCTTTACAATTATGAAACTCCGCGCTTTATGCTGTATTATGATGCCCAGTGCCTCATGTACTACCATCATTACCATTGTGCATCACTTCTACAGATATCAGCATGAGGTGTATATGTTCAAATTACCTGTTGGCAACAGACAGTGTCCAAACCGCAGTGGCCAGTACTGTAGCTACCAAAGTATCCAATATTTAATATAATATAAAAATATAAATTCTGCTTGGTCTTCTGCTAGTTCTTCTGCCAAGGCTTAAGCCATAGCCAAAATTAGATAAAGGGAAATTCCTGCCATTTGTTCGTTCCATCCATACAACTACCAATACTTTCTGTGAAAGGTAGTTTCTGCTTCTTTTGTAAGCTTCTACATATATTAAACTACCTTTTACTTGATCAGTTCAAGTCCAAGATAGAGCCTAAACTCTTCTGCAAGTGACTAAAAGGAGGTGCCATATTGTGTAAGGGCATGCCAAATCTCCTCTGTATTCCTCTTATCCTTCTTTTGTTGTAGCTTGGTGAGTGCCACTGTAGATACTGATCGTAGACTGACTCGGAAAACAATGCGGGGGAAGCTGCGCTTAAATATTGGCCGGGTAGCCAGCCCCTATTGGCCGGTCCAAAAATTTCCTCCCAAGGTCTGTCTGCCTATTACTCTGAAATTTCAGAGCATGTTGGTCGATTTCATTGTCTGAACCATATCTTTGGCGCGATGTCTCGCGATCATGGTGTTGGCAATTGCCGCCTTGGATTATGCAGTACAGGTAGACAATTGAATCTTGAAGAAGGCAGATCTCCGACTCCTGAGGAATCTGTAGCTTGCTTCCTATCGATTTTGGATGTATGTGTGCATACACATTTGGTCCTGGGCTGCTCATGATTTCTTTCTGTGTGATGGTGATTGTGATGGTGGTGTTAATGGTAGCAGTCACGGTGACTGTCACGGTGCCGGCCAGCGGTGCACTTAGAGTAGTAAGTTGGCTACGTCAATGTCCAAGCTTCCACAAACTCAACTCAAACTTTTCCATCAGCCAAAGCTTCCAACACTGGCGACCCAAAGCTTCCCACTGAAATCACTGAAGCCCTCTCTTAAGCGCTCTCTCAAGCGGTCTCTTAGATGGACTCTCTTAGACAGTCTGAAGCGGGCTCTCAAGCGTGCTCTCAATGATAGTATCTATAGTGTGTACACAAACAGCGAATCCTGGCGGCAGCATAGACTGGTATAGCTCTCTCGACTGCTAGCTATATACAGTCCTATAGGCCTACGCGCACATGTCCATGGATTCGACTATGGATGACTATAGACTGCGCGTCGTACCAAGTCCACGAGAAGTTTATGATGAGCTGCGCGTAGTACAGTCTATAGTCGGTTTGCACTTTTGCAGATGTTAAGCAAAATGAGAATTCAGAGAATGGTGAAACGCAATAATAGGAAAACGAATTCTGCCACCCAGGATTCCCACTAAAGTTCACTTCAAAGCATACCCCGCATTGTTAATTTAGAGGAATATGCTACGAAATGCATTAATAATTCTCAATCTCGTGAGTTTGGTTGCAATTCATATTCAAGGATAACTGCAAAATCAAAACCCTAGTGACAATTCATCTTCCTATAACTAGTGCTGCTGGTGAAAACAAAACCCTCTCTATAGACTGTAATCAAGACAGCCTCAAAAGCCTCAAAAGGAAAGTGGCCTCCCCAATCTCCTGTTCCTCTTCCAAAATGACCTTGTCAAAGTTGACGCCCGGGTAGAGATGGTCGACATGGGCGTCAATCGCCTTATCCAACGGCCTTCGTAGAGCCTTCTCGAACAGAGGCATATGCTCCTCAAATGCCTTTTCAAGTCCGATCTGATCCTTCAAAACCTTGTATTCCATCCTAATATCATCTATAGGCAATAGTCCCGCTTTCTTGCGCAGTCTCTGAGCTCTGTTGATGATCTCTCGAGCTAATCCTTCACTATGCAGTTCAGAGTACATCGCAGTATCGAGGATGGTCAGCACATCATTGTCAGTATTGGTCTCCATGTCCTTTGTGGAATTGGTCTGTGCTAGTCCACGAACAACAACAAGATCACCAGTCACAATTTTGACCCCAGCGATTTCAATCTCCCCATCTTCCACAAACTTTTTTACTTGAGCACTGGTGACGGAAGGCAATGCATTTTTTACCTTGCGTATGTCCTTCTTAAGCTTCTTGCCAAGAATGGGCCAGTCAGCAACCACCTTGTACTCAACTCCATACTTTTCTTCATCTGACGAAAGAACCAGATCGCGAACATTGAGTTCAGAAGTGATGTAACCCTCGAGTGATTTGACTTCGTCCAAGTATGACTGGTTAGGGTGAATGACAACGAGGGTTTTGAGAGGGGTCTGGTAATAATTAGTTAAGATCGTAAGGAATACGTTCTAGACATTACCTTTAAGCCGATAGCTTTCCTCTCACGCGAAACACGAGCCAGCTCAATAACTTTTTGCATCCGGGAAAATATTCGCTCTGTATTCGAATCGAATGACTCTTCTCTGATCTCGGGGAATGGTAGGAAATGAATACTCTCATTATTTTCGGGGAGAATATCAACTGGGATGTATGGTCTCAGTCGTCGGTAGATATTGTCCGTTAGGAATGGAGTAAATGGAGCCATTCCACGCACAAGGGTGTACAACGCTTCAAACAAAGAGTGTAGTGCACAGAGTGTATCTTCTAATCCATATTCTCCCTTCAGACGCTTTCTATTGAAACGAATGTACCAGTTGGTCATGTTATCGATCATCTCCAGCATTCGTGGTACAACGGTATACAATCGATACCCTATGGAAGAAGTTAATTGAGCCTGAACAGTAGTGTGGTGATAACGTACCAGCCATTTCTTCGTTGACAAATTTCAGATAACTCTGGCAGCTTGCAATGATCCATCTGTCCATGAAGTTCGTACTTGCGTTGTTTTCTAAGTTCCACTTATAATCAATTCCCTCCAATTTCCTCAAAAGCTGAACTTGTTGCTCAAAGAAGTTATAGCTGTTCCATAAGGGAAGCAACACCTTCGCAACAATTTCTTTCACACCAGACTCCTTGAAACGCAAAGTCAAGGCTCTGACAACTGGCGAATTGAGCAAATACAATCTCAAGGCGTCGGAACCATATTTGTCAATGATGATGGTTGGATCGGGGTAGTTCTTCAGTCGTTTGGACATCTTCTTTCCATCCTCTGCAAGGACGATCCCACTCACAATACAGTTCTGGAATGGAGATTCCCCAAAGAGGTGAGTACCTAGAACAAGTAGAGTGTAAAACCACCCACGAGTCTGGTCGATGCCCTCCGAGATAAAATCTGCAGGGAAAGCGCGCTCAAACTGCTCCTTATTCTCGAACGGATAGTGATTGCTGGCATATGGCATACTTCCAGACTCAAACCAGCAGTCAAAGACCTCCTCGACTCTCCTCAAAACTCCCCTGCCTTTTTTACTTTGAATAGTGATATGATCGATGCTATCCCTGTGGAGATCAGTGATTCCAGTAGTACCACTCAACTCCTCTAATTCGTTGATGCTTCCGATACATATTACTTCTTCACCATCCTCAGAGGTCCAGATAGGCAACGGCGTTCCCCAGTATCTGTTCCTGGATATGTTCCAGTCTCGAGCATTTGCTATCCAGTTACCAAATCGGTTGTCCTTGACAGAATTTGGAACCCAGTGGGAATTTTCGATGTTCTTTAACATTTGCGGAATTATAGGGGTAATACGCACAAACCACGCCGGCACTGCACGGTAGATCAGAGGGGTATCCGAACGCCAACAAAATGGGTAACTATGGGTGATGGTTTCTTGGACAATGAGACGGTTCCTATCCTTCAGGTATTTTATGATGGCTTTGTCCGCCTCCTACATAGAATGAGTTAAGCCAACATAGCTTGTGGGAATCCAGTGGACGAATACCTTCACATGTATCCCAGCAAAGTCTGTTACCTCGTTTGTAAACCTTCCGCACTCATCAACTGGATTAGGCGGGGGTCTAGACTCGCTAACAACACCATTATCCAATGCAATTTGGTAATCCTCCTCTCCGAACGCCGGCGCCTGGTGGACTAGTCCGGTTCCGCTATCTGGGGTGACATATGTGGCATTCAAAACCCTAAAGCCGTGCTCCTTGAACCTGACAGCGAAGTAATCGAAAAGCGGAGTATATTTCCACCCTGACATGTCCTTTCCCATCATTCTCCCTACAATGCTGTACTTGGCATTCTTCAGCCCCTTCTCACCGTACAGTGTCTTCAGGCAGGATTCCAAGATAATGTAATATCGATTATCTTTGTAATCGTGGATCTTGATGTATTCAAAGTCAGGGTGAACTACAATACCGGTATGCGAAGGAAGGGTCCAAGGGGTAGTTGTCCATGCCAGCAGCTCTGTAGTTGGGTCATCGACCAAGGGGAAAGATACAACAACTGCTGGGTCCATGACATCCTTGTAGTTTTGCTGAGCCTCGAAATTGGACAAAGGAGTTGTACATGCCGTGGAATATGGCATGACTTTGTATCCACGATATACCTGGTCCTTATCGAATAGTTGCTTGCAAACCCACCATACCGACTCCATGAAAGTTGGATACAAACTCTGAAATCCAGCTTAGTACATATTCCCATAATTCAGTACGCCATGGACCAGCTAACCTTGTAGTCATCATCAAAATCAACCCACCGTCCTAGCCTATCAATAGTCTGTCGCCACTCAGAGGAATATCTCATGACAATAGCCCGACATTCCTCGTTGTATTTGTCAATGCCTAAGTTTAGTACGTCATTTTTGGATTTAATATTCAGCTTTTTATCGATCTCGAACTCAATGGGAAGACCATGAGTGTCCCAGCCAAATCGTCGAATGACATGATAACCTTTCATGTACCAGAATCGTGGAACAATGTCCTTAATAGTGCTAGCAAGCAAGTGGCCATAGTGAGGCAATCTATATGTTCAGTCCAAAGAACATGACAGGTAATTCCAAAGAAGTGAAACATCATACTCACCCCGTGCAGAATGGCGGTCCATCATAAAAGGCAAACGGCTTTTTGCTTTTCGACAGCTTCATCGAGGTTTGAAATGCATCGATTTTTTTCCAAAACTGAAGGATTCTTTCCTCTTCTTTCGGAAAATCCATGACGCAAACAGTCCACAGGTAAAATCTCTCTGATAGAGTGTCTGAATTGAAAGAGTGCTGCTGTATGCCGGGTGGTAAAATAATGGACAGTGAGGTTCAGTTGTACGCTCTGAAATTCGCTTTTGCTAATAATTAGAGTGGAGGGGTACTGCTTGAAAACCATGCCAACCGTTGTTGCACACTACAACGAAAATTTTTTCCTTCTATCGGAGAGTTTAATCTACAACTTTGTGTAGGATTGCGCAGCGCATTCTGAGCATTGTAGCTTCACCATACTCTGTTGATAATATAAAGTCCTAAGATAAACAACACAGCATTATATTTCGAAAATCTTACACACAACTCCTTTTACAGGGTTTTGACTTAAGCTGTTATCAATCTCCGGGTTGGTTTTAAACCGTTATGCAGTCAAGATTGAATTTTATTACAAAACCTACAATAAATGAGAGGATGGAGCATACAAACTAAAAATAAGTATCACATAACGATTTTCAATTTGTGTTACTGTAACAGTTGGATAAGTAAAAGCTCTATTCAAAAATAACCAGCAAATAATATGGTTCAGAAAAATAGAAACTCAAATTATATCCATAATCCTGAAAAAAAAAAACACACACATACTGAGTATATTACAATTCAATATTTCCACTATGAATATTTAGTATACATATAATTTAACTTATATTTGTTATTCAGTTATGATAATAGAGTATTATAGCACTGATTATATAAATAATTTATACTTTGAATAAATAAATAAAATAAACTAATTGCTTTATTGAGCAAATAACTAATATTAGAAAAATCTAATATTAACTTAGAATATACAATCTGATACAAATATCAATAAACTGAAAAATTTAGTTTCTATTGTAAGCTAAGAGACTTACTTGAATGAAAATAAAAATTACATTTCTAATACTTTCACATTTAGGAATATATATTTCCAAATAGCCCATAATGTTTTTACTCTACTTAAAAATCAACCAATAGTATTATTTCTACTTTTGATTTTCAGTTGTTCATATAATTCAGAAATTGTAACATAATTTCTAGAGTAAAGAATCAGATGTTATTACTACTGTAAAAGTGCTTTAGTACTACAGGATATTTATTAAATACAGTATTGAAATAACTGTCAAGTTATTCAAATATATCGCAAAATCCTACTAGTTAAAAATTCAATTTTTGGTGATAAATATATAACTTATTGTATATTGTAATTAATTGAACTATACAAGTAAGAAATAGATTATGAAATATCTTAATGTATTGTTTATAATGGAAGCAGTAGATATAGAGACTTATGGAATAGTAAATATAATAGTAATACTTATATCAATGAAGTGAATAGTAATACTATCACCAATTCAAACTGTACTGTGACAATTTTTTTAGGGGAATTAACATCCCAATATTTAATGTGACATTGATTGATTCTTAATACAGCTATCAAAACAAAACATGTCTTCTCTTTTTTCCTTATCTTTTCAGCAACTCATCCTGATGTCAACCAAGACAATGGCAAACTGATCATTATAATCATGATGAGAATATTCAGGTTTCAATACATCATTGTCATATAATTGACTTTGAAAAATCCCTGTTTGATTGGAACTGTCAATGTCATATTTGACTGTGGTGAGATGCAAAAAATGTACCACTGGATGGCCATTGGAGAATTGTCTACACTATTCGTGATCAAGTTATACATCTTCAAATATATCATGAAGTTGATGTTGTACAGCCTGTGGACATCTCACTTCAGGTCTAAGTGTATTAGGAATTCTTCTGTGTGATGATATGGCAGAGAAGTAATTATAATCAAGGTAATTTTAAGTAGAAATCTGAATAATATTTTAAGGTGTTCTTTTCTGTTAATGTCTGACTCTGGATTGCAGCTAGATGACAGAGCTAGGTTACTCTTATTGCCCAACCAATGTCAGCTCTTTATAGTGCAATTCTGAGGATAAGCCTCATTTAGATATTGTTAGTATTATACTTCACTTGGTTCTGTAGCTTTTTTGCTGAGATGAAGTACTGTATCTGAAAATACCTCATTAACATACACACAATTCTATTTGGTTATTAGTTTCATACAGGAGTGGTTTCAAAACACTATGCTCCAAAGTAGAGTAATTATTAGCAAAATATAAAACACTCCAATTGACAGAATAAAACATCTTATGTAACATTTCACTTTTAGTTCATTTTGTAGTTGCAATATCTTCCATCATGTAACCTACCTGTATATTATCCTGATTATGTTAAAGTCTCATTTGTAGTTATATTCTTTGGCATTTGTGTCAGAATTAATCAGTGACAAAACCAATACTCTGCAAATGTAGAACTTGATGCTGGAATATATACTAGTTGGACTCAACGACTAGGTTTACTTTGAACTGCAGATTGTCAGCCAATATCTTCATTTCTGCTAATACAGCTGGCTGTGGTATCTACTATTTAATTAGTATGAAGTGTCACCAGTTGAGCCAACTAAGTGGGGGCTAGATCTACTATTTGCTCTTTCTTGGTATTGCATAATATCTGCTGTACACCTAACTCTGCATATTTCCAACCAAACTGTAAATTGTCCCACTAGCTCATATACTGTAGGTGTAGTTGATAATTATGTGCACAGCTGATAATTTTTAATTTAGATGTCCCAGTAATTGCAACATAACTGCGCCATCACATTTCAATCAATGAGAAGTCCATGGGCTGATACTACTCAATCAACTTGTGGTGCCAGTATACTCAAGCGAAATATGATGGTACCAGTAATCATTGAACTGTTATGAATATATGTTCAGCAAGAATAGTCATGCAACAATGCTAATGTAGTCACCATGCATTCCCCTTAGTACTATTATCAGTAGATTAGGAGAATTGCAAACATTATCTTTCTCTCTAGTACTGGTGATTCAATAGTAGCTTTTTCTGGAGAATTGTACAAAATAAATGATATCACTCAGATATTGAAAGCAAATAATTCCAATACTGAATGCAAAAATCAATCTTTCCTCAGCTTTTTGTATCCACATCTCTTGTCCTTGTCCACATTTCCACTTTTCATGTAACACTTTTTCAATAATTTCTTCGAAATCTCTTACTTATGTTCACATGTGCACCATGCATTTTGTTCATGACTATAACCATCCCACATCATCAAAAACAAATGGGTCAATGACTTATTATAGATATATCGAAACGTAATTCTTGTTATCTGCTTGGAGCTCTTAATATCTACTTCTATAGCAACTTACTCCCTTTGTGGGGTCTTTTCTTGAAATCGTTCAAGTGATGTGTCAATGAATATTGTGTCTACGTTTCTGGTCACTGATATTAGTAGGCAGCATTAGCTTTTATCGTATTCAACTAATCGTAACTCAAATGTTCTGTACATGTTGTTATGTCACTTTCAACTTCAGTTTTTTGTTCATATATTCTTTTCTTTGCTGCCAACCCATTTGCCGCAGTGGAATACAGATATTGTATTTATTAGTGTATCGTAATATATCTCAATACCTTTCCAACTGGATTTTGACTTACTGGGCGATAATTTAAATATTTCCATAAGGTAACGTTAGTTTAATCTGGATGATATATTTCTGAATAGAAATTGTGTTGGTCAATCAGTTCTTTGTTGTTATCAGTAACTACTGTCTTTTTGTTTAAATCATACTGTAATCACTCTACTATAAATATGACAAAACAGTAATTACTGTCAACAGGGAAAATAGTCTTGGAGGAATATTTTAAATTATTATGCGCATACTTGGCCATTACTAATATTTCTGCTGAATTGTTATATATAAAGTTGTGATAGGATCTTTGATATGCCTCAATTGGTTGATTAAGCCTTCCTTGTTGACTATCCATTTGGGGATGAAATCCATTGCTCAAGTTGTGTTTAGTTCCAAGATAGTGTTCAAGGTACATAGAATATTCCCCTATAACACTGACATTTCTATCAGATACTATATCATCTGGGAGCCTGTGGTATTTCCAAAACATTACATGATACCCTCTTCTTACTTTCAGAGAATGGTATTTCAAAATTGTTATTTGATGTGCCGAATTGGCAAAATTGTAAATTTCTCCATATTGAGAATATTGGTATTGCATTCTGAGTGATCAGTTGTACTCTCCATCGAGATGTACGTACATTGTTTATTTGGTTATTCTAACCTTTCTGACTATCCATATATAGGATATTGTATAGCATTTATCCATCAAATGTTATTGCTATTATTATAGGTATAGTAATAGTTTTGAATATTATCATCCATCTTTCAAATATTACAATATCCTTATATTAATTTCAATATCTGATCTGTTTCACACAGTACTACTACCTGGAAGTCATGCTAAGATTAAAAAATTCTTTTCCTCATTCATTCTGGTACATACATTCTTTCTTTCCAATATAATAGTTTATCCCAATTCACAAAGTATTCATCTAGCTTTTCTCCCTTTGTTCAAAATTTCAAACTTGCCCAATATTGGATGTAATGAATAGCATCTTCTTGAAGTCCTTGCTTTTGATCTGGAAGAAGTATTGCTACTTCTGTCAATGTGATATTAATTTCACAATCATTAGGCTAATTAATTCACATTGCTACTGTTTTGAGCAGTTGATCTGGTCATAGCACATCTTTCTCATCAATGGGTGTGATATGTTTCACATTTGAGGTATAAGAGGACCACCACAACAATATGTTTGCATTTAGATTCAACAACTTGTTTTCATATTGTCTGATCATATTGTTTGCTGGTCATATCACACTCCACCTTTCTTGCACTAGGTTAAATGCAATTTCAATCTACAATGTATAATATGCTTTGGTGATCAGAATAAATAGTGATCATATCTTCCATCTGTTTGACACAATGTTACCATTTGTTTTACAAATATATTGTCTCTAATAATTCTCAATCCTAGCCATTGTAAGTACATTCTGCCAAGCACTGCTTCCTCAATCTGAGGTTGCATGGGTGTATTTTGCAATCTTCACAGTTTGGAAATGCTGCACCCACAATTGCAATATCCAAAGGATCTATCATTATTATGGCAGGTCTATCCATATAGAAATAGTCTAATATTGGCATTTTTGCAGAGGCGAGATAACATTGTAATATTTATGCATGCTGCTCTGTATACATTTCCAATAATAAATTGTATTCTCTGTCTTTTCACCAGATATGTAATTAATGACACTATCTTTGTGCAGTCAGGAATAGATGGTTTATCAATTTTTCAAACTACGCAACTTGGTTCAACCTCCTTCTGATTCATTGGTAGTGCTCAGGCTATGCTATCCTTGGACCTTTCTGCATCCATGCTAAGAGACATTCTGTTGACTATACATCCAAAAATGGAATATCTGTTGCATTAAATTCACATTTCGCTATCCGCTATCATATAACAGTATCAAGTTATGGGTCACCAACCATTCAACTATGTTAGTAATGTTTTTCTTTCAATCGTTTTGTGGCAATTGAGATATTATCCCAATATGCACCTACTTCTCTTTGTTAGTTGCCAATAATATGTAGCTTTGTATCAATTGCAACTTGTATATTCAATTGAGATCTCAGAATTCTGTTGATTTCCATTTGGAATATCGCAGGTGGATTTGTTAATCCAAGTGCGATGATATTATATGTAGGTGTGTCAAAAATTTCCGGAATGACAGTAAACCTTTCATGTTCTGATGAAATTTGTATTGAATGGAATTCTACATTGCAGTTGATTTTCCTAATTCAATTTGCCCCTATAAATAAATTTCGTTATTTATATATCATTGGTAGTTGTGTTTCATTGTGGGCTGTATATTAATAAAGATGTAGGTAATCTACAAATAGTTATAACCCATTCCAACATCGCTTGGGACATATAATATTTTGCAACAAAGTAAACTACAAAATGATCAACACTAGCACTCTATCAGCAAAATGTAAATCGGTTGGGAAGCCTTAGACAAACCTCCCAGACACTCTGGTCGCCTTCACCAGTACTTCTAAGAACTTCCTCATACTCCCAGGCCCCCCTGGAGTTTTGCAATGTGCTGGTAGACTCTGCAAGAGCATTCCCAGATGCTCATGCAAGCAGCTGCACTTATGGCGGTGCATTCAGAGTGCTACAAGATTGACTATTAGGATAATCAAATATTGGAGCTACTGAGATTTCTGAGCAGGTCTACAGCAGACTTCGAGAGCAGCTGAGACCTCAGTGCAGATCTGCGGGAGACTTCGAGAGCAGCTGAGACCTCAGCACAGGTCTGCATGAGACGGCAAGAGCAGCTGAGACCTCTGCGCAATCTCTGCTGCAGACTTGGTGCCATTTTCTCACGGCAGTGGTTCTTAGAGTTCCACAACCACAGGGCACTTCGTTAATAATATTTGTCTGTGTTATAGTCACAGGATTTACTTTATTATAGATCTGCATGTATTATCCAAGTCTCCCTATACATATACATATGGAGATACCAGGATAATGACGATGGACTCCATGACAGCGAGTATATTTGGGAGACCATGGGATAGATATTCATTGTCGCATTATACGAAATACACACTGTTTCTTTCCCAGCCCTTGCTCCAATGCACCCTTGCCAAGCAATCATAGATCCACGGATTCTGTGTAGTTCGTCACACACTCTTGCGAAGCGTTCATATATCGATGCAACATGTGGTTCATTGTGGCTGGGTATTCCTTCATATACTCTCACCCTCTTCCTATGCTCCTGCAGCCAGAATTGCGCAGTCTCAAGAATTCTGTTTGGATGCTATGCAAGGTGCAGCGGAGTGTTGATGATCCGCTGTCTGCCTTCAAGCTCCACTGTTTCACCACACTGTGATCGAGTGAACTTAGGGAAGCACACTGATGGCATAATGTTGCAAACTGCGAAGCCGTAATCAAGCGAGATTGATGGTACACTTGCAGGCTGTGATAAAGTGAGTTTGGAGATGTACTTGGAGGCCGTGATCATGCAAACTTGGAGGCCGTAATTGAGTGAATTTGGAGAAGCACTTGGAGGCTATAACTGAGCGAGAATAGATCAGTACTTGGAGGCGGTCAGTCAGGGGGTGGTAGTTCAAGAGTGATGCGACACGGGAGCAGAGACTCTATTCATTGGTTACCGGATTATTGTGGACATGTAGAGCATCGAATTCATGGTTTGCCACAAGATGAGAGAATGACTGGGAGCAGGAGACAGTTGATCTTGAGATGATGCAGTATGCAGTGTATGCAATACTCAGTGCATGCTGTACTCTGTGTATACTGTACTCATTGTATGCTGTACTCAGTATTAACTATTGATCATTACATGGAGAGATTGAGCAGGATGACTTAACTTCGTGTTCTTAGATGATGGTAGAGTTGAGTACGAGAAAGATAGAGATCAGAGGAAATAAGGGAATTCATCATGAGAAACTGGGGCTTAAGATAATTTGGTGTGCGAGTCAATTCACTATCCCCAATACGGCAGGTACCTGTCCCAATCTGGCGTGTAATAACACTGATACCCCAACTTCCCAACCGAATCAGGCAGGTCGTCACCCTGATCTCTCATATCCGCTCGTATCCTCCACATCATTCTTATCTTCGTCCCTCATCCCTCTCTTTCTGGTCCACAACTCAACCATCATTGCAGAACACAATGTTATGTCATCCCTCTATATGTCCATACCATGATCATGAGTTGACACCAAGTACAGCATACCCCATGTTCAGAATACACTGAGTACCGCATACACCCAGTACAGTATACACCGTGTACAGCATCCACCCAGGAATGTTTGTCTTCCCGTCATACTCTTGATTGGGAGTTGACCCCTGACTGAAGCTTCAGCTTCCAGTGTAATTCCCTACACAGTCAACTGCCTTAAGGGAGCTTTCCATAAGAGCTCAAAGGTAAAGTCAATTGTCTCATTCCTATGGTTCCGAGTTGATGAACTGATGAATAGAGTCTCAGCACCCATTGAGCCATCCATCCACCGCCTCCAAGAACCTGTCCAATTTCACTCGATAACAGCCTACAAGTGTATCTCCAAACTCGCTTAATCACGGCCTGCAAGTTTATCACCAATCGTGCTTGATTATGGCCTCGAAGGTCGCGTGAGCATGGTGTCCAAGTGTTTCTCCGAATTCCCTTGGTCACGATCTCGGTGTGCATCTCGATGTTTACTCAATCAGAGCCTCCAAGGTGTATTTTTCAATATGCTCAATTACCACCTCCAAGTGCATCACCAAACAAGCTCGATCACGTCCTCAGAGGGAATCTATAAGTTTGCTCTTTCGTCATGTTCAGGTGCACCACACATTGCTGTCAAGCACTTCCTGCAGCCGGCCAGATATAGCATGTGTAGATGGTTAGCTATCTAGATACATAGATGAGAATAGAAACTGAATACATGTGTGTAAAAAATTGTAGAACAATAAGTAGTAGCTATGATTTCCAAGCGCACCAGCAGTGTTCCCAAAGAAGATGTTGCTTTTCCCAGACTGTATTACCGTGATTCGAGGTGCTCCCAGGCATGTTGTCGGTGCTCCCAGGCTTGGAATTAGAACTCCCAGACTTGTTGTTTGCGCTTTCAGACTTGGGATCGGCATGCCCAGACTTGTCGTCAGCACTGCCAGGCTTGTCGTTGGTGCTCCCAGGCTTGTCGTTGGCACTCCCAGGCTTGTCGTTGGCACTCCCAGGCTTGTCGTTGGTGCTCCCAGGGTTGTAGTTGGCACTCCAAGGCTTGTAGTTGGCGCTCCCACACTTGTTGTTGGAGCTCCCAGGTTTGTTGTTGGCGCTCCCAGGCGTGTTGTTGGCACTCCCAGGCTTGTTGTTGGCGCTCCCAGGCTTGTTGTTGGCGCTCCCAGGCGTGTTGTTGGCGCTCCAAGGCATGTCATTAGCACTCCCAGACATGCCATTGGCACTCCCAGACTTGCCATCAGCTCCCTCAGACTGGCCATCAGTGCTCCCAGACTTCTCGTTGGTGCTCCCGGGCTTGTTGTCAGAGCTCCCAGGTGCTCTCCAGGTTGTTACCAGCCCTTCCTTGGCCATCTAAATTTGTTGCCGGTGCTCCCAGGCGCATCTGAAGGCCACTGCATCCGTCCAGTATACTTTGGAATTTAACCAACCTGGGATTCTGGTCCGACAACTTCCAGGCACTCCCAGAGGCTCTCTCAGAGAAAAATGCACTGTGCAGATGTCTTCAGTTATCCTATTGATGTATTTCTGACGAAGGTATTGTTTTTCCAAAGATAAATAATATTTTGGCCACATTAGAAGTTGTACTACCAGTACAATTGGTTCGTTTCTATGGTCATACAAATTAATGGGTAATACTGCTCCCTGTTCCACTGAATCAAGGAGGACATACCAGTTAAGATAGTAAAAATCCTGACATTCATCAGCAAAATGGATTGTAGTCACTGGAAGCTTCCAGAAGTGTCTGGTAGGATGTGGAGTAAAAACTCAGATGCATCCAGTAAACGACAGAATAACACTCTAGAAGGGCATTCCGGCTGGCCTTCGGAGTAACTGGAATCTCTGATGGCTGGTACCAGAGTACCATGGAAGTGGTGATGATGAGTTTACGAACACTTCGCAGCAGTAGAGAGAACTTTCGGTGTATCTGGGAGCACCTGGGAGCGCCAGTGATAAGCCTGGGAGCGCCGACGACAAGTCTGGGAGCGCTGACGAGAAGCCTGGGAGTACCATAACTCACTGTAAAGTAGTCTGGGAAAAATGACTTTTTCTTTGGGAATGTTGCTGGTACACCTGGAAATGATTGCTAGTACTTATCGTTTGATGATTTTTAAACCTGATATATTCACTTTGTATTCTCATCGATCATTCTATATCACTACCCACGTATACAAAGTATATCAGGACTGGCTGTGGGTACAGCTTGAGAGCAATTTGAGGTGTGTCTGAATATGACGATTGTGCGAACTCAGAGGTACACCCCAAAGACATGACCCAGCATGGCTGGGGATGCACTTGGGGGCGGCAATCGACGGAATTTGGTGATAAACTTGGAGGTGGTGTGCGAGTGAACCTTGAGAAACACCTCGAGATTGTGGTCCAGGGGGTTTGGAGAGGCACCAGGAGGCCATGATTGTGTGAACTTGCAGGCTGTAACCGACCGGGTCTGCAGATGCACTTGATGGTGATGACTGAGCATATTTGGAGATACATTTGGAAGTCTTGATCAACTGAATATAGAGATGCACTTGAAGGCCATGATCGTACAAGCTTGGAGGCCTTAATTGAGTGAGTTTGGAGATACAGTTGGAGGCAGTGATCATGCGAACTTGGAAATACACCTGCAGAGAGTGATCGAGCAAGGTTGGAGATTTACATGGAGGCCAGGATTGTTCGAACTTGGAGTCCCTAATGGAGTGAATTTTGTGATACACTTTGGAGGCCGTGATCGAGCGAGATTCGATGAGTACTTGGCAGGGCTTGATGGGTGGTGTGCCATGCGCTAAGACTCTATTCATCAGTTAGTTGACTCACAAACTTCGGAATGTTACAAGGCGACTTTACCTTTGAGCTCTCATGGCGAGCTGGCTGAAGGCTGTCAATAATGTAGGGAGACATGGCGGAAGCTGATGCTACAGTCAGGGGTCAACTTGCAATTACAAGAATGAAGGGCATCAGGACAAAATATTTCCGTCCGGGCGGAATGGCTCAGTCAGAGTGGACGTGCTCCGTCAGAACTGTCAGAGACACCCCGGTGGCGGATAACTCCGCGCACAGCCTCAATACCACGCGTTGCGTTGCATATTGCCCTCCGATCGCTGTTTAACCATTTCTTCTCGCTCTGTCGGTCTCCTATTTTAAACGAACACTCTGGCGGTGAAGGCCAACTGTGACCATATGTAGGAATGAGTTCATTGGGAACGCGTTTGCATTGGGATTGCAATGCGATAGGTGATGCTGCGAAAACCACTCCATGCGTTCCTTCTACCTGCTCGCAAAATGCAATTCTCTCTTTACTAATTATACACATCATTCCAAGTCGCCAGATCTATGTGGCTATTGACAATCCATCGCTCGTTCTGGCCGTCTCCTGTTTTACTACTAGTAGCTATCTCTGGAATTACGTACGCGCTGCGGACGATATTTCCCACGCTGAAAACTTGCAAAGCAATGGCTGCCGGTGCTTTTCTCACTTGTACAAATTTCGACACGGGATCCAAGTTACCCGAGTTTTCAGGTATTGAGGTGAGCGCCAGGGCTAACCAATACTCAACGAAAGCTCCATCCTCGTTTTGGAGCTTGATCTTGAATAGTCGTTGCAGTTGCCACGGCAGACGCCCATTCAGCGCGCCATAACACCTCCCTGGGCGTTGCTTTACCCACACCCAGTCGTTCCGTCGATCCCCTCCGCGCCAGCTCTGGCTTCCTGTGCATCGACACATCTGAGATATGCGTTCACCTTCTAAACCCTCAACTTGAACCTTAATACCGTGGTAAATACAGAGCTCCATTGCGTGCAGTTGTTCATCCGATATATACGTCTTGTTACGACTCTTATGCTTGATAAACTCACGCGTGCCGCTGTATATTGCCACGCGGTGCGTTGCGTCTTGCGTATTGTCGAGTAATGCTCTGAAGTCTTTGATCATAGCGTCAGGATGCTTTCCATCACGGCGGTTTTGGGGCCCCATGAATTCGGGCTTCGCATATGACTGGGAGCTCAGGGGGGCAGCCAGATCAGCACCGGAAGGGAAGACTTTGCAGGCGGCAGCGCTGTTCTCCCAACGCTGAGCGAGGGCTTGGAGATTGAGCTCTCTGATTTCGAAGCAGAGAATGCGACGCTGAAAGGTGATTACTTGTGGCAGGTAGTTGAGATTGTGATTGGAGGCGTTCCAACCGTCCTTGAGGTTCGTTTTATGTGCTTGTTCATGTCTCTCGGCAGAATACTGTTGCAAGGCTCCGTATCGACGAACCTGTTCGGCCCAGTGAGACATCAAGTGGATCTTCGGAAAGTTGAAGTCGGCATCTAACTCCTTGGAAATATCTATCTCGTGGCAAATATAATCCCGCCAGACGTGCATTTCGCGCCGCTTCTTGGACGGCGTCCAAGTTTCAGTATTTGTTTCCTCGTCTACCTTTCGCTTCTTCACGAGTTCCATTCTCAGGGCATTGGCTTTGGCCTTCGCCTTTTTGCCGGCTCGCCCGAGTAAGAACACATCTTTGAAGGTGTGAAAACGATGCAAGGCGTCCTCCATGTAGCTCAATGTTGCATCATCGTGAGATTTATATCGAGCATACATATAGAATTCTAACAATGCCCGTGTGCACTCAATTGCGCGATTGAATATGGGACGCTGAGCGGGGTTTCCACCTCGTAGAGACTGGGTTACAACTCCAAGCAGGTACCGGCTCATTTCCTTCATCTCCTTCCCATTCCATTGAGAAACTTCCTCATATGACTTATTTTTTGGTGTGAGGTCGTGGTAAGCAGGCACGGATAACCAGATTGCATTGTACTTGTCGAGCCGTTCGTGCGTCTTCATGAAGTGGAAAATCCACTTCTGGAGGTGGTCAAGCATGCCGATCTGCATTGTATGGAGGAGGTCGGGCTTAGGGAGGTCGCTCACAATACAGGGAATGTGTCGAAACACGTTGAATCCTCGGTGAACATGGCGCGACGAGAGTTCGGCATCGGCTGCCTTGGTGTTGGCATCGCTGAGCGTTCTATAAAGGTTGTGATCCCGCCGGGGGTGTTGCTTGTCAGGATGCACATAATCTCCAAGTTCGTTCTTTGGACACTCGCACCAAAAACAGACATGTCGCTCGAGATGATGTAGGTCGCTATACTCTGGGCAATCTGCAAGCCATGCTGATAAAACCGGTTTGCAACGCCTGAAGTTGCCATCTGCACAGAGAACGTTGTAATACCCGCTCTCGGCGCTGGGATGTTGTTTAAAGGTGAGTGGCTGGAGTACCCGCCGGAGTACTTCGTTCAGCACCTCTCGGTTTGTTTGCCGCTGCTCATCCAGCCGCTTCTGAGGAATATTGCGGTTCTTGATCGGAATCGGTAGGAGAGCGACCATTACGACGCTGTGCGTTGAGGGCGTCTGGCGGATCTTCGACGATAGATTGCCAATTGTCATATATACAGGCCACTCTTTCTTGTCGCCAGCAAAATTCGAGAGATGTGTTCCGTCGGACATGAAGATCAAGGGAACCAGTGTATCCCCCACTCTGAGCGTGGACTAAACGTCGATTAGCACGTTATTATCCTCGAGTATCTCTCCTTACCTGTGTCTCCCACCACCAGTCCGCAGTGTGCATTTCGGTATAGCGGCGTTTCGGGGACGTATCGCTGTTATAGCAACGCTGAGGGGCGAAAATGAGATGCTCGGCGTAGGCTGGCTGCCGCATCAACCATCTCATGCTTTTGATGATGTCTCGACTCCAGTATTTGATAGGGCGTTGGTGATTGTCATTCCATCTCATATCCTCGAGAGTATGTAGTTCCCACTCCCCGAGAGCCTGATCATCTGGCATGCTAGCCACGAGCTTCTGGACACCATCCCCGTTTTTGAAGCTTGGGAAACGCAGAGCGGTGTTTTCTTCCTTCAGCACGTTGTCATAGTACGTCTTCATACCCTTCTTCTTGATCCCACACTGGATATATTTGTACTCTTCACGCGTCGCAAACGGGTAGTAGGGATTGATCTGTAGGTTCGTCTCAAGGCAACCCTGAGCGTCGCGTTCCCATGGCTCAGCAATGTAATCGATCAGCGGAGCGCCGGCGCCAGGGTATATTTCCGTCCGTGGCAGAGGTGACGGTGGTTGAGACTCCGAGTCTGCGATGTTTTCAACGTGTTCGAGGTAGGGAAACGCGTCCAAGTCTTCGACTGAATCTTTGTTAGCGTTGAATTCACGACGCTGAGCGGGTTCAACGCGTCGGGGC